>Ga0209915_1000048_pt1 | contig 589144 bp, 510 predicted proteins | sample ThiBiot_750_plan_FD_183952 | JGI IMG/M metagenome (GOLD analysis project Ga0209915, IMG submission 183952) | Wastewater bioreactor microbial communities from Cape Town, South Africa - Thiocy_cont_750_plan (SPAdes) | ecosystem: Engineered > Bioreactor > Thiocyanate-remediating >...
TTGTACAACCACCAGTTGCCGCAGTCAGCGCTCAAGAGCAGTACGCCGATGCAGGCCATGAAAGATTGGTACCAGACCCACCCGCACCTGTTTCACAAGCGACCATATGATCGTACGGGATGCGACAGTTATAAAAGGAAAAAACAACACCTTAAAATCAGACCATGTAGAGATCGTCTGAGGCAAATAAATGAACCTGGACAGCAAACTTCAGATATCGCTGAGCAAGCGCTCCGGCAACATCGTGCTCCGGCGTGATCTGAGCAGATTGGCAAGCGCTTCCCACCTCAGCGAGGCCTTGCATGACTTGGTCTCGGACGGCCGCCTGATCCGCCTGGGCGCCGGCATCTATGCCAAGGCAAGGCCCGATGCCAGCGGCGATCCGCAGTTGCTCGCCCCCAGCGATGAGCTGGTCAGGGAGGTGCTGGACAGACTGGGAATCAGGTTTCGCAGCGTGGATCTGGTCAACGAGGCGGGCCAGGCCACGCTACTGATCGATGCAGGCAGCCAGCGCGTCTCACGCAGGCTGAATCTGGGCGATGTGGCCGTGCGCTATGTCCGCAATCCCTCGGCACCTGATGAACCCGGCGAAACCTTGCCCGCAGACGTGAACGCCCTGCCCACCAAAGGTGTACGCCAGTTTGTCGAGCGGCTGGCCCGCACGCACCACATCCAGCACCAGCGTACCGGACTGGACGACTATGCACAGGCAGTCACACGCGCTGCAGGAGATGAAGTGGAGCTCGACAGCACGGGCAAGCTGCTCGTGGCCTTGAAGAAAAAACATGTCATCAATGGCCGGCAGCTTGCCAGGCTGATGACCAATCACATGAGGGAGGTGCAGGATGTTCGATCCGTTCGGGGACTTCGAAAGCGCGGGCTACCTGCGCAACATTGAAGGACTGAAAGACGCCCGTGAGGTCAAGATCCAGGAACACCTCTTTTTCGAGGCCAACCTGGAAGAAGCACTTGCCTTTCTGGCAAGCATCCGGGGCCGGATTGGCTACCGCGATTTTTTGCGCGTTCACGCCATCCTGTTTTCCGACTTCTACCCCTGGGCCGGCCAGGACAGGCGTGCGCTGGGCGTGGGCCGGCTCGTCGGCAGGGGTGCAGGCCTGCAATTCGAAGTGTCAGAGCTGTGCCAGCGCGCCGTAGAATGGGGCCTGGACATGGGCAACGATGCAGGCACCCTGCGCGACAAACCTGGTGCTGTCATGGGCGCGTTTGCCTGGGGTCATCCCTTTCTCGACGGAAATGGACGCAGCATGCTGCTGATCCATGCCGAGCTGTGCCACCGCGCGGGCTTTGCCATCGACTGGCTGGACTCCAGCAAGGAGGCTTATCTGAAGGCACTGACCCAGGAGATCCAGAACCCGCAAGGCAGACACCTCGATGCCTATCTGCGCCCCTTGATCACCTCGGCCAACACGCAGACCACCTTGCTTGATCATCTGCGGGCATTGCCAGGGCTGAAGGGTCCGGGCGATGACGTGCATCGCCCGGACATGAACGTGGCATACCGGGCCGACGACCAGAAAGCAGCCCAGTCCTATCTGGAGATGAAGCGGGCACGCGGCGAGCATGCCGCTTGACAGCGGTACAGCACCCCTCCCCCTCCCCTACCCCTCATTGACCACCAACGACAGCGCATGCGCCTCGGTAGGCAAAGGCACATCCCAGCGCTGCAGCAGGCCGAGCAGGGCCGCGTTGGTCAGCGTGGTGTCGCGCGCGCGGTTGCGGGCCAGCAGGGTCGGGCGGCTGGCTTCCAAGTGCACGAGTTCCACGCGGGCGCCGTAGGCCAGGCACAGGTCCACGGTCTTGCCGCGCATCTGGCGCGACAGGTGGGTGGCATTCCAGACGAAGGGCTGGCCCGCGCGCAGCAGGGCCTTGGCCTTGTCCACGGCGTGGTGGGCAGCCGCGCCCTCATTCTGGCCGTGGCGCAGGCCCAACTCCGTACGCGCATCGTCGAAGGAGACCACGGGCAGTTCGCCATGGTGGGCGGCCACCCAGGTGTTCTTGCCGCTGGCCGGCAGGCCGCACATGACGATGGCGCGCGAGCCGGCCTGCTCGTGCAGCGCATAGTCGGGATGCAGCTGCGCGCCGCGGAAGTAGCGCACCGCCGTCTCGTCCGAGGCAAAGCGGCGCGGCGTGCGCAGGCAGCCCTCTTCCAGCGCGAACTCGCGCACCAGCTCGATGTTGACCAGCACGGACGCAATGTCCGGGCAGATGCGCCCGCGCATGTCGGCCCGCGCCAGCAGCGTGAGCAGGTGCAGGTCCACCTGCCAGGACAACTCGCGCACGATGAACTCGGGCGAGTGGCCGCGCCGCGAATCGGCAAAGGCGAAGAACGGCACCTGGTGCACGGCAATCAGCCGGCAGATGGCTTCGCGCTGGTCCACGGGCGCGCCGGCTTCCCAGAGCATGAGCCGCGCATCCAGCGCACCGCGGCGCGAATGGCCGGGTTGGCCGATGCGGCCGTCCTCGCCCACCACGGTGGTCGAGCACTTGGCCACGTCGTGCAGCAGCGCGGCCAGGAAGACCGTCTCGCGCTCGGTGGCGGTGAGTGCCGCATGGCCGGGGTCGGCCAGCAGCTCGCGTACCACCATCTGCGTGTGCGTCCAGACATCGCCTTCGCCGTGATAGACGGGGTCCTGCGGCGTGGTTTTGGCCTGCTCCAGCTGGGGGAAGGCGGCCAGGCAAGCCGCGAAGTCGGGGTCGGCGCCGGGCTGCGGCACCAGGGACTGGATCTGTTTCCAGTTCGTCATGGAAATCTCCTTGCGATGGGTCTGCGCTGCAGGCCTCACCAGCTTTTTGAAATATCGGCCGCAAAGATGTCTGCGCCTTCGCGCAGCCCGTTAGGGACGATGGGCCGCTCGCTGTGGTGCGAGCCCGAGTCGAGGATGACCTGCACGAAGTCCGGCCGCACGAACTTGTAGCGCGCCACGGTCTGGCCGTCCTCCTCCACCTTGAGGTAGAGGCCTTCGGCCAACTCGGAGCCGTCGGTCTGCCGCCAGCACAGCGGCAGGTCCAGCTTCTGGCGGGCCACCACCTGCTCGAAGGCCTGGCGCCAGCGCGCGCTGCGGCCCAGCGAGGGGGCCAGCAGCGCCAGCAGGTCCTGCATGCGCCGGGGCGCCACCCCGCTGTAGAGCACAGGCACCGAGACCACGGGCACGCCGGCCAGCAGGGCATGGCGGCGCGGCGTGTCCAGGAAGCACTGCGCCGAGCGGTCCCAGATGTCGAACTCGCAGAACCAGTGCGGCAGCGCGTCGTAGAACAGCGAGTGCTTGGCATACATCCACTCGCCGAACACCTGGTAGCGGTCGTCCAGCAGGGACAGCAGCGCGCCCTCGTGGGCCTGGGCCCATTGCTTGAAGAGGTTGAACTGGCGCTCGCGCCCGCCGGGCCGCTCGCTGTCCAGGTAGTGGCCGCGCGACTGCAGCAGCAGCTGGCCGTCGCCGGCAAAGCTCAGCGCGGCGTTGGCGCCGTCGAGCTTTTCCTCGACGACGATGTGCTGGCCGGCCAGCCGCTCATAGGGCACGGCGTCGTCCTGGTCACCGGACTGCAGGCGCGAGCCGCGCAGGTGCGGCGTGCGGGGGTATTTGAGGATCTCGACGCTCGAAAGAAAGTGAGCGCCTTGGGCAATGGATGGGGTCATGTCGTGCTTTCCGAAAACGATGCAGCACCCCACGGCGCCATGCCATGGGGCGGGAAAAGCCGACGACGACGCCAGGCGCCGCAATGCAGGGGATGCAGCGACAGCGCGGCCTGGCCCGTGGTGGCCGGGCCGGCAGGCTGTCGAAGGGGAAGATGGCAGGACTGTCGGGGCCGTCCGCAAAAAGGACGGTCAGCCGCAAGCCCTCAAAAGGCCACGCACCGCAGCGCACACGCAAAAGACATCCGGGGCAAGGCCAGGATCAGCGTGTGACGAAGTCGTTCAGCAGGAAGCTGTGCGGCGGGGCATGGTGCACCTCGAAAGGGTGAGGGTGGATGGGAGGGGTGCGAGTCTATCGCCCGTTGCCCCGCAGGCACAAGCGGCTGCGCGCCATGCCGGGCCGATTGTTGGCTGCTAGCCACGCACGGCGGACTTGAAGGCGGCGCCCAGCGCATCCAGCGCTGCGCGCGGCCGGCCTTCGCGCACGCGGGTGTGCAGCAGCACCGGCAGGCGCGGCAGCGTGGGCAGGCCCAGGCGCGGGCCCACGTCCACGGCGCCCAGGGCCAGCATGCGCGGCGCCAGCGCGGCCACGCCCAGCCCCGCCATGACGGCGGCCGAGACAGCGGCCACGCCGCCGCCCACGAACACCTCGGTCCACGGCATGCGCGCCGAATCCAGCAGCTGCCCGGCCATGGCGCGCACGCCGCAGGGCTCGGCCAGCGTGGCCAGCGGCAGGGGCTCGCCCGCGCGGTGCTGCCAGCCGGGCGCGGCAAACCAGCCGAAGGGCTCCTCGGCCAGCAGCTCGCCGTCGTCACGCCCGGCATGCGTGCGAACGATCACCGTGTCGTACTCGCGCCGGTCGAATCCCTGCAGCAGCGGGCCGGACGATGCAATGCGGATGTCGATCAGCAGCTGCGGGTCCTGCGCATTCATGCGGGCGATCAGGGCCGGCAGCTCAGGCCCGGCCACGTGGTCGCTGATGCCGATGGTCAGCCGCTGGCGCGTGCTGACGGCCAGCGCCAGTGCGCGCTCATGGGCCTGCAGCAGTTCGCGCGCATGGGGCAGGAAGTCGGCGCCCAGCGCCGACAGCTGCACATGGCGCGGCGTGCGCTCGACCAGCCTGCAGCCCAGCCGCTGCTCCAGCCGCTTGAGCTTGAGGCTGACGGCGGCCTGCGTGGTCTGCATGGCTTCGGCCGCGCGCGTGAAGCTGCCCAGGTCCGCGATGTGCACGAAGCCTTGCACGGCATCCAGGTCCAGAGGTCGTTGAATCATTGCAATCCATTATTACTGATATCAGCAATCATGGCTTTTCAAAATATCTGGTGCGGCCTACCTTCGAGGCTCCCACTACGCAAAGCAACGCAACTCAACTCAACGCAACGCAACGCAACGCAACGCAACGCAAAGGAGCCACACCATGCCCATGACCCGGATCAACATGCGCGCCGGCAAGTCCCCCGTCTACCGCCAGGCCATCTGCGACAGCCTCTACCGCGCCATGCGCGAGACCTTCAACGTGCCGGAGGACGACCAGTTCATGACCATCACCGAGCATGACGGCGACAACTTCCGCTACGGCGCCTCCTACCTGGGCGTGGCGCGCAGCGACGATCTGGTGCTGGTGCAGCTCACGGTCAGCAACACCCGCAGCCTGGAGCAGAAGAAGGCGCTGTTCAGCCGCATCGCCGAGCTGCTGGTCGAAAGCCCCGGCCTGCGGCCCGAGGACGTATTCGTCAACCTGGTCGAGGTGGACAAGGAGAACTGGTCCATGGGCCACGGGCTCGCGCAATACGCAACTTAAAACACGCGGATCGGCGCAACACCCACAGCGCCGCGCTCAGGCCGGCACCGCCAGCGCCGCCACGAATTGCTGGCCCACGGCGGTGATGATCTCGGCGCGCGCCGCCGTGCGCAGCTGCACCAGGGCGATCTGCCGGCTCTCGGCGGTCTGGGCAATGGGCAGCACGCGCAGGCGCGGGTCGCCCTCCCAGCCATGCCGCGCCAGATTGGGCAGCATGGCCACGCCCATGCCGTCGCGCACCAGCTCCACGATGGTCTCGATGGAGTTGAGCTCCAGGAACTCCTGGGGCTTGGCGCGCAGGCGACGCAGCGTGCGCTCCACCAGCTCGCCCGTGTGCTCGGTGCGGTCGAAGCGGATGAAGGGATAGCGCTCCACCATGTCGGCGGGCGCCGCGGGCCGGGCGGCGCGCGGCGCCAGCAGCACCATGGGCTCGGCGTACAGCGGTGTCCAGACCAGCGAGGGGCGCTTGATGGCCGGGTTGTGGACCACCACCGCCGCGTCCAGCTCATGGTTCTCCACCTGGGCGATCAGCCGGTTGGACTTGCCCGAGACCACATGCAGGTCCACCGCCGGATGGTGGCGCTTGAGCTCCAGCGTGGCGCGCACCAGCTGGCTCAGCGCCGAGACGATGGAGCCGAACTGCACGGTGCCGGCCAGCGGTGCGTCGGCCCGCGTGCCGTGCTTGGCCTGCTCATACAGCGCCACCAGCTGGGTGGCAATGGGCACCAGCGCCCGGCCCTGCTCGTTGAGCGTGACCAGCTTGCCCTGGCGCGCGAAGAGCTTGCGCTTGAGGTCGTTTTCCAGCGTGCGCATCTGCAGCCCCACGGCCACCTGGGTCAGCGCCACGCGCTGTCCGGCGGCGGTGAAGGAGCCCTCGGCCGCCACGGCCAGAAAAGTGCGAAGAATGCGCAGGCTTGGCATAAAAGTTTTGCTTTCAAGATTCGTAAGAAATTCCAGCTTTCACCAAACAGTTTCTATCATCAAAATCGCTGGCAACCGATAGCCGATCGTCCTGATCGCACCCTCCCACTTCCCGGATTTCTGGAGATCTCCATGCCTGCACCCGTGTCCCGCCGCCTGCTTGTCTGCTGCGCCGCCCTGTTGACCTGCGCCACGCCCGGCTGGGCCGCGCCCGCCGCCGATGCCTGGCCCTCGCAGCCGCTGAAGATCATGGTGGGCTTTGCCGCCGGCGGCGCCAACGACATCGTGGCCCGCATCCTGGCCAAGGAGCTGCAGCAGCGCCTGGGCCAGAGCGTGGTGGTGGAGAACCGCGGCGGCGCGGGCGGCCTGATCGCCAGCGAAGTGGTGGCCAAGGCGCCCAAGAACGGCTACACGCTGCTGCTGGGCTCCATCGGCAGCAACACCGTGGCGCCCGTGCTGGCCAAGAAGCTGTCGTTCGACCCGCGCAAGGACCTGGAGCCCATCACCCTGGTGGCCGAGTCCGGCAACGCGCTGCTGGTGAACGCCGCCCTGCCCTACAAGACGGTGCAGGAAATGATCGAGGCCGCGCGCAAGGCGCCAGGCAGCATCAACTACGCATCGTCGGGCAACGGCTCCACCCTGCACCTGGCCGGCGCGCTGTTCGCGCAGCAGGCCGGCGTGAACCTGGTGCACGTGCCCTACCGCGGCAACGGCCCGGCCATCACCGATGTGTCGGGCGGCCAGGTGCAGGCCATCTTCTCGGGCATTCCGCCCGCCATCACCTCGGCCAAGACCGGCCAGACCCGCATCCTGGCCGTGACCACGAAGCAGCGCGTCAAGAACCTGCCCAACGTGCCCACCGTCGCCGAGGCCGGCCTGCCCGGCTATGCCTTCACGTCCTGGTACGGCCTGTTCACCACGGGCGGCACGGACCCGGCCATCGTCGAGCGGCTGGCCCAGGAAGTGCGCAAGATCATGGAGCGCCCCGAAGTGCAGGCCCAGTTCGAGGCCCAGGGCCTGGACCCCGAGACCAGCGACCCCAAGTCCTTCAAGCAGCAGATCGACCGCGAGCTGACACGCTGGAGCCGTGACGTGAAGACCATGGGCATCACCGCCGACTGAGGCAGGTTCTTTCATGCACGCCTCTTCCTCACCCTTCACTCCCGGCAACCCCTACGACTCCAGGCGGGTGCCCGTGTTCGCGCGCAATGCCGTGTCCACCTCCCACCCGCTGGCGGCGCAGGCCGGCCTGCGCATGCTGTGGGCAGGCGGCAACGCGGTGGACGCGGCCATTGCGGCGGCGGCGGCCATGACCATCGTCGAGCCGGTGAGCAACGGCCTGGGCTCGGACGCCTTCTGCATCCTCTGGGATGGCAAGGAGCTGCACGGACTCAACGCCAGCGGCCGCGCACCGCAGGGCTGGGCGCCCGAGTACTTCCACCAGCGCTACGGCCGCCAGGACAAGCCGCCGCGCCGGGGCGTGGACTCCATCACCGTGCCGGGCGCCGTCAGCGCCTGGGTGGCCCTGCACGAGCGCTTCGGCAAGCTGCCCTTTGACGCGCTGATGGAGCCGGCCGCCGAGATCGCCGAGCGCGGCTACCTGGTGCCGCCCGTGGTCCAGCAGAAATGGGCCGCAGGCGCGCCCGAGCTGCAATCGCAGCCGGGGTTCAGGGAAAGCTTCCTGCCCCGGGGCCGCGCGCCGGAAGTGGGCGAGCTGTTCCGCTTTCCCGCCGCAGCGCGCGCCCTGCGCGCCATTGGCGCCACGCGCGGCAAGGCCTTCTATGAAGGCGAGATTGCCCGGGCCGTGACCTCGTTCGTGCAGCAGCACGGCGGCTGCCTGGGCATGGCCGACATGGCCGCGCACGAGGTGCAATGGGTGCAGCCGCTGGCCAAGGACTACCGCGGCCACACGCTGCACGAGATCCCGCCGGGCGGGCAAGGCATTGCCGCGCAGATTGCGCTGGGCATTCTGTCCAACTTCGACCTGACCAGCCTGCCCGTGGATGGCGTGGCCTCCCAGCATCTGCAGATCGAGGCCATGAAGCTGGCCTTTGCCGACATCTACCGCTACGTGGCCGATGCGGACATGGAGGTGACGCCCGCACAGATGCTCGACGACGCCTACCTGGCCTCGCGCGCCAGGCTGATCGATCCGCGCCGTGCGCAGGACTTCAAAGCCGGCAACCCCGTGCGCGGCGGCACCATCTACCTGACGGCAGCCGACGAGAACGGCATGATGGTCAGCTTCATCCAGAGCAACTTCTCGGGCTTTGGCTCGGGCGTGGTGGAGCCGAGCTTCGGCATCAGCCTGCAAAACCGCGGCCACGGCTTCGGCACCGACCCCCAGCATCCCAACCGCGCCAACCTGGTGGGCCCGGGCAAGCGCCCCTTCCATACCATCATTCCGGCCTTCCTGACCCGCGACGGCCAGCCCGTGATGAGCTTCGGCGTCATGGGCGGCAACATGCAGCCCCAGGGCCACATGCAGACTGTGGTGCGCATGCTGGACTACCGCCAGTCGCCCCAGGCGGCCTGCGATGCGCCGCGCTGGCGCGTCAACGAAGGCCTGGCCATCAACGTGGAAGGCGGCATGGACCCGGCCACCATTGCCGGCCTGCAGGCGCTGGGCCACCAGGTGGAGGTCATCCACGACCCCTACCAGGACTTCGGCGCCGGCCAGTTCATCTGGCGCATGGGCGATCCCGCCGTGGAGGGCTACCAGATCGCCAGCGACCCGCGCCGCGACGGGCTGGCGGCCGGGTACTAGAGGATCGGGAAAGTGCGCGCGGCGGCTACTCCGCGCGCAGACGCCCCTGCCGGGTCAGCCGCGCCGCCAGCGCGGCTTCTTCGCTGACCAGGCGCTGCAGCACGGCCGCGCTGGCCGGGAAGGGCTCGCTGCCCAGCTCGCGGATCAGGCGGCTGAACTCCGGGTCGGCCACAGACTGGGAGATCCAGCCATACAGGCTGTCCACGCTGGCCGTGGGCGCACCCTTGGGCGCGAACACGCCCACGAAGGTGGTGGCATCGAACACCGGCAGGCCCAGCTGGGCCAGGTCGGGCACATCGGCCAGCCCGCCCCCGGCGCGCGGCCCCAGCACGAACAGCGCGCGCAGGGCGCCGCTCTTGATATGCGGCGTGGAGCTGGTGATCTGGTCCACCACGGCATCAATCTGCCCGCCGATCAAATCAACCAGGGCCGGCCCCGATCCCTTGTAGGGCACGGGATTGACGCGCACCTTCACCGCATCTTCCAGCTGCAGCACAGCCAGGTGATTGGGCGAGCCCGGGCCGGCATGGCCCACGGTCACGCTGCCATCCTTGGCCTTCATCGCCTTGATGAAATCGGCAGCGGTCTTGAAGCGCGCGTCGTTGGCGCGCACCACCACGACCACGGGCGTGCGGCTGACCACGGCAATGGGCGCAAAGCTGTCGGCGCGGTAGGGCAGCTTGATCATCTCGGGCAAGGTGCCCAACTGGCCCGGCGTAGCCACCAGCAGCGTATGCCCGTCTGGCTCGGCGCGCGCCACCCAGCCCGAGCCCACGGCACCACCGCCGCCCGCACGGTTGTCCACGATCACGGACTGCCCCGCATGCCGGGCCAGCGGAATGCCCAGCGTGCGGGCCACGATGTCCACGTTGCCGCCCGGCGCAAAGGGCACGACCAGCGTGAGCGGCTTGGCCGGAAATGCGCGCGCCTGCACTGCCGATGCAGCCGATGCCGCAGCCAGTGCCGCGAAAGATACCGCCGTGCGGATAAAGCCTCTGCGGCCCGATGTGATTCGATTCATTTTCTCTGTCTCCTGCTATTTGAAAATCAATGACCCCAATACAGGCGCGCGGGGTTATCGACCAATACCGTGTGCCTGTATTCCTCTGGAACCCAATCCACCAGTGCCTGCGCCAATTCGCCAGCGGAATTCGAACGGGCCTTTATTCCGGGATGCGGCCAGTCCGACCCCCATACGATCCGGTGCGGATTGGCCTGCACCAGGGCATGTGCAATGGGAGTCACGGCCGGGTCCACGGCCGATGCCGTTGCCGATATCCGGTAGGCGCCCGAGAACTTCACCCAGGCCCGGCCTTCCTTCATCAGCGCCTGCAGATTGCGGCTGCCCGGCCCGCCGGCGCCCAGCTGGCGCGACGGGTGGCCGAAGTGATCCACCACCACGGCCACGCCCATGTCGGCCACGCGCTGCGCCAGGCCAGGGTCTTCATCCACGTTCACCAGCAATTGCACATGCCAGCCCAGGCCCCGGATGCGGTCGGCCACGGCCTGCAGGCTGGAGACGGAGACCCCGCCCGAAAACAGCGCATTGCACCGTGCGCCACGCACGCCCAGGGCGTGCAGCGCTTCGATCTCTGTATCCGGCGTGTCCTCGTAGATCACGGCCACGCCACGCATGCGGCCCGATTCGGCATGGCGCAGCGTCTGCTTGAGAAGGCCGTGATCGCGGCCATACACGCTGGGCTGGACCAGAACGCAACGGTCCACGCCCAATGGGCGAAAGGCTTTCCAATAACCGTCCATGGACGCGACAGCCGGTGTATAGGCGCGCTCCGCAATCAACGGAAAATCATCGAAACGACCAAATACATGGAAATGGGTATCGCAGGAATTTTCTGGAAACAGATATTGTTCCGCTGGATTTTCGACTGCGTCGGAATCACCGGCACAGCGGTTGAAACTGGGTGAATTCATGGGCATTCATTTCAAAGCTGGTGCATTGTCGTGACGCACGTAAAATTCAGTCAAGCTCATCTTTGTCATCATCAAAATGAACAGCATTCAACATGCAGACGGCGTGCCCCGGGCTCCGGTCAACCTGCGCAGCATCGACCTCAACCTGCTGGTGATCTTCGAGGCCCTGGTGGAAGAACGCAGCGTGGGCAAGGCCGCCGCGCGGCTGGGCATCACCTCCTCGGCCGTCAGCCATGCGCTGCGCCGGCTGCGCACCCAGTTCAACGACCCGCTGCTGCTGCGCACGGCCGAAGGCATGTCGCCCACGCCCGAGGCCGTGCGCCTGGCGCGCAGCTTCCGCAAGGCCTTCAGCGAGATCGAAAGCGCCATCGAGGTCAGCAAGGGCTTCGATCCGGCCACGGCGCGGCGCAATTTCCACCTGCGCCTGTCCGACTACGTGGGCGTGCTGCTGCTGCCGCAGCTGTGCATCCATCTGCGCGCGGTGGCGCCGGGCATCAGCCTGTCGGTGCAGTCCTTCGACGGCCGCCAGCCCTCGGACCGCGTCGAGTACGAAGGCGTGGAAATCCGCCTTTCCGTCTCGCGCGGGCGCTCGGTGCTGTCGGCGTCACGCCGCCTGCTGGACGACCAGTGGATGGTGCTGATGCGCAAGGACCATCCGGCCGCCGCCTCCCCGCTCACGCTGGAAAAATACCTGGAGCAAGGCCACCTGAAGGTCACGGGCGTGGGCAGCAGCATCGTGGACGAACTCCTGGCCGAGCGCGGGCTGGCGCGGCGCGTGATGTTCCAGGTGCCCACTTGGCTGGGCATGGTGCCCGTCATCGAATCCACCGACCTGGTGGCCGCCATGCCCGCGCACTGGATGCACAGCGTGCTGTCCGGCTCCAACTGCGTGGCGCGCCCCATGCCCCTGCCCGAGCTGGCCCTGTCCATCGACGCCGTCTGGCATCCGCGCAACGACCATGACGCGGGGCACAAATGGTTCAGGGAGCTGATCCACCAGATCTTCCAGGAGGCGTACAGCAAGTCACAGCGCGGATATATACTTTGATACATACCAGCAGAAGGAATCACCGTGACGCAGACTGCCAAGCTTTTCACCACCGGTCGCAGCCAGGCCGTGCGCCTTCCCTATGAATTCCGGTTCGAGGAAAAAGAGGTCTACATACGTCGCGACCCCGTCACGGGCGACGTGATCCTGTCGCGCCGTCCCGACTCATGGCAAGAGTTCTTTGCGCTCGACGCCACCACCGACGTGCCGGCCGATTTCATGGACACCGCTGACCGAGCGCAGCCAGAGTCAGGCCGCGATCCGTTTGCCGACGAAGGCAGTGCGCGATGACACGCTACCTGCTGGACACCAACATCGCCAGCCACATCATCAAAGGCGATATCCCTGCCGTGCGCGAACAGCTGGTTCGCGTACCCATGCACCAGATCGCAGTGTCGGCGGTCACGCAGGCCGAACTGATGTACGGGGTCGCCAAGCGCGGCCACCCTGCCGGGCTGTCGCTGCGGGTGACAGGGTTCCTGGCCCGCGTCGAGGTGCTGCCCTGGACGGCCCAGGTGGCCGATGCCTACGGCCACCTGCGCACCGCCTGCGAGGCGGCCGGCATCACGCTGGCCTCCATGGACATGATGATTGCCGCGCACGCCCTGCTCCTGCAGCAGCAGGCCGCGCAGGCCGGCGAGCGCTCGGTACTGGTCACAAGAGACCGGGTGTTCAGCCGCATTCCCGAACCCGGACTGGCCATCGCGGACTGGACCACCGGCCCGGCTGGCTGAATCGGCGCTTAACCCAGCCCTCATGCTTTTCGGTGAAGATGCGGTCTTTCCGCCGCACAAGCCATGACACCAGAACAACACACTCCAGCGCTGCAGCGCCGCAACCTCGGCCTGCTCGTGGCCGCGCAATCGCTGGGGGGCGCGTCGCCGCCCATCATCATTTCGCTGGGCGGCCTGGTGGGGCAGCAGCTGTCCACCAATCCCACGGCCACCACGCTGCCGGTCAGCATCTACCAGCTGGGCCTGGCGCTGTCCACGCTGCCCGCGGCCTGGCTGATGCAGCGCATGGGGCGGCGCACGGCCTATGTGCTGGGCGCCATCCTGGGCGTGGTCTCGGGCGTGATCGCCGCCCAGGGCATTGCGCACTCCGATTTCGTGACCTTCTGCATCGGCACGGCGCTGGCGGGCTTTTACGCGGCCTGCGTGCAGAGCTACCGCTTCGCGGCCACCGACGCCATGACCGACCCCGCCGAGCAGGCGCGCGCCATCTCGCGCGTGATGATCGGCGGGCTGATCGCGGCCATCATCGGCCCGCAGGTGGTGATCTGGACGCGCGACGCCCTGCCCATGACGCCGTTCGCCGGCAGCTTCTACAGCCAGGCCGTTCTCGCCCTGCTGGCCCTGCCGCTGCTGCTGGGCCTGAAGCTGCCGCCGCCCCAGGCCCGCGCCGTGGCGGGCGAGGCCCGGCCGCTGGCCGAGATTGCGCGCACGCCGCAGTTCATCGTGGCGGCTTCGGCCGGCGTGGTCAGCTACGGTCTCATGGCCTTTCTGATGACGGCCGCGCCCATGGCCATGGTGGGCTGCGGCCACACGGTGGGCGAGGCGGCGCTGGGCATCCAGTGGCATGTGCTGGCCATGTTCGCACCCAGCTTCTTCACGGGCCGGCTGATCGCGCGCTTCGGCAAGCGCCGCATCACGGCGCTGGGGCTGGTTATGATCGCCGCCTCGGCCCTGATGGCGCTGATGGGGCTGGAGCTGCTGCACTTCTGGGGCTCCCTGGTGCTGCTGGGCGTGGGCTGGAACTTCGGCTTCATCGGCGCCACCGCCATGGTCACCGAGTGCTACCGGCCCGCAGAGCGCGCCAAGGTGCAGGCGCTCAACGATTTCCTGGTCTTCGGCACCGTGGCCGTGGCCTCGTTCGGCTCGGGCCAGCTGCTGCACACGGCCGGCTGGGACGGCATCAACACCTGGCTGCTGCCCATCGTGGGCGTGGTGCTGCTGATGCTGGCCATGCAGGGACGGGGTCGCGGCGCGGGCGCGCCGGCCTGAAGCCCCGACCGGTCAATCGCCAGGGTCTGCACGGCGGCTGCCCAGCCAGAGCACGGCCACCCAGCCCAGCAGCGCCAGGGCCAGCAGCACGGACAGATGCCATAGCGCCGCCTCCAGCGGCGCGCCGGCCTGGTTCAGTCGCAGCGAGGCCTGGATGGCCGCCGTGCTGGGCGACAGCCAGCGCAGCGCCTGCAGCAGTTGCGGCAGGGCCTCGGCCGGCCAGCTGAAGCCGCCGACGAAGGCCAGCGGGATGGAGGTGAACAGCACCACCTGCATGGCACGCTCGCGGTTGGCCAGCCACCAGCCCAGCAGCGCCGCCGCTCCCGCCACGGCCGGGACGAAGACGGCCAGCAGTGCCAGCGCGCCCCAGGGATTGCCGCCGCGCGGATAGTCGTGCCAGACGAAGATCCAGCCGAAGTAGTACAGGCCCGAGAGCCAGCCCAGCGTGCACAGCGCCAGCAGCCGCGCCAGCCAGGTGCGTGCCGGCGCCCTGTCCAATCCCTGCTCGCGCCAGGTTCCCACCAGCAGCGCGCCGCCCATGAGCAGTGTCTGCTGCAGGATGATGATGGCCACGGCGGCGACGACGAAGCTGCCGTAGCCTTCCGTCGGATTGAACAGGGCCTGCATCTGCAGGTTGACGGGCGAGCGGCTGGCCTGGGCCTGCAGTGCGCTCTGTCCGCCGGCCGTCAGCCGCCGCAGCTCCACGCCTGCCGAGACCGTGCCGAAGGCTTCGGCAAAGCCGTACTGCACCTGCTTGGCGGCCAGCGGGTAGGCACCGTTGGCATAGACGGGGACCACGGCCTCTTCGCTGCGCACCACGCGGCGCTTGAGGTCGCGCGGCAGCAGCGCGTAGCCCATGACGCGGCCATCCAGCAGGGCCTGCTGCGCCTGGGCCTCGTCGCCCGTGACCAGGGTCACCTCGATGCGCGGGCTGGCCTGGGCAAAGCGCAGCATCTGGCGTGCCAGGCCGCTGCCGTCGTGCTGCACCACGGCCACGGGCACGCGCTGCACCACCTCCTGCCCATAGAACCAGGGATAGAAGAAGCCGTAGAGCACGGGTGCGCCCACCAGCAGCATGAGCACGCCCACGTCGCCGAACACGGCACGCAGGGCGTTGATGAAGTCATGCGCAAAGCCCCTGGCCATCTCAGCGCCCTCCCCATTTGTCGGGGCGGGAAAGGCCGCGCGCCAGGCCTGCCGTGGCCAGCAGCAGCAACACCAGCGCGGCCAGCAATAGCCCGGCCACCACGGGCAGGCTCTGCACGATGGGCGCGCCCATCTGCAACTGCTCTATCTGCAGCCGCGCATAGTGGGTATAGGGCATGGACAGGGCCCAGGCACGTGCCGAATCCGGCATGGCCAGCAGCGGAAAACCCACGCCGCTGAACGCAAAGGCCGGAGCCGACAGCAGGCCCGCGCCCGACAGCGCCGTGCGCAGCGACAGCGTGAGCGCCGCCAGCAGCGCCCCGGCCGCCAGGCTCACGGCGATCAGCAGCAGCAGGGCCAGCGCCACCCAGGCCAGGCTGGCAGCGCCCTGCCCCGGATGCCAGCCCCGTCCGGCCGTGAGCCACAGCATGGCCAGCGTACCGCCCAGGCCCAGGCTGGCCCAGGACAGCGCCAGCTTGCCCGCCAAGGCGCCCGCAATGGCGCTCCAGCCGGGCTTTCCCGGGCCCGCAGCCTCGGCCATCCACTGGCCCAGCGTGCGGTCGCGCAGCTCGCGCCCCACGGACCAGGCGCCGGCCGTCATGCCCAGGATGTGCAGCAGCGCGGGAATCAGCGCCGCCGCCAGGAACTGCTCGTAATTGGTGGAGATGTTGAACAGCGACACCAGGTTGGTGCGTATGGGCTCCATGCGCACGCGCAGCGCCTGGGCCGGGTCGCCGCGCTTGGCACGGGCCTGCATTTCCACGCCGGCCGACAGCGTTCCCACCACCTGGCGCAGGTCGCGCTGGATCAGGCTGGAATGCGTGGCCAGCTGGGCGTTGTGCATGAGCACCACGTCGGCCCCCTGGCCCCGCTTGATGTCGCGCGCAAAGTCTGGCGGGATCTGCACCACGGCGTAGGCATTCATGGACTGCAGCGCCCATTGCGCCTCCGAGGCATTGAGCACCTGCGACTGCACGGCCAGGCCCGGCGTGGCGCCCAGCATGCGCACCAGTTGGCGCGACAGGGCGCTGTGGTCCTGGTCCCAGACGGCGACGGGCAGGCGCTGGACCAGGCCTGCCGAGAAGATCCAGACCATGAGCAGCAGCGCCAGCAGCGGCACCCAGCTGACCATGGCCAGGTCCCAGGGCCGTCCGCGCAGCAGACGCCATTCGCGCCGCAGGCTGGCGGCAAAGGCCGTGGGCGGATTCGCGCTCACTGCCGCCGGCCGCTCAACGGCCGCCTTCCACGACCACGCTCATGCCGGGCCGCGCGCCCGCAATGGGCTGCTGCGGCCGCGCGCGGACCTCGAAGGTGCGCGCATCGAAGCCCTGGCCGGCGCGCGTCGCGCGCCAGGTGGCGAAGTCGGGCAGCACACCCAGGTAGTAGACCTCGAAGCCGGCCTCGCGGTTGTCCAGGCCCGGCAGGCGGCCGGTGAAGCGGCTGCCCTGGGCAAAGCGTGCAAGCTGGTCCTCGCGCACATTGAGCACCACCCACTGGTCGGCCAGGTCCACCACGGTGACCACGGCCACGCCCTGCGGGGACAGCTCGCCCTGGCGGGCCAGCACCTGGACCACCTCGCCGCCCACGGGGCTGCGCAGCTCGGTCTCGGCACGCGCAGCCTCCACCTCGGCGACCACGCCCTGCACCTGGCGTGCCTGGGCCTGGGCGGCACTGCGATCCTCCTGGCGCGCGCCCGAAGCCGCCATTTCATATTGCGCGCGCGCAGCCAGCGCCTGGTCGCGCGAGGCGCGCCAGTTGGCATCGGCTTCATCGCGCTTCTGGGCCGCAACCAGTCCCTGGTCGAACAGGCTTTGCACGCGGCGCAGCGAGGTCTGGGCCAGGTCGGCGGCCGTCTGGGCGCGCTGCCAGTTCAGGCGCGCCATCTGCACTTCCTGCGGGCGTGCGCCGGCCTGCGCCTTGTCGGCCTGGGCCTGGGCGGCATCGCGCGCGGCCTCGGCCTGGGCCAGCTTGGCGCGCACCTCGGGGCTGTCCATCTCCACCAGCAGATCGCCGGGCTGGATCTTCTGGCCTTCGGTGACCCGCACCTTGGCGATGCGCGCCGTGACCTTGGGCGCGATGTCGGTCTCGCGCGCCTCCATCTGGCCCTGGAAATACAGGGGGGCGGGCTGCGCCGCACGCCAAAAGCCCCAGGCCACGAGCAGCAGCACGGCCAGCACGATGGCCAGGGCCAGCCAGGGGCGCCTGCGCCCCGGCGGCACGGGCGCGGGGCCGGGTGCTTCGGTGGCGCTGCGGGGATGGTCGGGCGTGGCTGTGCTCATGGTGCGTCGGGTGGGATCTGTATGTCGGCCTGGGCCATGAATCGGTCGAATTCCTCGCTCTGGCCCGTGCTCTCCAGCAGTGCGGCCAGGGCCTGCACATACTGGTTGGCCAGTTCGGCACGCTGGGTCTGGACCTTGGCGAGATTGAGGCTGGCATCGATCAGGTCCAGCGTGGTGCTGGTGCCTTCCCGCAGGCCGGCCTCGCGCAGCCGCAGCAGCTCGCGCGCAAGATCCTCCTGGGCCTGCTGGGCCTGGTACTGGCGGCGTGCCTGCTCCACGCCCAGCCAGTTCTTCTCGACCAGCAGCGCAATGTCGCTGAGCGCCTGGGCTTGGGTCAGCTCGGCCTGCTCGATCTTGCGCTGCGAGGAGGCGGCCAGCGCATCGCGGTCGATGCTGTCCCACAGCGTCCAGCGCACGGCCACGCCTGCCACCCAGTTGGGCTTGCCGCTGGTGTTGACCTCGCGCGAACCGAAGGCCAGCAGCTGCGGCCGGCGCAGCGCCTCCTGGGCGTCGTGCAGGGACTCGGCCTGGCGCTTCTTGGCCTGGACCTTGTCCAGACCCGGATGGTGCGACTGGGCCGCGGTGACGAAGCCGTCCAGCGGCGGCAAAGGCCGGCTGCTGACGAACAGCGGCGTGCTGGGCAGCACCTGCCGCTGCGCCTTGACCGTGCGCGCCAGCGCCGCTGCGGCCAGGTCTGCGTCGTCGCGCGATTTGCGCGCCTGCTGCTCGGCGTCGGCCAGCGCGGCACGGGCCTGCAGGCGCTCCAGCCGGGAGATCACGCCCGCCTTGAGCATGCTTTGCGCGGCCGCGTCATGCACGCGCACGCCCTCAAGCGCACGCTCGCGCAGCCGTGCGGCCCGCTCGGCCAGCTGGGCGCCGAAGTAGCGCTGCACCAGCAGCGAATGCAGGGCGTGGCTGCTGCTGGCCGCATCGGCCAGGGCTTCGTCGGTGGCAGCGTCCAGGCCACTGCGCACCGCATCGGACAGGCCGCCCAGGTACAGCGGCCAGACCAGGGACAGGCTGGCCGAGGCGTTCGTGCTCTTGCGCTGCAAGGCATAGGAGGTGGGCAGTTGCGGCAGCGAGGGAATGGCCGGCCCCACCGAGGGCGGCAGCTGGCCGAGGACGCCGTCCAGGGTGCGCCGCGCAGGATCGAGATCGATGTCGGCATTGGCCGAGTAGCGGTAGCCCAGGCCCGTGATGGCCACGGAAGGCCCGCCCAGCCCCTGCGTACCCTGGCGTCTGAGCCGCGCGCTTTCCACGGCCTTGGCCGAGGCGGCCAGTTGGTCGGAGCCCTGCAGCAGCGCCTGACGGGCCTGCACGAAGCTCATCGCGGCGGCAGCCTGGGAGGCCGGAGCCTCCCCTGCAGCCTGGGCCGCCCCTGCGACCATGCCCAGCGCCGCCAGCCACGGCACAAGGCGCGCGGGCCGCGCAAGCAACGGAAAAAACATGGAAGCGCTCAATGGCATGAATGGGGGCGCCTTGCGTGGTTCACCGATGGTGGCGAAGCTTACACGGGCTTGCAGGCGGGCCCCCGTCGGACAAGGTCCTGTGCCTTGTGCCCCCGGCACTGTGCAGCAGGGTCGATTTGCCTGGCGTTCCATTCCATTTCTGCGCGCAGGTGCCGCGCCATGCCGCTACACTGGCGCCTGCCTGCGCGAGCATGTCCTGGCGGACCTGTCCGCAGGCCTTTTTTTTCTGCCCGGCATCGGCCCGATGCCCCGACTGACCACCATGTCCACCGTCTTCAACTTCACCTTCGTCCCCTGGTTCCGGTCCGTGGCTCCCTATATCCACAAGTTCCGACACCAGACCTTTGTGGTGGGACTGACGGGCGAGGCCATCGCATCGGGCAAGCTCAGCTCCATCGTCCAGGACCTGGCCATGATCCAGGCCATGGGCGTGAAGATCGTGCTGGTCCATGGCTTCCGTCCCCAGGTCAACGAGCAGCTTGCCGCCAAGGGCCATGAGGCCCAGTACTCGCGCGGCGTGCGCATCACCGACTCCGTGGCGCTGGACTGCGCCCAGGAAGCCGCTGGCCAGCTGCGCTATGAGATCGAGGCCGCCTTCAGCCAGGGCCTGCCCAATACGCCCATGGCCGGCGCGCGGGTGCGGGTGATCTCGGGCAACTTCCTCACGGCGCGGCCCGTGGGCATCGTGGACGGCGTGGATTTCAAGCATTCGGGCCTGGTGCGCAAGGTCGATGTCAGCGGCATCCGCAGCGCACTGGACATGGATGCCATGGTGCTGATGTCGCCCTTCGGCTTCTCGCCCACTGGCGAGGCCTTCAACCTGAGCATGGAAGAGGTGGCCACGCGCGTGGCCATCGAGCTGAAGGCCGACAAGCTGATCTTCATGACCGAGGTGCCGGGCATCCGCATGGACCCCACGGGCCCGGCCGACGAGACCAACCCCATCGACACCGAGCTGCCGCTGGCCACGGCCCGCCGCATGCTGGCCGAGCTGCCCACGCCCGAGCAGCCCACGGACACGGGCTTTTACCTGCAGCACTGCGTGCATGCCTGCGAGCACGGCGTGGAGCGCAGCCACATCCTGCCCTTTGCGATTGACGGCGCGCTGCTGCTGGAGATCTATGTGCACGATGGCATCGGCACCATGATCATCGACGAGAAGCTGGAAGAGCTGCGCGAGGCCACGCCCGACGACGTGGCCGGCATCATCCAGCTGATCGAGCCCTTCGAGAAGGACGGCACCCTGGTCAAGCGCAGCCGCACCGAGATCGAGCGCGACATCGCCCACTACACCATCATCGAACACGATGGCGTGATCTTCGGCTGCGCCGCGCTCTACCCCTATCCCAGCGCCAGGACGGCCGAGATGGCGGCCGTCACCGTCTCGCCCAAGAGCCAGGGCACGGGCGATGGCGAGAAGCTGCTCAAGCGCATAGAGCAGCGCGCCAAGGCCCAGGGCCTGGACAGCCTGTTCGTGCTGACCACGCGCACCATGCACTGGTTCATCAAGCGCGGCTTCCAGCCCGTGGACCCCGACTGGCTGCCCGAGGCTCGCAAGGCCAAGTACAACTGGGACCGCAAAAGTCAGGTCCTGGTCAAGAAGTTGTAACCCCCTGAGGCGCTGTGCGCCTTCCCCCTCACGAGGGGGGCATACGGGCGGCCGGCGACACCCTCGGTGCGGGGGCGGCGCGGCCGGCCCAGGCCCTTCCTCGGTGTCTCTCGTCTTCAGGCCGCGCCAATTTTCTGAAATCGCCCAAATCAAGCGACATGGTGGCGCAACTCAGCCTTGCACTGCTGCCTGCCAGCGTGCGGCCGCCTTGCCGGCCGCTGCCAGCGCCGCATCGCGCTGCGGCGCGTCGGCCGGGCATTCGGTGAGGTAGCCGGTCACCAGCAGCGGTGCGCTTTGCGGCGTGGGCCAGGCGATGACGGCATCGTTGGCCGTGCCGCGATCGCCGGTGCCCGTCTTTCCACCCACACGCCAGCCGGCCGGCATGCCCGCGCGCAGGCGCTTGTCGCCCGTGCGGCTGGCCACCAGCCACTGCTGCAGCAGGGCGCGGCCATGGCCGTCCAGCACCGATCCCAGCAGCAGGCGTTGCATGCTTTGCACCATGGCCAGGGGCGTGGTGGTGTCGCGCTCGTCGCCGGGCAGGCCTTCGTTGAGCTCGGGCTCCATGCGGTCCAGGCGCGTGGTCTCGTCGCCGCTGGCGCGCAGCCACTGCGTCAGCGCCTGCGGGCCGCCGCTGGCGTCCAGCAGCAGGTTGGCGGCCGTGTTGTCGCTGAGCACCACGGCGGCCTCGCACAGCTCGGAGATGGTCATGCCGCCGCCATCACCGGCACGCGGGCCGCTGGCCGGCGAGTAGGGAACCAGCCGGGAGCTGGCGTAGTGCACGCGGCGCGACAGGCGCTCATCGCCCTGCTGCACGCGGTCCAGCACCTGGGCGGCCAGCAGCAGCTTGAAGGTGCTGCACATGACAAAGCGCTCATCGCCGCGGTGGTCCACGCTGGCGCCCGACTCCACCTCCAGCACGGCCACACCTAGCCGGCCGCCCACACTTTTCTCGATGCGCGCCAGCTCCGTCCTGAAGGCCTGGTCGGCAGCCCCCTGTTTTTTTGATGGCAGGGCGCAGCCGGCCAGCCCGGCCGCCATCCAGGCGGCCGCGCCGCCCGTCATCAGAAAATCGCGTCTTTGCATTGTTTTTCCTTTTCAGTTGCAGATCGACAATCGCAACGATAGCGCCGCGCCCAATCTGCGACCAGCGTGAATAATTGGCAGCATCCCTTAGAAAAACTATTGGCTCACCATGCAACTGCCCCTCAATGCCCTGCGCATGTTCGACGCGGCCGCGCGCCATCTCAACCTGACGCGGGCGGCCGACGAGCTGTGCGTGACCCAGGCCGCCGTCAGCCAGCACATCCGCAACCTGGAGGAGCGCCTGGGCAAGCCGCTGTTCCGGCGCCTGCCGCGCGGCCTGGCGCTGACCGACGAAGGCCATGCGCTGTGGCCTGCCGTGGCCGAGAGCTTTGCGCGCATAGAGCATTCGCTGCAGCAGGTGGCCGAGCCGCGCCCGCGCGAGGTCCTCACCGTGGGCGTGGTCGGCACCTTCGCCATCGGCTGGCTGATTCCCAGGCTGGGCCAGTTCCAGCAGCAGCACCCCTACATCGACCTGCGACTGCTCACGCACAACAACCGCGTGGACCTGGCCGGCGAAGGGCTGGATGCGGCCGTGCGCTTTGGCGACGGCGCCTGGCAGGGCACGCGCGCCGAGCTGCTGCTGCGCGCGCCGCTGACGCCCATGTGCACCCCGGCCCTGGCCCAGCGCCTGCGCCAGCCGGCCGACCTGGCCGGGCAGACGCTGCTGCGCTCGTACCGCCTGCAGGAGTGGGAGAGCTGGTTTGCCACGCTGGACCAGAGCGCGCCGCTGGCGCGCGGGGCCATGTTCGACTCCTCGCTGACGCTGGCCGAAGCGGCCGCCCAGGGCGCAGGCGTGGCCCTGCTGCCGGCGCGCATGTTCCAGCACCTGCTGCAGCAGGGCCGGCTGGTGCGCCCCTTCGAGCAGGAGGTGGACACGGGCGCCTACTGGCTGACCCATCTGCGCTCGCGCGCACCCAGCGCGGCGCTCAAGACCTTCAGGCAATGGCTGCTGGCGCAGCTGCAATAGCCACGGACGCCCGCGGCAAGACCCGCAGGCCGCGTGACTTTGGCCCCGGCGCTATCATCTGCCGCTTTTGGCCCCTAGCCCCGTTCCCGCTCCATGACCCAGACCCTGCCGGTTCTCTACTCGTTTCGCCGCTGCCCCTACGCCATTCGCGCCCGTCTGGCGCTGGCCCATGCCGGCCTGGCCTGCGAGCTGCGCGAAATCAACCTGCGCAACAAGCCGCAGGCGCTGCTCGATGCATCGCCCAAGGGCACGGTGCCCGTGCTGGTGCTGGAGGACGGCCGCGTGATCGAGCAGAGCCTGGATGTCATGCTGCACGCGCTGCGCGCCAATGACCCGGATGGCTGGCTGGCACCGACCAGCGGCTCGCTGCCGGACATGCTGGCGCTGATCGAGCGCAACGACGGCTTTTTCAAGCACGCCCTGGACCGCTGCAAGTACCCCGAGCGCTATACGGCCGAAGAGGTCAACCACGCCCAGGCCGATGCCCTGACCTGGCTGGCCGAGCTGGACGACCAGCTGGAGGCCACCGGCTACCTGTTCGGCCAGAACCCCAGCCTGGCCGACATGGCGCTGCGCCCCTTCGTGCGCCAGTACGCGCGCATCGACGAGTCGCAATGGAACGAGCAGCCCTGGCCGCACCTGCAGGCCTGGCTGCAGCGCTGGATCGACTCGGCCCTGTTCGCCGAAGTGATGGAAACCTACCCGGGCTGGGTGCCCGGCACGCGCGGCCCGGTCTTTGCCGCCGGCGGCGTGGGCAGCGACTGACGCCTGCCCGCCCCGTGTGCCCTGCCCCGGGTCGGCAGGGGCTGCGCACGGCAGGCAAAGCTGGCACAGTGGCAGGCTGTTGCCAACCGCATGAGCCTTCGCCGACATGACCCTCGCCACCCTGCTCGTCTTCTCCCTGGTCGCGCTGATCGCGATCATCACCCCCGGTCCCACCGTGCTGCTGGCCCTGGCCAATGGCTCGCGCCACGGCGTGCGCCGCGCCCTGCCCGGCATGCTGGGCGCCGTGCTGTCGGACTTCGTGCTGGTCGGCGCTGTCGCGCTGGGCCTGGGCGCGCTGCTGGCGGCCTCGGAGTTCTGGTTCTCGGTGGTCAAGTGGGCGGGAGCGGCGTACCTGGCCTGGCTGGGCCTGCGCATGCTGCGCAGCCAGGGCGGATCGCTGTCGGCACCCCAGGGTGACGGCAAGGCAGAGGCCGGCGCCGACGGCTACAGCGCCCGCACCGTGCTGCTCAAGTCGTTCCTGGTCGCCGTGACCAATCCCAAGGGCTACCTGTTCTGCTCGGCCCTGCTGCCCCAGTTCATCGACCCGGCGGCCGCCCAGGCGCCGCAATACATCGCCATTGCGCTGGTGTTCGCGCTCATCGATTTCCTGGTGATGCTGGCCTATGCCTTCGCCGGATCACGCGCGGCGCGGCTGCTGCGCGGGCGGGCCGTGATGTGGCTGGACCGCCTGTGCGGCGGCATGCTGCTGGCGCTGGCAGGCTCGCTGGCCTTCTACCGCCGCGTGTCGAACTAGGCGCGCCGCCCAAGAGCCGCGCCTCCCCCGCTGCGTCAGCGCGTCGTCCCCATGACATCGTCCAGCTGCAGCACGGCAGCGGCGTTGGCCGTGGTGGTGGCCAGGGTATCGATGGCGCCGGTGCGCAGGGCGCCCAGGATGGCCGTGACCTTGCTGGATTCGGCCGCCACGGCGATGACGTTGGGTATGCGCAGCAGGTCCTCGCGGCTCAGGCCGATGACGCGGTCCTGCATGGGGGTTGCGGCCGGCTGGCCGTGGATGTCGATGAAGTCGTAGCCCATCATGTCGCCCACCGTGCCCGCGCGGCGGGCGTCCGAGATCTCCTGCGCGGAAAACCAGCCCATGCGGGCCATGTTGCTGTCCACGCTGACATCGCCCACGCCGATGAGGGCGATGTCGGCGCGGCGCGCCTTGTCCAGGGTGTGCCTGACGGTGTCGTTGTCCAGCAGCGCCTTGCGCAGTTGCGGATCGCCCACCAGGGCCGGCGCATAGAGCGATTCGGACTTGCCGCCAAAGCGCGCGGCCAGGCGGCGCGCGATGTGGTCGGCGTTCATCGCCTCCCCGCCACGGTAGGAGCCGCCGATGGCGCTGACGAAGTGGCACTCCCGCCGTGTGGCGGACAGGGCGTGCTCGGAGACCGAGGACACGTTGCGCCCCATGCCCACGGCCACGATGGAGCCATCGACCAGGATGCGCTCCAGCTCGCTGGCCACCAGCCCTGCCAGCAGTTCGCGCTGCCGGTCGGCATCCTTGTGGTCCACCGCGATCAGCGCGCGCTTGATGTGAAAGCGCTCGGTCAGCTGCCGCTCCAGGTCGGCGGACACCAGCGAATGCGGCCGCACGCGGATCTCGACGATGCCCTCTTCCTGCGCGCGGCGCAGCAGCCGCCCGACGGTGGCGCGCGAGATGCCGAACTCCTTGGACAGTTGGTCCTGCGTGCATCCATCGACGTAGTACAGGGTCGCCAGTCGCGTCAGGTCGCTTTCAGTCAAGGGTGCCTCCAAGGGTGCCGGGAAAGGCGCGCAGTGTAGCGCCGCTCACCGGGCCTCGCCAGCGTGGGGCAGCAGCAGGACCTTGACCGAGTCCATGGAATCGGCCACCCGGATGGCGCTCTCCCAGTCCGACAGCGCATAGCGGTGGGTGACGATGCCCTCGGAGGTGACCAGCCCGCGCGCCAGCAGGTCGATGGCGATGGGGTAGCAATGGGCGCTGAGGTGGGCGCCGCGCAGGTCCAGCTCCTTTTCCTCGCCGATGATGGACCAGTCCACCGTGGTCTCGCGCCCGAAGACGCTGAACTCCACGAAGCGGCCGAGCTTGCGCACCAGGTCCAGCCCTTGCGTCACGCCCGAGGGCGCGCCCGTGGTCTCTATGTACACATCGCAGCCATAGCCGTCGGTCAGCGCGTGCACGATGGCGCGGGCATCCTCGCGCGCGGGGTTGATGGTCACGTCGGCGCCGCAGCGGCGCGCCAGCGCCAGGCGCTGGTCCGACAGGTCCATGACCACCAGCCGGCGCGGCGTCTTCAGGCGCGCCACCTGGGCCATGAGCAGGCCCAGGGTGCCCGCGCCGGCGATGACCACCACATCGTCGAGCTGGATGTCGCCGCGGTTGACGGCATGGATGGCGCAGGACAGCGGCTCGGTGATGGCCGCATCCTCGAAGTCCACGCTCTCGGGAATCCGGTGCACCACGGCGCGGGCGGACAGGCGCATGTACTCGGCCATGCCGCCATCGGCCACCTGGCCCTGGAAGCCGTAGACATCGTGTACCTCGCACATCCAGCGAAAGCCGGTCCTGCAATAGCGGCAGGCATGGCAGGGCACGATCTGCTCGGCGATCACCCGGTCACCCAGCTGCACGCCGTGGTGCTCCTGGGCACCCTCGCCCACCTGCACCACATGGCCCCAGAACTCGTGGCCCGCGATCACCGGCGGGCGCACATAGGCGGGGCGGCCTTTTTCCGGATCTCCCCAGAAGCGCGGCGCGCCAGCCCAGCATTTGCAGTCGCCCGCGCAAATGCCGCAGGAAGCCACGCGGATGACCAGCTCGCGCGGCCCGGCCTGCGGACGCGCGACGCGTTCGAGCCGGTAATCCCTGGGGCCGTGGCAGACCACGGCCAGCATGTTCGTATCGGCGGCGTCAGGCAGGGTGTTTTGCATGGAACTCTCCCGGGTTGCAGATGGTGGACAGGACGTGGGCGCAGCGCTTCATGCCCTGCGGCGCGAACTGTCGAGCAGCACGGCGCCGACGATGATCACGCCCTTGATCAGCTGCTGGTAGTACGAGGAAACTCCCAGCAGGTTCAGCCCGTTGTTGATCACGCCGATGAGCAGGGCGCCGACGACCGTGCCGCCCAGGCTGCCCGTGCCGCCCGACAGGCTGGTGCCGCCGATCACCACGGCCGCGATGGCGTCCAGCTCGTAGGACACGCCGGCCTGCGGCAGCGCCGCCGTGGTGCGCGACGCCAGCAAAATGCCGGCCAGCCCCGCGAGCAGGCCGCTGACCACATAGACCAGCAGCACGATGGCGCGGGTGTTGATGCCGCTGGTCTTGGCACTGCGCAGGTTGCCGCCCACGGCGTAGATGTAGCGGCCATACACGGTGTAGCGCAGCACGAAGGCGAACACCGCGACGGCAACGGCAAAGATCACGATGGGCATGGGCACGGGGCCCAGCTGGCCGGCGCCGATGGCAAGAAAGCCGTCGGGCAGCTCGGACACCGGCATGCCGTCGTTGTAGATGTAGGTCAGGCCGCGCGCTGCACTGAGCATGCCCAGCGTGGCCACGAAGGGCGGCACCGCGAACCAGGCCACCAGCAGGCCGTTGACGCCGCCCAGCAGCATGCCCACGCCCAGCCCGGCGCCCACGCTCACCGCCAGCCCCTGGCCATCGGCCGCCAGCCAGGCGCCGACCATGCCGGCCAGCGCCAGGATGGCGCCCACCGACAGGTCGATGCCTGCCGTCAGCACCACGCACGTCATGCCGATGGCCAGGATGCCGTTGATGGAGGTCTGGCGCAGGATGTCGGCCCAGTTGCCCCAGGTCATGAAATGGGGGTTGGCCAGCGCCAGCGCCGCGCACAGTGCAACCAGCGCGATGACCACGCCGTAGCGCTCGCGCAGGCTGCGCAGGTCCAGCGCGCGCCGCCCCAAGAGCGGCGGCGAAGATGCGGCTTGAAGATTCGTCATGGAGGACTCCCGCGTTGATGGAAGAAAGGCGTGGGGCCGGCAGGCCGCTCACTGGATGGAGTAGCCCCCGTCGATGACGATGTTCTCGCCCGTCAGCATGCCGGCGTGCGTACCGGCCAGGAACACGGCCAGCCGCGCCACCTCCTCGGGCTGCGCAAAGCGGCCCGTGGGGATGAGTGCCCGCATGGCCTCCCCCACCTGCCCGGCCCAGGCCTTGCGGCCCAGCGGCGTGTCCACCACGGTCGGCGAGATGGCGTTGACGGTAATGCCGTCCGTCGCCCACTCCAGCGCCAGCACGCGCGTCAGCCCTACCAGGCCCGCCTTGCTGGCGCAATAGGCGGCATGGCGCCGGAGCGCGACCACGCTGGCCTGCGAGGCCAGGTTGATGATGCGGCCGTGGCGCTGGCGGCGCATGGCCGGGGCCACTGCCTGGGCCAGCAGCAGCGGCGCCGTGAGGTTGACGGCCAGCGTGCGCTCCCAGGCCGCCTCGCTGACTTCGCCGGCCGGCTCCAGCAGCGCCACGCCGGCGCTGTTGACCAGGATGTCGATGCGGCCCGTGGCCTCCAGCACCGTGGCCACCGCCTGCTCCACCCCCTCGGGCCTGGTCACATCCACCGCCAGCGCCAGGTGGCGCCGGGGCTCCGCCAGGCTGGCAGCGGCCACGTCCAATGCCTGCCGCTCCAGGTCCACCAGGACGACACGCGCACCGCCTTGGGCGAGCTGCCGGGCAATCGCCAGGCCGATGCCGCCCGCGCCGCCGGTGACCAGGGCCGTGCGGCCGTCGAAGTCCCGCTCCAGGCCGGCGGCGCTCATTTGCGCACCTTCTGCAAGAAGGCGTCGGCATTGGCGGGCACGATGGCGGTCCAGGGCACCTCGTAGGATTTGGCCGTGCCATCGCCCCAGGGCATGGCCTGGGCATACTCGCTCCATACCACCGAGCGCGGCCGGTAGGACGGGCCGACTAGCTGGCGCAGCAGCACATCCAGCGCGCCCTGCGCCTGGGCCTGGGCGTCCTGGAAATGGGTGGTCATCTCCCCGCGCTTGACGGCCGTGATGGCGGCGGCCACGCCGTCCACGCCCACCACCGGGATGGTCTTGATATCGATGCCCTTGGTCTTGATGGCCTGCACCGCGCCCAGGGCCTCGTCGTCGTTCTGGGCGATCACGCCCTGGATCTGGCCCGGGAATGCGGTCAGCCAGTTCTCCATCAGTCCCATGGATTCGGCGCGCGACCAGTTGGCGGTCTTGCGCGCCAGCACCTTCACGTCCTTGTGGCGGGCCAGCACCTCGTCATTGCCGCGCGCCCGCTCGATCTGTGCCGACTGGCCTATGGGCCCCTCGATGACGACGATATTGCCCTTGCCGCCGATGGCCTTCATCAATGCCTCGGCCTGCATGCGGCCGGCCACCACATCGTCATTGCCCACGTAGGAGGTCAGCACATCGCCCTGCACGCGCGTGTTGGAGCCCACCACGGGAATGCCGGCCTTCACCGCCTTCTGCACGGGCGCCGCGCCCGCCTTCAGGTCGATGGGCACGAAGAGGATGCCGTCGTACTTCTGCGTGATCATGGTGTCGAACTGGTTGCTCTGCGTCAGCGCGTCGTAGTTGCCGTCGAACACGGTGATCTGCACCGTGCCGTCCTTCACGGCCGGATGCGCCTTCAGCTCCTTGGTCCACATCTGCATGAACTCGCCCTTGAGCCCATAGACGGCCGCGCCTATGCGGTAGGGCTTGGCCGGTGCGGGTACTGGTGCTGGTGCCGACAGTGGGGCCGGAGCCTGGGCCCGGACCTGCGCTGCGGCCAGGAACAGCCCACCGGCAAGCGCGGCGGCAAGCACGGTGGTGAAGCGGAAAAACGGCATGGTCATGTCTCCTGTGTGTTGTGAAAGGCAAGGGGAAAAACGCTGCATGGGCATCGCCCGGGCTCAGGAAGCGAGGTGCATCAGCGCCTCCTGCGTGATGCCGTGGCCGGCCACCACGCGGTCAAGCCGGCCTTTGCGGAAGATGGCAATGCGGTCGCTCAGCTCCAGCAGTTCCGGCGCCTCGGAGGACACCACCACCACGGCATGGCCCTGCGCGGCCAGCGAGGCCAGGAAGGCGTACACCTCGCGCTTGGCGCCTTCGTCGATGCCGCGCGTGGGCTCGTCGCACAGCAGGCAGACGGGATTGGTGGCCATGCAACGGGCCAGCACCACCTTCTGCTGGTTGCCGCCGCTCAGGCCGGAGACCGGCATGGCAGGGCTGGCCAGCTTCACGCGCAGGCGCTGCAGCAGGCCGCCCACCAGCACGCGCTCTGCCGCGCCATCCACCACCCCGGCGCGCTGCAGGCCCGGCAGTGCGGGCAAGCTGGCGTTGAAGCGCACCGAGGAGCTCATCACCAGCCCCGTGGCCTTGCGGTCCTCGGTCACCAGGGCCAGACCCGCCTTGATCGACGCCGCCGGATTGCCGCGCGGCAGGGGCCGTCCGCCCAGGCTCGCCCGCCCCTGGTCGGCGCGCGTGAGGCCGTACAGGCAGTTGAGGAATTCGCTGCGGCCCGATCCCATCAGTCCGTAGATGCCCAGCACCTCGCCGGGGGCAACGTCCAGGCTGATGTCCTCGAACTCGCCCCGGCGCGTGAGCCCCTGCACCGACAGCAGCGGCTCGCCCGGCGCCGCAGCCCTGCGCTCGCTGGCGGCAGCGCGGACTTCCCGGCCCACGATGAGCTTCACCAGCTGCCGCCGGTCGATATCGGCCAGCGCGCCGGTCTGCACGAAGCCGCCATCGCGGAACACCGTGTAGCTGTCGGCAATGGTGAAGATCTCCGTCAGGCGGTGCGACACGTAGAGGATGCCGGCGCCCTGCGCGGTCACGCGGCGTATCGCGTCGAAGAGGATGGCGGTCTCGCTTTCGCCAATGGCCGAGGTGGGCTCGTCCATGATGATCAGCTCGCTTTGCCGGCTCAGGGCCTTGGCAATCTCCACCAGCTGGGTCTGCGCCAGGCTCAGGCGGCCCATCTGCGCGCGCGGATCGATATCGAAGCCCAGCTGCCTGAGCAGCGCATCCGCCTGCTCCAGCAGCGCGGCATGGCGGACCACCACGCCGGCGCGCCGGGGCTCGCGGCCCAGGAAGATGTTCTCGGCCACGCTCATGCCCGGGATGGGCGACAGCTCCTGCGTGATGATGGACAGGCGGTGCGCCAGCGCCTCGTGCGGCGTGGCGAAATCCACCGGCCGGCCCTTGAGCAATATCTCGCCGGCATCGCGCCGCAACAGGCCCATCACGATGTTCAGGAAGGTGGATTTGCCTGCGCCATTGCCGCCGCACAGCGCGTGCACGCTGCCCGCCTGCAGCTCAAGGCAGCCGTTGCGCAGCGCAGGCACGCCGCCGAAGCTCTTGGCCACGCCGCGCGCCTGCAGCAGTGCGGTGCCGGTGCCGGTGCCGGTGCCGGTGCCGGTGCCCATGGTCACGCGCCCTGCCCGCGCCCGGCCGCAGCGGCCTGCGAGCGTTCGAAGCCGGTGATGGCATCCACCTTCAGGGCCGAGCTGCCGCCATCGAAGCGCGATGCGAGGAAGCGGTCCACGATGGCCTTGGCCAATTCCACCCCGATCACGCGCGAGCCCAGCGTGATGATCTGCGCGTCGTTGCTGCGGCTGGCGCGCTCGGCCGAATAGGTGTCATGCGCCTGCGCGGCGCGGATGCCTGCCACCTTGTTGGCCGCAATGGCCATGCCTATGCCCGTGCCGCACAGGAGAACGCCGCGCTCATGGCGGCCCTGGACGATGGCCTGCGCCACCGCGATGCCGATGTCGGGGTAGAGCACCGGCTCGCCGTCGTGCGTGCCGAAGTCGGCCACTTCGTGGCCCTGGGCCAGCAGATGCTGCTTCACGGCGTTCTTGAGGTCGCAGGCGGCTTCGTCGCAGCCGATGGCCAGCTTCATGGCATCCCCTTCATTACAAAAGACCATCACATGATCATTTGATCAATGTTTTTTGAGAGTCTTCTCAATCGGAGAGCAGTTGTCAAACAACGATAGCTATGTGAATCGGCAAGATGAATACGTAACCTGTTGAATTTTCTACAAAATCCATCAAATCCTATCGTTTTCCCTTGGCTATTGAATAGCCAAAAGGCATTGACATGCCAATTTCAACAAATCAAAAATGACCACGTAATGATCATATGAACAGTCTTCGGCACACCCGCCGGGACCGCACCTGGAGGAGACAAAGGCATGACGACCAACCGCGTGATCAACGACCCCGACCGGGTGGTGGAGGACATGCTCCAGGGATGGATCGCCGCCCATGGCGACACCCTGCGCATCGACGCAGGCAGCCCCCGCGTCGTGCGCCTGCATGGCGCGCCACGCAGGGGCAAGGTGGGCATCGTGACGGGCGGCGGGTCGGGGCACGAGCCGGCCTTTCTGGGCTATGTGGGCGCAGGCCTGTGCGACGCCGCCGCCGTGGGCGAGGTCTTCTCCTCCCCCACGGCCCGAAGCTTCTACGACGCCATGCGCGCAGCCGATGGCGGCGCCGGCGTGGCCTGCCTGTATGGCAACTACGCGGGCGACAACATGAATGTGGCCATGGCCGTGCAGATGGCGACAGCCGAAGGCATGGCGGTCAGGACCGTGGTGGCCAACGACGACGTGCCTTCTGCCGCGCGGGGCGACGAGGCCAGCCGCCGCGGCGTGGCCGGCGAGATCCTGATGTGGAAGGTGGCGGGCGCCCGGGCGGCCATGGGCGCCAGCCTCGACGAAGTGATCGCCCTCGCCCGGCACGCCATGGCCCGCACGCGCAGCATCGGCATCGGCCTGTCGGCATGCACCATTCCCGCCGTGGGCAAGGCCAATTTCCATATCGAGCGCGGCAGCATGGAGGTGGGCATAGGCCACCATGGCGAGCCCGGCATGTCCGTGCACCGCACGGCCACGGCGGCCGATATGGCCGAGCGCATGCTGGACACCCTGCTGCCCGACCTGCCCTTCGCCCCGGGCGACCGCGTGGCCGTGCTGCTGTCCGGCCTGGGCGCCACGCCGCTGATGGAGCAGTACATCCTCTATGGCGAGGTCGCCCGGCGCCTGCAAGAACGCGGCATGCAGGTGGCCTTCCGGCTCGTGGGCAATCTCTTCACCTCGCTGGAGATGATGGGCATCACGCTCACGCTGATGCAGCTGGACGACGAGCTGCTGGCCTGCCTCAACGCGCCCTGCCAGTCAGTCGCCCTCACCGTGGCCGGCGGGCTGCCGCCCCAGCCGCAGGAGGCCATTCCAACGCCGCCCTCTGTTCCGGCACGGACGCCGGCACAGGCGCAGGAACAGGCGCAGGAACAGGCACAAACCGCCCGCCCCCCAGCCGCAAGGCGCACCAGCCAAGGGCCGGCCATCGCGCTCGATGGCGCGGGCAGCATCGTGCGTGAACTGATCACGGCCATCGTCGGCCACCGGGAGTTCCTGAGCGAGATCGACGGCCTGATCGGCGATGGCGATCACGGCATCAACATGGCCAAGGGCTTTTCCGGCTGCGGCGCACGGCTCGATGCCATGGACGCCGGCCAGGCGGCGCAGCTGCCTGCGGCGCTGCAGCAGCTGTCCCAGGCCTTGATGGACGATATCGGCGGCTCCATGGGCCCGCTGTACGGCAGCTTCTTCCAGGGCTTTGCCGATGTTCTTGGGCCGGAGCAGGAGATGGATGCCGCCCTGTTCGGCCAGGCGCTGGCGCGGGCCGTCGCCGATGTGCAGGGGATGGGCAAGGCCCGGGTGGGCGACAAGACCCTCATCGATACGCTGGCCCCGGCCCTGCAGGCCTACCGGCAATCGCTGCAGGCCGGCGCCGGTTTCCGCGAGGCGCTGCAGGCCATGGAGGCCGCGGCCGAGGCAGGCAAGGAATCCACGCGCCACCTGCAGGCCCGCATCGGGCGCTCGGCCCGGCTGGGGCCGCGCTCCATCGGCGTGCTGGACGCGGGCGCCACGTCCTGCTGGCTGATTCTGAGCACCCTGGCGCAGTCGCTGCAGCGGCGACTGGCGCAAGCCTCAGCCTAGGGCTCAGCGCCTGCGGGCAGCGCCGCGCACCAGCAGCACCAAGACGGCCACGCTCATGATGGCGAAGCAGATGAAGGACCAGTTGGCGATGGAGCCGCCCAGGAAGCTCCAGTCCACGGCAACGCAGTCACCCGAGCCACGGAAGATCATGGGCACGGCACGGCTGATGGAGTAGTTCTCGATCATTCCGTAGAAGTCGCGCCCGCAGGTGGCGAACTCGGGCGGATACCACTGCAGCCAGCTCTGGCGCGCGGCGACGAAGGCGCCAAAGCCTGCGGCGACCAGCGCCGCGATGCCCCAACCCATCAGCCAGCCGCGCCCGCCGCGTACGCTGCCCAGGCCCGCGAAGATGGCCACGCCGATCAGCGCGTAGCGCTGCACGATGCACATCGGGCAGGGCTCCAGCCCGACCACATGCTGCAGATACATGCCGAAGGCCAGCATGGCCACGCAGGCCAGGCTGATGAGCGCCAGGATGCGGCGCGGAGCGTTGTCAAACCATTGAAGCATTCTTGTCTTTCGTCACCCAGTTGAATGAAATCAGGGCTGCGGCGCCGGCCCGGCGCTGCAGCCCTGTTCAGCGGGTGCAGGAAACCGTTGCCGCGCCGTCAGATGCCAGCCGCCTCGTCCAGGAACACCTTGGCGCGGCGCGGTGTTACCACCAGGGTTTCCCCCTCGCGCAGCGCCATGTCCCTGAACTGCTGCGCAGGAATCTGCGCCTCGATCAGGCCACCCTCTTCGGCATTGTCCGTGCTTTCGGTGCTCTCCGATGGAATAAGTTCCAGGCGCGCAATGGGCCCCACGACGATGGCGCGGGCCAGCTGCACGACGATGCCCGTGGGCCGTCCCTGGACGTCCAGGTTCTGGCCGGGCGAGTAGCGCTCCACCTCCAGATCATGCGGGCGCACATAGGCGAAGGCCTTGCTGTCGCTGGCGCCCTTGGCGTCGTGGCTGTCCAGCTGGGTGCCGTCGTCCAGGTAGACGCGGCCATCGCTGGCGCGGCCCTTGAAGAGGTTGACGTCGCCCAGGAAGCCGTAGACGAAGGGCGTGGCCGGGTTATCCCAGACCTGCTGGGGCGTGCCTTCCTGCTCGATGCGGCCCTGGTTGATGACGACCACGCGGTCGGCCACCTCCAGTGCCTCTTCCTGGTCGTGGGTCACGAAGATGGAGGTCACATGCAGCTCGTCATGCAGGTGGCGCAACCAGCGGCGCAACTCCTTGCGCACCTTGGCATCCAAGGCGCCGAAGGGCTCGTCGAGCAGCAGCACCTTGGGCTCCACCGCCAGGGCGCGGGCCAGCGCGATGCGCTGGCGCTGGCCGCCCGACAGCTGGGACGGAAAGCGGTCAGCGATCCAGTCCAGCTGCACCAGCTTGAGCAGGCTCATCACCTTGTCGCGGATCTGGGCTTCGCTGGGGCGCTGGCTGCGGGGCTTCACGCGCAGGCCGAAGGCCACGTTCTCGAACACCGTCATGTGGCGGAACAGCGCGTAGTGCTGGAACACGAATCCCACGTTGCGCTCGCGCACATGGACGTCGGTCGTGTCCTCGCCGCTGAAGTGGATGCTGCCCACGTCGGGCGTCTCCAGCCCCGCGATGATGCGCAGCAGCGTGGTCTTGCCGCAGCCCGAGGGGCCGAGCAGCGCGATGAGTTCGCCGGACTGGATGTCCAGGCTCACATCGCGCAGGGCCTGGAAATCGCCGAACTGCTTGCTGACGTTGCGTATTTCAATGCTCATGGTCTTGCTCTTGCTCTTTTCTGGTCGGGGCGGGCCTCAGGACACCTGCGGCACACGGGATGCCTGGGAAGCCGGCGTGGGGCGCTCGGGAGGCAGCTCGGCTGCGGCCTTGGCCTGGTGCTCGGCACGCCACTCGGCCACCGACTTGATGACCAGGGTCACCAGGGCCAGCAGAGCCAGCAGCGATGCGGCAGCGAATGCGGCAACGGACTGGTACTCGTTGTAGAGGATCTCCACATGCAGCGGAATGGTGTTGGTCTGGCCACGGATGTGGCCCGAGACCACGGACACCGCGCCGAACTCGCCCATGGCGCGCGCATTGCACAAAATCACGCCGTACAGCAGGCCCCACTTGATGTTGGGCACGGTGACCTTCCAGAAGGTCTGCCAGCCCGTGGCGCCCAGCACGATGGCGGCCTGCTCCTCGTCGCTGCCCTGCGCCTGCATCAGCGGGATCAGCTCGCGCGCGATGAAGGGGAAGGTCACGAAGATGGTGGCCAGCACGATGCCGGGCACGGCGAAGATGATCTTGATGTCATGCTCGGCCAGCCAGGGGCCGAACCAGCCGTGGGCGCCGAACACCAGCACGTACATCAGGCCCGCCACCACGGGCGAGATCGAGAACGGCAGGTCGATCAGCGTGATCAGGAAGGCCTTGCCACGGAACTGGAACTTGGCAATGCACCAGGCCGCCGCCACGCCGAACACCAGGTTCACCGGCACGGCGATCAGCGCCGTGATCAGGGTCAGCTTGATGGCCGACCAGGCATCGGGCTCCTGCAGGCCGGCGACATAGGCATCCCAGCCCTTGCGCAGCGCCTCGGTGAACACGGCCGCCAGTGGCAGCACCAGGAACAGGCCGATGAAGGTCAGCGCAATGCCCGTGAGAATCCAGCGCACAGCGCGCGGCTCGGTGGTGGAGAGCTTTTCACGCCGGCCCTTCGGGGGCGCCGTGAGCCTGTACAGCACCAGCACGGCGACCAGCACCGCGCCAATGATCTTGAGAAGCAATGCTTCCTGTGGAGACAACGCCATCTCAAGCCCCTCCCGAATGCTTGCGCTGCCATGCCTGCAGCGCGTTGATGACCAGCAGCATCACGAAGGAGAACAGCAGCATCACCACGGCCACGGCCGTGGCGCCTGCGTAGTCGTATTGCTCCAGCTTGCCGATGATGATCAGCGGTGTGATCTCGGAAATCATGGGCATGTTGCCCGCGATGAAGATGACCGAGCCGTACTCGCCGATGGCGCGCGCGAAGGCCATGGCAAAGCCCGTGAGCAGCGCGGGCGTGATGGCCGGCAGGATCACCTTGTAGAAGATCTGCCAGCGCGAGGCGCCCAGGCTGGTGGCGGCCTCCTCCAGCTCCTTCTCCGAATCCTCCAGCACAGGCTGCACCGTGCGCACCACGAACGGCAGGCCGATGAAGATCAGCGCAATCACCACGCCGTTCGGATTGAAGGCCAGCTGGATGCCGTAGGGCTCCAGGTACTGGCCCACCCAGCCATTGCCGGCCAGCAAGGCAGTCAGCGAAATGCCGGCCACGGCCGTGGGCAGGGCAAAGGGCAGATCGACGAGCGCATCGACGATCTTCTTGCCCGGGAACTTGTAGCGCACCAGCACCCAGGCGATCAGCAGGCCGAACACCAGGTTCACGCAGGCCGCCGCGAACGAGGCGCCAAACGTCAGCCGGTACGAGGCCAGCACGCGCGGCGAGGCCACGGCCTCCCAGAACTGGGGCCAGGTGAGCGAGAAGGTCTTGAACAGCAGTGCCGACAGCGGGATCAGCACGATCAGGCTCAGATAAAACAGCGTATAGCCCAAGGTCAGCCCGAAGCCGGGCAAAACGCGCTTGGCGCCGCGCCCATTGCGCGCCGCACCGGACGGTGCGGGCACAGGAGCGTCGGCGCCAGGCCTTGGGCTGGTCGGAACGGCAGACACCATGTTGGATTCCAAATCAGCCAGTGTGGGGAGGGGGCCTCAGGCGGACTGCGCCGCCTTCATGCCTGCTTGCGTGCTTACTTGCCGGGGACGTAGATCTTGTCGAACTGTCCGCCGTCGTTGAAGTGCACCTTCTGGGCTTCGGACAGCGAGCCGAAGTACTTGGCCACGGTGAACTGCTTGATGGGCTTGAACACATCGGCGTGCTTCTTGAGCACGGCCTCGGAGCGGGGGCGCAGCGCGTGCTGTGCGGCGATTTCCTGGGCTTCGTCGGAGTACAGCCAGGCCAGGTAGTCGTGCGCCAGCTGGCCCGTGCCCTTCTTGGCCACGGTGCGCTCGACCACGGCCACGGGGTTCTCGGCCACGATGGACACCGAGGGATGGACGGCATCGACCTTGCCCTTGCCGAATTCGCGCTCCACGGAAACCACTTCGGACTCGAACGTGATCAGCACGTCGCCGATGTTGCGTTGCAGGAAGATGCTGGTCGCATCGCGGCCGCCCTTGCCCAGCACGGGCACGTTCTTGTAGAGCTGCTGCACGAACTCGGCCGCCTGCGCGTCGGTGCCGCCCTTCTCGCGCACCGAACCCCAGGCCGCCAGGTAGGCATAGCGGCCATTGCCACCGGTCTTGGGATTGACCACCACGACCTTCACGTCGGGACGGGTCAGATCGCTCCAGTCCTTGATGTTCTTGGGATTGCCGTTGCGCACCAGGAACAGCATGGTCGAGGTAGTGGGCGATGCGTCATTGGGGAATTTCTTGGCCCAGTCCTTGGCGACCACGCCGCTGTCGGCCAGGAACTGCACGTCGGTCGTGGTGTTGAAGGTCACCACGTCGGCGGCCAGGCCGTCGTTGACGGCACGCGCCTGGGCGCTGGAGCCACCGTGCGACTGGTCCACCTTGATGTCCACGCCCTTGGTCTTCTTGTAATGGGCGACGAAGGCGGCGTTGTAGTCCTTGTAGAACTCGCGTGCCACGTCGTAGGAAACGTTGAGCAGCTGGTTCTGCGCCGATACCGTTCCCGCGGCGGCCAGCGCCAGGGTGGCCAACAAAGTCTTGAGCTTCAAAGAATGCATGGTTCGCTGCCTTTTATTAGTGGACATCTCTGCGGTGTATTCACAGACAGTCACATTGTGCGAACGCTGACTTAAAACTCAAAAGAATATATTTTTGTTTGTTAATGGCCTGTCACCATATAAAGAACCTGCCCTGCCCGCAGTCACCCGCCGGCCCATCACAGGCCGGCAGCCCATGGCGCGCCAGCGCCAGTGCCCGCAGAGACGGAGGCATGCGTAGCCGCCACACGTGGCGGACGCGGCGAGCGCGGCGAACGCACGGCAGGCCGGGGCTGGGCCGGCTGCCAGCTGTCGCCCTGCATAAGCGACTGCAGCAGCGCCAGGCCCAGGGGCCAGTCGCCAAAGCCTGATTCGACATTGATGTGCCCCGCGTTCTGCAGCCGCACGAACTCGCTTCCCCAGGCCCGCGCATAGGCGCCGGCCCGGCGGATCGGACAGTAGGGATCGTTGCTGCTGGCCACCAGCACGCTGCGGTACGGCAGCGGCGCATAGGGCACGGGCGCAAAGTCGGCCAGCTGGGCACGGCGCTCGGGATCGGCCGGCGCCACCAGCAGCGCACCGCGCACGCGCGCACTGGCCTCGGGACCCAGGTGCGCTGCCGTGATGCAGCCCAGGCTGTGGGCGGCCAGCACCACCGGCTCGGGCCGGGACAGCACCAGTTGCTCCAGCGCGGCCACCCAGGGATCGCGGTGGGGCACCAGCCAGTCGTCCTGCTCCACGCGCTCGGCATGCGGCAGCTGCTGCGCCCACAGGCTTTGCCAGTGGTCAGGACCGGAGTTGCGCCAGCCGGGCACGATGATGATGCGGTGGGGATTCATGGGTTCTCCTGGACTGTCCATTGCTGGACATGGGCCCCGATTGTGGAGAACACCGCCAACTATCCCAACGAACGTTTTGTTGTTTTCTTATGGCTTGGCGAGGTGCAACCCAACCCTAGCGTGCCGCCGGCTCGCGCGTGGCATGGCTGTTGCGCCCCGGCACGGTCTCGCCGAGGAAATCAAGGAAATGCCGCACGGCCGGCGCCAGGCCGCGCCGCGAGGGGAAGACCGCGTGCACGATGCCCTGGGGCGGCTCCCAGCCCGGCAGCAGGTGCACGAGCCGGCCCTCGGCCAGTTCCTCGTGGCACATGTAGTCGGGCAGCCAGCACATGCCGCTGCCGGCCAGCGCCGCGAATTTCAGCGTCAGCAGGTCATCCACCACATAGCGCGGCTGCAGCTGCAGGCGTTGCTCGCGGCCTTCGGGGCCGACCAGCAGCAGGCTGGACTGGCCATCCACCGCCGACATGGACATGCTGTCCAGGTGCTGCAGGTCGGCCAGTGCACGCGGCGTGCCCTGGCGCTCCAGCAGCTCCGGGCTGGCCACGAGGATCTGGCGCGCCACATCCAGCCGCTTGACGACCATGGAGCCGCTGTCCTCCAGGCTGGGGCGCACGCGCAGCGCCACGTCGATGCCCTCCTCCACCAGGTTCACGGGCCGGTTGGTCACCTGCATCTCCACATGCACCAGCGGGCAGCGCTGCAGGAACTGGGGCATGAGCTCGCCCAGCACGGTCTGGGCCAGGGTGACGGGGCAGCTCACGCGGATGGTGCCGCGCGGCTCGGTCTGCACCTCGGCCACGGTGTCGGCGGCGGCCAGGGCCGCATCGCGCATGGCCTGGCAATGGCGCAGATAGGCCTCGCCCACCTGGGTCAGCGAGAGCTTGCGCGTGGTGCGCTGCAGCAGGCGCACTCCGAGCCGGGCCTCCAGTTCGGCCACGCGCCGCGACAGCCTGGACTTGGGTATGCCCAGCGCCCGCCCGGCAGAGGCGAAGCCGCCGCGCTCCACGACCTCGGCGAAGTACAGCATGTCGTTGAGATCCATCATGTCGCTCGTCCCTCCCTGTGCTCATTGGCTGCAAATTCAGGACAATCTATCGCAATTTCTGCGGCTTATCAAAGACTCTGTCCAAATTCACAATTGATCCCATCGTCGGCCCTACAAGCTTTCCCGAATGGCCGATCCCAACCGCGATCCCAACCGACATCCCAGGAGCTTTTCCATGCAAGTGCTGCACATCGACTCTTCCATCACCGGCGCCGCTTCGGTGTCCCGCCAGCTGACCGCCCAGACCGTGGCCGCCCTGGTGGCCGCCAATCCCGGCGCCAAGGTCGAGTACCTGGATCTGGCCGTGAACGCCCCCGACCACCTGAACGCAGTGTCCATGGGCTTTCGCACCGGCCAGGCCGCCACGACGGAAGCCGAGCGCGCACAGAACGCCATCTCCGAAGCCCTGGTGAGCCAGTTCCTGGCGGCCGATGTGGTCGTGGTCGGCGCTCCGTTCTACAACTTCACCATATCCAGCCAGCTCAAGGCCTGGATCGACCGCATCGCCCAGGGCGGCCGCACCTTCCGCTACACCGCAGCCGGCCCCGAAGGCCTGGCCAAGGGCAAGAAGGTCATCGTGGCCTCCACGCGCGGCGGTGTGTACTCCACCAGCGAAATGGGCCAGGCCCTGGAGCACCAGGAAAGCTACCTGAAGACGGTGTTCGGCTTCCTGGGCATCACCGATGTGAGCATCGTGCGCGCAGAAGGCGTGGCCATGGGCGATGAGTCCAAGGCCAAGGCCCTGGAATCAGCCCGCAACGACATCGTGCGTGCAGCGGCTGCCGCCAATCAGGAAGCGGCCATCGCCGCCTGATTGCGGATCGCGGTCAGCCGAGGGCTGTACGCCCAAAGAACAAGCGCCTGGGTTTCGGCCCCGGCGCTTTTTCTTTGGACGGCGCCCGAGAGCGACCGGCCCCGGGCAGCCCGGATTGCTCCCGATGGACTGGTGCGAATAAAAGAGGTATCCGCCCTAGCGCCTCCTTTGAAAAATGCAATGCGCTGCGCGCTTTTACAGACACGTGAAGCTGATAGGCTGGGCCATCGCTGCTTTTTTGCGGCCTTGTCCGACACGAACCGACTGCATTTCAGAAAGCCGGCAGACCTGCCGATATCCATGCAGTCTCATTGTTTTTCCCTGCGCTCCATCCATGCCAGCCACAAGTCCCCGCCCCCATGTCCGGCCCCGCGGCCCTGTCCATGCCCGCCCTCCGTCCGATGAAAACCTGGTGATCACGGTGATCGCCGTGTCCCTGCTGGCCATCACCGTGGTGGGCATTGGCGTCTACCAGTTCCTGCAGTACCAGCGCGAGCAGGATCAGGAGCAGCTCAATTCGCGCGTGTACCGCAGCTATGTGCGCAACACCGACGAGGCACCTGCACCCGAGGAGCCCGAGCAGCCCGCCGCAGCGCCCACCCCCGCCAAGCCCAGCCAGCAACAGCTGAACCAGGAAATGACGCGCAAGCTGCTGGCCCATCCCGGCGTGACGCCCGGTGCCGGCTTTTCGGCGCCCGGTGTCAAGTCGACCGGCGTGGTGATCATCGACGCCATCGACCAGGCCCAGGCGCGCGAGAAGGCATCGTCCGCCGCACGCCCTGCTGCGGCGATTGCCAACCCTTCTCCCTCTTCCTGACGCTTCCTGAGCTCTGCGCTCGCAGGCCCCCCGACGCAAAAGCCCGGCATTGCCGGGCTTTTTTTGTCTTGAGCGGCCTTGCCGCACCGCTCACTGGTGCTTGCGCGCCCAGGCCGCGAACTTCTGCACGAAGCCGTTCACGAAGTCGCGGCTGCCGGCGCCAATGGAGCCGTCTTCGGCAAACAGGCCGTCCTTGGCCTGGATGAAGATTTCGGGCTGGGCCAGCGTGGGCATGTCCAGGTAGGCCAGCACATTGCGCAGGTGCTGCTGCGCCAGCGCCGTGCCGATGGCACCCACGGAGACGCCGGCCACGGCAGCGGGCTTGCCGGCCCAGACGCTCTTGCCGTAGGGGCGCGAGCCCTGGTCCAGCGCGTTCTTGAGCACACCGGGAATCGAGCGGTTGTACTCGGGCGTCAGGAACAGCACGGCCTGGGCCGACTGGATCTGGGCGCGGAACTGCTTGACCACGTCCACCTCATTGCCGTCATGGTCCTGGTTGTACAGCGGCAGGGCATCGATGGCGACCTGCTCGAAGACCAGGCCTTCGGGTGCCAGGCGCGCAATGGCGTCGGCGAATTTGCGGTTGAAGGAATCCTTGCGCAGGCTGCCCACGATGACAGCGACCTTGATCTGGCTCATGCATTGCTCCTGGAGGAAGTGGCGAAAAACGGGTGGGAGGCGTACCTCCCGCAGGCAGCCATTATGTGGCTGCCTGCACGGCGCTTACTGTAGGAAAGTGGGCTTGGCATAGCCCTGGAACTTGCTGTCCACCACGGCCTTGAACTCCGCCGAACGGTAGACCTCGGCCAGGTCCTTGGCCCATGCCGCGCCCTGGTCCTTCTTCTTGATGGCCACGACGTTCAGGTAGTGGTCGGGGGTCTTTTCCAGCGAGACGGCCTCGGTCAGCTTCAGGCCCGAGGAAATGGCGAAGTTGCCGTTGATGATGGCGTATTCGGTATCGCCCAGCGAGCGCGGCAGCTGCGCGGCTTCCAGCGGGATGAACTTGAGCTTGCGCCGGTTCTCGGCCAGGTCCTTTTCGGACACGCGCAACGGGTCGATGCCGGGCTTGGCCTTGATCAGGCCGGCCTGCTCCAGCAGCACCAGCGCGCGGGCCAGGTTGCTCGGGTCGTTGGGCAGGGTCACGCGGTCGCCTTCCTTGGCCTCGGCCAGGGTCTTGCGGGTCTTGGAGTACACGCCCAGGGGGGCGATGGGGCCTTGCACCAGCTCCACCAGGTCCAGCTTCTGGTCGGCCGCGAACTTCTGCAGGTAGACACGGTGCTGGAAGAAGTTGGCATCCAGCGAGCCCTGGGCCAGCGCCAGGTTGGGCTGCACGTAGTCGTTGAACTCCACCAGCTTGACCTGGTAGCCCTTCTTTTGCAGCAGCGGCACGATGCCCTGCTTGAGCTGGTCGATGTTGGAGCCTGCCGTGCCGCCGATCACCAGCTGCTTCTTGTCGGCCTGGGCGTGGGCGGGCAGCGCCAGCACGCTGGCAGCGGCAAGGGCGGCGGCCGAGGCCAGCAGGTGGCGGCGCACGAAGGAAAGGGATGCGGTCATGTCGGAATCCTTTTTTTGGGAGGGAGCGGGAAGAAAGAAGAAAGCGGGTCTGGACAGCGCGCTCAGCCGCGCTTGTCCAGGCGGCGGGCCGCCGTGTTGCCCACGAACTGGATGACCTGGACCATGGCCACGAGGATGGTCACGGTGAGCACCATCACATCGGTCTGGAAGCGGTAGTAGCCGTAGCGGATGGCCAGATCGCCAATGCCGCCGCCGCCCACCACGCCGGCAATGGCCGAGTACGACAGAAAGCTCACGGCCAGCACGGTCAGCGCCAGCACCAGGCCCGAGCGCGCCTCGACGATGAGCACGCGCCAGACGATCTGCAGCTCCGAGGCGCCCATGGCGTGCGCGGCCTCGATCACGCCGCGCGGCACGTCGCGCAGGCACTGGTCCACCAGGCGTGCCAGGTAGGGAATGGCCGCCACGGACAACGGCACTGCCGCAGCCAGCGGGCCGATGGAGGTGCCGGCCAGCCAGCGCGTGAAGGGCACCAGCGCGACCAGCAAGATGATGAAGGGGAAGGACCGCACGGTATTGACCGTCCAGTTCAGCACGGCAAAGGCCGGGCGGTTGTCCAGCGACTGGCCGGGGCCCAGCAGGAACAGCAGCACGCCCAGCGGGCCGCCGATCAGCACGGCGGCCGACAGGCCGATGCCCAGCATCAAAAGGGTCTGGCCCATGGCCAGCCACAGCTCGGGCAGGATTTCGACGATGTTTTCAGACATGGGAATGCGGAAGCTAAAAGAAGAGGAAAACGGGACCGGGCGAAAGCCCGTCAGTGCTCGGAGCCGCCCACGGCGCGCAGCACCACGGGGCGGGTGGCGCCGCGTTCGCGCAGGGCCTTGTCGGCACGCTCCACGCGCAGGGCCTCAAGTTCGCTGCCCAGCAGCGTGGCGCGCTGCGGCGCCTCGTAGGCACGGCCCTGCGGCAAGGCGGGCAGCGTGAAGCGTTCTGCCACCTGGCCCTGCTCGATGATGGCCACCTCGCTGCACAGCGCATCGACCACGGCCAGCTCGTGCGTGACGATGACGATGGTCACGCCCAGGCGGCTGTTGATGTCCGCCAGCGTGGCCAGGATGGAGCGCGTGGTCTCGCTGTCCAGCGCCGAGGTGGGCTCGTCGCACAGCAGCACCTGGGGGCGCGGCGCCAGGGCACGCGCAATCGCCACGCGCTGCTTCTGACCTCCGGACAACTGGGCCGGATAGCTGCCGGCCTTGTCGGCCAGACCCACGATGTCCAGGCATTCGCGCACACGCTGCTCGATCTGGGCGCGCGAGTGGCCGCCATGGATGCGCAGCGGAAAGGCCACGTTCTCGAACACGCTGGCGTTCTGCAGCAGGTTGAACTGCTGAAAAATCATGCCGATGTTCTGGCGCGCCTCGCGCAGCGCGCGGCGGCCCAGGTCGGTCAGGCGCTGGCCTGCCACCACCACCTCGCCGCTGTCGGGGCGCTCCAGCAGGTTGATCAGGCGCAGCAGCGTGGACTTGCCCGCACCGCTCTTGCCGATCAGGCCGAAGACCGTGCCCTGGCCGATGTCCAGTGATACCGAACGCACGGCATCGAAGTGCTTGCCATCGGCTGTTACAAATTTCTTTTGCAGGTCGCGCAGGCGGATCAGCGCGTTTTCCGGGGCCAAATGGGCGGTCTGGACGGTCATGGATTCTCGGTTCGGCAGTGAAAACGGTCCTGGGATCGGCAACGGCAGCCTTTGCACCGCCATCTCCAGGCAATGGCGCGCAATTTCCGGGCCCTGTGCTGCGCAGTTGGACGCAGTTGCAAGCCGATGGGCATGCGTTGTCTTGCGTCGTCGCCAAGCACAGGCGAATCCCCAGGATCTGCCGTCATTAGTGTTCTAACGAGTGTGTTGCAAAACGTTGTTCAAACAAAAGAATAAAAAATACGGTGCTTATATCGATTGCCGTCTTTCAAGCCTTGATGTACGGCCTGGACGGCATTGCTAGAATCCGCCCCCGACAGGCCTGTACAACGGCAAGATTCCTTGTGGTTGCGTGCATTACAGGTAAGTACCCGCTTTCATTCGCCATGCCTGAATCCTCCCGAACTGCCGACTGCCCCGCCTGCGCCGCCAGCCTGCGCGTGGAAGCGGTGCGCCTGCGGCGTGGCATCACAACCGTCTTTGATGGCCTGGACCTGCAGCTGGACGAGCCGCGCGTGGGACTCATCGGCGACAACGGCGCGGGCAAGACCAGTCTGTTCCGGCTGCTGTGCGGCCTGGATGCGCCGCAGGCCGGGCGCGTGCTGCTGGACGGCACCGAACTGCACGAGGCCCGCGCCAGGCGGCCGGGCCAGGTTGGGCTGATGTTCCAGAACCCCGACGACCAGATCATCTTCCCCACCGTGGAGGAAGAGCTGGCCCTGGGGTTGCGCCCTTCGGGCATCTCGCGGCGCGAGGCCACGGAGCGCGCCCGCGCCCTGCTGAACAGCCGCGGCCTGGCCGACTGGGCACCGCGCGCCGTGGCCGGACTCAGCCAGGGCCAGCGCCAGCAGGTGTGCTGGCTGGCCCTGCTCATTGCCGCGCCGCGCGTGCTGCTGCTGGACGAGCCCTTCGCCAGCCTGGACCTGCCGGGCCAGGCGCGGCTGGCCAGGGACATCGCGGCCGCCGAGCAGCAGGTGCTGGTCTCCACCCATGTGCTGGACCACGTGCGCAGCTTTGGCCGCGTGCTCTGGCTGGAGCGCGGTCAGGTGCGCGCAGACGGCCCCGGCCATGAGATCTGCGCAGCCTATGAAGCCGACGTGGCCCGCCGGCTGCAAGCGCAGTCCTGACGCAGGAGCCGGCCGCCATGGGAAGCCTCTACAGCGAATACACCAGCTGGCTCCATGCCTGGAGTGCGGGCCGCAAGCTGCTGCTCATGGCGCTGCTGGGAACGGGCCTGTTCCTCATCGATTCACCGTGGCTGCTGGCCATGGCCGGCGCCGCCTGCGGCCTGCTGTGGCTGTCGCTGGGCCGCGCCACCGAGGGCGCACGGCGGCTCATGCTGTCGGTGACCGTGGCCGCCCTGCTGGTGGCTGCCTTCCATGTGTGGATGCAGCATTACGCCCTGGCCGCCTCCAGCGCGCTGCGCCTGGTCTGCGCCTCCACGCTGGGCATGGCGCTGACCGTGAGCACGCGCCCCAGCGATCTGGTCGATGTGCTGGAGCGGCTGCTGGCGCCGCTGGAGCGCATCGGCATCTCCCCCGAACAGGTGGCCCTGCAGCTGGCATTGATGCTGCGTTTCACCGAGCATTTCTTCGTGCAGTGGAAGCGCATGGACGATGCCCACCGGCTGCGCACGGGCCGCGCCGGCGGCCTGCGCCTGATTGCGCCGCTGACCATCCACATGCTGCAGGCCACGCGCCGCGTGTCCGATGCGCTGTGGGCGCGCCTGGGCCGCTGAGGCCTGCCCTGCCGATTTGCCCTTCCGATTTGCCCTGCTGAACTGCCCTTCCTGACCGACAGCGAGAACTCTCCATGACCGCTCCCTCCACCGTCTCACGCGCCTCGGCGCGCTCCATGGCCCAGGTCTCGCTGTTCGCGGCACTGATGGCCGTCATGGGCCTGATTCCCAAGATCGACCTGCCGCTGGGCGTGCCCATCACCATCCAGTCGCTGGGCGTGATGCTGGCCGGCGTGATGCTCGGCCCCTGGCGCGGCATGCAGTCCATGCTGCTGTTCCTTGCGGCCGTGGCCGTGGGCCTGCCCCTGCTGTCGGGCGGGCGCGGCGGCATTGCCGTCTTCATGGCGCCCTCGGCCGGCTACCTGCTGGGCTACCCGCTGGCGGCCTGCATTGCCGGCCTGGTCATGCGTGCGCTGCCCCAGGGATCGCCCCGGCGCGCGGCGCTCAGCGCCTTTGCGGCCTCGGCGCTGGGCGGGCTGGTGGCCCTGCATGCCTTCGGCGTGCTGGGGCTGATGCTGATGGCCAAGCTCAGCCTGTCGCAGGCCTTCATGGCCACCTTGCTGTTCGTGCCCGGCGATCTGGTCAAGTGCGTGCTGTGCGCCCTGGTGGTGCACACGGTGGCGCGCGGCATGCCGGACTGGCCGTTCGGAGGCCGCCAGCATGGCTGAGCCATCCGCGCCCCACCCGCTGGCCGCGCCGCTGCAGCACCCGTGGACCCTGGTCCATGGTCCGCTGGAGCATTGGGCCCGGCAGCGCCCCGATGCGATGGCGCTGCAAAGCGAGGCCGGCCAATGGAGCTTTGCCGCGCTGCATGCCGCCGTGCTGCAGCGCTCGGCCGCGCTGGTGGCCGGCCAGGCGCCAGAGATGCTGCTGGTGGACACGGGCGGCAGCGCCAGCACCGTGGATGCCATCGTCGAATTCCTCGCCATCCTGCACAGCGGCCGCTGCGCCGCCGTGGCCGATCCTGATTGGCCCGATGCCGTGCGCAGCCGCATCGAGGGCTGGCTGCCCACGGCGCCCAGCGCTCTGGCCGAGGCCACGGCCACCGGCGCCTTCTACACCGGCTTCACCTCGGGCAGCACCGGGCTGCCCAAGGGCTTCATGCGCCACCACCGTTCGTGGACAGAGAGCTTTCGCGTCTGCCTGCAGGACTTCGGCCCCGTGGCCGCGCAGCGCACCATGGCGCCCGGGCGCATCTCGCATTCGCTGTTCCTGTTCGGCGTGATGCAGGGCCTGTGGTGCGGCGAAGGCGCCGTGGTGCAGGAGCGGTTCTCGGCGGCGCGCTGCCTGGCCTCGCTGGCGCGCGGCGAAGCCCCCTGCCTGGTCGCCGTGCCCAGCCAGCTGCTGCTGATGCTGCAATGGGCCGCACACCGCGCGCTGGCGCCCATCCCCGAGGTGGAGCTGATCATGATCAGCGGCGCGCGCTGGATGCGCGCCCAGACCCCGGCCCTGCGCGCGCTGTTTCCGCACGCACGCATCATCGAGTTCTACGGCGCCTCGGAAGCCAGCTTCATCGCCTGGATGGAGGCCGACGAACAGGCCCCGCCCCAGGCCGTGGGCCGGCCCTTCAGCAATGTGCAGCTGCAGATCCGCCCCGCCACGCGGCAGCCCGGCGACCAGCCCCTGCAGCCGGGCGAGGACGGCCTGATCTACATGCGCAGCCCCATGCTGTTCATGGACTATGTGGGCGAGGCGCGCGACGGCACGGCCGCGCTGCGCGACGGCGAATGGCTGTCCGTGCGCGACATGGGCCATATCGATGCCGGCGGCCAGCTGTGCCTGGCCGGGCGCCAGAGCCGCATGCTCGTCACACAGGGCAAGAACCTGTTCCCCGAGGAAGTCGAAACCCTGCTGGCCGCGCACCCGGGCGTCGCCCAGGTCTCCATCCAAGGCCTGCCCGACGCGCTGCGCGGCATGCAGGTGCACGCCGTCGTGCAATGGCACGGCGCCGCGCCCGCAGGCTCCGCACAGGCGCTGGCGGCCTGGCTGCGCGACCGGCTGGAAAGCTACAAGCTGCCGCGCCAATGGTGGAGCTGCACCGACTGGCCGCAGACCGCCAGCGGCAAGACCGACCACGGCCGTCTGGCGCGCGCGCTGGCGGCCACCGCCACGGACACTGGCCGGGCACTGCCCGGCGAACCCGCGCTGCTGCCCCTGCCATGAACCCGCACGACGCCCCCGTCATCCTGGCCTGGGCGCGCAGCCCCGTCGCCCCCGTGGGCGGTGCGCTGCGCGAGCTTGCGGCGCACGAGCTGGGCGCGCCCGTGCTCCAGGCCTTGCTGGCCCGGGCCGGCCTGCCTGCCCGGGCCGTGGATGCCGTGGATGCCGTGGTCTTAGGCAACGCCCTGGGCGCAGGCGGCAACCCGGCCCGCATGCTGGCCCTGGCTGCGGGCCTGCCCGAGCGCTGCGCAGCACACAGCGTGGATACCCAGTGCTGCTCGGGCCTGGACAGCGTGGCCCTGGCTGCAGGCCTGCTGCTGTCGGGCCAGGCCGATATCGTGGTGGCCGGTGGTGCCGAGGCCTGGAGCCGTGCCCCCATCCGCCAGACGCGCCCGCGCCATGCAGGCGAGCTGCCCGTCACCTATGACCGCCCCGCCTTCGCCCCCGATCCCGCACGCGACCCGGACCTGCTGCAATCGGCCGCCGACCATGCGCTGGCCCATGGCATCACCCGCGCCGTTCAGGAGGCCCATGCCATCCACAGCCACGCGCAGGCGCTCGCGCACCGCGACCGGCTGGCCCAAGAGATCGTGCCCATGGCGGGGCTGGACCACGACGCCTATCCGCGCGCCTTGAACCCGGCCCGCGTTGCGCGCATGCCCGTGGTGGCCGAAGCGGGTGGCGCCGTTGACGCCCATGCACGCCAGCGCCATGCGCTGAGCACGCCCACCATCTCGCCCAAGGCCGATGGCGCAGCCCTGGTGCTGCTGGCCACGCCGCAGGCCTGTGCACGCCTGGGCCTGCAGCCACGCGCCCGCTGGGTGGCCAGTGCCTCGCTGGGCCATGCGCCCGAAACACCGCCGGTCGCCGCCGCACTGGCGGCCCAGCAGGTGCTGGAGCGTGCAGCCGCAGCGCTGCAGCTGCCTTGCCTGACTGCGGAAGAGCTCCAGGCTGTGGAGCTGCACGATGCCTTCGCCGTGCAGGCCCTGGCCTTTGCCGAAACCCTGGGCCTGCCGCTGCAGCAGCTCAACGCTGGCGGCGGTGGCCTGGCGCGCGGCCATCCCATAGGCGCATCGGGCGCGGTTGCGCTGGTGCGCATGCTCTCAGACCTGCACCGCACGCCAGCAGCCCACAGACCGGCCCTGGGCCTGGCCGCCATTGCAGGGGCTGGCGGCATAGGCGCGGCCTGCCTGGTGCAGGCGCTTTGAATCCATGGACTCCGCATTTCCCATGTCCGCCAACCCACCGTCCGACACCCTTCCCTTTGGCGATGCGCATGAGGCCCTGGTGCACGCGCGCCGCTCCGTGCGCGCCTACCGGTCCGATCCCGTGCCGGACGCGCTGCTGCACCATTTGCTGCAATCGGCCCGCCGGGCGCCCAGCGGCGGCAACCTGCAGCCAGGCCAGTTCATCCAGGTGCGCGGCAGCCTGCGCGGCGCACTCACACAGGCGCTGCTGGCCGACTGGCAAGGCGGAGCACCTGAGCGCGAGGACTACGGCTACTTCCCCCGCCCCATGCCCATGGCGCTGCGCAAGCGCCAGGTGGCGTCGGCCCAGGCCCTGTACAGCGCCCTGGGCGTGGCCCGCGAGGACCGCGCCGGGCGCGACGCGCAGTTCGGCCGCAACTACCGCTTCTTCGATGCGCCCGTGGCCCTGGTGGTGAGCATCGACGCACGCTTCGGCGCAGGCGGCTACATGGACCTGGGCATGACCCTGTACGGCCTGCAAATGGCCGCAGCTGCCCAGGGCCTGGGCAGCTGCGCCATCGGCGCCCTGGCCTCCTACCCCGACACCGTGCGCCGCGTGCTCGACCTGCCGCCCGGCGAGCACATCGTCTGCGGCCTGGCCCTGGGCTGGCCCGACGAGGCCGCCCCCGTCAACCGCACCCAGACCACCCGCGCACCGCTGACCGAATACTTCAGGGTACTGGGAGAATGAAAAAAAGCTGCCAATGGCAGCTTTTGCAATTCAGCCCTCGCTCGCACTGAACACGGCGACCGAAACCGGCGCAACACATAGCGAGGGACACCGAGCAAGGGCCGCCCCGCAGCGAGGGTGTCGTCCCCCTCCCGCGAAGCGAGAGAGGGGGAAGCGGCGTCAGCCGCTCAGGGGGTGCTTCCTATCAAAACGCAGGGATCACCGACCCCTTGAACTGCACATCGATGAACTGGCGCACTTCATCGGAGTGGTAGGCCTTGATCAGCTGCGCCACCCAGGGCTTGCCCTTGTCGGCATCGCGCGCGACCAGAATGTTCACATAGGGGTTCTTGGCGGCTTCCTGCGCAATGGCATCGGTCTTGGGGTTCAGGCCTGCCGAGATCGCGAAGTTGGTGTTGATGGCCGAGGCGTCCAGGTCATCCAGCGAGCGTGGCAGCTGGGCTGCGTCCAGCTCCACGAAGCGCAGCTTCTTGGGGTTGGAGACCACGTCCAGCGGCGTGGCCTTCAGGCCCGCGCTTTCCTTGAGCTTGATCAGGCCCTGGGCCTGCAGCAGCAGCAGCACGCGGCCACCGTTGGTGGGGTCGTTGGGGATGCCGAACTTGGCGCCCTGGGGCAGGTCGGCCAGCTGCTTGATCTTCTTGGAATAGATGCCGATGGGGAAATTCACCGTGTCGGCCACCCAGCCGATCTTGTAGCCGCGGTCGCGCACCTGGGCGTCGAGGTAGGGGCGGTGCTGGTAGCTGTTGGCGTCCAGGTCACCGGCCGACAGCGCGGCATTGGGCTGCACGTAGTCGCCGAATTCAACGATCTGGATCTTCAGGCCGTTCTTCTCGGCGACCTTCTTGACCTGCTCCATGATCTGGGCGTGCGGGCCGGCCGTGACGCCGACCTTGATGGGCTTGTCCTGCGCCTGCGCGGGCATGGCCAGCAGGGTCATGGCGGCGGTGCTGGCAATCGCGGCGGCCGTGAGCGTGCGGCGGAGGAAATGGCGCTTGGTGGGCATGGATGCGGTTCCTTGTAACCTGTCAAAAACACAGGCGCACACTGTAGCGCCAACACAGCGCACGGCGACCGTACCGGCACACTGCGGCTAGACAGTTTTTTCAGTAGCTCACAACCGGCGCCGCAGCGCGGGCGTCAGCGGTCCTGGAACTCGGGCGTTGCCATGACCTGGTGGGCCACGACATCCAGTACGGGATGGGGTTGCTCCTGGCGGTCTATCCAGACCTTGGGCGTGAAGCTGCCACGCAGCGCCACGGCATCGCCTTCGATCAGATTGCGCAGCACCTCGCAGGCCTGGGCGTCGAATGCAACCACATTGACCGGGATGGAAGTGCCATCGGATGCCTCGGAGCGCACGCGGGCCACCATGAAGGGGCGCCGATTGCGGTCGCTGCGGTGTTCGGGCGTACCGGTGAGTCTGCCGGTAATCAGTCCATCCATCATGTGCGAGACCAGGAAGAAATCGTCAGTTACAAAAGACGCCATTGTAGGTGCAGGTTTTACGTGCCCAGACCGGGACGCGCATCTTCGCGGTGCATGGACTTTTCATGCGCTGGCTGCCCTCGCCATCCGTGATGGACCTGCCTGGCGAAGCTGCACATGTCCTTGTCCTTGCCCTTGCTCTTCGCGGCAAGGCGCCATCGCGCGCAAAATTGAACGCGCAAAAAAACGAACGTACAAAGCAAAAAGCTCCTGACGTTTCCGTCAGGAGCTTTGCGTTTTGGTCGGCGTGGCGGGATTCGAACTCGCGACCCCTTGCACCCCATGCAAGTGCGCTACCAGGCTGCGCTACACGCCGAAGCATTGAATTATAGGGACTAAAAACAGGCCTTCAGGGAAAACGCAGAGATTTTTCAAAAATGTCTGCAAATTCCTGAAATGGCGACGATCAGCCCCCCGCATCTTCTCACCCCTGATGCGTGGCGCGCACGTGGTCCAGCAAGGCCTCCAACGGATGGCGCAACTGGCGTGCAGACAGTCGCTTGACCTGGCTGCGGCAGGAATAGCCGGTGGCCAGCGGCTCGCCCAGGTTCTGCTTGCTCTCGATCTGTTTCTCCCATGACTGGGCATAGATGGTCTTGGAGGTTTCGAGGTTGCGCGCCTCATGCCCGTAGGTGCCCGACATGCCGCAGCAGCCGGTGGCCTCCACGCTCAGGCGCAGCCCCCGTCGCTCGAAAAGCTGCGTCCACTGCTTGCCGCTGTCGGGCGCATTGGTCTTTTCAGTGCAGTGCGGCAGCAGCCGGTAGGCCACGCTGGCCACGCTGGTCACTGCCTCGGGCAGCACCTGCAGCAGCCATTCCTGGGGCAGCTCGACCTTCGGCACCTCGCCCATACCCGGCACCTTGAGGTATTCCTGCCGATAGGCCAGCGTCATGGCCGGGTCCAGCCCCACCAGCGCCACACCGGGCTGCGCCAGTTGCGCCAGCTGCGCGGCATTGCGGATGGCCGCCTTGGCAAAGGCGCCCATGAATCCCTGCACATGCAGCGGCTTGCCATTGGGCAGCAGCGGCGCCAGCCAGACCTGGAATCCCAGGCGCGCCGCCAGCTCGATCAGCACCTGCAGCTGGCCGGTCTCGAAGTAGCGGGTAAAGCTGTCCTGCACGATGACCACGCTGCGTGCGCGCTGCTCGGACGTGAGCGCAGCCAGCGCCTGCGCATCGGCCGCGCGCACCTTCCATTGCCGCAAGGTGGCTGCCAGGTCCAGCCGGCTCAGCAGCGGGCCATCGACCATGCCGATGCGACGGCTGAGCACATCGCGCATCCATGGCGAGCCCATCACCCCGTTGTAGAGCGCGGGCATGCGCGCCAGCCACGGCATGGTGAACTCCAGCGAGCCGATCAGGTAGTCACGCACGGGCCGCAGGTAGCGGCGGTGGTAGAGCTCCAGAAAGCGCGAGCGGAATTCGGGCACGTTGACCTTGACGGGACATTGCCCGGCGCAGGACTTGCAGGCCAGGCAGCCGGCCATGGCGTCATAGACCTCGTGCGAAAAATCGGCCTCGCCGCGGCGCGCCGCGCGGCTGTTGCGCCAGCGCGCGGCCAGGCTGGACAGGAAGGGCTGGGGCTGCTGCGCGACCTCCAGCACGTTCACGCCGGCCTGCCCCTGCAGGCGCAGCCATTCGCGCATCAGCGAGGCCCGGCCCTTGGGCGAATGCACGCGCTGGCGCGTGGCCTTCCAGGAAGGGCACATGGCATCGTCCGGATCGAAGTTGTAGCAGGCGCCATTGCCGTTGCAGTGCATGGCCGCGCCATAGCTTTGCCATACGCGCTCGTCGATCTGCCGGTCCAGCTCGCCGCGCGTGGTGACGCCGTCCACCTTGAGCAGCAAGGTCTTGCTGGCCGGCGGCGTGGCGATCTTGCCGGGGTTGAGCTGGTTGTGCGGGTCGAAGGCGGCCTTGAGCTGCTGCAGCGAGGGATACAGCTCGCCGAAGAAGGCCGGCACATATTCGGAGCGCAGGCCCTTGCCGTGCTCGCCCCACAGCAGGCCGCCATGGCGCTGCGTGAGTTCGGCCACCGCGTCGGAGATGGGGCGCACCAGGGCGGCGTCCACGGGGTTCTTCATGTCCAGGATGGGGCGCACATGCAGCACGCCGGCATCGACGTGGCCGAACATGCCGTACTGCAGGCCGTGGCTGTCCAGCAGCGCGCGGAACTCGGCAATGAACTCGGGCAGGTTCTCGGGCGGCACGGCCGTGTCTTCGACAAAGGGCTGGGGCCTCGCCTCACCCGCCACGTTGCCCAGCAGGCCCACGGCGCGCTTGCGCATGGCATAGACGCGGTGCACCGCCGCATTGCCGGCCGCCAGCGTGTGGCCCAGCCGCTCCACCGAGGCGTCGGCGCCCAGGTGGCCGAGGAAGGCCTGCACGCGGCCATCGACCTCCTGCGGATCGTCGCCGCTGAATTCCACCAGGTTGATGCCCAGCGTAGGGCGCTGGCCGTCCTGCGGAAAGTACTCGGCCACGCTGCTCCAGACGAAGTCCTTCATGGCCAGCAGCAGCACCTTGGAATCCACCGTCTCGATGGACAGCGGCCGGTGTGCCATCAGCGCGCGCGCATCGCGCAGCGCGTCCATGAAGCCAGCGTAGCGCACGTTGACCAGGACCGAGTAGCGGGGAATGGGCAGCACGTTGAGCTTCGCCTCCACCACGAAGCCCAGCGAGCCTTCGGCGCCGCACAGCACGCTGTTGAGGTTGAAGCGCCCGTCGCCTTCGCGCAGATGGGCCAGGTCATAGCCGGTGAGGCAGCGGTTGAGCTTGGGGAATCTGGCCTCGATCAACTCCGCCTGGTCCTCGCTGATGCGCCGCGCCGTGCGGTGCACCTTGCCGATGCGCCCCGAATCGGCGCACATGCGCTCCAGCGCCTGAGCATCCAGCGGCGCGCTGTGCAGGCGCTCGCCGCCCAGCAGCACGAAGTCCAGCGCCAGCACGTGGTCGCGCGTCTTGCCATAGGTGCAGCTGCCCTGCCCGCTGGCATCGGTGTTGATCATGCCGCCGATGGTGGCGCGGTTGGAGGTGGACAGCTCGGGCGCAAAGAACAGTCCGTATGGCTTGAGCGCGGCGTTGAGCTGGTCCTTGACCACGCCGGCCTGCACGCGCACCCAGCGCTGCTCGGCATTGATTTCGAGGATACCGTTCATGTGCCGCGACAAGTCCATGGTCACGCCATGCGTGAGCGACTGCCCGTTCGTGCCCGTGCCGCCGCCGCGCGGTGTCAGCACCACATCGCGGAACTCAGGCCGCGCCAGCACCTGCGCCGCCCTGGCCACATCCTCGGCGTGACGCGGGTAGATGGCCGCCTGCGGCATGCGCTGGTAGATGGAGTTGTCCGTGGCCAGCACGGTGCGGCTGGCATGGTCCGTGTCCACGTCGCCCTCGAAGCCGGCGGCCTTCAACGCTTCAAGAAACTCAAGGTATTGGGCAGGCACGGGGGCGCTGGCGTGGGGCAGTGGGGCAATCGACATGGAAGGCAAGGTGGGGAGATTTGTTGCTGGCGATCAGCCCAGGAAACCCATGCATGCAATACACGATTTCAGGCCGACCATGGCCGCAAGTATCTCTACACTCTTCCTCTGGAACAAACGAAAATTGCGGCCGCGAACACTGCATAAAACTCATGAATTACCGACGCCTGACGCCCTCCATGTCCCTGCTGCTGGTCTTCGAGGCGGCCGCGCGCCACGAAAGCTATGCGCGAGCGGCCGAGGAGCTGTCGCTCAGCCAGAGCGCCATCAGCCGGCAGGTGCAGACACTGGAGGCGCAGCTGGGCATCAGCCTGTTCCGCCGCGAGGGCCGCACGGTGCGCCTGACTGATGTGGGGCGCCGCTACTTCATCGACCTGGGTGCCGCGCTGGGCCGCATACGCAGCGCCACCCTGCAGGCCATGTCACGCCAGTCCGGCGGTGGCACGCTCAACCTGGCCACCCTGCCCACCTTCGGCTCCAAATGGCTGCTGCCGCACCTGCATGGCTTCTACCAGGCGCAGCCCGGGGTGACCATGCACATCCATTCCCGCATAGGCGACATCGACTTCGACAGCGGCGAGATAGACGCCGCCATCACCGTGGGCACGGGAGACTGGCCCGGGCTGACCGCGCACCGCCTGTACCACGAGTTTCTGGTGGCGGTGGCCAGCCCGCAGGCGCTGCAGCAGGCCGGGCAGGCAGCAGCCTCGCCGGATTGGGTGGGCCAGCAGGTGCTGCTCACGGTGGCCAGCAACCGGCAGGCCTGGAGCGAGTGGTTCACGCACTATCGGCTCGATCACCGGCAGATGCGGATAGGGCCGAGCTTCGAGCTGACCTCGCACCTGATACAGGCCGTGCTGGCAGGCATGGGCGTGGGCCTGGTGCCACGGGTACTGGTGGAAGAGGAGATAGCGCGCGGTGAGCTGCACGTGGTGGGAGACGCCATCCCCAGCCAGCGCAGCTACTACCTGGTCTATCCCGAGAGGAACGCGACACTGCCGGCGCTGGCAGCCTTCCGGCAATGGCTGCTTGCAACCTGCGCTGAGGGTTGATTCCTGCGCAACGGCCGCTCCCCTTCAGCGGTTGGTAGCGGTTGGCAATGGCACAAAGAAAAACGGACCACAGCCAGAAGCTGTGGTCCGTTTTCATTTATGGTCGGCGTGGCGGGATTCGAACTCGCGACCCCTTGCACCCCATGCAAGTGCGCTACCAGGCTGCGCTACACGCCGAAGAATTCAATTATATACAGCTTTTTGCTCTCAAATAGAAAGCAGCGCACGAATCTGCAAAAGCTCCTCGCGCACGGCCTCCGGCTCCAGCGGAACGCTGGCCGCGGCATCGCCACCGAGCAGCGGCGCGGCAGCCGGCGCCGACACCACGACACCGGCCTGCAGCGCGGGAACCACGGCAGACCCCGAGGCTTCGCGCAGGCGGTTGCGCGCACCGTTGATGGTGAAGCCCTGTTCGTACAGCAGCTCGCGGATGCGCCGGATCATCAGCACTTCATGGTGCTGGTAGTACCGGCGGTTGCCGCGCCGCTTCATGGGGCGCAGCTGCGTGAACTCCTGCTCCCAGTAGCGCAGCACATGCGGCTTGACGTCGCACAGATCCGCGACCTCACCGATGGTGAAGTAGCGCTTGGCGGGAATCTGGGGCAGAAGTGAAGCCATGGCAAATGTGGATGAAGTCAGGATGTGCAATGCCGCTGGTGCGCGGACGCTGATCCGGGAAGAAGGCCGAGCCTACTGCACAGCTCGCCTGCAAGCCAGCACCCTGTCGTAAAAACAGCCCATCCACCGCGAGGCAGACAGGCTGGCGACAGCTGGCCATGCAGGCCCGGGCAGGCTTTCCTCAGGCCTGGGAGCCCGATGTGCCTTCCTGGATCTGCTCCTTGAGCTTGCTGCTCGCATGGAAGGTCACGACGCGGCGCGCCTCGATCGGAATGGCCTCGCCCGTGCGCGGATTGCGCCCCGGACGCGGCGCCTTGGTGCGGATCTGGAAGTTGCCGAAGCCCGACAGCTTCACATCCTCGCCCGACACCAGGCTTTGCGAGACCAGCTCGAAGAACGCATCCACCATTTCCTTGGATTCGCGCTTGTTCAGGCCGATCTCGTCGAACAGCAGATCCGCCAGCTGCGCCTTGGTCAGCGCAGGCGAATCAAGACTTTCCACCGCCAGTTCCATCACAGGATCTCCTTTCACGGCATGCACCCTCCATCATGCGCGCAGGCGCGCACCCAGACGCTGCTGCAGCTGCTCGAGCACGGCCTGCACGGCCTGCTCGATCTGCACATCCGTCAGCGAGCTGTCGTCATGGCCCAGCGTCAGGCGCACGGCCAGGCTCTTTTCGTCCTGCGCCAGCGCGCCCGGTGCCGCTGTCTCGCCGGCCTTGAGCGCCTTGGGACGGAACACATCGAACAGCACGGCAGAGCGCAGCAGGCCGCCGGTTTGGGCAGCCTCCACCGCCTGCATGAGCTGGGCATGCGTGGTCTTTTCGTTCACGACCACGGCAATGTCGCGCTCCACGGCCTGGTGCTTGGCCACGGGCTTGAACACCGGCACCTCGCGCGCCAGCACGGCATCGAGCTCCAGCTCGAACAGCACGGGCGCCTGGGCCAGATCCCATTGCTGGCGCCACTGGGGATGCAGCTCGCCAATGAAGCCGATGGACTGGCCATCGAGCAGCACGCGTGCGCAGCGGCCCGGGTGCATGGCCGGATGCTCGGCCGGCTCGAACACGGGCTTGCGCGGCGCCAGCAGCGCCTCGACATCGCCCTTGACGTCGTAGAAGTCGACCCTGGTCTCGCCACGAGCCCATTGCAGCTGCTCGGCAGCTCCCCAGGCCAGGCCCGCCACGCGCATGGGCTGGTAGAAGCCCTTGACCGTGGTGTCGCTGTCAACAACGCTGTCATCCTTGAGGAAGACACGGCCCAGCTCGAACACGCGCACGCGCTCGGCCTTGCGGTCGGCATTGAACTTGAGCACCTGCATGAGCGAGCCGATGAGGCTGGAGCGCATCACGCTGAGCTGGCTTGCGATCGGGTTGAGCAGCTGGATGGGATTGGCGTTGCCAGCCAGATCCTTCTCCCACGCGGCTTCCACAAAGCTGAAGTTGATGGTTTCCTGGTAACCCAGATCGGCCAGCGCGCGGCGCACGGCGAACTGGCTGCGGCGGTTTTCGGCGCGCAGCTTGGGCGCAATGGGCGCCAGCGGCTTGGTCGTGGGCAGGTTCTCGTAACCCACCATGCGCGCCACTTCCTCGATCAGGTCTTCCTCGATGTTGATGTCGAAGCGGAAGCTGGGCGGCGTGACGGTGAGCACGCCATCGCCCTGCTCCACCGGCAGGCCCAGGCCGGCCAGCGCATCTTGGCATTGCTGCTGCGTGAGCGGCATGCCGATGACCTTGGCCGCACGCGCCACGCGCAGCGTGACGGGCTTGGGCTGGGGCATGTTGGACTTCTGGTCGTCGACGGGGCCGCAGACGGTCTCGGGCGTGCCGCAGATCTGCAGCACCAGCTCGGTGATGCGCTCGATGTGCTCGACCGTCAGTTCGGGATCGACGCCGCGCTCGAAGCGGTGGCCCGCATCGGTGGAGAAGTTGTAGCGGCGCGAACGGCCGGCAATCGACTTGGGCCACCAGAAGGCCGCCTCGATGTAGATGTGGCGCGTGTCGTCGGACACGGCCGTGGCGTCGCCGCCCATGATGCCGGCCAGCGATTCGACTTCGCGCTCATCGGCGATCACCCCCACCTGTCCATCGACGGTGACGGTGTTGCCGTTGAGCAGCTTGAGCTGCTCGCCTTCCTTGCCCCAGCGCACCTGCAGGCCGCCGTGGATCTTGTCCAGGTCAAAGATGTGGGAGGGGCGGCCCAGCTCGAACATCACATAGTTGGAGATGTCCACCAGCGGCGCCACGCTGCGCTGGCCGCAGCGCGCCAGGCGATCGACCATCCACTGCGGCGTCTTCGCCTGGGTGTTGACGTTGCGCACCACGCGGCCCGAGAAGCGACCGCACAGGTCGGGCGCCTCGATCTTCACGGCCAGCCTGTCCTGCACACCCACCGCAGCAGGCGTGAACGACTGGGGCTTGAGCGGCGCACCGGTCAGCGCAGCCACTTCGCGCGCCACACCATAGACGCTCAGGCAATGCGCCAGGTTGGGCGTGAGCTTGAGCGTGAACAGGGTGTCATCCAGGTTCAGGTATTCGCGGATGTTCTGGCCCAGGGGCGCGTCCAGCGGCAGCTCCATCAGGCCGCCATGGTCCTCGGACAGCTTGAGTTCGCGCGCCGAGCACAGCATGCCGAAGCTCTCCACACCGCGCAGCTTGCCGATCTTGATGAGGAAGGGCTTGCCGTCTTCACCGGGTGGCAGCTCGGCCCCAACCGTGGCGCAGGGCACGCGGATGCCCACGCGCGCATTGGGCGCGCCGCAGACGATGGTCAGCAGCTCGGGCCCGCCCACATCGACCTGGCACACGCGCAGGCGATCGGCATTGGGATGCTGCTCGGCAGCCTTGATCTCGCCGACGACGATCTTGGTGAACGGCGGTGCCACGGGCTCCAGCTCCTCCACCTCCAGGCCGGCCATGGTCAGGGTGTCGGCCAGCTCTTGGGTGGTCAGCGGCGGATTGCAGAACTCGCGCAGCCAGGATTCGGGAAATTGCATATCAGACTCTTTGGCGTTGGTTCGGTCCGCGCGCCGCGGCGCTGGCGGACCCCATGAACGTATTGACGACTCTCATTCCAAGCCCCCGAACAGCCTGACCATGCGACTGGCGTGGTTCAGGCCGGAGACGCCGAGCAAGAGCCGCCTCGCGGCGAGGGCGTCATCCCCCTCCCAGGGGGATGGCGCGCAGCGCCTCAGGGGGCGGTCCATTTCTAACGGAATTGCGACAGGAAGCGGATATCGCCGTCAAAAAACAGACGCAGATCGTTGACGCCATAGCGCAGCATGGTCAGGCGGTCAGGACCCATGCCAAAGGCAAAGCCGATGTACTTCTCAGGATCCAGCCCCATGTTGCGCACCACGTTGGGGTGCACCTGGCCGGAGCCAGCCACCTCCAGCCAGCGGCCGGCCAGCGGGCCGCTCTGGAACTGGATATCGATCTCGGCGCTGGGCTCGGTGAAGGGGAAGAAGCTGGGACGGAAGCGCAACACCAGGTCGTCGCTCTCGAAGAAGGTCTTGCAGAAGTCGGTGAAGACCACCTTCAGATCCTTGAAGCTGACGTTCTCGCCGATCCACAGGCCTTCGCACTGGTGGAACATGGGCGAGTGCGTGGCATCGCTGTCCACGCGGTAGGTGCGGCCCGGCGCGATCACGCGGATCTCGGGCATGCCCTGGCCGGCGTCCAGCCGCTCACGGTATTTCTTGACGTGCTGCACGGCATGGCGCACCTGCATGGGGCTGGTGTGCGTGCGCAGCAGATTGGGGGCCTGTTCCGTGCCGCCTTCCACGTAGAAGGTGTCGTGCATGGAACGGGCGGGATGGTCTTCGGGCGTGTTCAGCGCCGTGAAGTTGAACCAGTCGGACTCGATCTCGGGGCCCTCGGCCACATCGAAGCCCATGGAGCCGAAGATGCCCTCGATGCGCTCCAGCGTCAGCGACACGGGGTGCAGGCCGCCCTGGCCACGGCGACGGCCCGGCAAGGTCACATCCAGCACCTCGGCCTTCAGGTGGGCCTGCAGTTCGGCATCAGCCAGGGCCTTGCGGCGCGCGGTCAGCGCGGCCTCGATGCCTTGCTTGGCCACGTTGATGGCGGCTCCGCGCGACTTCTTCTCTTCGACGGAAAGCTGCGCCATGCCCTTCATGAGCTCGGTCACCTTGCCCGACTTGCCCAGAAACTGCGCCTTGGCGTTTTCCAGATCAGCGGGGGTTTGTGCCTGCGCGAACAATTGCTGCGCGCTTTCGACCAGAGAATCCAACTCGTTCATATCGACTCTTTATCGACTGTGAAAAGAAACAAGGGCTAGCAGCCTTTTCAAGCCCTAGCCCTTGCTGTTTGCGCTGCAAGCCATCACGAGGATGGCCACAGACCGTTATCTCAAGCAGCCAGCTTGGCCTTGACTTGATCAACGATGCTGCTGAAAGCAGCCTTGTCGTGCACCGCGATATCGGCCAGCATCTTGCGGTCGATCTCGATGGCTGCCTTCTTCAGGCCGTTGGCGAACTGGCTGTAGGTCAGGCCCAGTTCACGTGCAGCGGCGTTGATACGGGCGATCCACAGACGGCGGAACACGCGCTTCTTGGCACGGCGGTCACGGTAGGCATATTGCCCAGCCTTCATCACCGCCTGCTTGGCGATGCGGAAGACATTGCCGCGGCGGCCGCGGAAACCCTTGGAAAGGGCCAGAACTTTTTTGTGACGGGCGCGGGCCGTTACACCACGTTTGACGCGAGGCATGTGTTTTCTCCTTGTTCGTCAGTGAATTACAGGCCAGCCATCGGCAGCATCTGTGCGATCGAGCCCATGTTGGTCTCATGCACAGCCACTGCACCACGCAGGTGACGCTTGTTCTTGGTGGTCTTCTTGGTCAAGATGTGACGCTTGAAGGCTTGACCGCGCTTGACGGTGCCACCGGGACGAACGCGAAAACGCTTCTTCGCGCTGCTCTTGGTCTTCATTTTGGGCATTTGAATGCTCCTGTTGTTTGTGCTCGTGAGGCGGCTCGCAACACTGCGCGCACTTGCTGGCCCCGAGACACTTCTGTGCCAGCCCGAAGGCCGGCAAGAACAAGGGACATGGATACCATGTCCCTTGCATCGCACGCCCCGCGCAATCGACTCGCGCAAGGCCTGCAAATTCTGTCGCCCCTCAGCGAAGGGCGAAACCGCGATTATGCCTTATCAGCCACCGCAGGTGCAGCAGAAACCTCTGCTTGCGGTTTGCCACCGGTGGTGGGCTTCTTGCGCGCAGGGGCGATCATCATCACCATCTGGCGGCCTTCGAGCTTGGGGAACTGCTCCACCTGGATGGAGTCCGCCAGATCGTCACGCAGACGGTTCAGCAGGTCCAGACCGATCTGCTGGTGCGTGATTTCACGGCCGCGGAAACGCAGCGTGATCTTGCACTTGTCACCATCGGCCAGGAATCGGCGGATGTTGCGCAGCTTGATGTTGTAGTCGCCGTCGTCGGTACCAGGGCGGAATTTCACTTCCTTGATTTCGATGACGGTCTGCTTGGCCTTGGCTTCGGCAGCCTTCTTCTGTTCAAGGTACTTGAACTTGCCATAGTCCATCAACCGGCAGACAGGCGGAGTGGCCGTGGCGGCGATTTCCACCAGGTCCACGTCCAACTCGCCCGCCATGCGCAGCGCTTCCTGCAGAGGCACGATGCCCAGCGGCTCGTTCTCCGGGCCGGACAGACGCACTTCAGGCGCCATGATTTCACGGTTGAGACGATGCTTGCGCTCTTCACGGTGGCGCCGATCACGAAATTCAGTAGCTATGGTTCTCACCCTTGGATTTAAGTTGCTACAACAGCGTAGCCGCTTGTGTGCAGTACACGCCAAACGGCTAACGCCTTTGGAGATGCTCCGTCAGGCCTTCGCCGCGATGTCCTTGGCCACGAGTTCAATGAACGCGTCGACCGACATCACTCCGAGGTCCTTGTTGCCCCGTGCGCGCACTGCCACTGCACCAGCGGCCTTCTCCTTGTCGCCTGCAACAAGGATGTAAGGCAGCTTTTGCAACGAATGCTCCCGTATTTTATACGTAATCTTTTCGTTGCGCAGATCTGTCGCCACCCTAAGGCCTTGATTCGGAAATGCTTTTTGCAGCTTTTGCGCGACTTCCCGCACATAGTCCGCCTGCGCGTCAGTGATATTGAGCACGGCCGCCTGAACAGGAGCCAGCCATGTCGGCATGGCACCGGCATGCTGCTCGATGAGGATGCCGATGAAACGCTCAAGGCTGCCGACGATGGCACGGTGCAGCATCACGGGGCGATGGCGATCGCCGTCTTCGCCCACGTATTCCGCATCCAGGCGCTCGGGCATGGAGAAGTCGACCTGGATGGTGCCGCACTGCCACTGGCGACCGATGGCGTCCTTGAGCGTGTACTCGATCTTGGGACCGTAGAACGCGCCATCGCCGGGCGAGATCACGTACTCGCAGCCCGAAGCCTCCAGGCTGTTGATCAGCGCGGCCTCCGCCTTGTCCCAGCTTTCATCGGAGCCGATGCGCGCCTCGGGGCGCGTGGCAACCTTGTAGATGATGTCGCTGAAACCGAAGTCCGCGTAGACCTTTTGCAGCAGCGTGGTGAAGGCCAGCACTTCGGGCTGGATCTGGTCTTCGGTGCAGAAGACGTGGCCGTCATCCTGCGTGAAGCCGCGCACGCGCATGATGCCGTGCAGGCCGCCCGTGGGCTCGTTGCGGTGGCACTGGCCGAACTCGCCGTAGCGCAGCGGCAGGTCGCGGTAGCTCTTGATGCCCTGCTTGAAGATCAGGATGTGGCCGGGGCAGTTCATCGGCTTGAGCGCGTAGTCGCGCTTTTCCGACTCGGTCGTGAACATGTTCTCGCGGTACTTGTCCCAGTGGCCGGTCTTCTCCCACAGGGTCTTGTCCAGGATCTGCGGACCCTTGACCTCCTGGTAGCCGTTGTCGCGGTACACGCGGCGCATGTACTGCTCGACCTCTTGCCACAAAGCCCAACCCTTCGGATGCCAGAACACGGTGCCTGGCGAATGCTCGTCGATGTGGAACAGATCCAGTTCACGGCCCAGCTTGCGGTGGTCGCGCTTTTCGGCCTCCTCCAGCATGTGCAGGTACTGCTGCAGGTCGTCCTTGGTAGCCCAGGCCGTGCCGTACACGCGCTGCAGCATCTCGTTGCGATGGTCACCGCGCCAGTAGGCGCCAGCCACCTTCATCAGCTTGAAGAACTTGAGCTTGCCGGTGCTCGGCACGTGCGGGCCGCGGCACAGATCCTCGAAACCGCCTTCGCGGTACAGGCTCACATCCTCGTTCGAGGGGATGCTGGCGATGATCTCGGCCTTGTAGTTCTCGCCCATGCCCTTGAAGTAGGCCACGGCCTCGTCGCGCGGCAGCACGCGGCGCACCACGGGCTCGTCCTTGGCAGCCAGCTCGGCCATGCGTTTTTCGATGGCAACCAGGTCCTCGGGCGTGAAAGGACGCTTGTACGAGAAGTCGTAGTAGAAGCCATTCTCGATGACGGGGCCGATGGTGACCTGGGCGTCAGGAAACAGATCCTTGACGGCGTAGGCCAGCAAGTGGGCCGTCGAATGACGGATCACGTCCAGGCCATCTGCATCCTTGGCCGTCACGATGGACAGGGGCATGTCCTTGTCGATCACAAAGCTGGTGTCCACCACCTTGGCGTCGTCGCCCGTGCCAACCTTGCCAGCCAGTGCAGCCTTGGCAAGGCCCGTGCCTATCGATGCAGCCACTTCGGCCACGGTGACCGGACCGGGATACTCGCGTTGCGAACCATCGGGAAGCGTAATGTGGATCATGGGATTCCTAAAAATATTTCTCAGGGGGTGCGCCATCCCCAAAAAGCAAAAAAGCGCGGAGCCTGGTCCGCGCTTTGTTGGGGTCGAGTGAATCTCGTGCAGGCGCGAACCGCCAGCCGCTAGCGGCCGGTGTACATCTCCGATGTAGTTCGCGGTGTCATAACCATGATGCCTTTCTCGCCCTTGTCAGTTGAAAACTCCTTGCATTTTAACCCCAGCAAAGAAAAAGCGCCCGAAGCACAAGGCCCCGGACGCTTTCTCACCCCTATCTACCTGAAGTTGCACTCACCGAAGCCGCGCTTCAGTGGAATTGCTCCTCTTCCGTGGAGCCGGTCAGCGCCTTCACGCTGGACGAGCCGCCCTGGATCACCGTGGTCACGTCGTCGAAGTAGCCTGCACCCACTTCCTGCTGGTGCGACACGAAGGTGTAGCCTTGCTCGCGGGCTGCGAATTCAGGCTCCTGCACCATGTTCACGTAGTGCTTCATGCCTTCGCCGTTGGCGTAGGCGTGGGCAAACTTGAAGGTGTTGAACCAGTTGATGTGGATGCCGGCCAGCGTGATGAACTGGAACTTGTAGCCCAACGCAGACAGCTCTTCCTGGAAGGAGGCAATCTGGCTGTCGTTGAGGTTCTTCTTCCAGTTGAACGAGGGCGAGCAGTTGTAGCTCAGCAGCTTGCCTGGGCAGGCACCATGCACGGCCTGGGCGAACTCGCGGGCAAAGCCGATGTCAGGCACGCCGGTTTCGCACCACACCAAGTCTGCATAGGGTGCGTAGGCCACGCCGCGGCTGATGGATTGCTCCATGCCGTTCCTGACCCGGTAGAAGCCTTCCTGCGTGCGCTCGCCGGTCAGGAACGGCTTGTCGTTGGCGTCATGGTCGGAGGTGATCAGGTTGGCGGCTTCAGCATCGGTACGGGCCAACACGATTGTGGGCACGCCCATCACGTCGGCGGCAAAGCGTGCGGAGATGAGCTTCTCGACGGCTTCCTGGGTAGGCACCAGCACCTTGCCACCCATGTGGCCGCACTTCTTCACGGCGGCCAGTTGGTCCTCGAAGTGCACGCCTGCCGCGCCAGCGGCAATCATGTTCTTCATCAGCTCGAACGCGTTGAGCACGCCGCCGAAGCCGGCTTCGGCATCCGCCACGATAGGCAGGAAGTAGTCGATGAATTCCTTGTCGCCGGGGTTGATGCCACGGCTCCACTGGATTTCGTCGGCGCGCTTGAAGGTGTTGTTGATGCGGCGCACCATGGTGGGCACCGAGTCATAGGCGTACAGCGACTGGTCGGGGTACATGGTTTCGCTGGTGTTGCCGTCGGCAGCCACCTGCCAGCCCGACAGGTACACCGCTTCCAGGCCGGCCTTGGCCTGCTGCATGGCCTGGCCCGCAGAGATGGCGCCAAAGGCATTCACGTAGCCTTTCTTGGCACCGCCGTTGATCCTGTCCCAGAGCAGTTCCGCGCCGCGCTGGGCCAGCGTGTATTCAGGCTGCAGGCTGCCGCGAAGACGCACCACGTCAGCGGCGCTGTAGCCACGCTTGACACCCTTCCAACGGGGGTTCTGCGCCCAGTCTTTCTCAAGGGCGGAAATCTGTTGTTCGCGGCTCAGTTGCTGGGTCAGGGATTGGGGCATGTTGCTCTCCTGGGAGGTTGTTGAAACAAGCGGCTTTCTTGCGTCGGCCTTGGGATCAAATTTAAGTCTTATAGAAGACCCGATCAACATCTTGTGTCTTATACAAGACTAAATTTTTCGTCATAAAAATCAACAGCTTATTTTCATATTTTTCAATGTGAAATTGCATTTCTCGTATTGAGAAAAAATGGCGCAACGCAGCAATTCAATTTTTCATAATGCAAAACAAAGATTCCATGCAGTGAAAAATTGCCACAGCATGGCAAGCATTCGCGACACAGGTATGTCACGGGTGCCTGCCGTGCTCGCAGGTACCATCGCGCGTTCAGGCAGCGCCACCGCCGCCCCAAACTCCACAAGCCGTGAACACCTCCCATCGCAGATCTGCCTATGCCTGCCTGGCGCTGAGCATGTCCCTGGTCGGCAGCTATGTCGCCCTATCCAAGCCCTTGGCCGCCATTTTTCCGGTGCTGTTGCTGGCCTGGCTGCGCTTTGGCATAGGAGCCATCGCCATGCTGCGATGGCTGCGCAAGCCGGCTGACGAGGCTCCCTTGCCGCGCCGCACACAAGGACTGCTGTTCCTGGAATCGTTGTTCGGCAACTTCCTTTTCACCATCTGCATGGTTACCGGCGTCAGCCTGACCAGCGCCGTCACGGCAGGCGTGACCATGGCCGCCATTCCGGCCGCCGTGGCCTTGATGAGCTGGCTGTTCCTGCGCGAGCGCGTGGCCGCGCGCACCTGGCTGGCCATTGCACTGGCTGTGACCGGCATAGGCTTGTATGCACTGTCGCGCCCCGACGCGGGCACCGCGGCAGCCTCTTCGACCTCGTCGCAGGCATGGCTGGGGCAGATGCTGCTCGTCGGCGCCGTGCTTTGCGAGGCGTTTTACGCCGTGATCGGCAAGCGCCTGACCACATCCCTGGGGCCCAAACGCATCACATCCATCGTCAACCTCTGGGGATTTGCGCTGTCAACTCCCTTCGGGCTGTATCTGGCCTGGCACTTCGACTTCGGCAGCGTGCAATGGAGCATCTGGGGACTGCTGCTGTTCTACGCCCTGGCTGCCTGCGTGTGGACCGTATGGCTGTGGATGACGGGCCTGCGCAGCGTGCCAGCCTCGCAGGCGGGCACTTTCACGGTTTTGCTGCCGATCAGCGCCGCCTTGGTCGGCATGTGCGTGCTGGGCGAACGGGTCACATCCATGCAGGCACTGGCCTTCGCGATCGCCCTGCTGGGCATTTTTGTGGCTACCTGGCCCGCCCGAAAACTCTCTTCGGAACCTTCGTCCACAAGCGAAGTCCGCCCCCTCTGAAAGCGCTGGCTCCGACGGCCCTCCAGCCATGGCGGCCCCCGAAAGGGAGCAGGAATGCAAAAACTCTTCAAAAAACAGCGCCACAGCAACAAATCGAGGCAAAAATTTGACGGGTGAGCTTGGAAGACCGTTTTTTTCCCATTAGCATCAGCCTGCCAGTGGATAGCGACGGTTTTTCGCTGGTAAAGAATCCACTCCATACTAGGAACAAGCAACATGGCAACTGCAAAGAAGGCAACGGCTGCTCCGGCAGCTCCCGCAAAGAAGCGCACTCCCAACGCCGCCTTCATGAAACCCCTCACCCCCAGCCCCGCTCTGGCTGCCGTGGTGGGTTCCACCCCCCTGCCCCGCACCGAGATCATCAGCAAGCTGTGGGTCTACATCAAGGCCAACAAGCTGCAAGACGCTGCCAACAAGCGCATGATCAACGCTGATGCCAAGCTCAAGGAAGTGTTCGGCAAGCCCCAAGTCTCGATGTTCGAGATGGCTGGCCTGATCGGCAAGCACGTCAAGTAATCCCCGGGCCTGCCCCACGGATGAAAGCCGGCCCATGGGCCGGCTTTTCTTTTTTCCGGATGTCTGCCACCGGCGATGCGCCATCGCCCCCCTCCAATGCCATGAGCCAAGTGCCCGCACTGCAAGCCGTTCCCGACGGCATCATCAATCTGGCCGACCACGAGATCCAGGCGCGGCAGCGGTTGGACGACAACGCCTGGGCCTACTTCTCGGGCGGCGCGGCCGATGAGCACAGCCTTGCCGCCAACCGCAGCGCCTGGGATGCGCTCACGTTGTGGCCACGCGTACTCAGGCCTCTTGCAGGGGGAAACACACGGCTGCAACTGCTGGGGCGAGAGCTGGCCTGCCCCCTGCTGGTCGCCCCCATGGCCTTCCAGCAAATGGCGCATGCCGACGCAGAGCTTGCAACAGCCTATGCGGCTGCGGCGCTGGGCGCGGGCATGGTGCTCAGCACCCAGGCCAGCCTGCCGCTGGAGACTGTGGCGAAGGCCGCACAGCTCACGCCGACCCGCGGGCCGCTATGGTTCCAGCTGTACCTGCAGCACGACCGGGGCTTTACCAGGCAATTGATCGAACGGGCCGAGGCGGCAGGCTACGAAGCGCTGGTGCTGACGGTGGACGCCCCCGCCAGCGGCGTAAGGGACCGTGAACGCCGCGCGCGCTTTAGCCTTCCCGCCGGCATTTCTGCCGTCAATCTGCAGGGCCTGGCTCCATCTCCGGCCGTCCGGCTCACACCGGACCAGAGCGCACTGTTCGACGGCCTGCTGCAGCATGCGCCCACCTGGGATGACGTCGCCTGGCTGCAGCAGCAGACACGCCTGCCAGTGCTGCTCAAGGGGGTGCTGCATCCGGCTGACGCGCTGCAGGCGGCGAGATCGGGCGTGGCAGGCATCATTGTTTCCAACCACGGGGGACGCACGCTGGATACCGTTCCCGCAACGGCCACCGCACTGGCGCGCGTCACCAAGGCCTTGCGCAACTCGGGCCATGCGCTCCCTGTGCTCGCCGACGGCGGCATACGGCGAGGCACCGATGTGCTCAAGGCCATCGCTCTCGGTGCAACGGCTGTGCTGATAGGCCGCCCGATAATCTGGGGTCTGGCCAATGCAGGTGCCGCTGGCGTGGCCCACGTACTGAGGCTGCTGCGCGACGAACTGGAGGTCGCCATGGCCCTGACAGGCTGTGCAACCCTCGCGCAGGCCACTGTGGAGCTACTGGATACCGAGTAAAGCGCAAGGCCATACAGCCCTACAGACAACCAAGAATTGCAAATGCGATGAATTCTCATTTATAATTTTTCATCTCATCAATAGCCAGCCATTACTGCCTGTAGCCATGATCGTCTGTGTATGTCGCCGGGTTTCCGACCGTGAGATCGCACGCCACGCTCACGCTGGCATGAGCTTTGACGAAATCCAATTCGAATTGGGTATCGCCATGCAGTGCGGCCGGTGCGAGAGTTGTGCCCGGGATGTGGTGGCGCAATGCTGCGCAACCCAGCCCGTGGCGGCCATACACAACGAGATCGCGGCCCAGACCGTCCAGCTTGCCAACAATATCCTGGAGAGCAAAGCATGGTCCTCCTCTCAGCACTTGTCGGCAGCCTGATCCTCGTCGTTACATGCACCTGGTGGATCCTGCGCAGCTGATACTCCGTCTTCCGAGCGACAGCACCCGGCACCTATCCGCTGTCAGCTCCTTCTGTCTCTATGTCCCAGTCTGATCGTTTTGGCCCCCCCGGGGGCCTTGGCCGTAACGTGGCCATCGCGGGTTCGGTCGTGGTCTTGCATGCAGCAACCCTCTGGGCGATGCAGCATGGCCTGCTCCAGCGCGCCCCCGAAGAGGTCATCGTGCCAGCCCAGGTGATCGCGGAATTCATTTCGCCACCCGCGCCCGAGCCCGAGGCCCCCAAGCCACCTCCGCCGCCACCGCCCCCCCCCAAGCCACAGCCGGTCGTGAAGAAGGCGCCGCCTCTGCCCAAGGCCATTGCCGATCCCAAGCCGGCACCTGCGGCGCCGCGAGGCACGCTGGAAGACGAGCCCAAGCCCGTGGTGGAGGCGCCGCCGGCCCCCCCGGCACCGCCCGCCCCACCTGCCCCGCCCGCGCCTCCTGCCCCTCCGGCACCGCCCAAGATCGAGCTGCCATCCAACAATGCCGCCTACCTGAACAACCCGGCGCCCAACTACCCTGCCATCAGCCGGCGCATGGGCGAGCAGGGAACCGTGATGCTGCGCATCTTCGTGGATGCGCAAGGCCTGCCTCAGAAGATCGAGGTCAGCAAATCCAGCGGCTACGACCGTCTGGACCAGCAGGCCGTGGACGGCGTCAAGAACTGGAAGTTCGTCCCCGGCAAGAGCAACGGCACGCCAACCCCCATGTGGGTTACGGTCCCGGTCAAATTCACCCTCAATTGATTCTCAGGAGTATCCATGGATTCCCAATTCGGCATTGCCCACGTCTGGACGCAGGGAGACTTCGTCACCCGTGCCGTCGCCGTCATCCTGCTGGCCATGTCGGTGGCCTCTTGGCTGGTGATGATCATCAAGGCCCTGGACATCGTGAAGTTCAAGAAGTACGCCCGCAACGCCCAGGACTTCTGGCACAGCCCCGACCTGGCCAGCGGCCTGGAAAAGCTCGGCAATGACCGGTCCAACCCCTTCCGCTACCTGGTGCTCGAAGGCCGCGAAGCCACTGCCCACCACCGCAAGACCAGCGCCCACCTGCACGACACGCTTGACATCAGCGACTGGGTGACCCGCTGCATGCGCAACGGCATCAGCGAGTTCACGGCCCGCCTGCAATCGGGCCTGGCCATTCTGGCCTCCGTGGGCTCTACAGCTCCCTTCATCGGCCTGTTCGGCACCGTCTGGGGCATCTACCACGCACTGGTCGCCATCGGCCTGTCGGGCCAGTCCTCCATCGACAAGGTGGCAGGCCCCATCGGCGAGGCGCTGATCATGACGGCCCTGGGTCTGGCCGTGGCCATTCCGGCCGTGCTCGGCTACAACGCCGTGGTGCGTGGCAACAAGTCCATCCTCAACGCACTCAACAGCTTTGCCCACGACATGCACGCCTACTTCGTGACCGGCGCCCGTGTGTCCATCGACGGCAAGGAAGCCGGCAATGTGCTGCCGCTGAAGAAAGGCGCGTAAGCCATGGCATTCGGAACAATGGATGATGACGGCGAAGAGGTGATGAACGAGATCAACATGACGCCGCTGGTCGACGTCATGCTGGTGCTTCTGATCATCTTCATCATCACCGTGCCGGTGATGAAGCATTCGGTGAACGTGGACCTGCCCCGCGCCACCAACCAGCCCGAAGACGTCAAGCCCGCCACCGTGCGCCTGGCCGTGTCCGCTGATGGCCAGTACCACTGGAATGGCGTGGCCGTGAGCGATACGCAGTTCGAGGAAAACCTCAAGGCCGAGGCAGCCAAGGAGCCGCAACCCGACCTGCACATCCAGGGCGACAAGGAAGTGCGCTACGAGCGTGTTGCCCAGGCCATGGCCGCCGCCCAGCGTGCCGGCGTGCGCAAGATCGGCTTTGTGACGGACCCCGTCAAGTAGGCCGCGAGAGCGGCATTCGTTGCCTGGCGCTCAGCGACAACGGCCCTTCGGGGCCGTTTTCCATTGCGGCCCGCTCTTGGAACAAGCTCGCGAGGTGATCAGGCGTTCGGTCGTTCGGGGGCAGAAACCACAATGAGAGTAAGTCTCACTTGATTTTCAATTGAGAATTGTTATCATTCACAAAACTTTCCAATTTTTGAGGAATTCCCTGCATGTCTGCCACTTCCGCCGCCACCTCGCATCTGTCCGGCAACTCCACAGCCCAGGCCTTTGCAGCGCTGCAGGCCGCAGCATCCGCAGCCCTCAGCGGGGCCGCCAGCGGACTCGACAGCACCTTGCTGCTCAATGGGCAAAAGGCTGTGACCATCGTGCACAACGGCACACCCTATCGTCTGCAGGCCACCAAGCTGGGCAAGCTCATCCTGACCAAATAACCAAGATTGCAGCCGTCGGCGGGTCATGTTCGGGTCCGCTGACCGCTTCTTTGTTTCATCGTGGGGCGACCTTGGGGCTTCCAGTCCCAAAGGTCGATTAGCCAGCCAACAGAATCTTCGGATTTTGCGTAGCCAAGCATTTTTTCCCTGCGCTGCAATGTGGATCGCTTCAAAGAAAAAGCCCCTGTACCTCAGTACAGGGGCTTTTTCTTTGCCTCATGAATCGGCCCAAAAGGCAGATTCATGCAGGGTGCATCAGGGGCTTTTACAGACCCAGAGCCGCAATGCCGGCGCTGGCCACCTGGGCATCCTCATTGGCCTTGACGCCGCTGACGCCCACGGCGCCCAGGCACTGGCCGTCCTTCATGATGGCCACGCCGCCTTCGAGCAGGCCGTCCACCGTGGGGGCGCTCAGGAAGGCCGTACGGCCGTTGTTGATCATGTCTTCATAGCCCTTGGTGTCGCGGCGGCCCAGGGCAGCCGAACGGGCCTTGGACGGAGCGATATGGGCCGAGACTGCGGCGGCGCCATCGAGGCGCTGCAGCCACAGCAGGTGACCGCCGTCATCGACGATGGCAATGGTCACGGCCCACTTGTTCTTCAGCGCCTCGGCCTCTGCGGCGGCGGCAATGGCCTTCACGTCGGCCAGTTCGAGTTCATGCTTGGTCTTCATAAGATTGCAGTTATCCATTCCATCACAAATGTCCTATAAGCATAGCAATCGTATGAGGACTGACAATGCATGCGCAGAACAAAACATTCGAAACCAAACCATGGCAGCGGCTCGGGGTATTGCAAGCGGCGCGCGAGCCGCCACCTAGAATGGGCAAGTCGCAACAACACTCCTTCGGAGGACTGGCCACATGAATGATCAAGTCACCACACTGGGCTCTGCGGGCTACGGTGTCTCGCAGCAAGAGCGCAATCGCGTATTGCGCAACACCTACTGGCTGCTGGCCCTGAGTCTTCTCCCCACCGTGCTGGGCGCTTGGCTGGGCGTGGCCACGGGCATCACGCGCTCGCTGAGCGGCGGTCTGGGGCTCATCGTCTTCCTGGGCGGCGCCTTCGGCTTCATGTTCGCCATCGAGAAGACAAAGCACTCGGCAGCCGGCATTCCCGTGCTGCTGGGCTTTACCTTCTTCATGGGCCTGATGCTGTCGCGCATGATCGGCATGATCCTGGGCTTCAAGAACGGCTCCGAGCTGATCATGACCGCCTTTGCAGGCACGGCCGGCGTGTTCCTGGTCATGGCCTCGCTGGCCACGGTGATCAAGCGCGACCTGTCGGGCATGGGCAAGTTCCTGTTCGTGGGCGTGCTGGTGCTGTTCGTGGGCTCCATCATCAACGTCTTCATCGGCTCCACGGCCGGCATGATGGCGATCTCGGTGGCGGCCATCGGCATCTTCAGCGCCTACATGCTCTATGACCTCAAGCAGATCATGGACGGCGGCGAGACCAACTACATCAGCGCCACGCTGGCCCTGTACCTGGACCTGTTCAACGTGTTCCAGAGCCTGCTGGCCCTGCTGGGCATCATGGGCGGCGAACGCGACTGATGCCGCACGCGCCAAGGCTGCGCCTTGCGTGCTGCAACACCAAAGGCCTCCTTCGGGAGGCCTTTTGCATGTCCGGGATCATCATTCGTGCAAGGCGGGCTCAACTTTTTCCGGGTCGTGCCGATAATCTCGTCAAGATGACCATGCCTAATCTTCCCCGCACCTTCGCCATCCTGCTGCTGCCCACGCTGCTTGCCGGCTGCAAGCTGGATGATATTCCGGGCCTGGGGCCGGACCCCCGCGCCGTCGCCAAGGAGGCCGAGGCCAAGGCCATTGGCGGGGCCTGCCGCCATGCCCTGCGCGGGCTGGAGGATTGCTACACGCTCAACCCCAAATCGCCCAAGGCCCTGGTGTTCGCAGGCTGGAAGGATATGGACGAGTACATGCGCGCCAACAAGATCGAGGGCACGCCTTCGGTCCTGGGCCAGAGTGACCGCCGCCGCAGCGACAAGGAAGATGTGCCTGCCGAGCCTTCGGCAGGACGCAATCGCAGCTGATCCGGCAGGCATCCGGATCCGGCCGCAAAAAAGCCGTGGCGCCCTCAGGCGGCCACGGCTTTTTCATGCAGGGCCTGCGGGGCCGCCGTCAGTCCACGCGACGCTCGAACACCGCCATGCTCTCCACATGGGCCGTGTGCGGGAACATGTTGACCACGCCGGCCGAAACACAGTGATAGCCGGCCAGGTGCACCAGCAAACCGGCATCGCGTGCCAGCGTGGCGGGATTGCAGCTGACATAAACGATGCGCTCTGGAAAGCGCCAGTCCTCATGCCCTGCCGGCAGGGGCTCGGCGCCTTCGGCGCCGATGCGCGCCTGGTGGATGTCGGCCAGGGCCTTGGACAGCGCAAACGCTCCTTCGCGCGGCGGATCGACCAGCCACTTGCCGGCGACGCCGTCGGCGAACAGCATCTCGGGCGTCATCTCGAACAGGTTGCGCGCCACAAAGCGCGTGGGCGCGAGCTTGTCGCCTTCCGCCCGCTGCGCGTTGTTGGCCGCGTAGTTTTCATGGGAGCGCTTGACCAGGGTGTCGCTGCCCTCGATGCCCAGCACCTCGCGCGCCTGCGTGGCCAGGGGCAGGGTGAAGTTGCCCAGACCGCAGAACCAGTCGATCACGCGCTCATCCTTCTTGACATCCAGCAAGCGCAGCGCGCGCGTGACCAGCACGCGGTTGATGTGCGGATTGACCTGGGTGAAGTCCGTGGGCTTGAACGGCATGGTGATGCCGAAATCAGGCAGGCCGTAATCGAGCTGGGCGCCTCCCTGCTCCATAAGGTGCACGGTGTCCGGGCCCTTGGGTTGAAGCCACCACTGCACGTTGTGCTCGGCCGCGAAAGCGCGGAGCCGGGCCTGATCGTCCTCGGACAGCGGCTCCAGGTGGCGCAGCACCAGGGCCGTGACGGAGTCGCCGCAGGCGACCTCGATCTGCGGGCAGGTTTCGCGCGCATCCATGGAGGCGATCAGCGCGCGCATGGGCAGCAGCATGGCATCCACATGGGGTGGCAGGACCTTGCAGGTCTCCATGTCGGCGATGTAGCGGCTCTTGCGCTCGTGAAAGCCCACCAGCACCTTGCCCTTCTTGGCCACGTAGCGCACCGACAGGCGCGAGCGGAAGCGGTAGCCCCAGGACGGACCTTCGATGGGGCGCAGCAGCGTCTCGGGCCTGACCTTGGCCAGATGCCAGAGGTTGTCCTCCAGCACGCGCTGCTTGATGGCCACCTGGGCAGCGACGTGCAGATGCTGCATCTTGCAGCCGCCGCAGGCGCCGGCATGCAAGCCGAAGTTGGGGCAGCCGGGGCGCACGCGCTGGGAGGATTCGCGGTGGATGGCCGTCAGGCTGGCGGCTTCCCAGTTGTTTTTCTTGCGATGGGTATTGGCGCTGACCAGCTCGGTCGGCAGTGCGCCGTCGATGAATACCACCTTGCCATCGCTCTTGCGGGCCACGCCCTGGGCGTCCATATCCATGGACAGCACCTGCAGCCAGCCTTCGGGCAGTGCAGGGGCGTCGTCGTCGGCTTCGGGCAGGTTGTCGGGGATCTTGTTGTCGCGGGGTTCACTCATGGGGCCAGATTGTCTCAGGCTCTCCGATTGCCCTGGTGGCGGCCCCCCAAAAAAGCCCCCAACTCGCTTTTGCCTCTCAGGACCGCGGAGTGCTGCTGCGGCCCAGGTCCCGCTGCCGCTCCTGGCGCGCCCGGGCCAGTTGCTCGCGTTCGGCCAGCAGGTTGATTTCGGTGATGCAGTTGAACTCGTCCAGCGTGAACACCATGGTGGCGCCGCGCTCGATCTTGTCCACGGTCTGGTGCAGCGGCAAGGTCAGGTCCACCGGCGGGCGGTTGGAGCGGTAGATCAGCTCCTGCTCGGGCGTGTAGACGGAATAGCAGGCGGCAGACGCAGCCTGCGCCAGCGCGCAGGCGACCAGCACGGTGATGGCACGCAGGTTTTGCACAGCAGTCATGGTGTTCCCCTCAAAACGGCGGCCCGCCTGTGTATGTACTGGGTGGCAGGCCAGGCTGCCCAGCATTATGGAGCAGCACATGCCGCGCCCCGCCAGGTGCCGCCTCCGCACTGCAGCCGGTTTTGATTTTCAGCTTTCTCAAATTTCTCTCTTGACAGAAATTTCAGGCCTGCAGACACTGAGGCCATGCAACTGAGTCCCATCGCACACCGTTTCATCCACCATTGGGGCGACATGGGCAGCTCCTGGGGGGTGAACCGCACGGTCGCCCAGATCCACGCCCTGCTGTTCTTCCATGGCCGCCCGCTCAACGCGGAAGAGATTGCCGGCACGCTGGGCGCCGCTCGCTCCAACGTGAGCAACAGCCTCAAGGAACTGCAGGACTGGGAGCTGATCCGCACCAGCCGCAGGCCCGGCGATCGCCGCGACTACTTCGAGACCTCGTCCGATGTCTGGGAGCTGCTGCGCACCATCGTGCGAGAGCGCAAGCAGCGCGAGTTCGACCCGACCTCGGAGATGCTGCGCGAACTGATCGCCGAGCCCGGTTTCGATGCCGAATCCCCCGACACCCAGGACCGCGTGCACGAGACGCTGCGCCTCATGGAGTCGCTGGGCATCTGGACCGACGAGATGCTGCGGCTGTCGCCCTCCACGCTGGACAAGCTCCTGCGCCTGGGCGCCAGCGTGCAGCGCTTCGTGCGCTCCGAGGCCGCTGACACCCGTGTCAAGCGCGGACGCTGAGCCTGAAATTTCCGTCACAAGAGAAACTGGAGGTCACCATGCGCATTCTGGTCTGCGGCGGCAACGGCTTCATCGGCCGCCATATCGTCAACCTGCTGGCACTGGCCGGCCACGACCCCGTGGCGCGCAGCCGCCATTCACTGCCTGCGCTCGACTACGCCAAGGCCACCACGCCCGACGCCTGGCTGCCGCACCTGGCGGGCGTGGACGCCGTGGTCAATGCCGTGGGCGTGCTGCGCGACAGCGCCTCCCGGCCCATCGATGCCATGCACGCCCAGGCCCCCATCGCCCTGTTCGATGCCTGCGCGGCGGCCGGCGTGCGGCGCGTGGTGCAGATCTCTGCCCTGGGCATAGAAGGCAGTGCCACGCGCTACGCCACCACCAAGCGCGCCGCTGACGAGCATCTGCTGGCACTCACAGCAGCCGGCCATCTGCAAGGCTGCGTGGTCCGCCCCAGCGTGGTGTTCGGCGCTGGCGGCGCCAGCAGCGAGATGTTCCTGTCCATGGCGCGCCTGCCGGCGCTGCTGCTGCCGCGCCCCGTGCTGCAGGCCCGCGTGCAGCCCGTGGCCGTGCGCGACCTGGCCGAGGCCGTGGCCGGCCTGGTGACGCGCCCCGAGCCCGTGGGCATGATCGAGATCGGCGGCCCCCTGCCCTTGCCGCTGGCCGCGCTGATTGCCAGCCTGCGCGCGCAGATGGGCCGCGCCCCCGCCCGCGTGGGCACGCTGCCCGGCTGGCTCACCCGCGCCAGCGCACGCGCTGGCGACTGGGTCAGCGCCTCGCCCTGGTGCAGCGAGACACTGGCCATGCTGGCCAGCGACAACGTCACCGATCCGGCCGGATTGCAAGGCCTGCTGGGCCGGCCCGGCATCGCGCCCGCCCATTTGCTGGCCACGCTGCGCCATGGGTGAACACCGCCTGCGCCAGGTTCCCCCTTCACAGCGAGCCATGCACCTCAGCCTGATCGCCGTCTGGCTGGGCACGGCCCTGGTCAGTGCCATCGAGCACCGGGGCCTGAGCGTGCAGGTGCTGGCCGATGCCGGCATTCACGATGCGCGCTGGCAGACGTTCCTGATCTGGAGCGGCCTGCTTGCCGACCTGGCCGTGGGCCTGGCGCTGTGGCTCCTGCCCGGCCGCAAGAGCTATCTGGCGGCCTTGCTGCTGATGGCTGCCATGACCGTGCTGGCCACGGCGCTGCAGCCCACGCTGTGGCTGCATCCGCTGGGGCCGCTGCTCAAGAACCTGCCGATCGCAGCCATGCTGCTGCACCTGATGTCGGCGCCCGTCACGTCCAAGGAGTCTGCATGAATCTCTACCTGTTGCTCAAGACGCTGCATATCGCGTCCAGCGTGCTGCTGGTCGGCACCGGCCTGGGCTCGGCCTTCTACATGTTCTTCGCCAACCGCAGCGGCAGCGTCGCTGCCCAGGCCGTGGTCAGCCGCCTGGTGGTGCGTGCGGACTGGTGGTTCACCACGCCCTGCGTGGTCATACAGCCTGTGAGCGGCATTGCCCTGGCCCACATGGCGGGCTGGCCGTTGACCACGCCGTGGCTGGCACTGTCGCTGGGCCTGTACCTGCTGGCCGGCGCCTGCTGGCTGCCCGTGGTCTGGCTGCAGGTGCGCATGGCCGCCATGGCGCGCGGCGCGCACGCAGCGCAGGCCGCCCTGCCCGCGCTGTATGCCGTCTATGCCCGGCGCTGGGAGGCGCTGGGCTACCCGGCCTTCATCGCCATGGCCGTGACCTATTACCTGATGGTCAACAAGCCGATGCTCTGGGGCGGTTGAGCATCGGCAATGCCTTCAGTGCCTGGCCTCAGAGCTTGGCCTCAGAGCTTGGCAATGGACACTTCGGTGGACTTGACCAGGGCCACCACGTCGGAGCCCACGACCAGGCCCAGCTCGTCCACCGAGCGCGTGGTGATCACCGAGGTGACCACGCCCCAGGGCGTCTGCACGTCGACTTCGGAAACGACATCGCCACGGATGATTTCGCGCACCTGGCCCTTGAACTGGTTGCGCACGTTGATGGCTTGAATGGACATGTTTTTCTCCTGGGGATCAAAAGGAATCAAAGGAAGGTGGGGGAAAACGGAAAGTCAGACCGCCCAGCGCAGGCCATGGGCCGGCACGCCGGGCCAGGCCGTGGTGTCGGTCAGCGGGTTGGAGTCGGGCTCGGCGGCGGGCTTTTGCAGCACGCGGTCGAGAATGCGTTGCTCGATGGCCGCCAGCGCCACGCTGCCGTGCACGCGCGGCCGCGGCAGGGCGATGCGTTCATCCAGCGCGATGCGGCCGTCCTCGATCAGCACCACGCGGTCGGCCAGGGCCACGGCCTCCTGCACGTCATGCGTGACCAGCAGGGCCGTGAAGCCGTGGCGCTGCCACAGGCCTTCGATCAGGCGGTGCATCTCTATGCGGGTGAGCGCATCGAGCGCGCCCAGCGGCTCGTCCAGCAGCAGCAGTTGCGGGCGGTGCACCAGGGCGCGCGCCAGGGCCACGCGCTGGCGCTGGCCGCCAGACAGGCGCGCCGGCCATTCGCCCTCGCGGTCGGCCAGGCCGACCTGGGCCAGCACTTCGCGGCCACGTTCCTGGGCCGAGGCGGGCAGGCCCAGCGTCACATTGGCCAGCACGCGCCGCCAGGGCAGCAGGCGCGCATCCTGGAACATGATGCGCGTGCCGCCCTGCGCGCCCTGCACGGCGCGGGCGGGCTCGCCGTCCAGCAGCAAGGTGCCGGCCGTGGCCTGTTCCAGGCCTGCGACCAGGCGCAGCAAGGTGCTCTTGCCGCAGCCGCTGCGGCCCACGATGGCGACGAATTCGCCAGGCTCCACCTGCAGCTGCACTTCGTGCAGCACCTCGCGCTGGCCGTAGCGCTTGGTCAGCCCGCCGGCCTGCAGGCGCACGCCACGGCGCGGTGCGGATTGGGGGGATGCGGACTGCGGCGCATCGTCGTTCTGGGCCAGGCGGTCGCTGACGTCCAGGCCATCGGCATCGAACGAGGCCTCCCAGGCCATCGCCGGCGCGGTGGTGTTCAGCTCCACGGCCTGTGCCAGCGTGGTCTTCATGCGGTTCCATCGGCTCATGTCGTGCTCCTTGTGTCACTTGGGCTGGTAGCCCGGATGCCAGCGCAGCCACCAGTGCTCCAGCGCACGCGCAAACCAGTCGGCCAGCTTGCCCAGCAGGGCGTATAGCAGGATGCCGACCAGCACCACGTCGGTCTGCAGGAACTCGCGGGCGTTCATGGTCAGGTAGCCGATGCCCGACTGCGCCGAGATGGTCTCGGCCACGATGAGGATCACCCACATCAGGCCCAGCGAAAAACGCAGGCCCACCAGGATGGAGGACAGCGCGCCCGGCAGGATGACCTCGCGGTACAGCTGCCAGCGCGTGAGGCCGTAGCTGCGCCCCATCTCGATCAGCGCGGGGTCCACATTGCGTATGCCGTGGAAGGTGTTCAGGTAGATGGGAAAGAACACCGACACGCTGATCAGGAACAGCTTGGCGCTCTCGTCGATGCCGAACCACAGGATGACCAGCGGAATCAGCGCCAGCGCGGGGATGTTGCGCACCATCTGGATGGTGGAGTCCAGCAGCGTCTCCGCCCAGCGCAGCGAGCCCGTGAGCAGGCCCAGCGCCAGCCCCAGCCCGCCGCCGATGGCCAGGCCACCCAGCGCGCGGCCCGCGCTCACCTGCACATGCTTGAGCAGCTCTCCCGACTCGGCCAGCGCCTGCGCGGCGCGCAGCACATCCAGCGGAGCGGGCAGCACCCGCGTGGACAGCCAGCCCCACGCCGAGGCGGCCTGCCAGACGGCGATCAGCGCCAGCGGCACCAGCCAGGGCACCAGGCGGCGGCCCACGCCGGCCGCAAAGCGCAGCAGCGGCGACCAGGCATCGCCGGCCGGGGGGGCCGAGGAGGCCGGCAGCGCAGTAACGGTACGTGCATCGGACATGCGTGACTCCCTCAGCTTTGCGACGCGCGCGGCGAGTACAGGTTGGCAACGGTCTCGCCCAGCGGCCCGCCCACGCCGCCAGCCAGCCTGTCGCGCACGGACAGCGGCAGCAGCGGGAAGACCAGCTCGGCAAAGCGGTAGGCCTCTTCCAGGTGCGGATAGCCGGACAGCACGAAGGTGTCTATACCCAGGTCCGCGTACTCCTTGATGCGGTCGGCCACGGTCTGCGCATCGCCCACCAGGGCCGTGCCCGCGCCGCCGCGCACCAGGCCCACGCCGGCCCAGAGGTTGGGGCTGATCTCCAGCTCGGCCCGCGTGCGGCGGCTGCCACCGGCATGCAGGGCGGCCATGCGGCGCTGGCCTTCCGAGTCCATGCGCGCGAAGGCGGCCTGGGCCTGGACCACGGTCTCGTCCTTGAGGCGGCTGATCAGGCGATCGGCATCGGCCCAGGCCTCGTCCTCGGTCTCGCGCACGATGACGTGCAGGCGGATGCCGAACTTCACGCTGCGGCCATGGCGCGCCGCCTTCTCGCGCACATCGGCAATCTTCTTGGCCACCTCGGCCGGGGGCTCGCCCCAGGTCAGGTAGGCATCGACCTGCTCGGCGGCCAGGTCGTGCGCGGCCTCGGACGAACCGCCGAAGTACACGGGCGGATACGGCTTTTGCAGCGGCGGGAACAACAGCTTGGCGCCCTTGACCGAGAGGTGTTGACCTTCGTAGTCGAGCGTGCCGCCCTCATGGCTGCGCTCAAGGATCTCGCGCCAGATGCGGATGAACTCGGCCGATTGCTCGTAGCGCTGCGCATGGTCGAGGAAGACGCCGTCGCCCTCCAGCTCGGCGCGGTCGCCGCCCGTGACCAGGTTGATCAGCAGCCGCCCGCCCGACAGGCGGTCGAACGAGGCCGCCATGCGCGCCGCCAGGCTGGGCTGGTGCAGGCCGGGCCGCACGGCGACCAGGAACTTCAGGCGCCTAGTGACCGGAATCAGGCTGGAGGCGACGACCCAGGGGTCCTCGCAGGAGCGGCCCGTGGGAATCAGCACGCCCTCGTAGCCCAGGCTGTCGGCCGCGATGGCGACCTGCTTGACATAGTCGTGGCTGAGCGGGCGGGCGCCCTCGGCCGTGCCGAGGTAGCGGCTGTCGCCGTGGGTGGGAATGAACCAGAAAACCTGCATGCGCTGCTCCAGTCAGGGGACGGAATCGAGGAAGGGAATCAAAGGGCGGAAGAAGGCCGTGCCGCCGCAGGCTCGGCCAGCCGCGCGTACTCGGCCGCCGAGGGCCGCCAGACGATGTCGGCCACCTGCACCTGGCGCGGAATCAGGCCCAGCCGAAAAAATGCATCGGCCACGCGCTGCTGGTCCACCACGGTCTGCGCAGCCAGCAGGCCCACGGGGGAGCTGGGCCGGCGCGCAATGAAGCGGCTGACCACCGCCGCATCCAGGCCGCTGAAGCCGGCCACCAGGGCCACGGCCTCCTGGCGTGCGCTCTGGGCCAGGCGATCGGCGCGCGTGAGCTCATCGAACAGCGCGCGCAGCACCTGCGGATGGTGCTCCACCAGGCCGCGCGCGGCCAGGTAGAACGAGGCGTTGCCCGACAGGCCTTCGCCATTGGCCAGCACGCGCGGGCGAATCGCCAGCTCGGTGGCCGCGTAGAACGGGTCCCAGATGGCCCAGGCGTCCACGCTCTTGCGCTCGAAGGCGGCGCGCGCATCGGCCGGGGCCAGGTACACGGGCTGGATCTCGTTCCAGGCCAGGCCCGCCTTGTCCAGCGCACGCACCAGCAGGTAATGGGCGCTGGAGCCTTTTTGCAGCGCCACGCGCCGGCCCTTGAGGTCGGCCAGGGCGCGCAGCGGCGAGTCAGACGGCACGAGGATGGCCGAGCTCTCGGGCTTGGGCGGCTCGGCGCCCACGTACAGCAGGTCGCGGCCCGCGGCCTGGGCAAAGACCGGGGGCGAATCGCCGGTCAGGCCGAAATCCAGGCTGCCTGCGGCCAGGGCCTCCAGCAGCTGGGGGCCGGCCGGGAACTCCAGCCAGCTGACCTTGGTGCCCGCAAAGCGCTTTTCCAGCACGCCCTGCTGCTTGAGGATGACCAGGTTGACGGCCGACTTCTGGTAGCCGATGCGCAACTGCTCGGGCCCGGCCACGGCGGCCGGCGTCTCGGCGCGTGCGTACTGGCCGGCCAGGCTCCAGCTGAAGGCGGTAGTGCCCAGCAGTTGCAGGGCCTGGCGGCGCACGCGGTCCAGGCGGGGCTTCTTGGAATTGGCATTCATGGTGCGGACTCCTTGCAGTGGGCTCAGGGGCGCGACGCGATCAGGTCCACCGGCGCGGCATGCAGCAGGTTGAGCTTGCGGGGGATGAGCTTGAGCTCGAAGAAGGTGTCGGCGATCTGCTGCTGCTCGGCCAGGATCTCGCGCGTCACGGACGAGGTGCCGAAGCGGGCACGGCTCAGGTACAGCTCGGTGATGGACTTGTCCAGCCCCAGGATGCTGGACAGCTCGGCGGCAGCGGCCGTCTGGTTCTTCGAGGCCCAGCGGTCAATCCCATCGACCTCTTCGATGGCAATGCGCAGCACATCGGCATTGCGCGTGGCGAAATCGCGCGAGGTGAAGTAGTAGGCGCGGTTGTTGACCACGCCCGTGGCATCGGCCAGCAGGCGGGCGTCCAGCGTCTTTTGCGCGGCAGCCAGGAAGGGGTCCCAGATCAGCCAGGCATCGACGGAGCCGCGCTCGAAGGCGGCGCGCGCATCGGCCGGCGCCAGGAAGACGGACTGCACATCGCCGTACTTCAAGCCATGCTTTTCCAGCAGCTTGACCAGGAAGTACTGCACGTTCGAGCCCTTGTTGTAGGCCACGCGCTTGCCCTTGAGGTCCTGCACGCTGCGGATGGGCGAGTCCTTGGGCACGATCACCGCCTCCAGCCCGGGGCGCGGCACGGTGGCGCCCGCATAGACCAGGGGTGCGCCTGCGGCCTGCGCAAAGATGGGCGGGGCCTCGCCCACATCGCCGAAGTCGATGGAGCCCACGTTCAGCGCCTCCAGCTGCACGGGGCCGGCGTTGAACTCGATCCAGCGCACGGATACGCCCAACGGCGCCAGCCGCTTTTCCAGCGTGCCCCGGCTCTTCAGGATGGACAGCCAGCCCTTTTGGTGGCCCACGCGCAGCACGCGGTCACCCGCCTTGTCCTGGGCCAGGGCCGGGCCGCCCAACGTGGCGGCTGCTGCGGCAAGGCCCGCGCCCAGCAGCTGGCGTCGGCGCCAGTTGGCTGTGTGTCGGGGGAAAGAATCAAACGAGACCATGACGGACATCCTTGGAAGAGTGGTGCGTGGTGCGTGGTGCGTGGTGCGTGGTGCGTGGTGCGTGGTGCGTGGTGCGTGGTGCGTGGCGCAGGCAAAGCGCTGCCCATGCATGCGCGCGGCATGCAGCCAGAAAACAAAAAAAGGGAAGGCGGAGCAAGGGGCAGCCGACTGCAGGGCCAGGCCTGCAGGCGCGCCGCACGGAGTCGTCAGGTGCTACATCGCCGGCTGGCGAAGGCCATGGTCTCGAAGCGAGGAAAAGAGCTGGATGCCACCACGCCTGCCTGCGCCGTGCGGCGCGGGGCCTGCAAAGAGTGGCGGGAAGTCAGCAAGATGGACATGGCGGATCGTGGGGGTTGGCAGGGGTCTGGGAAAGCGGGTGAATTCAGTGGGTGGGCGCCGGCCGGGCCGGCGCGCCGCACTCACTTCTTGGTGTAGATCTGGTCGAAGCTGCCGCCGTCGGCAAAGTGGTCCTTGTCGGCCTTGGCCCAGCCGCCAAACGCCTGGTCGATGGTGACCAGCTCCAGCTTGGGGAACTTGTCCGCGAACTCGGCCTTGACCTTGGCATCGGTGGGACGGTAGTAGTTGCGGCCGGCGATGCGCTGGCCTTCCTCGGAGTACAGGTACTTCAGGTACTCCTCTGCCACGGCGCGCGTGCCCTTCTTGTCCACGACCTTGTCGACCACGGCCACCGAAGGCTCGGCCAGGATGGACAGCGAAGGCACGACGATCTGGAACTTGTCGGGACCGAACTCCTTGAGCGCCAGGAAGGCCTCGTTCTCCCAGGCCAGCAGCACATCGCCCACGCCGCGCTGCACGAAGGTGATGGTGGCGCCGCGCGCGCCCGTGTCCAGCACGGGCACGTTCTTGAACAGCTTGCCGATGAAGTCCTTGGCCTGTGCGTCGCCGCCGTACTTGCGCTTGGCGAATTCCCAGGCGGCCAGGTAGTTCCAGCGCGCACCGCCGCTGGTCTTGGGGTTGGGCGTGATCACCTGCACGCCGGGCTTGACCAGGTCGTCCCAGTCCTTGAGGTTCTTGGGATTGCCCTTCTTCACCAGGAAGACGATGGTGGAGCTGTAGGGCGCCGAGTTGTGCGGCAGGCGCTTTTGCCAGTCGGCCTTGAGCAGGTTGCCGTTCTTGACCAGGGCGTCGATGTCGCCGGCCAGCGCCAGCGTGGCCACGTCGGCGTCGATGCCGTCGATGATCGAACGCGCCTGCTTGCCCGAGCCGCCATGCGACTGCTTGACGCTCACGTCCTGGCCGCTCTTGGCCTTCCAGTGCTTGGCGAAGGCCTGGTTGTATTCCACGTACAGCTCGCGCGTCGGATCGTAGGAGACATTGAGCAGTTGCACCGACTGGGCCAACGCCGGCAGAGCCGACAGGGTCAAGCCCGCGATCAGGCCGGCGGCGACAGGAAACTTGATAAAGTGGCGGCGAATTTTCATTGGAGTGTCGGTAGAGAGTGGAGACGACGGTCTGGTGCCGTGGAAAGCATTCTCAAAGCCAACTCTTAAAACTCAAACCAATAAGATTTCAGTTTGTTATTCCCAAAACATCTGAATCTCTGCAAGACAAGGACTCAATTCCCCATGGCACGTACCGTTCACTGCATCAAGCTTGGCGTTGACGCTGAAGGCCTGGATTTCCCGCCCTACCCCGGCGAGCTGGGCAAGCGCATTTTTGAAGGCGTGAGCAAGCAGGCCTGGGCCGACTGGCTCAAGCACCAGACGATGCTGGTCAACGAAAACCGCCTGAACCTGGCCGACGCACGCGCCCGCCAGTACCTGGCCCGCCAGATGGAAAACCACTTCTTCGGCGGCGGCGCCGATGCGGCGGCCGGCTACGTGCCTCCTACGGCCTGAGCCGCTTCGTGCCCTTTCACCGCCCCCGTCGCACCGCGCCGGGGGCGGTTTCATTTGCGGTGCCGCAAACGGCCGCCGCCCAGAGACCGCCTACAATGCCCGCCTTCTTGCGCTGGACGGCGCAGTGGCCGCACACCCTGCGGCGCGGGCCGGTCTTCATCCGAGGTTTTCCGTGCTTCCATCCGTCTCCCTGCTGGAATCGTTCCAGGCATCGCAGTTCACCGTCATGCTGGTGATCTACCTCGTGGCCATCACGGCCGAAGCCATGTCGGGCGCGCTGGCGGCGGGCCGGCGCAACATGGACATCTTCGGCGTGGCCGTGATCGCCTTCGTCACCGCGCTGGGCGGCGGCACCATCCGCGACATGGTGCTGGGCCACTACCCCATCGGCTGGACGCAGCACCCTGAATATGTCTACCTGGTCATCTCGGCCGGGCTGCTGACGATCGTCGTGGCGCGCCACATGCACCATCTCAAGCAGGTCTTTCTGCTGCTGGACGCCATGGGGCTGATCGCCTTCTCGCTGATCGGCTGCAACGTGGCGCTGGAGCTGGGCTACCCGCCCGTGGTGGTGGTGATGTCGGGCATGCTGACCGGCATCAGCGGCGGCATTCTGCGCGACGTGCTGTGCAACCAGGTGCCGGTCGTCTTCCGGCGCGAGCTGTACGCCAGCGTGTCCCTGGCCGTGTGCCTGCTGTTCCTGGGGCTGCGCACGCTGGACGTGGGCTCCAACCTCAGCACCGTCGTCTGCTTTGCCGGCGGACTCACGCTGCGCCTGGCCGCCATCCGCTTCAAGTGGCGCCTGCCCGTGTTCTCCTACCAGCAGCGCTGGGAGGAGTAGTTCTGCCCCTTGCCCATGTCCGAACGCATTGACTGGCTGCCCGATGGCACGCCCTACAGCCCGCGCTTCGGCGACCGCTACCACAGCGAACTCGGCGGCCTGGACCAGGCCCGCCACGTCTTTCTGGGCGGCTGCGGCCTGCCGGCGGCCTGGGCCGATGCGCCGCAATGGCGCATCCTGGAGACCGGTTTCGGGTTCGGGCTGAATTTCCTCGTGGCCTGGGAAGCCTGGAAGACCGATCCCCGGCGCCCGAGGCTGCTGCATTTCGTCTCGGCCGAAGCCTTTCCCGTCAGCGCCGACGCCATGCGCCAGGCCATGCCGCGCGAGCCAGGATTGCGCCTGCTGGCCGAGGAGCTGGCCACCCGGTTCCAGGGCCTGCTGCCCGGCGTGCACCGCCTCGCCTTCGAGCAGGGGCGCGTGCTGCTGACGCTGTACATCGGCGATGCCCAGGCCATGCTGCGGCGCCAGCAGCTCACGGCCGACAGCATCTACCTGGACGGCTTCACGCCGGAACTCAACCCCGACCTCTGGAGCGCCGATACCCTGCGCGCGCTGGCGCGCCATTGCCGGCGCGGCACGCAGCTGTCCACCTGGTGCGTGGCGCGCACGGTGCGCGATGGCCTGGCACAGCACGGCTTTCAGGTGCGCAAGGTCGATGGCGTCCCACCCAAGCGCCACAACCTGCATGCCGTCTTCGACCCGGCCTGGCAACCGCGCGGGCCGCGCGGGCCGGGTGCACAGCCGCAGGAACCCATCACCCCACGGCGCTGCATGGTGCTGGGTGCAGGCATCGCCGGTGCGGCCGCCGCCGCCAGCCTGTCGCGCCGTGGCTGGCAGGTCACCGTGCTGGATGCTGCCGACGCGCCTGCAGCGGGCGCCTCGGCCCTGCCCGCGGGCCTGTTCTGCCCCCATGTCTCGCCCGATGACAGCCTGCTGTCCCGCCTGAGCCGCGACGGCGCACGCCTGACCCTGGCGCAGCTGCAAATGCTCTCCGGCCAGGGCCTGCTGCAACCGGGCACGGACTGGTGCGATACCGGCGTGCTGGAGCACGGCGTAGAGGCCGCCCCGCGGCTGCCGCGCGACTGGCAATCCCCCGGCCCGGGCGACCACTGGAGCCGGCCCGCAAGCGCCGATCAACTCTCGGCGGCCGGCCTGCCCGCCGACGCCCCGGCCTGCTGGCATGCGCAAGCTGGCTGGGTACGCCCGGCGCGGCTGGTGCAGGCGCAACTGGCGCTGCCGGGCGTGCGCTGGCAGGGCCGCGCCTGCGTGGCGCGTCTTGCACGCACCGACACAGCCGGTGGCGCGCCCGTCTGGCAGGCCCTGGATGCACAGGGCAATCTGCTGGCCGAGGCTGAACTGGTCGTTCTCGCACTGGGCCCCGCAACCAATGCGCTGCTGGAGCACAGCCTGGGTGCGCAGGCCGCCTGGCCGCTGCAGCCCATTCGCGGCCAGGTCAGCTGGGATGTGCACACCCCGGCCAGCGCACAGGCCATGCCGCCCTTTCCCGTCAACGGCCATGGCAACCTGGTGCCTGCCATGCCGCTGCCCGGCGATGCAGCCGGGCCAGGCTGGGTCATGGGATCGACCTTCGAGCGCGACCAGACCGCGCTGCCGCCCAGCCCCGGAGACCAGGCCGCTGCCCATGCAGCCAATGGCGCCAAGCTGGCGCAGCTGCTGCCACGTGCCTACCAGGGCCTGCAAGGCTTCTTCGACGCGCCACCGCGCGCCACCTGGGGCGCCGTGCGCGTGGCCTCGCCAGACCGGCTGCCCGTGGTCGGACCGGTGTCCGATCAGGCTCCTGGCCTGTGGGCGCTGACGGCCATGGGCTCGCGCGGGCTCACGCTGTCGCTGCTGTGCGGCGAGCTGCTGGCAGCACGCCTGCACGACGAACCGCTGCCCCTGGATGCCAGGCTGGCGGCTGCCCTGGCCAGCGAACGCCTGGGCCGCAGGCGCTGAGCCGCTGAACCGCCCGGCCGCTGAACGGCCCGGCATTCACACAACGGCCTGAAAGAAAACCCGAGTCTTCCCGCAGACGGTTTTTTGTCACTCGTTATGTTTGTTAGTGCATATCGCTAGAATCCGGAACCTGTTTTCAAAAGGAAACAACCAGCCGCTCCGCGTCCACCCACACAACAACCGAAAATCGTGCCCCTCCAACCCCGCTACAGCGCCCCAGCCTCCTCCCCTGCCTTCCGCCTGCAATCCACGCTGGCCCACGCCCTGCTGCTTGCGGGACTGGCCGCCAGCACCCAGGCACAAGCCCAATCGGGCACGTCCGCAGCACAGTCTTCGCAGACCTTCCAGCTGGGCACGGTCGATGTGCGCGATGATCGTGAAGAGCGCGGCGCCATATCTAACGATGAACAACGAACGGACGCCGCCGAGATGCGCCGGCGCAATGCAGACACCGTGGCCGACGCCGTGCGCCTGCTGCCGGGCGCCACGCTGTCGCGCAACAATCGCAACGAGGAAATGATCTACCTGCGCGGCTTCGATCCGCGCCAGGTGCCGGTCTTCGTGGATGGCGTGCCGCTGTACGTGCCCTATGACGGCTATGTGGACTTCGGCCGCTTCACCACGTTCGACCTGTCCGAGATCCGCGTGGCCAAGGCTGGCGCCTCGCTGATGTATGGCCCCAATACGCTGGGCGGCGCCATCAACCTGGTCACGCGCAAGCCGGTCAAATCCTTCGAGGGCGATGCGCGCATCGGCGCAGGCGCAGGCGGCGAACGCAAGGCCGCCGTGAACCTGGGCGGCAACCTGGGCACCTGGTACTACCAGCTTGGCGCCTCCTACCTGGACGCGGACAGTTTTCCGCTGCCCAAGGGCTTCAAGGACTTCAAGAAGCAGCCCACCGACACGGGCAACTACCGCGACAACGCCTACCGCACGGACAGGCGGCTGTCGTTCAAGCTGGGCCTCACGCCCAATGCCACGGACGAATACGCGCTGGGCTATGTGCGCCAGGAAGGCAAGAAGGGCAACCCCGTGTATACCGGCAGCGCCACGGGCAAGAACGTCATCCGCTACTGGCGCTGGCCCTATTGGGACAAGGACAGCGTGTACTTCCTGAGCACCACGCGCATCAATGCCGACAACCTGCTCAAGACGCGCATCTACCACGACACCTACCAAAACGGCCTGGACATGTACACGGACGCGAGCTACACGCGCCATGACCCCACCAGCAGCTACAAGGACGTGAGCCAGGGCGCCAGCATCGAGTGGGCCAACTACAGTTTCAAGGGCCATGCGCTGCGCCTGGGCGCGCACTACAAGATCGACGAGCACACCGATGCCGCCTCGGCCAAGGACCCCAGCAAGCACTACCGCGACGTGACGCGCTCGCTGGTGGTCGAGGACACGATCTCCCTGGCCGAGCGCTGGAGCCTGAACCTGGCGCTCAGCCACGACCAGCGCAATGCGCGCGAGGCCTACCAGTGGCCCACGGGCTCGGCCAGCGCCACCAATGGCGTGGCCAAGCTCGGCTATGCGCTGGGCGGCGGCAGCGAGGCGTATTTCATCGCCTCGCACAAGACGCGCTTTCCCACCATCAAGGACCGCTACTCGGCACGCATGGGCACGGCCCTGGCCAACCCCGACCTGCAGCCCGAGACGGCCAACCACCTGGAGCTGGGCGTCAGCGGCTCGCCCTGGCAGGGCGGCCAGGGCCAGGCCGCGCTCTTCTACAGCCGCGTGCGCAACCAGATCCAGACCGTGGTCCTGGCCTCTGCCGAATGCGGCGGCACCACCTGCAACCAGGCGCAGAACGTGGGGCGCACGCGCAACATCGGCATGGAGCTGTCCCTGGCCCAGCAACTGTCCGCGCAATGGGGCGTGAACGCCGGCTACACCTACCTGAACCGCCGCAACACCAGCGACTCCAGCATCACGCTGACCCACACGCCACGCCACCGCCTGCTGGCCGGCGTTCAGTGGCGTCCGCTGGCGCAGTGGGAATTCAATGCCGAGGTCGAGACCGAGAAGGGCCGCTACGTTCCGGTGTCGGGCAGCGGCCAGCTGCAGACGCTCAAGCTGCCCGGCTACGGCATTGCCAACCTGCGCGCACGCTACAAGCCGCGCAGCGACATCACCGTGGACTTTGGCGTGGCCAATATCGGCGACAAGTGGCACCAGTTCGATGACGGCCTGCCCATGCCGGGCCGCAGCTGGTATGTCAACCTGGGCTATCGCTTCTGAGGAGCGGACCTGGCGCGAAGCGCCCGCCCACGCCTGCCTGCGCTCCGGGTCCAGCCAAGCTGCCCATGGTCAACGACACCGGGGTCGGGCAGGAGTACAACAGCCCCATTGATACGCATCAACCTGCATGCCATGAACCCGCCCTTCACCACCCTGCCCCTGGCCGCCCTGGTCCATCCCGACGACGAGCATGCAATGGAGCTGCTGCTCGAACGCGTGGCACGCCGCCTGCAAGGCGCGGGCTGGCGGGTGGGCGGTCTGGTGCATCGCCAGGACCGCTATGCCAACGGCAACAAGCGTATGCAGCTGTTCGACCTGCGCAGTGACCGCCAATTCGAGCTGTCCCAGGACCTGGGCTGCGCCTCGCGCGCCTGCAGTCTCAACCCCCAGGCCCTGGCCCAGGCCAGCGCCGTGCTGCGCCAGGCGCTGGACGATGGCGTGGATCTGGTGGTGATCAACCGCTTCGGCATCGTCGAGGCCTCGGGGCAAGGCTTTGCCGCCGAATTCGCGGCCTTTGTCGAGGCCGGCACGCCCGTGCTCACGGCCGTCGCGGCCCGCCATCTTGAAGACTGGCGCAGGTACACCGGCAGCCTGCATGCCGAGCTGGCAGCCGATGAGGTGCAGATAGAGCAATGGTGCCAGGCACAGCTTGAGCGCCGTGGCTGCGCCAGCCCCATCCCCTGACTTTCATGACCGATCTTCTGTTCACCCGCCGCCGCTGGCTGGGCCAGGCCATGGCGGCGCTGGCCTCATCGGCTCTTGTTCCCGGCCATGCCCAGACCACGACCATTGCCGCGCGCATAGGCCAGATACCGGACGCGACCAAACTGCGCCGGGTGTTTGCCGCCGGCCCGCCTGCAGGCGTGCTGGTGGCCACGCTGGCACCGCACAAGCTGCTGGGCTGGCCCCAGCAGCTGGACGATGTCTCGCGCGCCTATCTGGGGCCCACACTGCAGGCGCTGCCGCATCTGGGCCGCCTGTCCGGGCGCGGCAGCACCATGCCGCTGGAGTCGCTGCTGAAGCTGCAGCCCGACCTGGTGCTGGACGCCGGCACGGCCGATGCCACCTATATCTCGGCCACCGAGCGGCTGGCGCGCCAGACCGGCCTGCCCTGCGCGCTGATCCAGGGCTCGCTGGCCGACCACGCACGCCAGTTGCGCGAGGTCGGCGCCCTGCTGGGCGAGGCCGCACGTGGCGAAACCCTGGCCCGCCATGCCGATGCCGTGGCGGCGCTGGCGCAGCGTTCCACCCAGGGCATGGCACCGGCCGAGCGCCCGCGCGTGTATTTCGCGCGCAGCGCCAACGGCTTGGAGACAGGGCTGGCGGGCTCCATCAATGTGGAAGCCGTCGAATATGCGGGCGGGTGCAATGTGGCCGCCGATGCAGGGCGTGGCGGGCTCACGCGCGTGTCCATGGAGCAGATCCTGGCCTGGGACCCGCAGGTCATCGTCACGCAGGAACCCGGCCTTGCCGAGCGCATGCGCCAGGACCCGCTGTGGCGCGGCGTAGCCGCCGTGCGCTCGGGCCGCGTGCACTGCGCGCCGGTCTGGCCCTTCGGCTGGCTGGATGGTCCGCCCGGCGTCAACCGGCTGATCGGTGTGCGCTGGCTGCTGGAAAAGCTCCACCCGCAGGCGCCGGCCCTGCAGGGACTGCCGCCGTTGGAACGCGAGGTGCGCGACTTCTACCGCCTGTTCTACGGTGCCGACCTGTCGCCCACAGCGCTGGGCAGGCTGATGGAGACTGCGCGTTGATGCCTGCCACAGGCCGCCGCATGGGGTGGGTGCTCGCACTAGCCTTGCTGGCCGCCGTGCTGCTGGGGGCGCTGGCGGCGGGTCAGTTCTCCATCGCGCCGCAGCAGCTGTGGCAGTCGCTGCTGGCGCGCGCCACGGGCACTGCCTCGCCCTTGTCCGCCAGCGCCGAGACCGTGCTCTGGAACATCCGCCTGCCGCGCATCGCCGCAGGCCTGGCCGTGGGCGCCACGCTGGCGGCGGCAGGCGCGGCCTACCAGGGCATGTTCCGCAACCCGCTGGTCTCGCCCGACATCCTGGGCGTCTCGGCCGGTGCCGGCCTGGGCGCGGTGCTGGGCATCTTCCTGGGCTGGTCCATGGCGGCCGTGCAGGCCCTGGCCTTTTGTGGCGGGCTGGCCGCCGTGGCCGTGGTGGTGGCCATCAGCACCAGCGTGCGCCGCCATGACCCGGTGCTGGTCCTGGTGCTGGCCGGCATTGCGCTGGGCGCGCTGCTGGGCGCGGGCATCGCCCTGGTCAAGACGCTGGCCGACCCCAATACGCAGCTGCCATCCATCACCTTCTGGCTCATGGGCGGCCTGAGCGCCGTGACCCTGCCCGAGCTGGGTGCCACGGCACCCGTGATGCTGTGCGCCCTGCTGCCCCTGATGCTGCTGCGCTGGCGCATCAACCTGCTGGGCCTGCCTGACGAGGAGGCGCTGGCCCTGGGCGTGCCCGTGGCACGCCTGCGCCTGCTGCTGGTGGCCTGTGCCACGCTGGGCACGGCGGCGGCCGTATCGCTGGCCGGCATCGTCGGCTGGGTGGGGCTGGTGGTGCCGCATGTGGCGCGCCTGCTGGTCGGCCCCAATTTCGTGCGCCTGCTGCCGGCCTCGGCGCTGCTGGGCGCGGGCTTCGTGGTGGCGGCCGACACCCTGGCGCGCAGTGCGGCACGCATCGAGCTGCCGCTGGGCATTCTCACGGCCCTGGTCGGCGCGCCTTTCTTCCTCTACCTGCTGTCGCGCACGGGCCGCAATGACTGAAATGCCGACGGCGCCCGTGCTGCAGACGCTGGCCCTGGCCACGGGCCATGGGCGCCGGCGCGTCAGCCAGGGGCTGGACTTGGCCATTGCCGCAGGCGAGGTGCTGTGCCTGCTGGGCCCCAACGGCTGCGGCAAGACCACGCTGTTCCGCACCGTGCTGGGCCTGCTGGCGCCGCTGGCCGGAGAGGTGCGCGTGCAGGGCCAGCCCGTGCACAGCTGGCCGCGTGCCGAGTTTGCGCGGCGCGTGGGCTATGTGCCCCAGGCTCAGGCCGGCGTCTTCGGCTTCGAAGCGCTGGACATGGTGCTCATGGGCCGTGCCGCGCGCCTGCCTGCGCTGGCCCGGCCTTCAAGTGCCGACCGTGCCCTGGCGCTGGGCTGCCTGGAGCAGTTGGGCATCGCCCATTTGGCGCTGCGCCCCTATACCGAGCTGAGCGGCGGCGAGCGCCAGCTGGTGCTGATCGCACGCGCCCTGGCCCAGGAGCCCGCGCTGCTGGTCATGGACGAGCCCACGGCCAGCCTGGACTTCGGCAACCAGATCCGCGTGCTGGACCAGATTGCCGCGCTGCGTGCACGCGGCATGGCCGTGCTGCTGTCCACCCACCAGCCCGAGCATGCGCTGCAGGTGGCCGACCGCATCGCCCTGCTGGGCCGCGGCGGCCTGCAGGCCTGCGGTGCGGCGGCGCAGGTGGCGACACCGGCCGCGCTGGCTGCGCTCTATGGGGTGAGCGAGGCGGCGGTGGCGGCGCGGCTGCCGGCAATCCCTAAGGTCTGGGCGGGCGCCACTTCCAACACGGCGGCGGCGTCAAGGGCCGGCCTGCATCCTTGAGCAAGCGCTGCAGCAATTGCTGCTCGCTGTGGATGGAAGGATCGGCCAGCAGCCGGGCAAACCGGGTTCCTCCGTCCTGCATGCCGAGCGGGGCGGACGCTTGCATCAGCCACTCCAACTGGCGGCGCCGGGCCTGGGCCGCGGCGCGCTCGGTCGGGGTTTTGGCCAGCCGGCGTTGAATCGCCAGCCCAAAGCCCTCGTCCAGCACGGTCGATGAGCGCTGCGTCAGCAGGTGGGCTACATGCAGGCAGTCGGCCTCGCGCGCCGGGGTTTTGCCCATCGCTTCGGGTTTGCAGGTATCCAGCAGCGCCTTGTAGCCCGTCAAGGGAAAGGCTGTCCAGATACCTATTGCAGTGATCACCGCGCCTTCCTCGAGCCGGTAGTTCGGACTGCCACCCAGCGCCTGCAGCTCCTGTGCCGTGGGCGGATGGCGCAGCAAAGCGGACTGCATCCAGCGCACGCCGTCATACATGTGCAGGTCCGCGTAGCGGCTTTCGCGCGCTGCAACCAGCAGTTCCTGCGGTCCCAGCGCCTGCTGCATCAGCGCAGAGAAATTGCTGGGCTCCAGCGCCAGCCAGCGGCGGGCAGCCTCGGAGCGCACTTCGCCTTCGTCCTCAGGGGCCTTGGAGGCCAGCAGTTGATAGGCCAGCGCATCCTGCCCTGCCCGCTCCAGCGCGTCCTGGCGCCAGCCCTCGGCCTGGCTGACAGCGCTTTTGTCGCGGGGCGACAGATTGATCAGGATGGCCGCAAAGGCCAGATCGCGCCCGCTGCCGGAACCGGCCAACTGCGCCGCCACGCGGTGCAGATACGCATCCCAGGCTGATTCCCGTGCGGATTCGTCGGGTTCAGGCGCGTCAGCTGTGTGCGTTGCTGACAACGGAGACGGCGGCTGTGCCGGCTGCTGGGCCTGCGACTGAGCAGCAGTTGCCAATGCCAAGGACAGCCCGATGGCAACCAAGCGGTTTCGCATTCTGAAATCCTCCCTCTGGCCGGAAAGCATATCGGCCACTCATGCGTTTGGCATGCCCAGCCCCGCAAAGTCTGCTGCCATTCACTTATATCCATATCCACATACTTGCAGGACAAAACAATCGTTTGCTTCTATAAGGCCATTGCTTACATTCCCCTCCATGCAGGGTTCTGTGCGCGTGTCCCGCAAGTGCCTCGGTGCCACGCGATGAGCCCCTGCACCGCCGCCACTGGCGGCAGTCGAAGACCCCACATCCGAAGCGCCATGTACCAATACACCGAATTCGACAAACAGTTCATCCGCCTGCGCGCCGAGCAGTTCCGTGACCAGCTCGAACGCTGGCAGGCCGGCAAGCTCTCGGAGGATGAGTTCAAGCCCCTGCGCCTGCAAAACGGCTGGTATGTGCAGCGCTACGCGCCCATGCTGCGCGTGGCCGTTCCCTATGGCGAGCTGTCCAGCGCCCAGCTGCGCGTGCTGGCCCGCGTGGCCCGCGAGTACGACCAGCCCGACGCCGCCCTGCTGGCCGAGGCCCGCGACACCCAGGCCAAGCTGGGCGACATTCCCCTGCACGACGGCCGCCGCATCGGCTCCGACCTGAAGTTCGGCTACGGCCACTTCACCACGCGCACCAACGTGCAGTACAACTGGATTCCGCTGTCCAAGGCCGCCGACGTGATGGACCTGCTGGCCAGCGTGAACCTGCACGGCATCCAGACCAGCGGCAACTGCATCCGCAACATCAACAGCGACGCGCTGGCGGGCATTGCCATCGACGAGATCGCCGACCCCCGCCCCTTCACCGAAATCCTGCGCCAGTGGAGCACGCTGCACCCCGAGTTCAGCTTCCTGCCGCGCAAGTTCAAGGTCTCCATCAGCGGCGCCGAGGAAGACCGCGCCGCGCTGGGCTGGTACGACGTGGGCCTGCAGTTGCTCAAGAACGAGGCTGGCGAGCTGGGCTTCAAGGTGCGCGTGGGCGGCGGCATGGGCCGCACGCCCACCATCAGCCCGGTGCTGCGCGAGTTCCTGCCCTGGAACCAGCTGATGAACTACCTGGAAGCCGTGATCCGCGTCTACAACCGCTACGGCCGCCGCGACAACGCCTGGAAGGCGCGCATCAAGATCCTCGTGAAGTCCGAGGGCCAGAACTTCATCGACCAGGTCGATGAGGAATTCCGCCAGATCGTCGAGGTCGAGGGTGGCCCCCACACCATCACGCAAGCCGAGTACGACCGCGTGGCCGCCAATTTCCGCGAGCCCGAGCTGGACCTGTCGCCCGCCAATGCCGAGGCCGAGACCCTGGCCCTGCTGCGCACGGCCGCCGAGGAAGACAAGGACTTCGGCCGCTGGCTGATCAGCAACGTGCGCCCGCACCGCCACCCGCAACTGCGCGCCGTGCTGCTGTCGTTCAAGCGCCTGGGCTACGCGCCCGGCGACGCCACGGCCGACCAGATGGATGCCGCCGCCGCGCTGGCCGATCAGTTCTCGGCCGGCGAGATGCGCGTCACCCACGAGCAGAACCTGCTGCTGCCCTGGGTGCGCCGCGACCAGCTGCCCCAGCTGTACAAGGCGGCCAAGGCCCTGGGCCTGGCCAAGCCCAACATCGGCCTGCTGACCGACATGATCGCCTGCCCCGGCGGCGACTTCTGCTCGCTGGCCAATGCACGCTCCCTGCCCATTGCCGAGGCCATCACCGAGCGCTACCAGGACCTGGACGAGCTTTGGGACCTGGGCGAGATCGACCTGCATATCAGCGGCTGCATCAACAGCTGCGGCCACCACCACAGCGGCCACATCGGCATCCTGGGCGTGGACAAGGACGGCAAGGAGTGGTACCAGATCACGCTGGGCGGCGCCGACGGCTCCCACCTGTCCGGCCCGGCCACGCCCGGCAAGATCATCGGCCCCTCGTTCAGCGCCGCCGAAGTGCCCGGCGTGATCGAGGCCCTGCTGGCCACCTACCGCGAACAGCGCCAAAGCGAAGGCGGCCGTTTCGAGACCTTCATCGCCACCGTGCGCCGCGTGGGCATCGAACCGTTCAAGGCCGCCGGCAATGCAGCCCGCCACCCCGCCAAGCACACCGAGGAAGCGGCCGCCTGACCCCAGGTGAGAGCCGCAGGAGATCCCCATGAAAATCATCGCCGCCCACGAGCACCAAAGCCCGGCCGAAGGCCAGCAGACTGTCATCGCCCCGGCCAATGACGCCGACCCCTTCACGCTGGACCTGACCGGCGTGCAGCGCATCGACCTGCACTTTCCCAAGTTCACCGACGGCCGCGCCTTCAGCCAGGCCCGCCTGCTGCGCAAGCGCCTGGGCTTCCAGGGAGAAATCCGCGCCACGGGCGACGTGCTGATCGACCAGCTGGTGCAGATGCAGCGCTGCGGCTTCGACGTGGCCGTGCTGCGCGAAGGCGTGGACATCTCCGATGCCCAGCGCCAGCTGGACCGCTTCCACGGCTTCTACCAGGGCGATGCCGTCCATCCCGAGCCCCACTTCGTCAAGGCGGCCTGACATGGGTGCGCAAAGCTTTCTGTCGCGACAGGCATCGGCCAAGGCCACCGAGGTCAACGGCCGTGCCAGCAGCGGCTTTGCCGACAAGCTGGCCGCCACCGAGGCCTTGCTGCGCGAGGCAGCGGCGCTGGGCGCCGAGGCCGTGACGCAGGCCTCCAGCCTGGGCGCCGAGGATGTGGTGATCACCGACATCATCCACCGCCTGGGCCTGGACATCCCCGTCTTCGTGCTGGACACCGGCGCGCTGCACACCGAGACCCTGGCCCTGCTGGAGCGCACCCAGTCGCTGCCCGGCCTGAGCGTCAAGGTCTACCGGCCGCAGCTCGAATCGGTGATCCACTTCATCCGCGACAACGGCCAGGACGCCATGTACCGCAGCATCGAGCTGCGCAAGGCCTGCTGCGGCGTGCGCAAGATGGAGCCGCTGGCGCGTGCGCTGGCCGGCAAGAGCGCCTGGATCACGGGCCTGCGCCGCGAGCAGTCCAATGCCCGCGCCGACGTGCCCGCCGTGGACCGCAGCGAGGTCGAGACCAAGGGCCTGACCAAGTTCAACCCGCTGACCGACTGGACCCAGGGCGATGTCTGGCACTACATCGCCAGCCATGGCGTGGACTACAACCCGCTGCACGACCAGTTCTATCCCAGCATCGGCTGCGCACCCTGCACGCGCGCCGTCAGCCTTGGCGAAGACTTCCGCGCCGGCCGCTGGTGGTGGGAGGATGAAGCGGCCAAGGAATGCGGGCTGCACGCCAAGAAGTGAAACGACAGCGTTTGACACCGATTTGATTGGAAACCAAGAAATGAACGCCCGTGTGGACACCTCCGTGCTGAGCCATCTCAGCAACCGCCACCTCGACGCCCTTGAAGAGGAAACCATCTTCGTGCTGCGCGAAGTGGCCGCCGCCTTCGAGCGCCCCGCCCTGCTGTTTTCGGGCGGCAAGGACTCGCTGGTCATGCTGCGCTGCGCCGAAAAGGCCTTCGGCAAGGGCCGCATCCCCTACCCGTTGCTGATGATCGACACCGGCCACAACTTCCCGGAAGTGACCGATTTCCGCGACCTGCGCGCCAAGGAGCTCGGCGCCGAACTCATCGTGCGCAGCGTCGAGGACTCCATGGCACGCGGCACCGTGCGCCTGGCCCATCCGGGCGAAAGCCGCAACGTGCACCAGTCGGTGACGCTGCTGGAGGCCATCGATGAATTCCGCTTCGACGCCCTGATCGGCGGCGCGCGCCGCGACGAGGAAAAGGCCCGCGCCAAGGAACGCATCTTCAGCCACCGCGACAGCTTCGGCCAATGGCAGCCCAAGGCACAGCGCCCCGAACTGTGGACGCTGTTCAACACGCGTCTGGCCCCCGGCGAGCACTTCCGCGTGTTCCCCATCAGCAACTGGACCGAACTCGACGTGTGGCAATACATCGAGCGCGAGCAGATCGCCCTGCCCAGCATCTACTACACGCACAAGCGCGAAGTGGTGGAACGCCGCGGCCTGCTGGTGCCCGTGACCGAACTCACACCGCCGCGTGACGGCGAGGAAGTCGTGGTGCGCGACGTGCGCTTTCGCACCGTGGGCGACATCACCTGCACCTGCCCCGTGGAAAGCGATGCCGCCACGGCGGCCGACATCGTGCTCGAAACCCTGGCCGCCGATGTCAGCGAGCGCGGCGCCACGCGCATGGACGACAAGACCAGCGAAGCCTCCATGGAAAAGCGCAAGAAGGACGGATATTTCTGATGACCACCGCAAGCATTGCCGCCGGCGCAGCCGTTGCGGATTCCCCCGCCACCGAGGCCTCCAACGCCTCGGCCCTGCGCTTCATCACCTGCGGCTCCGTCGACGACGGCAAGAGCACGCTGATCGGCCGCCTGCTGGTGGACACGCGTGCCGTGCTCCAGGACCAGCTCGCCGGCGTCACCAAGAGCGGCGAGACCGACCTGGCGCTGCTGACCGACGGCCTGTCGGCCGAGCGCGAGCAGGGCATCACCATCGACGTGGCCTACCGCTACTTCGCAACCGAAAGCCGCAAGTTCATCATCGGCGACGCGCCGGGCCATGAGCAGTACACGCGCAACATGGTCACCGCCGCCAGCAGCGCCGACGCCGCCGTGGTGCTGGTCGATGCCACCAAGCTCGACTGGAAGAACCCGCAGCTCACCCTGCTGCCGCAGACGCGCCGCCACAGCCTGCTGGCCCACCTGCTGCGCGTGCATTCGCTGGTGTTTGCCGTCAACAAGCTCGACGCCGTCGAAGACCCGCAACTGGCCTTCGTCCACATCCGTGGCGCGCTGCAGCGCTTCACGGCCGAGGCCGGCATCGCCTCCGCGGCCACCGTGCCCGTATCGGCCCTCAAGGGCTTCAATGTGGTCAACGCCGAGCCCGGCTGGGCCGGCTACGACGGTCCCAGCCTGCTGCAACTGCTGGAGCAGTTGCCCAACACGCCGACCGACACCGGCCTGGCGCTGGCCTTCCCCGTGCAGTGGGTGGAGAAATTCTCGTCCTCGGCCGATACCAGCCAGGGCCGCCGCGTGTTCTGGGGCCGCGTGGCCGCAGGCCGCGCACGCGTGGGCGACGCCGTGCAGATCCTGCCCAGCGGCCAGCAGGCCGTGATTGCCCAGGTGCTGGACCATGCCCGCGTTCCCGGCTCCATCGACGCGGGCCTGTCGGCCGGCATCACGCTGGACCGCGAGGTCGATGTCTCGCGCGGCGACTGGATCGTCGCCGCCCCGGTGGCTGCGGCAGCAGTGGCAGACGACGACTTCGATGCCCCCGGGACACAGCCGGCATGGCCCAGCCAGCGCGAGCTGACCGCCACCGTGGCCTGGATGGACGAGCAGCCGCTGGTCCCCGGCCGCACCTACCTGGCGCTGCACGGCCACCGCTGGATCAAGGCCAAGGCCCGCCGCGTGGTGCACCGCCTGAACATCCACACGCTGGCCCAGGAAGAGGCCACCCAGCTGGAGCCCAACGCCATCGGCCGCGTGGAGCTGCTGCTGCAGGAAAGCATTCCCGCGGCGCCCTTCGCCCAGGCCCGCCAGCTGGGTGCGCTGATCCTCGTGGACACGGCCAGCCACGCTACCGCAGGCGCTGCACTGCTGGATTGAGCAACTGGACAGTCCCGCTTCGCGAGCCGGCACATGCCGGCTCGTGGGCTTTCAGAAAACCGCAGCAGTCCGCGCCAGAATCTCTTGCATGTGCAGGACCGTGTTCCGAAAAATTCTAGAATCCCGGGTTGATACCGACATTCACACCGCAAATAAAAGACTCCCATGACTCACGTCGTCACCGAAAACTGCATCAAGTGCAAATACACAGATTGTGTGGATGTCTGCCCCGTGGACTGCTTCCGCGAAGGCCCCAACTTCCTCGTGATCGATCCTGACGAGTGCATCGATTGCGCCGTGTGCATTCCCGAATGCCCGGCCAATGCCATCTTTGCCGAGGAAGACGTCCCCGCCGACCAGCTCGCCTTCATCAAGCTCAATGCCGAGCTGTCGCTGGAAAAGGGCTGGAAGAGCATCACCAAGCGCAAGGCCTCGCTGCCCGACGCCGACGACTGGAACGGCAAGCCCGGCAAGCTGGACCAGCTCGAACGCTGAAGCCGCGCAGCCCATGCAAGACACCTCCGGCGCGCAACCGATCCAGACCGATGCCCTCGTCATAGGCGCAGGCCCGGCGGGCCTGTTCCAGGTGTTCCAGCTGGGGCTGCAAGGCATCCGCTGCCATGTCGTCGATGCCCTGCCCCATGTGGGCGGGCAGTGCGCGCAGCTGTACGGCGACAAGCCCATCTACGACATTCCCGGCATTCCGGTGTGCACGGGCCATGAACTGGTCCAGTTGCTGCAGCGGCAGGTCGCGCCCATGGACGCGCAACTGCACCTTTCCCAGCAGGTCGCCCAGCTGCAGCGCATGGACGATGGCCGCTGGCTGGCGCAGACCTCGCAAGGCCTTGAACTGCATGCGCGCAGCGTCTTCATTGCGGCTGGCGTGGGCGCCTTTGTGCCCAAGGCGCTGAAGGTGCCCGGCGTGGAGCTGCTGGCTGCAGGCCAGCTCCACTACCATCCCGCCGATCTGGACATGGTGCGCGGCCAGACCGCCATCGTCCACGGTGGCGACGAAGAGGCCGTGGCCGCGGCCATTGCCTGCGCCGACAAGGCCCAGACCACCTGCCTGCTCTACCGCCGCGACGCCTTCCAGGCTTCGGCGCCGTTGCTGGAGCGCCTGCAGGAGCTGCGCGACAGCGGCGCCATCCGCGTGGTGATCGGCCAGATCACGCAACTGCATGCCGACTCAGGCCTGCTGCGTGCCGTGCAGTGGATGGATGGCGAAGGGCAGGAGCATGAACTGGCGGCGCAGCAACTGGTCGTCTGCCTGGGCATCTCCCCCCGCCTGGGCCCGGTCGCCGAATGGGGCCTGGCCATGGAGCGCAAGCAGCTGCTGGTGAACCCTGCAACCCAGGCCACCGATGCGCCAGGCATCTATGCGATCGGCGACATCGTCAGCTACCCGGGCAAGCACAAGCTGATTCTGTGCGGCTTCCATGAAGCCACCATGGCGGCCTTTGCCGCCGCCGAGTACCTGCAGGGCGAAAAACCGCTGCTGCAGTACACGACGACCAGCGCACGGCTGCACGCCATCCTCGGCGTTTCCCATCCGGACGCCTGAGCTTGGTGGTCGCCGCCCGGCGACCCTACAGTTCGGCGCGGCAGTGCCGATAAGGTGGGCAGCGTCCACTCATGCACATCAAGCCTATGGTTGCCACTCTAGAAGCCCCTCCCAGCACTGCCGTCGCGCCACCGGCCGATCCGCGCAGCTTCACCTTCCAGATGCCGCTGTTCCGCCCGGGCACGCAGGTCACACAGAACGGGAAGGCCGAGAAGGTCAGCCACGTCATACTGCGCCGCCGTGAACTGATGGTCTATCTGGTCGGCCATGAAGACCCCGTCAGGCCAGAGCGGCTGAGCATCGCACCCTCGATGTTCACCACACAGCGGCGCCCTGAAGCCCTGAGCTGGATTCTTTGACAGAAAACCGGGCCTGGGCCCGGTTTTTCATCGACGATCCTTCGAGACTCAGGCCTCGCCGCGCCCGGCCATCTTCTGGCCCAGGCGCACGGGCGCGGCATGTGTCCACTGCGCGTTGAAGCGCAGCCCTGCCGATGCGGGAAACAGCATGACGACGGTGGAGCCCAGCTGGAAGCGCCCCATTTCCTCGCCCTGGCCCAGGACGATGGACTGGTCATCGTAGCGCCAGTCCTGGATGCGGCCGGGCCGCGGCGGATTGACGATGCCGTGCCACACCGTTCCCATGCTGCCCACGATGGTGGCCCCCACCAGCACCAGCACCATGGGACCGTGGTCCGTATCGAAGACGCAGACCACGCGCTCGTTGCGCGCAAACAGGCCCGGCACGCCGCGCGCCGTGACCGGATTGACCGAGAACAGTTCGCCGGGCACATAAATCATCCGACGCAACCGGCCGGCACAGGGCATGTGGATGCGGTGGTAGTCGCGCGGGCTCAGGTAAATGGTGGCGAAATGCCCGTTGTCGAACTGCCGCGCCAGCTGTGCATCGCCGCCGACCAGCGCCGTGGCGCTGTAGCTGTGCCCCTTGGCCTGGAAGATCTGCTCGCCCTCGATGGCGCCGATCTGGCTGATGGCGCCATCCACCGGACAGACCCAGTCAGCCGAAGCCAGCGGCCGCACACCGGGCTTGAGCGCCCGCGTGAAGAACTCGTTGAAGCTGGCATAGGCCGCAGGATCGGAATCGGCCGCCTCCGACATGTTCACGCCATAGCGTGCAATGAAGCGACGGATGACTGCCGTGGTCAGGTCACCCGCACGCGCCTGGGCCAGGCGCCCCATGACGGCAGTCAGCGCCTGCTTGGGCAAAAGATACTGGGAGAGAACGGCAAGTCGATCAGACATCGAGGTTTTGCTATAAAAGTAATAGAAGCTGTGGGCGGATTCTAGCCAACCCGCGACCATCGCCCCTCCTCGGCTACCGCGGCCTTCAACCCTGGCCGGACCGCCCCAAAGCCTCGCACACGTTTTTCGAGGCCATCTCATCACACGCGGATGACAAAAGCCTCGCCGTCCCAGCACGAATCCGACCTGTGTTTTGCGTACGATGGCCGCTTTGAACACCGCACGCACGGCGACGAATACAACACTGTAGAATCAGGAAGTTTAGGTGTTGCCGGGCTTCGTCTTTGCGACACCGTTGTGACCTGGTCCTCTGTCCGGTCTGCGCCTTTTGCGCAGAACATCCACAGCCTTTTCAGCCTGACCACGTACCCCATGTTCTGTGGGCCAGGCAAGGTTTTCGTGGTTCCGACAAATGAGTGCCGCAACCGACCCAGACCTAAGAGATTGAACACATGGCCAAAGAAGAACTGATTGAAATGCAAGGCTCCGTCACGGAAGTCCTGCCTGACTCTCGCTTTCGTGTGACGCTGGAAAACGGACACCAGCTGATCGCCTACACCGGCGGCAAGATGCGCAAGCACCATATCCGCATCCTGGCTGGCGACAAGGTATCGCTGGAGATGTCGCCCTACGACCTCACCAAGGGCCGCATCACCTTCCGCCACCTGGCCAACCGTGGCCCCGGCCCTGGATCGCGTTGAACAGAAAATTCGCACATTGCGAAAATACCCATTTTTTTGACGCTACAATAGTGTTTTAGTCGGAGCGTAGCGCAGCCTGGTAGCGCATCTGCTTTGGGAGCAGAGGGTCGCGAGTTCGAATCCCGCCGCTCCGACCAAATCATTCAAGCCCCTGGTTCGAAAGAGCCAGGGGCTTTTGTCTAACAGAATCCAAAGCGTCTAACGCAGCGCCGCCAGCACGAGCCCTCGCTTCAGGCCAGCAAACCGACCACCGCGACGGTATGGCAGGCGCTGCCGGCAACCACGAACAGGTGCCAGATGCCATGCGAATGGCGCATGCTCGAAAGGCTTCGGTAGAACACCGTTCCTGCCGAATAGAGCAGTCCGCCCGCGAGCAGCCAGGCCAGGGTCTGCGCACCGTGGCGCAAGGCCATCGGCACCGCGCCCCCCAAGCTGAGCCAGCCAAGGCTGATGTACAGGGACAGGCGCGGCGGCGAATCGAAACCAAGTGCACGTATCGCGCCCTGCAATGCGAGCGCCCATACACCGGCAAGCAAGGACCAAGCCCACAAGCCAGAGGGCGCCATCAAGGCAAAAGGCGTGTGGCTGCCGGCAATCAGCAGGTAAATGCAGGCGTGGTCGACGCGCTGCCAAAAACGCTTGCGTGCCCCGGTGCAGCCATGAAAGAGGGCCGAGGCACCGAACAGCGCCGCCAGAGAGAGGCCAAACACCACAGAGCCCGCAATCTTGCGCGCATCGCCGCCGGCCACCGTTTCGCAGATGAGGCCCACACTGGCCACCACGCCCACAAGCAGGGCTGCCAGATGACTCCAGGTATTGAACCGCTCGCCGGGCTGGCACCAAACGCTCGTGCCGCTCGGCAAGCCTGCCTGCAAGTCTGGCATGAAGCCTCCTGTCACATGACCAAGGAACGCCGGACGCCGAGCCCGGCTCCGCCACCTTACGGCTCAGACGTGACAGGGCAATGATTGCAACTCACACGCTGCAGCGCCGTCCGCCGGATACCCCACGACGTGCCGCGTCAAATTGCAACACCAGGCCTTGAAACCATCCCCAAACCATCCATATGGATGGCATAAGGATGTTCCATGGCCGCAAACACAACCACCTCCAACCCTCGCGTGAGCGAATCCGAGAAGCTCACCATCAATCTGGGCTATGTCGACCTGGGCCAGATCGACCTGCTGGTCGCCGAAGGCTTCTACGCCAACCGCAGCGATTTCATCCGCACAGCGATACGCAATCACTTGCGCAGCCATGCGGACGCGGTGCAACAGGTCGTCGCCCGCAAGATGCTGGTCCTTGGGATGCAGCATTTCTCCCAGGCCGATCTCATGCGGGTGCATGCTGCCGGGGAAAAGCTGCAGATCCGCGTGTTGGGCCTGGCCAGCATTGCGCAGGACGTGCCTGCGCAGCTTGCCGCCGAAACCATCGAATCCATCACGGTGCTGGGAGCGCTCCAGGCCAGCCCCGCCGTTCGTGCCGCTCTGGCCGGCCGCATTACCTGAGAACCATTCCATGAAACAGCTTTTTCAAGACATGCTGGGTGAGGCGACACGCCTGACGCGCACCGGCAATCTGCTGGAAGCCACCGCGCTGATTCAGCGCACGCTGCGAGGCCAAAGTGCGCCCACACCCCACGACAAGCCAGCCGCAACCAGTCATCGGGATGCAGGCTGGATCGTCGATGCCGAAGCCCGCTTCATCGACGATGCTCCCGAACTCGCCGTGCCTGTGGGCACATCGCAGGCAGGCACCTCCAGCGACGAGCAATGGCTGCTCGGCAGCTACTGTCACGGAGGCCGGCAACTGGCCTATCGTCTGTACGTGCCGCCAGGAAGTGCCCTCGAAGCGGGACCTCGCCCGCTCATCCTCATGCTGCACGGCTGCACCCAAGGGCCGCAAGACTTCGCCGCCGGCACGCGCATGAATGACCAGGCGCGCAGCGCTGGCGTACTGGTGCTCTATCCCGAACAAACACAGCATGCAAACTCGCAAAAGTGCTGGAACTGGTTCAAGGCCCAGCACCAGCAACGGGGCCGGGGCGAGCCCGCACTGCTGGCAGGCCTCACGCGCCAGGTGATGGCCGACCATGGCGCGGACGCATCGCGGGTCTATGTCGCCGGACTTTCGGCCGGAGGTGCAATGGCGGACATATTGGGACGCACCTATCCCGAGCTGTTCGCCGCCGTGGGCGTGCATTCGGGCCTGGCCGCCGGTGCCGCGTCCAATCTGCCCTCAGCCCTCGAGGCGATGCGAAGAGGCGCAGCATCTGGCTCGGCCAGCGGCCCCAGCGTGTGTCCAGTGATCGTGTTTCATGGTGACGCGGACACCACGGTACATCACGACAACGGCGCGGCCGTCGTGCATGCTGCACGCAGCGCGCAAAGCCCCACAGGCGCACCTCGCGTCAGCCGGGGCCATGCGCCGAACCGCCAACGGTTCACCCGCTCTGCCTATATCGCAGCCGATGGCAGTACCGCCATCGAGCACTGGCAACTGCATGGCGCAGGCCACGCCTGGTCCGGCGGCAGCGCAGCGGGCAGCTACACCGCGCCGGGAGGAATCGACGCCAGCGCCGAGATGCTGCGCTTTTTCCTGTCGCACCAGCGTGCGCGCAACTGCTGATTAGGCGCCGCTGCTCGCATTCGCCAACCACATGATTTCAAAGGCTCACAAGGGTTAGGAATGGTTGAGCATGGGCCTATTACTCCGGAAGAGCAGGCTCAGCAATAAATGGGCTGGCCAGGACAGCAAAAGGGCCCCCAGGGTCCTTTTTTGCCTGCATGGAGTCAAGCTGCCTCGAAAGGCATGGGAAATCACCGCGAGGCACAAGAGACAAGGCAGCCATATGAAATTCACGATGGGTTGAAAGCTCTGCCAGATGAGATAAGCACAGCCCTGACCATTTCGGAAGCTGGAATACAGGAGCCTTGTCCATGCTGGAGACCTTGATAAATCCGGGCTACGCCTGCGAAGGATATGCAGTGAAAGCCAGGCAGGACGTACAGGATCTTCTTGTAAGCCTGGCCTGCAGGCCTGCATGGCAGCAGATGCTGCGCAGTAATACGCGGTGGACGCACTGCCAGCGCCAGCGGCATGGTCCGCGAGAGATACCTTTACCGCGCTCTTCCACATGTCCAGCTCGGTCTGGGAGACCTTCGGGCAAGACAGCGCTCAGTCGCCCTTTCCCGGACAGCTGCCGGCCGATCAAAACCACACGGGGACCCACAAAAGAAAAGGCCCGCGACTGCGGGCCCTTGATCAGATTCAGATCTCGAAAGCGGTTCGGTCCGCTGCGTCCTTGATCCAGCCGGGAGGCTTGCCCCGGCCGGTCCATGTTGCGCCAGTAGACGGATCACGGTACTTGGCCACACCTGTGCCAGCAGGAGACTTGCGCTTACCGGTAGCAAACACGTCTTCCTGGGTCAACTGGAACTGCTGGACCAGTTCACGGACCTTGGCGATGGCACCGCCTTTTTCGGCTTTGAGGACCTCGGCAATGCGAGCCTCGATCTCGGCCTTTTGCTGAAGGAGAGTCTTGTAATCAGATGTCATGGCTTTTTCTTTGGATGCATGCTAGCAAAAACGCATTCTATTCAAAAAATGCTCCGCACCCCAAAGCACAAGCTTTCCACCGCCGTGTGCTGGGACAGAGAAGCCCTTCCGCTTGGCACCCCACAGCCGTGGAGCGAGGCTCCGTGGCCGACGCGGCGGCTGCCCAGATCAATCGCTGCCGCACCTCTGCACACTTGCGCACACCTCTTCGCGCCAAGGAGTCAGCCCCTTGGGCAGCAATGACTTGCCCTCGGCTGCCGCGATGTGGAATGTGGAGATAGTTGCCCCGGCACGTCAAAAGAAACGGTGCTCTCCCCTGCGGCGAGCGATGGCAAAAGCAAGAACGATTCACCGCCCAAACAGGAGTGGCGGATTGATGAGAAGCAACGCAAATAGATCGGGACACTTGACCCATCGCTCTTGGCATGGCGCAGGCCTCGAACGATGCAGCCCCCTCCGAAACCCTGTGGACTGCCTGGCAGCGTCCTTCATGCGCCGACGCGACCTGATCTTTCACACGCCCGTCGCCCTGGCTGGCAACCCGACCGCAGATCGGCGTATGCGACTTTGGGAAATGGCAGCAGCCTCTGTGGAACCCGTTCCTACAGCCCTCCAGAATGCGCCAAGCCAGACTGGGACCTTTCCAATCAAGAAGGAATTCCCATGAATCCCAACATCCTCCAGCGCCGCACCTCTCTCGCCATCGTGATGGCCGCCGCACTTTTGGGCGCATGTGCCCAGTCCCAGCCCTCGCCCAACGCGCCGGTCACCGCCGTCATGGGCACGGTCGATCTGAGAGAGCCCATGCCGCTCCCGTCCGATGCCGTGCTGGTTGTGGAGCTGCAGGACACCTCTCGCGCCGATGCCGCCGCCCCCGTGATATCTCAGCAATCCGTGCGGCTTGAAGGCCTCAAGCCCCCGTTCAGCTACAAGCTGCCCGTGGAGCCCAATCGTCTCAATCCTGCGGCGCAATATACGGTGACCTCACGCATCACCCAGGGCAACCAGCTCATCTTCACCAATGACACCGTCCACCCGGTCCTGACCCGTGGAGCAGGCCCGAAGGCCGATATGGTGCTGGTGCGGGTTGCCCCCTGACCTTCCCTAAAAAGACAAAGCCCGCAGGACATTCCGGCGGGCTTTGTCGCGCAGAGGGCACCAGGCGGCCATCAAGGCATGCCGTTGGCACCATGCGTGCGAAAGCCTGGGCGCTCGCAAAGCCGCTCATAGTACGCACGGACTGCGGGCAAGTCAGGGCGATCCATCGGGGCAGACAGCCAGCGGTGGGCAGACAGGCCCAGCACGATGTCGGCAAGGGTGAGTTGCGCGCCTGCAGCAAAGGCGCCTGTGCGCGACAGTTGCTCCTCCAGTATGCGCATGTGGCGATGCCAGTTCGCCATGCTGCTGGCCAGCAGCGCAGGATCCTGATGCTCCGGACTGTTTCTCACCAATCCCATGAAGGCATAGCGCCAGGAGTTGTTCAGTTCGGTCGCCTGCCAGTCCATCCATTGCTCGACGCGTGCGCGCTCTGCGGGTGCTGCAGGCAGCAGGTCATGCCGAGCCTGGCGCGCGGCAAGATAGCGGCAAATGGTGTTGGACTCCCACAGCACCAGCGCCCCATCAAGCAGCACGGGAACCATGGCATTCGGGTTGAGTGCAAGAAATCCCGGCTCCTGCGTTGACCGATGGCCCGAACCCCACTCTTCCTGTTCGAACGAGACTCCCAGCTCCACGCAAAGCCACAGCACCTTGCGCACATTGATGGACGATGACTTTCCCAGAATCCTGATCATTCGCAGCCTTCTTCGGTTTCGGTGATTTGCAATCCTGCATTGTCCCGTCCAATCCGATGAGGAATGCGGTCAGATTCCCACTGCTGCCGCATGATGCAGACATGCCTCTGGAACAGCTTTCATCCCGCCGAAACCACTCTGGCCCTTCTCCGACCGACACTGACCTGTGGACTGCATACATTGATGCAAGCGCACTGCCCAACCCGGGTCGCATGGCCTTGGGAGCCGTCATCACGGCGCCCGACGGAACACGGCAGCTTCTGTCCCAGGTCTGCCCCGACCAAGGCTGCAACAACGAAGCCGAGCTGCGGGCCTTGATGGCTGTGCTGCAGACCCTGCTAGGCCTGCAGGCTCGCCGGCTGGCCATCTTCACGGACAGCAGCGTCCTGGTAGAGCAGTTGGCGCCATCGCCCCGCCCCACCAGGCCCATCGTGCGGCTGGCCGACCTTTTCGATCAGGCCCGCGCCATGCTGGCCGAGTTCGAGCATGTGCAACTGCGCTGGATTCCTCGTCACCGCAACACCGAGGCCGACGCGCTGGCCAGAGCGGCCCTTTTGCAGCCGTGACCCCGCGCTTGCCGCACTCAGGCGGACTGCTGCCTGTCCAGCCGCTTGAGGAACACACCAATCTCCTTGACGACCTGGGCATCTCCCTTTTCCTGCGCACAGGCCAACCCCGTGCTCCACGCCTGCCGAGCCCCCGAAGCATCGTCCAGCGCCAGCAATGCCCGGCCCAGAAGCTTCCATGCCACCGAATAGCCGGGATCGAGTTCAGTGGCGCGCTGCAGGTGCGAGTGCGCCACAGCAGGCGCATCGCCATCAAGATACGCCTTGCCCAACGTGCAGCGCATCAAAGCCGAGTCCTTGCCGGACGCCAGGAGGCCCTCGAGCCTTTGCGTCATTTCGTTCATGGTTTCATCCTTTGGTGGCAATGCATGTTCTCGATCCAGCTGAAATTGCGGTCATGCTACAATCTCGCGGTTGTCTGCGCAGACAATGCTGTATCTCACGCCGGCGCGTCGTGCACTACGACGAAAAAAACAACGGTGACAGCCGCAGAGACGTTCTGCCGTAAAACGATGGTCGCGTAAGAGCCATCGTCCACATCACCCGCAAAAAGCCCGCTTTCAAGCGGGCTTTTTGCATTCCCACTGCATGGCTGGTCTCACGATGGCGTGTGAAAAACAGGATTTACGACTCAGTTGCATGCAACTTCACCCGAGTTAGCTCCGTCAAGCACCTTGTTTCAATTTACACTTGACAACCAGGAAGGACCGGAGGCGCCAGACGCCAGCGCTCTCATTTCAAACTCTTAGCATGTGTCCTTCCTGGATTGATCGCATGGAACGCTCCATTCAGCGCCCCGGCCGCCTCCGCAGCCGGGGCGTTTTTTCTTGACGACGATCGCTCAGGCGCCCTGGCAACAACCGAAACGGGCACAAAGGCAAGTTTTTTCTCAATTCCAGAGAAAAGCACAGGTTTATTTGAGAATGATTCTTGTTTGCGTATATGATTCAACCCATGCCGCAGCATTCATGGTGTTGCAGCAGTTCAGTTTCATCGTGGGGCGACTCGTCAGGCCAGTTCAGCCTGCAGTCGTTTTTGCCAGCCAGCGGTATGCCGGTTAGCCAGGCTCTTTTTTTAAAGCACGATCATTTCTGAATATTCAATGCATCAGTTGCATTGAGGCAGCGTCCACAGCAGGCGCTTTTTCTTCGCCTCAACACTGCCATCGCGCATCCATCGCGCACCGGCCTGCAACTGCACGCCAAATTTCTCTGAACTCCATCGCATCCAGGCAATGCCCTGACTGCAGATTTCCTTCGCGCAATGCAACAGGCCCGGCCCGCGCCAAGCGCAAGCCGGGCCTTTCCCGTTGCCGGATCAGGAACCGCGGCGGCGCAAACGGATGGCCAGCCCGCCCATCATCAGACTCAGCAGAGCCACAGCCCATTCGCTCAGTGAAGGAATCGCCGCTGCCGTGCCGCCGCCGACCGCCGCAGCAGGCACAACCAGTGCAGAGGGATCTTCCACCCGGCCGTTGGCCACCAGATCGTCATCACCCAGGCCACCATCGCGCAGCACGAAGGAGACGACGCGCCCCTGCAGCGTTGCCGGTATCCGATACCAGTGCTGCGTGGCGTTGTCGCTTGTGCGCCCCCACTTCCAGTACTCGGCACCGTTGGGCAGATCACTGGGATAGGTCAGCTTGACAGTCACGAGCGCACCCGCATCACAGCCATCGGTATTCAGCTTCAGCAGTCCGTGGGGCACCACAGCCCCCGGACGCGGTGTGCCAGGCGCCGCCATGACCTGAGGCGGCTCGGCCAGGCGGCAGTTGATACCGCCGCCGGCGACTTCGCCCGATACCGCCATCTGGCCCGACCCGGTGATGTTGAAGCGGTTGGCCTGGTCCACAGGACCTGCAGCAGCCGCCAGCAACGGATAGCTGGCAGTCACAGCCGCATGGACCCCATCGCTCACGCTCAGTTGCAAGCTGGCCGAACCGGCCACCGATGCCAGATAGACGGCGGAGCGAAACTGCTCCGACACCTGAGCGGGGCTGCCGCGCAACTGTATGCCCGGCTGCGCGGCATCGGCGTCCTCCAGTCCAAGCACCTGCCCGTTGCTGGCAACAATGGACAGCGTCACGACAGGGCTGTCGGCATCTGCCACCTGCACATCGGCCAGATCGGCCGCCTGGCCAACCACCACGGATTGCGCATTGGCGGGCAAGCCACTGAGCGATGGCGCCTGCCCACCGAAATTCAGACCCAGCAAAATCGGATTGTGGTCGCTGGAACGATAGGCCGTCGGCGCATAGAAGCCGGCCTGCTGGTCCAGCGACTTGAACTCGAGGTTGTAGTCCAGGACTTCAGGCTCCTCGGCATTGATGGCCCACTTGACCGCGCGCCCCACGCTCGGCTGCAGGCTGGCACTTACCAGCACATGGTCCAGCGAGCCCCACATTCCATCGAACGCATAGGACAGGCCCTGAGACACCTTGGCGTAGCCGCCATCCTCCAGCGCCTTGATGGGGTCCTCCTTCGAGTACGCATTGAAATCCCCGACCAGCACCACATGCGGACTGGTCGTGCCTGTGGGCCGGGTTGCCAGCCAGCTGCTCAGTTGCTCGGCCGTCTTCACACGCGCGGCGTTGTTGGCGCCCTGGCCGTCAAGTGCGTCTGCATTGCCGGGGCTGCTAAGCACACTGCCCTTGGATTTGAAGTGATTCACCACCAGCGTGAACTGCTCCGTGCTGCCGCCTACCGCAAAAGTCTGTGCAATCGGTACGCGAGCGCCGCCAACGCCTGGGTTGAAGGCGTCGTAGGTGGTGACGCTGGGTGCCGCTGCGCTGCCCACCGGTGTGACACGATCGCTGCGATAGAGGATGGCCACGGTGATCGCATCCGTGCCAGCACCCGCCACCGTACCTGAAGCCTCGCTGAAAGGCGCCTTGACCACCGCATACACGGCGCCGGCAGGCTTGTCCGCACTCGCGTTCAAGGCGTCGGCCAGATCCTGGATGGCGCTGCCCGGGCCAAAGCCGTTGTTCTGCACCTCCATCAGGCCATACACATCGGCGCCCAGCCCCAGCAGATTGGCCACGATCTTGGCGCGCTGCCTGTCCAGCTCGGCAATGCTGTTGGCACCACGAATACCCTGCTGATTGCCCAGGGGCGTGCTGAACATCACCTGGGAAGAGCCGCTGGTGGCGCCCGTCAGGTTGAAGAAATTGAGCACGTTGGCCGAGGCAATCTTGAGCGATGCCGCCCCCACAGCCTGCTGCAACTGAGCAGCCGAGGGACGCACCGCCCCCGAGAACTGCGGCGTCTGCGTGGGCTGTACGCGGTAGCTGGTCAGATACGGCTCGCTGGCAGCTGCATCCGAGAACTGATCGAGCACGCCGATGACACGGTCCACGCCATCGCCGGCACGCAGCGTGTTGGAGGCCGACAGAGACTGTCCGCCGCGGCCCGGCACAGAGGCTGGATTCTGTGCGCCAGAGCGATCATCCAGAATGATCTGGCTGCGCTGCAATGTCTGCACATAGGCGGCATAGCCCGTCACGCTGGGCGCATTGAGTTCGGTGTACTGCGCCAGCGGCGCGTCGGCAGACAGCGTGACATTGCCGTAGCGGCCCAGCGTGCGGTTGTCGCTCACCACCAGCTTGCCGCCCGCAGTGGCGGACGCGACCTCCACACGCATCCCCTCCAGACGCTCCCACTGCCCCATGTCGCTGACAGGCAGCGTGACGCGCACGGGCTCCGGCAAGGCGGCCGCGCCACGGACCACGAAGTCCGTGACGGCGCTGAGCTGGGTCTGGTTGCGAAACTCGCTCACCGAGGCGGAGACCTGCACCAGCTTGCCTACCGTGCCCTCATCCACCCCGGGATTCGCATTGCCGTAATAGACGAAGACGCCCTCCGAGGTGGCAGCATCGCCATCGGAATCCGCCTCCTCCTCCTGCACGAAGAAGCCGCTCAACCCTGACATATAGGCCGTTACCACGGCGCTCACTGTCACCTTCTGCCCCACCAGGGGAGACTGGTCGCCGGAACCCTGGAGTGCAGAAATTCTGGTGATGGGCGGCTCGTCCCCCGTCGTGAAGCCCAGCGCCGTGCCGGTCCACACATTGCCCGAGGTATCCAACACCGGCTCGCCCACGGGAACCAGGCTGTAGGACGTATTGACCGCCAGCCGTACACCGGCGTTGAGCGTGATGGTCGAGCCACTGAATTTCACCTTCGCCGCATCGCCAGCCTGCAGCATTGCCACCACGGTGCTGCCCTGGCGCAGTTCGAAGCTGCCGCTACCGGGTTTCACCGCCTCATCAAAGCTCAGCTTGATTTCGGGATTCAGCGCCACCCCGGTTGCCGCCGCAGCAGGAATGGTGGCCTGCACAGTGGGTGGCGTGGTATCGGGCAGTGCCAGGGCGATGGAGACATCGTCAACGGCCAGGCCGTGATCGTTGCCCACATCATTGAGTTCGACCCAACGCAGCCACAACGTGGCCCCTGGCGCCCAGCCCAGACCGCGCAGATCGCCGCCCACATCATTCACCCGTCCGGCCACATTGCCATCCACCGGGGCGGCAGTACCGGTAGCGATCGGCGATTTCCAATTGAAATTCGCACCGGCAGGCAGCCATTCAGGCACATCGGCAAAGGTCGCGCCCATGCCGTACTCCAGCTCCATGGGCTGCTCGGAGGTGTTGCCGCCATTGCGCCATTGCTCGCCACTGAATCGCAGGCTGATCCCATCCACCGCGCCGCCCGTGTCATTGCGCATCGCCAGTGCAATCCAGCCGGCCACGGCACCCTGGGAGGGGCTGCCAAAGTAAGCTCCACCCGATGCCACGCCACCCAATGCACGGTCCGCATCCAGCCCCAGGCTGTAGAAGCTGCCGGCATTGGACGCGCCATTGCCTGCCGCATATGCAGTGATGGCCGCCAGGCTCCTGTTGAAGAGAAACCAGCCCGGCAGGGTGCTGTCATTGGCCCAGGCCAGCCCCGTCCCGGACGCGGCCAGGGTGTCGAAATTCTGCGCATAGGTGCCAGTGAAAGGAACCTGCGCCCATACGCCGGCGGAGGCCGAAAGAAGCAGGCCTGCACCATACAGACGCCAACGATGGCGCTGCAGCGGCGGACTCATCGGATTGGCCGGGTTGAACATAAACGGAATCAGCGTGCGGGCAATGGACATGGATGTGCAATAAAAAAATAATGCGCATCCCCCCGTGGTTGCGCAACTTTCGGTTTATCGCGCATGGACATGACCAGCCTGTGACTCGGCGGATGCTCCCGCGTCCTACGCGCAGACTGGCCGCTCACCCATCTGCCACTCCCCACACGGCATGCATCATTGCACCCAGTTTCTGAATCGTTTCATTGCCGGCCCTGGGGCATTTCCTCCTCCCTCCCTCTCATTCCCCCAGGAAGCCTTCAAAAAGGCACCGGCTCTTTCTTCCCAGGCCAGCGCAAGCCGCTGGCCTTTTTCTTGGGCGCGCCTCGTCGCCACAACCATCCTCGTCACCCGTCTTGAACGCGCCACGTCGCTGGTGGCTTTTCGTGCGTCCGCACACTCCCACACTCTTTTTCTTACTCATAACTTACAAAATATTCATTCCCGTGATATACACGCGCATCTCCCACTGAAAATCATCATCGCCATGACATCCGACTACAGGGCCCTGCTGCAACAAAAAGCCGATCTTGAGAAAAAGATCGACGCTCTGATCAAGCACGCAAGAACGGATGCGATCACTGAAGCAAAGGCCATGGTGCAGCAATATGGCCTGACGAAAGAGGATGTCTTCCCCTCCGCCAGGATCAAACCTCGCAAGACCGGACAGCGCAGCGTGGGCGAACCCAAATTCCGCAACCCCGAAACCGGCGCAACATGGACAGGCCGCGGAAAGCCGCCCAAGTGGATAGAAGGCAAGGACCGCGCAAGCCTCGCCATCTGATCGCCAGCCATATTCAGGCGCGATGCCATACCATGTGCTTCCATCACCAGGAGCAAGCACACATGAGCAAACAGAACTCGGACACGCTGTTGGCTGCAGAACTGGCCGACCACTTCATAGAAGTCATTTTGTCGACCAAGCCCGAACTGCTGGTGTCGGGCATCGGCGGAGTGGCAGACCTGAACCACATACAGCATGGAGCCAAGGCCCTGGCACATTTCCGCCTGACGCTGATCCAGGAACTGTCCCAGCAGCCCATGCCCGACATGAACAGCCACTGAGGCGGGCGCGAGGCAACGAACAGGCAAGAAAAAACCGCCACACACTGAGGTCTTCAGTGTGTGGCGGTATCTTGGATGGTGGAGCTGGCGGGAATTGAACCCGCGTCCGCAAGCCTTCGCCGGGCAGATCTACATGTTTAGCGTTCTGTTTTGAGTCTCGCCTCCCGAGTCGCGCAGGCGCACGCTACCCGGGATGCCAGCTTCCTTGGATCTTGCCACGTACTAAGAAGCCCAGCACGCAGCCAGCTGATGTGAATTCCCTTGCAGCCGGGAGGTATTGCTACCCCCTTGCCCAGCCCATCAGCGTGCTGTTGCAAGGCTCACCGGATTTAAGCGGCGAGTGCGAAACGTTCGTCGTTTGCAGTTAGTTTTTTGAATGGAGATTTACGAGCGTCAATCAAGCTCGACATGCACCACACCGGTCCCGAACCCACGTCGAAACCAGGACAGCCCCAAGGCTCCTATCTTAGCCTCTTTCCAGCAGTTTCAAGAGCTCCAGCGGAGAATTGATTTGCGCATCCGCCTGCCAGTGCAGCGTATCGCCGGCTGCGCCAAGGTAGCCGTAGCAAGCCGCCACGGTCTTCATGCCTGCGGCCTTGCCTGCAACGATGTCGCGCTCGTCGTCACCGACATAGACAAAACTCTCGGGAGGAAGGCCGATACGCGCGGCAGCCTCCAGCAAGGGTGCAGGATGGGGCTTTGCATGGGGCGTGGTGTCGCCGCTGACGACGGCTGACGCAGTTGCGAACAGCGGCATCTGTTGCGTCAGCGGATCGGTAAAGCGCATGGACTTGTTCGTGACCACGCCCCAGGGCATGGACACAGCCTGGAGTCGCGCAATCAGTTCCTCGACACCCTCGAACGCATAGGTGCGCTCTGTCATGCATTGCTCGTAGTTGCGGAAGAACTCCTCGCGCATCTGCGCAAACTCGGGCGAGTCGGGCGTGAGCCCGAACCCCACCCCCAGCATGCCCCGCGCCCCCGCGCCCGCCATGGGTCGATATCGCTCATAGGGAATTGAAGGCATACCCCGATCCGTACGCATCCTGTCTGCGGCTGCACCCAGGTCTGGTGCACTGTCGATCAAGGTGCCGTCCAGATCGAACAGCACGGCTCGGACTTCTTTCCACATGCGGCTTACCCTTCGGCCCGGCGCGTGGCCAGCATGTAGTTCACAGATGTGTCTGCACTGAGCCAGTAGCGCCCTGTGATGGGGTTGTGCTGCAGGCCTTTGCTGGCCTGCAGATCAAGGCCAGCCTGACGGGCGAACATGGCGAGTTCGCTGGGCTGGATCAGTTTCGCGTACTCATGCGTACCCTTGGGAATCATCTTGAGCAGGTATTCTGCCGCGACGATGGCCAGACCGAAGGCCTTTGCACTGCGGTTGATCGTGGAGAAGAACACCCAGCCGCCAGGCTTGACCAGCTCAGCACAGGCCGATACCACGGAGGCGGGATCGGGCACATGCTCCAGCATCTCCATGCAGGTCACCACGTCAAAGGAACCAGGCTGCTCCTGTGCCAGACGCTCCACACTCACTTCGTGGTAGTGGATGTTGGGCGTACCCGTCTCCAGTGCATGCAGCTGGGCCACGCGCAATGCCTTGGTGGCCAGATCGATGCCAACCACTTCGCGCGCACCCTTGCGCGCCATGGAGTCGGCAAGGATGCCGCCGCCACACCCGACATCCAGAATTCTGCGCCCCTTCAAGGGAACTTGCGCATCGATCCAGTCCAGCCGCAGCGGATTGATCTGATGCAGGGGTTTGAACTCACTTTCCGGGTCCCACCAGCGATGGGCCAGGCTGGAGAATTTCTCCAGCTCCGCCGGGTCGGCGTTGAGGTTGATTGCGTTGCTCATGGAGTCGATTGTCGGCGATTGCAGCGACCGTTCAGCCATAAAAAAAGCCCCGTTGCCGGGGCTTTTGCGAGAAGCAATCGAAAGATTACTGGGCGGCGCGGGTGCCGACCACTTCGATTTCCACGCGACGGTTCTTCGCGCGGCCTTCCTTGGTCTTGTTGTCGGCGATGGGCTGCTTTTCGCCCTTGCCTTCAGTGTAGACGCGGTTCTTTTCGATGCCCTTGGACACCAGGTAAGCCTTCACAGCTTCAGCGCGGCGAACCGACAGCTTCTGGTTGTAGGCGTCAGAGCCAACGGAGTCGGTGTGACCGACGGCGATGACCACTTCCAGGTTGATACCCTTGACCTTGGAGGCCAGGTCATCCAGCTTGGCCTTGCCTTCGGGCTTCAGAACCGACTTGTCGAAGTCGAAGAAAGCGTCGGCAGAGAAGGTCACCTTGGAGGCCACGGCCGGAGCGGGTGCCGGTGCGGGTGCGGGAGTTGCCGGAGCGGGCGTTGCGGCGGGAGCCACAGCGGCGGCCACAGGCTTCAGAGCGCCGTCGCAGTCAGCAGCTGCAGTGGCGGGCGTCCAGTTGGCATCGCGCCAGCACAGTTCGTTCGTGCCGTTCTTCCACACCAGTTCGCTGGTGCCGTTTTGCCAGTTGTCGATGGTCTTGCCACCGTCAGCAGCCTTCACTTGTGCGCCAGCGGCCGTTGCGAGGGCGGCAGAGGCAAACAACATCGCCACTTTGTTCAGTTTCTTCATGGTTCTCCTCTTGGGGAAAAAGCCGCAGCAGGGCTGCGAATCTGTGGACGTCATCAGTGACCATCACCAAAAACGTTGAATTGATTGTGCCATACGTCACATGCAGACGGACCGCCAAGCGGGGGCCAACAAGTAGGACAGCGGCGGAATTCCAGGGTTATGTTGCTCGGCTGCTACACGTCATTCGACCTAAAATGGGCCTTTTCCCGCCGTCAGAGTATCGCCACACATGACCCAGTTTGCTAAAGAAACCCTGCCCATCAGCCTCGAAGAGGAGATGCGTCGCAGCTATCTCGATTACGCAATGAGCGTGATCGTGGGCCGGGCGCTGCCCGATGCGCGAGATGGTCTCAAGCCTGTGCATCGGCGCGTGCTTTTTGCCATGCACGAGCTCAACAACGACTGGAACCGGCCGTACAAGAAGTCGGCGCGTATCGTCGGCGATGTGATAGGTAAATACCACCCGCACGGCGACAGTGCGGTGTACGACACCATCGTGCGCATGGCGCAGGATTTCTCGCTGCGCCACATGCTGGTGGACGGTCAGGGCAACTTCGGTTCGGTGGACGGGGACAGCGCGGCGGCGATGCGTTACACCGAAATCCGCCTGTCCAAGATTGCCCATGAAATGCTGGGCGATATCGACAAGGAAACGGTCGATTACGGCCCGAACTACGACGGCAGCGAGCGCGAGCCGCTGGTGCTGCCTGCGCGGCTGCCCAATCTGCTGGTCAACGGTTCCTCGGGCATTGCCGTGGGCATGGCCACCAATATTCCACCGCACAACCTCAACGAGGTGGTGGACGCCTGCCTGCACCTGCTGCAGACGCCCCAGGCCACCATCGACGAGCTGATGGAGATCATCCCCGCGCCCGACTTCCCGACGGCCGGCATCATCTATGGCATCAACGGTGTCAAGGAGGGCTATCGCACGGGTCGCGGACGCGTGGTGATGCGTGCCAAGTGCCACTTCGAGGACATCGACCGCGGCCAGCGCCAGGCCATCATCGTCGATGAGCTGCCCTACCAGGTCAACAAGAAGACGCTGCAGGAGCGCATGGCCGAGCTGGTGCACGAAAAGAAGATCGAGGGCATCAGCCACATCCAGGACGAGTCCGACAAGTCGGGCATGCGCCTGGTGATCGAGCTCAAGCGCGGCGAAGTGCCCGAGGTCGTGCTCAACAACCTGTACAAGCTGACCCAGCTGCAAGACACCTTCGGCATGAACATGGTGGCGCTGGTCGATGGCCAGCCCAAGCTGTGCAATCTGAAGGATCTGGTCGAGGTCTTCCTGCAGCACCGCCGCGAAGTGGTCACGCGCCGCACGGTCTATGAACTGCGCAAGGCGCGCGAGCGCGGCCATGTGCTGGAAGGCCTGGCGGTCGCGCTGGCCAACATCGACGACTTCATCGCCATCATCCGCAACGCGCCGACGCCGCCTGTGGCCAAGGCCGAACTGATGACGCGCAACTGGGACAGCAAGCTGGTGCGCGAGATGCTCACGCGCACCCGCACCGATGGCGGCGTGGTCAACGCCGACGACTACCGCCCCGACGGCCTGGAGCGCGAATTCGGCATGCAGGCCGATGGCCTGTACCGCCTGTCCGAGACCCAGGCCCAGGAAATCCTGCAGATGCGCCTGCAGCGCCTGACCGGCCTGGAGCAGGACAAGATCGTCGCCGAGTACAAGGACGTGATGTCCATCATCGAGGACCTGCTGGACATCCTGTCCAAGCCCGAGCGCGTGTCGGCCATCATTGGCGACGAACTCAAGCAGATCAAGGCCGAGTTCGGCCAGAGCAAGGTTGGAGCCCGCCGCAGCACGGTCGAGTACAGCGCGCAGGACCTGTCCACCGAGGACCTGATCACGCCCACCGACATGGTGGTCACGCTCAGCCACACGGGCTACATCAAGAGCCAGCCGCTGTCCGAGTACCGCTCGCAAAAGCGCGGCGGCCGCGGCAAGCAGGCCACGGCCACCAAGGAAGACGACTGGATCGACCAGCTGTTCATCGCCAACACGCACGACTACCTGCTGTGCTTTTCCAACCGCGGCCGCCTGTACTGGCTCAAGGTCTGGGAAGTGCCGGCGGGCTCGCGCGGTTCGCGTGGCCGCCCCATCGTCAACATGTTCCCTCTGCAGGATGGCGAGAAGATCAACGTGGTGCTGCCGCTGACGGGCGAGTACCGCAGCTTCCCGGCCGACCACTATGTGTTCATGTCCACCAGCATGGGCACCGTGAAGAAGACGGCGCTGGACGAGTTCTCCAACCCGCGCAAGGCCGGCATCATCGCCGTGGGCCTGGACGAGGGCGATTTCCTGATCGGCGCAGCCCTCACCGACGGCAAGCATGACGTGATGCTGTTCAGCGACGGCGGCAAGGCCGTTCGATTCGACGAAAACGACGTGCGCCCCATGGGCCGCAACGCGCGCGGCGTCAAGGGCATGACCCTGGAAGAGGGCCAGAGCGTGATCGCGATGCTGGTGGCCGAGGACGAATCGCAAAGCGTGCTCACGGCCACGGAAAACGGCTACGGCAAGCGCACCTCCATCGTCGAGTACACGCGCCATGGCCGAGGCACCAAGGGCATGATTGCCATCCAGCAGTCCGAGCGTAACGGCAAGGTGGTCGCCGCCACCCTGGTCCACGCCGATGACGAAATCATGCTGATCACCGACACTGGCGTGCTGGTGCGTACCCGGGTGTCGGAAATCCGCGAGCTGGGCCGAGCCACCCAGGGCGTGACGCTGATCTCGCTGGACGAAGGCGCCAAGCTGGGCGGCCTGCAGCGCATCGTCGAAAACGATGCCAACGAAGTCGAGGGCGAGGCCACGGGCGAGGAAGCCCCGGGCGGCGACGAAGCCGCTGCCGAAGGCACGGGCGAGCCCGCCTGATGACCCGGCCGCCGCTGGGGCTGCCTCCCACACCGGGAGTGCAGCCGTAGCGGCGGCCCAGATTTTTGACAGTTGCAGGCCCGGCCCGAACTGGCGCCTGCGCGTGACTTGACAGTGAACTCCATGAACCGCCCTTACAACTTCTCCGCCGGCCCTGCCGCCATTCCCGCCGAAGTGCTGCAGCAGGCAGCCGCCGAAATGCTCGACTGGCACGGGTCCGGCATGAGCGTGATGGAGATGAGCCACCGCGGCAAGGAGTTCATCTCCATCTACGAACAGGCCGAGGCCGATCTGCGCGAGCTGCTGGCCGTGCCGCCCGAATTCAAGATTCTGTTCATGCAGGGCGGCGGCCTGGCCGAGAACGCCATCGTTCCGCTGAACCTGTCGCGCGCCGGCACGGTGGACTTCGTGCTCAGCGGCAGCTGGAGCCAGAAGTCGGCCAAGGAAGCACGCAAGTACGTGGCCGATGCACACATCGCAGCCAGCGGCGAGGACAGCCAATTCACCACCCTGCCCGCCCCTGAAAGCTGGCAACTGAGCCGTGGCGCCAGCTACGTACACATCTGCAGCAACGAAACCATCCATGGCGTGGAGTTCCAGGAACTGCCCGACCTGAAGGCGCTGGACTGCGATGCTCCGCTGGTGGTGGATTTCTCCTCGCACGTGGCCTCGCGCCCCGTCGATTGGAGCCGCGTGGGCCTGGCGTTCGGCGGTGCGCAAAAGAACCTGGGCCCGGCCGGCCTGACCCTGGTCATCGTGCGTGAGGACCTGCTGGGCCACGCCCTGCCCGCCTGCCCTTCGGCTTTCGACTACAAGACCGTGGCCGACAACCAGTCGATGTACAACACGCCGCCCACCTGGGGCATCTACATCGCGGGCCTGACCTTCCAGTGGATCAAGCGCCAGACCGAAGGCGGCCTGACCGGCGTGGCGGCCCTGCAGGCGCGCAATATCGCCAAGGCCGACCTGTTCTACCAGTACGTGGACCAGTCCTCGTTCTACGTGAACAAGGTCGCTGCCAATTGCCGCTCGCGCATGAACATCCCTTTCTTCCTGCGCGACGAGTCGCGCAATGACGCCTTCCTGGCCGGAGCCCGGGAACGCGGCCTGCTGCAGCTCAAGGGCCACAAGTCCGTCGGCGGCATGCGTGCCAGCATCTACAACGCCATGCCCATCGCTGGCGTGCAGGCGCTGGTGGAGTACATGCGCGAATTCGAACAGCGCAACGCCTGACCGACCACACCCCCTTCCATGAGCACCCCACCCCAAGCCTCTCCCGATCTGGCGCATCTGCGCGTGCAGATCGACGATATCGACCAGCAACTGCTGGATCTGCTGAACCGACGCGCCCGCGTGGCCGAGCAGGTCGGCGAGGTCAAGAAGCGGGAAGGCACGCCCTTCTTCCGCCCTGACCGCGTGGCCCAGGTCATCCAGAAGATCGAGTCCGCCAACCCCGGCCCGCTCAAGAACGCCCATGTCTCGGCGATCTGGCGCGAGATCATGTCGGCCTGCCTGGCTCTGGAGTCACCCCAGCGCGTGGCCGTGCTGGGCCCGGCGGGCACGTTCTGCGAGGAAGCGGCCATCCAGTATTTCGGCGGCGCGGCCGACCTGATGTACTGCAACAGCTTCGACGAGGTGTTCCACGCCACGGCCGCGGGCAGCGCGCAGTACGGAGTGGTGGGCGTGGAAAACTCCAACGAAGGCGTGGTCACGCGCTCGCTGGACATGTTCCTGCATACGCCCTGCCACGTGGTGGGAGAGGTCAGCCTGCTGGTGCGCCACAACCTGCTGCGCAGCACCAACACGACCGAAGGCATCAAGGTGGTTGCGGCTCACCCCCAGGCCCTGGCCCAATGTCAGGGCTGGCTGTCCAAGCATCTGCCGCATGCCGAACGCCGCCCGGTGTCCAGCAACGCCGAAGGCGCCCGCCTGGCGGCGCTGCACCCCGACATCGCCGGCCTGGCCAGCGAACGCGCGGCCCAGCAATTCGGCCTGCACGTGGTGGCGCATGCCATTCAGGACGATGCCTACAACCGTACGCGCTTCGCCGTCATCTGCCTGCCGCACACGCTGGCGACGCCCGCGCCCAGCGGGCAGGATTGCACCAGCATCATCATCTCCGTGCCCAACCGTCCCGGCGCCGTGCATGACCTGCTGGTACCGCTCAAGCGGCACGGCGTCTCCATGACGCGCTTCGAATCGCGCCCCGCACGCACCGGCCAGTGGGAGTACTACTTCTACATCGACCTCGAAGGTCACCCGGCCCAGCCCAACGTGGCCAGCGCGCTGCAAGAGCTGCGCGAGCTGTGCGCCTTCTACAAGGTGCTGGGCACCTATCCGGTCTCCAAGTGATGCAGCCGTTCGAACAACTGGGGTTGATCGGCTGCGGCCTCATGGGCGGCTCGTTCGCGCTGGCGCTCAAGCAGGCCGGGCTGGTCAAGCGTGTCGTGGGCTACAGCAAATCCCCGTCCACCACCGAGCGCGCACGCCAGATGGGCGTCATCGATGTGGAGGCACCCTCGGCCCTGCTGGCCGCCGCCGGCGCAGACCTGGTGCTGCTGGCGGTGCCCGTGGCGGCCACCGAGGCCACGCTCAAGTCCATCAAGCACCTGGTCACGCCCGGGATGATGATCATGGACGTGGGCTCCACCAAGGTCGATGTGGTGCATGCCGCCCGCTCGGCATTGCGCGACCAGCTCGGCTCCTTCGTGCCGGCCCACCCCATTGCGGGCAAGGAAGTCTCGGGCGTCGAGCATTCCGACCCCCAGCTGTACAAGGGCGCACAGGTCATCCTGACGCCCACGGAACGCACACTGACCGAGCACCTGCAAAAGGCCCAGTCCCTGTGGGAGCTGCTGGGCTGCCGCGTGCGCGCCATGTCGCCAGAAGCCCACGACAGCGCCTTTGCCACGGTCAGCCACCTGCCGCATCTGCTGGCCTTCGCCATGATGCAAAGCGTGATCACCCAGCCCGATTCCGATGAGGTGCTGTCCCTGGCCGGCCCCGGCTTCCGTGACTTCACGCGCATTGCAGCAGGCGACCCCAAGATGTGGCGCGATGTGCTGCTGGCCAACAGCGAACAGGTGCTGGCGCAGTCGCGCCAGTTCCAGCAGGCGCTGCAGCAACTCGAATGCCTGATCCAGGCCGGCGACGGCCAAGGCCTGGAAGACCACCTGACCCTGGCCAGCGCGGCGCGTGCCCACTGGCGCATGGGCGTACCGCGCCGCTGACGCGCAACGGCGGCCGCGCTCCAAGCGCCCCCGAGCGCATCTGTGGATTGCGGCCAGCGCGGCCGCAATGCCTTCCGACAGCCTGTTTGCCTCCGAATTGCCATGTTCAGTACCGCCTTCCTCGATATCCCCCCTCTTTCCCGCGCTCAGGGCACGGTGAGCCTGCCAGGCTCCAAGAGCATCTCGAACCGCGTGCTGCTGCTGGCAGCGCTGAGCCAGGGAACGACCGTGGTCCACGACCTGCTTGACTCGGACGACACGCGCGTCATGCTCCGGGCCCTGCAGCAACTGGGCTGCACGGTGGAGCCCACCTCCATCACCCTCGGCCAGCCTGTGCGCATCACCGGCCTGGGCGGCGTCCTGCCCTCCGGCGCCAGTGCCGAGCTGTTCATGGGCAACGCCGGCACGGCCATGCGGCCGCTGACGGCTGCCCTGTCCGTGCTGGGCGGCGACTTCCAACTCAGCGGCGTGCCGCGCATGCATGAGCGCCCCATCGGCGATCTGGTCGATGCGCTGCGCCAGCTCGGCTGCCGCATCGACTATCTGGGCAACGAGGGCTTTCCTCCGCTGCACATCCGCCAGCCCGATCTCTCGCAGCTGCCGCACAGCCCCATCCAGGTGCGTGGCGATGTCTCCAGCCAGTTCCTGACCTCGCTGCTGATGGCGCTGCCGCTGCTGGCCACCACGCGCGACATCACCATCGAAGTCGTGGGCGAGCTGATCTCCAAGCCCTACATCCATATCACGCTGGAGTTGCTGGCCCGCTTCGGCATCGCCGTGCACAACGAGAACTGGCAGCGCTTCACCATCCCGGCCGGCAGTCGCTACCGCTCGCCGGGCGAGATCCATGTCGAGGCAGACGCCTCGTCGGCCAGCTACTTCATCGCACTGGGCGCCATCGCCTCGGACAGCGCCGAAGGCATCCGCATCCTCGGCGTGGGACTGGACTCCATCCAGGGCGATATCCGCTTTGTCGAAGCCGCGCGCGCCATGGGCGCCGAGGTGGAGGGAGGCCCGAACTGGCTGCGCATCCGCCGTGGCGCCTGGCCGCTCAAGGCCATCGACCTGGACTGCAACCACATCCCCGATGCCGCCATGACGCTGGCCGTCATGGCCCTGTATGCCGATGGCACGACCACGCTGCGCAACATCGCAAGCTGGCGCGTCAAGGAGACCGACCGCATCGCGGCCATGACCAAGGAGCTGCGCAAGCTGGGCGCCGAAGTCGAGGAAGGCGCGGACTTCATCCGCGTCACACCACCCGCATCCACCGCCGCATGGCGCGCGGCCAGCATCCACACCTACGACGATCACCGCGTGGCCATGTGCTTCTCGCTGGCGGCCTTCAACCCGGCCGCCCTGCCGGTGCGCATCGAAGACCCCAAGTGCGTCGCCAAGACCTTCCCCGACTACTTCGAGGCCCTGTTCTCGGTCTGCGAGACCGCCCGTGCCCGCATCCCCGTGATCTGCATCGATGGCCCCACCGCCTCCGGCAAAGGAACCATCGCCGCCGAGGTGGCCGAGGCCCTGGGCTACCACCTGCTGGACTCGGGCGCGCTGTACCGCCTCACAGGACTGGCCGCGTCGCGGGCCGGCATGGTGCTGGACGAATCCCACGCCCCGCAGATTGCCGCGCTGGCGCGCGCGCTGCCCGTGCGCTTTGATGCCGAGCAGCGCATCTGGCTGGGCGACGAGGATGTCACCCTGATCCTGCGCAGCGAGGAGTCGGGCATGAACGCCTCGCGCGTCTCGGCCCTGCCGGCCGTGCGCGATGCACTGGTGGACCTGCAACTGTCCTTCCAGCAGCTGCCGGGACTGGTCGCCGACGGCCGCGACATGGGCACGGTGATCTTTCCCCATGCTCCCCTCAAGGTCTATTTGTCGGCCTCCGCCGCCTGTCGCGCCGAGCGCCGGCATAAGCAGTTGATTTCCAAAGGAATTGCCGCTAACATAAGCGCCCTTCGGGCAGACCTTGAAGCACGCGATGCGCGGGACATGAACCGCAGCGTTGCCCCCCTCAAGCCCGCCCAGGATTCCATGCTGCTTGACAGCTCCGAGCTTTCCATCGAAGAGGTGGCAGAGCAGGTGCTTTCATGGTGGCAGGAACGCCAGCCGTTCGGCCGCGACTGATTGCCAGTTGCGCCGCACGGTCGGCAACCCGCCCTCAGGGCCCAGACATGGCGGCACCGCCCCGTGTACGGCCCGAGGTTCATAGACTCCAACCCCGTGGTTGAACCCACAACACCTCCGCAAACAGTCCTAGAAACGCTTGGCAATGGTGCCAACGGAAACCTGTTTGCGGGCAAGGAAATACATGTCTGAATCTTTTGCCTCCCTGTTTGAAGAATCGCTGCAACGCACGGAAATGCGTCCTGGCGAGGTCATCACCGCTGAAGTCGTGCGCGTCGAGCACAACTTCGTCGTCGTGAACGCTGGCCTGAAGTCGGAAGCCTATGTGCCGATCGACGAATTCAAGAACGACCAGGGAGAAATCGAAGTCCAGGTGGGCGACTTTGTGTCGGTCGCCATCGGCTCGATCGAAAACGGCTACGGCGACACCATCCTGTCGCGCGACACCGCCAAGCGCCTGGCCTCGTGGCTGGCTCTGGAAAAGGCCCTGGAATCGGGCGAATTCGTGACCGGCACGACCTCCGGCAAGGTCAAGGGCGGTCTGACGGTGCTGGTCAACGGCATCCGCGCCTTCCTGCCCGGTTCGCTGATCGACACCCGTCCGATCAAGGACCTGACTCCGTACGAAAACAAGACGATGGAGTTCAAGGTCATCAAGCTGGACCGCAAGCGCAACAACGTGGTGCTGAGCCGCCGCGCCGTGGTCGAAGCCTCGATGGGCGAAGAGCGCGCCAAGCTGATGGAGACGCTGAAGGAAGGCGCCATCGTTCAAGGCGTGGTCAAGAACATCACCGAATACGGTGCGTTCGTGGACCTGGGCGGCATCGACGGCCTGCTGCACATCACCGACATGGCATGGCGCCGCGTGCGTCATCCTTCGGAAGTCGTGCAGGCTGGCCAGGAAATCACGGCCAAGATCCTCAAGTTCGACACCGAGAAGAACCGTGTCTCGCTGGGTCTGAAGCAAATGGGCGACGACCCGTGGATGGGCGTTTCGCGCCGCTACCCCTCCAGCACCCGCCTGTTCGGCAAGGTCACGAACATTGCCGACTACGGCGCGTTCGTCGAGCTGGAACCCGGCATCGAAGGCCTGGTGCACGTCTCCGAAATGGACTGGACCAACAAGAACATTGCTCCGACCAAGCTCGTGACCCTGGGTGACGAAGTCGAAGTCATGGTGCTGGAGATCGACGAAGACAAGCGTCGCATCTCGCTGGGCATGAAGCAGTGCAAGGCCAACCCCTGGCAAGAGTTCGCGCAGAACACCAAGCGCGGCGACCGCGTCAAGGGCCCGATCAAGTCGATCACCGACTTCGGCGTGTTCGTGGGTCTGGCTGCCGGTATCGACGGCCTGGTGCACCTGTCCGACCTGTCCTGGAACGAGCCCGGCGAAGCTGCCGTGCGCAACTACAAGAAGGGCCAGGAAGTCGAAGCCATCGTGCTGGCCGTGGACGTCGAGCGCGAGCGCATCTCCCTGGGCATCAAGCAGCTGGACAGCGATCCCTTCACGACCTTCGTGACCGTGAACGACAAGGGCCAGATCGTGTCGGGCAAGGTCAAGACGGTGGACGCACGCGGTGCTGAAATCGATCTGGGCGAAGACATCGTCGGCTACCTGCGCGCTTCGGAAATCGCCGTGGACCGCGTGGAAGATGCCCGCTCGGTGCTGAAGGAAGGCGACGAGATCACCGCCGTGGTGGTCAATGTGGATCGCAAGACCCGCAACATCCAGCTGTCGATCAAGGCCAAGGACCAGGTTGACCAGCAAGAAGCCATGGCTTCCCTGTCCGCCCAGTCGGCCAAGGAAAACGCCGGCACGACCAGCCTGGGCGCCCTGCTGCGCGCCAAGCTGGACAACTCCGACAAGTAATCAGCAGCCAGTCTGCTGACCGCTGAAGGTCGGATGCGACGGGTGCCTCCGGGCGCCCGTCGCCATTTCAACCCCTGATTCCTATCCTTGATGACCCGATCCGATCTCGTCGAAGAACTCGCAGCACGCTTTGGCCAACTGAGCCAGCGCGACGCCGAGCAGGCCGTCAAGACGATTCTTGACGCCGTCAGCGATGCCCTGGTGCGCGGCCATCGCATCGAAATCCGCGGCTTTGGAAGTTTCTCGGTCAACCACCGCCCGCCCCGCATGGGCCGCAATCCCCGCAGCGGCGAGGCCGTCCACATTCCGTCCAAGCGCGTGCCGCACTTCAAGCCCGGCAAGGCCCTGCGCGAAGCCGTGGACCTGCGCCCCGGCGCGGCGCCCGACACGGTTGCCGCCAGTTCCGCAGGCACCGGCCCTGCCGCCTGAAAGCCGGCTTGCCGGCTGCGCGCACTGCAGCCGTCGTCACCGCCAGGCTCTAGAATCGTTCCCGTCACACAAGGGAACACATGAAGTACTTCCTGTGGCTGCTCAAGGCGGCCATTTTTTTTACGCTGTTCGCCTTCGCACTGAACAATCAGCAGGACGCGACGGTGCACTTCTTCTTCGGCACCTCCTGGACTGCGCCGCTGGTACTGGTGGTGCTGGCCGCCTTCGCCCTGGGCCTGATCGTGGGCGTGCTGGGCATGGTGCCGCGCTGGCTCAAGCACCGCAATGCCGCGCGCTCGACCCAGGGCACCGCGCCTGCAGCCGAAGGAGCGGCGCCAGCCACGGCGCCCAAGGCGCCCCCCTCCCCCATCCTGCCGGGCGACGTGCATGGAATTTGATCTGAGCTGGATACTGCTGGGCCTGCCCGTGGCCTTCGTGCTGGGCTGGCTGGCCTCGCGCTGGGACCTGAGGCAGATCCGCGCCGAAAACCGCCAGGCGCCCAAGGCCTATTTCAAGGGCCTGAACTTCCTGCTCAACGAGCAGCAGGACAAGGCCATCGACGCCTTCATCGAAGCCGTGCAGAACGACCCCGACACCTCGGAGCTGCACTTCGCCCTGGGCAATCTCTTTCGCCGCCGCGGCGAATACAACCGCGCCGTGCGCGTGCATGAGCACCTGCTGTCGCGCGGCGACCTCAGCCGCGTGGACCGCGACCGCGCCCAGCACGCGCTGGCCCAGGACTTTCTGAAGGCAGGCCTGCTCGATCGCGCCGAGGACGCGCTGCGCCGCCTGGAAGGCACGGCTTTCGAGGCCGAGGCCCGCCTGGCCCTGCTGGCCATTTACGAGCGCTCGCGCGACTGGACACAGGCCGCCGCCATTGCTCGCCGCATGCAGGATGCCAACCAGGGGGACTTCAGTGGCCGGCTGGCGCACTACCTGTGCGAAGACGCCCAGTCCTTGCTCACGCAGGGCCAGCAGGCCGAGGCGCTGCAGCGGCTGCAGCAAGCCATCACCACAGCACCCCAGGCTGCGCGACCGCGCCTGGAGCATGCCCAGTTGCAGCATCGCATGGGGCAATCGGCCCAGGCCTTGCAAACGCTGGAAAGCCTGGCCGAGCAGTCCCCCGCCGCGCTGCCGCTGGCAGCTCAGTTGCTGGTGGACATCGCAGCCGCCACAGGCCAACGCCAGCATGTCCACCAGCTGCTCAGCCAGCAATACGCCCAGGCACCTTCGCTGGACCTGCTGCAGGCGTTGGTTGCGCTGGACGCTCAAATTGAAGAACAGAGCACCGATGGTGAAACCAAGGCACCGGGACGCGCCCGCCTGGTCCAGCATCTGGACCGGGAACCTTCCCTGGTGGCTGCTGCGCAGTGGCTGGCTGGCGAGAAACTGTCCGAGGAGCAATACCACCCAGCCGTGCAACGCGCGCTGGACCACGCCGCCAAACCGCTGACCCGCTACCGCTGCGCGGCCTGCGGCTTCGAGGCGCGCCAGCATTTCTGGCACTGCCCCGGCTGCCAGAGCTGGGACAGCTACCCGGCCCGGCGCGTCGAGGAGCTGTGATGGGCCGGGGTGGCGAAAGGCGGCCATATCCCCGGCACCGCGTCACCCCCATTGGCAAACACGGCATGGCCAGTGTATTTTCAGAGTATTCCTAGAAACCGCCCTGGAGGGCGCGTGGCCATTGGCTTTGGGCGCGTGCGGCCGTGCCTGCGCCGGCCTCCTGGAGCCCGCGACTGCCTGGCGGCACGCCAGAGGCCTGCATAAGATGCTTCTGGGTCGCAATGTTGCGGCCCTCAACATTGAGGGATCAGGAGGTTTGTATGTTCAGAAAATTGATGGCTGGCTTCATTGCGCTGTTGTGGTCCGTGATGGCTTTGGCCGCTGTGGAAGCCAACAAGGCGAATGAAGCCGAACTGACATCCATCAAGGGCATAGGCCCGGCCATGTCGGCACGCATTCTCGAGGAACGCAAATCCGCCCCCTTCAAGGACTGGCCCGACTTCATCGCACGGGTCAAGGGTGTGGCGGAACCGACCGCCACCAAGTTTTCGGGCGAAGGCCTGACTGTCAACGGCAGCAGCTACAAAGGCCACAGCGCCAAGCCTGATGCCAAGGACACTGCGGCCAAGGGGGGCAAGGACACGGCGGCCCAGGGCGCCAAGCCGACCAAGGAGCAGGCGGCAAAGCCGGCCACTCCAGCCAAGGCCGGCTCGGCCTCCTGAAGACGCGAACTGTCTCTATCCAACCCGCTTCGGCGGGTTTTTCATGCGTACGACCCTCGGGGTATGCGCGGCCATAGCCTGAAACATGCTCAGGTTTTCATAGCGAAGCAAAAAACCTTGCCCGTAAAATGGACCGCCCATGCCCCTGATCACCCTCATACTCCTACCCTTCATCGGCAGCCTGATTGCCGCAATGCTGCCCGCCAATGCGCGCAATACGGAGTCGACTCTGGCCGGCGTGATCGCATTGGGCTGTGCCATACAGACCGCATTGCTGTTTCCACAGATCGCCGATGGGGAAGTGCTGCGCCAGGAGATCGAGTGGCTGCCGGCACTGGGACTGAACCTGGTGATCCGCATGGACGGCTTTGCCTGGATGTTCTGCATGCTGGTGCTGGGCATAGGCTCGCTGGTCGTGCTGTATGCGCGCTACTACATGTCGCCGGCCGATCCAGTGCCGCGCTTTTTCTCTTTCTTTCTGGCCTTCATGGGCGCGATGGCGGGCGTGGTGCTGTCGGGCAACATCATCCAGATTGCCTTCTTCTGGGAGCTGACCAGCCTCTTCTCCTTTCTTCTGATCGGATACTGGCACCATCGCAAGGATGCACGCCGCGGCGCGCGCATGGCGCTGACGGTGACGGGCACAGGCGGCCTGGCCATGCTGGCCGGCATGCTGGTGCTGGGCCACATCGTGGGCAGCTATGACCTGGACAACGTGCTCATCGCCGGCCAGCAGGTGCGTGACCACCAGCTGTACCTGATCGCACTGGTGCTGATCCTGCTGGGCGCGCTGACCAAGAGTGCGCAGTTCCCGTTCCACTTCTGGCTGCCGCACGCCATGGCCGCGCCCACGCCGGTGTCGGCCTATCTGCACTCCGCCACCATGGTCAAGGCCGGCGTGTTCCTGCTGGCGCGCATGTGGCCCGTGCTGGGTGACACCGATGCCTGGTTCTGGCTGGTGGGCGGAGCCGGCGCGGCAACCCTGCTCATCGGCGGCTATCTGGCCATGTTCCAGCACGATCTCAAGGGATTGCTGGCCTATTCGACGATTTCCCACCTGGGCCTGATCACGCTGCTGCTGGGCCTGAACAGCAAGCTGGCCGCCGTGGCTGCGGTGTTCCACATCATGAACCACGCGACCTTCAAGGCCTCGCTGTTCATGGCCGCGGGCATCGTCGACCATGAAAGCGGCACGCGCGACATCCGCCGCCTCTCCGGCCTGCGGCACATGATGCCCATCACGGCCACGCTGGCCTGCGTGGCCAGTGCGGCCATGGCGGGCGTACCGCTGCTCAACGGCTTCCTGTCCAAGGAGATGTTCTTCGCCGAGACCGTCTACCTGGATGCCGCTCCCTGGGTGCGCACGGCCTTGCCGGTGGCCGCCACGGTGGCGGGCATGTTCAGCGTGGCCTATTCGCTGCGCTTCACCATCGACGTCTTCTTCGGCCCCAAGGCCACCGACCTGCCGCACGACCCGCACGAGCCTCCGCACTGGATGCGCGTGCCCGTCGAGCTGCTGGTGCTGGCCTGCCTGGTGGTGGGCATGCTGCCGGCGTGGGCCGTGGGCAGCTTTCTCGCAGCGGCCGCCACGCCCGTGGTCGGCGGCGACCTGCCCGAGTACAGCCTGGCCATCTGGCACGGCTGGAACATGCCCTTGATCATGAGCCTTGTGGCGTTGATTGGCGGCATCCTGCTGTACATGCTGCTGCGCTGGCAGCGCCAGGCCGGCCATATGGATACCGCGCCGCTGGTGGGGACGCTCAGCGGCCAGCGTGTTTTCGAGAACCTGCTGGCCCGCCTGTCCCTGCTGGGCCGCTGGTCGCGCCGGCGCCTGTCCACCATGCGCCTGCAGTGGCAGATGCTGTGGCTGGTCTGCACCGCCGTGCTGGCGGGCGTTCTGCCGCTGTGGCTGCAAGGCATCAAGCTTGGAGACCGGAGCATGCTGCCGCTGTCGCCCGCCTTCGTGATGCTGTGGGCCGTGGGCATTCTCTGCGCCCTGGGTACGGCCTGGAAGGCCAAGTACCACCGGCTGACGGCGCTGATCATGCTGGGCGGCGCCGGGCTGTGCACCTGCCTGACCTTCCTGTGGTTCTCGGCGCCTGACCTGGCGCTGACCCAGCTGGTCGTCGAGGTCGCCACCACGGTGCTGATGCTGCTGGGCTTGCGCTGGATGCCCAAGCGCGACAAAAGCCTGCACATTCCCGTGCTGTCCGCCGAGCTGCGCGCCCGCTCGCGCCGCATGCGTGACCTGCTGCTGTCGCTGGTTGCAGGTGGCGGCATGGCCTGGCTGGCCTTCGCCATGATGAGCCGCCCCTTCTATGACGGGGCCTCCACCTTCTTCCTGGAACATGCGCTCAGCGATGGCGGCGGCACCAATGTGGTCAACGTCATGCTGGTGGACTTCCGGGGCTTCGACACCTTCGGCGAGATCGTGGTGCTGGGCATCGTGGCCCTGGTCGTCTATGCGCTGCTCAGGCGCTTTCGCCCGGCCCGCGAGACGCTGGACCTGCCCGAGCAGCAGCGCTACATGCCTGGCGACCTGCAGACCGATCTGTTCAATCCGCGCAACGCAGGCGATACGGCCGTGGGCTACCTGATGGTGCCCGCCGTGCTGGTGCGGCTGCTGCTGCCGTTTGCCGCCCTGGTTTCCGTCTACATCTTCATGCGTGGCCACAACGAGCCCGGCGGCGGCTTCGTGGCCGGCCTGGTGTTCTCGGTCGCCTTGCTGATGCAGTACATCATCTCCGGCACGCAGTGGGTCGAGGCCCACCTGCCGATCTTCCCGCGCCGATGGATCGGTGTCGGCCTGCTGTTCGCACTGGGTACCGGCATGGGCTCCATCGTGGCCGGCTATCCCTTTCTCACCAGCCACACCTTCCATATGACCCTGCCAGTCGTCGGCGACGTGCATCTCGCCAGCGCCCTGTTCTTCGACATCGGTGTGTTCTCGCTGGTGGTCGGCGCGACCATGCTCATTCTGACGGCCATCGCCCACCAATCGGTGCGCAGCCACCGCTACCACGCCCGTCTGCTGGAGGAGCAGCAGCAACAGGCCGAAGAGGCCGAAGCCGCCGTGCAGCAAGCCACCGCTGCAGCGCTTGCACGAGGAGGTTTCTGATGGAAGTCGTGCTTGCCATTGCCATCGGCGTACTGACGGGCTCGGGCGTGTGGCTGCTGCTGCGCCCACGCACCTACCAGGTCATCATGGGCCTGGCCCTGCTGTCTTACGCAGTCAACCTGTTCATCTTCAGCATGGGCCGCCAGGGCCTGGCCATCGACAAGGAGCCCGTGCTGCGCGCCGGCGTGCCGCAGGATCTTGCGCACTATGCGGACCCCATGCCGCAGGCGCTGGTGCTCACGGCCATCGTGATCGGCTTTGCCATGACGGCACTGTTCCTGGTGGTGCTGCTGGCATCGCGCGGCACCACGGGCACCGACCATGTGGACGGAGCCCATTCCCGCACCGAGCAGGAGATGCCATGAACGAGCTGACCGCCCGTCTCATGCCGCACCTGATGCTGGCGCCCATCGTGCTGCCCATGCTTTCGGCAGCGCTGATGCTGTTGCTGCGCGAAGAGCGCCAGCGCCTCAAATTCGCTCTTGGACTGGTATCCACCCTGATGGGGCTGGGCGTGGCCGTGATGCTGATGCTGTGGACCGACCAGGCCGGCGCGCCCGTCAACCTGGGCGTCTACATGCCGGGCAACTGGCCCATGCCCTTCGGCATCTCGCTGGCACTGGACCGCCTGACCGGCATGATGCTGGTGCTGACCTATACGGTGGCCCTGGCCTCGCTGGTCTTCTCCAGCGCCCGCTGGCACCGCGCGGGGATGCACTTTCACTCGCTGTTCCAGTTTCAGCTGATGGGCCTGAGCGGCGCCTTCCTCACGGCGGACCTGTTCAACCTGTTCGTGTTCTTCGAGATCATGCTCGCGGCCTCCTATGGACTGGTCCTGCATGGTTCCGGGCGGACGCGCATCCAGGCGGGCCTGCACTACATCGCCATCAATCTTGCAGCCTCGTCGCTGTTCCTGATCGGCGTGTCCATGCTCTACGGCCTGACCGGCACGCTGAACATGGCCGACCTGGCACGTGCCATCCCCCAGGTCAGCAGCGACGACCGCGGGCTGCTGCATTCGGCCGCTGCCATCCTGGGCATTGCCTTCCTGACCAAGGCAGCCATGTGGCCGCTGAACTTCTGGCTGGTGCCGGCCTACAGCGCAGCCACCGCTCCCGTGGGCGCCGTGTTCGCGCTCATGACCAAGGTGGGCGTCTACGTGGTGCTGCGGCTGTGGACGCTGCTGTTCAGCTCCGAGGCCGGCGCCTCCGCCCTGTTCGGCAGCACCTGGCTGATCGTCGGCGGCATGCTGACCATGGCCTTCGGCGGCCTGGGCATGCTGGGCTCGCAGCGCCTGACGCATATCGCAGGCTTTGCGGCCGTTCTCTCTTCGGGCACCTTGCTGGCCGCCACGGGCTTTGGCCAGAACGCCTTGACGGCGGGGCTGCTGTACTACCTGCCCAGCTCCACCCTGGCCGTGAGCGCCCTGTTTCTGATCGCCGACGTGGTGGACCGCTGGCGCGTGGATGACGATGCGGGCGAGCCCTATGAGGATGACGAGGCTCCCTTCCTCAACGCCGAACTGCTGCCCACGGAGGGCTTCAACCTCGACGAATCCGAAGAGGTGCTGATCGGCCGCGCGATTCCCGCAGCGGCCGCCTTCATCGGCCTGAGCTTCATGCTGGCCACCCTGGTGGTCACCGGCCTGCCCCCGCTTTCGGGCTTTGTGGGCAAGTTCGCCATGCTGTCTGCCCTGCTCAACCCGCTGGGCCTGGGCAACTCCAGCGGCTTCCAGGCCGGCTGGGCCGGCTGGGCGCTGGTGGCGCTGATGATCGCCACGGGACTGCTCGCCCTGCTGTCGCTGGTGCGCGCCGGCATACGCCATTTCTGGGCGACCGAGGAGCAGAACTCGCCCTCGTTGCGTGTGGCCGAAGGCCTGCCCATCGCCGTGCTGCTGGCCTGCTGCGTGGCGCTCACCGTGCAGGGTGGCCAGCTGATGGGCTACACGCAGCGTGCGGCCGATGCGCTGCTGGCGCCCGATGTCTATGTGCGCTCCGTCATGGGCACGCAGCCGGAGCCGAGCCCGGCAGAAAAGAAGGCGCGGCTGGAAGCCGGCCCCGAAGGCGCCGCGCGCGCCGCTGCCCAGGCCAGCGGCGCCCCCATGCCCGCAGGCATAGGCGATGCAGGCCCAACGGCCGGCAAGGAGGATTCCCGATGATGAAAACCCTGCTGCCCGCGCCGCTGCTGTCGGTGGCGCTGTTCCTGCTGTGGCTGCTGCTCAACCGCTCGTTCAGCAGCGGCCAGATCCTGCTGGGCGCCTTGCTGGGCCTGTTGCTGCCGCTGCTGCTGCGCGGCCTGCGCCCCTTGCCCGTGCGCGTGCGCCATCCGCTGACCATCGTGCGCCTGGGGCTGCGCGTGGTCTGGGACACCTCGGTGTCCAACTTCAACGTCGTGCGGTTCATGCTGTTTCCGGGCATGCGCAAGCACCCGGCCAACTTCGTGCGCATCCCGCTGGAACTGCGCGACCCCAACGGCCTGGCCGTGCTCGCCATGATCGTGTGCATCACGCCCGGCACGGCCTGGGCCGAGATCTCGCGCGACCGCTCCCAGCTCATGCTGCATGTGCTGGAGGTCGATGACCCCGAAGAGATCGTCCAGCACGTCAAGCGCTCCTACGAGCGCCCCCTGATGGAGATTTTCGAATGATGCCCTGGTTCCACTGGACTTTGATGTTCGCGCTGGGCCTGCTGGTCGCCGCCATGGGCTGCGCCGTGCTGCGCCTGCTCAAGGGCCCGCACGCCCAGGATCGCGTGCTGGCGCTGGACTGCATGTACCTCAACGGCATGCTGGCCATGCTGCTGATGGGCATCATCTATGACAGCACCAGCTATTTCGAGGCCGCCCTGCTGGTTGCGCTGTTCGGCTGCGTGGGCTCCACGGCCATGGCCAAGTTCCTGCTGCGCGGCGAGGTGATCGAATGATGCCGGAAACCACCACGCTGCCGCTGTGGTGCCAGATCCTGGTGGCTGTGCTGGCGCTGGGCGGCGCCATCATCGCCTTTCTGGGCTCCATGGGCCTGTGGCGCCTGGACAGCTATTTCGAGCGCGTGCATGCGCCTTCCATCATCGCCACCATGGGCTGCTGGCTGATCATGCATGCCACCTGGATCTACTTTTCCGTCAGCGGACAGAGCCTGGCCGTGCATGCGCTGCTGATTGCGGTGTTCATCTCGGTGACCGTTCCCATCACGACCATCTTCCTGATGCGTGCAGCCCTGTTCCGCGCACGCCGTGCGGGCCAGGACGTGCCGCCACCGCTGAGCAGCGTCGTGCGCAACGAGCCGGCCGAACACCCGGACGTCTGAAGCGCAATCGGGCCTGAAAATACCCGCCGATGCGGCAGGCAGCGGCAGGCAAAAGCCCTACTGCCAACTGTCCAGCATACGAATTCGCCCACGGCTGCGTCAATGCGCCAAAGCACCCGGTGCGCGAGCCCCGCGGCTATGAGTTTGTGAGCGTATAGTGCAGTCATCATCTGCGCTGGCAACGTATTTGATGGAACGGCCACAGGCGTGGCCGCCCTGGTTTTTCCTGTGTACGAGGGTTCATGCAAATCTCTTCCCCCCTGACCGATACCGATCTGGCCAACGGCTGGTCGGCCCTTCACAACCAGGCACACAACGGCATGGCATTGCAGCAGAACTCCAATCGCCTCGCCTTCGCGGACCCGGAATTCATGTTCCGCCGCGAAACCCGCGGCATCCGCATGCAGCTGGAGCTGCTCAAGCCGGACCTGGCCCAGATCGAGCGCGGCATCGAGCACACCGTCGTGGTCTATGGCAGCGCGCGCTTCGTGGACCTGGAGCAGGCCGAGCAGCAATTGGCCGACGCACAGGCCAGCGGCGATCCCCAGCGCGTTGCCTTGGCCGAGCGCGCCGTGCGCAATGCGCACCGCTATGAACAGGCCCGCGCCTTCACGCGCATCGTGGCCGCCGACAGCCTGAACCAGCCGCCCGAGGAGCGCCTCTACATCTGCACCGGCGGCGGCCCCGGCATCATGGAGGCGGCCAACCGAGGCGCCCATGACGTGGGCGCGCCCAGCATCGGCCTGAACATCGAGCTGCCGCACGAGCAAAACGGCAACCGCTTCATCTCGCCGGACCTGAGCTTCAAGTTCCACTACTTCGCCCTGCGCAAGATGCATTTCATGATGCGCGCCAAGGCCCTGGTGGCCTTCCCCGGCGGCTTCGGCACGCTGGACGAGCTGTTCGAGGTGCTGACCCTGATGCAGACCGGCAAGACGCATTCCGTGCCCGTGATCCTGTTCGGCACCGAGTTCTGGAAGCGCCTGCTCAACATCGACCTGATGATCGAGGAAGGCACGATCTCGCCCAAGGACCTGCAGCTGTTCCGCTATACCGATGATCCGGTCGAAGCCTGGGCGCTGATCAAGCAGTTCCACGCTGGCGGCTGGTAAGCCGCAGCGGCCGGCAGGCCGCCACCGCATCGCAAGGCGATCTGCGCACCAAGGCGCAGGTCGCTTTTTTTCATTCCGGCTTGCGCGGCGTCAGCCCCATGAACCAGGCCGTGCGGATGCCCGAGGCCACGGCCGCGCCCACCACCCAGAACAGCGCAGACACGCCAATCAATGCCCCCGCCGAGCCGAACAGCACGGGCATGGCCACGCTGGAGGCATTGATGGCCATGAGCCGCAGGCCCAGTGCCTCGCCATGGCGGTGCTCGGGCGTGATCTGGTGCAGCATGCTCATGACCATGGGCTGCACAGACCCCAGCGAAAAACCCAGCATCACCGAACACATGCCCATGGTCAGCGCCGAGTCCATGAAGGGGTACAGCGCAAAGACGAAGGCGGTGATGGCCATGGCACCGGAGATCACGGCGCCTTCGCGCAGGCGCTCGGCCACCAGCGGCATGGCCAGGCGGATGGCGGCGGCCGCCACGGCAAAAATGCCCAGCAGCGTGCCGATGACCGAGGCGCTCAGGCCCTTCTCATGGCCCAGCAGCGGCAGCACGAAGGTGTGCACGTCCCAGCATGCGGACTGCAGCCAGTTGACCAGCAGCAGGTTGCGGAAATTGCGGTCGCGCAGCAGGTCCCAGGCATGCTGCTTCGGACCGCCTATGGGCGCACGCACGGGCGGCAGCTCCTGCGTGTGGCGCACCCAGCTCCAGGCCAGCACGGGCACCAGGGCCAGCAGGCCGAAGGCGACGCGGTAGCCCATGGTGCTGCCCTCGCCGCCAAAATTCGCGTGATCGATCAGCAGCCCGGTGCTGAAGGGCCCGATGAAGTTGGAGATGGCCGGGCCTATGGCCAACCAGCTGAACACCTTCTTGAGCGCCACCGCATCGTGCGTGACACGGCCCGCATGGCGCTGCACGGCAATCACCACGGCGCCGCTGGCTCCGCCCGTCAACAACGCCGCAAGGCATAGCACCGGATACAGCGGCAATGCCAGCGCCAGCGCGCAGCCCCCGCTGGCCGCCAGCATGGACAGGAAAAACGGCTTTCGAAAACCATGCTTGTCCGCGAAGCGCCCGGCCGGCAGCGCCAGGAACACCTGGGTCAGCGCGAACAGCGCCAGCAAGATGCCCACGGCAGCCGCGCTATAGCCCTGCTGCAGCGCCAGCAAGGGCGCTGCCAGCCGCATGCCGGCCATGGTGGCATGCACGCTGACCTGCGCCATGATGACCTTGAACAGGGCCAGGTTCATCTCAATCCTGATCCGATCCCGGCTCCATTCCGGCCGCAGCGTCCTTGTCATCCGGCAGGCCGGGCCGCGCTGCACTAGAGGTCGGCGCGGGCAGCTCCTGCACGTCGCGCAGCTGGCGCTGGATGGCGCGCGTGCGCACACCCACCTGCTCGAAGCGCTTGGCCGCCGCGTCTATGGACTTGCGCGTGGCATCCACCACTTCGCCGAACTTGGCGAACTCGGTCTTGACCTGGCCGAGCACCGCCCAGACCTCGGACGAGCGCTTTTCGATGGCCAGCGTCTTGAAGCCCATCTGCAGGCTGCTGAGCATGGCGGCCAGGTTGGCCGGGCCGGTGACCATCACGCGGCAGCCGTTTTGCACGGCCTCGACCAGGCCGGGGCGGCGCATGACCTCGGCAAACAGGCCTTCGGTAGGCAGGTAGAGCACGGCAAAGTCCGTGGTGTGCGGCGGGCTCACGTACTTGCCGTGGATCTTGCGCGCCTCGAACTTGATCGATGCCTCGAAGGCATTGCCTGCCGAGACAATGGCCGCCTTGTCCGCCGCATCCTGGGCGTCGAGCAGGCGCTGGTACTGCTCCACCGGGTACTTGGCGTCGATGGGCAGCCAGACCGGCGTCTCGTCGCTGCGTCCGGGCAGGCGGATGGCGAACTCCACCATGTCGTCGCTGCCGGGCACGGTCTTGACGTTGCGCGCGTACTGCTCGGGCGTGAGCACGTTCTCGATGATGGCGCCCAGCTGCAGTTCGCCCCAGGTGCCGCGCGTCTTCACATTGGTCATCACGCGCTTGAGATCGCCCACGCTGCCGGCCAGCGTCTGCATCTCGCCCAGGCCCTTGTGCACCTGCTCCAGCCGGTCGCTGACCAGCTTGAACGATTCGCCCAGGCGCTGCTCCAGCGTGGCATGCAGCTTCTCGTCCACCGTGCGCCGCATCTCTTCCAGGCGCGCCGCGTTGTCCGACTGGATGGTGGCCAGCCGCTCGTTGAGCGTGCCGCGCAGCTGCTCGGCATGGACCTGGCTGGATTGCGCCAGCCCGCCCAGCTGCTGCTGGATGTCGTTCTTGAGGGAGTCCAGCGTGCTGCGCGTGGTCTGCGCCAGCGCCTCGAAGCGCTCCTGCACATGGGCGTTGAAGCGCTGCGTGCTTTCGCCCTGGGCCTCGCGGGCCTGGGCGCTGTCGGCGGCCAGCCGCACGGTGAGCCGGCCCAGTTCCATGCGAAAGGCTGCCAGCGCCTCGCCCTGCTCGCGCCGCGCCGCCTGGGCATCGAGCTGGGCCTGGGCCAGATGGGCCTGCAGCTGCTGCGACACGCGGTCCAGCCCGCCATCGCTCTTGGCCACGGCCATCTGCGTGGCCTGGGCACCGCGCTCGAGCTGCTGCAGCCGCACGTCCAGCATCTGCAGCGCCTGCAGCACCTGCTGGGGCGCCACCCCGTCCTCGCGCTGCGCCGAGCGCCTCCACAGCAGCCAGATCACGGCCGCCTGCCCCAACAGCAGCACGGCCCAGGCCGCCCACCACACTCCGGATATCTGGGTCAAGATTTTGCTTGCGCTCCATGCAGCGGGAAGCGGCCACGGCCAGCCTTCCCGCGATTGTCACAACACCGTGTTCAGGCCTTGGCGCGCGCGCCGGCGGCCGCCGCTTCGGGCTGGTTCACGGGCGTGCGCGGGCCCTTGCCGGACAGGAAGTCGATCAGGTTGTCGGCCGCCAGCTCGGCCATGGCGCTGCGCGTGCCCATGGTGGCGCTGGCGATGTGCGGGGTCAGCACCACGTTGGGCACGGTCAGCAGGTCGGGATGGACCGAGGGCTCGCCCTCGAACACGTCCAGGCCTGCTGCAGCAATGGTCCTGTCGCGCAGTGCCCTGGCCAGCGCCGCGTCATCGACGATGCCGCCGCGCGCGATGTTGATCAGCGTGGCCGTGGGCTTCATCCGGGCGATCTCGGCCGCGCCTATGGTGTGGTGGTTTTCCTTGGTGTAGGGCAGCACCAGCACCACATGGTCGGCCATGGCCAGCAGTTCATCCTTGCCCACGTAGCCGGCCTTGCATTCGGCTTCCAGCTCGGGCGACAGGCGCGAGCGGTTGTGATAGACCACCTTCATGCCGAAGCCATGCGCCCCGCGTTTGGCGATGCCCTGGCCGATGCGGCCCATGCCGATGATGCCCAGCGTGCTGCCGTGCACTTCCGAGCCGGCAAACAGGTCGTAGCGCCAGGAGTTCCACTTTCCTGCGCGCAGGTAGTGCTCGCTTTCGGTCACGCGGCGGGCCGTGGCCATCAGCAGGGCAAAGCCGAAATCGGCCGTGGTCTCGGTCAGCACGTCGGGGGCATTCGTGCCCTGCACACCTGCAGCCGTCATCGCAGGCACGTCGAAGTTGTTGTAGCCCACGGCCATGTTGGCCACCACCTTCAGGCGCGGGCAGGCGGCCAGCAGCGCCGCATCGATGGTCTGCGAGCCCGTGGTCAGCACTCCATCCTTGTCCTGCAGATGCCGGGCCAGTTCCTGCGGGCTCCAGACCACGTCATCCTGGTTGGACTCGACCTCGAAGTGCTGCTCCAGCTTGCGCACCACTTCGGGCGGGATGGCACGGGCGATCAGGATGCGGGGTTTGCTTGCCATGTCTGTCTCTTTCCTTGTCTTGGCGTTAGGCGGTTCTTCAGCGGAACCAGATGAAGCTCATCAATACGAACAGCGGCACCAGAATGCACAGCGACCAGGCCATGTAGCCGAAGAAGCTGGGCATCTTCACGCCGCGCTCCTCGGCAATGGCCTTGACCATCAGGTTGGGCGCATTGCCGATATAGGTGTTGGCGCCCATGAACACCGCGCCCGCCGAGATGGCGGCCAGCGTCGAGGCCATGGCCGTCATCATCTGAGCGGCGTCTCCACCCGCCGTATTGAAGAACACCAGGTAGGTCGGCGCGTTGTCCAGGAACGAGGACAGCAGGCCCGTGGCCCAGAAATACATCAGCGGATCGGGCGTGCCGTCGGCACGCGTCACGGCCCCCACGATGGCGCCGAAGGGTCCGGCCGTTCCCGCCTTGAGCATGGCGATCACGGGAATGATGGTCAGGAAGATGCCCGCGAACAGCTTGGCCACTTCCTGCATCGGCCCCCAGCCGAATTCATTGGCTTGGTGCACGCTGCGCGGCGTGAGCCTGAGGGACAGCACAGTCACGGCGACGAGGCCCGCATCGCGCACCAGACCCGGCAGGCCCACATGCGTGCCGGCCAGCACCAGGCCGGCATCGGTACGCCACAGGCCGCTCATCAGCACCAGTGCCACCACGGCCAGCAGCAGCACGAAGTTCACGCCGCCATCAAAGCCCAGGCGGCTGGCGCGGCCCAAGGCATCGACGCTGGGCGTGGGATCGGGCAGATCCGCTTCGCCGGCCTTGCGCAGCAGCCAGGCATCGATTGCGTAGAACAGCGCCAGCAGCGCGCCCACCAGGAACAGCGTCTCGGTGAAGATGTGGCGTACCGTCCAGAAGAAATCCACCCCCTTGAGAAAGCCCAGGAACAGCGGTGGATCGCCCAGCGGCGTCAGCGAGCCGCCGGCATTGGAGACGATGAAGATGAAGAACACCACCACATGCACCTGGTGCCTGCGGTTGTCGTTGGCGCGCAGCAGCGGCCGGATCAGCAGCATCGAGGCGCCCGTGGTCCCCATGAAGCTGGCCAGCACGGCGCCGATCGCCAGAATGGCCGTGTTCAGCCCCGGCGATCCCTTGAGATTGCCGCGCACATAGATGCCGCCCGACACCGTGTACAGCGCCGTCAGCAGGATCACGAACGGCAGGTATTCAGCCAGCAGGGCATGCACCAGGTTGGCCATGGCCGCGCCCACGCCGAACACCGCCGCGAAGGGCAGCAGAAAGACCAGCGCCCAGGCGGCCGTCACCTTGCCGAAATGCCGGTGCCAGAAATGGGGCGCCGCCAGCGGCACCAGGGCGATTGACAACAGCATGCCCGCAAACGGCACGCCCCAAAGTACCGAAAGCTGGCCGCCGTCGATATCGGCGGCCAGGGCCCAGGATGGCACGCAGGTGGCCAGCAGCGCCAGCAATCCGCGCAATGCCTTCATGGTCCCGTCTCCTCTTTGTTCTCTATTCACTGTCCCCTCCTGGCGGCAGATGGTGCCGCAATCAAGCCTGCGCCGCAGGCGGCGCAATCTCGAACACCTGACGCAGGTAGGCCAGGTACTTCTCGTCATCGCACATGCTTTTGCCCGGCGTGTCCGAGAGCTTGGCCACGGGCTGGCCGTTGCAGCGGGTCATCTTGATGACGATCTGCAGCGGCACATGGTCGGGCGCGTCGCCCAGGTCGTTGGTCAGGTTGGTGCCTATGCCGAAGGCCAGCTGGCAGCGGCCATGGAAGCGCTGGAACAGCTCGATGGTGCGCGGCACCGTCAGGCCGTCGCTGAAGATCAGCGTCTTGGTCAGCGGATCGATGCGGTTGGCACGGTAGTGGGCCAGCAGCCGCTCGCCCCACTCGAACGGGTCGCCGCTGTCGTGGCGCGCACCGTCGAAGAGCTTGCAGAAGTACAGGTCGAAATCGCGCAGGAAGGCCGACATGCCGTAGACGTCCGACAGCGCAATGCCCAGGTCGCCCCGGTATTCGCGCGCCCAGGATTCGAAGCCGAAGATCTGGCTGTCGCGCAGGCGCGGGCCCAGGGACTGGCAGGCCTGCAGGTATTCATGCGCCAGCGTGCCAAGGGGCCGCACGCCCAGCTTCATGGCGTACAGCACATTGCTGGTGCCGGCGAACTGGCCCTCGGACTCCACGGATGTGCCGGGCCGGCCCAGGCGTGCGCACAGCACGCGCAGCACCTCTTCATGCCAGGCCCGCGAAAAGCGGCGGCGCGTGCCGTAGTCGGCAATCTTGAGCTGCTCCAGGCCGGGCTGCTGCAGCAGCGCAATCTTGGCGTCGAGACGGCGCCGGCCTTCCGGAAAATCGGGCACCGGCTGGGTGTTGCGGAAGTACACCTCGTTGACGATGGCCAGCACGGGAATCTCGAACAGGATGGTGTGCAGCCAAGGCCCGCGGATGGTGATGTCGATCTCGCCATTGGGCAGCGCCTGCACCGTGATGCATTTCTCGTTGAGGTGGAACAGGCCCAGGAAATCGACGAAGTCGCTCTTGATGAAGCGCAGCGAGCTCAGATAGGCCAGCTCCGCGTCCTGGAAACGCAGGCTGCACAGCGAGCGGATCTCGGAGCGGATCTCGTTCACATAGGGTGCGAGCTGCACGCCGGGGTTGCGGCACTTGAAGCGGTACTCGACCTGTGCTCCGGGAAACTGGTGCAGCACCACCTGCATCATCGTGAATTTGTACAGGTCGGTATCGAGCAGGCTGGTGATGATCATGGACAGAGCCGGGCGGTAAGCGCCCCAGCGGTCAGATGGCAGACAGCTTTCGAGTGTAGGCCATACACACGCTGCCGCGCTGCGAGCGGGCGCCTTGCATGCGCCCCGAACGCCATCAACCGCGCAGCAGCGGCTCCAGCACCTGTCGCAGCGCCTGCGGAATCTGGGCAGGCCGGCGCGTATGCCGGTCCACATAGACATGCACGAAATGCCCGGCCGCCGCCGTCAATGGCTCGCCCTGCGCGAACAGCCCCACCTCGTAGCGCACGCTGGAGCCACCGATGCGGGCCACCCGGATACCGGCCTCCACCTCCTGCGGGAAGGCCAGCGGCGCAAAGTAATTGCATTGCGTCTCTATGACCAGGCCTATCGTCTCGCCCGCATGAATGTCCAGCGCGCCCTGCTCGATCAGATGGGCATTCACCGCCGTATCGAACCAGCTGTAATAGACGACGTTGTTGACGTGCCCGTAGACGTCGTTGTCCGACCAGCGCGTGCTGATGCGTCGGAATGCCGCATAGGCCGAACGGGGCTGCGGCGCGGGGCGGCTCGGGGGCGATTCATTCATGGCGGCCATTGTGCCGCCGGCCGAATGCGCCCTGTCCCCAGCCACTGTCGCCATCACGACGCGCACTGCTGCCAATCACTCGCCAAGCGAGTAAGCATGCAAACCGAAAAATGTCGTCAAACCGACATAAAACCAATTCAAAATCAAAGACTTACAAAAAACCCACAGCTTTGCCGATTTTTTTGCTGCACCGCAGCATCAGGTACTTGATTCCTTTTTTGCAATCCCTACAATAAGACCCATGCTGCACTGCAACATGACACTCAGTCAGGTCAGCGCAGGCAATTCCCCGTAACCCGAGACCCCTGTGGTCCGTTTTTCTGGAGACTGACATGAGCTTGACCCCTGACCAAATCCTGAGCGCACAAAAGGCCAACCTGGAAACCCTGTTCGGCCTGACGAGCAAGGCCTTCGAAGGCGTTGAAAAGCTGGTGGAACTGAATGTGACCGCCTCGCGCGCCGCACTGAACGAAGCCGCCCAGCACACCCAGGCCGTCCTGAGCGTGAAGGATGCGCAGGAGCTGCTGTCGCTGCAGGCCAACCTGTTCCAGCCCCTGGCTGAAAAGACCGCTGCCTACAGCCGCCACCTGTACGACATCGCCAGCGGCACCGGTGCCGAGCTGGCCAAGGCCTTCGAAAGCCAGGCGTCCGATCTGCAGAAGAACTTCAGCGCCCTGGTGGACACCACCGCCAAGAACGCACCCGCAGGTTCCGAAACCGCCGTGGCCGTGATGAAGAGCGCCGTGTCGGCTGCCAACAATGCCTTCGAGTCGGTGCAAAAGGCCGTCAAGCAGGCTTCGGACCTGGCGGAAGCCAACTTCACGGCCGTGACCAACACCGCCAGCGAAGCCGTCCAGTCGGCCCAGACCCGCAAGCGTTGATCACGCCGTCTTACAACAGGGTTGCGTGCAAGAATCAGTGATTACCCTCATAATTGCATGCATCCCGGGTCGCAAGACCTGACCAGTTGTCTCCTTGGATCCTCTCGAAACCCCCGTTTCTGGATCCTTTCAAAACCCAGTCCTTGGACTGGGTTTTTTTTCGCCTGCCATGGCCTGTTCATGGTTTGAGCCTGCGCATGGCCAAAGCCACAATGGCCGATGCGGCCAGCTGCATTGCGGCCACTCCATAAAGGCCCGCGCCGACACCACCGGTCCACTGCTTGGCCCAGCCCATCATGAACGGCGTGGCAAAGCCTGCGAGATTGCCTACCGAATTGATGAAGGCAATGCCCGCAGCAGCCGCTGTGCCGGTCAGAAACGAAGCTGGCATGGCCCAGAACACCGGGAAGGCGCCCAGAACACCAATGGCAGCAATGCTCAAGGCCACCATGGCCAGCACCGGGTTGCCCATGGTGGCGCCAGTCAGCGCAAGCCCGACAGCACCGACCAAGGTGGCACCCGCACAATGCAGACGGCGCTCGCGGGTGGCGTCGGAATGTGCCCCGTTGATCACCATGGCCGCCGTGCCAAGCATGAACGGAATCGCCGACAGCAGGCCGATGTGCAACGCACTGTGCACACCCAGCTCACGCACCAGCGAAGGCATCCAGAAGGCCAGCGTGGCATTGCCGCCCACGATGCAGAAGTACGCCGCCGTGCACAGCCACAGCGCGGGCAGACGCAGTGCCTGCATGAAGCTTGCATGCTTGCCCGCACCCTGCCGCTCGGCGTCGAGTTGCATTTCCAACGCGCTTTTCTCTGCCTCGGACAGCCAGTGAGCCTGGCAGGGCCTGTCGGGCAGCCATGCCAGGACCACCAAGCCAGCGATCACCGAGGGAATGCCTTCCAGGACGAACAGCCACTGCCAGTTTCGCAGAGGGGCCACTGCCTCCATTCCACTCATGATGAGCCCAGCGATGGGCCCGCCCACCACGCCCGCGATGCCGAAGGAAGTCATGAACCATCCGTTGATGCGGCCTCGCCTGGCAGCCGGAATCCAGTAGGTCAGGTAAAGCATGACGCCCGGGAAAAACCCCGCCTCGAACACACCGAGCAGGAAGCGCAGCGCATAAAAGGCCTCGGGCGTGGTCACAAAAGCCATGCCCATGGACGCCAGCCCCCACAGGATGGTGATGCGCGCCAGCGTCTTGCGCGCACCTATGCGCTGCAGCAACAGATTGCTGGGGACCTCGAAGAGAAAGTAGCCGATGAAGAAGATGCCTGCGCCCAGTCCGTAGACAGCCTCACTGAATCGCAGGTCCTGCAGCATCTGCAGCTTGGCAAAGCCGACATTGACACGGTCTATCCAGGCCAACAGAAACAGGAAGACAAGAAAGGGGATCAGCCGCCATGCAACCTTGCGATGCACGGCGTCCGAATCGAAAGCCGGCGCTTGGACCAGCGCCTGGGGCAAAGGCAACTGCGGGGAAAGAGCGTCCATGATGGGTGGTTCCTTGGTAGGTATGCCTGCACAAGACATCCCCCTCGAAACAGCGAGGTCAGGATGCACGATCAAATTTTTTTGATTTCTATAAATATATTTTTGATCGCGCAAATAACTTATATACCCCGGGACTTCCCGCAGATGTCCTGCCTGCGCCCTCGTGCGCTCAAGCCAGCAGGTGCTTGGGCAGGGCCGCGATGAACGACGCGAAACTGGCCGAGCCCTGGCCAGGACTCATGTGCCGGGTCATCAGGGAGGCCGCCCGCGAAGCATCCTGCGCCTGGACTGCTTCGACCATTTCTCCATGCTGAGCCCAGGACAGGGCCGTCTGGCCAAAGGCCGAAAATGCATGGCGTCTGTAGGCACCGGTGCGTGAACGCATACGCAGGATCTCCTGCCGAAGATAGGGATTGCGCGCCCCCTGGTACAGCGCCTCGTGGAAGCGCCGGTTGTGCTCCTGCCAGGCTTGTGCGTCCTCTCGACGCGCCACGGCTGACGCGCGTTCATGGATGGCGGCCAGCTCCTCGCGCTCTGCTGGTGTCATGCGCTCGCAGGCCAGCCTTGCGCCTATGCCCTCCAGTTCCGCCAGCAACTCCCACATGGCCAGCAGTTGGCCCACATCCATCTTGGCCACCACCATGCCGGCGCGCGGCAGATTGACCACCAGGCCCTGGGCCTGCAACTGCAGCAGAGCCTCGCGTACGGGTGTGCGTGACACGTCATAGGTCTGCATCAGCGCCTGTTCATCCACCGCATCCCCGGGCAGCAGGCTGCCGTCGCGTATGGATTCCTCAATGGAAAGGCGGATGCGCTCAGCAGCCTTCATAGCAAGCCTCCCCTTCGCAAAAACAGAACGGATCGCCGCCTGATTTTATTTCCTTGACTTTCATAAATATATTTATGACACTCAAAATTAGATCAATGCACAAGCGTAGCAGGAGACAAGCACCATGCACGAAGACTGCTCACATGATTGGCTGGCCTGGGCTGCGCTGGCCTGCCGACTGCGGGGCCTGGCTTTGCCACCGCAGGACCTTCAGGCCATTGCTCAAACACTGGCCCGATTGAGCGCCGTGGCGAACGAACTGGAGTGCACGGAGCCCGGCCATGGCTGAGTTCGAGACGCTTCCTTCAGTGGACGAAATGCTCCGGCGCTTCGCCCTGCTGCCTCCCTCGGCACATGACAGTCATGCGGCAGCACTGGCCACCGAATTCAGGCGCCGCAACGCGCAGTGGCACTGCGCGGAGCACATCTTTGCCGCACCGTCGCCCCAACCCGGCGGCCTGCTCTCCGGCGTGCCACTAGCACACAAGGACGTCTTCGACACGGGCCTGCACGTACCAGGTCTGGGCCGGCCTCGCACAACGGGGCAGATCCGGCCGGCCGCCACCGTCTTGCAACGGCTGAAGGCGCAGGGCGCACTGCACCTGGGCGCGCTCACCATGGCGGAATTTGCATGCGGCGCCACGGCAGAGAGCCTCCATTCACCACGGCTGCTCAACCCTCTTGACGCCCAGGCTGCCGTCGGCGGCTCGTCCAGCGGATCGGCCGTGGCCGTGGCTGCGGGTCTTTGCGCGGCTTCGCTGGGCACCGACACGGCGGGCTCAGTGCGCATGCCGGCGGCAACCTGCGCCCTGATCGGCCTGAAGCCTACGCGCGGCCTGCTGCCCTCCGATGGCGTGGCGCCATTGGCTCCCACTCTGGATACCGTCGGGGTGATCGCGCGCAGCGCAGCCGATGCGGCCCGCATCTTCACAGCCATGCTGCCGACGCGGCCTGACACGCCGGAGCCCCCACCGCGCTGGCGCATCGGCAACGCAATGCGCACAACCCACGAGGATGCCGGCGTGGCGGCTGCGCTGACCCTCTTCGAAAAGAGCCTGCACGCCAGCGTGCAGATCCAAAACCGCCCAGCGCCTGACCTGGGCCGGCTGAACCGGCTGGCCCAGATCGTCCTGCATGCCGAGGCAGCCATTTCACTGGAGGCCGCTGTGCGCACAGAGCTTGACACCCTGGCTCCGGCCACAAGGGCCATCGCCCTGCCGGGCTGGGCCATGCCAAATGGCTGGTATCGCCATGCCTTGCATCAGATACCGGCACAGAGCCATGCCTTCATGACCACCTGCCTGGACGGCATCGACCTTTTGCTGACGCCCTGCCTGCCAAAAGGCGTGCCCGACCGCGAGACCGTCACAACCTCCTGCCCCGGCTTCGACCCTCGCGCGCTGGCGGCAATGCACCGCCACCACGCCTATATCAACTACCTGGGGCTGCCAGCGCTGGTCATGCCCGTGGGCAAGGACGGCCGGGGCCGTCCGGTCAGTGTCCAGATCGTGGGAGCACCCGGCAGCGAAAGCCTGCTGCTGGCCTTTGCCCACGAGTTTGCCTTGCCCTTCCATCACTTTGTGCACCCTTGATACCGGGAGACAACATGCCTCAAATCAACGCATCCCCCGCCCTTGCGCATCTGCGAGTGCTTGACCTGTCACGCGTGCGGGCCGGCCCGACCTGCGTGCGCATCCTCGCCGACTTCGGCGCCGATGTGATACGGATCGAGCCACCGGCAGGCATCGATCCCAATGAGGCCATGTTTGCCGCCGACCGCCAGGGGGGAGACTTCCAGAACCTGAACCGCAACAAGCGGTCGCTGACACTCAATCTCAAGACGCCCGAGGGCTTGGAGGTATTTCGCAAGCTCGTGGTCGACGCCGACGTGGTGGTCGAGAACTGGCGGCCCGATGTCAAGGACAGGCTGGGTCTGTCCTACGAAAAGCTGAGCGCCATCAACCCCCGCATCATCCTGGCCAGCATTTCGGGCTTCGGCCAGAACGGTCCCTATGCAGGCAGGCCCGGCTTCGACCAGATCATCCAGGGCATGGGTGGACTCATGTCGGTCACCGGTTTTTCTGGTGGCGGACCGCTGCGTGCAGGTCTGGCCGTGGCCGATTGCGGCACCGGAATCTATGCCGCCGTCGGTATCCTGCTGGCTTTGCTGGAGCGCGAGCATTCGGGCCTGGGTCAGTGGATTCACAGCTCGCTGCTGCACACGCAGATAGCGCTGATGGACTTCCAGGCCGCGCGCTACCTCAACGAAGGCGACCTGCCGGTGCAAGTGGGCAACGACCATCCCACAAGCAGCCCCATGGGCCTGTTCAATGCGCGCGATGGCGCCTTCAACCTGGGAGCCTCGGGAGAGGGCAATTGGAAGCGTCTGTGTGACTGTCTGGGCGAGGCTGCGTGGCTGCAGGACCCGCGCTACGCGTCGGAAAAACTGCGCGTGCGCCACCGCACTGCGCTGAACGAGGCCCTGGCCAGGCGCTTTCGGGAACGCGACGTAGCCCACTGGGTGAAGCTGCTCAATGACGCAGGTGTTCCCGCAGGTCCGGTCTATTCCATGCCTGAGGTGTTCGACGACCCCCAGGTGCGACATCTGGGTGTGGCGCAGGCCGTCCCCGGCGACGATGGCAGCAGCTACCGGCTCATCTCCCAGCCCGTCACTCTGGAGCGCACGCCTGCCGGCATTGCGCGCCCTGCGCCTGGCTGGGGCGAGCACACGCAGGAAGTGCTGGCCGAGATCGGCTATGGCACTGCCGATGTGCAGCGCATGCGCAGCGAGGGGGTGGTATGAGCGGCGGCCATATCCAGCAGGCGTTGACCGACGGCATCGCCACCTTGACGATCTGCCACCCCGAACGGCGCAATGCAATGACGCTGGCCATGTGGCAGCAGCTGGCGCAGGCGCTGTACCAATTGCGCGAGGCCGATGGCCTTCGTGTGCTGGCACTGCAGGGCACAGGCAGCCAGGCCTTTGTCTCGGGCGCTGATATCGCAGAGTTCGATCAGGTTCGCGATGGCGCCGAGGCTGTGCTGCGCTACAACCAGGCAGTCTCTGAGGCACAGCAGGCGCTGGCAGGGTTTCCCGCCCCGACCGTGGCGCTGATCCAGGGCGCCTGCATGGGCGGGGGTATTGGCCTGGCACTGGCTTGCGACCTGCGCTATGCCAGCGCAAGCGCGCGCTTGCGCATGCCGGCCGCACGGCTCGGCCTGGGTTACGGCTTGGCCGACATGCGCCGTCTCGTCGAGGTGACAGGCATGGCATCAGCCTTCGAACTGTTCTACACAGCACGCACGCTGGACGCATTCCAGGCCCTGGCCAGGGGACTGGTGCAGGAGTGCTTTGCTTTGGAAGACTTTGCAGCCCTGTCACGCGCGCGCCTCGAGACCATCGCAGCAAACGCGCCGCTGACGTTGCGCGCCGCGAAAGCAGCCATACTGGCCTCGCGCCAGCCAGGCAGCAGTGCACAGGCCGTGGCCACAGAGGCACTGATACGCCAATGCTTCGACAGCGCGGACTATGCAGAAGGCCGCCGCGCCTTTGCGGAAAAGCGCGCCCCTTCATTCACAGGCCGATGACCGCACCCATGATGAACAATCCCCGCATCCCGTTTCAGCTATCCAGCCGCAGGCCAGCGCTGCGCGGATTGGACGGCCGACATATCCTGGTCCACCTGGTCATCAATGTGGAGCACTGGCCCTTTGACCAGCCCATGCCGCGCACCGTACTCACGCCGCCCCACGGCCGAGAGAATCTGCCCGACGTTCCCAACTTCAGTTGGGCCGAATACGGTCTGCGCTGCGGCCTGCCTCGCATGATGGCGGCCATTCGCAGCCGCGGCCTTGTTGCCTCGGCCAGCCTCAACGCCACCGTCATCGACGCCTATCCCCAGGCCGCTCAGGCATTGCTGGACGCAGGCTGGGAAATCATCGGACATGGCATGCACCAGCGCGCGCTGTCGCACGATGGTGGTTCAGACCAAGCCGGGGCCATTTCCAGCGCACTGGACCGCATAGAACGCTTTTGCGGAATCCGGCCCCGCGGATGGCTGTCGCCGGGCCTGCGAGAAACGCTGCAAACGCCCGACCTGCTGGCCCAGGCCGGCATAGACCATGTATTCGACTGGTGCCTGGATGATCTGCCCAACTGGATGCAGACCTCCAGCGGTCAGTTGCTGGCGCTTCCATACGCGCTGGAACTCAACGATTCGGTCATTCACGCCGTGGAAAAGCACGCCACGGGCGAGTTCGGGCGCCGCCTGGAAAGCACGCTGCAGGTTTTCGAGAACGAGGTGCGCGAGCATGGCTCACCGCGCGTGCTGACGCTGGGCCTGCACCCTCATCTGATGGGAGTCCCCCATCGCCTGCCCGATTTCGAGTCCATGCTGGATCGGCTACAGCAGCATCCGATGACCCGCTTCGTGACAGGCACCACCCTGCATGCCTGGTATGCGCAGCAGTGCCCGTCACCCACCTGCACGCATGACCGAGGTGCTGCATGAATGCAATCGACACACTGGTCGCGCACGTACAGCACCTGCGCTATGAGGACCTGCCTGCGCCTGCCGTGAACGCCGCCAAGGCATTTTTGCTCGATGCCGTCGGCGTGGGGCTGTCAGGCTCACGCCATCCGCGCATGGCCGCGCTGCACCGGGCGGCAGCGGCCCTGGGCCAGGGACAAGAGGCCACGGTGTGGGCCAGCGGCGAGCGACTGCCGCTGGCCAGTGCGGTGATGCTCAACGCCTACCAGGTCTTCAATCAGGAATTCGATGCCATCCATGACCGCGCCGTGGTCCATGCATTCGCCTGCATCGCGCCTGCGACGCTGGGCTACGCCGAGCGCGAGGGCGCAATCGACGGCCGCCAACTCATAGAGGCGGTGGCCGCTGGCCTGGACTTCGCCATCCATGTGGCGCTGGCGCAGCGCGCGCCCATGCGCTTTTTCCGGCCCGCCATGTGCGGCGGGCTGGGCGCCACGGCCGCACTGTGCAAGCTGGCGAGTCTGGACGAGACCACCACGCGTGATGCGCTGGGCCTGGCCTACAGCCATCTGTCGGGCACCATGCAGGCGCATGCCGAGGGATCGCCGGCCGTAGGACTGCAGGTAGGACTGAACGCGCGTGCCGCAGTCACAGCCTTCGAACTCGCACAAGCGGGTTTTCCTGGGCCGCGTGACATTCTCGAAGGGCCGTTTGGCTATTTCGCGCTGTTCGACGCCGGCCAGGCCCGCTGGCACGAAGTGGCTGCCGACGTGGGTCATGTGTTCCAGATCGAGCGCATGAGCCACAAGCCCTACCCCACAGGCCGCGCCACGCACAGCGGCATAGGCGCCGTACTGCAATTGATGCGCGAGCACGGATTGCATGCGCAGGACATCGCAAGCGTATGCGTACATGCCTCTGCACTCATCGTGCGCCTGGTAGGCCGGCCGGCGCACGCCGGCATGGACTCGGCCAGCGCAAGACTGTGCATGGGCTACGCGGTGGCCACGGCCGCGCTGCAAGGCCACGTAGGCCTGGACGACTTCGACGCCGCCATGCTGTCCGACCCGCGCAGGCTGGAGCTGGCCTCACGCGTGCAGGTGCTCGACGACGGCAACCCCGACCCCAATGCAATGACACCCCAGCGCGTGGAGTTGCGGCTTTGCAATGGGCGCGTGCTGTCACTGGACATGCCCGATCTTCCTGGCAGCCCCGCATTGCCGCTCAACGAAGCCGAGCAGGATGCGAAATTCCACGCCTGCTGCGCGCATGCACTGCCGCCGGTACCGAGTGCACGGGCCGAGAAACTGCGGCAGGCGCTGCGCCAGTTGCAGGACCAGACGGACCTGCGCGACATCATTGCGCTGATGCGTCCGGCATCCTCGCCGCACTGAGCACTGCACCCTGCAACGCACAAAGGCCCTGGGGCGAGAAAACCTTTGGAAGCCTCTTCCCTTTATTAAGAACAATTCGCGTTTGACCTATCATCGCGCTTTGCCAACAAAGAGAGGCCTGTCTTCATGTCGAAATCCCTGAAAGCCCTGTTTGCCGCTTGCGCCCTGGTGGCTGCCGGCACAGCCATTGCCGACTCCCAGGTCGTCAACCTCTACTCCGCGCGCCACTACTCCACGGACGAGGAGCTGTACAACGGCTTCACCAAGGCCACCGGCATCAAGATCAACCGCGTGGACGGCGACGACGCCGGCATCATTGCGCGCCTGAAGGCCGAGGGCCAGGCCTCGCCGGCCGACGTGATCCTGCTGGTCGATGCCGCGCGCCTGTACCGCGGCGAGGTGGATGGCCTGTTCCAGCCCATCCACTCCAAGCTGCTGGAAGACGCCATTCCCTCCAACCTGCGCGCCCAGCCCACGGCCGATGGCATCAGCTGGTTCGGCCTGTCCACACGCGCCCGCGTCATCGTCTACAACAAGGCCAAGGTCCAGCCCGCCGACGTGCAGAACTACGAATCGCTGGCCGACCCCAAGTTCAAGGGCCAGCTGTGCATCCGCTCGGGCTCGCATCCCTACAACCTGAGCCTGTTCGGCACCGTGGTCGAACACATGGGCGAGCAAAAGGCAGAGGGCTGGATCCAGGGCATGAAGGCCAACCTGGCCCGCCCGCCCAAGGGTGGCGACACCGACCAGATCAAGGCCGTGGCCTCGGGCGAATGCACCATCGGCGTGACCAACAGCTACTACCTGGCGCGCATGATGCGTTCGGGCAAGCCTGAGGACCAGGCCGTGGTCGGCAAGATCGGCGTGGTCTTCCCCAACCAGTCCAGCTGGGGCACGCACCTGAACATCGCGGGCGGCGCCGTGGCACGCCATGCCAAGAACAAGGACAACGCCGTCAAGTTCCTGGAGTACCTGGCCAGCCCCGCCGCCCAGAACTACTTTGCCAACGGCAACAACGAGTGGCCAGCAGCCAAGGGCGTGGAACTGGACAACCCCGCACTCAAGGAAATGACCGGCGGCAAGCCCTTCAAGAGCGAGACCATCCCGATCACGGCCGTGGGCAAGAACATGACCAAGGTCCAGCAAATGCTGGACCGTGCCGGGTTCCAGTAATCCCCATCGCGCCCATCACCAGCCCGGCACTGCCGGGCTTTTTCTTGGGCGCGACATGGCTGCGGCCGGGGCTGCATGCATAATTTGAGAGTTACGTTTACGTCAACGTCAGATAACCAAGGAGACATTCCATGCAGATCAAGGACCGGGTATTCATCGTCACGGGCGGCGCCTCCGGGCTGGGCGAAGGCACGGCGCGCATGCTGGCGGCCGAGGGCGGCAAGGTGGTGATCGCCGACATGCAGGCGGACAAGGGCGAGGCCGTGGCGCGCGAGATCGGCGGCGTCTTCGTCAAATGCGACGTGAGCCAGGAGGCCGATGGCCAGGCCGTGGTGGACAAGGCCGTGAGCCTGGGCAAGCTGGCAGGCCTGGTCAACTGCGCAGGCATTGCGCCCGCCGAGAAGACCGTGGGCAAGAACGGCGCGCACAACCTGGCGCTGTTTTCCAAGACCATTACGGTCAACCTGATCGGCAGCTTCAACATGATCCGCCTGGCCGCCGCCGCCATGTCGGCCAACGAGCCCGAGAGCACGGGCGAGCGCGGCGTGCTGATCTCCACGGCCAGCGTGGCAGCCTACGACGGCCAGATCGGCCAGGCGGCCTATGCGGCGTCCAAGGGCGGCGTGGTCGGCATGACGCTGCCCATTGCGCGAGACCTGGCGCGCAACGGCATCCGCAACATGACGATTGCCCCCGGCATCTTCGGCACGCCCATGCTGTTCGGCATGCCGCAGGAAGTGCAGGACGCGCTGGCCGCCGGCGTGCCCTTCCCCAGCCGCCTGGGCACGCCCCAGGACTATGCCAAGCTGGTGCGCCACATCCTGGACAACGACATGCTCAATGGCGAGGTGATCCGGCTGGACGGGGCCATTCGTCTGGCGCCGAAGTAAGCACCCCCTGAGCGGCTGCGCCGCTTCCCCCTCTCTTTCTCGCTTCGCGAGGGAGGGGGACGACACCCTCGCGGCGGGGCGGCGCGGCCGGCATAGGCCCTTGCTCGGCGTCCCTCGCGTTGGGCCGCGCCGTTTTTGGAGATACGCGCGTTGTCAGGCCGTGGTGCGTGCAGGCTCTTTGGCCATCATCTCCAGCCCCTTGCGCAATGCAGGGAACAGGCTGTGCTGGAAGTTGTTCCAGCGCAGCTCAAGAATCGTGTCTTGGGGATCGATGTCGGTGCCCAGCACGTCGGCGATGACTTCGCCGGAGTCGATGCCGTTGTCCACGTAGTGAAAGGATGCGCCGGTCTTGAACAGGGGCGGGACCGGGCGCTGTTCCATGGTCTTCCAGTCCACGATCCTGCGGCCCTGCGCGCCATGCAGCGCGTCCAGCGTGGCGCAGGCGCCCCGGCGTTCATAGGGCGACTCCAGGCGCGTGATGCCGGGGTGGATGTTGGCGATCCTGCGGTGGAACAGGGCCCCGGGCCGCACGAGCCGGTCCAGGATGACGAGCAGGCCGTCCAGCACCACCCGCTCGGCACCCAGCTGTACCAGCCTGTCCTGCAACTGCGCCTCGAACATCTGCTTGCCCGCGGCGCGCTGCGGATCGTTCAGCGGCAGGCGCCGGTAGGAAGACGGCACGGCCATGAGCAGGTCATTGACCCTGCGCCCCTGGATGCGCAGGTCCGGCGGATAGAACCAGCGGCCGCCCGGCCGGTAGCTGAAGCCGTAGTCGCCGATCTTTTCGCGGTCGCGGGGCGAGGCCTCGTCGTCGTCGTGGATCACGGCCTCCAGGCTGTAGATATCGCCCAGCGGGCTGGTGTCCAGCAACTCGCCCAGGTATTCGAGCGGCGATTTCATGTAGCGCGTTGCGCCCTTGTAGGCGATGTGCTGGCCGGCCTGGTCGGCGGCGGCGTTTCTCAGGGACCAGATGTAGACGAGTTTTGTCTTTGCCATGTTCGTGGATTCAGCAGGAATTCAGATGTCGGCCAGCACGCCTTGACTGGCGGGACTGGCCGATGCAGCTGCCACCGGCTGCGCCCCGTCTTGCGGCAGGACCATGCGGCCGGCCTCCATGCGCACGATGCGGTCGGCCAGGTGGAAGTAGCGATCGTCATGGGAGATGACCACCAGCAGGTGGCCCCTGGCGCGCAGCTCGGGCAGCAGCTCGGTGTAGAACAGGTGGCGGAAGCTCGGGTCCTGGTCGGCCGCCCATTCGTCGAAGACCAGCACGGGCCGGCCCTCCAGATAGGCGTGGACCAGGGCCAGCCGTTTTCGCTGCCCGGTGGACAGGTCGATGGTGCTGAAGCTGCCGTTGCGCACGCTGACCTTGTGGGCGATCTCCAGCCGCTGCAGGTAGGGCAGCGCGGCCTCGGGCAGCGCGGCGGCCTGGCCTTCCTCGCCACCGGCCACCAGGTCCTCGAACAGGTAGAAGTCCGAGAACACCGTGGTGAACAGCTGGCGGTAGTCATCGCGCGTCTGTGCCGTGACGGGCTGGCCGTCATGCAGGATCTCGCCCTGCTGGGGCGCGTACAGGCCCAGCAGCAGCTTGATCAGCGTGGTCTTGCCCGAACCGTTGTCGCCCACCACAAAGACCAGTTCGCCCTTGCCCAGCTTCAGGTCGATGGGGCCGATCTCGAAGGCCTTGCCGCCTTCGGGCGCATCGAAGGCATAGCGCACGCCCCGCAGCTCCAGGCCGTGGTCCAGGCGGACCTCGCCGGGCGGGCTGTCCAGGTGCAGGTGCGGCTCGGGGCTGGCAAAGCGCGCCGACAGGTCGGCAATGCGCTGCAGCGCCACCTTGGCACGGCCCAGGTTGGGCAGCGCGCCCGCGATCTGGTCCATGGGGCCCTTGAGGAACAGCAGCACCAGCACGAAGCCGCTGAGCACCACGGGCTCGGTGGTGCGCAGCGCGGCCCAGCCCAGGATGAGGGCGATCAACAGAAAGAACAGCGCCGAACCGAAGGCCGTGGCCAGCACATAGGTGTTGATGGCGCGGCTGTTGATGCGGCGGATGGCATCCACGGTGGAGCCGATCTGCCCGTCGAAGATGCGGCCCCGGCGCGCGCGGTGCATGCGCAGCTCCTTGGCGCCTTCGCTGATGGCGCGGTAGGCCTTGTGCAGCACTTCCTCGTGATCGCGCGCCTTCCAGAACCCCGCCACGCCGCGCGACTGGGCCAGCGCCTGCAGGCTCACGCCCAGCACCAGCGCCACCACCAGCATGGCAAACAGCGGCGGCGACAGCAGGGCCAGGTAGGCCAGGCAGCCCAGCGCAATGGCCAGGGCGATCACGTTGGAGGCCAGCACGAAGGCCACGTCGCTGATCATGTCCACGTCCTGCGTGAGCACGGGCATGAGGCGGTGCGTGCAGTAGCGCTCCAGCGCGTCGATGGGCGCGGCCAGGATCTTGCTGGCCAGCTCCTTGCGCAGCCGGGCCACCAGGCGCTGCCCCACGAAATTGCCCGACATGTCGGACGTGGCCCGGCACACCAGCACGGTGGCGCACAGGGCGATGAAGGTCAGCAGCAGCCCGCCGGCCAATCCGCCTGGGCGGTTGAGCACCTGGTTGATGGTCGCCAGCAGCGCCACCGTGGCCCCACCCGCGCAAATGCCCGTGACCACGGACAGCGCCATCCACGGCAGGAAGGGCCTGAGCAGGCGCAGTACCTCGGAGGGCGGTCGGCTGGCGTTTTCCATAAGGGATTCCTCTGGCGCCCGTGGGCGCATGGTCTTGCAAAGCCGGCGCGGCCCGGCGTTTCCTGGAGCGCGGCGCACGGCGAGCGCTCCCTACTCCCTGCAAGACGTGCGTGCGCCAAAAATGTTCACCGCCCAGGCGATGAACAAATTCCGCCGCCCAGCGTCATCACGGGGAAGGGGCAGCGCGGGCGCCATGCCCTGCACCGGCCCGCCCTGCCTTGTCTGCCGCACACCCGAAGGACGCCATGGCTCTCCACCCCGACCTGCAAGCATTTCTTGAACTCGCCAACGCCCAGGCATCCAGCCGCCCGCGCATGAGCCAGATGACGGCAGCGCAGGCGCGCACCGCCTACGACAACGCCACGCTGGCGCTGGACCTGCCGGGCGACGATCTGCCCACCGAGGACCTGGAGCTGCCCACGCGCGACGGCGCGCGTATCCGTGCCCGGCTCTACCGCGCAGCCCCTGGACACACAGCCGCGCCCTGCCTGCTGTTCCTTCACGGCGGCGGCTATGTGCTGGGCGGCCTCGAATCCCATGACAGCCTGTGCCGCAGCCTGGCGCTGGGCACGCCCTGCAATGTGCTGGCCATCGACTACCGGCTGGCGCCAGAGCACCGCTTTCCCACCGCCTTCCTCGACGCACAGGACGCCCTGGCCTGGCTGCTGGAGCACGGCGGCCGCCATGGCCTGGACGCGCAGCGCCTGGCCATTGGCGGCGACAGCGTCGGGGGCACGCTGGCCACGGCCCTGTGCATCGCCGCGCGCGACGCGGGCATGCCCCAGCCCTTGCTGCAGTTGCTGCTCTACCCCTGCACGGCAGCGCAGCAGGACAGTGACTCGCATGCGCGCCTGGCCACCGGCCATCTGCTGGAAGGTGACACCCTGGCCTGGATGTTCGGCCAATACCTGCGCAGCGATGCGGACCGGCAGGACTGGCGCTTTGCCCCGCTGCAGGCATCCGACCTGGGCCGGCTGGCCCCCACGCTGATGGTGCTGGCCGAGTACGACCCGCTGATCGACGAAGGAAAGCGCTATGCCGAGCGGCTGCAGGCCGCCGGCGTGGCCGTGGACCTGCAGATCTACGCCGGCATGGTCCATGACTTTGCGCGGCTGGGCGCCCTCACCGAAGAGACCGAGGTGCTGCGCGGCCGGATCTGCAAGGCACTGGCCCATGCCTTCCAGGCGACCCGGATCCCGGCCCTGGCATGAACGGCCCTGGCATGAACATTTGCCGCGCCTGCACGTCATCCCGGTCATGAGGCTGCCTTGTGTCCCCTGCGTCCCTTGCGTCCCTTGCGTCCCTTGCGTCCCTTGTGCCCTTGCCCCCATCCGTGTCCCGCACGCGGGGCACTCCATCTGAAAGAGTCCACGTGCGTCCAGCCGAAGCCACCGCTACACCGTCACCGGACGCCTCCGGCGCCAGCTACCTTGCCCATGCAGGCGCCGAGACGATCAGCGTCTTCGGCGATGGACAGCGGCTGCGCCTGGAGCGTTCGGGGTCCGTGGATGCCGGCAGGCCCGGCAAGCACAGTCTCTGGAACCTGTCGCCCGCGGCCGCGCCAGGCCTGCTGCGGCTGCAATGGCTGGGCCCCTGCTCGGGCATGCCCGAAGCGGATGAACTGCTGGCCGCGCTGCAGGCCGGTTTCGGCCTGCGCCCGGATGCCCGGGAAATCGAGCTGTCCCTGCCCCGCCTGCCACCGGGCCTGCGCGACAGCATTGCCACAGTGCAGCCGGGCCAGGCCCCGTGCGTGGCAAGAAGCGTGCTGTGGCAGCAGCCCCTGTGGCTGCCCCGCCCGCGCCCACCCTATGCCCTGCACTACACGCTCACCGAAGGCCGGCGCCACCCCGTGCGCCTGCACAAGCCGCGCGGCGAGGTCTACCGCCGCTTCATCCCCTGGCTGGGCCGCACGCTGAGCTTTCGCACCGTGGAGCCCGAGGCCGACCTGCCCCTCATCCACCGCTGGATGAACGACCCGGTCGTCGCGCATTTCTGGGAGGAAAGCGGCGACCTTGCCCACCACCGCGCCTATCTGCAGCGCATGGCCGGCGACCCGCATGCGCTCGGCCTCATCGGCTGCTTCGACGGCGAGCCCTTCGGCTACTTCGAGGCCTACTGGGCCAAGGAAGACCGCATCGCCCCCTTCTATGACGCGGGCGACCATGACCGGGGCTGGCATGCGCTGGTGGGGGAGGCGCGGTTCCGCGGCCAGCCCTACCTGACGGCCTGGCTGCCCTCGCTGTCGCACTACCTCTTTCTGGACGACTGCCGCACGCAGCGCATCGTCGTGGAGCCGCGCGCCGACAACCGCAAGATGCGTAAAAGCCTGCCGCGCTGCGGCTATGCGCTGGTCAAGGAATTCGACTTCCCGCACAAGCGCGCCGTGCTGGGAGTGCTGCTCAGGGAACGCTTTTTCGCAGACGCCTTGTGGATACCGCAGACCGACGCAGCCGCGCCGGACGCACTGGACGCATCGACCCAATGAAAGGACCTTCCATGCAAACCCACCCGCTGATCGGCATCGGCTTCGGCCCCTCCAACATTGCCCTGGCCATCGCCCTCAAGGAGCGCGAAACCGCCGCGCGGGCCATGCACCCCGTCTTCATCGAAAAGCAGCCGCGCTTCGCCTGGCACCGGGACATGCTGCTGGAGCAGGCCCACATGCAGGTGTCCTTCCTCAAGGACCTGGCCACGCTGCGCAATCCCACCAGCCGCTTCACCTTCATCAACTACCTGCACGAGAAGGGCCGGCTGCAGGACTTCATCAACCTCAAGACCTTCTTTCCCAGCCGCCACGAGTTCAACGACTACCTGGCCTGGGCCGCCTCCAAGTTCGAGGACCGCTGCGTCTACGGGCAGGAAGTCATCGAGGTGCTGCCTGAAAAACGCGACGGCAAGGTGGAGCTGCTGCGCGTGCGCTCGCGCGATGCGGCCGGCAACGTGCATGAGCGCCTGGGCCAGAACCTGGTCATGAGCATCGGCGGCACGCCCAGCATTCCCGAACAGTTCAAGCCCCTGCGCGGCGATGCGCGCGTCTTCCACTCCAGCGCCTACCTGCGCAGCATTGCAGAGCATGCCAGGCCGCTGCGCATCGCCGTCGTGGGCGCGGGCCAGAGCGCCGCCGAAATCTTCATGGACCTGCACGGCCGCTACGCCAAGGCCGAGATCGACCTGGTCATGCGCGCCCGCTCCATCCGCCCCTCGGACGACAGCCCCTTCGTCAACGAAATCTTCAACGCCGACTTCGTGGACCATGTCTACAGCCGCCCGCACGACGAGCGCGGCGCTCTGCTGCGCGAGTTCTGGCACACCAACTACGCCTGTCCCGACCTGGAGCTGATCGAGAGCATCTTCAAGGTGTTCTATGAACAGAAGGTCGTCGGCGACACGCGCCACCGCTTCCTGCGCCGCCACGAGGTGCAGGATGCGCGCGCCGCCAGCGACGGCATCCACCTGGGCCTGCGCGATCTCAACAGCGGCATCGACCATGCATCGCGCTACGACGTGGTGGTGCTGGCCACCGGCTATGCGCGCGAGCACCACAAGACCCTGCTGGACCCGCTGGCCCCCTACCTGGGCGACTTCTCCGTGAGCCGCGACTACCAGGTGCACACCACGGCGGACTTTCGCCCCGCCATCTTCCTGCAGGGCGCCTGCGAGGGCTCCCACGGCCTCAGCGATACCCTGCTGTCCGTCACCTCGGTGCGCACCGGCGAAATCGGCGACGCCCTGCTGGCAGCGCAAGCCCAAAAACCCGATGTTGCGCGCACAGAACAGCTGGCGCTGCAGGACTGAAAGATCGCACCGGGCATGATGGCGCACGAATCTCCCATGCCATAATTTGAATGCAAACCATTTGCATTTGATTTCGAATCACCTGCGCCGCTGAATCCCATACCCGCTGCTGCACCGCCCCGGCCCTGGCCGGGGTTGCGGCATCCGGTAGGCCCATCTCTGTACGGACCCAGGGGTTCCAACCCATCGCCCTTGCGGAAAGGCAGGTATCCGGATGCGTGACCTGATCCAGGAACTCGTGGCTCACTATGGCGATCTGCGCCGCCAGCTCACGCGCGATCTCCGGGATCCGCACTATGCGGCCGACATCGCGCAATCGAGCTTCGAGCGGGTCTATGTGCACGCCCTGGGCCTGCGCAGCGGCAAGAAGGCCGAGGCGCTGCCCGATGCCGACATCGAATCCCCGCGCGCCCTGCTGTTTCGCGTGGCACGCAACCTGTGCATAGACGATGCGCGCAAGCGCAAGACCTCCCAGGACTGGACGCGCCAGCAAATGGCGGTGCAGCACAGCGCGCCCTCCAGCGAAACCCTGGCCGCCCAGCGCCAGATCCTGGACCGCATCGTCCAGGCGCTGGAAAGCCTGCCGCCGCGCCGGCGCGAAGTCTTCATCCTCTTTCGCGCGCACGGCTACACGCGGGCAGAGATCTCCGAGCAGCTGCACATCACCGAAATGGCCGTCGCCAAGCACATGGTGCGCGCCACGCTGGACTGCTCGCGCGTGCTGGCCCAGCTGCGCTCCGAGCTGATCGAGGACCATGCGCTGGGCAGCGCCATGGATTTCGACAACAGTACACTGACCGACGACGCATCCTGACCCCCCCTTTCCATGTCAAGTGCACCTAGCGAGCGCATGGTCGAGCATGCGCTGACGCTGATCGTTCAAAGCGAAATCGCTCCCGACCCGGTGGCCCACCAGGCCCGCCTGACCCTGGGCGAATGGCGCGGGAAATCAGCCCGGCACGATGCCGCCGCACGCGAGGCGCACCTGCGCTGGAACATGCTCGGCGGCCTGTCCGGCGGACTGCGCGAGCAATTCCAGGAAACCGCCCTGCTGGCGGACAGCGCCTCGCGCTCCACCAGGAGCGTCCAGCGCCGCAAGCTGCTGCTGTCGTTTGCAGGGCTGCTGGGCACCGGCGCGCTGGCCGGCCGGGGCGCCTACTGGTACTGGCAGCAGCCCCTGCACACCTCGGCCTATGCCACGCGCAACTCGCAGATGCTCAAGGTCACGCTGGCCGACGGCAAGGCGCCGCTGCAGGCCAGCCGCATCGAGCTGGCGCCCCAGAGCGCCATTGCCGTGACGCTCTACCGCCAGCGCCGCAGCGTATCCATGTCGCGCGGGGAAGCGCGATTCGAAGTGGCATCGGACCCCGACCGCCCCTTCGAGGTCATCACGCGCGAGGCGCGCATCGAGGTCGTGGGCACGGTGTTCACCGTGCGCGACCGTGGCGGCACGGTCACGGTGGGCGTGGAGCATGGCCATGTCAGGGTCCGCGTGCTGGGCAGGGATGCGCAGGATCCGACGACCGAGGCGGCGGCCACGCTGGACCTGCTGCCAGGCCAGGTGGTGGACATCCGCAATGGCCAGCCCGAGGCCGTGCGCCAGGCCGATGCCGCCACGCTGTCCGCCTGGCGCGAAGGCTGGCTGGTCTTCGAGAACACCCCGCTGGCCGAGGCCCTGGCCACCGTCAACGCCTACCGCAGCCAGCCCATCGAAGCCGCCGATGCGCGCGTGGCCGCGCTGCGCCTGACGGGGCGCTTTCGCGCCAATGACTCGGCCGGCCTGCTGGCCGTGCTGCCCTCCATCCTGCCGCTGAGGGTGCGCGCGCAGGCCGATGGCAGCGTGCAGCTGCAGGCGCTCTGAACGGCGCCTTCGGTTCCCCGACAAAGAAAAGGCCACGGCCGGATCGCTCCAGCCGTGGCCCATGGCCCATGCCCGCTTACCAGCGATAGGTGGCCGTGCCGATCACCTTGCGGGGCTCGCCGTAGAAGCAGCCGTAGGAGCAGCTGGCGATATAGGTCTTGTCGGTCAGGTTGGTGAGGTTCAGGGCGAAGCGCCAGGGTCCGGTGGTGTAGCTGACCATGGCATCCACCAGGGTGAACGCCGGCAGCGAGACGGGAACGCCATAGGCCAGGCCGCGTGTCTGGCCCAGGTACCTGGCGCCCATGCCCACCTTGAGGCCGGCAAGCCCGAAGTCGCCAAAGCTGTAGTCACCCCACAGCGATATCTGGTTGTAGGGCACGCCGATGGAGCGCTTGCCCAGCTCGTCCGGCTGCAGGGGGCTTGCCTGCGTGGTGCGCGCATCCGTGTAGGCATAGGCGGCAATGATGTTCACATTGCGGCCTATGGAGCTTCGCGCCTCCAGCTCGAAGCCACGGGAACGGACTTCCCCGGCCTGGATGTTGAACGCCCTGCTGGCGTCCTGGGGATCGGGCACGAGCAGGTTCTGGCGGGTGAGCTGGAAGACCGCCGCCGAAACCATGGCCCTGGAGCCGCTGGGCTGGTAGCGGACACCGGCCTCGTACTGCTGCCCCGTCGTGGGCTTGAACCGCGATCCAAGGCGGTCCTGGCCCTGGGTGGGCTCGAAGGACTCGCTGTAGCTGAAGAAGGGGGCAAGGCCATTGGCGGCGAGATAGACCACGCCCAGCCGGCCCGTGAAGGCCGAGCTTTTCTCATTGGCCGCGCTCACGTCCCCGGTGAAGAAGTTCGTCTCGTTGAAGCGGACCTTGTCATAGCGGCCGCCCAGCAGAACCACCCACTTGTCATCGATCTTGATCTGGTCCTGCGCATAGATGCCGAGGCGCTTGTAGTCGTTCTTCCAGGACGAGCGGTAGTAGGGGGAGACAGGGCCCACCGGCTTGCCGTAGACCGGGTTGAAGACATCGAGGTCGGCGGCCTGCTGTTCATAGCGCTCGGTCTCGTGCTTTGGCAGGGCGTAGTCGAAGCCCACCAGCATGGTGTGCTTGATGCGGCCCTGGTCCAGCTGGTACTGCAGCGAGGTATCGGTCACGAAGGCCGACGAGCGGTCCCAGCGCGGCTGGTAGTAGCGCTCCACCACCGAGCGCTGGTCGGCGGACAGGCCCCAGCCGTCCGTGCTGAAGTAGCTGCTCTTTGCGTTGTAGTAGCGCATGCTGTTCCTGAGCTTGAGCTTCTCGGAAAAGGCATGTTCGAAGAGATAGCCGATGGAGTAACGGTCCAGATCGAATTTGTCCCGTCCCGCCTCTCCGATGAAGCGGTTGCGGGGAATCTGTCCATTGATGTTGGGCAGCAGGGTGCCGTAGGCGGGCAGCCCGTAGACGTAGGTGGTGCGGTCCTTCTGGACCTCGGCCAACAGTGTCAGCGAGGTGTTCGCATCGGGCTGCCACTTGAGCGATGGGGCGATATAGGTTCTGTCATCGGGGACTCGGTCGATGAAGCTGTCGCTGTCGCGCTTGAGCGCCACCAGCCGGTAGGACCATTTGCCCTCGTCGTCCAGGGCACCCGCAAAATCACCCGAGACCTGCTTGCGCCCGAAGCTTCCGGCATCGATGTTCAATTCCCGGATTTTTTCCGCGGTGGGCCGCTTGCTCACGGTGTTGACCACGCCGCCCGGGGAGACCGAGCCAAAGATCACCGAAGAGGCACCCTTGAGCAGCTCGATGCGCTCCAGGCCGTAGGGCTCCTGCCGTCCGTCGTAGATGTTGGCCGTGAACAGGCTGCCGTCCCGGTACATGCCCGTGGTGCGGAATCCGCGCAGGTACAGGCTGTCCGAGGTCCGGTCCAGGCCCTCGGCGCGGGTGACGCCGGCCGCGTAGCCCAGCGCATCCTGCAGGCTTTGCGACTTCAGCGTCTCGATCTCCTGGGCGCCGATGACCGTGATGGACTGCGGTGTCTCCAGGATGGGCGTATCGGTCTTGGTACCCGTTGAACTGCGCCGGGCGACATAGCCCTGCACGGGGCCGGCTGCGGTTTCGCTGTCCGTGACGTTGATGGTCGGCAAGGTCGCGCCGGAGACCGCGGGACGGCGGATGGCGAAGCCTCCGTTGTTCATCCTGATGGCTTCCAGGGACGTGCCGGCCAGCAGCTCCCGCAAGGCCTGCTCCGATGTCAGGCGGCCGTTGACGGCGCGGGAACTGAGCCCGGCCACCAGGTCGCCTGCGGCAAACATCTGGGTTCCCGTCTGGCGGGACAGCTCGTTGATGGCCGAAGCCAGGGCCTGGGCCGGCACATGGATATCGAACACTTGGGCAGCCTCCTGCCCTGTGGCCTGGGCCACCGCCTCGGTGCTCCAGAACGAGACGGAACCAAAGGCCGTGGCAAGGGCCAGGCTCAGCAGATGTTGACGGGGCAAGGAACGCATGGCTGAAGAATTTCCAAAGGCATTGAATGAGACTGGTTACCAACCGGGCGCGGACCTCGGCGCTGGTTGTTGTGCATTCCAAAGACGTTCTGCGCAGAAAAATGGAGACAAGGTGTAACCCCGATTTCACGAAAAAACCGGGATGGGACGGGGGCGTCCTGCCCCGTCCCCGGCTCACGTCAGTCCAGCGCGTACTCCAACGCCAATGCATCGAGGATTTCGGCCGTCAGCCCCTCGTTCCTCATGATGGCGTAGTGGTCGGCGCGGATCACCGTGCCCTCTGCCCTGTCGACCCCCTCGGCCCCCTCCTGGCGCAGCTGCTGCGCGAGCCGCAGCCGGTGCCCGGCCGCGGTTTCATCGCTCCACCAAAGGCTTGCCGCCGCTTGCACGGGCGCCAGGGCCTGCGCCTGCAGCGCCAGGTGCTTCAGGTGCAGGGTGGTCAGAAAGGCCTGGGCCAGGTCGGCGCCGTCCATGCAGGCATGGCCGCTCGGTCCCCCCGGTCCCTGCCTTGCAGCTTCGCGGCCCAGCGCGGCAGCCAGCAGATCGGCGCGGGGCGGCACCGATGCATCGATGTCCGCAAGGTCCTCGATGCGTGCCAAGGGCAGCATCTGCGAGACGAAGAGCCGGAAGTCATCCCACCACGACGGGGACCCGGCCGCATCGCCAGCAGGCACGAACGGGTCCACCAGCCCCAGGAAACCCACCGTCTGTCCCTGGCCTTCGAGCCGGGCCGCGATCAGGGCCGCCAGGCTGCCGCCCAGGGACCAGCCGAGCAGGTGGTAGGGGCCGGCGGGCTGTACCTGCCTCACCATCGCGCAGTAGTCGTCGGCCATCTGCTCCAGCGAGCGGTCGCGGTAGCCGGGATCGCCCAGGCTGCGGCAGGGTATGGCGTGGACGGTGCGCCGGTCCTGCAATGCCCGCGCCAGCGGCTGGTAGTCAAACACCGTGCCGAACCCGGCATGCACGCAAAACAGCGGTGGCGCAGCCTCACACACGGCGTTGAGCGCCACGACTCCCCCAGCTCCACCGGCGCCGGCTGAGCGAAGCTCCAGCAGGCCGGCAATGGTCGGCCGCTGCAGCAGGTCGCGCAGCTTGAAGTCCAGTTGCGGATCGCCCAGCTTGCGCACCTTGGCGTGCATCCTGAGGCTGAGAAGGGAGTCGCCTCCCAACTCGAAGAAGTTGTCGGTCTCGCCCACGCGTTCCACGCCAAGCACCTCCTGCCAGATGCGGGCCAGCGCCATGGCCGACGCTGTGGACGGTGGCACGTGAACCCGCCCGGCATCTGCCTGCGGCAGCGGCAGCGCACCACGGTCGAGCTTGCCGCTGACCAGTCTTGGCAAGGCGGGCAGGACCAGCGTATGGGCCGGCAGCATGTAGTCGGGCAGGTGCTCGCCTGTCTGCTGGCGGATGCGCTGGACCAGGGTCTGCGCGGCGGTGCCCTCCTCGCCCACCACATAGGCCACCAGCTGCTTGCCTGTACCGGCATCCTGGACCAGCACGGCGGCATCGACCACGCCGGGCACGGCCCGGACGGCCTTCTCGACCTCGCCCAACTCGATGCGGAAGCCCCGGATCTTGACCTGGTGGTCGGCCCGGCCTATGTACTCGATGTTGCCGTCCGGCATCTCGCGCACCAGGTCCCCCGTGCGGTACAGGCGGCCGCCACCGCCGTCGAAGGGGTCGGCGACGAAGCGCTCGGCCGTCAGGCCGTGGCGCGACAGATAGCCGCGCGCCAGTCCATAGCCGCCGATGTACAGCTCGCCCACGACGCCGTGCGGCACCCGGTGCAGGTCGGCATCCAGGATGTGCACCGTGCGCTCGCCCACGGGCCGGCCGATGGGGGCGTAGGCGCAGTCGAAGGTCTCGCTGGCCTCGGCCTTCCAGATCAGCGGCGTCACCACCGTCTCGGTGGGGCCGTAGCCGTTGATGAGCAGGCGCGGGCGCAGGCTCTGGCGCACCTTGTCGTAGGCGGCCTTGGGCATGGCCTCGCCACCGAAGACGTACAGCTCCACCGGCGGCGGCTCCTGCGACTGCTCTGCGGCCCAGTCCGCGATCTGCGCCAGATAGGCCGGCGGGAACGCGGCATTGGAGATGCCGTGGTGACGCAGGGCCTCGCAGGCCTGCTCCGCCGTCCACATCTGCGGCTCGCGCAGCACCAGGCCGGCGCCGATGCTCAGGGCCGTCAGCCAGCGCTCATGCGCGCCGTCGAAGGAGAAGGACATGAAATGCAGCTCGCGCGAGTTCGCCCGCATGCCGTAGATCCCGGCCGTGGCCGCGCAGTGCATGGCCAGCGGCCCGTGCTCGACCACCACGCCCTTGGGCTGCCCGGTCGAGCCCGAGGTGTAGATCACATAGGCCAGGTCGCGCTCGTGCACGGCATGGGCCGGCGCCGCGTTGCAGGCCTGGGTGAAGTCCACCTCCTCGGCCACCACCAGATGGGCCACGGCCGGCGTGCCCAGCTTGTGCAGCGCCGACCTGTGGGCGATCAGGTGGGAGGCACCGCTGTCTGCCAGCATGAACCTCTGGCGTTCGGCCGGCGACGCCGGGTCCAGGGGCAGGTAGGCCGCGCCCGCCTTGAGCACGGACAGCAGGCAGATCACCATTTCCAGCGAACGCTCCATGGCGATGCCGACGATGGCGCCGCGCCCCACGCCGGACTGCACCAGGCGGTTGGCGAAATGGTTGCTGCGCGCCTGCAGCTCGCCATGGCTGATGGTCTGCTCGCCCATGAGCAGCGCCACCGCACCCGGGTCCCGGCGCGCCTGCAGCGCCATGCAGGCATGCACGGGCAGGAACGGCGGGCGGCAGGCATCCGTTCCTGTGCCCGTGCCCGTGCCCGTGCCCCCCGGCCCATCGCGGCCGGGCTCGGGCAGCAAGGCAATGTCCCGCAGGCAGTGCATGCCCTCGCCCGCCATGGACGCCAGCACCTGCACCAGTTGCCGCAGCAGTGCCTGCACGGCGTCATCGCCGAAGCTGCTCCGCTGGTAGATCATCTTGAGCGACAGCACATCGCCCAGCCGCACCTCCAGGTCCATGGGATAGGAGGTCACGTCGATGGCATGCGTCACCGCAAACCGCAGATGCGGGTCGTCATGCGCGGACAGCACCGCATCCATGGGGTAGTTCTCGAACACCAGGATGCTGTCGAACAGGCCGCGCTGGCCCTTGCCCGCCCAGCGCTGGATGTCCGAAAGCGACGTCTGCTCATGCTCGCGCGAGGCCAGGTTCTGTGCCTGCAGCGTGCGCAGCCAGGGGCCCAGCTCCAGCGCGCCGTCGCAGGCCACGACCACCGGCAAGGTGTTGATGAACAGCCCCTGCATTCTTTCCACGCCGGCCAGCTCGGGCGGGCGGCCAGCCACCGTGGCCCCGAAGGCCACCGTGGCCTGGCCCGTGTACCGCGCCAGCACCAGCGACCATGCGGCCTGCACCAGGGTGTTGGCCGTCACGCGCTCGCGCTGGGCAAACTCCACCAGCTGCTGCGTGGCACCGGCATCCAGCGCGGCGCCGGCCTCGTGGTGCCCCTGACGGGCTGCAGGCAAGGCACCAGGCCGGACAGCAGGCCGGGCAAGCGCATCCACCAGCAAGGTGGGCTCGTGCAGCGGCTGCACCAGGCGCCTCCAGTAGGCCTCGCTGGCCCCGTGGTCCAGGCCTTGCAGCCATGCGATGTAGTCGCGGTAGCTGGTGTCCACGGGCTCCACGGCAATGCCCTTGTAGTCGCGCAGCACCTCGCCCAGCAGGCTCGATGAACTCCATCCGTCCGTGAGCAGGTGGTGGGCGGTCCAGATGCAGTGGTGGCTGCCATCGGACACCCGGACCAGGGCCAGCCGCATCAGCGGCGGCTTGCTGAGGTCGAAGGCCGCGAACTGCCCGGCGGCCAGGGCATCCAGGGCCCCCGCCACATCCTCGCTGTGCCGGCAGTCATGCTCGGTGATGTCCAGCAGGACCTGCCTGGCCACCCATTGCAGCGGCAGGGACGCATCGGCCAGGAAGCCGCTGCGCAGCACGGCATGGCGGTCCAGCACCGCCTGCCAGGCCTTTCGGAAGCGCGCGGCATCCAGGCCATGCGCGTCGATGCGCAGCTGGGTGACATAGGACAGCCCCGAGGGATCGGACAGGCTGTGGAACAGCATGCCCGACTGCATGGGAGACAGCGGATAGAGGTCCGCCAGATTGCCCGCAGGCAGGTCCAGGCCGTCCAGCTGCGCCTGCGTGACCCGGGCCAGCGGGAAGTCCGAGGGCGTCACCCCCTGCGCGCCGCTCAGGCAGTGGTCGATCAGGCCTTCCAGCTCCTGCCGGTAGCGCCCCATCCAGGCCTGCACATCGGCGGTGTCGTGGCGCGCCGTGCTGAAGGCGGCCGTCATCACCAGCTCGCCGTCGTACACGCGGCCATTGATGGTGAACTCGTGCGACAGCGGCGCCGAGGCGTCGGCCGGCATGCCGCTGCCCTCTGCAGCCGGCAGCCATTGGGCCGCGCTGTCAAAGCTTGCATCGAACTGCCCCAGGTAGTTGAAGACCAGGCTGGCCCGGGGCAAGGCCTGCATGGCCTGCCTTTGCTGCGCCGTGCCCAGGTACTTGAGCACTCCATGGCCCAGGCCGTGCAGCGGCACTTCGCGCAGGCTTTGCTTGACGCGCTTGAGCGCGTCGCCCGGGCCTGTGCCCGCATCGAGCGCCACCGGGAAGACGCTGGTGAACCAGCCCACGGTGCGCGAGACGTCTACGCCGGCCGACAGCTCCTCGCGGCCATGGCCCTCCAGGTCCACGAGGATGCGCTGCTGCCCGCTCCACGCGCACAGGGCGCGCCCTAGGGCGGCCAGCAGGATGTCGTTGATCTGCGTCCTGTAGGCCGCCGGCACGCGGCTGATCAGGGCCTCGGTGCGCTCGCGGTCCAGCCGCAGCTCGACGCTGGACTGCCATGCCAGGGTGTTGGCCCCCCCGGGACGGGCACAGGGCAGGACGGCCGGCACCTGGGCCAGCGCCTGCCAGAAGGCCAGCTCGCCGCCGCATTGCGCGGCATGGGCCTGCAGCGCCTGCGACCAGCGCTGGTAGCTGGCGGTCTTGTGGACCCTGGCGGGCTCCAGGCCCTGCAGCCGGCTGGCATAGGCCGAACGCAGGTCTTCGAGCAGGATGCGCCAGGAGACCCCATCGACGACCAGATGGTGGGCCACCAGCAGCAGGCGCCAGCTGCCGTCGCCCACCTCGATGCACAGCCCGCGCAGCAGCGGCCCGTGGACGATGTCCAGGCTGCGCTGCGCCTGTTCGCACAAGGCCTCGATCGCGCCGGCATCCCGTGCCTGGCACACCCACAGCAGTGCCTGCAGGTCGGCCTCGGACGGGCTTGCGTAGGCCTGCTCCCAGGCGCCCTGCGCCGTGGGGCGAAAGCGCAGGCGCAGGCTGTCGTGCCGGGCCAGCAGGTCGGCCAGGGCCTGGCGCAGCGGTGCAGGCTGCAGCGGCTGCGTGCTGCGCAGCAGCAGGGCCTGGTTCCAGTGGGATCGCTGCGGCACGTCCGTTTCGAAGAACTCCGCCTGAATGGGCAGCAGGGGAACGCTTCCCTGGACCGGGGTCTCCTGCTCCACCGCCTCGTCCTGCACGGGCTCGGCCACACGCGCCAGCTCGGCAATGCTTTGCCGCTCGAACAGCTGCCGTGGCGACAGCTTCCAGCCGAAGCGTCGCAGGCGCGAGACGATCTGCAGGCTGAGGATGGAATCACCCCCCAGCGCGAAGAAGTTGTCGCTGCGCCCCACCCGCTCCAGGCCCAGCACCTCGGCCCAGACACGGGCCAGCAGCGTCTCCAGTTCGCCCTCGGGCGCCTGGCTGGCGGCTGGCATGCCGAACGCGGGCAGGGCCTGCCGGTCCAGCTTGCCGTTGGCGTTCTGCGGCAACTGGTCCAGCACCATGATGGCGCCCGGCACCATGTAGTCGGGCAGTACCGTGGCCAGGCGCTCGCGCATCTCCTGCCCGTCCAGGGTCCGCCCGCTGCGGGCAGACACATAGGCCAGCAGCCGCGTGCCCGCCGGTCCCTCGCCGGCCACGACCACGGCCTCGCGCACATCGTCCAGCGCCAGCAGTTGCGCCTGCACCTCGCCCAGCTCGATGCGCAGGCCGCGGATCTTGACCTGGTGGTCCACCCGCCCCAGGTACTCCAGCTGGCCCTGCGCATTCCAGCGCACCAGGTCGCCCGTGCGATAGAGTCTTGCGCCATCGCGGCCGAAGGGGTCGGCGACAAAGCGCTCCGCGCTGAGCCCTGCCCGGTTCAGGTAGCCGCGCGACAGCAGGGGCCCGCCTATGCACAGCTCGCCGGCCACGCCCAGGGGCACGGGGCGCATCCGGTCGTCCACCACCCACATGTGCCGGCCCGCCAGAGGCCGGCCTATGGGAAGGTCCTGGGGCGCCGCGCCGGCGCCTTCCACCAGGCCCGTGCAGTCGAAGAGGGAGGCCGTGACGGTGGCCTCGGTCGGGCCATAGGCATTGAGCAGCCTCACATGGCCCAGCCCGGCATCGCGCCAGGCCTGCAGGCCGGCGCCCGGCATGGCCTCGCCGCCCACATGCACCTGCCTGAGCCGCCCGTACCCGCGCAGGCCCTGGCGCGCAAAATCCTGGACCAGCAGCAGCCAGTAGGCGGTGGTCAGATCGGCCACGCTGATCTGCCTGGCCATGAGTTCCCTGTGGAAGGTGGCGCTGTCCCAGAGTTCGGGCCCGCGCAGCACCATGGCCGCGCCGGCCACCAGCGGCGCGAACAGCTGCTCGATGCAGCCATCGAAATTCAGCGTGGCGAACTGCAGCACGCGGTCCTGCGGCGACAGCGCGGCAAAGCCGACGGCCAGCTGCGCCTGTTCGGCCAGGCAGCGGTGGGAGATGCCCACGCCCTTGGGGCGGCCGGTGGAGCCCGAGGTGTAGATCACATAGGCCAGGCATTCGCCATGCACGGCGGCGCCGGGGTTGTGGTCGGGCCCCGGCATCGCGCCGATGGCATCCAGGTCCAGCGCCTTCACGCGACCGGCCACCGCAAGCCCCAGGCGGGACTGCGTGAGCAGGCAGGCCATGCCGCTGTCCTCGACCATGTGGGCCAGGCGCTCGGCCGGATAGCCGGGGTCCAGGGGCACATAGGCCGCGCCCGACTTGAGCACGGCCAGCACGGCCACCACCATCTCCACCGAGCGTTCCACCGCAATGCCCACGCGCACCTCCGCGCCCACTCCCTCGGCGATCAGGCGGTGCGCAAGGCGGTTGGCACGCCGGTTGAGCTGCGCATAGCTGATGCATTCGTCGCCAAAGACCAGGGCCGTGGCCTGGGGCTGCTCGTCCGCCTGCTGCTCGAACAGCCTGTGCACCAGGGGCTGGGCATCGCGGCTCTGCGGGTTGCATCCAGACTGCACCGATTGCGCCCATTGCGTCAGCAGCGCCCATTCGTCCCGGTCCAGCAGCTCGATATCGCAGGCCGGCAACGCAGGCGTTTCGGCCAGGGCCGCAACAATGCCTTCCACGGCGGCCAGCATGTAGGCGCACAGGCGCTGCGCGCCCACGGTCTTGCTGGCCTGCCCGACCAGGCGAAAGCCCTGGCCCAGGTCATCGATGGACATGTCCACCGGGTAGTTGGTGCGCTCCTGCCCGCCCAGGGCCGTCATGCCTTCCCATACGCCCGAGGCTGCGTCCGCTGCGGCGCCCTCTTGCGGGGCCACGCTGTAGCGGTAGTTGAGCAGTGCCGAGAACAGCGGCGTCCCCCCCGCCAGAGCGCTGCAGCGCTGCGCCAGCGACAGCGTGGCGTGCTCGTGGTGCATCAACCCCGTCAGCCCCGCATGCGTCTCTTGCAGGCAGTCCTGCACGCTGCGCCCGCCCAGCCGTATGCGCAGCGGCAGCGTGTTGATGAACATGCCCAGCGCGCTGTGCGCGCCCTCCCCGCCCTGCATGCGGCCAAAGAGCACGGTGCCGAACACCACGTCATCCTTGCCCGTGGTCCTGCCCAGCACCAGCGCCCAGGCCAGGTGGAACAGGCTGGCGGCACTCACCCCATGGCGCTGCGCCTGCCGGCGCAGCTCGCGCGACAGCGGTGCATCCAGCGCAAGCCTGGCCTCCTCCACCGCGCTGCCGTCGCCCTGCACATCCAGCAGGCCAAACGGCGCCGTGGGCTCGTCCACATCGCCGAGCATGGCGCGGAAGAAGTCCTCATGCTCGCTGGTGCTCACGCCCAACCGGGCCTGGGCCACGAAGCGCCTGAACGGCAGGGGCCTAGGCAGCTCCGCCTCGCGGCCCTGGGCCATCAGTGCGATCTCCTCGACGATGCGCTCCAGCGTCGTGTGGTCCAGCACCAGGTGGTGGGTCAGCAGCTGCAGCAGCCAGCGTCCGTTGCGCGCATCCTGCGCCGCCACGGCGCGGATCATGGGCGCGCGGCGCACATCGATGCGCTGCACGCGCGGGTCCAGCACGGCCTGCAGCCGGCTGGCCACATCCGTTCCTTCCCCTTCACCTTCGCTCTCCTCCAGCCAGTCGAGCAGCACCTGCGCCTGCCGGCAGACCACCTGCACGGGCTCGGCCAACCCCTCCCACAGCACGGCCGTGCGCAGGATGTCGTGGCGTGCGATGACCCGGTTGAGCCGTTGCAAAAAGCCCAGCAGCCGCTCGCGCGTGTCGAAGCCCAGCAGCGTGGGCGTGGCATAGGCGTCGCCCTGCGGGTGCAGCGTGTGGTGGAACAGAATGCCTTCCTGCAATGGCGCCAGCGGATAGATGTCCTGGATGTTGGCCGCGCCACCGGGCACGGCGGCCTCGACCCGTGCGATCTCCTGCACGTCCAGCGCCGCCAGTGTCAGCATGGCGGGCGTGATGGCCGTGCAGCCTTCGGGGATGCCATTGGGCGGCACCTGCACCTGGGCGGCGCCGTCCGCCTGCATCAGCTGCGCCGCAAAATCCGCCAGCTGCGGATGCTGGAACAGGCTGCGTACCGAGGCCGACAGGCCATGCGCGCGCATGCGTTCCAGCATGCCCATGGCCAGCAGCGAGTGTCCGCCCAGCTCGAAGAAGTTGTCGCGCCGCCCCACGCGGTCCTGCCCCAGAAGCTCGGCCCATATCGCCGACAGCTGCTGCTCGACCCCGTTGTGCGGCGGCTCGTATCCACGCTGCGCCCATTCGGGCTGCGGCAGGGCCTTGCGGTCCACCTTGCCGTTGGCATTGAGCGCAAGCGCAGGCAGCACGACGATGGCCGAAGGCTGCATGTAGTCCGGCAGCCGCCGGGCCAGCGCCTGGCGCAAGGTTTCGGCCAGCCCCGCATCGGCGTCCGGGCCGGCCACATAGGCGACAAGGCGTGCGCCCGCCGCGCCCGATGTGGCTTGCGCCGCGACCACCACGGCCTCGCGCACGCCGGGTTGGGCCAGCAGATGGGCCTCGATCTCGCCCAGCTCGATGCGCAGGCCGCGGATCTTCACCTGGTGGTCCAGGCGCCCCAGGTACTCGATCTGGCCTTCGCCGTTCCAGCGCACCAGGTCGCCCGTGCGGTACAGCAGGCCGCCCTGCGTGTCCAGCGGGTCGGCCACAAAGCGCTCGGCCGTCAGCGCGGGGCGGTTCAGATAGCCGCGCGCCAGGCCCATGCCGCCCAGGTACAGCTCGCCGGCCACGCCCTGTGGCGCCGGCCGCATGGCGCAGTCCAGCACATAGGTGCGGATACCGCTGATGGGCCGGCCGATGGGAACCTGGCGCCGCCCGTCGTCGCGGCAGCGCCAGTGGGTGACGTCGATGGCCGCCTCGGTCGGGCCATAGAGGTTGTAGAGACCGGCTCCGGGCAGCAACCTGAAGACGGCGTTCTGCGCCTCGGCCGACAGGGCCTCGCCGCTGCACAGGATGCGCCTGAGGCCCGTGCATGCTGCAACGCCCGCGTGCGCCACAAAGGCCTGCAGCATGGAAGGCACGAAGTGCACGGTGGTGACGCCATGGCCCGTGATCAGCGCCACCAGCCTTGCGGGGTCACGGTGATCGCCAGGCGCGGCCATCACCAGCCGGGCGCCGGCCATCAGGGGCCAGAAGAACTCCCAGACCGACACATCGAAGCTGAACGGTGTCTTTTGCAGCACGGCGTCCGAGGCATCGAGCGCATGGGCCTGCTGCATCCAGGCCAGCCGGTTGTGCAGGGCCGCATGCCGGTTGGCCGCGCCCTTGGGACGGCCCGTGGAGCCCGAGGTGAAGATCACATAGGCCAGATGCTCCCCATGCACGGCAACCACGGGGTTGCGCTGAGATTCACCGGCCACATCGATGCGGTCGATGTCCAGCCACTGCAGATCCTCGCCTGCGGGCAGGCGCTTGCGCAGCGCGCTGTGGGTGAGCAGGCGCCGCACGGCGCCGTCTTCGATCATCTGCGCCAGCCGTTCGGGCGGGTGATCGGGGTCCAGGGGCACATAGGCGCCACCGGCCTTCATGATGGCCAGCAGGCCCACCACCATCTCGATGGACCGCTCCATGGCGATGCCCACCCGGGTCTCCGGCCTCACGCCCAGGGCCATCAGCCGGTGTGCCAGCTGGTTGGCGCGGCGGTTGAGCTGGTCGTAGCTCAGAACCTGATCGCCAAAGACCAGCGCCACGGCATCCGGCCGTGCCTGGACCTGGCGCTCGATCAGCTGGTGCACGGGCTGCATTCCGGGTTCGGCTCGGGCGCCCAGGCTCCAGGCCTGCAGCTGCGCCCATTCCTTGCCGTCCAGCATGTCCAGCGCCGCAGCCTCCAGGCCGGGCTCGCTTTCCAGCGCGTGGACCAGGGAGGCCACGGCCGCCGCCATGTATCCACACAGCCGTTCAGCCCCCAAAGCAGCATCGGCCTGGGCCACGATGCCAAAGCCTTCGCCCAGGTCATCGATGGACACGGTCACGGGGTAGTTGGTGCGCTCCTGCCCGCCCAGCGCCGTCATGCCTTCCCATGCGCCCGAGGCTGCGCCCCCCTCCTGCGGCGCCGCGCTGTAGCGGTAGTTGAGCAGGGCCGAGAACAGCGGCGTCCCCCCCGCCAGAGCGCTGCAGCGCTGTGCGAGCGACAGCGTGGCGTGCTCGTGGTGCATCAGCCCCGTCAGCCCCGCATGCGTCTCATGCAGGCAGTCCTGCACGCTGCGCCCACCCAGCCGTATGCGCAGCGGCAGCGTGTTGATGAACATGCCCAGCGCACTGTGCGCGCCCTCCCCGCCCTGCATGCGGCCAAAGAGCACGGTGCCGAACACCACGTCATCCTTGCCCGTGGTCCTGCCCAGCACCAGCGCCCAGGCCAGGTGGAACAGGCTGGCCGCACTCACCCCATGGCGCTGCGCCTGCCGGCGCAGCTCGCGCGACAGCGGTGCATCCAGCGCAAGCCTGGCCTCCTCCACCGCGCTGCCGTCGCCCTGCACATCCAGCAGGCCAAACGGCGCCGTAGGTTCATCCACATCGCCGAGCATGGCGCGGAAGAAGTCCTCATGCTCCCGGGTGCTCACGCCCAGGCGGGCCTGGGCCACGAAGCGCCTGAACGGCAAAGGCCTGGGCAGCTCCGCCTCGCGGCCCTGCGCCATCAGCGCGATCTCCTCGACGATGCGCTCCAGCGTCGTGTGGTCCAGCACCAGGTGATGCGTCAGCAGCTGCAGCAGCCAGCGCCCGTGGGGAGCATCCTGCGCCGCCACGGCGCGGATCATGGGCGCGCGGCGCACATCGATGCGCTGCACGCGCGGGTCCAGCCGCTGCTGAAGCGCGGCGGCCACATCGCCTTCGCCCTCGCGTTCACCAGGCTCCAGCCAGTCGAGCAGCACCTGCGCCTGCCGGCAGACCACCTGCACAGGCTCGGCCAGCCCCTCCCACAGCACGGCCGTGCGCAGGATGTCGTGGCGTGCGATGACCTGGTTGAGCCGTTGCACAAAGCCCAGCAAACGCTCCCGCGTGTCAAAGCCCAGCAGCGTGGGCGTGGCATAGGCGTCGCCCTGCTGGTGCAGCGTGTGGTGGAACAGAATGCCTTCCTGCAGCGGCGCCAGCGGATAGATGTCCTGGATGTTGGCCGCGCCACCGGGCACGGCGGCCTCGACCCGCGCGATCTGCTGCGCGTCCATCGCCACCAGCGTCAGCATGTCGGGCGTGATGGCCGTGCAGCCTTCGGGAATGCCGTTGGGCGGCACCTGCACCTCATGCCGGGGCAGGCCCTGCTCGCGGCGCAGCGCCAGCGCCAGATCCGCCAGCCGGGGGTGCTGGAACAGCGTGCGCACCTGCGTCACCCAGCCCTGGGCGCGCATGCGCTCCAGCAGCTTCAGGGCCAGCAGCGAGTGCCCGCCCAGCTCAAAGAAATGGTCCTGGCGCCCCACGCGCTCCACGCCCAGCACCTCGCTCCAGAGTGCGGCCAGCCGCTGCTCGCCGTCGCCCACGGGCGCCTCGTAGTGCAGGCTGGCCAGCAGTTCAGGCTCGGGCAAGGCGGCCCTGTCCACCTTGCCATTGGCATTCAGGGGAAGGCGGTCCAGCACCATGATGGCGGCCGGCACCATGTAGTCCGGCAGTTCAAGGGCCAGGCGCTCGCGCAGTTCGGCCGCCGTGACCTGCTGCCCTTCATGCGCCGAGACATAGGCCGCCAGGTGCATTCCGGCAGAGCCCTTGCGGGCCACGACCACGGACTCCCGCACCTGGGGCTGGGCCAGCAGCCGGGCCTCGATCTCGCCCAGCTCGATGCGAAAGCCCCGGATCTTCACCTGGTGGTCCAGGCGCCCCAGGTACTCCAGCTGGCCTTCGTCGTTCCAGCGCACCAGGTCGCCCGTGCGGTACAGGCGGCCGCCGCCCTGGTCGAACGGGTCGGCGACGAAGCGCTCGGCGCTCAGGCCGGGCCGGCCCAGGTAGCCCTGCGCCAGCGCCTGCCCGCCCAGATAGAGTTCGCCGGCCACGCCTGCGGGAACCAGTCCCAGATCCTGGCCCAGCACCAGGGCCTTGGTCGCGCTGACGGGGCGGCCGATGGGGACCGGGCTGCGGCCATCGTCGCGGCAGGTCCAGTGCGTCACGTGGATGGCGGCCTCGGTGGGGCCATAGAGGTTTTGCAGGCTGACGCCGTGCAGGCGGCGCAGGGCCTCACGCTGTGTCTCGGCCGGCATGGCCTCGCCGCCGCAGATCACATAGCGCAGGCGGGTCTCCTCCTCGATGCCTTCATGGGCCAGAAACGCCTGCAGCATGGCCGGCACGAAGTTCAGCGTGGTGATCTGGTGGCGGCGGATCAGCGCGACGATGCGCTCGGGATCGCGGTGGTCGCCGGGCCGGGCCACCACCAGGCGCACGCCCGCCGTCAGCGGCCAGAAGATTTCCCAGGCCGAGACATCGAAGCCGAAGGCCGCCTTGTGCAGCACCGCGTCGGCCCGCGTGAGCCGGTAGTGGTCCTGCATCCAGGCCATGCAATTGGACAGCGCGGCATGCCGGTTGGCCGCCCCCTTGGGCCGGCCGGTGGAGCCCGAGGTGTAGATCACATAGGCCAGATGGTCGCCATGGACCGCCACGCCGGGATTGTGGTCAGGCCCTGCGTCCAGGTCCAGATCGTCGAGCTCGACCACGTTCAGCGCCTGCGCGAACGGCAGGCGCTCGCGTGCCTTGCGCTCGGTCAGCAGCAGGGCGATGCCGCTGTCCTGGGCAATGTAGGCCAGGCGGTCCACCGGGTACTCCATGTCCAGCGGCACGTAGGCGCCGCCGGCCTTGAGCACCGCCAGCAGCCCGGCCACCATGTCCACCGAGCGCTCCAGCGCAACGCCCACGCGCACGTCCGGCCCCACGCCCAGGGCCATCAGCCGGTGGGCCAGCCGGTTGGCACGGGCGTTGAGCCGGGCCGAGGTCAGCGCCTCGTCGCCATGGACCAGGCAAACGGCATCGGGCTGCTCCCGCACGCGGGCCTCGAATTCCCGGTGCACGGGCAGGGCCTCGGGATGGGCCTTTCCATTGAGGCTCCACTGCAGCAGCCTGTCCCGTTCATGCGCGGGCAGCACCGCAATCGCGGTCACGGGCTGGCCGGGGTCGCGCGCCAGGGCATCGGCCAGGCCGTCCAGCGCCTGGTGCATGTAGCCGCACATGCTGTGGGCATTCACCGCATCGATCACATGCGCGATCAGCGTGAAGCCCTCGCCCGTGTCGTTGACCGACAGGCCGAACGGGAAGTTGGTGCGCTCGTGGCTTTGCAGTATCTGCACGCCGCTCCAGGCATCGCCAGCGTCCGCGTCCTGCAGCGCCGTGTGCCGGTAGTTGAGCAGGGCCGTGAACAGCGGCGCCCCGCCGGCCAGGCCGCTGCAGGACTGGGCCATCGACAGGCTGGCATGCTCGTGGTGCAGCAGGTCCGTCAGCGCGGACTGGGTCTGGCGCAGGGCCTGGGCCACGCCACGACCGGCCAGGCGAACGCGCAGCGGCAGCGTATTGATCAACATGCCCAGCGCGCGGGCCGCGCCCTGCTGCGCCTGCATGCGGCCAAACAGCACGGTGCCGAACACCACGTCGTCCCTGCCGCTGGTCCTGGCCAGCACCAGGGCCCAGGCCAGGTGGAACAGCGCGGCGGCGCTGACGCCGTGGCGCCGGGACTGCTGCCGCAACCGGGCGGCAAGGCCGCCGTCAAGCACCTGCCGCACCTCGTTCGTGCGCGCTCCGTCGCCCTGGACATCCAGCAGCCCGAAGGGCGCCGTGGGCTCCTGCACATCGCCCAGCATGGTGCGGAAAAACGCCTCATGCCCGGCCATGCCCTCGCCCGAGCGCGCCTGGGCCACGAACTGGCGGAACGGCAGCGGCCGGGGCAGCGCGCTGGAGCGGCCCTGCTGGATCAGCGCGATCTCACCGATCACCTGCTTGAGCGTGGTGTTGTCGTCCACCATGTGGTGGGCCAGGATCTGCAGCAGCCAGCGCTGGCCCGGCGCGTCGTGCGCGGCCACCAGGTGGATCAGCGGCGCCTTGCGCAGGTCGATGCGGTAGCCGTGGGCGCAGGCGGCCAGCCGGGCCAGCGCGTCCTGCGATGGTGCCGCTGTTCCGCCCTCCTCCAGCCAGGACAGCGGCAGGCGGGCCTGCCGGCAGACGACCTGCACGGGCGTCGCCAGGCCCTCCCAGAACACGGCCGTGCGCAGGATGTCATGCCGCGCGACCACCTGGTCAAAGCTCTCGGCAAACCGCTGCAGCCGCTCGCGCGAGTCGAAGCTCAGCGTGTGCGAGGTGACATAGGCATCGCCCTCGGACTGCAGCAGGTGGTGGAACAGAATCCCCTCCTGCAGCGGCGCCAGCGGGTAGATGTCCTGGATGTTGGCCGCACCTCCCGGCACCGCCGCGGCAATGCGAGCAATCTCCACCTCATCCAGCGCCACCAGGGTCAGCATGTCCGGCGTGATCGCCGTGCAGCCTTCGGGGATGCCGTTGGGCGGCACGTCGATCTCGCCGGCCACCTGCGCCCCTTGCTCACCCTGCGGCTCCTGCTGTTCCTCCAGTACCGCCTGCGCAAACTCCGCCAGCCTCGGATGCTGGAACAGCGTGCGCACCTGCACGCGCAGGCCCTGGGCGCGCACGCGCTCCAGCAGGCCCAGGGCGAGCAGCGAATGCCCGCCCAGCTCGAAGAAGCCGTCCTGCCGGCCCACGCGCTCCACGCCCAGCACCTCGGCCCAGATCTTCGCGAGCGTTTCTTCCAACTCGCCCTGCGGTGCCTCGTATTCCTGCGCACTCGCCATCTCCGGCTCGGGCAGCGCCTTGCGGTCCACCTTGCCGTTGGCAGTCAGCGGCAGGGCATCGAGCACGACGATGGCCGAGGGCACCATGTAGTCGGGCAGCGCATGGCCCAGGCGCTGCTTGATCTGGCTTTCCTCCACCGCGTCACGCAGGGAGACATAGGCGATCAGCCTTGCGCCCTCCTTGGCCAGCACCACCGCCTCGCGCACCTCGGGCTGGGCCAGCAGCTGCGACTGCACCTCGCCCAGCTCGATACGGAAGCCCCGGATCTTGACCTGCTGGTCGGCACGGCCCAGGTATTCGAGTTCGCCCTGGGCACTCCAGCGCACCAGGTCGCCCGTGCGGTACAGGCGCTCGCCCGTCTCGCTGAACGGGTTGGCAACGAAGCGCTCTGCCGTCAGTCCTTGCCTGTTGAGATAGCCCCGTGCAAGGCCCTCGCCTGCCACGTACAGCTCTCCGGCCACGCCCTGAGGCAGCAGGTTCAGGCTGCCGTCGAGCACGTACAGGCCCAGGTCCGGAATCGCCACGCCAACGGGGCTGCGGCCTCCGTCCAAATCCGCCTTGGTGATCTGCCGGTACGTCACATGCACCGTGGTCTCGGTGATGCCGTACATGTTGATGAGCTGCGGGCTCTCGTCACCGAAGCGGTCGAACCAGGGCCGCAGGCTCTCGGGCTCCAGCGCCTCGCCGCCGAAGATCACTTGGCGCAGCGCCAGGCCGGAGCCGCCTTCTTCATCCTGCTCCACCGCATGCACCAGCTGCCCGAAGGCCGAAGGCGTTTGATTGAGAACCGTTACGCACTCGGCACGCAGCAAAGCCAGGAAGTCCTGGGGCGAGCGGCTGACCCAGTACGGCACCACCACCAGCCGGCCGCCCGTGCACAGCGCGCCGAAGATCTCCCAGACCGAGAAGTCGAAGGCGTAGGAGTGGAACAGGGTCCAGACATCGTCCGGGCCGAAGCCGAACCAGGCATCGGTGGCGTCCAGCAGCCGTGCCACGTTGCGGTGGCTCAGTTGCGCGCCCTTGGGACGGCCCGTGGAGCCCGAGGTGTAGATCACATAGGCCAGGCTGTCCGGGTTCACATCGACCTGCGGATCGGTATCGGGTTCGTCCGACAGGTCCAGCATGTCGATCTCCAGCACCTGCAGCGCAGCAGCGCCCGGGAGGCGCTCACGCACCGCAGCCTGCGTCAGCACCAGAGAGATCCCGCTGTCGGCCACCATGTGCGCCAGCCGGTCGGCAGGGTAATCCGGGTCCAGCGGCACATAGGCGCCACCGGCCTTGAGGATGGCCAGCAGGCCGACCACCATCTCCACCGAGCGCTGCATGGCGATGCCCACGCGCGTCTCCGGCCGCACGCCCAGGGCGATGAGGCGGTGGGCCAGGCGGTTGGCCCGGGCGTCGAGTTCGGCGTAGGTCAGTCGTGCGGACTCGCAGGTCAGCGCCACCGCATCCGGCCGCTGCTGCGCGCTTGTGGCAAAGCGCTGGTGCAGGCAGGCGGGCTGCGCAGGGTTGAGGGCAGGTCCATTGCGGGTACTGCGGCGCGCACTGCGGTCCAGAAGCTGCGCCTGCTCATCGCCGGGCAGCAGTTGCACCTGGTCCAGCGCGCACTGCGGCGCATGCGCCAGCGCCTGCAGCAGCAGCGACAGATGCGCGCCCATGCGCTGCACCGTGGCCGGCTCGAAGCGCTCGCGCGCATAGGCAAAGCCCAGTTGCAGGCTGCCGTTGGCGCGGCGGCTGGCGTGCAGGGTCAGCTCGAACTGGGCGGCCAGGCCGTCCAGCTCCAGCTTCTGGATCTCCAGGCCCGCCAGGCCGGCCGCCTCTTCGTGCTGGTAGTTCAGCATCACCTGGAACAGCGAGCTGCCGTCCAGGCTGCGGCGCGGCTGCAGCGCCTCGACCAGTTGCTCGTAGGGCAGGTCCTGGTGGGCCAGGCCCAGGCGGACCAGCTCGGCCAGTTGGGCCAGCAGCTCCTGCAGGCGCATGCGGGGATCGAGCCGGCCACGCATCACCAGCGTGTTGACGAAGAAGCCGACCAGCGGCTGGGCCTCGGGCTGGTTGCGGTTGGCCACGGGCACGCCCACGCGGATATCGGTCTCGGCGGTATAGCGGTGCAGCAGGGCCTGGAACCCGGCCAGCAGCGCCACGAAGAGGGAGGTGCCCTGCTCGCGGGCGCGCTGCTCCAGTCCGGCCACCAGGCTGGCGGGCAGCTCCAGCCGGTGCCAGGCGGCATGCCAGCGGTTCTCGGCGCCCGGCGCGCGGGCATGGTCGGCGGGCAGCTCCAGATGCAGGTCCTGACCACCGGCCAGCTCGGGCAGCCAGTAGTCGAGCAGGCGCTGCCTTTCCCCGGCCTCCAGCCAGTCGCGCTGCCAGGCGGCGTAGTCGCTGTAGGCAATGGGCAGCGGCGGCAGGCGGGTCGGGCGCTGCTGCACCATTGCCGCGTACAGGCCGGCGAACTCCTCCAGCAGGATCTGCATGGAGCGGCCGTCGGAGATGATGTGGTGCATCACCACCACCAGCAGGTGCTGGCGGCTGTCCAGGCGGACGGCGGCCACGCGCAGCAGCGGTCCGCGCGTCAGGTCAAAGGGCGTGAGGCACAGGCGCTCGGCTTCGGCCAGGGCCCGTTCGCGCCGCTGTGCGGCAGGCAAGGGGGTCAGGTCGATCAGCGGCAACTCCAGGGCCAGCTGCGGCACGATGCGCTGCCGCGCCAGGCCGTCGGGGCTTTCCTCAAACACCGTGCGCAGTCCGCCGTGGCGCTCCAGCAGCACGCCGAACGCCTGCCGCAAGGCCGCCAGATCCAGCTCGCCATGCATCCACGAGGCCTGGGCGATGTGGTAGGCCGAGCTTTGCGGGTCCAGCTTCCACAGGAACCACTGGCGCAGCTGCGCATGGGACAGGGCTTCGGTCTGGTCGGGCGATGGTGCGCGGACAGGGATGGGGAAGTGCGAGAGATCCAGTCCCTCGGCCCGGATCTTTTGCAATGCCAGCGTGCGCTGGGCAGGGCCCAGGCTTGCAAAGCGCTCGGCGATTTGGCGCAGGCGGCCACGGTCCATCAGATATCTCCCAGAGTTTCGAGAAAGGAATCCAGCGCATCGAGCACCTGCGCATCCGCGCCTGTCGTGCCTGTTGCACCCGCAGCACCCGCAGCATCCGCGCCGCCATGGGCCGGCAGGCGCACCAGGCCTGCCATGTCCTGCAGCACCGGGGTGCGGAAAATGTCCTGGGCGGTCAGCCCCGCAGCGCCTGCCCCCTGCAGCCGCGCCAGCAGTTGCACCACCTTGAGCGAGTGCCCGCCGCGCTCGAAGAAGCTGTCGCGGCGGTCCACGCGGCCACCGCCCAGCAGCTCGGACCAGAGCCCGGCCAGCATTTCCTCGGCCTGCCCCGAAGGCGCCTCGTAGGACTGGCCGGCCGGTGCCTGCGCCGCAGGCAGCGCGGCACGGTCCACCTTGCCGCTGTTGTTCAGCGGCAGCGTGTCCAGCACCACGATGGCGGACGGCAGCATGTAGTCGGGCAGGCCGCTGGCCAGTCTTGCGCGCAGTGCCGCAGCGTCCAGGGGCGGGCCTGCATGCAGCGATGCATGTAGAGATACGTGCGCCACAAGGCGCGTATCGCTGCCGGCCCCCGCTGCCGTGACCACGGCCTCGCGCACCTCGGGCTGGGCCAGCAGCGCGGCCTCCACCTCGCCCAGCTCGATGCGGTGGCCGCGGATCTTGACCTGGTGGTCCAGCCGGCCCAGGTATTCGAGCGCGCCATCGGCATTGCGGCGCACCAGATCGCCCGTGCGGTACAGGCGTTCGCCAGCCTCACCCGGACCCGCGAAAGGATCGGCCACAAAACGCTCTGCGCTCAGGCCCGGCCGCTGCCAGTAGCCGCGCGCCAGGCCCTGGCCACCAATGAACAGCTCACCGGCCACGCCTTGCGGCACGCAGCGCAGTCCTTCGTCAAGCACCAGCAGCCGGGTGGCCGCGATGGCCTGGCCCAGCGTGGCGGCATCGCCCTGCACCTGCTGCAGGCTGGACCAGATCGTGGTCTCGGTCGGGCCGTAGAGGTTCCAGAGGTCCACGCCCGCCGCGCGCAGCAGGGCGATCAGGTCCGGCGCAAGCGCCTCGCCGCCGCACAGCGCCTTCAGGGGCCGTGCCGCCTTCCAGCCACCGGCCAGCAGCAGGCGCCAGCCCGAGGGCGTGGCCTGCATCACGCTGGCGCGGCTGCGCTCCAGCAGCGCCGCCAGCGCGGCCGCGTCGCGCACCTGTTCGCGCCCGGCCACCACCAGCTGCGCGCCCACGGCCAGGGGCAGGAAGATCTCCAGGCCCGCAATGTCGAAGGACACGGAGGTCGTGGCCAGCACCACGTCCTGCGCCTGCAGGCCCGGCTGTGCCGCCATGGACTGCAGGAAGTTGGAGAAGGCCGCATGCCGCACCACCACGCCCTTGGGCCGCCCGGTGGAGCCCGAGGTGTAGATCACATAGGCCGCCTGGTCGCCATGCACCTCGACGCGGGGCGCGCGTTCCGTGCCTGCCTGCGGCCCTGGCTCCCTTGCCTCCACTGCCTCCAGCACCTCCGGTACCTCCAGCGCCTCCAGCTCCAGCACCTTCGGCACGCTGGCGGCGAGCAAGGCCAGCCGGCCCGGCGCCAGGCCCGAGGCCAGCACCAGGCAGGCCCCGCTGTCCTGCAGCATGTACCGCATGCGCTCATCGGGCAGGGCCGGATCGACGGGCACGTAGGCGGCGCCCGCCTTGAGGATGGCCAGCAGGCCGGCCACCATGGCGGCCCCGCGCTCGGCCACCAGGCCCACGCGCTGCCCGGGCCGCAGCCCCTGGGCGATCAGGGCCTGCGCCAGGCGGCTGGCCCGCCGGTCCAGATCGCCGTAGCTGAACACCTGCCCGTCCGCGGCCAGGGCCGGGGCCTGGGGCCGCTGCCTTGCCTGCGCCTCGAACATGCGGTGCACCGGCAAGGCCTGCGGCCAGGAGCGGGGGTTGCAGGCCTGCGCCAGCAGCGCCTGGCGCTCGGCCGGGGGCACCACGTCCAGCGTGCGCAGGTCGCGGCCGGGCTGCTGCTGCAGCGCCTGCACCAGCGCCTGCAGGGCCTGCTGCATGTAGGCGCAGACGCGCCCGGCCCCCACGCTGCGCACCACCTGGGCGACGAGCACAAAGCCCTGGCCGTCGTCATCCACGGCCATGCCCACGGGATAGTTGCTGCGCTCGGGGCGGCCCAGCACCTGCACGCCGGCCCGGGCCAGCTCTTGCGCAGCACCCTCGGCCGCGCCATGCCGGTAGTTCAGCAATGCGCCGAACAGCGGCGTTCCCGCAGGCAGGCCGCTGCAGCGCTGGGCCAGCGACAGGCTGGCATGCTCGTGCTGCAGCAGCGCCGCAAGCGCCGCCGCCGTGCTGCGCAGGCCCTGGAGCACGCTGCCTTCGCCCAGCGGCAGCCGCAGCGGCAAGGTGTTGATGAACATGCCCAGCGCCTGCTGCGCACCGGCGCCGCCGTCCATGCGGCCCATCAGCACGGTGCCGAAGACCGGCTCCTGCCTGCCGCTGGTCCGGGCCAGCACCAGCGCCCAGGCCAGGTGGCAGAGCGCGGCGGGGCTGACGCCGTGCGCACGCGCCTGGCGGCGCATGCCCTGGGCCAGTGGGGCGTCCAACCGCAGGCGGGCCTCCTCCATGCCACGGCCATCGCCTTGCACGTCCAGCAGGCCGAAGGCGGCCGTGGGCTCCTGCACATCGGCCAGCATGCGGCGGAAGAACCGCTCGTGCGCCTCGGCCGCCACGCCCTGGCGAGCCTGCGCCACAAAGCGCCGGAAGGGCACGGGCACCGGCAACTCGGCCGCACGGCCCTGCTGAAGCCGCAGCACCTCCTGCAGCAGCAGGTCCAGCGTGATGCGGTCCATCACCAGGTGGTGACTCAGCAGCTGCAGCAGCCAGCGGCCTTGCCCGGCATCGTGCGCGGCCCGCGCCCCTATCATCGGCGCCTGCCGCACGTCCAGGCGCAGGTCGTGGCTGCGCAGTTGCTCCAGCATCTGCGGCACCAGTGCCTCATGTGCCTCATGTGCCTCATCCGCATCAGGCCACTGCAGCTGCAGCGGTGCCTGACGCAGCACCACCTGCACGGGCTCGGACAGCCCCTCCCAGAGCACGGCCGTGCGCAGGATGTCATGGCGCGCAATCACCTGATTGAGGCTATGCACGAAGGATTGCAGCTGCTCGCGCGCCCCGAAGCTCAGCAGGTTGGGCGAGACGAACACATCGCCCCCGGACTGCAGCAGGTGGTGGAACAGAATCCCCTCCTGCAGCGGCGCCAGCGGGTAGATGTCCTGGATGTTGGCTGCGCCACCGGGCACCGCAGCGGCAATGCGCGCAATCTCCTCCTCATCCAGCGCCACCAGGGTCAGCATGTCCGGCGTGATCGCCGTGCAGCCTTCGGGGATGCCGTTGGGTGGCACATCGATCTCGCCGGCCACCTGCTCACCCTGCTGCTCCTGCTGTTCCTCCAATACCGCCTGCGCAAACTCCGCCAGCCTCGGATGCTGGAACAGCGTGCGCACCTGCACGCGCAGGCCCTGGGCGCGCACGCGCTCCAGCAGGCCCAGGGCCAGCAGCGAATGCCCGCCCAGATCGAAGAAGCCGTCCTGCCGGCCCACGCGCTCCACGCCCAGCACCTCGGCCCAGATCTGCGCCAGCGTTTCCTCCAACTCGCCCTGCGGTGCCTCATATTGCTGGGCGCTGACCATCTCCGGCTCGGGCAGCGCCTTGCGGTCCACCTTGCCGTTGGCGGTCAAAGGCAGGGCATCGAGCACGACGATGGCCGAGGGCACCATGTAGTCGGGCAGTATCTCGCCCAGCCGGTCCTTGAGCAGACCCTCTGCGATTTCTGCATTCAGCGACACATAGGCGATCAGTCTGGCACCGCCCGCCCCCTCCTTGGCCAGCACCACCGCCTCACGCACTTCAGGCTGGGCCAGCAGTTGCGACTGCACCTCGCCCAGCTCGATGCGGAAGCCCCGGATCTTGACCTGCTGGTCGGCACGGCCCAGGTATTCGAGTTCGCCCTGAGCGTTCCAGCGCACCAGATCGCCCGTGCGGTACAGACGCTCGCCCGTCTCGCTGAACGGGTTGGCAACGAAGCGCTCTGCCGTCAGTCCTTGCCTGTTGAGATAGCCGCGTGCCAAGCCCTCGCCCGCCACGAACAGCTCCCCGGCCACGCCCTGCGGCAGCAGGTTCAGGCTGCCATCGAGCACATACAGGCCCAGGTCTGGAATCGCCACGCCAACAGGGCTGCGACCACCCTCCAGATCCGCCTTGGTGATCTGCCGGTACGTCACATGCACCGTGGTCTCGGTGATGCCGTACATGTTGATGAGCTGCGGGGCCTGCTCGCCAAAGCGCTCGAACCAGGGCCGCAGGCTCTCGGGCTCCAGCGCCTCGCCGCCGAAGATCACCTGGCGCAGCGCCAGGCCGGAGCCGCCTTCTTCATCCTGCTCCACCGCATGCGCCAGCTGCCCGAAGGCCGAAGGCGTTTGATTGAGAACCGTTACGCGCTCCGCACGCAGCAAAGCCAGGAAGTCCTGGGGCGAGCGGCTGACCCAGTACGGCACCACCACCAGCCTGCCGCCCGTGCACAGGGCACCAAAGATCTCCCAGACCGAGAAGTCGAAGGCGTAGGAGTGGAACAGGGTCCAGACATCGTCAGGCCCGAAGCCGAACCAGGCATCGGTGGCGTCCAGCAGCCGTGCCACGTTGCGGTGGCTCAGTTGCGCGCCCTTGGGTTTGCCTGTCGAGCCCGAGGTGTAGATCACATAGGCCAGGCTGTCCGGGTTCACATCGACCTGCGGATCGGTATCGGGTTCGCCCAACAGGTACAGCGTGTCGATCTCCAGCACCTGCAGCGCAGCAGCGCCCGGGAGGCGCTCACGCACCGCAGCCTGCGTCAGCACCAGAGAGATCCCGCTGTCGGCCACCATGTGCGCCAGCCGGTCGGCAGGGTAATCCGGGTCCAGCGGCACATAGGCGCCACCGGCCTTGAGGATGGCCAGCAGGCCGACCACCATCTCCACCGAGCGCTGCATGGCAATGCCCACGCGCGTCTCCGGCCGCACGCCCAGGGCGATCAGGCGGTGGGCCAGGCGGTTGGCCCGGGCGTCGAGTTCGGCGTAGCCGAGAACGTGGTGCTCGAAGGACAGCGCCTGCGCCCCGGCCCGCGCCAATGCCTGGCTGGCGAAGCGGCCGTGCAGCGTCTGCGCTGCGGCCGGCCGACCGGCAGGCAGGCCGGCGGCGCGGCCCCATGCCTGCTGCCTGTGCAGTTCGGCCGCGCCCAGCAAGGCGACCTCGCCCACCTTGCGGGCCGGATCATCGGCCAGCGCCTGCAGCATGGCCACATAGTGGCCGGCCAGCGCGCCGATGGTGGCGGCCTCGAACAATTCGCGGGCATAGGTCAGGCGCAGGTGCAGGCGGCCCTGCGCATCCTCGGTGGTGTCCACGGTCAGCTCGAACTGGGCGCCCTGGCCCTGCAGCGCATATTCCTGCAGCTCCAGCCCAGGCAGTTGCTGCAGCGCGCTGCGGTCCTGGCGCTGGTGGTTGAACAGCACCTGGAACAGCGGCTGGGTGCCGGCGTTGCGTTCGGGCTGCAGCGCCTCGACCAGTTGCTCGAAGGGCAGGTCCTGGTGGGCCTGCGCGCCCTGGGCGGCCTGCCGGGCCTGGTCCAGCAGCTGCGCCAGGCCCATGCGCCCGTCCAGCGTGGCGCGCAGAACCTGGGTGTTCACGAAAAAGCCCACCGTGCCCTGCGTTTCCACCCGGTGGCGGTTGGCAATGGGCACGCCCACGCGAATGTCTTCCTGGCCCGTGTAGCGGTGCAGCACGGCCTGCAGGCCCGCCAGCAGCAGCACGAACAGCGTTGCGTCCTGCGCCTGGGCGCGGCGGCGCAGGCTGCCGACCAGTTCGGCCGGCAGCTGCAGGCCATGGCTGGCGGCCACATGGTCCGCGCCGGGCCGGCGCGGGTGGTCGGTGGGCAGTTGCAGCACGGGGTGCGTGTCGCCCAGCTGGGTGCGCCAGTAGGCCAGTTGCCGCTGCCGCTCGCCGGCCTCCAGCCACTGGCGCTGCCAGACCGCGTAGTCGGCGTACTGCAGCGGCAGGGGTGCGGCCTGCGGCACCTGTCCCTGGCACCGTGCGCGGTACTGCTGCACGAATTCATCCACGATGATCTGCATGGACCAGCCGTCGGAGACGATGTGGTGCATGGCCACGACCAGCAGATGCGCCTCGGCCGACTCCCGGATCAGGCCCACGCGCAGCAGCGGCCCGGCCTGCAGGTCGAAGGGCTGGCGGTGCACGGCGGCCGCCGCCTGTTCCAGTTGTTCCTGGCGCTGCGCAGCGGGGAGTTCGGACAGATCCGTTTGCTCGACCCGCACACTGCCCTGTGCGGCGATCACCTGCACCACCTGCCCGTCCCCGCCCATGCGGAACACCGTGCGCAGCGACTCGTGGCGCGCCACCAGCGCGTCGAAGCTTTGCTGCAGCGCCAGCACATCGAGCGTGCCCAGCAGACGCAGCGCGCCGCTGATGTGATAGGCCGTACCGGCGGGCTCCAGCTGCCACAGGAACCATTGGCGCAATTGCGCAAAGGACAGCGGCAGCGGGCCACTGCGGTCTGCCCTGGGCAGGGGCGCCGTGCCTTCGGTCTGCTCGGCGCCGGCGACCGGCCCCTCCACCAGCCGTGCCACACCCGCCGGCGTCTTGCCCGTGAACAGCTGCTTGGGCGTGAGCTTGACGCCGCGCTTGCGGGCGCGCGCCACCAGCTTGAGTGCGAGGATGGAGTCCCCGCCCAGCGCGAAGAAGTCGTCATGCCGGCCCGCGCGCTCCAGGCCGAAGAGGTCGGCCCAGACGGCGGCCAGCGCCTGCTCGGCCTCGCCTTGGGGCGCCTCGAACAGATCGGCGGCCGCCTGCTCCGGCACGGGCAGGGCCTTGCGGTCGATCTTGCCGTTGGCCGTCAGGGGCATGCCTTCCAGCACGGTGATGCTGGCAGGCACCATGTATTCGGGCAGCGCCTGCGCCAGCGCGGCGGCCCACCCCGGCCTGTCGGCGGGCACGCCCGCCTGGGGCACGGCATAGGCATGCAGCTGCATGCGCCCGTCCCCGCCTCCCTCCCCATCCAGCCGCGCCACGACTTCGGCCTGGGCCACGCCGGGCACGGCCTGCAGCGCCAGCGCCACCTCGCGCAGCTCCACGCGGTAGCCGCGCACCTTCACCTGGTCGTCCATGCGGCCCAGGAACTGCAGGCTGCCATCGGCCAGCATGGTCACGCGGTCGCCGGTGCGGTACAGGCGCTCGCCCGGCTGGAACGGGTTGGCCACGAAGCGCTCCGCCGTCTGCCCGGGCCGGAGCTGGTAGCCGCGCGCCAGGCCCGGCCCGCCCAGGTACAGCTCGCCGCTGGCGCCCAGGGGCACGGGCTGCAGGTCGGCATCCAGCACCAGGGCGCGGCTATTGGCCAGCGGCCTGCCCACGGGCAGGCTTTCGCCGCCGCGCAGCACCTCGTCCGCCTCCTGGGTGAGGATGCCCACCGTGGTTTCGGTGGGGCCGTAATGGTTGAGCACGCGGCAGCCGGGCCTGAGCGCGGCGATGCGGTCGATCAGCGGCCAGCGCGTGGCCTCGCCGCCCAGCACCAGGCGGCTGGCAGGCAGCACGTCAGCGGGCATGCCGGCATTCAGCAGCCCCTGCAGATGGCTGGGCACGATCTTGAGCACGTCCACCCGGTGCTCTGCCATGTAGCGCGCGAAGCCGTCGGGGTCGAAGGCCAGTTCGGGCGCCATCAGATGCAGCGCGCGCCCCGAGCACAGCGCGCCGAACAGCACGGTGTGCCCCAGGTCCGCCGCCACGGTCGAGACCATGGCCATGCTGCGCGCCGCATCGGGCAGGTCCAGCCGCTGCAGCACGGCCTGCACATAGTGGGCCAGCGCCCCGTGGCTGACGACCACGCCCTTGGGCTGCCCGGTCGATCCCGAGGTGTAGATCACATAGGCACCCTGTGCGGAATGCGGCGGCGCGGCCGGCAGCGCCTGCCCCGCAATGCACGGCTCCTGGCAGGCATTCGGGTCCAGGCTCAGCAGGGGAACGCCCGCGTCCCAGGCGGGCGCCTGCTGGCAGAGCATCAGCACCGCGCCGCTGTCGCGCAGCTGCCAGGCCAGCCGCTGCGCCGGCAGGCCGGGGTCCAGGGGCACATAGGTGCCACCGGCCTTGAGCACGGCAAGCAGGCCCAGCACAAAGGCGCAGCTGCGCTCGGCATGCAGGGCCACGCGCACATCGGCCCCCACGCCGCGCGCCACCAGGGCCCGGGCCAACTGGTCGGACTGCCGGTCCAGCTGCGCGTAGCCCAGGGCCGAGCCCGCGTCCCTGACCGCCGTGCCATCGGGATGGGCCTGCACGGCGCGCGACCACAGCTCCAGCACGCTGTCGGCGCCAAAGGCCTGCACCGGGCCTGCAGACTCCGACACGCGGCCTGGCAGCGACAGCTCGCCCAGCCTGGGCTGCCTGTCGCTGATTGCGCCGGTGACCTGCCGCGCAAGATCCTGGAATGCGCCGGCCATGTCACGCACCACGGCTTCGTCGAACAGTTCATGGGCGTAGATCAGCACGCAGTCGATGCCGTCCTGCCGGTCGGTGAAGTCCAGGCTCAGGTCGAAATGCGCCTGGCCGCTGGAGACGGCCTGCATGGCGATCTCCAGGCCGGCGATGTGGCGCGCGGCCGAGGCGTCTTCCTGCTGGGTGCACTTGACCTGGAACAGCGGGTGAACGTCCGGCTGGCGGGCCGGCTGCAGCGCCTCGACCAGCAGGTGGAACGGCAGGTCCTGGTGGGCCTGCGCGCCCAGCACCGCCTCGCGCACCTGCGCCAGCAGCGCGCCGAAGTCCTGCGCGGGATCGATGTGCGTGCGCAGCACCAGCAGGTTCAGGAAGTAGCCGATCAGCCCATGCGTCTCGGCCTTCTGGCGGTTGGCCACCGGTGTGCCCACGCGCAGCTCGCGCGTGCCGCTGAAGCGGTACAGCACCAGCTTGAGCAGGGCCAGCATCACCATGAACAGCGAGGCGCCATGCGCGCGGCCCAGGGCACGCACGCGGGTGGCCAGCGCGGCGGGCAGCGTGAACTCCAGGCGCTGCTCCTGTGCCTCCTGCGCGGCCGCCCTGGCCTGCTTCATCGGCAGGGCCAGGGCCTCATGCTCGGTGCCCAGCCGGGCGCGCCAGTAGGCCAGCTGCCGCTCGCGCTCACCGGCATCGAACCAGCGGCGCTGCCAGACGGCGTAGTCGGCGAACTGCAGGGCCATGGCCGGCAGGCGCGATGGCTGCTGCGTGCGCAGGGCCTCGTACAGGTGGAACAGCTCCTGGATCACGATGCCGTTGGACCAGCCATCGCCCGCAATGTGGTGCAGCGACAGGCCCAGCACATGCTCCTGCGCGCCCAGCCGGCACAGGACGGCGCGCAATGGCGTTTCCGTGTCCAGCGCAAAGGGCTGGCGGGCCAGCAGCAGCACCTGGCGCTGCGCCTCGGCCTGCGGATCGCCGTCCGTCCATGCGCCCAGATCGACGTGGCGCAGGGGCACGGGCGCGGCGGGCTGGATGGACTGCCGGGGCTCGCCGTCCTCGCCGGCCGGATAGCAGGTGCGCAGGATCTCGTGGCGCTCGGCCAGGGCCTGCAGCGCCTGCTCCAGCGCCCACGCATCCAGCGGCCCCTTGAGCGACAGCGATCCCACCATGTTGTAGGCGGGGCTGGCGGGCTCCAGCCGCCAGGTGAGCCAGAGGCTGCGCTGCGCGGGGGACAGGGCAATGGCCAGCGTGCGGTCGCAGCGGGTGATGGTGTGGGCCGTGTTGCGGGCGTCGCCGTCCGGCAGGCCACCTGCGCCACCTGCGTCAGATGCAGCGGGTGCACCGGATGCACCGGATGCGCCGGATGCACCCCGGAGCCTCAGGGCCAGTGCGGCGCGCTGCGCATCGGACAGGCGGGACTTGCGGGAATCGAGATCGTTCAGGGACATGGTGGTCTTCTCACGCAGATGCGAAGGCGGCAAGGGCATCGCCTTCATCGGTAACGGTGGCCTCGATCTCCTCGATCAGCCGGGTCTCCACCAGCACGGCCAGCTCGCCGACGGTGGGGGCCTTGAAGAAGGCCGCAGGGTGCAGCTCGACACCAAAGCGCTTTTTCACGCGGCCCAGGATCTGCAGGGCCAGCAGCGAGTCGCCGCCCAGCTCGAACAGGTTGTCGTCCACGCCCACCGGGGCAATGCCCAGCATGTCGGTCCACAGCGCGGCCAGGGCCTGCTGCAGCTCGCCTTCGGCCGCGACGTAGGCGGTCTGCAGCGCCGGGCGCGGATGGCCGCCACGGGCCTGCGATCCGTTGGCAGGTTCGGCGACGGCTTCGGCGGCAGGTTCTGCCAGCGCATCCACCAGCCCGGCATCGATCTCGCCCAGGCGCTGCCGCAGGTCGGTGGTGGAGATGACCACCTGGTGCGGCACATCGCCGTTGACGATGCGCTCGAACACCGCTGCCGCTTCTGCGCCGCTCCAGCCTATGCCCTCGGGAATGCGCATGCCGGCGGCCATGCCCAGGTCACGCCAGGCGTCCCAGTCCACGGAGATGACGGGCCAGGCGCGCTGGCGGCTGGCCAGTGCCGCCAGTGCATCCATGCAGGCATTGGCGGCGGCGTAGTCGCTCTTGCCCAGGCCTGCGGTGAGGCTGGAGATGGACGAGCACAGCAGCACGAAGTCCGGCGCCTGCACGTCCTGCACGTCCTGCACGTCCTGCGTGCCCAGCGTGCCCAGCAGGTCCAGCAGCAGCCGGGTGCCGCGCAGCTTGGGGGCGAACGTGCGCTCCACGCCGTCCCGCGTGCGGGTGGCCAGCATGCCGCTGTCGGCATGGCCTGCGGCATGGACCACGCCATGCAGCGCGCCAAAGCGCTGGTGCGCCAGCGCCAGCGCCGCCTGCATCTGCGCGGCGTCGGCCACATCGGCGGCCAGGGTCAGCACCTGGGCGCCCTCGGCCTCCAGGGCCAGCAACTGCAGCAGTTGCTGGCGCAGGGTGCTCGGCTGCCCGTCATCGGCGGCCAGCGCCTCCCATTGGCTGCGCGCAGGCAGCGCCGTGCGGCCCAGCAGCACCAGGCGGGCCTGCCAGTGCGCGGCCAGATGCCGGGCCAGCGACAGGCCCACGCCGCCCAGGCCGCCCGTGATCAGGTACACGCCCTGCCTGCGCAGGCGCGGCGCCGCGGCGTCCTGCCATTGCAGGGGCTCATAGGTCTTGCGCCAGCGGTGGGCACCGCGCAGGGCGATGGCCGTGTCGGCCGTGCGAATCCCATGCGGCGCGCGGGCTTCGTCCAGCAGCTGGCGCGCCAGCCGGGCCTGCATTGCGGGCGAACCCGCCTGCACCACATCGACGAAACGGCAGTCGATGGACGGGCATTCCTGCCCTATCGCCTTGCACAGCGGAAAGACGGCGGCCATCTCGGGGTTCAGCGCTTCCGCTCCGGTCACATCTTCCGAACCGCCTGCGGCCACCAGCAGCAGCCGCCGTGTGCGCGGGCCTCCAGCGCCGTGCGCACGGGCCTCCAGCGCCTGCGCGAGGGCCAGCACGCTGTGAAAGCCGCGCTCCAGCGGCGCAGGGGCGGCCGCGTCCATGGCCCACAGGTGGTAGATGGCGCCCACGGGGCCGAACTGCGCCTGCACCGCATCGAGCAAGTCCTCGCAATCGCGGCGCTCGCCGGGGCGCACGGCATGCCGGCCCGGGGCCAGGCAGGCGGGGGCGGCGCCCGCTTCCACGCAGACCACATCGGTGCCCTGCGCCCGCAATGCGTGCACCAGGGCCTCGGCCGTGGCACTGCCGTCGCCAAACACCAGGGCCACCTGGGCTGCGGCGGCAGCGGTGCCTGCCGCCAACTGCAGAGGACTGCGCTGCCAGGCGGCGGCGTAGAACGGACCCGCGGTCGCCGAGGGGCCTGCCGCGCCTGCCGCTTTCGGTGCATCGCCACCCTGCCCCGCCGCCTGCACCCAGAAAGAGCGGCGCTGGAAGGCATAGGTCGGCAACGGCACGCGCCGGCCTGGCCGCCCGCCCCGGCAGGCAGTCCAGTCGATGTCCACGCCCGCGCACCACAGTCCGGCAACGGCCTGCGCCAGCAGTTGCGCGCTGCGTGCGGTCTGCTGGGGATGGGCCTGGCTGGGCCAGATGCCGGCCGCCGTGGCGGCGCGCGCATGCTGGCGGGCCAGGGCGGTAAGGGCCTGGCCGGGGCCCACCTCCAGCAGCACGCGGCCCGGCACGCTCAGCAGCTCGTCCAGCCCGTCCGCAAAGCGCACGGTATGGCGCAGGTGGCCGGCCCAGTAGGCGGGGTTCATGGCCTGCTCGGCCGTGATGGGCTTGCCGGTCACGCTGGAGATGAAGGCCAGGCGCGGCGCATGCCGGGGCACGCTGGCCACCACCTGCTCCAGCTGCGCCAGCAGGGGCTCGGTCATGGCCGAGTGCGAGGCCACGGCAATGTGCAGCCGGCGCGCGGTGATGTCGCGCGCGCGCAGCGCCTCTTCGGCCGCCTCGATGGCGGACAGCGGGCCGGACAGCACGCACAGGCGTTCGCCATTGACAGCACCCAGGTCACAGCCCAGATCCAGCAGCGATTGCAGCTCGGCCTCGGCCAGGGGCACCGAGGTCATGGCGCCCTGAGGCAGCGACTGCAGCAGGCGGCCGCGCGCCGCCACGATGCGCAGGGCATGCGGCAGTTCGAACACGCCGGCCAGGCAGGCCGCCACATACTCGCCCAGGCTGTGGCCCAGCATGGACACGGGCTGCACGCCGCGCGCCATCCACATCCGGGCCAGCGCATAGCCGATCACGAACAGTGCCGGCTGGGCCTTGTCCATGGCGGACAGCGCCGCGTCGGCCTCCACCTCTTCACCCGGGGCGGGGAACAGCCACTGGCGCAGGTCCCAGCCTGTTTCGGCCTGCAGCAGCTCGCAGCAGCGGTCCACCTCCTGCCGGAACACACCGCCGTCGCGGTACAGGTCCAGGCCCATGTTGGCGTGCTGCACGCCCCCGCCCGGGAAAAGAAAGGCCACGCCGGGCGGCTGTGGCGGCACCTCGGTGGCCTGGCCTGCCGGCGCAGCAGCAGAAGCAGCGAGGTGCAGGCCCTCCACCGCCATGCCCATGCCGTCGGCCACCACGGCACGGCGATGGCCGAAGGCGCGGCGGCCCTGCTGCAGGGTGTGGGCCACATCGTCCAGCGACAGGCCGCTGCCGGCCTGCTGCAGATGGGCAGCCAGGCGGCGCGCCGACTCATCCAGCGCACGGGGGCTGCGAGCGGACAGCGGCAGCACCTGCCAGCCCCGGGCTGCATCCGCCTGTGTAAGGGAAGGGGCGGCAGAGGTGGCAGGGGCGGCAGCAGCCTCCTGCAGCACCACATGGACATTGGTGCCGCCAATGCCGAAGGCGCTCACGCCCGCGCGGCGCGGTGTGGCCGCCTGGGGCCAGGGCCTGGCCACGGTGTTGACATGGAAGGGACTGCGCTCGAAGTCGATCTGCGGATGCGGCCGCTCGAAATGCAGGCTCGGCGGCAAGGTGGCATGCCGCAGCGAGAGCACCGCCTTGATCAGGCCCGTGACACCGGCGGCCGCATCGAGATGGCCGATATTGGTCTTCACCGAGCCGATGGCGCAGTAGCCCCTGCGCTGCGTGCTGGCGCGAAAGGCCTGGGTCAGCGCCGCGATCTCGATGGGGTCGCCCAGCGCCGTGCCCGTGCCATGGGCTTCCACATAGCCGATGGTGTCGGCCGGCACGTCCGCCAGGGCCTGCGCCGCGCGCACCACGGCGGCCTGGCCGTTGACGCCGGGCGCCGTGAAGCCCACCTTGTCTGCGCCATCGTTGTTGGCGGCGCTGGCCAGGATGACGGCGTGGATGGTGTCGCCGTCGCGCAGCGCATCGTCCAGGCGCTTGAGCACCACAATGCCCGCGCCGCTGCCCTGCAGCGTGCCTGCGGCCTGGGCATCGAAGGCGCGGCAATGCCCGTCCGGCGAGAAGATGGCGCCGGCCTGGTAGCGGTAGCCGCCGTTTTGCAGCAGGTTGAGCGAGACGCCCCCGGCCAGCGCCATGGCGCATTCATGGCCCAGCAGCGCCTGGCAGGCGGTGTGCACCGCCATCAGCGAGGTCGAGCAGGCCGTCTGCACGGTGACGGCCGGGCCGCGCAGGTCCAGCTTGTAGGCCACGCGCGTGGCCAGGGCATCGGCCATGTTGCCGCTCATCAGACCCAGCAGATCGGCGACCTGGGCGCCAGGGCCCGGCGCATGGCGGGGCAGCAGATGGCGCATCAGGTAGACGCTGGCGCCCGTGCCCGCATACACGCCGATGGCGCCGGGGTAGCGCCGTCCCTCGTAGCCCGCATGCTCCAGCGCCTGCCACGCGCATTCCAGGAAAAGGCGGTGCTGCGGGTCCAGCTGCTCGGCATCGCGCGGGGTGTAGCCGAAGAAGTCGGCATCGAAGAGGTCCATGCCGGCCAGCGGCACGCCGGCCTTCACGTAGCCGGCATCGTCCAGCAGGGCCTGGGGCACGCCCATGGCGCGCAGCTCATCGTCGCTGTAGCGCTTCACGGACTCGACGCCGTCACGGATGTTGGCCCAGAAGCGGTCGATGTCGTCGGCGCCCGGAAAGCGCCCGGCCATGCCGATGACGGCGATCTCCAGGCCGGTGGTTTCGGAGGAAGAAGACATCAGAGGGTCCTTTCGATGTGGCGCTTGCGCTGCAGCAGCGCCTCGCGGCGGCGCTGGGCCGCGTCCATGCCGTCCCGGGCGGCGGCCGCCTGCGCGGCGCCGTCGCCCTCGCCCTCGCTATCTGCGCCCTGCTCAATGCGTCGCGCCAGGGCCGATACCGTGGGGTGCTTGAAGAGATCGACCAGGGACAGCTCCCGGCCCAGCCGCGCCTCCAGCAGGCCATGCACGCGGATGAGCTGCAGCGAATGCCCGCCCAGGTCGAAGAAGTTGTCGCTGGCGCCTATGCGCTCCACGCCCAGCACCTGGGCCCAGAGGGCGGCAATGGTCTCGGCCACGCCGCCCTCGGGCGGCTCGTAGGCCTGGTGCTCCAGGGCCGGCAGGGCGGGCACCTCGGGCAGCGCCTTGCGGTCCACCTTGCCATTGGCGTTCAGCGGCAAGGCATCCAGCACGGTGATGGACGAGGGCAGCATGTAGTCGGGCAGGGCTGCGACCAGCGCGCTGCGCAGCGCGGCCATGTCCAGGGTCTGCCCCTGCTGCACCGAGACAAAGGCGGCCAGCCGCGCGCCGTCGGCCGCCTGGCGGGCGACCACCACGGCCTCGCGCACGGCGGGGTGGGCCAGCAGTTGCGCCTCCACCTCGGCCAGCTCGATGCGAAAGCCGCGGATCTTCACCTGGTGGTCCACGCGGCCCAGGTAGTCGATCTGGCCGTCGCCGCGCCAGCGCACCAGGTCGCCCGTGCGGTACAGGCGCTCGCCCGTGCGGCTGGCGGGGTCGGCGACAAAGCGCTCGGCGCTCAGGCCAGGCCGCCGCCAGTAGCCGCGCGCCAGGCCCACACCGCCCAGATACAGCTCGCCGGCCACGCCGCGCGGCACCTCGTTGAGCGCGGCATCCAGCACATGGGTGCGCAGCCCGGCCACGGGGCGGCCTATGGGCACGGACAACGCGCCCTCGTCCCGGCAGTCCCACCAGGTGACCTCGATGGCCGCCTCCGTGGGGCCGTAGAGATTGAGCAGGCGGGTGCCGGGGAAGGCCTGCAGCACGGCCGCCTGCAATTCGGCGGAAAGGGCCTCGCCGCTGCAGATGATGCGCTGCAGTCCCTGGCAGGTGGCGGCCGCCGGGTGCGCCATGAAGGCCTGCAGCATGGACGGCACAAAGTGGATGGTGCTGACCTGGTGGCGCGCTATCAGCTCGGCCAGGCGCCGGGGATCGCGGTGGTCGCCGGGGGCGGCCAGCGCCAGGCGTGCGCCGGTGGTCAGCGGCCAGAAGAATTCCCAGAAGGAGATGTCGAAGCCGAAGGGCGTTTTCTGCAGCACCGTGTCGCCCGGGCCCAGCGGCTGGTGCATCTGCCCCCACGCCAGGCGGTTGCACAGCGAACGGTGGCGGTTGGCCGCGCCCTTGGGCCGGCCCGTGGAGCCCGAGGTGTAGATGACATAGACCAGGCTGTCGCCATGCAGGGCAACGGCCGGGTTGTGGGCCGGCATGTCCTGCAGCCGGGACGCCAAGCCCGGCACATCGACCAGTCGGGCCCTGCAGATGGCCGGCAGGCGGTCCCGCACCTGCGGCTGCACCAGCACCAGGGACACGCCGCTGTCCTCCAGCATGTAGGCGATGCGGTCGGCCGGGTGCTCGGGGTCGATGGGCACATAGGCCGCGCCGGCCTTCATGATGGCCAGCAGCCCCACGACCATCTCAATGGAGCGCTCCATGGCAATGCCCACCGGCACGCCGGGTCGCACGCCCGATGCGATCAGGTGATGCGCCAGGCGGTTGGCGCGCGCATTGAGCTCGGCGTAGCCCAGCGTGGCCTCGCCCAGGCACAGGGCCGGGGCACCGGGGCTGCGCGCCACCTGCTGCTCGAAGCGGCGGTGCACGATGTCGCCGCCGTGCAGGACCTGGTCATTGCAGCTCCAGGCCGCCAGTTGCTGGCGTTCGTCGGGACCCAGCAGCGGCACCTCGTCCACGGCACATTGGGGCTGGCGCGCCAGTGCCTCCAGCATGGCCGCATAGTGGGCGGCCAGGCGCTGCATGCTGCCCGGCTCGAACAGCTCGCGGGCATAGACCAGGCTGATGCCCAGGCTGCCATCGGAGCGCTCGCGCACTTCCACGGTCAGCTCGAACTGTGCATCTGCGGCCGCCAGCGGCTGGCCGGCCACCGTCCAGCCCGGCACCTGCTGCAGCGCGTGCCAGTCCTCCACCAGATGATTGAACAGCACCTGGAACAAGGGGCTGTGCGCCAGGCTGCGCTGCGGCTGCAGCGCCTCCACCAGTTGCTCGAACGGCAGCGCGTGGTGGGCCTGCGCGCCCTGCGCCGCCTCGCGGGCCTGCTGCAGCACGTCGGCCAGGCGCATGCGCCCGTCGATGCGGTTGCGCAGCACCAGGGTGTTGACGAAAAAGCCGACCACGCCCTGCAGGTCGGCATGCGCGCGGTTGGCCACGGGCACCCCGACGCGGATGTCCTCCTGCCCCGTGTAGCGGTACAGCAGCGCCTGCCATCCTGCCAGCAGCAGCGTGAAGAGCGTGTCTGCCTGCTGGCGGGCCTGCGCGCGCAGCGCCTGCAAGGTCGCGCCGGACAGCTCGAAGCCGTGCCGTCCCGCCCGATAGCGTGCCAGCGCCTGGCGCGGATGGTCGGTGGGCAGGGCCAGCACAGGCTGGGCCTCGCCTGGGGGCACCTGCAACCGTTCCAGCCAGTAGGCCAGCGAGGCCTGCTGGCCTTGCTGGGCCTGCTGAGCCTGCTCCCGCTGCCAGACGGCGTAGTCCACGTACTGCAGCGCCGGGCCGCTGTTCGGGGCGCCGGAATACAGCGCCGCCAGATCGTCCAGCAGGATCTGCATGGAGGCGCCGTCGGAGACGATGTGGTGCATCACCAGCGCCAGGATGTGCTCATGGGCCTGCAGCCGCACCAGGGCAGCCCTGGCCAGCGGCCCCTGCTGCAGATCAAAGGGCTGGGCGCACAGCGCCTGCAGCCATTGGGCGGCGTGCTCCTGGCGCTGCGCGGGCTTGCCCTGCGCGGCCTGCGCAGCATCCAGCCACTGCAGCTCCAGCCTGCCCTGGGGGTCCAGGCGCTGCTCGACCTCCCCATCGGGCCGGGCGTTGAATACCGTGCGCAGCGAACCGTGCCGTTCGGCCAGGCCCTGCACGGCCGCACGCAGGGCGCCTGCATCCAGCGGCCCGGTGATGCGCAGGGCGCCCTGCACGTGGTAGGCCGTGCTGCGCGTATCCATCTTCCAGAGAAACCATTGGCGCTGCTGGGCCGGCGTCAGCGGCAGGGGCATGGCGCGACGGGCCTCGGCCAGCGGGGCAATGCGCTGCAGTGCCGTGCCCGGCTGGCGCTGTTGGCACAGCCGGTCGATGTCGTGCGCCTGGTCGCGCAGCCGCGGGTGCTCGAAGACCCGCCCGGCCGGATACGCCAGGGACCATTGCCGGCAGATGCGCGCGGCCAGCCGCACGGCGGCCAGGGAGTTGCCGCCTTGCGCGAAGAAGTTGGCCTCGCCGGCCGGCTTGTGCAGGGCATCGCCACCGAGCACCTCGCGCCACAGGCCGGCCAGCGCGCTTGTGGTGGGATCTGCCGCGCCCGCCTCCTGCGGTGCCTGGCTGCCGCCGCCCGCGAAGCGGCCCGACTCGAACACGGCCCAGGCATCCAGCGTGCGCGCGGACCAGCCCTGGCGGCAGGCTGCGCGCTGCAGCTTGCCGCTGGAGGTGCGGGGCAAGGCGCCGGGGTTGAGCAGCACGATCACCCGGGGCGCCTCGCCGCACTGCGCGCCCACGGCGGTGCTCAGTGCATCGACCAGGGCCTGGGCCGGCACCAGTTTTTGCATGCCGAATGAGACTTCGGCAGCAATGCCTATGCCTTCCCGGCCATCGATGTCCACCGCAAACGCGGCCACGCGCCCCTTGCGCACGGCTTCGACCTCGGCCACGCGCTCGATGTCCTGCGGGTAGAGGTTGTGCCCGCGCACGATGATCAGGTCCTTGATGCGGCCCGCCACATGGACCTGCCCGCCGTGCACGAAGCCCAGGTCGCCCGTGCGCAGCCAGCGCCGGCCTGCATGCTCGACAAAGGCCTGCTGCGTTTGCTGCGGCTTGCCCCAGTAGCCCTGGCTGATGCTGGGGCCGTGCGCCCAGATCTCGCCCACGCGGCCGGGCTCCAGCACCTGCAGGCTGTGCGGATCGACGATGGCCACGGCATGGCCGGGAACGGCGGGGCCGCAGCCCACCAGCGCGGTGGTCTGCGAGGCGCCGGGGCTTTCCACGGCCCGGCCCTGGCCCAGGGCCTCGGTATCGAAGGACGTGATCGTGGCGCCCGCGCCGCAACTGCCGCCGGTGATGAACAGGGTGGCCTCGGCCAGGCCGTAGCAGGCATAGGCCGCGTCGGGCCGCAGGCCGCAGGCGGCAAAGCGCTGCGCGAAGGCCGTGACGGTGTCGGCACGCACGGGCTCGGCACCGGTATAGGCCAGCCGCCAGCTCGACAGGTCCAGCTGCGCCAGCTGCGACGGCTTGATGCGCTCCAGGCACATGCGGTAGGCGAAGTCGGGGCCGCCGCTGATGGTGGCGCGGTGGCGCGAGATCAGCTCCAGCCAGCGCACGGGGCTTTCCAGGAAGAGGCGCGGCGAGGTCAGCACCAGCGGCAGCCCGCTGTACAGCGGCTGCAGCAGGCCGCCGATCAGGCCCATGTCGTGGTACAGCGGTGCCCAGGACATGAAGCGGTCGCCCGCGCCGATGTCCATGCGCTGCTGGATGGCGGCCTCGTTGGCGATGAGGTTGCCGTGGCTGACCATCACGCCCTTGGGCGCCGAGGTGGAGCCCGAGGTGTATTGCAGGAAGGCGATGTCGTCGGCAGCCGGCGCATGGGGCCGCCAGGCGTCGGCATCGGCCAGGTCCACCTGGTCGGCGGCCACGGCGGCAATGCTGCCAAAGCGCGCATCGGCGCCGGGCAGGGCCTGCATCACTTCGGCCGTGCTGATCACGCAGGCCGCATCCGCGTCGCCCACGATGCCCAGCAGCCGCTCCAGGTGCTGCACGCGCAGCGATTCCAGCGGCGGCACCGGCACGGCGATCACGCCCGCGTAGAAGCAGGCCAGCATGCTGGCGGCGTAGTGCTCGTCGTTGTCCATCATCACCAGGGCGCGCGCGCCCACGGGGCACAGCTGCTGCAGCCGGGCGGCCAGCGCACGCACGCGGCGGTCGAACTCGCCATAGCTGTGGCTGCGCTCGACCACGCGGCCGTCCTGCACGGCGGCCACGGTGAGCCAGATGTCGTCGGGCCGCTGCTGCGCCAGGCCCCTCAGATGCTCGACCAGGCTGGCCGGCGCCCGGCCTGCTGCCGCGATTGCACTTTGTCCACTCAGCATGTCAGCTGCCTCCCGGGTTCTCAGAAACGGTCCAGATTGCTGCGCGGCTCGGCCATGGCGACGATGACCTTGCGCGGCCCCTTGAAGGGCGAGCGGGCATGGGCCACGAGCATGTTGTCCAGCATCAGCACGTCGCCCTGCTCCCAGGGGAAGCTGACGGTCTCGGCGTCCAGCGCGGCGCGCACCTCGGCGAAGATGTCGTCGCCGATGGTGGAGCCGTCGGCGAAGAAGGTGTTGCGCGGCAGGTTCTCGATGCCGTAGACCTCCTCCAGCACCTCGCGCTCCTCGGGCTCGCGCGCCGAGATGTGGAACAGGTGGGCCTGGTTGAACCAGACCATCTCGCCCGTGACGGGGTGGCTTTCCATGGCCTGGCACAGCTGGCGCGTGCGCAGGCCGTCGTCCTCCTTCCACTCCCAGTCCATGCGCGCATGGCGGCAGAAGGCCTCGACCTCGGCGCGGCTTTCGGTGTTGAAGACCTTCTGCCAGGGCACGTCCATCTCGCCGAAGTTGCGCACGTAGAGGATGCCGGGCTCGAACAGCTCGCGGATGCGCGCCGGAATGCGGCGGTAGACCGCACGGCTGTCGGCAATCGGCGTCTCGCCGCCCTCGGGCGATGCGGTGACGCAGTGGAACCAGATCTTCATGGGCCACTCGCGCGTGTAGGCCTGCTCGTTGTGCAGCGGAATGCTCTGGTGGGCCGGGTATTCGGTGGAGGTGTAGACGCCCGCGCCGCTGGAGGCCTCGACCGCGCTGCGCGGCGTGGAGGCGAATTCGTACTTGAGCAGCGGATGGCCGAAGGCCGAGGCAAAGCGCTGGAAGGTCTCCACATCGGGCACGCCAAAGCCGCGCAGCAGCACGCCGCCCGTGGTCAGCAGGGCTTCGTCGATGTCGCGGCGCAGCGGCGGCAGCGCGGCCAGCAGGTCCTGGCCCGGCTGGGCGGGCGTGATGAGCTGGGGAAGCAGCGAGCCCGCGGGGGCCTTGCGCTCGAAGCGCTGGAGGGTTTCGTTCATGTCGATTCCTTGGTGCGCCACGCAAGAGCTGCCGCGTAGCCCGGCGGCGCTGGCAGCGCCATCGCTTGAAAACCATTCCAGTCGGGGACCGCGCAGGCGATGGCCAGCCGTCCGTCCCCTCCCGGGCTGATGCCTATGGAGCGCAGGTGCTCGGCCACGCCAATGCCGATGGCCTTGAGCACGGCCTCCTTGCCCACCCAGCGCTGGTAGAAGGCCGCCAGCCGATCAGGCGCACGGCGCACGCTGGCGCGTTCCTGGTCGGTGCAGACGGCGTCGAGCATGACCTCGGCATCGAGGTCGGGCTTGTGCTGCTCGATGTCCACGCCCAGGTGCAGCACGCCACCGGGGTCGGCCAGCGCGATCAGCGCATGGCCGCCCGAATGCGAGACGTTGAACACAGGCGCCCTGTGCGGCTCGTCATCCACGAAAGGCTTGCCGTGCGTGCCGATGGCCAGGGGCACATCGGCCGGGCAGCAGCCCAGCCTGCGCCCCAGCAGCCGCCGCGTGGCAGCGCGCGTCTGTGCGAAGCGCAGCCGGTCGGCGGCCCGCACGAAGCGCGCGGCGCGACCGCGCTCCTCGGGGGTCAGGTGCGGCAGGCTGTCGCTCAGCTCGGCCGACAGGTCCAGGTCCAGCCTGAAGACCTCGATGCCCTGGCTCATGGCCTCACGCACGGACACGAGCTGCATGGATTTCCCCCTGGAGTGACTGGGACCCGGCCAGGCGCTGCGCCAGCACGGCCAGCACATCGCCTTCGCGCTGCCTGATGAAGAAATGCCCGCCCTCGAACCAGTCCAGCGTGAAGGCCCCGGCGGCCTCCTGCGACCAGGCATGGACGCGGGGCGCCTCGATGTCGTCCTGCCGCCCCGCAAAGACGTGCACCGGCAGCGGCAGGCCCGCAGCGGGCACATGGCCGAAGCTCTCGCAGACGCGGTAGTCGGACCCCAGCACATCCAGCGTGATGCGCATGAGCTCGGGGCTGCCAAACACCTCTTCGGGCGTGCCGCCCTGCCTGCGCAGATCGGCAATCAGCGCCGCATCGTCGCCCTTGCCCGCAAAGCGCTCGGGAGCACGGCAGGCCGGTGCCGGGCTGCCCGAGGCAACCAGGGCCAGCGGCAGCTCCCTGCCTTGCTCGCGCAACTGCCGCGCCATGCCGAAGGCCAGCAGCGCGCCCATGCTGTGGCCCAGCAGCGCAAAGCGGCCGCGCATGGCCTGGCGCTGCTCGGCGCACAGCAGCGATACCAGCTGCCCGAAGTCCTCGACCGCAGGCTCGCCCAGCCGGCTGCCCCGCCCCGGCAGCTCCACCGGCGCAATGCGGATCCAGTGGGGCAGCAGCCTGCGCCAGCGCAGGTACATGGTGGCGCTGGCGCCTGCGCACGGCAGGCACAGCAGGGTCAGCGGCGCGTGCATGCGCGTCAGCCCGCTGCGGTTTCGATCACGGTATCGGTATCGCTTTGCAGCGCGGCGCCGGCACCCGCCTGCTCCTGCTGCTGCATCCACACGCGCAGCGACTTGGGCCGCATGTCGGTCCAGGTGGCGTCCACGTAGTCGAGCACGGTTTTCTTGTCGCCCTTCACACCCTCCACGGCGGTCCAGCCGCCGGGCACGGCCTTCCAGTGCGGCCAGATGGAATACTGTTCCTCGTGGTTGACCAGAACGATGAAGGTTTCGTCTTCGCGGTCGAAGCAGCTTGTAGACATGCAGGCGTCCTTAATGCGGTTGAACATCGGTGAGGCGCAGTACCGGATCGCGGCGATCCGGTACTGCGCCTCTGTTGAACATGACGTTCCGGATCCGAAACTGTTCACGCCGCGTGCGCGCCGGTTCCGGGTCGTGCGCCGGGCTGCACCGTTCAATGGTGGTCCAGCAGCGAGCGGTGGACATGGATGGCCTTGCAGGCATCGGCAATCCTGGCGTTCACCAGGCCCAGCGCGCACTCCATGTGCTCGGCGATCTGGCGCTGCGTGAGTCCCTTGATGCGGTACAGCTCGAAGGTCTCCCGTGTCTTGGGCGGCACCTCATCAAGAGCTTGGTCGATCAGCCGTATGGCCTGGGACTCGAACAGGCTGCGCTCGGGCGAGCGGCCGTCCGGTATCTCCAGCGTCTCCACATCCACGCCGTGGGTGCGGTAGCTGTCCTCGCGCTCCTGGCGGCGCAGGTAGTCCAGCGCCATGTTGCAGACGGCGCGCGTCCAGTAGGCGGCGGGCTTGGCGATCTCGGCATCGCTGCGCATCTCGGCAACGCGCAGATAGGTGTCCTGCACGGCCTCGTCGGCCAGTTCGGGATTCCTGAGAATTCTTCGCGCGACCCTCACCAACTGTCCACGCGAAGCAATGAAGACCTCTTCCAGCGAAGAATGTGTGTGATTCAAGGACACGATGCAGTTCCTCTCGCAAGCTAGGCAAGAACGTCAAGGGGAAATGTCGACCGCAGGTCGATGGACGGCCGGCGTGCCGCCCGTGCAATAGGGCGGAGCGGGCCTCGGCACAGGCGGCAAGCGGCGGCACAACCGCTGACCGCAGGGCATCAGTGCGCGCCGATGCGCATCGGCGTGACTTGGGAGGCAGGCCTAGATCGGGCCTAGATCGGCCTCATGACGGCCTCAGGGCGGCGGCCGCCCTCGCCGGATCCATGCGTCCTGCAACAGGATCGGCAAGGGCTGTGCAGCCTTGCAGACGTGCTGAAACTTGAACCGGGACCATGGCATGCAGTGGCGCTCCTTTGACGTTTTCCAACATTGAAATGAGAAGCATTACCAGTTCCGGCGACAGGACCGGGCCTGGAATGGCTGCTCACACCTGCCTGGAAGACGTCCCGCCAGTGCAAACGGAGACACGGCTATCGGCTGTGGAAAATCGGCAGGCATCGCCTATGGCGCATCGCATCACCATGGCTTTCCCTCGCCGTGGATGATGGGCCTGGATCATGACGGACTGGTGATGCCCGATACATCGGGATGGAAGCAGGAACTGCCTGCAGCGCAGGCCCCTGCCATCGCACTGGGCAGGCCCCATCGAGACGCGGCCCGCAGCGAAACTGCAGACGAAAAAAAGCCACCTTGCGGTGGCTTCTTGTCTGCGCAAACGCGGCGGTTTGCACAAGGAATCTGGCGGAGTGGACGGGACTCGAACCCGCGACCCCCGGCGTGACAGGCCGGTATTCTAACCAACTGAACTACCACTCCTGGCAGACAGCTTTTGCGCTCTTTCGAGCCAAGTGCTGCAAACTTGGCGACCCTACGGGGATTCGAACCCCGGTACTCACCGTGAAAGGGTGATGTCCTAGGCCTCTAGACGATAGGGTCAATCCTAGAACTTGCGTAAATACTCAAGTCTCAATTTTTGGTGGAGGTAAACGGGATCGAACCGATGACCTCTTGCATGCCATGCAAGCGCTCTCCCAGCTGAGCTATACCCCCTTGCTGCAACGTTGCACTGCTTCGTTGCTGCGATTCAAAAATTGTAGCACAGCGTTTTTGGGGCAATTCCGGAATGCATGACTTTTTTATGTCGCCCTGCATTCCGGCGCCCTGCTCAAGCCCGGGTCAGGCCAGGCTCTGCCCGTCGCGTATGCGGTGGATCTCGGCGATGTCCACCACCCAGACCAGGCCGTCGCCGACCTGGCCCGAGTGACAGGCCGAGGTGATGGCCGCGCGGATGGGCTCGACCATGGATGCCTCGGCCAGCACGCAGACCATGATCTTGTCGGAGAAGTCGGTCAACTCCTCCTTCACGCTGCGCTTGTCGATGGCGGCCGGGGCCGTGAAGCCCTCGGCACGGAACAGCGTCACGCCGGGGAAGTTGGGAATGGCGCGCAGCGCGTCGCGCAGGCGCTCCAGGCGGCTGGGGCGCACGATGGCCCGGATTTCCTTCATGGTCATTGCAGTGTCTCCTTCATCAGGCTTCCAGCGGTTTTTCGTCAAACCAGCGGTACAGGGTCGGCAACACCACCAGCGTGAGCAGGGTGGACGAGATCAGGCCACCGATCACCACGATGGCCAGCGGGCGTTGCACCTCCGAGCCGGGGCCGGTGGCGAACAGGAAGGGCACCAGGCCCAGCAGCGCGACGGTGGCCGTCATCATCACGGGGCGGAAGCGCTGCACGCAGCCTTCGCGCACGGCCTCGGCCACGTTCATGCCATCTTCGCGCAGCTTGCGGATGCAGGAGACCAGCACCACGCCGTTGAGCACCGCAATGCCCCACAGCGCGATGAAGCCCACCGATGCCGGCACGCTCACGTATTCGCCCGTGACGAACAGGCCTATCAGTCCCCCGATGGAGGCGAAGGGCAGCACCAGGATGATCAGCCCGGCCAGCTTGACCGAGTTGAACAGCAGGAACAGCAGGAAGAAGATGGCCACGATGGTCAGCGGCACGATGATCTGCAGCGTGCCCATGGCGCGCTCCATGTTCTCGAACTGGCCACCGTACTTGAAGTAGTAGCCATCGGGCAACTGCACTTCACTGTCGATGCGCTGCTGCACTTCGGTCACGAAGCCGCCCAGGTCGCGCCCTTCCACGTTGGCTCCCACCACCACGCGGCGCTTGCCGCCTTCGCGGCTGATCTGCGCGGGGCCGTCCACCAGCTCGATGCGGGCCACGCTGCTCAGCGGCACCTGGGCGCCCGTGGCCGTGGTCAGCAAGGTGGCGCCGATGGCGGCGGGCGAGCCGCGGAACGGCTCGGGGAAGCGAACCACCACGTTGTAGCGGCGCTCGCCCTCGTAGACCGTGGTCACTTCCTTGCCGCCGATGGCCGACTCGATCACGCCCTGCACGTCGGTGACGTTCAGGCCGTGGCGGGCGATCGCCTTGCGGTCGATATCCACGGTCAGCGCCTGCTGGCCTGACAGGCGCTCGACGCGGATGTCCGTGCTGCCCGGCACGCTCTTGAGGATGCGTGCGACCTGCTCGGACACGTCGCGCAGCTCGCTCAGCTCGTCGCCGAAGACCTTGATGGCCAGTTGCGAGCGCACGCCCGTGACCATTTCGTCCACGCGCTCGGAGATCGGCTGGGACAGCACGATCTGCACGCCCGGGATCGAGGACAGGCGCTGGCGGATGTCTTCGTCGATCTCGTCCTGGGTGCGGTCGGACTCGGGGTCCAGCAGCACGATGGGGTCGGACTCGTTGGGGCCTGCGGGATCGGCCGGCGATTCGCCGCGTCCGAGCTTGGAGACTACGCTGAGCACGCCGGGCACTTCTGCCACGGACTTCATCGCCGCCATTTCCATGCGGATGGACTCGTCCAGCGAGATGCTGGGCACGCGGTTGATCTGCGGCGTCAGCGCCCCCTCCTTCATGGTGGGCATGAAGGACTTGCCCAGCAGCGGGAACAGTCCCAGCGAGCCCAGCAGCAGCGCCACGGCCACGGCCAGCGTGGCGCGGTTGCGCGCGGTGGCCAGGTCCAGCAGGCGCAGGTAGTGGCGCTTGAGGAAGGCGATCAGGCGCGTGTCATGGTCCGCGCCGCCCTTGAGGAAGTACGAGCACAGCACGGGCGACAGGAACAGCGACACGGCCAGCGAGACGGCCAGCGAGATCGCGATGGTCAGCGCCAGCGGGCCGAACATCTTGCCTTCGATGCCTTGCAGCGTCATCAGCGGCAGGAACACCAGGATGATGATGGCGATGCCGAAGATGGTGGGCGTGGCCACCTCGGTGGTGGCCGACAGCACGGTGCGCACGCGTGCGCCCATGCTGTCGCCGGCCTGGCCGAGCTTGTGGAACACGTTCTCCACCACCACCACGGTGGCATCGACCATGAGGCCGATGGCGATCGCCAGCCCCCCCAGCGACATGAGGTTGGCCGAGATGCCCCAGCGGTTCATCATGATGAAGGTGGTCAGCGGCGTGATGATCAGCGTGGCCACCACGATCAGGCTGGAGCGCACGTCACCCAGGAAGATGAAGAGCACCACGACCACGAGCAGGATGCCCTCGATCAGCACCTTGCCCACGGTCCACAGCGCCGAGTCGACCAGATCGGTACGGTCGTAGTAGGGAACGATCTGCAGGCCGCCGGGGAGCATGCCCTTGGAGTTGATCTCCTGCACGCGCTCCTTCACGCGGGTGACCACCTCCTTGGCATTGCCGCCGCGCATCATCAGCACGATGCCGGAGACGCCTTCGGTATAGCCGCCCTTGATGATGGCGCCCTGGCGCACTTCCTGGCCCAGCTGGACCTCGGCCACATCGCGCACGAAGACCGGCACGCCGCCTTCCTGCTTGAGAACGATGTTGCCGATGTCATCCAGCGACTGGACCAGGCCCACGGCGCGGATCAGGTACTGCTCGGTGACCTGGGGCAGGATGCCGCCGCTGGCATTGGCGTTGTTGTCGGCGATGGCCTGGACCACATGGCGCACGGACAGGCCGTAGTGGCGCAGCCGGCCGGGATCGACCTCCACCTGGTACTGCTTGACGTAGCCGCCCTGCGAGTTGATTTCGGCCACGCCGGGAATGGAGCGCAGCAGCGGGCGCGCCACCCAGTCCTGGATGGTGCGGCGCTCGGTCAGCTCCTCGGGCGTGAGGGCCCGCTTGCCGTCGTCGGGATGGTCCAGCGTGTACTGGTAGACCTCGCCCAGGCCCGTGGACACCGGCCCCAGCACGGGGATGATGCCTGCGGGCATGCGCGGCGTGACCTCCATCAGCCGCTCGGTGACGAGCTGGCGTGCAAAGTACACGTCGGTGGCATCGGTGAAGACCAGGGTGATGATGGACAGGCCGCTCTTGTTGAGCGAGCGCATCTCCACCAGGCCCGGCATGCCGGTCATGGCGATTTCCAGCGGCACGGTCACGAAGCGCTCGATTTCCTCGGGCGAACGGCCTGGCGCCTCGGTGGCCACCTGAACCTGGACGTTGGTCACGTCAGGAAAGGCATCCACCGACAGATTCATGGCGGCGCGCAGGCCGAAGCCGCACAGCACCAGCGAGAGCACGATCACGATGAGCCGCTGGCTCAGTGCGGCCCGGATCATGGAAGCGATCATGGGCTTACTCCAGCTCTGCGCGCTTGCGCTCGTTGTTCAGGTGGAAGGCACCCGTGGTGACGATGACCGTGCCATCGGCCACGCCCTTGTTCACGGGGCGCATGCCGCCGCTGGCGGTGCCCAGCTCGACGGGCGTGAGGCGGTAGTGGTTCTCGCCCTTCTTGACGAAGACATGGTCGCGGTCGTTCTCGCGCACCACGGCCTCGGCCGGCACGGCCAGCAGCTGGCGCACCTCGCCCTGGATGCGCATGGTGGCCAGCATCTGGGGCTTGAGGTCGCGCTCGGGGTTGTCCACCTGGGTGCGGATGGTGACGGTGCGGGTCTCGGGCGTCACGGTGTCGCCCACATGCACGATTTGGCCGGACAGCACGCGCTCGCCCAGGGCGGGCACGGCGATCTCCACGGCCTGGCCGGCACGCACGCCGCTGGCCATCTGCTCGGGGATCGCGCCCACCACCCAGACGCTGCTCAGGTCGGCCACGGTGAACAGCGGATCGCCGGGCTGGGTCACCTGGCCGGAGCTGACCTTGCGCTCGATCACCACGCCGGCCCCTGTGGACAGCACGGCCGCATGCGACTGCAGCGTGCCCTTGTCGCGCAGCTGGGCGATGGCGCTGTCGGGAATGCCGATCAGGCGCAACTGGTCGCCGGCAGCGCGCTGCTCGGCGCGCGCAATCGACAGCTCGGACTCGCGGCGCTGCAGCTCGGCCGAGCCGATGACGTCGGCGGCGATCAGCTGGCGCGCGCGCTCCACGCCGCGCTCGGCCAGCGTGGCGGCGGAGTGTGCACGCAGATAGGCCAGCTGGGCGGTGGTCAGCTCGGGGCTGGCCACGCGGGCCAGCACCTGGCCCGCGCGCACGCGGTCGCCCACTTCGACCAGCACTTCGGTCACGCGTCCCGTGGCGGCCGCGCCAATGCGGGTGACCTGGCGCTCATTGGCCTCGATGCGGCCGGACACCTCCTGCAGCAGCGCGATCTGCGCCTGCGCCACGGGCTTGACGGCGAAGTTGGGCGCCATCTCGGCGGTCACGCGGACCTCCATCGGGTCCTGCTCCTGCGCAGCGGCCGCTGCGGGCGCCGCCTTGGCTTCGGCCTCTTCGTTCTTGCCGCAGGCGCTCAGCGCCAGCGTTGCGGCCAGCAGGCCGGCCAGGGCCAGGGAGTTCACCAAGGTGCTGCTGCCTGCGCGGGCGGCGATGGGTTGCGGATGCATATTCAAGGACATGTTCGTTTCTGATTTCGGGTGTGAGGCAGGGACGGCGCGCTTCACAGCGCGGACGGATCGTCGTAGCGGCCCGCCAGGTATTCGAGCTGTATGCGCGCCGCCTGCAGCTGGTAGCGCGCGTCGAGCAGGTCTGCACGGATGGAGCGCAGCACGCGCTGCGCATCGAGCACATCGAGAATGCCGCGCTCGCCGAAGCGGTAGGCGGCCTCGGCCACGCGCAGGGCCGACTCGGCCTCGCGCACCGAACCCTGGCTCAGTGCCTGGGTGCGCAGTCGCGCCATCTCCAGTTCCTTCCAGGCCTGCAGCGTCTGCTGGCGCAGCTCAATCTGCCGGCCTTCCAGCTGCAGACGCGCGCGCTCCAGCTCGGAGGCCGCCTCGTCGATCGGGCCGCGGTGCTGGTCGAGCAAGGGGATCTGGATGCTCACGCCCACCGTGTTCAGGCGCACGTCGGGCTCGCGCGTCTGGCCGTAGCGCAGCTCCACGCCCGGCCAGCGCGAGGCCTTGGCACCGTCAAGCCGGGCCTGGGCACGCTCGACCTCTGCCTTGAGCTGGCGCAGTTCGGGATGCTCCATGGGATCGATCTCGCCCATGTCCTCGATGCGCAGCGGATCCTCCAGCGACACATCCAGGCGGAAGCGCACGGGCAGCTGGCCTGCGGCCAGGCGGCCCAGCGCCAGCTGCGCCTGCTCGGCACGCAGCCTTGCGGTCTGCTCCTGCTGGCGCGCCTGGATGATTTCGGCATCGGCCTTGATGATTTCGTAGCGGGCCGCCTCGCCGCTGTCCACGCGGACGCGGACGCGCTCATGGGCCTGCTCCAGAAGGCGCACCGCCTCCTTGGCGGCCTCGACCTCCGCCTCGCGCAGCACCATCTCGTAGGCGCGCAGCCGCACCTGGGCCACCAGCGCATTGCGCGTGGTCGCCACGAAGTGCACCGAGCCCTGCTCGCCTGCCCTCGCGGCCTCCACGCGCGCACCTCGCACGGCGGGGTTCTCGATGGGCAAGGCCACGGCCCAGCCCTGCACCGTGCCGGCTGCCGCGCCCGGAACGCGGGCGCTGTTGCGGCCCTGGTTCCATTCGAGCTTGGGATTGGGCAGCGCCGAGGCGCTGACCACGCCTGCGCGCGCCGTGGTCCGGGACTGCTCGACAGCGCGCAGATCGGGGTTGTGGTCCAGCACGGCGCGAACGACTTCGTTCAGGCTCAGCTGGGGCAGGCGCTGTGCGGCGGCCGAAGCCACCGAAGGCGCCTCTGCGGCCGAACCGGCCTTCGGCACGATCGGCGTACGGGACGCCGCGGCCTCGGCGGCCTCGGCGGCGGCCGGAGCCGCCTGCGTCAGGGGCGCCTGGGACGCCTGGGGCTTGCCAGGGGGGTGGGCCTGCGCCGAAGCGCCAGCACCCCAGCCCACCAGCAGGCTGCAGATCGCGCCTTGCAGGACCTTGCGCGAACAGGATGGAAAACGGGCGGGGGCCATTCCCGCCAATACCGTTGGATTCACCATGGCATGCATCTGCCGCAAAGCGACAGTCGAGGGGTTGAGTAAGAGATGGGCCCTTCCCTGCGGACCACGCGGGAACGGGCATGGCCGCGCCGTGCGCAGTCAGCGCGCGAACGACGGCATGGCGTGCACGCCAGCAAGGCGCGCACGAGCAGTGATCAGGCAGTGGGATGCGTCAGCCGACAAGGGGCGCAAGGGGCACAAGGCATGCCTGCGCCGCAATATGCGGTCAGCCGAGCAGGGAAGGTCTTGGAGGGCGCAGCAGCTGGCCCGGGGCGGGCGACAGGTGCGCCTGGGAATAGGTCGAAGGCGGGGCCCACAGCGACACCACCTGCACGGCGATGGGCTCGGGCGGCCAGTACATCTCGGCGGAACGGTCCTCGCCGCAGGCCAGCAGGGCCAGCAGCTGGCGCTTGTTGCCGCTGTGTGCCGTCAGCTCGGCAAACTCGGTCTCGTCGTCTTCCTCCACTTCCGCGAGTTCCTCGAGGAATTCCTCATCGATGGTCACGACGGGATGGTGCGCCAGCAGGCCATCGCCTTCCAACCCATCGGAAGATGCCGAAGCTGCCACCTGCCCGCAGAAGATGGACAGCAGCATCAGCAACGAAAAGACAAACGATGGCGCAAGGCGCATGGAGCGGGGCAGACGAGTCGGTGAAAGATGGACGCCCTGCAAACAGGACACCGTCTATTGTTACGAATGTTGAGGGAAAGTTCCGGGTTTGCCCTTAAAAAATCTGGGCAATAGATCGTGTTTTGTGCACAAAGGCTTTCCATGTGAAGAAGTCACACCGAAAACTGCAACAACCAGAAACAAAAAAGCCACCTTGCGGTGGCTTCTTGTCTGCGCAAACACGAGGGTCTGCACAAGGAATCTGGCGGAGTGGACGGGACTCGAACCCGCGACCCCCGGCGTGACAGGCCGGTATTCTAACCAACTGAACTACCACTCCTGGCAGGCAACTTTTGCGCTCTTGCGAGCCAAGTGCTGCAAACTTGGCGACCCTACGGGGATTCGAACCCCGGTACTCACCGTGAAAGGGTGATGTCCTAGGCCTCTAGACGATAGGGTCAATCCTAGAACTTGCGTTACAAACTCAAGTCTCGATTTTTGGTGGAGGTAAACGGGATCGAACCGATGACCTCTTGCATGCCATGCAAGCGCTCTCCCAGCTGAGCTATACCCCCAAGAATCCGATACTGGCGGAGTGGACGGGACTCGAACCCGCGACCCCCGGCGTGACAGGCCGGTATTCTAACCAACTGAACTACCACTCCTGGCAGACAGCTTTTGCGCTCTTTCGAGCCAAGTGCTGCAAACTTGGCGACCCTACGGGGATTCGAACCCCGGTACTCACCGTGAAAGGGTGATGTCCTAGGCCTCTAGACGATAGGGTCACAGCCTGTGATCCGCCGATAAAAAAGCGCCTTCGTGTTTCAAAGGCGCTTACATACCAAGCGACAAATTTTGGCGGAGTGGACGGGACTCGAACCCGCGACCCCCGGCGTGACAGGCCGGTATTCTAACCAACTGAACTACCACTCCTGGCAGGCAACTTTTGCGCTCTTGCGAGCCAAGTGCTGCAAACTTGGCGACCCTACGGGGATTCGAACCCCGGTACTCACCGTGAAAGGGTGATGTCCTAGGCCTCTAGACGATAGGGTCAATCCTAGAACTTGCGTAAATACTCAAGTCTCAATTTTTGGTGGAGGTAAACGGGATCGAACCGATGACCTCTTGCATGCCATGCAAGCGCTCTCCCAGCTGAGCTATACCCCCTTCATGCTGCAATCGCTGCTTCTTGTTAGTTGCTGCGTTTGCATCAGAGACTCGAATTATAGACAGGTTTTCAGCGGTTTTTCAAACGCGCCAGAATTTTTTCACGACCCAGCAGCTCCAGCACCGCATCCACCGAAGGCGTGTGCGCTGTGCCCAGCGTCAGCACGCGCACCGGCATGGCCAGTTGCGGCATCTTCAGGCCCTGGGCCTTGAGCACTTCCTTGATCAGGGCAGCAATGGCTTCCTTGCTCCACTCCACCGAGGCGATGCCTTCGGCGAAGGCGTCCAGGGTGGGCGCCACGGCGTCGGTCACGTGCTTTGCCAGGTCCTCGGCGTTGCGGTCGAAGGCGTCCACATAGAACAGGCGCACCCAGCCGGCCAGATCGACCAGGGTTTCGCAGCGGTCCTTGAACAGGGCGCAGATGCGCGGCAGGCGGTCGTCTGCGTCGAGCAGGGCCTGGTCCAGGCCGGTCTTGAGCACGAAGGGGCGCACCAGCTCTGCCAGGGCCGCGTCGTCCAGCGCCTTCAGGTGCTGGGCGTTGACCCAGCGCAGCTTGGCCTCGTCGAACTGGCCAGCGCTGCGGCCCAGGTGGTCCAGGTTGAACCACTCCAGGAACTGGGCGCGGCTGAAGATTTCGTCGTCGCCGTGGCTCCAGCCCAGGCGGGCCAGGTAGTTGACCATGGCGTCGGGCAGGTAGCCTTCGTCGCGGTACTGGGTGACGGCCTTGGCGCCGTTGCGCTTGCTCATCTTCTCGCCCTGCTCGTTGAGCACGGTGGGCAGATGGGCGAACACTGGCACGCTGGCGCCCAGGGCCTCGAAGATGTGGATCTGGCGCGGCGTGTTATTGACGTGGTCGTCGCCACGGATGACATGGGTGATGGCCATGTCCATGTCGTCCACGCAGACGCAGAAGTTGTAGGTGGGCGTGCCATCGGGGCGCGCGATCACCAGGTCGTCCAGCTCGCTGTTCTGGAACTCGATGCGGCCCTTGCATTTGTCTTCCCAGGCCACGACGCCGCCCTTCGGCGTCTTGAAGCGCAGCACGGGACGCACGCCTTCGGGCACGGGCGGCAGCACCTTGCCTTCCTCAGGGCGCCAGGTGCCGTCGTAGCGCGGCTTTTCCTTGTTGGCCATCTGGCGCTCGCGCAGGGCGTCGAGTTCTTCCACGCTCATGTAGCAGGGGTAGACATGGCCCGAAGCCTGCAGGCCGGCCAGCACCTCCTTGTAGCGGTCCATGCGCTGCATTTGATAGAACGGACCTTCGTCATGGTCCAGCTGCAGCCAGGCCATGCCCTCGATGATCACGTCCACCGAGGCCTGGGTGGAGCGCTCCACGTCGGTGTCCTCGATGCGCAGGATGAAATCGCCGCCCGTGGCGCGCGCAAAGGCCCAGGGATACAGGGCCGAGCGGATGTTGCCCAGGTGGATGAAGCCCGTGGGAGACGGGGCAAAACGGGTACGTACTTTTTGTGTCATTGCAGGGTATCCAGTCCGCGGGAGAGATCGTTCTTGAGGTCGCCCAGGTATTCCAGTCCGACGGAGATGCGCAGCAGGCCCTGGCCGATGCCGGCGGCACGGCGCTGCTCTTCGCTCAGGCGGCCATGCGAGGTGCTGGCCGGATGGGTGATGGTGGTCTTGACGTCGCCCAGGTTGGCCGTGATCGAGCACACCAGGGTGCTGTCGGCCACATGGAAGGCGTTGGCGCGCAGCTGTTCGGCGCCCTCGCCCACCACATCGAAGGACAGCACGCCGCCGCCCATGCCGTTTTGCTGGCGCATGGCCAGCTCGTGCTGCGGGTGGCTGGCCAGGCCCGGGTAGTAGACGCGGGCGACCTTGGGATGGGCTTCCAGCCAGGTGGCCAGCTCCAGCGCGGAGGCGCTTTGCGCCTTCACGCGCAGGGACAGCGTCTCCAGCCCCTTGAGCACCACCCAGGCGTTGAACGGTGCCAGGTTCAGGCCGCCGCTGCGCAGGAAGGTGCCCATGACCTTGTCCACCAGTGCCGTCGTGCCGCAGACGGCGCCCGACATGACACGGCCCTGGCCGTCCAGCAGCTTGGTGCCGGAGTGCACGACCAGGTCGGCACCGAACTTGGCAGGCTGCTGCAGCACGGGCGAGGCAAAGCTGTTGTCCACGGCCAGCAGCGCGCCATGGGCGTGCGCCAGCTCGGCCAGCGCGGCGATGTCGCACAGGTCGGTCAGCGGGTTGGTCGGCGTCTCGGCGAACAGAAGGCGCGTGTTGGGACGGATGGCCGCCTTCCAGGCCTGCACATCGGTCTGCGAGACAAAGCTGGTCTCTACGCCGAAGCGCGCCATCTCGCCGCCCAGCAGCTTGATGGTGGAGCCGAACATGGACTGCGAGCAGATCACATGGTCGCCGGCCTTGAGCGTGGTCAGCGCCACGAGCAAGATGGCCGACATGCCCGTGGACGTGGCCACCGCGCATTCCGTGCCCTCCATGGCGGCCAGGCGCTGCTCGAAGCTGGTGACGGTGGGGTTGGAGGTGCGGCTGTAGGTGTAGCCGGGCTCTTCATTGGCGAAGCGGCGCGCAGCCGTTGCACAGTCGGGCTGCACGAAGCTGCTGGTCATGTACAGGGCTTCGCTGTGCTCACCCCACTGGCTTCGCTCCACGCCCACGCGCAGGGCCAGCGTATCGGGATGCAGGCCTTCGGGAAGTGTCTTGTTGGTCACGTTGATGGTCCTTGGGGATCGGGCGCAGCACGCCAGCGGTGGCGGTGCCCGGAAAAAAGGAGCTAGAAGCACTTGTCACCTGGCGGCTTCCAGGGCCTTGCGGCCCTGGACGCTCCAGCACCAGCGCTTTTAGCTCATTTGTCAAAAAAGGCGGGCCACAGGCCCGCCCGACATTGTCACTGAATGCCCTGGCGCTCAGGCTTCCTGGGCATTGGGCAGGGACAGGCGCGACGCATCGCTGGCCTCTTCCTCCCCGCCCCGGTTACGGCCCTCGTTGAGCGCCGTGACCTCGTCCTCGGAGATGTCGCCCGTGATGTAGACGCCGTCGAAGCACGAGGCCTCGAAGCCCTGCACCTGCGGATTGATCTTGCCCACGGTCTGCTTCATGGCGGCCACGTCCTGGTAGATCAGCGCGTCGGCGCCGATGACCTGGCGGATTTCCTCGACCGTGCGGCCATGCGCCACCAGTTCGGCGCGCGTGGGCATGTCGATGCCGTAGACGTTGGGATGGCGCACCGGAGGAGCGGCCGAGGCCAGGTAGACCTTGACGGCGCCGGCGTCACGCGCCATCTGCACGATTTCCTTGGAGGTGGTGCCGCGCACGATGGAGTCGTCCACCAGCAGCACCTTGCGGCCCTTGAACTCGCTGCCGATGGCGTTGAGCTTCTGGCGCACGGATTTCTTGCGCGAGGCCTGGCCCGGCATGATGAAGGTGCGGCCCACGTAGCGGTTCTTGACAAAGCCTTCGCGGTAGGGAATGCCCAGCAGCTGGGCCAGCTGCATGGCGCTGGGCCGGCTGGATTCCGGAATCGGGATGATGGCGTCGATCTCGTTGGGCGGCACGGTGGAGACCACGCGCTTGGCCAGCGTCTCGCCCATGTTCAGGCGCGCCTGGTAGACGGAGATGCCGTCGAGCACCGAGTCCGGACGGGCCAGGTACACGTACTCGAACACGCAGGGGTGCAGCTCGCTCTTTTCGGCGCACTGGCGGGTTTCGACCTGGCCGTCGCTGTGCACGAACACGGCTTCACCCGGAGCGACATCGCGCTCGAGCTGGTGCAGCGTGCCTTCCAGGGCCACGGATTCGCTGGCCAGCATCACCGTGCCGTCGGCGCTGCGGCCCATGCACAGGGGACGGATGCCGAAGGGGTCGCGGAAGGCCAGCAGGCCGTAGCCCGCAATCAGCGCGATCACGGCGTACGAGCCCTTGATGCGCTTGTGCACGGCGCTGACGGCCTGGAAGACGTCTTCGCTCTTGAGCGGTGCGCCGCTGCTGGCGCGGGCCAGCTCGTGGGCCAGCACGTTGAGCAGGACTTCGGAGTCGCTCTCGGTGTTGGTGTGGCGGTGGTCGGTGTCCGACAGTTCCTCGCGCAGCTGCTTGGCGTTGGTGAGGTTGCCGTTGTGCACCATGACGATGCCGAAGGGCGCGTTCACGTAGAAGGGCTGGGCCTCTTCCTCGCTGGTCGCGTTGCCGGCCGTCGGGTAGCGCACCTGGCCCAGGCCCACCGTGCCCGGCAGGGCGCGCATGTTGCGGGTGCGGAACACGTCGCGCACCATGCCCTTGGCCTTGTGCATGAAGAACTTGCGCTCCTGCTGGGTCACGATGCCGGCGGCATCCTGGCCACGGTGCTGCAGCAGCAGCAGGGCGTCATAGATCAGTTGATTCACGGGCGCGGTGCTGACTACACCAACGATTCCACACATAGTTGCGTTCCATCCGTTTGCGAAGGTCGCCCTTCGCTGTCTGGGCCGTAGCAGCCACCCATTGGCCACGCCTGCGCCCGATTTCTCTATCCAAACTGTTTCTGCCAGCCGACTCCTGCGCTGCAGCGCCTTGTCATGCAGCCGGCAGATAGCGTCCCCATTCCTGCGGCAGCTGCGGCAAAACCGCAGCCAGCGCCTGCATCAGCCACGGCGCCAGGGCTGAATCCTGCCACCACTGTCCCTGGTGCAGCGGCGTGTAGCTGATCACCATCGTTGCCACCAGGGCCAGCAGCGCCCCGCGCAGCACGCCGAACAGCGCGCCCAGCGTGCGGTCCACGGGCCTCAGGCCCACCGCCTCGATCAGCCGGCGCGACAGCCAAGACACCAGGCCCCAGCCGAACAGCGCCAGCACGAACAACAGCACAAAGCCTGCGGCATAGCGCAGCTGCATGTCCCAGTCCTGCATGGGCAGCCACAGCGCCACGTCGGCAGCCCAGATGCGGGCCACGACAAAGGCCACCAGCCAGCCGAGCAGCGACAGCACCTCATACACCAGCCCGCGCCAGGCGCCTAGCAGCATCGATGCCAGCACGCAGGCCAGCAAAACCCAGTCCACCGTGGACATACGCTATCTCTGTGCGCCTGTGCTGCTTTGCAAGATGTACGTCACCGCCTCAGAGCTTGAGCACCGACGCCGGCAGGCCCTGGCCCTTGACGCGCGCCGCCGCCTTGTCGGCCTCGGCACGGCCGTTGAACGGGCCCACACGCACACGCGTGCGCTTGCCGTCCTTGGTGTCCACCACCTGCGTGAAAGTCTTCAGGCCCGCCAGCTCCAGCTTGGCGCGAATTTCCTGGGCCTTGCCGGCATCGGAGAAGGCGCCGACCTGCACGATGAAGCGCTCGTCCGTCGCCGCAGCAGCCGCCGGTGCGCTGCGACCTTCCAGCAGGGCCCGGGCACGCGCGGCGTCGTCGCTCCTGGACGGCTCGGGCTTGGGTTCGGGCTTTGGCTTCTGCTCGGGTTTGGGTTCGGGCTTGGGCTCCGGCTTGTGTTCGGGTTTGGCCGGCTCGGGCTTGGGCCTGGGTTCCGGCTTGGGCTCGGGTTTGGTCTCAGGCTTGGCGGCGGGCTTGGGCTCAGGCTTTGCCTCGGGCCGGGTTTCGGGCTTTGCTTCCGGCTTGACCGGAGCCACCTGCGAGACGGCCGGCGCCACGGGCACGGCAGGCCTGCCCATGGGAACCTCTTCCTCGTCGGCGCCCAGCGAGGCCTGGGCCGACACGCGGCCTGCCGGGGAAGCGGCGCCCTGGTGCGGATGGGCGTCCACGGCATTGGCGCCGGGCACGACCAGAGGAGCGACCTTGTCGCGGTCGGGAATCTCGATGGGGATGTCCACGGGAATCGGACGCGGCTGGGTGTCGAACAGCAGGGGGAATCCCACCACGCCTGCCAGGACCAGCACGGCAGCGCCGATGAGGCGGTGGCGCGCCCGGCGGCGCATGACATCGACGCTTTCCGCCTGTCCCAGCCGTGTGGGCCGCCTCGATGCGGACGACGAATCACCGTCGTCTTTTTTGCCGGGCCAACGAAAATTGAAAAATGCCATGGAGTGCGGACTCGTTCAGATCGGCCACCACAGGCAGCCACGATGGCCGTTTGCGGTGCGGATCACTGGATTCAGGTGCCCAGATGCTTGGCGTTCAGCCGGGGCGGGCCGTCCTGCAGCACGCCGCCCACCGTGAAGAACGAGCCAAAGACCACGATTCTATCAGTGGGACCTGCTGCAAGAACCGCGGCATCCAGCGCCAGCTGCGGGTTTGCGAAGGTGGCCAGCGAGATCTCGCGTGGCACGCCCGGCGCGGGCGGCAGGGCTTCGATCTTCTGGCGCAGCACCTCGGCGCTCTCGGCGCGCGGCGTGGGCAGGTCGGTGAGATACCAGCGGTCGATCAGCGGGGCAATCCTGGCCAGCATGGGGGCCAGGTCCTTGTCGTGCATGGCGCCGAAGACCGCATGCGTGCAGGGAAAGTAGCCCATGGCATCGAGGTTGGCCGTCAGCGCCGCCACCGAATGCGGGTTGTGCGCAACATCTAGCACCAGCGTGGGCTGGCCCGGAATGATCTGGAAACGGCCCGGCAGCTCGACCATGGCCAGCCCCGTGCGAACGGCCTGGGCCGTGACGGGGAGGCGGCTGCGGATGGCTTCGAGCGCGGCCAGCGCACCCGATGCATTGACCAGCTGGTTGGCGCCGCGCAGCGCCGGATAGGCCAGGCCCGCATAGCGCCGCCCGCGTCCGGCCCAGCCCCACTGCTGCTTGTCGCCCGAGAAATTGAAGTCCTGGCCCAGGCGCCAGAGATCGGCGCCAATGGCCTGTGCATGGTCCAGCACGCTTTGCGGCGGCATGGGATCGCTGACCACCACAGGCCGGCCGGCGCGCATGATGCCGGCCTTCTCGCGGCCGATGCTCTCGCGGTCCGGCCCCAGGAATTCCACATGGTCGATGTCGATGCTGGTGATGACGGCGCAATCGGCGTCGATCACATTGGTGGCATCCAGCCGCCCGCCCAGGCCCACCTCGAGAATCGCCACATCCAGCCTGGACTGGCTCATCAGCCGCAGGATGGCCAGCGTGGTGAACTCGAAATAGGTGAGCGCCACTTCCGTGCCCTGCACGCGCGCCTGCTCCACGGCCTCGAACTGCGGCAGCAGCTCGACGGCCTTCACGATCTCGCCGCCCACGCGGCAGCGTTCCTCGAAATGCACCAGATGCGGCGATGTGTAGACGCCGGGGCGAAAGCCCGATTGCAGCGCCACGGCCTCCAGCATGGCGCAGGTCGAGCCTTTGCCGTTGGTGCCCGCCACCGTGATCACGGGGCAGTCGAAACGCAGGTCCAGGCGCTGGGCAACTTCGCGCACGCGATCCAGGCCCAGCGCAATATTCTTGGGGTGCAGGCGCTCGCAATAGGCGAGCCATGCATCCAATGTGGGAAATGAGGTGTGCATACTGCGCGCTATTGTTACCCAGGGACAGTGTCCTTATAGGGTCCTCGCCATCCATTGACTGCGGCAACTGCAACCAATCATGACCACTGCAAACACTGTGACGCTCTACGGCATTCCCAACTGCGACACCGTCAAGAAGGCCCGCGCCTGGCTCACCGACCAGGGCATCGCCTACGAATTCCACGACTTCAAGAAACAGGGTGTTCCCGCCGAGCAGTTGCCCGCCTGGATGCAGGCTGTCGGCTGGGAAAAGCTGCTCAACCGCCAGGGCACGACGTGGCGCAAGCTCGATGCCGACACCCAGGCCGCCGCCCAGGATGCGGCCGGTGCCGCAGCCCTCATGCAGCAGCAGCCCAGCGTCATCAAGCGCCCGGTCGTCCAATGGCCGCAGGGACGCATCACCGTGGGTTTTGCGCCCGACGCCTGGGCAGAGATGGCCCACGGGGGCAAGCGCTGACTCTGCCATCAGGCCTGGAACAGCTTATTACGTGGATTTACGCGACCGCAAACTGCTTTCCAGGCCCGAGGAATACACTTGCATGGAGCCTGGCAGGAAATACCGCCAGCGCAACAGGAGTGCAATCATGAAATCCCTGGTTCTTTTGACGCTGGCGGCCACGACCGCCACCGTGGCCCTGGCCCAGGAGCAAGGCCGGGTGCTGTCGGTGACCCCGGTGACCCAGCAGGTGGCCGTGCCACAGCAGGTCTGCCGCGATGAAAACGTCTATACCGGCCAGCGCACCTCGGGCGCGGGCGCCGTTCTGGGTGCCCTGGCGGGCGGCGTGGTCGGCAATGCCATCGGCCATGGCGGCGGACGGGCGGCCGCCACGGCGGCCGGCGTGATCGGCGGCGCCATGCTGGGCAACCAGGCCGAGGCCACGGGCCAGCCCCAGTACCAGACGGTGCGCAACTGCACTACCCAGACCTACTACCAGAACCGTGCCGTGGCCTATGACGTGGTCTACGAGTACGCAGGCCGCAACTACACGACGCGCACCACCACGCCGCCCGGGGACTGGATCGCGCTGAGCGTGCAGCCCGCCGCCAACAGCGCGGCCTATGGCAGCAACGGCTACTACGGCACCAACCAGCCGCCCCAGGCCGCGTACTCCACCGCACCCGTGCCGCCGCCCGTGGTCTACCAGAACAACTACTACGACGGCGGTGGCTACTACGCCCCCCAGCCTGTGCAGCCCGTGTATTCGGCCGGTGACTATGTGGCCCCCGTGGTGATTGGAGCAGCCCTTGCTGCCGGCGTGTACTACGCCTCGCGCCCCAGCTATCACGGCTGGCGCGGCGGCTACCGCCACGGCTGGCGCCGCTGAGACGGACCTGCGCATGCAAAGCCCCGACAAGGGGCTTTTTGCATGGCGGCGGCCAGCACGTACCGGCAGCGGCCGGGTGCTGGCCTAAAATGGGCGGTTTAGTCCACCCTCTGCCCAGCTTCCATGACCACCGAAACCATCTCTGGCATCACCCTGACCACCAAGGCCAATGTCTATTTCGACGGCAAATGCATCAGCCATGGCTTCACGCTGGCCGATGGCACGAAGAAGTCTGCCGGCGTGGTGCTGCCCAGCCAGCTGACTTTCGGCACGGCCGCTGCCGAGATCATGGAATGCGTGGCCGGCTCCTGCGAGTACAAGCTCGACGGCTCGGACCAGTGGCTCACCTCCAAGGCCGGCGAGTCCTTCCAGGTGCCTGCGAACTCCAAGTTCGACATCCGCGTGACCGAGGCCTACCACTACATCTGCCACTACGCCTAAGCGCCTGAGCGCCTGGGCAGACCGACGCATTCGACCTGACGGCGCCCAGGCGCCTTCCGTGTTTTCCGGCAGCCGCGTCCCGCACGCCAGCCGCCATCGTTATTGAGAGAAGCATCGTATGGAAACCATCCTGCAAAACGTCCCCGTCGGCCAAAAGGTCGGCATCGCCTTCTCGGGCGGCCTGGACACCAGCGCCGCCCTGCGCTGGATGAAGAACAAGGGCGCCCTGCCCTACGCCTACACGGCCAACCTGGGCCAGCCCGACGAGGCCGACTACGACGAAATCCCCCGCAAGGCCATGGAGTACGGCGCCGAGCAGGCCCGCCTGATCGACTGCCGCGCGCAGCTGGCCGGCGAAGGCATTGCCGCCATCCAGGCCGGCGCCTTCCACATCTCCACGGGCGGCATCACCTATTTCAACACCACGCCCCTGGGCCGTGCCGTGACCGGCACCATGCTGGTGGCCGCCATGAAGGAAGACGACGTCAACATCTGGGGTGACGGCTCGACCTTCAAGGGCAACGACATCGAGCGCTTCTACCGCTACGGCCTGCTGACCAACCCCGCTCTGAAGATCTACAAGCCCTGGCTGGACCAGACCTTCATCGACGAGCTGGGCGGCCGCGCCGAGATGTCGGCCTTCATGACCAAGGAGGGCTTCGGCTACAAGATGAGCGCCGAGAAGGCCTACTCGACCGACAGCAACATGCTGGGCGCCACGCACGAGGCCAAGGACCTGGAGTTCCTGAACAGCGGCATCCGCATCGTCAACCCCATCATGGGCGTGGCGTTCTGGAAGCCCGAGGTCGAGGTCAAGGCTGAGGAAGTGTCGGTGACCTTCGAAGAAGGCCGCCCCGTGGCCCTCAATGGCAAGGAAATCGCCGATCCCGTGGAGCTGTTCCTGGAAGCCAACCGCATCGGTGGCCGCCACGGCCTGGGCATGAGCGACCAGATCGAGAACCGCATCATCGAAGCCAAGAGCCGCGGCATCTACGAAGCCCCCGGCATGGCCCTGCTGCACATCGCCTACGAGCGCCTGGTGACCGGCATCCACAACGAGGACACCATCGAGCAGTACCGCATCAACGGCCTGCGCCTGGGCCGCCTGCTGTACCAGGGCCGCTGGTTCGACCCGCAGGCCATCATGCTGCGCGAAACCGCCCAGCGCTGGGTGGCCCGCGCCGTGACCGGCACCGTGACGCTGGAGCTGCGCCGCGGCAATGACTACTCCATCCTGAACACCGAATCGCCCAACCTGACCTACGCGCCCGAGCGCCTGTCGATGGAAAAGGTCGAGGACGCGCCCTTCAGCCCCGCCGACCGCATCGGCCAGCTGACCATGCGCAACCTGGACCTGATGGACACCCGCGACAAGCTGGCCATCTACGCCAAGGCCGGCCTGCTGTCCCTGGGCACCAGCACCGCCCTGCCCCAATTGGGCGGCAAGGAATGACCTACACCCCCTGAGCGGCTGACGCCGCTTCCCCCTCTCTACTCGCTTCGCGAGGGAGGGGGACGACGCCCTCGCTGCGGGGCGGCCCTTGCTCGGCGTCCCTGGCATGGGACGCGCCCGCCAAGCACGCGACGCCATGGGCCAGAAAATCGCACACTTGCATCCCACAAGCCGCCGCAAGGCGGCTTTTTTTACGCCCCTGCTACCAGCGCGCGCCCTCGAAGCGCTGCACGAGAAAATCCAGCAGCGCACGAACGGCCACCGGCAGATGGCGGCGCGAGCTGTACAGCGCATGCACGGTCAGCGGCTGCGGGCGCCAGTCGGGCAGCACCAGCTCCAGCTGGCCGTTTTGCAGCATGGGCTGGACCAGGTAGGTTGGCTGCAAGGCAATGCCGGCGCCTTCGACGGCAGCGGCGGCCAGCACGGTGGCTTCGTTGGCGTTGAACCAGGTGGTGACGGCGATCTGCTGCTCATCGCTTTCATCGTCACGGCGAGTCAATTGCCAGACATTGCGCCCCACGCGCATGTGTCCCAGGCAGCGGTGCGCCTGCAGCTGGGCCGGTGCCTGCGGCCGGCCAGCCGCATCCAGATAGGCGGTCGAGGCCACCAGCACCGATTCGCAGACGGCCAGCGGCCGGCCGATGAGTGCGGCGCCCGGATCGGCGCTGATGCGTATGGCCAGGTCGATGCGCTGCTGCACCAGGTCCAGCGCGCCGTCGTCCACCAGCAGGTCGATCTTGAGGTGCGGGTGCAGCCGCATGAACTGCGCAATGGCCGGCGCCATCTGCGCATGGCCGAAGGACATGCTGCAGGTCACGCGCAGCAGGCCGCGCAACTGGCTGTCGCTGGCGCGCATCTCGCCTTGCACCTCATCGGCCAGGGCCAGCATCTGCTGGCTGTAGCGCAGGCACTGCGCACCGGCATCGGTGAGCGAGACACGGCGCGTGGTGCGGTGCAGCAGGCGCGCGCCCAGCCACTGCTCCAGCGACTCCACATGGCGCGTGGCCATGGCGCGCGACAGGTCCAGCCGCTCGGCCGCCGCCGTGAAGCTGCCGCATTCGGCCACCGTGGCAAACACCTGCATCGCCAGCAATCGGTCCATGGATATGCTCGATTTCTGCAACAAACAAGCGCATATTTTGCCGTTTATCTGCTCGATTTCAAAAACTAAAGTACCACCCATGGCAGCACGGCGCTGCCACCCGCTTTCTGTCTTGTGCTTTTTTCAAAGGAAATCGACATGCTTCGCACCACCTTGCTTTCGCTCACCCTGGCCCTGTCGGCCGGCCTGTCCCACGCCCAGGCGCCCGCCCCGCTGCAGATGAAGGTCTACCAGGCCGACGAACACAGCTTTGCCGTGACCTCCACCCTGATCACCGGTGCCAAGGAGGCCGTGGTCGTGGACAGCGGCTTCACCCGCGCCGACGGCCTGCGCATTGCCGCCAATGTGCTGGACAGCGGCAAGCAGCTGACCACCATCCTCATCAGCAATGCCGACCCCGACTACTACTTCGGCGCCGAGGTGCTCAAGAGCCTGTTCCCGCAGGCCAAGGTGGTGGCCACGCCGGCCGTGCGCGAGAAGATCGAGTCCAAGCTGCAGGGCAAGCTGGCCTTCTGGGGCCCCAAGATGGGCGCCAACGCCCCCAGCCATCCCGTGCTGCCCGAGGCCCTGCAAGGCAATACGGTGATGGTGGACGGCCAGGCGCTGGAGCTGCGCGGCACCACCGGCCCGCTGGCCCACCGCCCCTATGTCTGGGTGCCTGCGCTGCAGGCCATCGTCGGCAACGTGGGCGTGTTCGGCAACCTGCATGTCTGGACAGCGGACACGCAAAAGAGCGCCGAGCGCAAGGCCTGGCTGGCGCAGCTGGACGAGATGCAGGCCCTCAAGCCCGCTGTCGTCGTGCCCGGCCACATGCAGGCCGGCACGGCCATGGACGCCAGCGCCATCGCCTATACACGCGACTATCTCCAGCGTTTCGAGGCCGCCGCCGCCAAGGCGGGCAACAGCGCCGAGCTGATCGGTGCCATGAAGCAGGCCTACCCGCAGGCCGGCATGGCGCTGTCGCTGGACATCGGCGCCAAGGTGAACAAGGGCGAGATGCCATGGTAAGCATGCACTTTCGCAAAAATCCTCATGGAACCTGCATGCTGCGCCCTTGATCCAACCAGCTGCCGCCCTCATTCGTCGTGGCGGCAGGAGGTGCAGCCATGAAATACATGAAGCATTGGCAGGACCCGCTCAACGTCCTGCTGGGAGTCTGGTTGGCAGTCTCGCCCTGGGTGCTGGGGTTCCAGGACCAGATGGCGCCCACGGCCAACGGCGTGGTCATCGGACTGGCGCTGATTGCCGCTGCGCTGGGAGCCATCTTCATGCCCCGCGCGTGGGAGGAATGGACCGAAGGCCTGCTGGGTCTGTGGATGGTGATCTCGCCCTGGGTGCTGGGCTTTGCCGGCCAGATGGACGCCATGCGCAATGCCGTGGTGTCGGGCATCGTGGTGCTGGTGCTCGCGCTGTGGGTGCTGATGACCGACAAGGACTATATGGACTGGCGCAGTCGCTCCGCCCACTGAGGCGCTGATGCGCAGCGGCCCGCAGGCGGCAATGCCCTGCGGGCCGCTGTTTTTTTGCCGCCGTGCCCCTCAAGAACCGCCCAAGGACCGCCCAAGGCCGCTCAGACCACGACGGGCTCGGGCTCCAGGCGGATGCCGAATCGCTCGTAGACGCTGGTCTGTATCGCTCCGGCCAGCGTCATGACCTCGCCGCCCGTGACGCTGCTGTCCACGCTGTGCCGGTCGCCCCGGTTGACCAGCACCAGGGCCTGCTTGTCATACACCCCGGCGCGGCCCATGGACTTGCCCTTCCAGCCGCAGGCATCGATCAGCCAGCCGGCGGCCAGCTTGATGGAGCCGTCGTCCATGGGGTAGTGCACGATGCGGGGCTCGCGCGCAATGATGTCGGCGCACTGCTCGGGCGTCACCGTCGGGTTCTTGAAGAAGCTGCCCGCGTTGCCGATGTGCTCCGGATCGGGCAGCTTGGCGCGGCGGATCTCGCACACCCAGTCGAAGATCTGGCGGGCCGTGGGCTCGGCCACTCCCGCCTCGGCCTGGCGGCGCTGCAGGTCCAGGTAGCCCAGGCCGGGCTTCCAGTCCTTGGGCAGGGCCAGGCGCACGCGCGTGATCACGGCGCGGCCCTTGAGGCCCATGCCGCGCGGCGGCACGCCGCTCATGCGCGCACGCGCCACGGGCGTGGGCTCGGCCGGCGCATGCTTGAACACCGAGTCGCGGTAGCCGAAGGCGCATTGCGCGGCATCCAGCGTGAAGGACTCCCCCGTGGCCAGGTCGATGGCATCCAGCGACTCGAACCGGTCCTGCAGCTCCAATCCGTAGGCGCCGATGTTCTGCACCGGCGACGCGCCCACGGTGCCGGGAATCAGCGCCATGTTCTCCAGGCCGCCGTAGCCCTGCGACAGGGTCCAGGCCACCAGGTCGTGCCAGCGCTCGCCGGCACCGGCCTCGACGATCCAGTGGCGATCGGTCTCGCGCAGCAGGCGCATGCCCGCTATCTCCATCTTGAGGACCACGGGATCGACGTCGCCCGTGATCACCACATTGCTGCCGCCGCCCAGCACGAACACGGGCTGGCGGCCCCACAGCGGATCGGCCAGGAAATGGCGCACGTCCTCGTCGCTGCGCACGCGCACCAGGGTGTGGGCACGGGCGGCGATGCCGAAGCTGTTGCAATGCTGCAGCGGAACATTTTTCTCGACTAACATCGACCGGATTGTCGCACCGCCTCCCTGCGCCGCCGGACCCGCGCCCGCATCGCCCGGCCGCGCGCTGCGGTACTTTTTCAGAACATTTACAGGAAATATTTGCCATGCCTTCTTTTGACACCGTGTGCGAAGCCGACTTCGTCGAAGTGAAGAACGCCGTGGAGAACACCGCCAAGGAAATCGGCACACGCTTCGACTTCAAGGGCACCTCGGCCGCCATCGAGCTCAAGGACAAGGAAATCACGCTGTTCGGCGATGCCGACTTCCAGCTGCAGCAGGTCGAGGACATCCTGCGCAACAAGCTGACCAAGCGCAGCGTGGACGTGCGCTTCCTGGACATCCAGAAGGCCCAGAAGATCGGCGGCGACAAGCTCAAGCAGACCATCAAGGTCAAGAACGGCATCGAGGCCGAGCTGGGCAAGAAGCTGCAAAAGCTGATCAAGGACAGCAAGCTCAAGGTGCAGGCCGCCATCCAGGGCGACGCCGTGCGCGTCACCGGCGCCAAGCGCGACGACCTGCAGGCCGCCATGGCCCTGATCCGCAAGGACCTGGCCGACCATCCCCTGTCCTTCAACAACTTCCGCGACTGATCGCCTGGCACCCGCCTCTGCGCCACAAGCCACCCCATGCGCCACCTACGTGCCGTACTTCTGAGCCTGGCCGCAGCGGCCGCGCTGGCTCCACCGTCGGCGACGGCGCAGTCCGTGGCGCTCAGCGGCGTGCTGGGCAGCAAGGCCTTGCTGGTCATAGACGGCGGCACGCCGCGCGCGCTGGCGGCGGGCGAAAGCCTGCAGGACGTGTGCGTGCTGCAGGTATCGGGTGACACGGCCGAGGTGGAAATCAAGGGCCGCCGCCAGACATTGCGCCTGGGCGAGGCGCCCATCAGCCTGGGCGGCCGGGGCGCGGCGGCGGGCGATCCCGCGCTCGGCCGGCGCGTGGTGCTCAAGGCCGACAACCGGGGGCACTTCATCGAACGCGGCCAGATCAATGGCAAGACCATGGTCTACATGGTGGACACGGGCGCCAGCTCGGTCGCCATCGGCCGGTCCGACGCCGAACGCATGGGCCTGCCCTTTCTCAAGGGCCAGCCGGTGATGATGCGCACCGCCAACGGCGATGCCCAGGGCTGGCGCCTGCGGCTGGATTCGGTGCGCGTGGGCGATGTCGAGGTCTTCGGTGTGGACGCCGTGGTCGCCCCTCTTCCCATGCCCTATGTGCTGCTGGGCAACAGCTTTCTTGCCCACGTCCAGATGACCCGCCAGGGCAGCGAGATGGTGCTGGAGCGGCGCTGATGCGGCCTGCATGCGCCCCGCTTCCCGCACCCCGCCAACGATGAGCCGACGCCCCGACGATTCCTACGAAGACCTGCTGGGCCTGTGGTCCGACCTGGAGGCCGCACTGTCCGTGCTGCTGTCCGCGCCGCTGCAGGTGCAGAGCTTCCTGGTCAAGCTGCAGCAGATCGACCTGTGGCTGCAGGAGCTGATCGCCCACGACAGCGATGCCGCGCTGTACCTGATGTTCCAGCGCGCCTGCTCGTCCACCGTGGGCTACAGCGCCTCCCATGCCCTGGTCTGCGCCTGCCTGTGCCATGTGCTGGCGCGCGAGCTGCGCCTGGACGAGTGCGAACACCGCACCCTGGTGTATGGCGCACTGACCATGAACATCGGCATGAACGCGCTGCAGGACGAACTGGCGCTGCAGCGCGAGCCGCTGACCCCCGCCCAGCAGCAGGCCGTACAGCGCCACCCGCTGCACAGCCAGGCCCTGCTGGCGCGGCTGTTCGTCAACGATGCGCTGTGGCTGGAACTGGTGGCCCGCCACCATGAAGCCGTGCCCCAGCAGCCCTTGGCCACACTGCCCCCGGTGCAGCGCCTGGTCCGCATCCTGGGCACGGTGGACCGCTACGCCGCCCTGATCAGCCCGCGCAAGTCACGCGAAGGCCGCAGCGCCGCCGAGTCGCTGCGCGCGCTCACCCAGCAGCAGCGCTACTCCGACGAGGTGGGCTTCGCGCTGGTGCGCGCCGTGGGCCTGTGCCCGCCGGGCACCTATGTGCGGCTGGACAACGGTGACATCGCCGTGGTGCTGCGCCGTGGCGAGCCGCCGCAGCCGCCGCTGGTGGCCAGCGTGATCGGCGCCGACGGCGCGAGCCTGTATCCGCCCGTCATCCATGAAGGCGAGGACGGCCCCCGCATCCGCTCGGCACTGGCGCGCGCCGCCATCACGCTGGAGCTGGACCCGCGCACGCTGGCCCAGCTGGGCGTGCTGGCCGCACGCGGCAGCCAGTCGCTGTACCGCATGGTGCAGATGCCCGGGCCTGTCTGAACGATCTGGCGCCTGAAGCGCGCGACACCGGCGCCGCGGCCCGTGTCAGGTCCGCGCGCCAGCCCACAGGCCCGCATGGTGGCCACGCGTGAAGGCCTCCTCCAGTACCGAGTAGCCGGCCCAGTCGGAATGTGCGAACCACAGGCGGCGCGTGCCCGGCGTGGGCAGCAGGGCCACGCGCTCGCCGGCGCACAGCGCGCTGCGCCCCCGGTGCAGCGACTGCAGCGCCACCTGGCTGAGCAGTTGCTGGTCACCGGGCCGGGGTATGGCCATGGCGTGGCCGTAGCGCGTGATCTCCATGCGCGTGGCCTTGTGCAGCAGGTCGGGATGGGGGACGAGCAGGCTGCCGACGATGCGGTCCCGCCAGAAGCCGAAGGGCTGGCCCAGCAGTTGGGCGCGCCCGTCAGGCCAGTCGCCCAGCGCCTGGTAGTAGCTGAGCACCGTGGGCCGGGGCGTGAGCCGGTCCAGGCCCTGGTGGCCCGCGTCCACATAGCCCAGGCCGCCCGCATTCGGATCGGCAAACAGCACGTTGTCCCAGGCCGGATCGGCGCCGGGCCGGTCGGCCAACGGCCGCTGCAGATGGATGTTGGCCACCAGCCAGGGCGCCCAGTCCAGCCGGCCGGCCACCGCGCGCAGGAAGTCCGGCGCATCGCGCACCACGCGTGCCGCGATGAAGCTGGGCAGGGCCACGATGCAGCGCGCGGCCAGCCAGCGCTCGTGCTGCTGGCGGCCGTGGTGGTAGACGTCGATCTCCACGCCATCGGCACTCTCGGCAATGGATAGCACGCTGCAATCGGTCTGCAGGTCGGTGCAGCCCAGCCCGGCCACCAGTTGCTGCGACAGCCAGCCATTGCCCTGGGGCCAGGTCAGCACGGCATCACCCGCGTCTTCGGGCGTGCGCTCATCCTGGCGGCGCGGGGCCGAGAAGCCGTGGCGGCTGGCGAAATAGTGAATGCCTGCCCAGGCCGACACCCGCGCCAGGCCCGCGCCGAAATCGTCGCGGCAGCAGTACTCCAGATACCAGATCAGCTGCGCATCATCGATGCCCTGGCTGGCCAGCCAGGCCTGCATGGTCTGGCCGTCCAGCGCGGCATGGGCGGCGGGCAGCCGGCCCTGGCGCTGCCAGACGCGGATGGACGGCATGGCAAAGGGCGCCCTGTCCATCTCCTGGGCCACGCTGCGCGCAAAGAGTTCGTACTGCTCCAGCGTGCGCGGCGCCACGCCATCGACGGGCAGCAGGCCCTCATGCCAGGCGCCCTGCCAGAACAGGCGCTCCTGCGGGCTGTGGCACAGATGGCGCTCGTCGTACTGCCAGCGGCCTGCGCGGCGCTGGCGCAGGCCCAGGGCCTCGAGCCAGTCCTGGACCTCGGATGCATCGTCGCCAGGCAAGGGCAGATAGTGGGCGCCCAAAGGACAGGCCAGCCCGGACATGCTGCCGCCCTGGCTGTTTCCGCCCATGGCCGGCTGCGTGTCCAGCAGTGCCACACCCTGCACCCCCGACAGCTCCAGCGCCCGCGCAGCCGCCAGGCCCGCCATGCCGCCACCGGCAATCACCACGTTGGCACGGTGCACCACGGCCGGCGCCGGCAGCGCCAGGCCCTGGCCCAATCGCTGCCAGAACGCGCGCAAGGCATGGCCGCGCTCCAGCGCCACGCCGCTGAAGCCACCAGGCAGGTCTTCCAGACGAGGCGGCGTTGGCGTGCAGCCGGCCAGGCCTGCGGCCGCACCGCCGGCCAGGCCCTGCAGCCATTGGCGCCGGCTCCACAAAGACGGGCGGTCGGGGCTCAACGCTCCACCCTGCCCCATTCGCGTTCGTAGGTATTGACCAGCACCTGGTTGGACAGGCGGTTGACCTCGGCCGGCACACGCGCCATGTCCAGCGGAAAGTCGAACATCAGCGCCATGGTCTGCGCGCTCAGAAAGCGCAGGCCCGCAGGCAGTGCATCGGGCTCGCGCCAGGGCCGGTGGCTGGCGATGACGAAGCCCCACTCGCCAAAGCTGGGCACATGGGCGTGGTAGGGCGTGGCCTGCAGGCCGATGGATTCGATGGTCTGCACCACGGTCCAGTAGCTCTTGCGCGCGATCAGGGGCGACGTGGTCTGCACCACGGCATAGCCGCTGGCGGCCAGGCGCTTGTCCAGCAAGGCATAGAAGCTGTTGGTGAACAGCTTGCCGATGGCGAAATTGGTCGGGTCGGGGAAATCGACGATGACGACGTCGAAGGTGTCCCCGCCCTGCTGCAGCCAGTGGAAGGCATCGGTGTTGACGATGCGCACGCGCGCATCGCTGAGCGCATCGCCGTTGAGCCGGCGCAGCATGGCGTTGTCCTTGAACAGGTCGGTCATGGCCGGATCCAGTTCCACCAGCGTGACCGACTCCACCGAGGGGTACTTGAGCACCTCGCGCACGGCCATGCCGTCGCCGCCGCCCAGCACGGCCACGCGCTTGGGCGCGCCATGCGCGGCCATCACGGGGTGGACCAGGGCCTCGTGGTAGCGGTACTCGTCGCCTTGCGCGAACTGCAGGTTGCCATTGAGGTACAGCCGCGCGCCCTGGCGTCCCTGCGTCACCACGATGCGCTGGTAGGGCGAGCTGCTGGAGAGCACGATGCGGTCCTGGTAGAAATGGTCGTCGGCCAGGCGCGTCAGATGGTCGGCTCCCCAGATGCCCGTGCCCAGCAGGGCCAGCACGGCCGCGCAGGCCAGGGCATGGGCGCGCGGGCGCCGCAGTTCATGCCGAAACAGCAGCAGCGCCCACACCGCCACCGCCGCATTCATGAAGCCGAACAGCAGCCCCGTGCGCACCAGGCCCAGCTTGGGCACCAGCAGCAGCGGAAATGCCAGCGACACGGCCAGCGCCCCCAGGTAGTCGAAGGTCAGCACCTGGGACACCAGGTCCTTGAGCGTCACATTGCGCTTGAGGATGCGCATCACCAGCGGAATCTCCAGCCCCACCAGCGTGCCCACCACCAGCACCATGCCGTACAGCAGGAACCGGAACGCGCCGGGCGCGTAGGCATTGGCAATGAACAGCGTGGCCGGCAACGCACCGCCGATCAGGGCCACCATCAGCTCGATGCGCAGAAAGTGCGCAGGCAGGTGGTCCTCGAAATAGCGCGACAGCCAGGAGCCTATGCCCATGGCGAACAGGTAGCTGCCGATGATGGTGGAGAACTGCAGGACCGAATCGCCCAGCAGATAGGAAGCCAGCGCACCCGCAGCCAGTTCGTAAAGCAGGCCGCAGGCCGCGATCACGAAAACGCTGACCAGCAGGGCGATGTCGATGGGGCGCGCCGGCTGCGCGCCGGCAAGAGAGGCTGAGGTTTGCACGGCCGGTATTGTGCGCGATGCGCCCCCCGTGTGCGCGAGAGGCGCCGTGCAACGGGCGAAGGCGCCGCGCGCCTCCTGGGGGTTCCGTCAGAACTGGTAGTTGGCGCTGACCAGCACGCTGCGCGGTGCGCCCGGCATGGAGCCGGAGCGCCAGTACTGCTTGTCGAACAGGTTGGACAGGGCCACGGTCACGGTCCAGGCGTCCTGGCGCCAGCCCACCAGCGCATCCCAGCGCGAGTAGCCGGGCAGGATGGCCGTGTTGGCGGCGTTGGTGAAGCGGCTGCCCGTGTAGGTCACGCCGACTTCGCCATACCAGGGTCCCTTGGGCGCATAGCGCAGGAACAGGTTGCCGTTGCGCTTGGCCGTGTCACGCAGGTACAGGCCCACGTTGGCGGGGTTTTGCGCGTCTTCAGCCACCTTGGCCTGCATGAAGGCCACGCCGCCGCGCACATACCAGGAACCGGCCACGCGGCCGGCCGCGCTGAACTCGATGCCGCGCGAACGGTCCTTGCCCCGGATGGCCCAGGTGTAGGGATCATTCTCGGGATCGGGGCGGTAGCGGATGTTGTACTTCTCCAGCTGGTAGACGGAGACCTGGGTGGACAGCGCGCCGCCCAGCCAGTCGCTCTTGACGCCGACCTCGGACTGGCGCGAGTACTGGGGCTCGTCGTCCGGCACCGCGCCCACGGCGGTTTCCACGGTCAGGATGCCGCGCCCGCCATAGGGCGAGTAGCTCTTGTTCCAGGACGCATAGAAGCTGTGCTCGCGCACCGGCTGCCACACCACGCCCACGCGCGGGCTGAAGCCGTTGCCGTCGGTCTTGCGCGTGAGGTTGGCGATCTTGTTGGTGCTCTGGAAGTCGTAGCTGTCGTAGCGCAGGCCCAGCAGCAGCTTCCACTGCTCGGTCAGGCTGACCAGGTCCTGCATGTACAGCGCCTGGCCTTTGCCCTTGTGATAGTTGTCCTGGGTCGGCTTGCCCTGCGCCGGACGGCTGGGCCAGACGATGGGCTGCAACGGGTCATAGGCGAAGGTGCTGCCGGGCTGGCCGACGCGCGGCGCGCGCTCTTCCTCGCTGGCCTCCAGGCCCACCAGCAGATCGTGCCGGATGCTGCCCGTGCTGAACTTGCCCGTCAGGTCCAGCGTGTTGGACAGCGTGGTGTTGCGGGTCTGCTGCCAGGCGTAGTTGGGCGTGATCTTGCCGGTCGCGGCACGGTAGGTGCCGGCGAAGTAGTGGTCGAAATCCTGGCTGGCCTCGCGCTTGCTGGCCACCCAGCGCAGACTCCAGCGGTTGTTGAAGTCGTAGGACAGGTCGGAGCGCAGCACGCGCAGGCGGTCTTCCACATAGTCGCCCGGCGCCGCAAAGCCCTTGCGGATGGAGACACCGGCCGGCAGCTGGTCGTAGACCGGACCGCGATCGGGCACGCGCCAGACGTTGTCATAGGTGTACTGGCCGGTCCAGCGCCAGCCCGTGCGCGAGTCCACCAGGATGCTGGGCGAGACCATCTCGTTGCGGTTGCGTATGCCTTCGCGGAAGCTGTGGGCCTGCTCGCGGTCGGCCGTCAGTCGCACGGCCACGTTCTCGTTGAGCACGCGGTTGATGTCGATGGTGCCGCCCACGTTGTCCCAGGAGCCGCCGCGCAGCGTGATGCTGCTCTTGGCATCGAAACGCGCCTGCTTGCTCACCATGTTGACCACGCCGCCGCCTGCGCTGCGGCCATAGAGCACCGAGGCCGGGCCCTTGAGGATCTCGATGCGCTCCACATTGGCGGTGCTGCGGCGCACCTGGCCGCTCTCGCGCACGCCGTCGCGGTAGATGTCGCTCTCGTCGGCCTTGAAGCCTCGGATGTACACGCCTTCGCCGCGCATGTCGTAGCTGGTGTTCACGCCGGGAACGCCGTCCAGCATGGTGGCCAGGTCGTTGATGCCGTAGTTCTTGTACTTGTTGACCTCCAGCGTGTCGATGGTCTGCGGGATGTCCTTGGGCGCCAGGTAGGTCTTGGTCGCCGTGGTCACGCCTTCGGGCCGCACGTCGTCAGGGTCGTACTGGGAGGCGTTGACCTGCAGCGTGGGCAGGGTGTGGGCCTGTTGAGGATGCGTCTGCGTCTGCGTCTGTGCCAGGGCCGGATCGGCTGGAGCGGCCTCCTGGGCATGGACCCCGCCCGCCAGCGCGGTGGTGATGATGCCAGCGGTCACACCCACTGAAAGCCTTGCCCTGCGGGCAGCTTGATGGTCTGTCATGGAAACCCTCTCTTCGAATGAAGGGGGCGATTTTATTTAGAATGCAAACGAATATCATTTGCAAACTCACTATCAACAAGGAATTTGTTGCGACGCAGCAACGCCGCCATGCGCAGCGCAGCCGCACCTTTTCAGGCGGGCTGCGTGTCGGCAGGAGATGGGGAATGCGGGGGCCAGGCGGCCCCGTTCAGTGGATGGCGGCAGCGACGATGATGCTGATGCCCAGGCACATGGCGGCCACCACCATGGCCAGCGCCTTGTTGTGCTTCTCGACGATCTCGGCCCACATGTCCACGGGTGTGATCTTGTCGATGATGAAGAAGCACAGCCAGAACACCACCACGCCCACCAGCGCATAGAGGATCGAGCCGAAGAAGGCGGCGGGGTTGAGCCAGTCGAAGTTCATGATCAGTTTCTCCGTTGTTTACTTGTGGCTGCCGCCCGAGGTGTAGCCACCCCAGGAGCCGCCGCTGCTGCGGGTGTAGCTGTTGCAGTTGGCGTCGGTATTGGGGTCGCAGTTGGGGCGCGATGCGCAGCCGCGCAAGGTGACGAACACCAGCCAGAGGATGAGCAGCCCGATGATGATGGTCCACAGCCCGAAGCGGCTGCCCGACATCACACCGACCTGCGAGCGGTCACGCAACTGCTTGAGGCCGAAGGCCATTGCCAGCGTGGTGGCCGAGACGGCGCTGCCATGCGACCAGGTGGTCTCGCCGCTCTCGGTCTCGCTGGCCAGGAAGGCCTTGTTCTGCGCGCCTGCGCTCACATAGTCCACATTGCGCGTGGTCTGGCCGCGCTGCACGGGCCAGTAGAACTCGCCCAGGGCGTAGGTGGTCTCGGCCGTGTAGCGCGATTCAAGCTGGTACTGCCGGCCCATGTACTTGGCCGTGCTGCGGTTCTTGGAGAGCTTGGGCACGCCCGTGGTCACGCGGGCCATGCTCCAGCCATCGGAGGAATCGACCAGGAATGCGAAGCCGGCCTTCTGGTTGAACAGCAGGTACTCCTCCCAGCCAAAGCTCTCGTCGTCGCCAGGCTCCTGGCCCATGCGGTGCTGAAAGCCCACCACCTGCCATTGCTGGCCTTCCAGCACACCCTTGCTGCCCAGCGGGATGGCCGGGCGCACGGGCTCGTTCTGTTCCGCATAGGCCAATTCCTTGCCAATGCCCTGGCTCAGGTCCACCAGCGATCCGCAGCTGGGGCAGCTCAGGCTCTTGGTGGTGGAAAAGCGCACGGGCACCACGGCGCCGCACTTGGGGCAGTTGAAGTGCCGGCCCTGCTCACCCTTGAGCGAGGCGCCGTCGCGCAGCCCCTGCATCCTGAGGTCGTCCAGCACCACGCGCTCGCCCAGGCTCAGCGCGGGAGGCTGGACGGAGAAGTCCACGGACAGCACCTGGCCCTGCTCGCTGCGCAGCTCCACCAGCCGGTACGGTGTGCCGGGCTCGGGCAGCTGCGCCAGCTCGCCCTGGGCCGATACCAGCCGCGCGTTCTGCACGCTGCTGACCGTGAAGCTCTTGCCGCCCAGCACACGCTGCGAACCCAGCAGCCAGTCGGAGGCCTTGAACGGCCCGTTACGCAGGGCCTCGGCCTCCCAGGGCCAGGACCAGACGAACTGGCCGTTGTCCTCGCTCAGGAAGCCCAGCGCGCCATCGCTGAACGCGGCCACCCATTCGCTCCAGGCGCCCGCCTCGCTCTTGAGCTGCAGCCGCCCGACCAGGGTGAAGTGCTCGGGCTTGCCGTTGCGCAGCATCTGGCCCGTGGCGCCGATGCGCAGGGGGCTGTAGTCCTCGAAGACCTCGGCCATGGAGCCACGGCGCTGCAGCACATCGCCCTGGCGCACCACGGTGCTGCGGCAGAACTCGCAGACGGCATAGCTGGCCTGGGCGCTGGCAAATTCCACGGGCGCGCCGCAGCCGGGGCATGGTGCGCGGTACACGCGCTGCGATGGACTGGATGCCATGTGAGAGAGTCGTCAGTGAAGAGAGGGCCTGGAGCGTGACCGGCCGGCCACGCCCCGCACGCAAGCTGCGCCCGTGGTGCGCAGCGCGGCGGCGACGGTCAATGCGGCTTGCCTTTGGCCGTGCCGGGCTTGGCCGCGGCGGCTGCCGGGTCGGCCTTCTTGCTGCCCAGCCTGGATTCCTTGCCGGCCATCAGGCGCTGGATGTTCTCGCGGTGGCGCCAGATCAGCAGGGCCGCCATGGCGACGATGGCGGCGGCAATCGGTGTCTCGGCATACCAGACCACGCCACTGCACAGCAGGTAGTAGACGGGGGCGAACACGGAGGCCACCAGGGCCGCCAGCGAGGAATAGCGGAAGAACACGGCAATGATCAGCCAGGTCAGCGCCACCGCCAGGCCCAGCCAGACGCTGATGCCCAGCAGCACGCCCAGGGCCGTGGCCACGCCCTTGCCGCCCTTGAAGCGGAAGAACACCGGGTACAGGTGGCCCAGGAAGGCAGCCAGCGCCACCATGGCCACCGTGCCGTCGCCCATGCCGAAGCGGCTGCCGAACCATTGCACCAGGGCCACGGGCAGCCAGCCCTTGGCGGCGTCCAGCAGCAGGGTGACGGCCGCTGCCGCCTTGCTGCCGGAGCGCAGCACATTGGTGGCGCCGGGGTTGCCGCTGCCATAGGTACGCGGATCATTCAGGCCCATGGCCCGGCTGACGATGACGGCGAACGACAGCGAGCCGATCAGGTAGGCCGCCACGGTGGCGAGAAGGGGGTAGAGCGCGTTCAATTGAAGTCCTTGGCCGGTCTGTGGAGCGCCGGCGCGCGATCCGGCCGGCCCTGATGGCCCGCCCTCCCTGATCGCCGACACATGTTTTTCATCAGGACCTGCGCGAACCCGGTGGAGGCGGCGGCCGCCTTCCCGTGTGCGCAAGTCGTGTTCATTTCTTCAGGGCATCTATTCTGCCAGCGCGCAGTGCACGGGCCGTGCATCCAGCAGCCGCACGCAGACCTGCGGGTCCAGCTGCACCAGAAAGCCCCGGCGCCCGCCGTTGATGGCGATGCGCGGCAGCGCCAGGATGCTCTCTTCGATATAGACCGGCATGTCGCGGCGCGTGCCGAAGGGCGAGGTGCCGCCGACCAGGTAGCCGCTGTGGCGGTTGGCGACTTCGGGCTTGCAGGGCTCCACGCTCTTGGCCCCGATCTGCCGCGCCAGGTTCTTGGTGGAGACCTTGCAGTCGCCATGCATGAGCACGATCAGCGGCCTGGCGTCCTGGTCCTGCATCACCAGGGTCTTGACCACCATGTGCTCGTCCAGCCCCAGGCTGGCCGCGCTGTGCTCGGTGCCGCCGTGTTCCAGGTACTCATAGGGGTGCTCGGTGAACTCCACCTTGTGGGCGCGCAGCAGTTGGGTGGCCGGTGTCTCGCTGACATGAGAGTTTTTCTTGGACATGAATTTTTTATCGTTTTACAATAATTTTTTATCGATTCATCAATACAAGGCTGTGCCATGAACTATACGCCCCACGCCGCAGGCAACGCCCTGAGGCGCCACTCCCAGGCGGCGCGCATCCTGATTGCCCTCGGTGCCGTCGCGCTGCTGGCCCTGCCGGTAGCCGCCCTGCTGTCGCCGCAAGATCTTTCGGGCCAGGCGCAAGGCCTGCTGGGCATGCCGCCCGGCCAGCCGCTGGACATGGCTGCGCGCTGGCGCACCGCACTGGTCAGCCTGCTGCCCGTGGGCTGCGGGCTGTATGCGCTGCGCCAGTTGTGGACACTGTTCGGCGAATACCTGCAGGGCCGTGTCTTCGGCCAGCAGGCGCAGCACGCCCTGATGCGCTTTGCCTGGACGGTGCTGGCGGGCGCGCTGGCCCTGCCCTTCACGCGCGCGCTGATGTCGGTGGCCGCCAGCATGGGCAATCCGCCAGGGCAGCGCTTCGTCACGCTGGGCCTGTACTGGCACGATGGCCTGCTGGTCCTGCTCGGCGTGGTGCTGGTCTCCATCGCCCATGTGATGCTGCAGGCGCGGCGCATCGCCGACGAGAACGCGGGATTCGTATGAGCGGCGTTCCCATCACGATCCACCTCATGGTGCTCCCCGGCCAGCGCCCGCTCTCGCTGCACCTGTACGAGGCCGCATTGATGCTGCTGGGCCTATTCCTGCTGACCCTGGTGATCTTCCTTCGCGACGCCAACCGATTCCGGGATGGCGACTGAACCATGCCCATCATCGTCCACCTCGATGTGATGCTGGCCCGCCGCAAGATGCGCTCGCGCGAACTGGCCGAGATGGTCGGCATCACCGAACAGAATATTTCCCTGCTCAAGAGCGGCAAGGTACGCGGCGTGCGCTTCGACACGCTGGAGCGCATCTGCGAGGCGCTCCAGTGCCAGCCCGGCGACCTGCTGGAATGGGTGGCAGGGCCCGAGGCTTGAGCAGCGGACGGCTGCGACTGATCGCGGGCCTGCTGCTGTCGCTGCTGCTGCACGGGGCGCTGCTGTGGCAGGGTCTGGCCCCGGACATTGCGCGGCCCGGCACCGGGCAGGCCGAGGCCCACCGCCTTCAGGTGGTCTGGGTCGAGACGCCGACTTCGACGCCGACGCCGGCGCCGGCGCCATCTCCTGCTGCAGCGGCTGCCCGGCCCGGACCGGCGCCCGCGCCCGCGCCTGCGCGACGGCCGGACACCGCCGCCGTCGCACCGCCATCAAGGCAAGGCGCAGGGGCTGCAAAGGCCACGGAGCAGGCCGCGACAGCCGCCGCGCAAGCGCCTGTGCTCGCCGACACCGAGGCCGCTCCGGACGCCGCGCGCAGCGCCAGGGCCATGGGCCGCCTGCTGGACTCGGCCGCAGGCCGCGAGGCCGTGCAGTCGGCGGCCCGGCAGGGCCTGGTCAGGCCCCAGATTCATGCGCAGCGCGAGGACCCGCTGGCCAGCGGCATGCGCGAGGCCGCCCAGGGCGACTGCATGAAGGGCGAGTTCAAGGGCGGCGGCATGGGCCTGCTGAGCCTGCCCATGCTGGCGGCCGCTGCGCTCAAGGGCGAGTGCAGCCGCTGAAGGCGCAGGGCTGAGGGCTATTGCGCGGGGTCGCGCACTTCCCAGCGGATGGCGTCGATGGCCGACAGCAGTTCGGGCGACAGTTGGGTGCCCCAGGCGTTCAGGTCCTCATCGAGCTGGGCCACCGAGGTCACGCCGATGATGGTGCTGGCCACCTGCCACTTGGTGTAGCAAAACGCCAGCGCCAGCTGCGTGGGCGTCATGCCATGCTCGCGCGCCAGCGCGTTGTAGCGGCGCGCGGCGGCCAGGGCTTCGGGCCGGCCCCAGCGCTGCTTGCGCACGGACTCGTAGCGCGCAATGCGTGCGGCCTGCGGCGCAGCGGGATCGGTGGGCGCATGCACGTCGAACTTGCCCGTGAGCAGGCCGAAGGCCAGCGGCGAATAGGCCAGCAGCGAGACACCCAGGCGGTGGCAGCTTTCATCCATGCCGTTTTCCCAGCTGCGGTTGAGCAGGCAGTAGGCGTTCTGCACCGAGGCCACGCGCGGCAGGCCGTGCTGCTCGGCCAGGCGCACGAATTCGTGCACGCCCCAGGGGGTTTCATTGGACAGGCCGATGTGGCGCACCTTGCCTTCCCGGACCAGGCGGCCCAGCGCCTCGAGCTGCTCATGGATGCCGGTCTGCGAGCTTTCCTTGGCCGGGTCGTAGTACAGCTGGCCGAAGGCCGGCACGTTGCGCTCGGGCCAGTGGATCTGGTAGAGGTCGATCACGTCCGTGCCCAGGCGGCGCAGGCTGCCTTCGCAGGAGGCGGCGATGTCGGCCGCCGTCATGCCCTTGCCCTCGCGCACCCAGGGCATGCCCCGCGAAGGACCAGCCACCTTGGTGGCCAGCACGACCCTGGCGCGCGCGCCGGGGCGCTGGGCGAACCAGCGGCCGATGATGGTCTCGGTGGCGCCGCAGGTTTCGGCGCGTGCGGGCACGGCATACATCTCGGCCGTGTCGAAGAAGTCCACGCCGCGCTCCAGCGCGCGGTCCATGATGGCAAAGGCCTCGGCCTCGCCGACCTGCTCGCCGAACGTCATGGTGCCCAGGCAGATGGGGCTGACTTGCAATGCGCTTTGACCGAGCGCCACCGGTTGCATCGAGGGGGAATTCATGGGCACCGAGTGTAGGGCCGCCCGTGTTTACCCTGACGACAGCGCGCCCACCCGGCCAGGGCCGGGCGGGCGCGTTGCGTCCGTCGGGATCAGGCGCCCTGCGGTGCCTCGGCCTGCAGCACGCCGCGGTTGATCTGGTCGCGCTCCATGGACTCGAACAGGGCCTTGAAATTGCCTTCGCCGAAGCCCTCGCGGTAGTTGCCCTTGCGCTCGATGAACTCGAAGAACACGGGCCCCAGCATGGGCTGGGAGAAGATCTGCAGCAGCAGGCGCGGCTGGCCGCCCTCGGTCGTGCCGTCCAGCAGGATGCCGCGTGCCTGCAGCTCGCCCACGGGCTGGCCGTGGCCGGGCAGGCGGCCTTCCAGGTTCTGGTAGTAGATGTCGTTGGGCGCGGTCAGCAGCGGAATGCCGGCCATCTGCAGCTGGTCGATGGAGTCCAGCAGGTTGTCCGTCAGCAGCGCGATGTGCTGGATGCCCTCTCCGTTGAACTGCATGAGGAACTCCTCGATCTGGCCGCCGCCCTGGCGCGATTCCTCGTTCAGCGGGATGCGGATCAGGCCGTCGGGCGCCGTCATGGCCTTGGAAGCCAAGCCCGTGTATTCGCCGGAGATGTCGAAGTAGCGGATCTCGCGGAAATTGAACAGCTTGCTGTAGAAGTCCGCCCAGTAGGTCATGCGGCCGCGGTAGACGTTGTGCGTCAGGTGGTCCACCACCTGGAAGCCGTGGCCCTTGGGGTTGCGGTCCACGCCGGGCAGGAACTCGAAGTCGATGTCGTAGATGGACTTGCCTTCGTCGAAGCGGTCGATCAGGTACAGCGGCGCGCCGCCGATGCCCTTGATGGCCGGCAGGCGCAGCTCCATGGGACCCGTGGGGATCTCCACCGGCTGCGCGCCCAGCTCCAGCGCGCGCTTGTAGGCCTGGTGCGCATCCTTGACGCGGAAGGCCAGGCCGCAGGCCGAGGCGCCGTGCTCGGCAGCGAAATAGGCGGCCTGTCCCGGCTCATTGTTGATGATGAAGTTGATGCCTCCCTGGCGGTACAGCAGCACATTCTTGGAACGGTGCCTGGCCACCAGGGTGAAGCCCAGCTTCTCGAACAGCGGCTCCAGCACGCCGGGCGTGGGCGATGCGAATTCCACGAATTCGAAGCCCATCAGGCCCATCGGGTTGTCGAACAGGTCTGCCATGGTTGGTTCTCCTTGAAGGTTTCAACGGGGGATGTGCGCGGGTTCCAGTACGGATTCCAGCACAGGCGTGGGACGTTGGCGGAACACGAGGCGATAGGCCCCGTAGACCACCAGGACCCAGATCGGAATGGCCAGCGCGGAGGACCGCACCGACGGTGTCAGCAGCATCACGCCCACCACCAGGGCCATGGCGGCCAGGCAGATGGCATTGGTCAGCGGCGCGGCCGGTGCGGGAAAGCCCAGCACGGTCCCGCGTGCCGCATGGGCCCGGCGAAAGCGCCAGTGCGCCACGATGATGATGGTCCAGGTGATCACCAGGGCCGCCACGATCAGCGACATCAGCAGCTCCAGCACGCCGGCCGGCGCCACATAGTTCAGCACGATGGCCAGCGCCGTGAAGATGGCCGGATAGACGATGGCCCGCACCGGCACGCCGCGGCGGTTGACCTGCATCAGCGAGCGCGGCGCATTGCCTTCGCTGGCCATGCCGTACAGCAGGCGGCTGTTGCTGTAGACCATGCTGTTGTAGACCGACAGCGTGGCCGTGAGAATCACGAAGTTCAGCAGATGGGCGGCCACGTTCTCGCCCAGGCCCGAGAACACCAGCACGAAGGGGCTGCTGCTGTAGGTGTCGCCGCCGGCCTTGAGCTGGCCCAGCAGGTCGGTCCAGGGCATCAGCGACATCAGCACGGCCATGGAGCCGATGTAGAACACCAGCACGCGGTAGATCAGCTGGTTCACGGCCTTGGGGATGACGGTGCGCGGCTGGTCGGTCTCGGCCGCCGCGAAGCCCAGCATCTCCACGCCACCGAAGGCGAACATGATGAAGGCGAAGGCCATCACCAGGCCTGAGAAGCCGTTGGGGAAGAAGCCGCCGTGCGTCCACAGGTTGCGCACGGTCTGCTCGGGCCGGTCGGCGCTGAACAGCAAATACAGGCCTGCGCCGATCATGGCCATCACGGCCACGATCTTGATCAGCGCGAACCAGAACTCGAACTCGCCATAGGCCTTGACGTTGATGAAGTTCACGCCGTTGATCAGCACGAAGAACACCGCCGCCGTCACCCAGGTGGGTATGCCGGGCCACCAGAACTGGATGAACTTGCCTGCGGCCGTCAGCTCCAGCATGCCCACGAGCACATACAGCGCCACACAGTTCCAGCCCGCCAGAAAGCCCGCGAAGCGGCCCAGGTAGCGGTTGGCGAAATAGCTGAACGAGCCCGCGTTGGGCTCCTCGACCAGCATCTCGCCCAGGAAACGCATGATGAAAAAGATGATCAGCCCGCCAATGGCGTAGCCGAGCAGCACGGACGGGCCGGCCAGCTCGATGATGCCGGCCGAGCCCAGGAACAGGCCCGTGCCGATGGTGCCGCCCAGCGCGATGAGCTGGATATGGCGGTTCTTGAGCCTGCGCTCCAGATGGCCCTGCGAAGAAGAACTGTGCATCAAGGGGGTGCTCCGGCTCTCAGCAAGGCGCGCGGCGGCGCAGGGGTTGGAACACTTCGGTGGTCTTCACGGCAATGTCTCCTCGTGGGGTGCCTGTTGGAATGCGGGGCCTTGTGCGCCCCTTGTTGATGGGTATCAACTATAAAAAACAATAAATTATTATTTCTTGTAATTTATCCCTATGGACAAGCCCAAGAAGAAGGAGTAGCGAAGGCCATCGACGCATTGCCGCCCGCCATGCCGCACTGCGGCAAAGGTTGAACGCCCGCAACAAACAAAAACAATCTACTATTATTTTTTTGCCCTCTGGAGCCCAGAACATGACGACGTCCGCCACGCAGCGGCGCGCACGCACGCCGCAGACCGAGCGTGTGGAGACAACGCAACGCAAGATCATCGACTCCGCCCTGGCGCTGCTGCGCGAGGGCGGCTTCAAGAGCGCCACGCTGCAGGCCATCGCGCGCGGCGCCGATGTGTCGCTGGGCGCGCTGCAGCACCACTTCGAGAGCCGCGATGCGCTGATGGAGCGGCTGGTCATCGAGGTCATGGAGCCGCTGAGCGACCAGGGCACGGTCTGGCCCGACAAGGCCCTGCCCCTGCGCGAGCGTGCCGAGGCCTTCGTCACCCTGGCCTGGGACAACATCTTCGGCGCGGCCAACTACCAGGCGGCCTGGAGCATGTTCTTCGGCTGCAAGGCCTCCCCCTCGCTGTTCGACCGCGTGGACGCGCGCCGGGTACATGTGGACAGCGTGTTCTACACCCGCTTCCTGGACGTCTTCCCCGAGATCGCGGCCCACCATCCCCGCCCCCAGGGCTTTGCGGCCATGGCCTTCGCCATCCTGCGCGGCACCGGCGTGCTGGAGCTGTTCGAGGTGGGCGAGCAGGAACGCCAGGGCAGCCTCGATGCGCTGGTCGAGGCCATCGTCCAGGCAGGCACCCCTCAGGCCGGCGGCGGCGCCGCCGCCTGAACCTCGGTCAACCCCCAGACCCTGCGCAGCTGCGACAGCGTGGCCACCAGGGCCGGGTCGTGCTCGGCCTCGCGCGGGTGGATGAAGCCCAGCTGCGCCGACACGCGCGCATGCGGCCAGATGGCCACGCAGCCATGCTCGGCCGCGGCCAGGGCGCGGTCCTCGCGCAGCAGCGCCAAGCCCAGGCCGGCGCGCACCAGGCTCTCGGGCGCGGCGGCGGCATCGCTTTCCACGATCTGATTGGGGCTCAGCCCCTGGCGGGCGAACAGCGCCAGCAGCAGGGCCTGCTCATGGTGCTGCGCTGGCGCGCCGATCCAGGGCAGTTGCGCCAGGTCCTTCCAGCCCGATTGCAGGACGCGCTCGCGCAGCGCGGGCGGCGCCGCCACGCGGTAGTGCAGTGTCTGCAGCACCAGCGCGCCCAGGTCGCGCGGCATGTGGGCGCCGATGTAGAACGCGCCCTGCAGGCCGCCGGCCGCGACCTGCGCGCGCAGCTCCTCGGCCCAGCCATGGCGTGTCTTGATGTCCAGCAGCGGCAGCGCCTCCACCAGGCCATGCAGCAGCGAGCCCAGGCGCAGCGCCTCGGGGTCGGCCACCGTGCCCAGCAGCAGCTGGCCGGTGACCTCGCCCTGCAGCTCGCGGGCCTGGCCCTGCAGCCGTCCTGCCGCATCCAGCACCTGCCGGGCGGGCTCCATCAGGGCCTCGCCGGCCCGCGTGAGGCTGATGCGGCCCGGGCGCCGGTCGAACAGCGCCACGCCCAGCTCTTCCTCCAGCGCCTTGATCTGGGCCGTGATGGCGGGCTGCGTCAGGTGCAGGGCCTCGGCCGTGCGCGTGACGCTGCCTAGCGTGGCCGCCGTGACGTAGGCGCGCAGCTGATACATCTCCATGGGCGGCCAGCCTAGCGCAGGCGCCAGGGCCTGCGGCCCGGGCAGGCCCGGGTGTCAGGGAACATCCCTAGCCGTCTCATCATTCACTCATCGAGGTAGCGCAGCTGCGTGGGCTCGATGCCCAGGCGCACCGGCATGCCCATGGGGAACATGGCAATGCCCGCGTAGTGCGCCTGGTCGGCGACCACCGCCACCTCGCCCACGCGCACGCGGTAGCGCGAGAACTCGCCCAGGAATTCGGCGCTCTCGATCTGCCCTTCCACCCAGACGCGCGAGGCATCGCCCGCATCGTCGCGCACCGCAATCTGCACCTGGTGCGGCCGGAAGGCCAGCGCTGCGCGCCCCGGCACGGGCGGCTGGGCCGGGCGCGGCAGGGTCAGCGTGCCCAGGCCCGGCACCTTGAAGACCAGCGACTCGCCTATCGTCGGCAGCACCTCGCCCTCCAGCACATTGGCCGTGCCGACAAAGCCCGCCACGAAGCGGTTGGCCGGATAGTCGTACAGCCCCGCCGCCGAGCCCACCTGCTGCAGCACGCCCTTGTCGAGCACGGCCATGCGGTCGGCCGTGGTCATGGCCTCTTCCTGGTCGTGGGTGACGAAGATGGTGGTCAGGCCCAGCTTGCGCTGCAGGCTGCGCAGTTCCTCGCGCATCTGCACGCGCAGCTGCTTGTCGAGGTTGGACAGCGGCTCGTCCAGCAGCAGCAGCTTGGGCGCGATCACCACGGTGCGCGCCAGCGCCACGCGCTGCTGCTGCCCGCCCGACAGCTGGCCCGGGCGGCGCTGCGCGTACTGCGACAGGCCCACCAGCTCCAGCACCTCGCCCACCTTGCGGCGGATGGTGTCGCGGCTTTCGCGGCGCTCGACCAGGCCGAAGGCCACGTTGTCGTACACCGTCATGTGCGGCCACAGCGCGTAGTTCTGGAACACCATGCCGATGTTGCGCGCATGCGGCGGCACCCCCGTGATGTCCTGCCCGCCCACCAGCAGCTCGCCGCGCTGGTGCCGGTTGAAGCCCGCGATCAGCCGCAGCAGCGTGGACTTGCCCGAGCCCGAAGGCCCCAGCAGCGCGAAGAACTCGCCGGGCTCGATCTTGAGGTTGACGTCGCGCAGCACTTCGTTGCTGCCGTAGCTCAGGCTGATGTGCCTGCATTCGAGGGAGACAGGGTCCAGGTGCATGGCGGTTCACTCCGAAGTCGATTGCACGGTGGCGCGCGAGCGCTCCACGAAGCGGTGCGAGAAATACGTGCCCAGGCCGACCACGACCACGGCCAGCACGCCCAATGCCGCACCGGGCCCGCGCCCCGAGATGCTTTGCATGTACAGGTAGATGCCGTAGCTCATGGGCGCCTGGCTCTGGGCCGAGGCCAGCATGATGGTGGCCGACAGCTCCACCGCCGCCGTGATGAAGCTGGTGACGAAGCCGGCCAGGATGCCGCCGGCCATCAGCGGCACCATCACGCGCCGTATCACGCTGGTGCGGCCCGCGCCCAGGCTTTGCGCGGCCTCCTCCAGCGAGATGTGCACCTGCTGCAGCGCCGCCATGCACGAGCGCAGCGCATACGGCAGCCGCCGCACCGCATAGGCCAGCATGATCAGCACCCAGGTCGTGACGATGGGTGTGTCGGTGAAGGGCAGGTTTACGCCCTTGAACAGGCGCAGGTAGCCGATGGCCAGCACCAGCCCCGGAATCGCCAGCGCCACCGAGGCCAGGTAGTCCAGCCACTGCCGGGCAGGCAGCCGGGTGCGCAGGATCAGGTAGGCGATGGCGGTGCCGATCACCACGTCGATGCCCGCCGCCATCAGGCAGTACAGCAGCGTGTTGCCGATCATGTAGCCCGAGTCGGTGAACACCGTGGCGTAGTGCTCCAGCGTATAGCTGTCGGGCAGCACCGAGAAGCTCCAGACCTTGGAGAACGACATCAGCAAGATGCCGATGTGCGGCGCCAGCACCACCAGCAGCACCAGGGCGATCCAGCCATAGGCCAGCAGCGCCTCCCAGGCCGACAGCCGGCGCTTTTGCAGCGCGCTGCCGCCCTTTTGCAGCGTGGCGTAGTCCTTGCCCTTCATCACCCGCGCAGCCAGCCACAGGGCGACGATGGAGAACGCGATCATGATCACGCTGATCACATAGCCCAGCGGATCATCGAGCCCCACCGAGGTGATGCGCAGATAGGCCTGGGGCGCCAGCATATTGGTCACGCCCATCACCAGCGGCGTGCCCAGGTCGTCGAACACTTTCACGAACACCAGGGCCGCGCCCGCCAGGTAGCCGGGCATGGCCAGCGGAAAGATCACGCGCCGGAACAGCCGGAATCCACGCGAGCCCAGGTTCAGCGCCGACTCCTCCATGGCCCCGTCGATATTGCGCATGGCCGCCACGAGGTTGAGCAAGATGAACGGGAAGTAGTGGATGCTCTCCACGAAGATCACGCCCGTCAGCCCCTCCATGATGGGCACGGTGAAGCCGAACCAGTCGTCCAGCAGCAGGTTGACCGAGCCGCTGCGCCCGAAGATCAGCTGCAGCGCCACCGCCCCCACGAAGGGCGGCATGATCAGCGGCAGCACGCCCAGCGTCTGTATCAGCAGCGCGCCCCGGAACTCGAAGCGCACCGTCAGGTAGGCCAGCGGCACGGCGATCAGGCTGGCGAAGAACACGCTGGCCAGGGACACGCCCAGGCTGTTGAAGAACGACTCGCGGAAGACGGTCTGGCCGAAGAAATTGCCGAAGTGCCCCAGCGTGAGCCCGCCGCCTTCATTGACGAAGGCGGTGTAGACCACCATGCCCACGGGCACGATGAGAAAGGCCAGCAAAAAGGCCAGGATCAGCGCGAAAGCCAGCCACGGCCCCCAGCCCGACGGAATGCGCCGTGCGCGCGCAGCAAGGGGGGCGACGACGGGCGCCGCCATGGAATCGATGCTCATGCGAATGCTCCGCAGCGAAAGAGACTGTCAAGGGGAGTGCATGCAGGCGCCCGGTGCCGGGCCCCTGCGCCCGCCACTTACCGGGCCAGGCCGCGCGCCTCGGCGGCCAGCTTGCCTGCGCGCTCGTAGTTGGCACGCGCCTTGTCGGCCCACATCTGCTCAAGGCCCGTCAGCTCCTTGGACACGGCCACATCGCGCCGGCTCTTGCGGAACAGCTCCAGGAACTGCTCGTCCTTCACATTGGCTTCGCCCACCAGCGGCGAGTAGGCGATGTCGCGCGCCTGCGCCAGCAGCTCCTGCCCCCTGGCATTGGGCTTGGCCTGCAGGGCCTTGTGCGCCTCCTGGATGGCGCGCGTGGCCGCCTGCAGCTCCTTGAGGCGGAAGGTCACCATCTGGTCGAACAGGCTGATCACCACGGCATAGCGCGACTCGGACAGATTGGCATCGAACTGCACCTTGGCGCGCTGCGCCACCTCCTGCGGCACGGGGTAGCCGGCCGGCGCTTTGAGCTGGCTGTAGGGCAGGATGGGCAGGCGGCTGATCTTGGGGTCGAACAGCAGCTGCTGGCCCGGCACCGACATGGTGAAGGCCATGAACTTGCGCGCCTCGTCGGCATTCTTGGCGCCCGCGATCAGCGCGATGTTGGCCGGCACCACGGCCGTCATCGCCGGGTAGGCGAAGTCCACCGGGAAGCCCGAATACTTGCCCGCCAGCCCGAAGAAATCGATCACGATGCCTATGCCGTACTGGCCGTTGTTCACGCCATCGGGCACGGCAAAGCTGCGGTCGGTCACGGCGGCGGCGTTGCCCATCATGGACAGCAGCTGGCGCCAGCCCTTGTCCCAGCCCTCGCCCTGCAGGATGGTCTCCACCGTCAGCTGCGTGGTGCCCGAGCGCGAGGGCGAGGAGATGGCGATGTGGCCGAAGTACTCGGGCCGCGTCAGGTCGCTCCACTCCTTGGGCGCCGCCAGCTTGTGCGCCTTCAGGTAGCGCGTGTTCCACATGATTCCGTAGCCTGCCAGCGCCTGGCCGTAGTACAGGCCCTGCGGGTCGTTGAGCGGGTAGTTGCCGATCTTGGCGGGCGCGGCCGGATTGCGCGTCTCGGGCGCGGCGGTCAGCAGCTTGTTGCGCGCCAGCACCTCGAAGGCATCAGGGGCGCTGGCCCACATGATGTCGGGCCGCTGGCCCTCGGGCAGCTCGCGCACATAGGCCACGGCGGCCGTGGTGTTCTTGTTCAGGATCTCGATCTTGATCCCCGGATTGGCCGCCTCGAAGGCCTTCTGGTAGGCCGTGGTCAGCTCCTTGGGAAACGAGGTCAGCACCGTCACCGTGCCGGCCTGCGCCGCCATGGCGGCGCCCCACAATCCTGCGGCCATGGCGGCCGTCAGCCATCTGCGTTGCTGCATTGCTGTCTCCTTCGGGTTGTTGTGCGGTCAATCTGCAACCCACTGTAGGCAGCGCCGGCCCGGCCGGCCAATCATTGTTTCTGATGCCATGCATCAGCGGCGGCGGCGCTCGGGTTAACCCGGCGCGAAAGCACAAGCACGGCAAAGAGCACAAAGACCATGCCAGCAGCCTCAGTCCCAATTTGGGACTAACATCCACCCATGCACATCGTGGCCCGTTCCACCCTCGTCAATTTCTACAGCAGGCCGGAGCATGCGGATGCCAAAGGGCCGCTTGAGGCGTGGTTCGACATGGCCACCCGCGCGCAGTGGACCTGCCCCCAGGACGTGAAGGACCAGATCGGCAATGCCAGCATCGTGGGCAACAACCGGGTCGTGTTCAACGTCAAGGGCAACGACTACCGCCTGATTGCCGCCATCGCCTACAGGCAGCAGTGGCTGTACATCAAGTTCATAGGCACGCACGCGCCGTACGACAAGGTGGATGCCGCCACAGTGGACCAGAGCCTGCAATGAAAGGAATGACCATGGAAATCCGCCCCATCCGGACCGAGCAGGATTACAGGACAGCACTGACCGAGATCTCGCAACTGATCGACAAGGACCCGGCCCCGGGAACGCCCGACGGCGACAGGCTGGACATTCTCGGAACGCTGGTTGAGGCCTACGAGGCCAGGCACTACCCCATCGCTCCCCCCGACCCTATCGATGCGCTGCGCCTGCTCATGGAGTCCCGGGGCATGACGGTCAAGGACCTGGTGCCCTACATCGGGCAGACCAACCGCATCTACGAAATACTCAACCGCAGCCGCCCCCTGACGCTGAACATGCTCTACAGGCTTCATGACCTGGGCATACCGGCCGAGAGCCTGCTGTCCCGCCCGCGCACCGCCGCCCCGGAAAGCCACGGTTGATGCCCACCCCGGCCGGGAGGCGTGCTGGCGCACCGGGAAATCCCCAGCCACCGCTGTCCCGCCCCTGACTGCTGCACAGCAGCAAACCGGAATAATCGGCGGGATGCTGCAAGCCCCCTCTTCCCTCCCCGCCACGGCCGCTGAAGAAGCGCCCATCTACGCTCCCACACGCCCCTGGCGCTCGCGCATGGTGCCGGTGCGCACCATGGAGTACCACGTGCGCGAGTGGGGACCCGTAGATGGCGATCCCGCGCTGGCGCCGCTGGTGCTGGTGCACGGCTGGATGGATGTGGCGGCCTCCTACCAGTTCGTGGTCGATGCCTTTGGCGAGGCCTTCATGGCGGGGCGCCGCATCATTGCGCCGGACTGGCGCGGCTTCGGCCTGAGCCGGCCGGCCTGGCCTGCCGACCGGCATGACTTTGCCGACTACCTGGGCGACCTGGACCATCTGCTGGACACCCTGGCGGGCGATACGCCCGTGGACCTGGTGGGCCACAGCATGGGCGGCAACGTGTCCATGATGTATGCGGGCGCGCGGCCTGCGCGCATACGCCGGCTGGTCAATCTGGAGGGTTTCGGCATGCCGGCCACCCGGCCAGACCAGGCGCCTGCGCGCTATGCGCAGTGGATGGACGAGCTGCGCCAGCTGCGCAGCGGCGGCATGGAGCTCAAGAGCTATGACAGCGTGCAGGACGTGGCCCGCCGGCTGATGAAGACCAACCGCCGCCTGACCGAGGACAAGGCGCTGTGGCTGGCCCACCACTGGGCGGCGCCCAATGCGCAGGGCCGCTGGGAAATCCTGGGCGACACGGCGCACAAGCTCATCAGCGCGCAGCTGTTCCGCGTGGAAGAAATCCTGGCCCTGTACCGTGCCATCACCGCGCCCGTTCTGGCCATCGAAGCCAGCGACGACAGCCTGGGCATGTGGTGGAAGGACCGCTACACGCTGGCCGAGTACCACGAGCGCATCGGGCAGATTGCCGACTGCCGCACGGCCGTGGTCCAGGACGCCGGCCACATGCTGCACCACGACCAGCCGGCGGCCGTGGCCGGGCTGATCGAGCAATTCCTCGGCACCTGAGGCCTGCGCGCGCCGCTGCTGCAGCCTGCTGCAACCTACTGGGGCCGCAGCATCATGGAATGGCGCCAGCGCGCAGGCGCCATCTGCAGGGGCCGGTAGCGGCCGTCGGCCCATTCGGCAGACATGTCCGCATAGCGGCTGGACAGGGCCACGCCGCTTTGGCCGGTCTGGTAGATGAACAGCGAGCGCTCGGGCTCGGCCAGGTCGTAGATGGCGCGCAGCGATGCCGCATGGCGGTTGGCGAACGGCGCCCTGGCATCGCCGGGCAGGTACTGGCCCACGTTGACGGTGTAGCTGTCGCCGCCCGATGGCACGCTGACATTGAAGATGCCCGCCAGCAGCCCCACGCTGCCCAGCGGCCGGTGGCTGCTCAGGGCCGCATGCACCGCGCCCCAGCGCCAGCGGCCCAGATCGCTGCCCTGCATGGACTGCAGGCGCACCAGCGCCCGGTCCAGCGCCTGGCTGACCTGGGCACTGCAGCCTGCAGCCGCGCACCACCAGCCGTCGCGGCGTTCCAGCATGCCTTCGATGCCTGCGCGGTAGTCGCGCTTGCCATAGGTGGCCGCAAAGGTCTGTGCGCCAATGCGCGGGATCACCAGGCCGCGCGTGAGTTCGTCCACCCAGGCGGCAAAGATCAGGGGCGCGGCCTGCGCAGCATCCATGCGGCCGTCGAACTGCGCCATCACCCGGCGCGCCTGCCCGGCCAGCGGATGTGTGGCCGGCGCTTCGTCCAGGGCCTTGAGCATTTGCGGCAGCAGGGCGCGGGCGGCCAGCGAGGTCTGGTCGTTCTGGATGGAGGCCATGCTGACCACGTCGTGCCTGTCCTTCGCATCGATGAGTTCGGTGATGCGCTGGTGCCGGTACGGCAGGCTCCAGTCCTGGGTGAGGAAGTGGGCATAGCCCTCGCGCGTGATGCGCTGGTTGGCGGTGGCCAGATAGCCCTGCGCCGTTCCATCGTCCTGCGGGGCCTGGTCGTAGGGCAGCCAGCCCTGCCAGTCGTAGCGTGCCTCCCAGCCCGGCGCGGGCGCCACGCCGCGCAGGTCGTTGTCGGCCGCGCGCAGCGGCACCCGGCCTGCGGCCTTGAAGCCGATGTCGCCATGGACATCGGCCGCGACGATGCTCTGCATGGGCGAGTGGTAGTCGGCAAAGGCCTCGAACAGCTGGGCCACGCTGCGCGCCTCGTTGGCGCGCAGGCCGGCCTGCACGGTGAGGTTGTCGGTGTCCAGCGCCGCCCAGCGCAGGGCCACGGCGTAGCGGCGCTTGTCGAGCACGGCCTCGTACTGGGGCTGCACATCGCTGATCACGGGGCCGTGGCGCGTGCTGCGCAGCGTGAGCTGCACATCGGCCCGGCCCTTGACCCTGATGCGCTCGCTGCGCTCGGTGAAAGGCGCCCAGCCGTCCGGCGTGCGGTAGCGGCCCGGGTTGCCTGGATCGATCTGCTCCAGGTACAGATCCTGCACATCGGGATTGGTGTTGGTAAAGCCCCAGGCCACCTCGCGCGTGCGCCCCAGCACCACGAAGGGCAGGCCCGGCAGGGTGGCCCCCACCACATCAATGGGCGCCAGCGGCGTGCCGTCCTGCGCATGGCCGGCGGGCGACTGCAGACGCGCGTAGTACCAGATGGCGGGCGCGCTCAGGCCCAGATGGGGATCGTTGGCCAGCAGGGGCTTGCCGCTGACCGTGCGGCTGCCCGAGAGCACCCAGTTGTTGCTGCCCTTGCCGTCGTTGGTGCCCGCATCGCGCACCATGTCGCGGGACCAGCGGGCCCAGGCATCGCTCGCCTCGCCGGCGGCAGCCACCTTGGGCGCAGACGCCGCCTGTGCCTCCTGGCGGTACACGCCCAGCCCCCGGTAAAGCGCGGCCAGATCGGTGGCGGTGGCCGGCGCCTCGCCCGGATAGGGCGGCATCAGCTGCCACAGCTGCTGTGTGTCCAGTTGCGAGAGCGCGGCCAGCCGCGCGAACTCGTTGCCCCAGTTGCCGCCCAGGTCCAGCGCCATCATCAGCGCCCAGCCCACGCTGTCCTCGGGCGCCCAGGCCGAGCTGTCGCCTCCGCCCGGCGTGGTGCCCAGCAGCATGAATTCGGGCACCTGCGGATGCTGGCGCATGGGCAGGGCCGCATAGAAGGCCGCGATGCCCTCGCTGTAGGCCTGCAGCGCCTCGCGCGCGTTGGCGGGCAGGGATGCGTACTGGCGCCGCGCCGCGCCGCGTATGTCCAGCGCACGCATGAGCTTGTCGGTATCCAGCGTGGCCGGCCCGAGGACCTCGGACAGCGTGCCGTGCATCAGGCGGCGGTTGAACTCCAGCTGCCAGCCGCGCTCCTGCGCATGCACATGGCCCAGCGCGCGCCACAGGTCCTGCGGCGTGAAGGCGCTGATGTGGGTGATGTCGGCCTCGTCGCGCCGCACACGCACGGGCTGCTCCAGGCCGGCCAGCGTGAGCTGTCCGTCGAGCACCGGCTGCACGCGCACGGCATAGATGGCCACCGCGCTGCCGGCCAGCAAGGCCGAGCCGACCAACGCCACGGCGCCCACGCTCCACCATCGCGAGTTCAGGATTCGCATGACTCCCATTCTTCTCCCTTCCCCCTGCTTTTTTTTCATATCGTAGCGTTGCAGTTTGTAGCATATGAACTGGTCCATTGCTCACATTGCTCACGACGAATCGTCAGCAAGTCTGGCCCCGCCTTCAGGCGACAATCAGCGCCCGCCCTGCGCAGTTGGATGCAGGGCGCCAGACAGAAACAGGAAGTACCAGGAATGTGGCCTTTCAGCCTCTTGAAGAAGCTCAGCCAGGACCCGCCCGTGGGCCAGCCCCGTGGTGACTACATAGGCTGCTACCTGCTGGGAACCGAGGCGCCGGGCCAGGCCGGCGTCAGCTACGTCTCGCTGGCCACCACGCGCGAGCAGCTGCAGGCCGATGCCCGCGCCTACCTTGAAGGCTTCGTGCGCGACCACCCCGAAGCGGCCGACACTGACCTGTCCGCCATCCGCTCCCTGCTGGAGAACCTGCCCCAGCGCCTGGACGCCCACCTGTCCGGCGACACGCGCGTGCCGCTGGCCGAGCAAGGCGGCACCGTGCTCTTCCTGCGCACCGGCATGCGCGCCCGCCGCAAGGAAAACGGCCGCTACCTCGAATAGCAGTCAGCCCCCACCGCCACCGTACAGAGCCTCAAAAACTGGCGCGGCCAAGAACAAGGGACAGCGAGCAAGGGTCTACGCCGGCCGCGCCGCCCCCCCGCGAAGCGAGAGAGGGAAGGCGCGCAGCGCCTCAGGGGGAGTTCTGCTTGTGCACGTCTTGCCAGCGCAGCATGTCGGTCACGCGCTCGGCCTTGTCGGCATCAAAGCCCAGGCGCTCCACCCGCTCGGCCGGATTGGCCCAGGTGCCGAACAGCAGGTCCCAGACGGGCAGGCCGTAGTTCTGCGCATGGTGGCCGTACTGGTGGTGCACGGTGTGCATCTCGGGCCGCTGCACGATGTATCCCAGCCAGCGCGGCGTGCGGATGTCGGCATGCAGGAACAGGTCGAACGCCCCCGTGAGGCCGATGGCGAAGGCGGCAGCCAGCGGGCTGGCCCCCAGCACCCAGTAGCTGGACAGCGCGCTCAGCAGCACGGCGGCGGCCGTGTCCATGGGATGGGCGAAAAACGCCGTGAGCGCCTCCACGCGCGGCGCGCTGTGGTGCAGCTGGTGGAACAGGCGCCACAGCGTGTCCGACCGGTGCGTGGCGCGGTGCCACCAGTAAAAGACAAAGCTGGTGAGCACAAAGCTCAGTGCGCCCACGGCCCAGGCCGGCCATTGCCGGCCCACGTCCAACAGCGCATGGCGGCGGATGCCGTCCGAGAACAGATGGCCTACCGCCAAGGTGGTGGCCAGCGTGCCCAGGCCCAGCAGCGTGGACAGGATCAGCCAGCGCCGGTCGCAATGGTTGCGCGAGGCCGGCGCGATCACCTCGCGCGTGAAGATGCCGACGAACATCAGCGCCAGCAGCGGGTAGGCCGCGAACTCCCACATCTGCAGCATGCCGTCTGCTCCTTGCCGCTCAGTGCACGTGGCCCCAGTAGATCAGCGCATCGCGCCCTTCGACCGACAGCGACACGGGCGCGCCCACGGGCAGCATCACCTTGGTCGGCACATGGCCGTAGGGCAGGCCCTGCAGCACGGGGCACTTGACCTGGCTGCGCAGCCAGTCGATCACGGTCTGCAGCTTGAAGCCCTTGTCATGCGAGCTGAGCTTGAACTCGCTGAACTGGCCGAACACGATGGCCTTTTGCTGGGCCAGCACGCCCGCATGCAGCAGCTGGGTCAGCATGCGCTCCACGCGGTAGGGATGCTCGCCCACGTCTTCCAGGAACAGGATGCCGCCCTTGATCTGCGGGAAGTACGGCGTGCCCAGCAGGGACACCAGCACGGCCAGGTTGCCGCCCCACAGCGTGGCGCCGCCGCTGATGTAGAAGTCCTTGACGGCAGGCTTGCCGTCTTCGCGCAGGCCGATCTTCGGCATCTGCCAGCCTGCGCCCTCGCCCTGGCCGCTGAGCAGGTCGTTGAAGCAGTCCAGCATGATGTCGTCCACGCCGCCCTCGGCATCGGGGCGGCCGAAGTCGTGCACCAGCAGCGGGCCGGCCCAGGTGGTGGCGCCGGTCCTGGCCAGCAGGGCCAGCGACAGCGCCGTGAAGTCGCTCAGGCCCACGAAGCGAGTGCCGCCTGCGATGGCCTTGGCCACGGCCTTGTACTTGATGCCCGGCAGGATGCGCGTGAGGCCGTAGCCGCCGCGCGTGGGCAGCGCCAGGTCGGCACCGCTGGCCGCCGCACGGTCGATGGCCGCCAGGCGCGTGGCGTCGTCGCCGGCAAAGCGCTGGTGGCTGCTCAGCGCATCGGCATCGATCTCCACCTGGTGGCCCATGGCCTCCAGGCGGCGCACGGCCCGCTTGAAACCGGCCTTGTCGCGCACGGCGCCGGCGGGCGAGTAGATGTAGATGTGGCGCGGCCCCTGGTCATGCGCGTGGCCGCAGCAGCTGCCGTCGGCGGCGTGCACATGGCCGTGATCGTGATCGTGGCTGTGGGCAGCGCCATGATCATGTGGATGTTCGTGCCCGTGGGCACAGCAGGTGCCGTCGGCGGAATGCACATGTTCGTGCGCATGATCAACGGGTGCAGGCGCGGCAGCGGCTGCCTTTTTGCGGGGCGTGCCGGATGTGCTGGGTGTGCCGGGCGTGCTGGAAGAGCGGGAACTGCGCGAAGTGGCCAAGGTGGTTCCATGCCGGCCCTGGCCGGCATGCTCCATATTGCAAGGGGAGTGAAGACGGGGACCTGCCGCCGCGCAGCCCCGGCAAGGGGCCGGCGGCGCTGGCCTATGGGCGGAAGTATTCCACAGCGTCGGCCACCATGCCGGCTGCGCACAGGGGAACCCAATGGCCGCACGGGGATAGGCGCAGCTGCGCCGGCGGCAGCTGTGGCAGCGCCTGCAGCCAGGCCTGGCGCCATGCGGGCGCGGGCAGCAGCACATCGTGCTCGCCGCCTTGCACCCACAGGCGCTGCTGCTGGCTCCACTGCGCCAGCAACGCCATCGGCAGCGCAGGCATTTCGGCCCGCACGCGGGGCCAGGCCTGCAGCGCGGCGCGGTGGCCGGGTTGGGAAAACGGCAGGTTCCAGGCCTGCGGCTGTGCGCCGGCCTCCTCGCCCGCCTCGCGCATGGCGCGGCCCACGGGCCATGACGGCTTGCGCGCCGCCTGCGCAAACCATTGCATGCAGGCATGGGGCGCCAGGCCTGCGGGCCAGGAATTCATGAGCCAGGCGCCGCAAAAACGGGCGGGCTCGGCCTGCGCCACGGCCAGGCCCAGGTGCACGCCATCGTCATGGCCGACCAGCACGATGTTCCGCAGGTCCAGCGCCAGCACCAGCTCGCGCAGCACTTGCACATGCCAGGCCGCGCTGTGCGCCTTGTCCTTCTTGGGCTGGTCGCTGCGGCCAAAGCCCGGCAGGTCGGGGACCACCACGCGATGGCCGGCCTGGAGCCAGCCGGGCAGCATGGGCTGGAACAGCTGGCCCCATGAGGGGCTGCCGTGCAGGCACAGCCAGGTCAGCGGTGCATCGTGCGGTCCTTCATCGACCACGGCCAGGCGCAGGCCTGCCAGCGCCGGCAGATCGCTGCGCCACTGCGGCTGGGCAAAGCCGCCGAAGGTGGAATCCGCATGGCGCAGTGCCGTGTCCTTGAGCGGATGCGGCTGGGCCGCGCGCTGCTCGGCGCGGCGCGTGCGAAAGAAGTCCGACATCAGGGCCGCGCATTCGCCGGCCAGCACGCCGCGCGTCACCTGCGTGTGGTGGTTGATCTGCGGCAGCGCAAACACGTCCAGCACCGATCCGGCCGCGCCCGTGCGCGGCTCGGCCGCGCCATAGACCACGCGGCCCAGGCGCGCATGCAGCATGGCGCCGCTGCACATGGTGCACGGCTCCAGGGTCACGTAGAGCGTGCAGTCGTCCAGCCGGTAGTTGCCCAGGTGCGCGGCCGCATCGCGCAGCGCCAGCACCTCGGCATGGGCCGTGGGGTCGCCCTGGGCCACGGGCGCGTTGCGGCCCCGGCCGACGATGGCGCCGTCCTTGACGATGATGGCGCCCACGGGCACCTCGCCTGCCTGGGCGGCGGCACGCGCCAGCTCCAGGGCGGCGCGCATCCAGGCCTCGTCGTCGGCCTGCGGCAAGAAAGGGTGTTCGGCAGCCACGTTGTCAGCGCGTCAGGGCAGCGCCTTGCGCACGCCCTGCGCGTAGTGGTACAGCGTGACCACCGGCGCCTGCAGCTCGCCCTGGGGCGTGAAGGCAATCGGCGCCGTCACGCCCTCATACCGGGTCTGGCGCAGATAGGGGATATAGGCATCGGGCCGGATGGAGTCGGCCCGCACCATGGCTTGGGCCAGCACCATGGTGGCATCGTAGGCGTAGGGGCTGAAGACCTGGTACTGGTCGGCAAAGCGCTGGTCATAGCGCTGCTTCCAGGCAGCGCCGCCCGGCATGCGCTCCAGCGGGCTGCCGCCGACGGCGCAGGTCACGTTGCGCAGCGGCGCCGCGTTGCCGGCCAGCTCGGGCAGGCGCAGCGTGCACTGGCCGTCGCCGCCCAGAAAGCGCACCTTGTCCATGGCCAGCTGGGCCATCTGCCTGAGCATGGGGCCGGCCTGGGCATCCAGACCGCCGAAGAAGATGGCGTCGGGCTTCTTGCCCTTGATGGCTGTGAGGATGGGGACGAAGTCCGTGGACTTGTCGCCGGTGTACTGCTTGTCCACGATTTCGATGCCCTGCTCGCGCGCCTGGGCCTCGAACAGCGCCACGATGCCCTGGCCGTAGGCCGAGCGGTCATCGATGATGGCCACGCGCTTGACGCCCAGCTTGCCCACGGCGTGGGACACCAGCGCATCGACCATGGCGCGGTCGTCGGCGATCACGCGGTACGTGGTGTCATAGCCCGACTGGGTGATGGCCGGGTTGCTGGCCGCAGGCGTGACCATGACGATGCCGCAGTCCTGATAGATGGACGTGGCCGGCAGCGTGGTGCCCGACTGCAGGTGGCCGACCACGGCCGCCACCTTCTTGTCGCACAGGCGCCGGGCCAGGGCCACGGCCTGGCCGGGGTCGCCGCCGTCGTCGCCGGCCTCCAGCTTCCAGTGCAGCTTGCGCCCGCCGATCTCCAGGCCCTTGGCATTGAGATCGTCCAGGGCCATGCGCACGCCGTTTTCCTCATCCTTGCCCAGGCTGGCAATGGGGCCGGACACCGGCCCGGCATGGGCAATGCGCACCACCAGGGGCGCATCGGCTGCACCCGGTGCAGCGGGCGCAGCGGGTGCAGCGGCCGTACCGGGTGCAGCCGCCGCAGCGGAAGCCCCTGCCGCCTGCCCGTTGGCCGGGCCGCTTCCCGGCAGCGCCCAGGCCAGGCCGCCGCTGCCCAGCATGGCGCACAGCAGGGCCGGGCCGGCCCACGGGAAATGGCGAATCGAGGCGTGCATGGCAACTCCTGGAAAAAACGGTCAATCAGTGAAACGGCGCCTTGGCCAGCGAAATCCGCTGCGGCGTGGCCAGTCTGGCGCTGCCCGGCCGGTCAAGGACTGGCGCAGCGAAAGCGCACCAGGCAGAGGGCGGAGCAGGCACGGGCCAGGGTGTCCGGCATGGCGGCCCGGCCCGTGCAGTGCGCATCCTAAAGGATAGGCAAAAACCGGCGCTGCGCGTCCGGGCATCGGGCGCATACCCCCTGGCGCGCGTTTTTTCGGGGCTGCGGCGATAATGCTGCGCCTCACCGCAAGCGGGCTGCGAGGTTTTCGTCGCCGGACCGCCCCAAGACAAAAAGCGGCCCCCTTGGGGGGCAGCGGACCTTGCGCAGCAAGGGTAGCGTGGGGGCCAGTTTCCCCCGCATTGCGCCCGACGCCCGGCCCCCCCACGCCGGTGCGGGTACGAACACAGAACACCACAAAGCCCCATGTCCCTCCTGCCCCACCAGCTCGAACTCCTGTCTCCCGCGCGCGATGCCGACATCGGCATCGAGGCCGTGAACCATGGCGCCGACGCCGTCTACATCGGCGGCCCGGCCTTCGGCGCGCGCGCCACGGCGGGCAACGACATCCGCGACCTGCAGCGCCTGATCAACCACGCGCACCGCTTCGGCAGCCGCATCTTCATCACGCTCAACACCATCCTGCGCGACGATGAACTGGAGGCCGCGCGCAAGATGGCCTGGCAGATCTACGAGGCCGGTGCCGACGCGCTGATCATCCAGGACATGGGCCTGCTGGAGCTGGACCTGCCGCCCATCCAGCTGCACGCCAGCACCCAGACCGACATCCGCACCCCCGAGAAGGCCCGCTTCCTGCAGGATGCCGGCCTGTCGCAGATCGTCGTTGCGCGCGAGCTGGACCTGCAGCAGATCGCCGCCGTGCGTGCGGCCACCGACCCGGCGCGCACCACCATCGAATTCTTCGTGCACGGCGCGCTGTGCGTGGCCTACTCGGGCCAGTGCTACATCACCCACGCCCACACGGGCCGCAGCGCCAACCGCGGCGACTGCAACCAGGCCTGCCGCCTGCCCTACGAGGTGCTGGACGCCAGCGGCCGCATCATTGCCCACGAAAAGCACGTGCTGTCCATGAAGGACAACAACCAGAGCGACAACCTGCGCGCCCTGATCGACGCCGGCGTGCGCAGCTTCAAGATCGAGGGCCGCTACAAGGACATGGGCTACGTGAAGAACATCACGGCCCACTACCGCAAGCTGCTGGACGAAATCATCGAGGAGCGCGAATTCTCCGACACGCCGCTGGCGCGCTCGTCTTCAGGAAGCACCACGTTCAGCTTCACGCCCGACCCCGACCAGAACTTCAACCGCGAGTTCACCGACTACTTCGTCAACGGCCGCAAGGACGACATCGGCGCCTTCGACACGCCCAAGACACCGGGCCGCGCCATCGGCTGGGTCACCAAGGTGGGCGAGAACTTCGTGGAGATCGAGACCTCGAGCCGCGACACCGAACTGCACAACGGCGACGGCCTGTGCTACTACGACCTGCAAAAGGAACTGGTGGGCCTGCAGATCAACCGCGCCGAGTCGGTGGATGCGAAGAAGTCGCTGTGGCGCCTGTTCCCCAAGGACCCCATCGCCGGCTTCAAGGATCTGCGCAAGGGCCTGGAAGTCAACCGCAACCGCGACATGGCCTGGGTGCGCACGCTGGACAAGAAGTCCAGCGACCGCCGCATCGGCCTGTGGGCCGAACTCAAGGAAACGCCCGACGGCTTTGCGCTCACGCTGACCGACGAGGACGGCTTCACCGCCACCGCCGCCATCGTGCAGGAACACCAGGCCGCCACCGACGCAGCCCGTGCCGAGGCCACGCTGCGCGAGCAGCTGGGCCGCTTCGGCGCCACCATTTTTTCCGTGCATGACATCGGCCTGCAGCTGAGCCAGCCCTGGTTCGTGCCGGCCTCGGCCCTGAACCAGCTGCGCCGCGACGCCGTCGCCGCGCTGGAGGCCGCGCGCCAGGCCGGCTTCGTGCGCCTGCCGCGCGCCCTGCCCGTGGAGCCGCCCGTGCCCTTCCCCGAGGACACGCTGACCTACCTGGCCAACGTCTACAACCAGAAGGCGCACGATTTCTACATCAAGCACGGCGTCAAGGTCATCGACGCGGCCTACGAGAGCAAGGAAGAAGAAGGCGAAGTCAGCCTGATGATCACCAAGCATTGCGTGCGCTTTTCCATGAGCCTGTGCCCCAAGCAGGCCAAGGGCGTCATCGGCGTCAAGGGCACGATCAAGGCCGAGCCGCTGCAGCTGATCAACGGCAAGGAAAAACTCACGCTGCGCTTCGACTGCAAGCCCTGCGAGATGCACGTGGTCGGCAAAATGAAGCGCGCGGTGATCAACCAGCACGCCAAGGAAATGCAGGAGTTTCCGATGCAGTTCTACCGCACGCGTCCCGTGCCCTCGGCCAGCGCCTGACCGGCCTCGGCCTCCACCCACAAGCGCCCGCGCTCCGTCAGGGCCGCCAGCCACCGCCCCTCTTCCTGCTCCAGCCTGACCCAGCCCGGCCCCGGTGTGCCGGCAATGGGTGCATCGCCCATCAGCGCCAGGCAGCGCATGAGCACGCTGGCGCCCTGCCCCAGGCGCTTGCCCAGCCTGGGCAGGGACATGGGTGCGGGCTCGGTGGCCAATTCGCGCAGGATGGCGGCGGCCAGTTCTTCCATGCCTTGCACTTCAGGCCGCCATTTCTTCCAGCGCAAGAGACGGCACGGCAGGCAGCCTGTGCGCCACCAGCTGCACGGGAATGGACTTGGAGCTGGGCGTGCCCGCCACGATGGCCGTGGCCGACAGCGGCACCAGCGGATTGGTCTCGGGATAGTAGGCAGCGATGCAGCCGCGCGGAATGTCGTAGGCCACGAGCCTGAAGCGCTCGGCGCTGCGCTGCTGGCCGTCATCCCACACCGTCTGCAGGTCCACCCAGTCGCCATCCTTCATGCCCAGGGCGCGGATGTCCTCGGCATGGATGAAGACCACGCGGCGCTGTCCGAAGACGCCGCGGTAGCGGTCGTCCATGCCGTAGATGGTGGTGTTGTACTGGTCGTGCGAACGCGTGGTGAACAGCGTGAACACCGGCGATGCGCCGGGGCTGCGCGCGGCGCGCGCGCGGTGCACGGGCGTGTCGCGCGGCACGGCGTGCACGAAGAAGCCGGCCTTGCCCCGGGGCGTCTCCCAGATGCGCTCGCTTGCCGCATTGCGCAGCTTGAAGCCGCCCGGCACGGCCACGCGCGCGTTGAAGTCGTGGAAGTCGTCGAAGACCTGCTCGATCAGCTCGCGTATGCGCGCATAGTCGCCGGCCAGCTCCTGCCAGGGCACGGGCCGCTGCGCGCCCAGCGTGGCGGCAGCCAGGCGCGCGACGATGGCGATCTCGCTGAGCAGGTGCTCGGACGCAGGCGGGTTGATGCCGCTGGAGATATGGACCATGCCCATGGAGTCCTCCACCGTCACGCCCTGCGGCCCGGTGGCCTGCATGTCGATCTCGGTGCGGCCCAGGCAGGGCAGGATCAGCGCCTCGCGGCCGTGCACCAGGTGGCTGCGGTTGAGCTTGGTGGTCACATGCACGGTCAGGTCGCAGCGGCGCAGCGCCTGCCAGGTGGCATGCGTGTCGGGCGTGGCCGCCGCGAAGTTGCCGCCCAGCGCGAAGAAGACCTTGCCCCTGCCTTCGAGCATGAGGCGGATGGACTCGACCACGTCCACGCCGTGGGCGCGCGGCGGCTCGAAACCGAAGACCTGCTGCAGCCGGTCCAGCAGCGCGGCCGGCGGCTTCTCCCAGATGCCCATGCTGCGGTCGCCCTGCACATTGCTGTGGCCGCGCACCGGGCAGGCGCCCGCACCCGGGCGGCCGATGTTGCCGCGCAGCAGCAGCAGGTTGACCAGCATCTGCACGGCGGCCACCGAATGCATGTGCTGCGTGATGCCCATGCCCCAGCAGACGATGGTGCTGCGGGCGGCGATGTAGACCTCGGCCGCCGTCTGCATCTGCGCGCGGCTCAGGCCGGACTCGGCCTCCAGCAGGCCCCAGTCCTCGGCACGCAGGTCCTCGGCCAGGGCCTCGAAGCCGGTCGTGTGTTCGGCGATGAAGGCATGGTCCAGCACGCCGCCGCACCCGTGCCCCAGTGCATCGTCCTGCGCGATCACATGCTTCATGATGCCCTTGACGGCCGCGATGTCGCCGCCCACGCGCAGCTGAAAGTAGTGCGTGCTGATGGGCGTGGCGCCCAGGGTGGCCATCTCCAGCTTGCTTTGCGGGTCCTGGAAGCGCTCCAGCCCGCGCTCGCGCAGCGGGTTGAAGCTCAGGATGCGCGCGCCGCGTTTGTGGGCTGCGCGCAGCTCGCCCAGCATGCGCGGGTGGTTGGTGCCGGGGTTCTGGCCGAAGATGAAGATGGCATCGGCCTGCTCGAAATCGGCCAGCTGCACCGTGCCCTTGCCCACGCCGATCTGCGGCTTCATGCCGCTGCCGCTGGGCTCGTGGCACATGTTGGAGCAGTCGGGGAAATTGTTCGTGCCGTAGGCGCGCACGAACAGCTGGTACAGGAAGGCCGCCTCGTTGCTGGCGCGGCCCGAGGTGTAGAAGATGGCCTGGTTCGGGTCGGGCAGCGCGTTCAGGTGGCGGGCAATCAGCGCAAAGGCGTCGTCCCAGGCGATGGGCCGGTAGCGGTCGCTGGCCGCGTCGTACACCATGGGCTCGGTGAGCCGGCCCTGGTCTTCCAGCCAGAAATCGCTTTGCACCATGAGCTCGGCCACCATGTGCCGGGCAAAGAATTCGGGCGTCACGCGGCGCGCCGTGGCCTCGGCCGCCACGGCCTTGGCACCGTTCTCGCAGAACTCGAAGGTGGAATGGTGGTTACGGTCGGGCCAGGCGCAGCCCGGGCAGTCGAAGCCGTCGGGCTGGTTGGCCGACAGCAGCGTCTTGGCGCCCTTGACGGCGATATCCTGGCGCATCAGGGCCTGGCTCACGCTGCGCAATGCGCCCCAGCCGCCAGCGGCCCCCTTGTAGAACTCGATCTTTTGTTCGGACATGGGCCGGGAGTGTTCCGCCTGTCCATGATCCAGGTCAAATCACATCTCCAAATGGAGAGATTCAGCAAAGATATGAGCACGGCATCCTTGCCCTGCGCCATGCTGGCAACCTCCGCCCTGAACCGCCGATGAACTCCACAGCCATACACACCGCCATCCCCGAAGACGCCGCGCTGATCGCTCCGCTGTTCGACGCCTACCGCCAGTTCTACGAGCAACCTGCGGATGCCGACGCGGCGCTGGCCTTCATCACGGCGCGGCTGGAGCGCGGCGAATCCGTGATCCTGCTGGCCCGCCGACCGGACGGCAGCGCCCTGGGCTTTTGCCAGCTCTACCCCTCGTTCTGCTCGGTGCTGGCCGCGCCCATCTACGTGCTCTACGACCTCTTCGTGGTGCCCGAGGCGCGCCGCCTGGGCGTGGGCCGCGCCCTGCTGCTGGCGGCCGAAGCCCATGCCCGCGCCACGGGCCATGCACGCATGGACCTGACCACGGCACGCAACAACCTGCGCGCCCAGGCGCTGTACGAGTCGCTGGGCTGGGTGCGTGACGAAGTGTTCCTGACCTATGCGCGCCATCTGCAGGCTTGAGCCGCCAGCGGCCTAGCGCAGAACCCGCAGCTCCCGCGCCAGCGCCACGGCCTGGGTGCGGCTGCGCGCGCCCAGCTTGAGGTTGATGCTGCGCAGGTGGGTGCGCACCGTGCTGTCGGAGACGAAGAGCTTCTCGGCCATGGCCGCATTGGAGTAGCCCGAGGCCAGCAATTCCAGCACGCGCAGCTCCTTGCGGGTCAGGGGCTCGGCAAGCGCCGTGGCCGGCGCCGGGCCCTGGGGCGCATCCGCTGCCTGCAGCTCGGGGGGATCGGCGGGCTCGGCAGGCTCGCCCAGGGCAGACAGCAGCCGCTGCGCATGGGCGGCAGCCTCCGGCTCCGCCGCTTCCGTGCGGCGCGACAGTGAGGACGACAGTGAAGGAGACAGTGAGGGCGACAGCACGCGCTGCAGCACGGGCGCGAGCAGCGGCCCCTCATCGAGCATCAGGCGCACAAAGCCTTCGCTGGCACCGTGGCGCAGCGGCTGGGCCAGCATGGCGGCGGCGGCGTCCAGGTCGCCGCAGCCCGCCTCGGCCAGCGCGCACAGCACCTGCAGCTTGAGGCTGCGGTGGCGGCGCCCGCGCAGTTGCGCATCGGCCAGCAAGGGGGCGATGGCATCGCGCACGGCACGGCAGTCGCCAAAGTGCAGACCCCAGCGCAGCCGGGCGATGGCGATGTCCTCCACCTCGTGCGGCGGCAGGCGCAGGCGTTCCACGCGCGGCCATACGCCAGGGTCGTCGGCACGCTCCAGCGCCTCGGACGCGGCCGCCCGGTTGCCCTGCAGCACGAAGATGCGCGCATGTTCCAGCCGCGCGCTGGCCGTCACGCGCGGCAGCTGGCGCTCGTGCCCCAGGTATTCCAGTTCGGTGAGCAGGCCCACGGCGGCATCCACGTCGCCGCGCAGGAAGGCGATGCGCGCGCGCATGCGGTAGCTGGCGATCACGTGGTCGGGCAGGCCCACATCGCGTGCCAGCGGCAGGTAGACCTGCAGCAGGTGATCGGCGCCGTCGATGTCATTGCCCTCGTAGAGCACCCCCGCGTACAGGACGCCTGCCCAGGCATTGCCGTTGGTGGGGTTGTAGGCCGCGCTGCGCGGCGTGGCAGCCAGCGCCACCCTGAAACGCGCTGCCGCCTGGCGCAGCCGGCCGGCGGACAGGTCCAGCACGCCTTCCATGGCCTCGGTGTACATGCGGCTGAACAGGCTGCCGGCCTGGGTGCTGCGTGCCGCATCCAGCAGGCGGCGGGCCTCGTCGGTATCGCCCAGCACCGATGCCACGTAGGCCATGGCATTGGTCAGCGAGCTGTCCGCAAAGGGCCGGCAGCTGGGCAGGCGCGCCAGCGCCTCGCGGCCCAGTGGCGCAGCCTCTTCCACGCGGTCCATCATGGCCAGCAGCAGCGGCCGCAGGGCGATGACCAGGGCCTGCGCGGCAGGGTCGGCGGCCATGCCGGGCTCCAGCGCATCCAGCCACAGCTGTGCCTGCACGGGACCACGGGTGAAGCAGTCGGCATAGGCGGCCACGGCCTGCAGCAGCGGCTCGCGCGCCAGCAGCGGCGCCGGCAGGGCCGTGAACCAGCGCGACAGCAGGCGCATGCGGCCCTGCTCCATCAGCGCCTCGGCATGGCGCGCCAGCAGGGACAGGGCATGCGGCAGGTCGCCGCCTTCCAGCGCATGCTCGATGGCGGGCACGGGCCGGCCGCAGGATTCGTACCAGCCGCTGGCCGCCAGATGCAGGCGCTGCACCTCGCCGGGGCGCTCGCGCTGCAGCTGGGCGCGAAGGAAGTCGGCAAACATGCTGTGGTAGCGCCAGCTGCGCCTGCCCTGCCCTTCGTCGGCCAGCGGCAGCAAGAACAGATGGGCCTGCTCCAGCGCCTGCAGCATGGCGGCGCCATCGGTGCGCGGCACCAGGGCCTGGCAGACCTGGGCATCCAGCGTGCGCAGGATGCTGGTGCGCAGCAAAAAATCGCGCACGGGCGCGGCCTGCTGTGCCAGCACGTCCTCGGCCAGGTAGTCGGCCACGGCACGCTCCGAGCCCGAGAAGCGCTCGATGAAGTCGCTGTGCGCCCCATACCGCTCCAGCGCCAGCGAGGCCAGCCACAGCGCGCCTATCCAGCCTTCGGTCTTGTCCACCAGGCGCGCCACGGCCTCGCGCGGCAGCGCGCAGCCGCGCAGGCGAAAGAACTCCTCGGCCTCGGCCGCTGAAAAGCGCAGCAGCGCCGCATCGATCTCCAGCAGCTGGCCGCTGGTGCGCAGCCGCCCCAGTCCCAGGGCCGGCAGCGCGCGCGAGCCTATGACCAGCCGGCCGTGCACGGGCAACTGCTCCATCAGCTGGCGCACCAGGCCCAGCACGGCATCGTTGTGCAGCACCTCGAAATCGTCGATGAACAGCGCAAACGACCGGCCTTCGCCGGCCAGCGACTGCAGCGCCCGGGACAGCTCGCCCGGCCCGTCCGCCTCGCGCTCGGCCATGCCGCCCAGGCCGCGCACGGCCGCACCCAGGCATTGCAGAAAGCGCGAGACATCGTTGTCGGCGGCATCCAGCGTGAGCCAGGCCGTGGCCTGCCCTTCGGCCTGCAGGCGCTCGCGCATCTGGCGCATGGCCGTGGTCTTGCCGAAGCCGGCCGGCGCACGCACCAGCACCACGCGGGCGCGCAGCGCCTCGGGCCAGCGCGCGGCCACCGCCAGGCGCGCCACCTGGGCTGCGGCCGCGCGCGGCGGGCTCAGCTTGGCCTGGGGCACATAGCCGGAACCGGGAGCAGGAATGGGCACTGGGGACGGCATGCGGGCGAGGAGCACATGGCAGGAGTGAAGGAGCGGGCACTTTCGTCGGTTTCGACGATGGCGGCAATGCGGGGTGATTCCTAGACTGGCCTGCAGATCATAGGCAGCGCAGCGCGCCCTGTCGCGAGCCAAGGCGACAGGGCGCGCGGCAAAGACTCTCACAAAGGAGACCCACACATGAAGCTTGACGCAAGCATCAGCGCCGTCGTCACGGGCGGGGCATCGGGCCTGGGCGCGGCCACCGCGCGCCGCCTGGCCGCCAGGGGCGTGCGCGTCGCCCTGTTCGACCTCAACGAGACGGCCGGGCAGGCGCTGGCGCGCGAGACAGGCGGCCTGTTCTGCCGCGTGGACGTGACCGACGAGGCCAGCGTGGACGCGGGCTTTGCCCAGGCCCGCGCGGCCCACGGGCAGGAGCGCATCCTGGTCAACTGCGCGGGCACGGGCAATGCCGTCAAGACGGCCAGCCGCGACAAGGCCACGGGCGAGATCCGGCACCTGCCCGTGGCCAATTTCGACCGCATCATCCAGATCAACCTGGTGGGCACCTTCCGCTGCATCGCCAAGTCGGCGGCGGGCATGCTCACGCTGGAGCCGCTGGCCGACGGCGAGCGCGGCGCCATCGTCAACACGGCCTCGGTGGCGGCGCAGGACGGGCAGATGGGCCAGGCCAGCTACTCGGCCAGCAAGGCCGGCATCACGGGCATGACCCTGCCCATCGCGCGCGACCTCATGGGCGAGGGCATCCGCGTGAACACCATCCTGCCCGGCATCTTCGACACGCCGCTGCTGCAGGGCGCGCCCGACAACGTGAAGGCGGCGCTGGCCGCCTCCGTCCCCTTCCCCAAGCGGCTGGGCCAGCCCGACGAATACGCCCACCTGGCCGAGACCATGATCACCAACGGCTACTTCAACGGCGAGTGCGTGCGCCTGGACGGCGCCATCCGCATGGCGCCGCGCTAGGCGCAAGGCCCAGGCACCACGGCAGGCACCGTCCCCGCGTTTTCCCTGGCCGGAATCGTCGCTTGCGACGATGCCCGGCCCGCGCCGGCCGGGCCACCATCCCCCCAGGAATACAGGAACAGGAGACATATCCATGGCACAGGCATACATCGTTGCCGCCACGCGCACGGCAGGCGGCAAGCGCGGCGGAAAGCTCTCGGGCTGGCATCCGGCCGATCTCGCGGCCCAGGTGCTGGACGAGCTGGTGCGCCGCAGCCAGGCCGACCCGGCCCAGGTCGAGGACGTGATCATGGGCTGCGTCAGCCAGGTCGGCCAGCAGGCGACGAACGTGGCGCGCAACGCGGTGCTGGCCTCGTCCCTGCCCGAGTCCGTGCCGGGCACCACGGTGGACCGGCAGTGCGGGTCGTCCCAGCAGGCCCTGCATTTCGCGGCCCAGGCCGTGATGTCGGGCAGCATGGACATGGTGATCGCCGCAGGCGTGGAGAGCATGTCGCGCGTGCCCATGGGCACGCCCAACGCCCTGCCCGCCAAGGCCGGCCTGGGCGTGTACATGAGCCCGGCCATGCAGCAGCGCTATCCGGGCGTGGAGTTCAGCCAGTTCATGGGCGCCGAGATGATGGCCGGCAAGTACGGCCTGGCCAAGGACCAGCTGGACGCCTATGCGCTGCAAAGCCATGAGCGCGCCGTGCAGGCCGCGCGCGAGGGCCGCTTCGACCGCGAGATCCTGGCCGTGCAGGCGCGCAGCGCCGAAGGCGGTGCCGAGGGCGAAGGCCAGCCGCACACGGTGGATGAAGGCATACGCTTCAACGCCACGCTGGAGGGCATTGCCGGCGTCAAGACCATCCGCGAAGGCGGCTGCGTGACCGCCGCCACGGCCAGCCAGATCTGCGATGGTGCCAGCGGCGTCATGGTGGTCAGCGAGCGCGGCCTCAAGGCCCTGGGCGTGCAGCCGCTGGCGCGCATCCACCACATGAGCCTGCTGGGGCATGACCCGGTGATCATGCTGGAGGCCCCCATCCCCGCCACCCAGGCCGCGCTGAAGAAGGCCGGCATGCGCATCTCCGACATCGACCTGTACGAAGTCAACGAGGCCTTTGCCCCCGTGCCCCTGGCCTGGCTGCAGGCCACGGGCGCCGATCCGGCGCGGCTCAACGTCAACGGCGGCGCCATTGCGCTGGGCCATCCGCTGGGCGCCTCGGGCACCAAGCTCATGGCCACGCTGATCCACGCCCTGCATGCGCGCGGCGGGCGCTACGGCCTGCAGACCATGTGCGAGGGCGGCGGCATGGCCAACGTCACCATCATCGAGCGCCTGTAGGCGCCGCCATGCCACCGTGCGGCCGGCGCGGCCCGCGCAGGCCGCCCACCATCGGGGGGAGGGAAAGCCATGAGCCAGGACTCGCAGCCCCTGCTGCGCATTGAAGGCGTTTCGCTGCGCTTCGGCGGCATCGTCGCGCTGGACGGCGTGAGTTTCGATGTTGCGGCAGGCCAGATCTGCGGCCTCATCGGCCCCAACGGTGCGGGCAAGAGCAGCCTGTTCAACTGCCTGTCGCGGCTGTATGCCTGGCAGGCCGGCCACATCCGCTTTCGCGGCCAGCCGCTGGCCACGCTGGCGCGCCACCGCATGGCCGCGCTGGGCATGGGCCGCACCTTCCAGAACCTGGCCCTGTTTTCTAGCATGACGGTGGCCGACAACGTGCGCCTGGGCACGCACAGCCACCAGCACGCCGGCTTTGTGCGCGACGCCCTGCGCCTGCCCGGCGTGCGCCGGCGCGAGGAAGAAGCCCGCGCCCAGGCGCAATCGCTGATGGCCCTGCTGGAGCTGACGGGCGTGGCAGAGCGCCGCGTGGCCGACCTGCCCTTCGGCACGCAAAAGCGCGTGGAGCTGGCGCGCGCCCTGGCCTGCCGCCCGCAGTTGCTGCTGCTGGACGAGCCGGCCTGCGGCCTCAACCATGAGGAGCTGGCCGGCCTGGGCGACCTGATCCTGTCGCTGCGCGACCGGCTGGGGCTGACCGTGCTGCTGGTGGAGCACCACATGGGCCTGGTCATGCGCGTGAGCGACAAGGTCGTGGCGCTGAACTTCGGCCGCAAGATCGCCGAGGGCACACCGGGCGAGGTTCGCTCCGATGCCGAAGTCATCCGCGCCTACCTGGGTTCGGACATGCAGCCGCAGGATCAGGACAGGGAGGTGGCGCATGCCGGCACTGCTTGAAATCCGCGGACTGCATGCGGCCTACGGGTCGGTGCGCGTGCTGGACGGCATCGACATGGACCTGGCCGAAGGCCGCGTCACGGCCCTGCTGGGCGCCAATGGCGCGGGCAAGACCACCACGCTGCGCGCCATCTGCCGCCACCTCGTGGACACGCGCGGCGAGGTGCGCCTGGCCGGCGAACGCATAGACCGGCACAGCACCGAGCGCATCGCGCGCCAGGGCGTGGGCCATGTGCCCGACGGGCGCGGCACCTTCGCCCAGCTCAGCGCCGAGGAGAACCTGCGCCTGGGCGCGCAGGCCCGGCCCACGCGCGCTGCCCGTGCAGACGTGGGCAGCGATATGGAGCGCATGTTCGGCTACTTCCCCCGCCTGCGCGAGCGCCGCACCCAGCAGGCCGGCACGCTGTCGGGCGGCGAGCAGCAGATGCTGGCCATTGCCCGCGCCCTCATGGGCCGCCCGCGCCTGCTGCTGCTGGACGAGCCCTCCTTCGGCCTGGCGCCGCTGGTGGTGCGCGACATCTTCGGCATCCTGCGGCGCATCAACGCCGAGCAGGGCACGACCGTCCTGCTGGTGGAGCAGAACGCGCGCCTGGCGCTGGAGCTGGCGCACAGCGCCTACCTGCTGGAGACCGGTCGCATCGTGCTGCACGGCCCCAGCGAAGCCATGCGCCGCAACGATGCGGTACGCCAGGCCTATCTCGGGGAGTAGCGGCCATGGACGCCTTCATCCACCAGTTGCTGGCCGGCCTGGCCACGGGCGGCATCTACGCCACCGTGGCGCTGGCCCTGGTCATGATCTACCAGGCCACGCACCACATCAATTTCGCGCAGGGCGAGATGGCCATGTTCTCCACCTTCATCGCCTGGGCGCTGCTGCAGGCGGGGCTGCCGTACTGGTGGGCCTTCCTGGCCACGGTGGCGCTGTCCTTCGTGCTGGGCGCGGCCGTGGAGTTCGCCATCATCCGCCCCATGCACAAGGCGGCGGACCTGGCCCAGGTGGTGGTCTTCATCGGCCTGCTGATCGTCTTCCACAGCCTGGCCGGCTGGATCTTCGGCTACACCATCAAGGAGTTCCCCAGCCCGTTCCCGGCCGACGCCTGGTACGGCAGCGCCCTGATGTCGGCCCATGAGGTGGGCACCATCTTCGTGGCGCTGTCCATCGTGGCCCTGCTGTTTGCCTTCTTCCGGCTCACGCCGCTGGGGCTGGCCATGCGCGCGGCCGCGCAGAACCCAGCCTCCTCGCGCCTGGTGGGCATCTCCGTGGGGCGCATGCTGATGCTGGGCTGGGGCCTGGCCGGCGCCATCGGCGCGGTGGCCGGGATGATGGTGGCGCCCGTGGTTTTCCTTGATCCGCACATGATGAGCGGCGTGCTGCTGTACGCCTTTGCGGGCGCGCTGCTGGGCGGCATCGACAGCCCCGCGGGCGCCGTGCTGGGCGGCTTCATCGTGGGCGTGCTTGAAAACCTCGTGGGCAGCTACGTCGTTGGCACCGAACTCAAGCTCTCGGTGGCCCTGGTACTGATCGTGGGCGTGCTCATCGTGCGGCCGGCCGGGCTGATGGGCCGCAAGGTCGTCAGGAGGGTTTGAACAATGTCCCCCCTGAGCGGCTACGCCGCTTCCCGTTGCACGGCGCCCCCTCTCTCGCTACGCGGGAGGGGGACGACACCCTCGCTTTTGGGCCACGCCAGTTTTGTGCCAAACGCCCTGGAGAACAATGATGTCCACACGATCCGCCTCCTCGTCTGACGCGCTGGTCGCCTCCATCAGCGCGCGCCGCCCCCTGCCCCTGGGCACGGTACTGATCGCGGCGCTGGCGCTGGCGGCCTGCTCGCTGGTCTTCGTGGCCAAGGGCTACCAGTTGTTCCAGGCCACCATGGTGCTGGCCTATGCCGTGGCCCTGGTGGGGCTGAACATCCTCACGGGCTACAGCGGCCAGATCTCGCTGGGCCATGGCGCCTTCTTCGCCATAGGCGCCTATGCGGCCGGCATCCTGATGGACCGCGCGGGCCTGGCCTACTGGCTTGCCGTGCCTGCAGCGGGCCTGGTGAGCCTGGCGGCGGGCTACCTGTTCGGGCGGCCCGCGCTCAGGCTGGAAGGGCTGTACCTGGCGCTGGCCACCTTTGCGCTGGGCGTGGCCATGCCCCAGCTGCTCAAGTACCGCCACCTGGAGGCATGGACCGGCGGCGTAGGCGGCATCGTGCTGACCAAGCCCGAGGCGCCCTGGGGCCTGCCGCTGGATGCCGACCAGTGGTTCTACCTCTATGCATTGGCCGTGGCGGCGCTGCTGTTCTGGATGGCGCGCAACCTCATAGACAGCGGCAGCGGCCTGGCGCTGCGCGCCATCCGCGACCATGCCATGGCGGCCGAGGCCATGGGCGTGGACAACGCGCACTGCAAGTCCATGGCCTTTGCGATTTCGGCCGGCTACACGGGCGTGGGCGGCGCGCTGTCGGCCATTGCCGTGCAGTTCGTGGCGCCCGACTCCTTCACCATGTTCCTGTCCATTTCGCTGCTGGTGGGCGTGGTGGTGGGTGGCGTGGGAACGCTGTGGGGCGCGCTGTTCGGCGCCCTGTTCATCATGTTCATCCCGGGGCTGGCCGAGCAGGTGTCCAAGGCCGCGCCCTGGGCCGTCTACGGCACCGTGCTCATCGTCTTCATGTTCGCCATGCCCGGCGGCGTGATGGGCCTGCTGCACCGACTGGGCCGACCGGGCCTGCACCTGCCCCGGCAGCGGCCGCGTGCCTGACTTTCCATCCCCACCCACAGGAGTCCCCCATGAATTCCAGTCCGGCCGTCCGCATGGAACGCCACGGCAACAACGGCGACAGCGGCAACAACGGCGAGATCGCCCTCATCGTCCTCCAGGACAGCGCCCGCATGAATCCGCTGGGCAGGCCCTTGCAGCTGCGGCTGCGCGAACTGCTGGCCGAGGTGCGCGAGGACACCTCCCTCCGCGCCCTGGTGCTCACCGCCGAGGGCCGGGGCTTTTGCGTGGGCGCGGACCTGTCGTCCATGGGCGGCGCACAAGGCGGGGCACAAGGTGGGGCACAAGGCGGGGCCCAGGCCGATGGCCGCACGCTGGGCGAGCAGACGGCCGACAACATGCAGCAGCTGTCCAACCGCCTCATCCTGGACCTGCAGCAGTTGCCCGTGCCCGTGGTCTGCGCCATCAACGGCGCGGCAGCCGGGGCCGGCGTGGGCCTGGCACTGGCCGGCGACGTGGCGCTGGCGGCGCGCTCGGCCTACTTCTACCTGCCTTTCCTGCCGCGCCTAGGCATCGTGCCTGACCTGGGCACCACCTGGTTCATCGAGCGCCGGCTGGGCCGTGCGCGCGCCCTGGGCCTGTCCCTGCTGGGCGACAGGCTGGGCGCGCAGCAGGCTGCCGACTGGGGCCTGGTCTGGGCCTGCGTGGACGACGAGGCCCTGCGCGAGCAGGCCCTGGCCAAGGCCGCCCGCCTGGCGCGGCTGCCGGCCGGTGCCGTGCTGGAAGCCCGCCGCGCGCTGGACCACGCAGCCGCTTCCACGCTGGAGCAGCAGCTTCACTACGAGGCTGAACGCCAGCGCGAGCTGGTGGGCGCGCCGGCCTTCATGGAAGGCGTGCAGGCCTTCATGCAAAAGCGCGAGCCCGTGTTCGCGCCCCGCCAGCCGGGCTGACCGCCGCGCCTTCCCGCCACACCTTCCCGACGCACCTTGCTGCGCCCGCACATGCATTCGTCGGAATCGACGATGGGCGCGCGCCGGGCCGGTTCCTACCATGGACCGGCCACCACAAGAAAAGCGGGCACGGCGCCCGCAAGCCAGGAGACCACCATGCGCAACCCCTTCGCCCGCGGCCCCCGGGCCCTGATCGCCTGCCTGGCGCTGGTCCTGCCGGCCATCACCCCGGTGCCAACCCAGGCCCAGAAGAAGTACGACACCGGCGCCAGCGACACCGAGATCCGCATCGGCAACTTCGTGCCCTACTCGGGCCCGGTGTCGGCCTACGGAACCATCGGCAAGGCCCATGCGGCCTACTTCGCCAAGATCAACGCCGAGGGCGGCATCAACGGCCGCAAGATCACCTACCTCTCGGCCGACGACGCCTACAACCCCGCCCAGAGCGTGGAGCAGACGCGCAAGCTGGTCGAGCGCGACGGCGTGCTGCTGATGTTCGGCGCGCTGGGCACCTCGCACAACCAGGCCGTGCATCGCTACATGAACCAGCGCAAGGTGCCCCAGCTGTTCGTCTCCACGGGCGCCACGCGCTGGGGCGATCCGAAGAACTTCCCCTGGACCATGGGCTGGCAGCCCACCTACCAGCTCGAAGGCCGCACCTTCGCCCAGCACATCCTGGCCACGCGGCCCCAGGCCAAGGTGGCCGTCCTGATGCAGAACGACGACTTCGGCAAGGACTACCTCAAGGGCGTGCTCGACGGCTTCGGCGAGCAGGCCAAGCAGCGCATCGTCGTGCAGCAGACCTACGAGGTCGGCGACCCCACGGTGGACAGCCAGATGGTGGCGCTCAAGGGCTCGGGGGCGGACACCTTCATCAACATCAGCACGCCCAAGTTCGCGGCCCAGTCCATACGCAAGGCCGCCGACATCGGCTGGAAGCCTGCGCACTACCTGGTCAGCGTCTCGCTGTCCATCAGCTCGGTGCTCAAGCCCGCGGGCCTGGACAACGCGCGCGGCGTGATGACGGCCAGCTACCTGCGCGAGCCCTCGGACCCCACCAACCAGGGCACGCCCGAGCTGGCCGGCTACCTGGCCTTCATGAAGCAGTTCTACCCAGCCGGCGACCCCAACGATTCGCTCAACGTCATCGGCTACTCCCAGGCCCAGACCCTGGTGCAGGTGCTCAGGCAGGCCGGCGACGAGCTCACGCGCGCCAACATCATGAAGCAGGCCGCCAGCCTGAAGATGGACCTGCCCATGCTCTACCCGGGCATCAGCCTGCAGACCGGTGCGGACGATTTCTTCCCCATCAAGAAGATGCAGCTCGTGCGCTTCGACGGCAGCCGCTACGCGCCCGTGCAATGACCCCGGCCTTCAGGACAACGACAGGAGACACCCCCATGCCCGCCTTGCAAGGACTGATGCAGGACCGCCCGCTCATGATCTCGTCGCTGATCGAGCATGCGGCGCGCTTTCATCCGCACACCGAAATCGTCTCGCGCCTGCCGGAAACCCGGGACGGTGGCCTGCACCGCACCGACTGGGCCGGCATGCGCCGCGCCTCCTGCCAGGTGGCCAACGCCCTGCAGTCGCTGGGCGTGCAGCCTGGCGAACGCGTGGGCACGCTGGCCTGGAACAGCTGGCGCCACCTGGCGCTGTACTTCGGCGTCTCGGGCAGCGGCGCGGTGCTGCACACCATCAACCCGCGCCTGTTTCCCGAGCAGATCGAATACATCGCCAACCATGCCGAGGACCGGGTGCTGTTCTTCGACGTGACCTTCGCGCCGCTGGTGGAAAAGCTCGCACCGCATCTGAAGACCGTCACCACCTATGTCTGCATGAGTTCGCGCGAGCACATGCCCGCGCTGGACCTGCCCGGCCTGCGCTGCTGGGACGAGCTGGTGGGCAACCAGAGCGAGGACTTCGACTGGCCCGAGTTCGACGAGCGCACGGCCTCGTCGCTGTGCTACACCTCGGGCACCACGGGCCACCCCAAGGGCGTGCTGTACTCGCACCGCTCCACCGTGCTGCACACGCTGATGGAGCTGGCGCCCGACACCTTCGGCCTGAACGCGCGCGAGACCGTGATGCTCATCGTGCCCATGTTCCATGCCAACGCCTGGGGCACGCCCTATGCGGCGGCCATGGCCGGCGCACGGCTGGTGCTGCCCGGCCCGCACCTGGACGGCCAGAGCGTCTACGAGCTCATGCGCGACGAGAAGGTCACCTTCTCGCAGGGCGTGCCCACCGTGTGGCTGATGCTGTTCCAGTACCTGGATGCGCATCCCGACATCGACCCGCGCGCGCTGGGCGTCAAGAGCATAGGCATCGGCGGCGCGGCCGTGCCGCGCGCCATGCTGGAGCGCTTCGAGAACCAGTTCGGCGCCCAGGTCGTGCAGGGCTGGGGCATGACCGAGACCAGCCCCATCGGCGTGGTCAGCAAGCTGCTGCCCCGGCACGACGCGCTGTCGGGCGAGGAACTGGTCAAGGTCAAGCTCAAGCAGGGACGCGGCGTCTGGGGCGTGGACCTCAAGATCGTGGACGACGACGGCCGGCCCCAGCCCTGGGACGGCCAGGCCCGGGGACACCTGCGCGTGCGCGGCCCCTGGATCGCCAGCGGCTACTTCAAGGGCGAAGGCGGCTCGCCCGTCGATGAGGAAGGCTTCTTCACCACGGGTGACGTGGCCACCATCGATGCCGACGGCTTCCTGCAGTTGGTGGACCGCGCCAAGGACGTGATCAAGTCGGGCGGCGAGTGGATTTCCTCCATCGACGTGGAGAACGCCGCCATGGGCCATCCCGGCGTGGCCGAGGCCGCCATCATCGGCGTGGCCCATCCCAAGTGGCAGGAGCGGCCGCTGCTGCTGGTGGTGCCGCGCGCAGGCCACAGCGTCAGCCGCGAGTCCATGCTCGACTTCCTGTCCACGCGCATCGCCAAATGGTGGCTGCCCGACGATGTGCTGCAGGTGGCCGAGCTGCCGCACACGGCCACGGGAAAACTGCTAAAGACCAAGCTGCGCGAGCAGTACAAGAACCATCCACTGCCCACGGCCTGAAAGGAGACCTCCATGCCAGGACCGCTTGAAGGCGTGCGCGTGGTCGAGTTCGCGGGCCTGGGCCCGGGGCCGTTCTGCGCCATGCTGCTGGCCGACATGGGTGCCGAGGTGCTGCGCATCGCGCGGCCCGGCACGCCGGTCGATGCGCAGGACATCACCACGCGCAGCCGCAGCCAGGTCGAGATCGACCTGCGCGGCGAGGAAGGCCAGGCCTCGGCCCTGGCGCTGATCGCACGCGCCGATCTGCTGATCGAGGGCTTTCGGCCCGGCGTGATGGAGCGCCTGGGCCTGGGCCCCGAGCCCTGCCTGGCGCGCAACCCGCGCCTGGTCTACGGCCGCATGACGGGCTGGGGCCAGCACGGGCCGCTGGCGCATGCGGCGGGGCATGACATCAACTACATCGCCATCTCCGGCGCCCTGCACGCCATCGGCCGCGCGGGCGAGGCGCCCGTGCCGCCGCTCAACTACGTGGGCGACTTCGGCGGCGGCGGCATGCTGCTGGCCGTGGGCCTGCTGGCCGCCCTGCACGAGGCCGGGCGCAGCGGCCGGGGCCAGGTCATCGACGCGGCCATGACCGATGGCACGGCCCTGCTGTCGGCCTTCATGTACGGCTTCAAGGCCAAGGGCCAGTGGAGCAACCAGCGCGGAGAGAACCTGCTGGACGGCGGCGCGCACTTCTATGACACCTATGCCTGCGCCGACGGCAAATACATCGCCATAGGCGCCATCGAGCCGCAGTTCTACGCCGAGCTGCGCCAGCGCTGCGGCATACAGGACCCGCTGTTCGACGCGCAGCTGGACGCCGCGCGCTGGCCCCTGCTCAAGCTGCGCCTGGCCGACGTGTTCCGCACGCGCACGCGCCAGCAGTGGTGCGAGTTGCTGGAAGGCAGCGATGCCTGCTTCGCCCCCGTGCTCGACTGGGACGAGGCGCCCCAGCACGCCCACAACCGCGCGCGCGCCACGTTCACCGAGGCCGGCGGCGTGCTCCAGCCCGCGCCGGCGCCGCGCTTTTCGCGCAGCGTGCCCGAGCAGCCCCGCCCCCCGCGCGCCGCCAGCCTGCAGGACACGCTGGCCGCCTGGAATGCCCGCTCCTGAGGAAACCCCATGCCCATGTATCTCACCCAGGCCATCCACAAGGGCCGCCGCGAAAGGGCCGGCGCCACGGCAGCCATCTGCGGCGCAGAGCAGGCCAGCTGGTCGCAGCTTGCGCAGCGCATCGAACGCTGCGCCGGCCTGCTGCGGGCGCTGGACGTGGCGCCCGGCGACCGCGTCGGCATGATGGGCCTGAACTCCATCCGCTACCTTGAATACTTCTATGGCTGCTGGTGGGCAGGCGCCGCGGTCAACCCCGTCAACATCCGCTGGAGCGCGCACGAGGTGGCCTACTCGCTGGACGATTGCGACACGCGCGTGCTCTTCGTGGACGATGCCTTCGCGCCCCTGGTGCCCCGGCTGCGCGAGCTGTCCTCCAGCCTGCGCACCGTGGTGTTCTGCGGCACGGGCGCCGCGCCCGAAGGCGCGCTGCACTACGAGCAATTGCTGGCCGCCGCCACGCCCTGCGCCGACGCGCTGCGCAGCGGCACCGACCTGGCCGCCGTGATGTATACGGGCGGCACCACGGGCCGGCCCAAGGGGGTGATGCTCAGCCACGACAACCTGTTCATCAACGCCCTGTCCAATGCCAGCAACGTGCCGCGCCAGCATGTGAAGGTGGGCATGGTGGTCACTCCCATGTTCCATGTGGCCGGCTGCGGCCTGGCCCTGCTCATGGCCCAGCGCCTGGTGCCCCAGGTCATCGTGCCGGCCTTCGACGAGCTGGCCATCCTGAACGGAGTGCAGCAGCACGGCGTGAACGAGCTGTTCCTGGTGCCCACCATGATCCGCCGGCTGATCGAGCATCCGCGCATGGCCGAATTCGACCTGTCCAGCCTGCGCCTCATGCTCTATGGCGCAGCCCCCATAGACGCCAGCCTGCTGGAGCGCGCCATGCAGGCGCTGCCCGGCGCCGACTTCGCCCAGGCCTACGGCATGACCGAGCTGTCGCCCACCATCGTGTCCATGGGCCCGGCCGAGCACCGCCCCGGCCCGCAGCGCGAGCGCCTGCTGCGCGCGGCCGGCCGGCCCGTGACCATTGCCGAGGTGCGCATCGTCGATGGCGAGGGCCGCGAGCTGCCTGCCGGCGAGGTGGGCGAGATCACGGCACGCGGCCCCATGGTCATGCAGGGCTACTGGAACAGGCCCGCCGAGACGGCCGCGGCGCTCAAGGACGGCTGGATGCACACGGGCGACATGGGCCGGCTGGATGCCGACGGCTACCTCTTCGTCGTGGACCGGCTCAAGGACATGATCGTCAGCGGCGGCGAGAACGTGTATTCGGCCGAGGTCGAGAACGCCATCGCCCAGCTGCCCCAGGTCGCCATGTGCGCCGTCATCGGCGTGCCCGACGAACGCTGGGGCGAGCGCGTGCACGCCGTGATCGTCGCGCGCGAGGGCCAGCCGCTGAGCGAGGCCGAGGTCATCGCCCACTGCCGCGAACGCATCGCGGGCTACAAGTGCCCACGCTCGGTGGAGTTCCGCAGCGAGCTGCCGCTGTCGGCCGCGGGCAAGCTGCAGAAATTCCAGCTGCGCGAGCCCTACTGGCAGGGCCGCGAACGCCGCATCAACTGAACCCCTCAATCCACCGGTCCAAGCCATGCCACTGCAACTGACACGCTCCTGGAGCACCCCCGAGCTGGAAAGCCTGCGCGCCACCGCCGTGCGCTTTCTGGAAACCGAAATGCAGCCGCAGGACGAGGCCGCACGCCAGCGCGGCAACATGGGCCATGCCATCTGGCGCCGCGCCGGCGAGCTGGGCCTGCTGTGCACCGACATCCCCGAGGACTACGGCGGCGGCGGCGGCGACTTCCGCCACGAGGCCGTGATCCACGAGGAGATGGCGCGCCGCGCCCTCTCGGGCATGAGCAACTCCGTGCATTCCATCGTGGCCCACTACCTGCTCAACCACGGCACCGAGGCGCAAAAGCGCAAGTACCTGCCCGCCATGGCGCGCGGCGAACTGGTGGGCGCCATCGCCATGACCGAGCCCGGCGCGGGCTCGGACCTGCAGGGCGTGCGCACACGCGCAGAACTCAGGGACGGCCGCTACCGCATCAACGGCAGCAAGACCTTCATCACCAACGGACTGCTGGCCGGCCTGATCCTCGTGGTCTGCAAGACCGACCCGGCCCAGGGCGCGCGCGGCACCTCCATCCTCATCGTGGAGACCCGGGACTGCGCGGGCTTTCGCGTGGGCCGCGTGCTCGACAAGATGGGCATGAAGGCCCAGGACACCTCGGAGCTGTTCTTCGACGACGTGACCGTGCCGCAGGACGCGCTGCTGGGCGGGCGCGAAGGCCAGGGCTTCTACCAGCTCATGGGCGACCTGCCCTACGAACGCCTGATCATCGGCCTGGCCGCCCTGGCCTGCATGGAAGGCGCCTATGAGGCCACGCTGGCCTATGTGCGCGAGCGCCGCGCCTTCGGCCAGGCCATTGCCGACATGCAGAACACCCGGTTCAAGCTCGCCGAGGTGGCCACCACGCTGACCGTGGGCCGCGCCTTCATCGACCGCTGCGTGGAGCAGCTGGTGGCCGGCACGCTGGACACGGCCACGGCCTCCATGGCCAAGCTGTGGGGCTCGGAAGCGCAGGGCCGCGTGCTCGACGAACTCGTGCAACTGCATGGCGGCTACGGCTACATGAACGAATACATGGTCACCCGCATGTACGCCGATGCGCGCGTGCAGCGCATCTACGGCGGCACCAGCGAAATCATGAAGGAAGTGATCTCGCGCGCGCTCTGACGCTCCGATCCCCTGGCGGCGCCAAGCGCTGCCGCAGTCCCCCTATCCCTTCCCCGGCAGCACAGGAGACAGCAGCCATGACCCTCGACGACCTCATCTACAAGCCCGGCCTGCTCCAGGGCGAACGCATCCTCGTCACCGGCGGCGGCACCGGCCTGGGCCGGGTCATGGCCGAGGCGTTTCTCATGCTGGGCGCCGACATCCACCTGTGCGGCCGGCGCGGCGCCGTGGTCGAGCAGACAGCGCAGGAGCTGGTGCAGCAGCACGGCGGCCGGGCCACGGGCCATGCCTGCGACGTGCGCCAGCCCGAGGCCGTGGAGCAGATGATCGAGGCCATCTGGGCCGACGGCGGCGCGCTCACGGGCCTGGTCAACAACGCGGCCGGCAACTTCGTGAGCCGCACCGAGGACCTGTCCATGCGCGCCTTCGACGCCGTGGCCAACATCGTCATGCGCGGCAGCTTCAACCTCACGCTGGAGTGCGGCCGCCGCTGGCTGGCCGAGGGCCGCAAGGCCAGCGTGCTGTCCATCCTCACCACCTGGGTCTGGAACGGCTCGGCCTTCACCGTGCCCTCGGCCATGGCCAAGTCGGGCGTGCATGCCATGACGCAGTCGCTGGCCGTGGAATGGGGCAACCGGGGCATACGCTTCAACGCCATCGCGCCGGGCCTGTTTCCCACCGAAGGCATGAGCGCGCGGCTGAACCCGCAGGGCGGCGAGCATGTGCGCGCCGACAACCCCATGGGCCGCAACGGCCGCATGCCCGAGCTGGCCAACCTGGCCGTCTTCCTCATGAGCCGCCAGGCCGAGTACCTGACGGGACAGACCATCGCCATAGACGGCGGACAATACCAGGCGACGGGCGGCAACTTCGCCGGGCTGGCCAGCTGGAGCGACCAGGACTGGGCGAATGCGCGCAGCGCCATCGAATCGCGCAACGCGGCCGACCGCCAGCAAAGAACCGCATAGACACAAGGAGACAAGCCATGAGCCAAGAACGCGTGCGCATATCGGTGGACCACGGCGTGGCCGAGGTGACCCTGGCCCGGCCCGACAAGATGAATGCGCTGGACCCCGCCATGTTCGACGCCCTGATCGACGCATTGGCGCGGCTGCGGGACACGTCCGGGTTGCGCGCCGTGGTGCTGCATGGCGAGGGGCGCGCCTTCTGCGCGGGCCTGGACATGGGCAGCATGGCCGGCATTGCCGACGGCCAGCAGACGGCGGACATGGCGGACCTGGCCGCGCGCACGCACGGCATTGCCAACCGCTTCCAGCAGATCTGCTGGGGCTGGCGCGAACTGCCCGTGCCCGTGATCGCCGCCGTGCACGGCGTGGCCTACGGCGGCGGCCTGCAGCTGGCGCTGGGCGCGGACATCCGCCTGGTGGCCGAGGATGCGCGGCTGTCCATCATGGAAATCAAGTGGGGACTGGTGCCCGACATGGCCGGCTGCGCGCTGGCCGCGCCGCTGGTGCGCGGCGACGTGCTGCGCGAGCTGGTCTACACGGGCCGCATCGTGCCCGGCCCCGAGGCCGTGGCCCTGGGCCTGGCCACGCGCGTGAGCGCTGCGCCGCTGGAGGAAGCGCGCCACCTGGCCCGCCAGATCGCGGCCAGCAGCCCGCACGCCATGCGCGCGTCCAAGCGCCTGATGCAGCTCAGCGAAACGGCATCGCCCCAGGACATCCTGCTGGCCGAGGCGCGCGAGCAGCAGGCCCTGCTGGGCAGTGCCAACCAGGCCGAAGCCGTGCGCGCAGGCCTGGAAAAACGGGCCCCGGTGTTCAGCGACCAAGGCCTTTAGACACCTCTTGAAACAACCACCGGACCCTGCCCACGGGTCCGCCGCGGCCATCCGTAATTACCCTTAATCGACGCCCTTTCGCCACTGCGCTGATTTTTTAGGCATTCCGTGGAAAGCCTTGCGGGGCGCGGATTCGGCAAGTTACACCCGGAGTTTTCCACAACTCCGTCCACATGCATCGGGGATAAAAACCCGGGGCCGAAGGGACATGCAGGAGCAGGCATACTTGACGGCTCGCCTCGGCCTCCCCCCTTTCCCATGCCCCGCCTGCACGCCCCCAGCAAGGAAGACAGCCGCCTGCTGCCGCCTTTTTCCGCCCTGCCGGAACGCTGCATCCACGTGCCCGCCACCGACGCCGAATTCGCGGCCGCCCGCGCCGCGCTGATGGCCGCGCCCGTGCTCGGCTTCGATACCGAGAGCAAGCCTCTTTTCCACGCCAGCCAGACCGACACCGGCCCCCATGTGGTGCAGTTGGCCACCTGCGACCAGGCCTGGCTGCTGCAGTTGCACCATGCGCAGGCACGCGCGCTTGCGGCCGACGTGATGGCCAGCGAGGCCATCTGCAAGGCCGGCTTCGGGCTGGACCATGACCGCAGCGCGCTGCCCGCGCGCCTGGGCGTGGCGCTGAACAACGTGATCGACCTGGACCGCGTGTTCAAGCGCCATGGCTACGCCAGCTCGGTAGGCGTGCGCGCGGCCGTGGCCCTGGTGCTGGGGCAGAACTTCCAAAAGTCCAAGAAGATCTCCACCTCCAACTGGGCTGCACCGCAACTGAGCCTGGCCCAGCGCCACTACGCGGCCAACGACGCCCACGGCGCCGCCATGGTGCATGCCGCGCTGCCGGGCTGGGAGCTGCGCCAGCCGGCAGCGGCCCAGCGGCCTTCCAGGCCTGCGCTTGAACCGCGCGGGCCACGCGAGTCCAGCGCCCCGCAGACGCCCCAGACAACGCGTCCGCCCCGCACCGCTCGCCTGCTGCAGGCTGCGGTAGCGCCGGCCAAGTCCTAGAGCGTTTCCTCTTCCTTCACCAGCCGCACCCGGTCCCGGCCTGCGCGCTTGGCCTCGTAGAGCATGGCGTCGGCACGCGCGAGCGCCTGCTCCAGCGTCTGGCCCGACGCCATCCAGGCCACGCCGAAGCTGGCGGTGATGCGCACCTCGTCGGGCAGTCCGCTGAAGCCCATCAGGCGCAGCTGGGTCTGTATGCGCCGGGTGATCGACTGCACGGCCAGAGGGTCCGCACGCGGCAGCAAGGCCACGAACTCTTCCCCGCCAAAGCGGGCCACCAGGTCCTGCTGGCGCGTGCTGCGCAGCAGCAGTCGCGCAAAGCGCTGCAGCACTTCGTCCCCGGCCGCGTGGCCCCAGCCGTCGTTGACCCGCTTGAAATGGTCCAGATCACAGACCAGCACGGCGGCTGAAAGCTGAGGGTGCTCGGCCCGCCGGCGCTGCACCTCCTCCTTGAAGGCGCGCCGGTTCAGAAGCCCTGTCAGCGGATCGCGGTCGCGCTCCTCATGCAGCTCCTGCACGGTGTCGCGCACCGCCGCCGCCAGGAACACAATGGCGAACAGCAGGCCGAACACCAGCAGGCTCAGCTGCTTCGCCAGGCACGCGGAAGAAACGCCCAGCCATTCACTGGCCGCGTCGGCCGGTGGCGAGGCGCCAGGCGGTGTCAGCCACAGCGCACGAACGAAAAAGCTCAGCGCAAAGACCACGAACACCCCCAGCAGCAGCCGGTCCCAGTCCGTACCGGGATGCCTGCGCGGCAAACGCCACAGCGGCAGGGCCAGTTGCAGTCCCAGGCCGAAATTGAGCACATGCTGGCGCGCCTGCGCATCGGGAACGACCCAGGCGTAGTAGCCCAGCACCGCCAGCACTGCGCTGCCAAAGACAGCCGCCAGCGGCGCATCCGGTCGCACGCCCTGGCGCATGGCCATGGCCTCGGTGATGAACCAGGCCGCACACAGCTGCAGCGCGGCCGTGGCCAGCGCATTGACGGGCACGGCCGCAGGCCGCTCCAGGACCTGCAGCAGCAGCGCCAGGCTGAATCCGGTGAAGGCGAGGGACATGCTGCGCAATTCGCGCCGGGCACGCAGATGCCGCCAGCAGACATAGAAACAGCCGGCCAGCAGCGAGGTGCACAAAGGCACCGCCAGCGCCAGAAAATGTCTTGCTGTCAACGTCACCATCAACTCCCGAATGGAGTCTAGCGATCAGGTCACGTTACAACACGTTGTTAACAAAAATACACATTCACTCACGATCCTGGCAAAGCCAGGCCGGACATATCTGCGCGCGGCAGAGGAGCAACCGGTCTGCGGCGTATATGTTCGTAACCAACGCATCGTTGGGCACCGGAGGCCGGCACGCCACAATGCCAACCGTCCTCCGCTTGTAAAACCTCAGGACTTACGCAAACAGGATGCGGGACGCGCCGCTGCCCATGGCAAATGGCCCGCCCTGCCCTTCTTGCGTAAGCCGTCACCAGAAAGGCAATCTTCCATGCGCATCGAAACCCTGGCCGTCCACGCCGGCTACTCGCCCGACCCCACCACCAAGTCGGCCGCCGTGCCCATCTACCAGACCGTGGCCTATGCCTTCGACAGTGCACAGCATGGCGCCGACCTGTTCGACCTCAAGGTGGCCGGCAACATCTACACGCGCATCATGAACCCCACCACCGACGTGCTGGAAAAGCGCGTCGCGGCGCTGGAAGGCGGCATTGCCGCCGTGGCCGTGGCCTCGGGCATGGCCGCCATCACCTATGCCATCCAAGCCATCGCGGAGGCTGGCGACAACATCGTCTCGGCCAGCACGCTCTACGGCGGCACCTACAACCTGTTCGCCCACACCTTCCCGCAGCAGGGCATCACGGTGCGCTTTGCCGATCCGCGCGACCCGGCCAGCTTCGCCCAGCACATCGACGAAAAGACCAAGGCCATCTTCATCGAGTCCATCGGCAACCCGCTGGGCAATGTCACCGACATCCGCGCCCTGGCCGACGTGGCCCACGCCCACGGCGTGCCGCTGATCGTGGACAACACCGTGCCCAGCCCCTACCTGCTGCGCCCCATCGAGCATGGCGCCGACATCGTCGTGCACTCGCTGACCAAGTACCTGGGCGGCCACGGCAACAGCGTGGGCGGCGCCGTCGTGGACAGCGGCAAGTTCCCCTGGGCCGAGCACAAGGCCCGCTTCAAGCGCCTGAACGAGCCCGATGTCAGCTACCACGGCGTGGTCTACACCGAGGCCCTGGGCGAGGCAGCCTACATCGGCCGCGTGCGCGTGGTGCCGCTGCGCAATACCGGCGCCGCACTGTCGCCGCACAACGCCTTCCTGATCCTGCAAGGCATAGAGACGCTGGCCCTGCGCATGGACCGCATCTGCGAGAACACCCAGAAGATCGCCGAGACGCTGCAAACGCATCCCAAGATCGAATGGGTGCGCTACGCCGGCCTGCAGGACCATCCCGACCACGCCCTGGTGAAGAAGCAGCTGGGCGGCCGCGCCTCGGGGATCCTGTCGTTCAGCCTCAGGAACGGCAGCGGCGACAGCGACACCCGCGCCGCCGGTGCGCGCTTCCTGGATGCGCTGCAGCTGTTCACGCGCCTGGTCAACATCGGCGACGCCAAGTCCCTGGCCACGCACCCGGCATCGACCACGCACCGCCAGCTCGACGCCGAGGAACTGGCCAAGGCCGGCGTCACCGAAGGCATGGTGCGCCTGTCCGTGGGCATTGAGCACATCAGCGACCTGCTGGCCGACCTGGAGCAGGCGCTGGACAAGGTCTGAGACGCCCTCAGCGCCTGCGCGAGCGCTCGCGCAGTTCCTGCGAGGAATAGAAGATCAGCGGGTCCGGCGTGCGCTGCGGATTGGCGCAGGGCTCGATGGCATGGCCGCGCGGCGGGGCGCAGCGGGCCAGGTCACGCAGCTGGGCCTGGGTTCGTTCGGCGTGGCGCGCGGCGGTCTCTCCTTCGGAGGGGCGGCTGCCGGGCACGATCAGGCGCAGCTCCATCTTGCGGATGGCCGGCTCCACGGCGTAGGTGCCCTGGAACTGCAGCACCACGCGGCGCTCGGGCAGGTCCACCGTGGCCAGCACGGCACGCATGGGCACGGGAATCATCGCTCCCGACTGGTAGCGCACCAGCACGAAGGGCGCAAAGGGCTTGGGCAGCTTCAGCGCCAGCGTCTGGCCCTTGCCGTTTCCATTGCCGTTACGCGCATCGGCACGCACGCGCAGCTGTCCGCCATCGGGCAGATAGCGGTCCAGCCGCCAGCCAGTGGCCACGCGCTGCGCGCCCACACAGGGCGCGTAGTAGTACTCGGTGGGGTCGGCATCCTTGCCTGTGTACAGCATCTGGGCGCCTTCATGCTCGGTCAGCGTCTTGATGGCCGCATCGGCGCCATCCGCCTGGGCGCCGACCAGCGTGCCGCCGCGCACGAACACGCCCGTATACGGGAACCAGGTGGTGCGCTGGTTGGCCACGGCGCCATAGGGCTTGCATTCGGTGGACATGCTCTGGTCCTGCATGTCGGCATGCGGGGCGACGGGCTCGCCGCCCTGGCCGCCGCCCTGGTCGGCCAGGGTCAGGCGGCCATCGGCCTCGATGGTGAAGGTGGCCTTGGCCACCATGGAGTAGTAGCGGCCGGCTGCGTCTTCGCCGATCAGCAGCAGGCTGGGCAGGGGCGTGAGGTTGGCCACCTCGGGCTCGGCGCGCGGCGTGTCGGCCGGGGCCTGGGCAGGCACCTGGGGCCGGGGCTGCTCCTGTGGCTGGCTGGGCGCCGGAGCCTGGGGCGGCGCAGTGGCGCAGCCGGCAAGGACCAGGGACAGCGGCATGGCAAGAACAAGCGAACGCAACAACATGGAACTCCCTCGGATCATTGAGGCCGACGATGCTACTGCATGCACCGGCGGGCGGCGCAATGCATGGGGATGCGGCAGGGGCAGGCTCAAGCCGGATCCCGCGCCAGCCGCAGGCCGGTCATCTGCCAGCGCGCCTGCGTGGGAAAGAAATTGCGGTAGCTGGCGCGCGCATGGCCTGGCGGCGTGAGGCAGGAGCCGCCCCGCAGCACATACTGGTTGACCATGAACTTGCCGTTGTATTCACCCACGGCGCCCTCCGCGATCTGGAAGCCCGGGTAGGCGCCGTAGGCGGACTGGGTCCATTCCCAGACCTCGCCCAGCGCAAGGCTGCCGGGCTGCATGGCGCGCGGGTGCACGGGGCCGGGCGGCTCGTCGTGCTCGGGGCGCTGCGCCATGGGCGCGGCAAAGGCCGCCTCCCATTCCGCCTCGGTAGGCAAGCGCGCGCCGGCCCAGCGCGCATAGGCGTCGGCCTCGAAATACGAGATGTGGCAGACGGGGCGGCGCCCGTCCAGCGCCAGCGCGCCATGCAGGCTGAACTCCTGCCACGTGCCGTCCGATGCGCCATCCAACGCGCCGCCTGCATTGCGCCGCCAGTACCAGGGATGCTCCAGTTGCTGCGCGCAGCGCCAGTCCCAGCCTTCGGCCAGCCACCACTGCGGCTGGGCATAGCCGCCGTCCTCGACGAAGCGCAGGAACTCGGCATTGCTCACGGGCCGCTGCGCGATCTCGCAGCCTTGCACAAACACCTCGTGGCGCGGGCGCTCGTTGTCGAACGCAAAGCCCTCGCCGCCATGGCCCACGGCATGCATGCCACGCGGCACGGTCTGCCACTGCAGCGGGGCAGGCGTTCCATCTGCCGGCCCAGGCGCAGGCATGCCCTCTTCCTGCTCTCGATAGGCAGGCCACAGCGGGTGGCACGACAGCAGGTGCTTGATGTCGGTCAGCAGCAGTTCCTGGTGCTGCTGTTCATGCTGCAGGCCCAGCTCCAGCAGCGCGGCCAGACGCGCAGGCGGCTGCGTGCCCCAGTCCTCGAACATCTGCAGCATGCGCTGGTCCACCGCCTCGCGATAGGCCAGCACCCGCGCCAGCGAGGGCCGGGTCAGCAGCCCGCGCTGGGCACGCGGATGCCGCGCACCCACCTGCTGGTAGTAGGAGTTGAACAGCACGCGGAAGTCGGGATCGAAGGGCGGCACGCCGGGCGCGTGCTGGGCCAGGACAAAGGTCTCGAAGAACCAGGTGGTATGCGCCAGATGCCATTTGGCAGGGCTGGCATCGGGCATGGACTGTACGCAGGCATCCTCGGCGGACAAGGGGGCGGCCAGCAGCACGGTGGTCTGGCGCACGGCCTCGTAGCGCTGCACCCAGCGGAAGACGGCGGGCATTTCACGCATGGGCATGGATCACGGCAAACCACTGGCGCTCATCGGTCCAGACCTGGCAGGCACCGAAGCCCGCACAGGCCAGCATGTCCAGGAAGTCGGGCAGCGGGTATTTGTAGCTGTTCTCGGTGTGTATGGTCTCGCCGGCCGCGAAGTGCCGCAGCCCCTGGGGCCAGCCCACGATCAGCGGGCGCCGCGCGCGCAGGTGCATTTCGATGCGCGAGTGCTCGGTGTTGAAGAAGGCCACATGTTCCCAGTCGCCCTCGTTGAAGTCGCTGCCCAGCAGGTGGTTCACATGGCTGAGCAGGTTGAGGTTGAAGCGCGCCGTCACGCCCTGGGCATCGTCATAGGCAGGCTCCAGCCACTGTATGGGTTTGGGCAGGTCTATGCCGATCAGCAGCCCACCGTCGTCGCTGAGCAGGGCCCGCATCTGGCCCAGCATGCGCTGGGCCTGTTCAGGGTCGAAGTTGCCTATGGACGAGCCCGGGTAGAACAGCAGCCGGCCGGCCTGCGGGATATAGGGCGGCAGGGCCAGCGGCTCGGTGATGTCGGCCGTGACGGCATGGGCCTGCAGCTGCGGAAACTCCTCGGCCAGGCGCCGCACGGACTGGCGCAGGAAGGCGCCCGCAATGTCCACGCCCACGAAGTGCCGTGGACGCAGGCTGCGACACAGGCCGCGCACCTTTTCGCAGTTGCCGGCGCCCAGCTCGATCAGCACCTCGCTGCCGCGCAGGGCCTCGGCCATGGCCGGACCGGAGTCGGCCAGGATGGCGGCCTCGGTGCGCGTGGGGTAGTACTCGGGCAGCCGCGTGATCTGCTCGAACAGGTCGCAGCCGCGTGAGTCATAGAGAAACTTGGGCGAGACCCGGGCCTGCGGCTGCATCAGCCCGTGCTGCAATTCGGCCAGGGTTGCTCGCAGGGCGCTGTCTGCCAGTTCCGGCGCAGCCTCTCTCCTGCCACCTTCGGCCGGTGGGCGCGGAGCCGAAGGCAGGGGCAGGGGCACGCGCTGGGCGCGCGACGCCAATGGAGAGGAAGACACGGAATGATCGTGGGCATACAGCATGGTGGGGGCCTCGCGTTGTGCGCCGACCGCCTCAGCATGGTGAATGCCGCGCCCCCGCCTTGCAGCGGGGAGCGGTCGCCAAGGGGGCGGGCAGCCAGAATGAAGCCTGCAAACTGGCGTCCCGCCTCGCAAGGCGCGCGCCGACAGGCCGAGGCACCAGCCTAGGCGCCCGCCCCAGGCACGCGGGTAGGACAGTTTCCAGCGAGCGTGTCTTTTTCATGACCTGCAGATCTGGTGCGCTGCAGCATGCCGGACGAAAAAAATCCGGTATGCCGCGAACGGCATACCGGACCAAGTACCCATCCTTGCCTCACTACGCGCTGCCGGATGAAGCAGCGCGTGCCTCGCTCATGATCCGAAGATCAGAAGCGATAGCCCAGTCCCACGCCAACCAGCACGGGGTTCACCTTGAAGGTGCCCACCTTGGTGCCGCCAGCGCGCACGTCCGTCTCGATGAAGACCTTCTTCACGTCGAAATTCAGCGACCAGTTCTTGTCCAGCGCATAGTCGAAGCCGATCTGCAGCGCGCCGCCAAAACTGTTCTTCTTGATGGAGGGGTTCAGCGCGGCCTGCACGGCGGGATCGAAGTTCACGCTGGAAAAGCGCGTGAAGTTGACACCGGCGCCCACGTAGGGCTTGAACGCGCCGAAATTGGTGAAGTGGTATTGCGCCAGCAGCGTGGGCGGCAGGTGCTTGAGGCTGCCGATCTGACCCAGGCCGTTGGCACGCAGGTCATGCTTTTGCGGGTAGGTCAGCACCAGCTCGGCCGCGATGTTGGGCGTGAAGAAGTAGGACACGTCCAGCTCGGGCATCCACTTGTCATTGATCGACAGGCCCAGGCCCGTGCTGTCCTTGTTGACGCTGTCCAGGTGGACGGCGCGCACGCGCACCATCCAGGGGCCTTCGGCCTGCTGCGCAAAGGCGGCACCCGACGACAGGGCGCAAACGGCAGCAACGGCGAGCAGAGTTCTTTTCATGATGGAGAGTCTTGGAGTAGCCCGGGGCAAATCCCGTAGCTGTATTGCAGCAGGGGCAGGCAAGGCCGGTCTTGTCCTAGCTCAAATCCGAAGGTGGGCGCCGTCGCATGGCCGGATCGCGTTGGATGCATGCAACGCCATGCGCGGCAGGCCAGTTGCGGCTGCTCAAATAGAATGCGAATCATTATCAAATCCGCTTCCCCAGGAACCCCCTCCATGGCCGCCGCGCCTTCGCACCCCGATATCGCCCTGCTCTACAGCGACCACCACGGCTGGCTGGTGGGCTGGCTCAGGCGCAGGCTGGGCAATCCCTGCGATGCGGCCGACCTGGCCCAGGACACCTTCATTCGCGTGCTGGGCAAGCCCCAGTCCCTGCATGGCGTGCGCGAGCCGCGCGCCTGGCTCACCACCATCGCCCACGGCCTGGTCGTGGACCACACACGCCGCGCCGCGCTGGAGCGCGCCTGCCTGGACGCCATCGCCAGCCTGCCCGAGCCGCTGGCACCCTCGGCCGAGGAGCGCCATCTGCTGATCGAATCCCTGGTGCGCATGGACAACCTGCTGGCCGGCCTGCCGCCCAAAGCCCGCAGCGCCTTTCTGCTCTCCCGCCTGGAAGGCCTGAGCTACCCGGAAATCGCCCTGCAGCTGGGCGTGTGCCTGAGCTCCGTCGAGAAATACATGGCCACCGCCATACGCCACTGCCTTGCCCTGCGCAGGGAACTGACGGCGTGAGCACAGACCAGGCCCCCCAGGCGCTGGAACAGGCCATTGCCTGGGCCGTGCGGCTGGCCTCCGGCACGGCCACCGATGCCGACCGCGCCGCCTGCCAGGCATGGCGCAGCAGCCACGCCGCGCACGAACAGGCCTGGCAACAGGTCCAGGCTGTGGAGGCCCAGTTCGCCCTGCCCGCCGGCCAGGCGGGCCTGGCCCACGGCGTGCTGCGGTCCGCCGGCCCAGGGCCGGCGCGAGGCCGGCGCGCAAGCCTGCAGCGGCTGCTGTTCCTGGGCCCCGCTGCCCTGCTGCTGGGATCCATGGCTTGGCGCTGGGCTGCACCGCGCGAGCAGATCGCGCTGGACACGGCCATCGGTGAGCGCCGCAGCACGCTGCTGGCCGACGGCAGCCGCCTGCACCTGGCACCGGACACGCTGGTGCAGGTGGATTTCACCTTGCTGCGCCGCGTGGTCCGCCTGGCACGCGGCGAGATCTTCATCGACACCGGCAGCGACCCGCGCTCCCTCGCGGGCCGACGCTCCTTCTGGGTGGAAACGCCGCTGGCCCGCTTCGAGGCCCTGGGCACCAGCTTCGGCGTGCGCCACGAAAAACACCCGGACACGGCCACGCGCCTGTACGTCACCGAGGGCCGCGTGGCCATCCATGTCAGGGCGCTGGACGGCACTGCGCCAGGCACCCTGGACGCCATCGTCGCCACCTCCGGCGAAACCCATGTGCTGCACGCCGGCCAGCACCGCCCTGTGCGCCTGCCCGACGAAGGCCTGGTGCCCGACGCATGGACCGACGGCGTACTGGTCGCCCGCCGCATGCGCCTGGACGCCTTCGTGACCGAGCTGTCACGCCAGACCGGCATGCCCATGGAATGTGCCGACGACGTGGCTGCCCTGCGTGTTTCAGGCGTATTCCAGCTGGACGGCCCGGATCCGGCGGGTCGTGCGCTGGCCGCCATTGCCCGCACGCTGCCTGTGCGTGTGGAGCGCGGACAAGGTGCGGCCAGCGGTGCCCGCAGCGCCAGGCGCCTGGTCAAAGCCTGATCCGGAATTTTTTTCAGGCAGCCATTACGGGTTTCACACCGCCCGTTCGGCATAGGAGCAAAGACATCGCTTTTTCCTTTGCCGCTTCTCAAGGACTGCCTCCATGCCCAGCCTGCCCAGCACCCGCCGCGCCGCCCATCCACCCTCGTGCACACGCCCCACGGCGGTGGCTGCACAGGCCTTGATGCTGGGCCTGTTGATCACGCTGGGCCTGCCCATGACCGCCCTGGCCCAGAGCCCGAGCTCCGCCCCGGATGCCAGATCCATCCGGTTCGACCTGCCGGCCGGTGAACTGGAGACCAGCCTGCACAGCCTCGCGCGCCAGGCAGGCATCACCCTCTCGTTCGATCCAGCCCTGGTCCAGGGCCGACAGTCGGCGGCGCTGAGCGGTACGCGCGGCGTGCACGAAGGGCTTGCCGCCCTGCTCGCCCCGCACCAGCTGCAGGCCACGCGCACGGCCGAAGGCGGCTGGGCCGTGCACCGTGCGCGGCCCGGGGCCGCGGCCGAGCATGCGCTGCCCACCGTGAACGTGCTGGCCGATGCCGAGCATGAAAGCGCCTGGGGCGCCGTGCCCGGCTACGGGCCGCGCCGCAGCGCCTCGGCCATGAAGATGGATGTGCCGCTGCTGGAGACGCCGCAGCAGGTCAGCATCATCGGCGAGGCCCAGATCCGCGACCAGGCCATCTCCAGCGTGGCCGAAGCCGTGCGCTACAGCGCGGGCGTGCGTCCCATGGACTACGGCATCACCGATGACGACGTGGCCGTGCGCGGTTTCTATCTGACGGGCACGGGCCTGTACCGGGACGGCATGCGCATGGTCCACAACGGCTTCATGACCAACCTGGAGCCGTATGGACTGGAGCGGCTGGAAGTCGTGCACGGCCCGGCCTCGGTGCTGTACGGCCAGTCCGCGCCCGGCGGCCTGATCAATGCCGTCACCAAGCGCCCGCGCGCCGGCATGCAGCGCGAAGTGGGCGTGGAATTCGGCAGCCACGACCGGCGCCAGCTCACGGCCGACATCGGTGGCGCCATCAATGAACAGGGCACGGCGCTGGCACGGCTGACCGTGCTCAAGCGCGAATCGGGCACGCAGTGGAACGGCCTGCGCGCCGACCGCAGCTACATCGCCCCCTCCTTCACACTGCTGGGCGAGCGCACCAGCCTCACCGTGCTGGCGCAGTACCAGGAGGACGAAACCGGCTTCGTCATCCCCTACTACCGCCAGACGCCTGCGGGCTGGTCGGCCACGGACATCAACGTCAGCGGACCGGGATCTGGCCACCACAAGCGCAACGCCAGCGTGGGCTGGCTGCTGGAGCACCGGCTGAACGACCAGCTCACGCTGCGCAACAACCTGCGCTACCTGGACGGCCGCAACGACCGGCGCGAGATGCGCAACCGGGGCCTGACGGCCGACCAGCGCGGCATGGCACGCCTGGCCATGGTGCGGCCCGACGCCGAACAGACCTGGGTCATGGACACGCAGATCGAAGGCCGCCACCGGACGGGTGCCGTCTCGCACCAGTGGGCCGTGGGCTTCGACTACTACCGCTCCAGGCTCGACTGGCGCATCTACTCGCTCAACGGCGCCGTGGCGCCGCTGGACCTGGTCAACCCCATCCACATCGCGCCGAACTGGAATGACAACTACCTCAGCGACCGCGCGCTGGCCCGCACGCACCAGGCAGGTCTGTACGTGCAGGACCAGATCAAGTTCGGCGAGCGCTGGGTGCTCAGCGCCGGCCTGCGCCGCGACAGCGCACGCATAGACACCGACTACGAAGCGCGCGCCGCAGCCAACGCGCCCTTCGCCATCACCACCGTGCGCCGCACCGACAGCGCCGTCACCGGGCGACTGGGCCTGATCTACCTGGCGCCCAGCGGCCTGGCTCCCTATGTGTCCTTCAACAACTCCTTCCAGCCGCCGCTGACCACGGTCACGGCCACCGACGCCAACGGCAGGCCCTACGAGCCCGAGACTGCGCGCCAGTTCGAGGCCGGCCTGCGCTACGCGCCGCCATCGGCCGGCTACACGCTCAGCGCCGCCGTGTTCGACCTGCGCAAGCGCAATGTGCGCACGCCATCCACACTCAACCCTCGCTTCGACGTGCAGACCGGCGAAGTGCGCAACCGGGGGCTGGAGCTGCAGGCCCAGGGCGAGATCGGCGGCGGCTTCTCGGCCATTGCGGCCTATACCTACCTCGACTCCAGGGTCACGCGCAGCAACAACGCCATCGAGATCGGCGCGCGCCCCGGCGCCACGCCGCGCCATGCCGCATCGCTGTGGGGCAAGTACCAGCGCGGCGCCCTGGAGCTGGGCCTGGGCCTGCGCCACATCAGCGCCACGCCTGGCGAGCTGCCCATGGACGGCGTGAAGACCCCCATGAACGACGCCTACACGCTGTGGGACGCCATGGCCGCCTACACCACCGGCCCGTGGCGCTTCTCGGTCAACCTCAGCAACCTCACCGACAGGCAGTACCGCACGCAATGCAACACCTTCCGTGGCGGCGCGCAATTCTGCGCGCTGGGCTTCGGGCGCGAGGTGCGTGTGGCGGCGGCCTATCGGTTCTGAGTGCCGCCATTGCTGCCCGCCAGGGGGGAGCAATGCAGGCCCCCGCTCTTGGAACAACGCCCGGCGGAGAGCAACAGACAGCCCACTCGGCATGCATCCGCAGCACGCTCGGTGCAGCCTGCATCCAGCACAGCGCATCGCGGACCTGCTCGTCTGGATCGGATGGCGTTGCACCGCCGCAGCTGCATTGGTTCAGCCGCGCACCACGCCATCGACTTGACATTTCGCCCAGTCCACACCGCGCTCTGCTGGCGACAATCAGGTCTTTGAAAGGCGCGCATGCACTACGGCAAATCCCAGGCCATTGGAGACAAGAGCATCTTCATCATCGACACCGCCATGAGCGTGGTCGATGGCCGGCTCTACTACGAGTACTGCAACAAGGGGGACAGCACAACGTCCTTTCTGCGCGCCGTTGATGTGGCCACCGGCAACGTGCTCTGGGACCACCGCATGCGCGAGAGCGAGGGCATGTCGTGGTTCGTGGACGAGCGGCATCTGATGCTCTGCGACCAGGTGCTTGATGCCCGCACCGGCGAATGCCTGTTCGACTTCCATGCCGTGCCGGGCATGCAGGCCAGGCATTGGCCCGTTCCCGTGGAGCTGGACGCGCATCGCTGGCTCGTCGCGATGGAGGAGAGCAGTCCCGAGGGCCGCTATCTGCTGCTGGACCGTCGCAACTGGCAGGGCAGCACGCTGGCGCTGGGCCTGCAGGGTGCGTTTGTGCTGGAGGGGGCGGTCTACGGCTGGATCGTCCACCCTGAGCGCTCGGAGCTGCGGCGCTGGCATGAAACCGACGGGCACACCGAGCATGTGCTGTGGGTGGACAGTGCGCGCGACCTGTACTCGCCCGCCATTGCAGGCGCGTGGGCCGTGTTCGGCCCCGGCAGCAGAGACCACGTGGACATCGATGCACCCTGGCTTCGCATCCATCCTTGCAGCGGCGAAGTCCTGGCCATCACACCTCCCGTTCAACCTGACGATGAGCGCCGGCATGTGCATGCCCAGCGGGCAGCGCATCGTGACGGCGTGGTCTATTTCTGCTTTGCACGCCAGGGCATGTATGGCTATGACATTCGCAGCAACCGTTTCGGACCGTGCCTGTCGCCTACCCATGTCAGCGCGCCGCAATGCCATGCCGGCGTCCTCTATGGAATACAGGACAGGCACGAGGACGGCATGGAGCGGGCCTATCTTGTCGCCGTGGACCCGGACACCGGCGCCCCGCTTTGGGAAACCCCGTGCAGCAGCCGCAACTACAGGCATCTGAGCGTGAGCGAATGCGGTGTCTTTCTAGGCATTGCGGGCGGCAAAATCCAGCACCTTCCGCCAGCGGGCCGCAGGCGCAGCACCCCAACGGCAGAGCCTGCCAAACGCGCCAAACGCGCCGAAAGCGCCAAAAGCGCCAAGGCCGCCACCCGGCCAGTACGCACCGTGCCGCCCGAGTCTCCCTATGCACACATGCTGGACGACATGCCCACGCTGCTCGATGCCCTGCAGGCGCGCGCCTGCGCGCAGAGCCCAGATAGCACCCTCACGGCCGTGGCCTTCTCCAAGCCCTGGGCCATGGTGGCCTGCATCGAATATGGCGAGGACCCCGACTTCCCCCATCTGCGTCTGCTGGATCTGCAAACCGATGCCTGGATCGCGCTCGACTGCAACGACCTGATCGACGCACCCATGATTGAAGGCATCACGTTCGTGGATGGCCAGGACGGGAAGCTGGACCTGCTACTGCATGACGGCGGCCGCCACACCATCCACATTGACCTGCCCGCACGCACCGTGCGCTGGAATGCCGAGCAGGCATAGGACAAGACAACGATGCCGCTTGCACGACCGTGCAATCCGCACTAAGTTGGAGGGCCGGTCCGGCCATCGGCGCCGACGGCAGAATCTGCCCGTATCCCACCCCTACCCGTCTCTTTCATGACCACCCTCAAGCTCTACTACGCTCCCGGCACCTGCGCCCTGGCCGCCCGCATCGCCCTGATCGAGGCCAATGCGCCCCATGAAGTCGTCAAGCTCGATTTCTCCAAGGGCGAGCAGCGCAGCCCCGAATACCTGGCCATCAATCCCAAGGGCCGCGTGCCCGCCCTGGTGACCGAGCGCGGCGTGCTCACCGAAACGCCGGCCCTGCTCGCCTATATTGCCCGGCGCTTTCCCGAAGCCCGGCTTGCCCCGCTGGACGATGCCTATGCCTTCGCCCACATGCAGGAGTTCCACGGCTACCTGTCCTCCACCGTGCACGTGGCCCACGCCCACGGCCGGCGCGCAGGCCGCTGGGCCGATGACGAAGCGGCCATTGCCTCCATGCAGCGCAAGGTGGCAGCCAACATGGCCGAATGCTTTGGCGTGATAGAGCGCCACTACCTGGGCGACGCGCCCTGGGTGCTGGGCTCCGACTATTCCGTGGCCGACGCCTATCTGTTCACCATTGCCGGCTGGCTGGAGGGCGACGGCGTGGACATCGCCGGCTTCCCCAAGGTGCAGGCGCACTTCAAGCGCATGGGCGAGCGCGCTGCCGTGCGCGGGGCGCTGGGGAGCTGAGGGGGGAGGCTGCCCGCGGCCTGCGATGGCCGCGCTCAGCCAAACAGATCGCTGTGGGTTCCAAGGCGCTTGAAGATGACGATCTCCATGTCCTTGGCTTCGGGATGCGGATCAATGCGATAGATCAGCAGGAAGTCCCCTCCCAGATGGATATCCCGATCGCCCGCGTCCCATTCATCGTCGGCGATCAAGGCGTGATCGCTCCACTGCGCCGACAGCACCTGCTGCGCCGTGTGGGCGATGAGCAGGCCGCCGACCTGGTTCACCAGCGCCATGTCGTAGCGGCCTGATGCCGCCATGCGCTGGTAGTCCTTCTTGAAGGTCTTGGTGTACGCGATGGTGCGCAGCCTGTAGCCCTTCTTGCCGGCCATCAGGCTTCATCCCTTTCCATGGCCTGCAGCATGGCTTCAACAGAGGCATGTCCAGGTTCACCGCCTCTGGCGATTTCTCTCGCCTCCAAAGTGGCCTGCCGGTTTGTCTCGCGACGCAGCCGCATCGCCTGCACCTGCTCCGCAGTCAGCCGCAGGTCAAAGGGAATCCCGTTGTGCAGCACAACGCCCTGCAGAAACATGCGCACGGCGGCGTTCACATCCATGCCCAGCGTAGAAAGTATGTCGGCAGCGCTGTCGTAGATCTTGTCATCCACGGTAGTACGGACGATGGTCATTTTTTGCTCCTTTGAGGTCACTTTCCGACATATTCTAGGCAATCTCAAATCAACTGTTGCTGCAACCTTCCACACGCATTCACTTGCAAAAACAAAAAACCAGACAGCCATTCGTAAATTTCCCTTGGCAGTCCACCAAGCCCCAGACCTCTACCGCCGTCCCCAAGCCTTGCCTACAGTCGCCAGGACAGGCAGGGGCGTTGCGCAAGGCGGCGCCTTTTCGCCATTCCAGAAACGACGGATTCAGACGACAGGGTGGAGCATGCAAAGACAAGCCAGGGTGATTGCCATCAACAACCAGACGGGGCTCATCGGCCTGCAGCCGGAGGGAGAGGACAGCTGCGTGCTGGCGCAGCAGCTCGACACCCGCCCCGTGAATACGGGCCAGATGCTGTCAGGGGAGATGGACAGCGTGGGCATGGAGACGTTTGTGAACGCGCAGACGCAGGACCGCATCGAGGTCTTTGTCGAGGCCTACGGGCTGTCTGCGGAGGCCGTGGAGCTGGCGATGCGCTGAGTGGGCCGGCCAGCGAAGGTGCGGGTGCCGGTCTCAAGGCCGCGCCCACTGCGCCAGCGTGTGCCGCGCCAGCGCCTCGACATCCAGCGGAGACCGGGGGTCCACCGCCAGCTCTCCCAGCATCACCATGGCCTCGGGAATCTGGTTGCGCTCGCGCAGCAGCAGGGCCTTGTTCAGCAGCAGAAAGCCGCGGGTCTGGGCATCGGGGCCGGCCTTCAGGCCGCTGTCCAGCAGGGCAAGGCATTGGTCGGGGTCGTCCTCCATCAGGGCCGCTGTCTTCCAGGCGGGGGCGAAGCCAGGGGTTTCGCGGGTCATGGCCAGGGCGGCCTGGCGCACCTTGCTCCTGTCGGTCTCCCACTCCAGGGCGAGGTAGCGCAGATAGGTGCCTTGCGGGAGCTTGCCATCGCGCTCCATGCGCAGGCTGTGCACGGCCGTCTTGGCCATGAAGAAACCCCTGGGAGCCATTGCATCCACGCGCCGGTAGTGGCGATAGGCCGCATCAAAGTCCTTTTGCAGCAGGTAGGTGAATGCGGCGTCGTAGACGGGATAAGGCCAGTCCGGCGCCAGCTTCGAGGCGGTCTCGAAATGCGCCAGCGCAGCCCGGTTGTAACCGCGCTGCCCTGCGGCGCGGCCCAGGGCATGGGCATCGCGCGCCGCCTGGCTGACGGGTGTGGCGCGGGGCAGTTCCCAGCTGAAACGGCCATCGGCCTTGTCCAGGTCGCTGCGCTTGAGCACGCGGCCGGCACTGTCCTTGAAGACGATGTCGTCGGCTGCCATGGCGGGCGCTGGCGCCAGCAGCTGCAGTGCCAGGGCCATGGCGGCAAGCAAGGGGAGCTTCATGGTGTGCTGAGCTTGGTTCGGGAAAGCCGATATTAGGGCGCAGAAGCAGACGCAGACGCAGACGCAGACGCAGACGCAGGAGCGGAGCCGGCAGAAGGGGATTCGCCTGCAGGCCTGCCAGTTGAGGGGGCCGTGGCGGCGGCACGCCTTCCCCTGCCCCTGGCGCGCGGGCGGGCAAGGTGATTCATTTGCCACTCCAGCGATTCGGTATCGAAGTCGAAGGCATCCAGCAGGGCAATGGCTTTCCTGGCCTCCCTGAAGTCCACTTCCGTGACGGGCGGACTGTGCCGCAGCGACAGATCGTGCTTGAGCAGCCATTGCTGCAGATCGGCCAGCGCGACGATGGAGATGCCCTGGTTGATGAGCTGTGACGCGGTGACTTGCGCCAGCATGGCCGGCGTCAGTTGCCTGCAGGAGCGCAGGCCCAGGACCTGCCTGAGCTTGGCCACCAGGGGAGTGCGCAGCTCGAACTGGGGCAGGCTCTCGAAATGGGCCAGGGATTCGAGGTACAGGTCCGGCTCCGCATGTATGGCGTCCAGGTCGTTGGGCAGATTCAGCAGTTCGCAGATGCGATTGAGGGCGGTGCGTGCGCGTTCGGTGCCGAGTTTCTCGGCCTTGCCCGCTTGCGCGACCGAGCAGCCGGCGATGACGGAGCGCAGCACATTGGCCTTGGTGAGATTGGAAATCATGGAATCCCCCTGATGAAAATCCAGGGACCCGCGCGGAATCAGCTTCAGCCGCCCGGTCCCGACAATGGCTCTGGCGCGGCGAAGGGCCGTTCACGGAACCTCGGAGGCCGGCAGGCGCAATTGCATTGCGCCGCCGCCAAGGGACAGGAGGACGCCAGGCCTTGCAGAGTTCCAGGGGAAATGCACGTGCTTGCGCCCACAGTCAAATGCAATGCGCTGAGGTGCAAATTCCATGCAGATTCCATCGAAAAGGGGGCCTGACGGCCCCCCCTGGTGTGCTCTGCCGGCTGCAGCCCCGGCAGGCCTTGCTTGCGGCGACTCAGCGGCGGCGCAGGCGCTTGATGCCTTCGACAGCCGCCAGCACGATGGCGCCGGCCACGATGCCGGCCACCGCGTTGAGCACATTCACCGCCAGCACGCGCCACAGGCCGCCCAGCGCGCCCTGGGCCACGGCATCGCCCAGGCCCTCCACGGCGTGGTGCAGCGCAGGCACGCCGTGCACGAGGATGCCGCCGCCCACCAGGAACATGGCGGCCGTGCCCGCAACGGACAGCCCCTTCATGAGCCAGGGCGCGGCGGCGACGATGCCCCGGCCCAGCGCGCGGGCCGCGGCGCTGGCACGCTGGCCCAGCCACAGTCCCAGGTCATCGAGCTTGACGATGCCGGCCACCAGGCCATAGACGCCCAAGGTCATGATGAGGGCAATGCCCGCCAGCACGGCGACCTGCTGCCCGAACGGCGCCGAGGCCACGGTGCCCAGGGTAATGGCGATGATCTCGGCCGAGAGGATGAAGTCGGTGCGCACGGCACCCTTGATCTTGTCCTTTTCCATGGCGACGAGATCGACGCTCGCATCGGCATTGGCCTGGGTGAGGCGCTCGCGCTCCACGGCATCTTCCTCGGGCGAATGCAGGAATTTGTGGGCCAGCTTCTCGCAACCCTCAAAGCACAGAAAGGCGCCGCCGACCATGAGCAGCGGCGTGACAGCCCAGGGAATGAAGGCGCTGATGAGCAGCGCCGTCGGCACGAGGATGACCTTGTTGACCAGCGAGCCCTTGGCCACGGCCCAGACAACGGGAATCTCGCGCTCGGCGCGCACGCCCGTGACCTGCTGGGCGTTAAGGGCCAGGTCATCGCCCAGCACGCCGGCCGTCTTCTGCGCAGCCACCTTGGTCATGACGGACACATCGTCGGCCATGGCCACGCTCTTGCGGGCCGCGACCTTGGTCATGAGGGCCACGTCGTCAAGGATCGCTGCAATATCGTCAAGCAGCATCAGCAAACCAGCACCAGCCATCGCGTTTCTCCAGTGAATTGTTGGGGGGCCTTGCGGCCTGGGCGCCATCATGGGGCACGGGCATGTCCTGCCCGTGTAGGAGAGGCCCGGCGGCCGGCCGGGCCACCGGCCTGAGCGGCCATCCGCTACTTGCTTGTCTTGAAGCCCTGCCCTGCCGCCCAGGCCGCCACGTCGTCGCGGCGGATGGCGGCGGCCATGAGCTGCGGGAAGGCGTCCGGCGTGCAGGCGAACGAGGGCACGCCCAGCGCGGCCAGCTTGGCGGCCAGTTGCGCGTCGTAGGCGGGGGCGCCTTCGTCGCTGAGTGCCAGCAGGGTGATGAACTGCACGCCCGACTCCACCAGTTCGGAGGCGCGGCGCAGCAGGCCGCTTTCCACACCGCCTTCATAGAGGTCGGAGATGAGCACGACGATGGCGTTGCGCGGCTCGCTGATCAGGCCCTGGCAGTAGCCCACGGCACGGTTGATGTCGGTGCCGCCGCCCAGCTGCACGCCAAAGAGCACGTCCACCGGGTCGGAGAGCTTGTCGGTCAGGTCCACCACCGCCGTGTCGAAGACCACCAGACGGGTAGCGACGGCCGGCAGGCTGGCCATGACGGCTCCGAAGATGCTGGAGTAGACGACGGAGTTGGCCATGGAGCCGCTCTGGTCTATGCACAGGATGACTTCGCGCTGCGGGCGGCGGACCTTGCGGCCGTAGCCGACCAGGGTCTCGGGCACGATGGTGCGGTAGTCGGGCTGCCAGTGGCGCAGGTTGGCGCGGATGGTGCGGTTCCAGTCGATCTCGGAGTGGCGCGGGCGGCGGTTGCGCTGGCTGCGGTCCAGCGCGCCCGAGACGGCGCTGCGCATGGGCTCTTCCAGGCGGCGCATGAGGTCATCCACCACCTTGCGCACGACGATGCGCGCGGTCTCCTTGGTGTTCTGCGGGATGACGGAGCCCAGGGAGATGAGGTCGGCCACCATGTGCACGTCGGGCTGCACATGCTCCAGCATTTCGGGCTGGAGCATGAGTTCGCGCAGGTTCAGGCGCTCCATGGCGTCGCGCTGCATGACCTGCACGACCTGGCTGGGAAAGTACTTGCGGATGTCGCCCAGCCAGCGGGCCACGCTGGGCGAGGAGTTGCCCCGGCCGCCCCGGCGCGAGAGGCTGCCGTCCTTGTTGTCTTCTTCGTAGAGCGCGGCCAGAGCCTTGTCCATCTCTTCGAGGGAGCCGCCCTTGGCGCCCAGCCCGCCGCAGCTGCCCTCGGCCGGCTGGCCCAGCACCAGGCGCCAGCGCTGCAGCCGGTTGGTGGGCTGGACAGCGGGGTCCTGCGGATCGGCGTCGGCAAGGGATGCATCGTTCACGGTGGCAGCGGTGTTCATGGCTGGGCCTCCTGCGGGCTGGACAGCAGTTGCGCGGGCAGGTTCAGGCCCAGCAGTTGATCGAGTACGGGAAGGGCAAGCACGGCGCGCGCCTCGTTCCAGGCGCCGTCGTCACCGCCGCCTGCCGCGCCTGCGGCACCTGCGGATGCAGCCGCCACGACGGCCGCACTGCCCTGCCCTCGCCGGGCCTTTTCGCCCAGGCTCTGGCGGTCATGGTTGGAGAAGGCCGAGAAGCTGCGGCGCACCAGCGGCAGGATCTGGGTGAACTGGGTCTCGCCCAGCTGGGCCAGCCAGGCATCGACGGCGCCCCAGATGGCGTCGTCGTGCAGCAGCACCAGGGCCTGGCGGTTGAGAAAGCCGTCCAGCCAGGCGGCAGCGTCCAGCGGCGGCACGCCCAGCGAGAGATTGCGGCCCAGTTGCGTGGCCACGGCCTCGCTGTCCAGGCGGTGGGCATCCAGCAGCAGGCGGCAGGACGTGCCGCGCAGCAGGGCCGCGCCGGCGTCGCCCAGGGCAATGCTGCGCAGGGCGCCGAACCAGACCTCGCGCGTCTCCTCGGCATCGCGCAGGCGCAGGGCCTCGTGGGCCTGCAGCACCGTGGCCTGCATGTGCCTTGCGGCGTCTTCATCCAGCGCCATGCAGGCCAGGGGCAGGCCGATGGCGGCACGCAGCGCCATGCTGTCGATCACCGTGGCCAGCGCCTGGGTGTCGGTCTGGCGCACGCTGCCGTAGCGCAGCACATTGGCCAGCGGCGGCAGCGCCTGCATGAGCTGGGAAACGTCGCCGGTGCTGGCAGAGCGGTCGGCCAGGTCGTGCATGAGGGCATCGACCAGGTGCGGCAGGTCGGCCAGCAGGGCGTCGTCGATGGTCTTGGCCAGCTCGGGCAGCGGTGTCTCGGGCGTCAGCGCCTGGCGCACCTTGGCGGCTGCAGCCTGCACCAGGGTGCCGCCGTAGCGGCTGGCCTCGATGACGCGCACGGCCAGCTCGGGCTCCCACTGCAGCTGCCAGCTTTCGCGGAAGGTGCCCCGGTTGCGCTGCTGGTCGGTGGTGACGCTGCCCCACTCTATGCCCAGCAGGCGCAGCCGATGCAGGAAGTGGCTGCGGTCGCGGTCCGTGTCCTTGCGCAGGTCCAGGGCCAGAACCTTGGCGGCCGCCTCGGGCTTGAGGCGCAGGCTTTTTTGCTGCTGCTCGATGTCGCGCTGCAGCGGCACCTGGGGCACGTCGGCGGGCACGCCGCCGATGCGGTCGCCCACGCTGAGTTCGCGCTCGATCAGGCGCAGCGGAGCGCGCTCGCCCATGCTGATGACGGTGACGATGGCCTCGTCCAGCTCGGGCAGGCCCGGGCTGGCGTGGCCGCGCAGGGCGGCCAGGCTTTCGGCCAGGCGCGTGGCCTCGATGATGTGGGCGCTGGAGCAGTCCAGGTCCTTGGAACGCAGCAGATGGGCCACGCGCGCCAGCCAGCCGACGGTGCGCCGGGTGCTGGCGCGTGCCGGGTCGGCAGCAGGTGCGGACTGGAGCAAGGACTCGGGCGCAGGCTCGGAGCAGCGCCACAGGTGTTCATACCAGCCCGGCGAATCCACGCCCGCTCCATAGCCGCTGGACGAGCACAGGTTGCGGTAGGTCCAGGGCGCCCAGGTGGCCTGGACCTTGGCCTTGGGCAGGCCCTTGAGCGTGGCGGCATCGGCCTTGGCGGTGACCTGGGCCTGCAGGGCCGGCACATGCCATGCGCCGCAGACCACGGCAATGCGCTGGTGGCCGGCCTTGACGGCCTCGCGCATGCACTGGCGCATCCAGGCTTCGCGCAGCGCCTCGCGCCGGGCGTGGCGTTCTCCGCGCACTTCGTTGGGCAGCTCGGCGCGCACCACGGCCATGGCTTCGGCAATGCCCTCGAACAGGGTGGCGCCGTCGCCGCGCTCCTCGACCATGCGGTTCCACCAGCTTTCGCCGTCGGGGTAGCCTGCGGCCTCGGCCAGCAGGTCCAGCGGATCGCGCCAGTCCCGCCTGCCGGGGTCCGAGGGATCGACGGCGAGGTCGGCAGCCGGCACGGACTGCGTGGTGTCGTCGCGGTCCAGGGCCTCGGCGGCATTGCTCTGGAGCTGGCCGCCGTCTGCCGCAGCGGCGCCGGAATCGGAGCCGGTGTCGGCATCCTGGCCTTCATCGCCCGCATCCTCGCCCGCATCACCTGCATCTGCTGCCGCCGCCTCGGCCCGGCGCCGCTCCTGCTCGGCCATGTCCAGCGCCATGCGGTGGGTCTGGGGCAGGTCGATGAAGCGCGTGGCCACGCCCTGGCGCGCCGCCCATTGCAGGGCCTGCCATTCGGGCGAGAACTCGGCGTAGGGATAGAAGGCGGCATGGGCCGGGCTGTCCTGCACATAGACCAGCATGGCCACGGGCGGCTGCAGGTCGGCATGCTGCAGCATGGGCAGCAGGGACTCGCCCTCGGGCGGGCCTTCGACCAGCAGGCAGTCGGGCTGCAGCTGCTCCAGGGCCTGCAGCAGGCTGCGCGCGCAGCCCGGGCCATGGTGGCGGATGCCGAAGAAATGAAGCGGATTGGCAGAGGTGGCCATACGGGAAGTGCGCAGGAGATGCGCAGAAGATGCGGTCGGTCAGCGGAGCGGGAGTGCGGGCTTCAGAGCTGCTCGCGGCAGGCGCGGTACAGGTCCTTCCAGTCGCTGCGCTCCTTGACCACGGTCTCCAGGTATTCCTTCCAGACCACGCTGTCCTGCACCGGGTCCTTGATCACGGCGCCCAGCAGGCCCGAGGCCACATCGCCCGCGCGCAGCACGCCGTCGCCGAAATGCCCGGCCAGCGCCATGCCGCTGTTGATGACCGAGATGGCCTCGGCCGTGGACAGCGTGCTGCTGGGCGACTTCACGCGCACGGTCTTGCCGTCCTCGGTCTGGCCGTTGCGCAGCTCGCGGAAGATCTGCACCACCCGGCGCACTTCCTGCAGGGCCGGCGGCTCGGCGGGCAGGGCCAGGGCGCGGCCCTGCTCGGCCACGCGCTTGGTGACGATCTGCACTTCCTCGTCCTGCGATGCCGGCACGGGCAGGACCACGGTGTTGAAGCGGCGCTTGAGCGCGCTGGACAGCTCGTTCACGCCCTTGTCGCGGTTGTTGGCCGTGGCGATGACCGAGAAGCCCTGCACGGCCTGCACCTCGGTGCCCAGCTCGGGCACGGGCAGTGTCTTTTCGGACAGCACGGTGATCAGCGTGTCCTGCACGTCGGCCGGGATGCGGGTCAGCTCTTCGATGCGGGCGATCTTGCCCAGCTTCATGGCGTTGACCAGGGGGCTGGGAATCAGCGCCTTCTCGGACGGGCCATGGGCCAGCAGCTGCGCGTAGTTCCAGCCGTAGCGCAGCTGCTCCTCGCTGGTGCCGGCCGTGCCCTGCACCAGCATGGTGGAGTCGCCGCTGACGGCGGCCGACAGGTGCTCGGACACCCAGGACTTGGCCGTGCCGGGCACGCCGTACAGCAGCAGGGCGCGGTCGGTGGCCAGGGTGGAGACGGCGATTTCCATCAGGCGCGGATTGCCGATGTACTTGGGGCTGACCTCGAAGCCGTTGCCGAGCTTGCCGCCCATCAGGTACTGGAGCACGGCCCAGGGCGACAGCTTCCAGTTGGGCGGACGCGGACGGTCGTCCACCTTGCGCAGGGCTTCGAGTTCTTCGGCGAATTGCTGTTCGGCATGCTGGCGCAGGACTTGGCTCATGGTGTGCTTCCGGAAAGGGATGGGAATGGGATTCGGTAGGGGGTGGGTGGCAAAGCGGGCCCGGCCTCAGGCCTGGCCGCGCAGTGCGATGAAGGCCTGGTGCAGGCCCAGGCGCAGCTCGACGATGCGCTCCAGGTGGCCGCGCATGCGCTCCTCGTCCCAGGGCCGCGCGCGGCTGCGTTCGAGGCGCGCCTGCTGCTGGGGCGTGAGGGCAATGGCCGGGGCGGCTGTTGCTGCAGATGCCGAAGCGGCTGCGGTCTCTGCAACAGGCTCGGCCGGGGGCTCCGGCTCGGGCTCGACCTGTGCATCCAGCACCGAGGGCTTGCGCCACAGCTCGGCAAAGCGCTCCAGCGCAGTCACGTCCAGCATTCGCGCGCAGGACAGCAGGGCCTGGTCGGCGCGGTAGCTGTGCCAGTTGCCCGTGATCTGCTTGCCGCCCACGGCCACATGCAGTGCCTCGGTCAGCCGCGCCGACAGCGCGGGCGAGAGCAGTTCGGCACCGCCCAGCGACTGGGACATGCCCTCGATGGCGTCGATGAGCTTGTGCCTGTCGCGCTCGAACTGGGCAATCCAGCGGGACTCGCGTTCTTCGGGGGACAGCCGGGCCATGAGGGCGGGCAGCAGCGCATCGTGGCGCATGTCGCGGCCCAGGGCCTGGGCGGCATCGATCCATTCCACGTCCAGCTGGTACTGCAGGGCCCGCACCCAGCCCTGGCGCAGCGAGGATTTCCAGTCGCTGCGCCGGCTCCACTCCATCACTTCCAGGGGCGTCAGGCCCAGGGCCCGGGTCCAGAAGGACACCGGGGTGAGCTGCACCATCTGCTCCAGCAGCCAGGCCTTCTTGCCGCCACGGAAGTAGGCATCGGGCTTGAGCGTGATGCCGTCGCGCTCCCATTCCTTGAGGCCTTCCTCGGGAGGCTCCACGATCCACTGGCCCTTGTCGTCCTGCTGCAGCATGGACTGCATCCAGCCCATGACGCGCTGGCTGTGCGCGCTGTCCGGCAGGCACGAGAGCATTTGCGCGGCGTTCTCGCGGATTTCCTTGCTGCGGTCGGACAGCAGTTTTTCGAGCAGCGGCTCGTCGTCCATGCCCAGCCCCACGGTCAGTGCCTGGACCATGGGCAGGCGCTCCTTGGCGCCCAGCTCCTTCAGGCTGCCTTCCAGCCGCGCACGGGCCTGGGCGGCATCGGCCGCGCGCTCGCTGCGCAGCAGGGCCACGCGCTGCTCGACCGAGCCCTCCTGCCAGACCAGTTCGGGGTCGGCGGTTTCCTCCACGCCGCTGGCATAGCTCCATTGCGGATTGAGCGCGCCCAGCCAGCGCCCGCGCTCGCCCAGCACCGGGGCCAGCCACTGGCGCAGCTCCACGGACTGGCGGCCCTGCTCCAGCGCAGGCACCAGCAGGTCATGGGGCAGGCGCTGGCCCGCCTGGTCCAGGGTGCGCAGCATCGAGGCCTGCAGCTCGAACGGCCCGTCCTTGAGCACGTCGCCCATCAAGGTCTGCAGGCGAGCATCGGCAGGCGCGGGGCGCGATTCTGCAGGTGCCGCGGCCGGCACGGCCAGCGGCGCCGGCAGGCGCACCTGCGCGCCGGGCTGCCAGCCTGCGCGCTCGAACACGGCCGCCACGGCGCTGGCGCGCAGCAGTTGCTGGGCGGGCGAGTCGCCGGGCAGGTCCGCCCGGGGCAGCAGCGCGGCCTGCACGGCCTGCTGCGACCACGGGGCAGACGGATCAACGCCCGAAGCCAGCGCAGGCGGCACGGCCAGCCGGTCCGAGCCGACCATGGCCGATTGCTGCAGCGCAGTCCAAAGTTGTGTGTTGCTCATACCGGTTCACCCTGGTTCTGCCAGATACATTGCCGGGCGCTTTCGCCCTCGCGGGCCTGCCAGGCGCTCAGCAGGCGCCAGCGGCCCACGGCCGGGCCGGGCTCCCATTCGCCAAACAGCTGCATGGGCGCGCCGCCGCTGAGCGCCAGCAGGCGCCAGGCTTCGGCATCGTCAATGGCCACGGGAACGGGTTGCACAGGCGCGGCAGTGCCGTCAGCAGACACGCCGGGCGCAGCCGCCGATGCGCCCGGCGCATCGGGCCAGGCCGCAAACCATTGGCCCTGGGCAGGCACCAGGCGCAACCCGTCCTGGCACAGCGGCTGCGTGGCCTGCAGCGGGTTGGCGGCAATGCGCCGGCCCATCTGCTGCAGGACGTCGCCCACGGCCGAGGTGTCCAGCGGGCTGGCGCCCTCGGCAGGCAGCGCAGGCCCGTTGCCGTTGGCGGCAATGGCGCGCAGCGGCGCATGGCCCGGGTAGAAATTCAGCGCGCATCCGTAGCGATGGCCAGGCACCCAGGCCGATTCGAAGCCGCGCCCGCCCTGCGCATAGTCCAGCACCAGGGCCATGCGGCCCGTGCGCTGCCCGTGCAGCCAGACGCGGCGCTCCATGAGCCGGCCTTCGCGCTCGATCATGCGCAGGCCGGCCACCAGCCATTCGTCCTCGACCAGCTGGCCGCGGGCCTGCACCTCGGCCTTGTCCATGGGCCAGCCCAGCGCGGCCATCACGTCGGCCTTGACCTCGGGGCTCAGCGATTCGCGGCGGCGCACGGCGTCGATGATCAGCTGCCAGTGGCCCAGCTGCACCAGCATGTCGCGCGGCCAGTCGCGGTGGCTGTCCACCAGATCCCGGCAGTCCTTGATGCGTGCCGCCATGCCCGTGGCCTGCGCATCGACCATGCGCGCGGCCATGGTGTTCCAGCGCTGGCGCATCTGGGAGTCGCCGGCCTGGTTGGCCAGGCCCGCGCGCACCATGTCCTGCATCCACAGCGACAGTTCCTGCAGGCCCGCCTCGACCTTGTCCCAGCGCTTGTCTTCGCGCCTGGCCTGCTGCCTGGCCGCAACCTCGGGATCGGGTGGCGGCTCGGCCGCCGCGGCGGCTGCCTTGGCCTCCTTCTTCTCGGCCTTTTCCTGGCGGCTGTCCAGCCAGGTCTGCACCCAGGCCGGTGGATCGCCGCCCTCGGTGACCTGGCCGCCCGCACGCATCAGCATCAGCGCCAGCCCATGCTTGCAGGGGAACTTGCGGCTGGGGCAAGAGCATTTGAAGGAGGGGCCCGACAGGTCCACCTGGGTCTGGTAGGGCTTGCTGCCGCTGCCCTGGCACTCGCCCCACACCGCCACATCGTTGGCACCCATGGTGGGCCATTTGGCGGGCGATTGCAGCCCCTTGGCGGCCTTGCTGGAGGAAGCGTCCGGCGATAGCGCCAGCACTTCGCTCTCTGTTCCTAATACACGCGACACCGAAGCTCCCTCTCCAAGTGTTTGTCATCGCCAGGCGCATTGAATGAAGAAACGACCGCGCCCGGCAAGCCCGAAAGCCTATCAGCAATAGTTATCGGCAATTTGAAACAAATCACAACAACGTCAAACCTCTCTCCCATGAACCGGGAACCCCATGGCGCGCAGCCAGCTGCGCTATATCAGCGCATGCATTGATGGCACCAAGCCGTACCAGCCTTCAGGCATTGCAAAAAGACGCAGGAAACACGCATTCACCATTTCCTGCGATGCACATCGCCACCCATTGAAAGCAAGCACTCATTCCGCACTGAAAACGGTTTCATTCCATTGCACTGGCAACCATTGCAATCCGCTGGCCATTGCGATAGCCCGACAGTGCGTTCAAACCGGAGCCAGGCAAGGCCGGACCAGACCCTGGCTGGGGGATGGGCTCTCGAAAAACCGGATGTGCCAGGCAAATATACTGTATATTCATACAGCCATGGAGCTGCAACGCAAACTTTTCATCCTCGCCGACGCCGCCAAGTACGACGCCAGCTGCGCCTCCAGCGGATCGCAGGGGCGCGACTCGCTGGACGGCAAGGGCATGGGCTCGGTCACCGGCATGGGCATCTGCCACAGCTATGCGCCCGACGGGCGCTGCATCTCGCTGCTCAAGATCCTGCTGACCAATGTCTGCATCTTCGACTGCCGCTACTGCATCAACCGCAAGAGCTCCAACGTGCAGCGCGCCCGCTTCACGGTGGCCGAGGTGGTGCAGCTGACGCTGGACTTCTACCGGCGCAACTGCATCGAGGGGCTGTTCCTGTCCAGCGGCATCATCCGCTCCAGCGACTACACCATGGAGCAGCTGGTGGAAGTGGCCCGCCGCCTGCGCGAGGAGCATGACTTTCGCGGCTACATCCACCTCAAGACCATCCCGGATGCCGCCCCCGAATTGCTGGCCCAGGCAGGCCGCCATGCCGACCGCCTGAGCATCAATGTGGAACTGCCCACGGCCAGCGGCCTGGCGCAGTTCGCGCCTGAAAAGGACGGCCGGCGCATACGCCAGGCCATGCAGGGCGTGGACCGGCATGTGCAGGCCTGGCGCGCGGCCACGCGCGAGCAGCGCCAGGCGCAGTCCCTGCCCGGCGCGCCCGCGCAGCGCGCCGCCGTGCCGCGCTTTGCGCCGGGCGGGCAGAGCACGCAGATGATCGTGGGCGCCGACCGCGCAACCGATGCCGACATCCTCGAGTCCAGCCATACGCTGTATGCGGGCTACGGCCTGCGCCGCGTGTACTACTCGGCCTTCAGCCCCATTCCCGATGCCTCGCGCGACCTGCCGCCGCAGGCACCGCCCCTCATGCGCGAGCACCGGCTCTACCAGGCCGACTGGCTCATGCGCTTTTACGGCTACGGGGCGGGCGAGATCGCGGCGGCCAGCCGCCACGGCATGCTGGACCTGGAGATCGACCCCAAGCTGGCCTGGGCACTGGCCAACCGCCAGCAGTTCCCCGTGGACCTCAACCGTGCTCCGCGCAGCCTGCTGCTGCGCGTGCCGGGCCTGGGCACGCAGACGGTGGAGCGCCTGCTGGCGGCGCGCCGCGTGCGCCGGCTGCGGCTGGACGACCTGCTGCGGCTGCGCGCCCCCGTGCAAAAGGCCCTGCCCTTCGTGCTGATCGACGGCCACCGCCCCCTGCTGGGCGAGACCGACTCGGCCGCGCTGCGCACGCGGCTGATCGCGCAGTCGCAGGCCAGCCAGGCCCAGGCGCGGCACAGCGGCATGCGCGTGCAAAGCGCACTGCAGGCCAGCCTGTTCTAGAACCTGGAGCACGCCATGCACGGACAGGCCCTCACCATCGAACTCGACAGCCCCGACGACTGGCCCGGCTTTCGCGCAGCCTGCCGGGCGCTGCTGGCCCACGGCGCCGACCCCGCTCTGGTGCGCTGGCGGTGGCCCGACACGCGGGGTGCGCAGCCACTCGGCGCGGGGGTGGACCTGTTTTCCAGCGCGCCGCAGCAGGCCATGCCCGCCTCGGCGCTTGCCGGGCTGGCCGGCCCCGGCGAGGCAGGGCTGTCCCTGTCGGACACCCAGATGTCCGCCCTGCGCCATGCCTGCATGCACCGCGCGGCGGGCCGCTTCGAGCTATGCCACCGCTGGCTGGCGCGCATGCAGGCCCGGCCCGAACTGCGGCTGGATGCGCTGGATGCGGACTGGCGCGCCATCGAGGCCCTGGCCCGCCCCGTCTCGCGCGAGATCCACAAGATGCACGCCTTTGTGCGCTTTCGGACGACGCAGCGACCGGACCAGCCCGATCTGCACATTGCCTGGTTCGAGCCCGAGCACCACATCGTGCGCGCGGCGGCGCCCTTCTTCTGCAAGCGCTTTGCCAACATGCACTGGGCCATCCTCACGCCGCAATGCAGCGCGCACTGGGACGGCCATGCGCTGCGCCTGGCGCCCGGCGCGCGCCGCAGCGATGCCCCGCCAGCCGACGCGGGCGAGGCCCTGTGGCTGACCTACTACGCCAGCACCTTCAATCCGGCACGCCTGAAGGAGCAGGCCATGCTGCGCGAGATGCCGCGCCGCTACTGGCACAACCTGCCCGAGACGGTGCTGATCTCCACCCTGGTCCAGCAGGCCCGCGCGCGCACGGGACAGATGCTGGAGCAGTAAGGACAGGCACCAAAAAACAAAGGCCCCGAAGGGCCTTTGTCTGCTTTGCAGCGTCGCTCAGTGCATCAGCCCAGCCACTTGCGGGCGTTGCGCCACACGCGCATCCAGGGGCTGAATTCCGACTTGTCGCCGTTGGTCCAGCTCATCTGCACGTTGCGGAACACGCGCTCGGGGTGGGGCATCATGGCCGTGAAGCGGCCATCGGCCGTGGTCACTGCCGTCAGGCCGCCGGCCGATCCGTTGGGATTGAACGGGTACTGCTCGGTGGCCTTGCCGTGGTTGTCCACATAGCGCATGGAGGCGATGGCCTTGTCCGCATTGCCGCGGAAGCGGAAGTTGGCAAAGCCTTCGCCGTGGGCCACGGCGATGGGCAGGCGGCTGCCGGCCATGCCCTGCAGGAACAGGCTGGGCGACTCCAGCACTTCCACCATGGACAGGCGCGCCTCGAAGCGGTTGCTCTGGTTCTGCGTGAAACGCGGCCAGTCCTGGGCGCCGGGAATGATGTCGGCCAGTTCGGCAAACATCTGGCAGCCGTTGCACACGCCCAGGCCGAAGGTGTCGCTGCGGCCGAAGAACTGCTGGAACTGCGCGGACAGGCTGTCGTTGAAGGTGATGGAGCGCGCCCAGCCGATGCCGGCGCCCAGCGTGTCGCCGTAGCTGAAGCCGCCGCAGGCCACCACGCCGGCGAAGTCCTGCAGCTGCGCGCGGCCGCTTTGCAGGTCGGTCATGTGCACGTCCACCGCGTCGAAGCCGGCCTCGGTGAAGGCGTAGGCCATTTCCACATGGGAGTTCACGCCCTGCTCGCGCAGCACAGCCACGCGGGGCCGCGCGCCCAGGTTCAGGAAGGGTGCGGCCGGGTTCTCGGCCGGGTCGAACGTCAGGTGCAGGTGCATGCCCGGGTCGGCAGGCTCGCCGGCTGCGGCGTGCTCGCTGTCGGCGCAGGCCGGGTTGTCGCGCTGCTGGGCGATCTTCCAGCTGACGGCATCCCAGACCTGGTGCAGGTCGCTGAGCGAGGCGCCGAAGACGGATTTGGCATCGCGCCAGACCTGCAGCTCGCCCTTGCCCGCATCGACCTTGGACGAGACGGGGCGCGTCTTGCCGATGATGTGGCTGCAGGTGGACAGGCCATGCTCGCGCAGGGTCTGCAGCACGGCGGCGCGGTCGGCCGTGCGGATCTGCAGCACGGCGCCCAGTTCTTCGTTGAACAGCGCGCGCAGCGTCATGTCGTCGCGGCGGCCGCTGATCTGGGAGGCCCAGTTCTTGCCTTCGCCCGAGTCCATGCGGCTGTCGCTGATGCCGTCGCCTTCGGTGACCAGCATGTCCACGTTGATAGCCACGCCCACATGGCCGGCAAAGGCCATCTCGGCCACGGTGGCCAGCAGGCCGCCGTCGCCCTTGTCGTGGTAGGCCAGGATCTGGCCCTTGGCGCGCAGGTCGTTGACGGCATCGACCAGGGCAATCAGGTCCTTGGCGTCATCGAGGTCGGGCGTCTCGTTGCCGGTCTGGCCCAGCACCTGGCCCAGGATGGAGCCGCCCATGCGCATCTTGCCGCGGCCCAGGTCCACCAGCACCAGGGTGCTGTCGTCTTCCGAGGCGTCCAGCTGGGGCGTGAGCGTGCCGCGCACATCGTCGATGGAGGCAAAGCCCGTGATGATCAGGCTGACCGGCGAGGTCACCTTCTTGACCTGGCCGCCCTCGTTCCACTGGGTGCGCATGGACAGGCTGTCCTTGCCCACGGGGATCGAGATGTCCAGCTGCGGGCACAGCTCCATGCCCACGGCCTTGACGGTGGCGTAGAGCGCCGCGTCTTCGCCGGGCTCCCCGCAGGCCGCCATCCAGTTGGCCGACATCTTGACCCTGGACAGTTCGATGGGCGCGGCCAGCATGTTGGTGATGGCCTCGGCCACGGCCATGCGGCCCGACGCCGGCGCGTTGATGGCCGCCAACGGCGTGCGCTCGCCCATGGCCATGGCCTCGCCCTTGAAGCCCTGGAAATCGGCCAGCGTGACGGCCACGTCGGCCACGGGCACCTGCCAGGGGCCGACCATCTGGTCGCGGTGGGTCAGGCCGCCCACGGCGCGGTCGCCGATGGTGATCAGGAAGCGCTTGGAGGCCACGGTGGGGTGGGCCAGCACGTCGATCACGGCCTTTTCCAGGGGCACGCCGGTCAGGTCCATGGGGGGCAGCTCCCGCTGCACGGTGGCCACGTCGCGGTGCATCTTGGGCGGCTTGCCCAGCAGCACGTTCATGGGCATGTCCACGGGGAACTTCTGGTCGCCCGAGGCCACGGCCGTGTCCTCCAGCACCAGCTGGCGCTCCTCGGTGGCCGTGCCGATCACGGCAAACGGGCAGCGCTCGCGCTCGCAGAAGGCCGTGAATTCGGCCAGCGATTCGGGCGCGATGGCCAGTACATAGCGCTCCTGGCTTTCGTTGGACCAGATTTCCTTGGGCGCCAGGCCGGATTCCTCCAGGTTGACGGCGCGCAGGTCGAAGCGCGCGCCACGGCCCGCATCGTTGGTCAGCTCGGGGAAGGCATTGGACAGGCCGCCGGCACCCACGTCGTGGATGGCCAGGATGGGGTTCTTGTCACCCTGGGCCCAGCAGTGGTTGATGACTTCCTGGGCGCGGCGCTCGATCTCGGGGTTGCCGCGCTGCACGGAGTCGAAGTCCAGCTCGGCCGCGTTCGTGCCGCTGGCCATGGAGCTGGCAGCGCCGCCGCCCATGCCGATGCGCATGCCGGGGCCGCCCAGCTGGATCAGCAGGGTGCCGGCGGGGAACTCGATCTTGCGCGTCAGCTCGGAGTCGATCACGCCCAGGCCGCCCGCGATCATGATGGGCTTGTGGTAGCCGCGCATCACGGCATCGGCACCCACGCCGACCTGCTGCTCGTACTCGCGGAAATAGCCGGTCAGGTTGGGACGGCCGAACTCGTTGTTGAAGGCCGCGCCACCGAGCGGGCCCTCGATCATGATCTGCAGCGGGCTGGCGATGTGCTCGGGCTTGCCCACTTCGCTGCCCCACAGCTTGGAGACCGTGAAGCCCGACAGGCCGGCCTTGGGCTTGGAGCCGCGGCCCGTGGCGCCCTCGTCGCGGATCTCGCCGCCCGCGCCGGTCGATGCGCCGGGGAAGGGAGAGATGGCCGTGGGGTGGTTGTGCGTCTCCACCTTCATGAGGACGTGGTTGACGGCCTTCTTCTTCTGGTAGCTGGGCGCCTTGATCTTGTCCAGGGCTGCCTCGAAGGTGGCGACGAAGCGCTCGACCTCATGGCCTTCCATGATGGAGGCGTTGTCCGAATAAGCCACCACCGTGTGCTGGGGCGAGACCTGGTGCGTGTGGCGGATCATGCCGAACAGGCTCTTGTCCTGGGCCACGCCGTCGATGGTGAACTGGGCGTTGAAGATCTTGTGGCGGCAGTGCTCGCTGTTGGCCTGCGCGAACATCATCAGTTCCACGTCCGTGGGATTGCGCTTGAGGCCCTTGAAGGCGTCGACCAGGTAGTCGATCTCGTCGTCGGCCAGGGCCAGGCCCCATTGGCGGTTGGCAGTCTCCAGCGCCGCGCGGCCGCCGCCCAGCACATCGACGAACTCCATGGGAGCGGCTTCCAGGGCGGAGAACAGCTGCTCGGCCTCGGCGCGCGTGGCGAAGACCGATTCGGTCATGCGGTCGTGCAGCAAGGCGGCGATCCGTGCAGTCTGCTCGGCCGAAAGTTCAGGCGCGCTGCCCAGCACATTGCTCAGCAGGCCCGTCTTGAAGGCGATGCGGTATTCGGTGATGCGCTCCACGCGGAACACGCCCAGGCCGCAGTTGCGGGCAATGTCCGTGGCCTTGGAGGCCCACGGGGAGATCGTTCCCAGGCGCGGCGTGACCACCAGGGCGGCACCGTCGGCCGGGCCTTCGTAGGGATCTCCATAGGTCAAGAGCGCCTGGAGGCGCTCTTGCAATGCGGGCGTGGGTGCGGCGTCCGTGGCCACCAGGTGCACGAAGCGCGCGGCAATGCCGGTGATTTTGGGATGGATGGCGACCAGGTCGGTCAGAAGCTGCTGGGCGCGGAACGAGCTGAGAGCGTTTCCACCCTCGAACTGTGTCAGATGCAAGGTCACGTGGCGGCCTGTTGGGTGAGGAGGCTTGTGAAAAGCGCCCTGCGGCCCCGCCCGGCTGGGGGCAGGCCGCAAGGCGCTGAATCGGTGAGGCCGCCATTTTACCGGGCTGCGCCGTCCCGGTGGCGACAGCCGCCCCTTACCCCTGCACGTCCAAAGGCGCAATGGGATAATTGCGGGCATGAGCATCACCATCAAGAGCGCCGAAGACATCGCAGCCATGCGCGTGGCATGCCGCCTGGCTTCGGAAGTGCTGGACTACATCACCCCCCACATCAAGCCCGGCATCACCACGGCCGAGATCGACCGGCTGGGCGCCGAATGCATGGCGCAGCAGGGCACGGTCTCCGCCACCATCGGCTACCAGCCGCCTGGCTACCCGCCCTATCCCGGGCACCTGTGCACCTCGGTCAACCATGTGGTCTGCCACGGCATCCCCAATGACAAGCCGCTCAAGAAGGGCGACATCGTCAATGTGGATGTCACGGTCATCACCAAGGACGGCTGGTACGGCGACAACAGCCGCATGTTCCTGATCGGCGAGTGCTCCATCGCGGCCAAGCGCCTGTCGGCGCTGACCTTCGACGCCATGTGGCTGGGCATCCAGCAGGTCAGGCCCGGCGCCACGCTGGGCGACATCGGCAACGCCATCCAGACCTTTGCCGAAGGCCACGGCCTGTCGGTGGTGCGCGAGTTCTGCGGCCACGGCATCGGCCAGAAGTTCCACGAAGAGCCGCAGATCCTGCACTATGGCCGCCCCGGCACGGGCACCGTTCTCGAAGAGGGCATGGTCTTCACCGTCGAGCCCATGCTCAACCTGGGCAGGCGCGAGATCAAGGAACTGGGCAAGGACGGCTGGACCATCGTGACCAAGGACCACAGCCTCTCGGCCCAGTGGGAACACACCCTGGTGGTCACCAAGACGGGCTACGAAGTCATGACCCTGTCGGCTGGCTCGCCCGCGCTCCCGCCCTTCGTGACCGCCACGAGCTGCTGAGGCTCGGCATGTTTCTTGCGTGATGCGCAGGCAAAATGGCACTGCGCCCGGGGCACCCGCTCCAGGCGCCTCCCCTGCCCTGGCCGCGCATGAAACAGATCACTGACCACACTCCTTCCAACTCTGCGCCCGCAGCCCCGGATTCGCTGGAGCAGTTGCGCGCGCAGTACGCCCTCGATCGCGGACGCTGGATAGGCTCGCTGCTGGCGCCCACCATGGGCCGGCGCGGCGTGCGCCTGGTGCTGCAGCACCTGAGCGATCTGGCCGACACGCTGCTGCGCGCGCTGTGGCACCGCGCCGGCATGCCTGCCGAGGCCTGCCTGGCCGCCGTGGGAGGCTATGGCCGCGCCCAGCTGTTTCCCTACTCCGACATCGACGTGCTGGTGCTGCTGCCGGCCACCAGCACGGCAGACCCTGAGCTGACCTCGCGCATAGAAAAGTTCATCGGCAGCTGCTGGGACGCGGGCCTGGAGATCGGCTCCAGCGTGCGCACGCTGGCCGAATGCCTGCAAGAGTCCGGGCGCGACCTCACCGTGCAGACCGCCTTGCTGGAGTCGCGCCGCATCTGCGGAAACGAGCCGCTGTTCGGCGAGTTCCAGCAGCGCTACCAGGCACAGATGAATGCGCGCGCCTTTCTGTCCGGCAAGCTGCTGGAAATGCGCCAGCGCCACAACAAGTACGAGAGCACGCCCTACTCGCTGGAGCCCAACTGCAAGGAATCGCCCGGCGGCCTGCGCGATCTGCACACCATGATCTGGCTGGCCCGCGCCGCAGGCCTGGGCCACAGCTGGCAGGCCCTGGCGGAAAAGGGACTGATCACCGATTTCGAGCGCCAGCAGCTCGAAGACAACGAGGCCATGCTCAGCCTGATACGCGCGCGCCTGCACGCCGTGGCGGGCCGGCACGAGGACCGCCTGGTTTTCGACCAGCAGACCGCCGTGGCCGAGGCCTTTGGCTACCGCTCCACCTCGGCCGAGGGCCGCAAGCTGGCCATGCGCGCCAGCGAGACGCTGATGCGCCACTACTACTGGGCAGCCAAGGCCGTGACCCAGCTGTGCCAGATCCTGCGGCTGAACATCGAGGAGCGCCTGAACCCGCGCCCCACGCCGCGGATCCGGCTGAACTCGCGCTTCTACGAGAAGGCCGGCACCATCGAAGTGGCCAGCGACGATCTGTACGAGCGCGAGCCGCATGCCATCCTCGAAACCTTCCTGATGTACGAGACCCATGTGGGCCTCACCGACCTGTCGGCACGCACGCTGCGCGCGCTGTACGGCGCGCGGGACCTGATGGATGCGGCCTTCCGGCGCGACCCGGTCAACCGCGCCACGTTCATGAAGATCCTGCAGCAGCCCAGCGGCATCACGCATGCCATGCGGCTGATGAACCAGACCTCGGTGCTGGGGCGCTACCTGTGGCCCTTCCGGCGCATCGTGGGCCAGATGCAGCACGACCTGTTCCACGTCTACACGGTGGACCAGCACATTCTCATGGTGCTGCGCAATGTGCGGCGCTTTTTCATGGCCGAGCATGCGCATGAGTATCCGTTCTGCTCCCAGCTGGCCAGCGGCTGGGACAAGCCCTGGCTGCTGTACGTGGCCGCGCTGTTCCACGACATCGGCAAGGGCCGCGGCGGCGACCACTCCATCATCGGCGCCGTGGAGGCCAAGCGCTTTTGCCGTGCCCACGGCATTGCGCGCGCCGACGCCGAGCTGATCGAGTTCCTCGTGCGCGAGCACCTGACCATGAGCCAGGTCGCACAAAAGCAGGATCTGTCGGACCCCGAGGTGATCCAGGCCTTTGCCGAGCGCGTGGGCAACGAGCGCAACCTTACGGCGCTGTACCTGCTCACCGTGGCCGACATCCGTGGCACCAGCCCCAAGGTGTGGAGCGCCTGGAAGGGCAAGCTGCTGGAGGACACCTATCGCCTGACCCTGCGCGTGATGGGTGGCCGCGCGCCCGACGCGGCCGCCGAGATCGAGGCGCGCCGGCGCGAGGCGCTGGTGCAGCTGGCGCTGACGGCCCAGCCCTTCGAGTCCCACAAGAAGCTCTGGGACACGCTGGGCGTGGACTACTTCATGCGCCATGAGGCGGCCGACATCGCCTGGCACACACGCCACCTGTCGCGCCACGTGGGCACCACCCGCCCCGTGGTGCGTGCGCGCCGCTCACTGGCGGGCGAGGGACTGCAGGTGCTGGTCTACGCACCCGACCAGCCCGATCTGTTCGCGCGCATCTGCGGCTACTTCGACCGCGCAGCGTTTTCCATCCTGGATGCGCGCGTGCACACGGCCCACAACAGCTATGCGCTGGACACCTTCCAGGTGGTGGCGCCCGCCATGCAGGAGCAGTACCGCGAACTGATGCACATGGTCGAGAACGACCTGGTCGCCGCCCTGATGGAGGGCGGACCGCTGCGCGAGCCCTCGCCCCGGCGCCTGTCGCGCCGCGTCAAGAGCTTCCCCTTCGCGCCGCGCGTCACGCTGCGGCCCGACGACAAGGCCCAGCACTGGCTGCTGTCCATCTCGGCCACGGACCGCGCCGGCCTGCTCTACACCGTGGCGCGCATCCTGGCCCAGCACCACCTGAGCGTGCAGTTGGCCAAGGTCAGCACGCTGGGCGAGCGCGTGGAGGACAGCTTCCTCATCGAGGGTGCCGAGCTGCAGAACAACCAGCGCCAGCTGCTCATAGAGACCGAGCTTTTGCAGGCCCTGGCAGTCTGAGCCGATTGCGCAAAAAAAGCCCGCCCTGTTGTGCAGGGCGGGCTCGTCGGGTTCATGCGCTGGCAGGCGGGGATGCAGCCATCAGTGCATGGCGGACGCAGGCGCCGACACCGTGGCCACTTGCTTGCCCTCGCGGTCATAGAGCTTGCCATCGACCACCCGGTCGCCATCGGCCAGGGCAGACAGCACGGCCTCGCTGAGCACGCGCTCCGATCCGGCGCCGAACACCGATGGCTCTTCGGGGTTGCCCTGCTTGAAGTGGTTGAAGACCAGGTTCAGCAGCAGCACGGTCACCGCAGTGGAGCTGATGCCCGAATGGAACATGGTGGCGAACCAGTCCGGGAAGTGGTGATAGAAGTCCGGCTTGACCATGGGCAGCACGCCCATGCCGATGGACGCCGCCACGATGATCAGGTTCATGTTGTTGTGATAGTCCACCTTGGCCAGCGTGCGGATGCCGCTGGCTGCCACCGTGCCAAAGAGCACCAGGCCCGCGCCGCCCAGTACCGAGGGCGGCACGCAGGCCACGATGCGCCCCATGATGGGCAGCAGTCCGAAGGCGATCAGGATCAGCCCGCTGAAGGCCACCACATAGCGGCTCTTGATGCCCGTGACCGCGACCAGGCCCACGTTCTGGGCAAAGGCGCTCTGCGTGAACGAACCGAAGAACGGGGCCACCACGCTGGACAGCATGTCGGCACGCAGGCCGTCGGCCAGGCGGCGCGAATCCACGCGGGTGCCCACGATGTCGCCCACGGCCAGGATGTCGGCCGAGGTCTCCACCAAGGTCACCAGGATCACGATGGACATGGAAAGCGTCGCCGCCAGGCTGAAGGTCGGCCAGCCGAAGTGCAGCGGCATGGGCACGGCGAACCACGCACCGCTGCCCACCTCGGAAAAGTCGGACTTGCCGATCATGGCCGCCACCGCCGTGCCGATGACGATGGCCAGCAGGATGGACAGGCGCGAGATCATGGCGTTGCCCAGCTTGCTCAGCGCCAGCACGATGACCAGGGACAGCCCGGCCAGGCCGATGTTGCCCATGCTTCCGTAGTCGGCCGCCTGGGGATTGCCACCCATGGCCCAGTGGGCGGCCACCGGCATCAGCGACAGGCCGATGATGGTGATCACGCAGCCATTGACCAGCGGAGGAAAAAAGCGCGTGAGCTTGGAGAAGATGGGCGCAATGATCAGGCCGAACACCGAGGCAAAGAGCACAGCGCCCAGCACCCCCTGCATGCCGCCGCCCGTATGCAGGATGCTGACCATGGTGGCCACGCCCGAGAAGGACACGCCCTGCACCAGCGGCAGGCGCGAGCCGAAGAACGGAATGCCCAGCGTCTGCAGCAGCGTGGCCAGCCCGCCCATGAAAAGGCAGGCCGTGATCAGCAGGCCCGTGTCGGCCGCCGACATACCCGCCGCATTGGCCATGACCAGGGGCACGGCCACGATGCCGCCGTACATGGTCAGCACATGCTGCAAACCATAGAGGGTGTTGGCCGTGAGGCCGAGTTGCTCGTCCTCCGGGCGGATGTCTGCGCCCAGGGCCGGCGCATTGCCAGAACTTTTTTCCATCGCTGTCTCCTTGTCCTCTTGTTCACAGAACGCCGGACAAGTACGCGGCAGCCGGATGGCGGCAGGCACGCCCCCGCGCACCCTTTGCCGCCGACCCGATAGGCCGCGCTCTCCTGCATCCTGCATCGCGAAGCCCGGTGGCTGCTTGGCAGCTCTTGGCGGGCGCACGCACACAATCCCCGCCTTCGCGGGAAGTGCCACTGTACGGCGCCAGCATGGAAAAATTGTCTACCGATTTGTATACAAAGACCTGACCGCAGATCCTGGAATTACAGCGGCAAGCAAGTCCGCTCAGTCATCCTCGGCAGCGCTGATGCCGGGGAACAGCACATCGGTGAAGCCGAACTGGCGGAAGTCGCGCATGCGCATGGGATAGAGCTTTCCCCAGAGGTGGTCGCACTCATGCTGGACCACCCGCGCATGAAAGCCATCCACCGTGCGATCGATCGCATCGCCAAAGACATCGAAGCCCGTGTAGCGGATACGGCTCCAGCGCGGCACCATGCCACGCATGCCTGGTACGGACAGGCAGCCTTCCCAATCCAGTTGCTCGTCCTCGCCCATGGGCGTGATGACCGGGTTGATGAGCACGGTGCGCGGCACCACCGGTGCATCGGGGTAGCGCGGATTGGGCAGGCCGGAGCCGAACACCACCATCTGCAGGTCCACGCCAATCTGCGGCGCGGCCAGCCCCGCGCCATTGGCGGCATGCATGGTGTCCAGCAGGTCGCTGAGCAGCAGGTGCAGTTCGTCGGTGTCGAATTCGGTCACGGGCTGGGCGACGCGCAGCAGGCGCGGATCACCCATTTTCAATATGGTGCGTACAGTCATGGCAGTGCACGGTGATGCAGGAAATGCGGGTCGCCAAGCATAGCGGGCGCACCGCGCACCGTGACCACACCCACCTGCTTCGCCCCCCGATCACCCCCTCTCGGCCCCCTTGGCCGCCATGGCCACACCGCGCTGGCACAATCGCAGCATGCCCAGCACCGCCAGAGAGTCAGCCGCCGCGTCCCCAGAGGACCGTGACACAGGCGCGCAGCAAACACCCGCGGCACAGGCCCGGCAGCCGGATGCCACTGCGCAGGCAGGCATGGCGCAGGCGCAGGCCTTCAATGATGATGATCCCCCTCCCCTGCACCGCATGCCGGCCGCGCCGTTGCGCTGGGCGCTGCAGCTGTTTGCCTGCCTGAGCCTGGCGACGGGCATTGCCGGCATCTTCATTCCAGGATTGCCCACCACGGTGTTCGTGCTCATGGCCGGATGGGCCGCGGCGCGCAGCTCGCATCGCATGCACACCTGGCTGTGGCGCCATCGCCTGTTCGGGCCCATGCTGCGCAATTGGGCGCGAGGTGGCTGCGTGAGCCGGCGCGCCAAATGGAGCGCCAGCGCCATGATGAGCCTGTGCGCCGTCCTCCTGCTGTGGACACGCCCGCCCGCCTGGGTACAGGCCGTGGCGCTGACGTCCATGGGCTGCGTGCTGGTGTGGCTGTGGTTCAGGCCAGAGCCCTGAGAATGAAGGCCTGCGGCAGGCCTGCTGAAAAAAATTCCCCGAGTTTTCTGTGACGTGTTTTTTACGTCATATAATCTAGGTCTTGTTCCTCAATAGCTCAGTTGGTAGAGCGCCGGACTGTTAATCCGTAGGTCCCTGGTTCGAGCCCAGGTTGAGGAGCCAAAGAATTTCAAGACCCTGCAATCGCACAGGATCTTTGTCGATAGACACGTATTCCTCAATAGCTCAGTTGGTAGAGCGCCGGACTGTTAATCCGTAGGTCCCTGGTTCGAGCCCAGGTTGAGGAGCCAAATTTCAGCGGCCTTGCAATCGCACAGGGCCCAGCACCAACATATTCCTCAATAGCTCAGTTGGTAGAGCGCCGGACTGTTAATCCGTAGGTCCCTGGTTCGAGCCCAGGTTGAGGAGCCAGATGAAAAGCCCGCATGCCAGCGCATGCGGGCTTTTTTGTTTGCTCAGGCTGCGCGCACCATGCCGACAGTCGGCGTGCTCGGCGCTGCGGCAGGGGCGGCCGACTCCACGGTGACAGGCTTGCCGTGCTTGGCATGTGCGCGACGCGCACCGTGCGCAGCGCGCGCTTGCTCCACGCCCTCTTCCCATGCACGCAGCTCTTCTTCCAGCCGCGCAGCCCGCTCCGCATACATGTCCGCAGAGGACTTGTAGTATTCGGCAGCAATGGTGTGCTCCAGCATCGCCATGCGTGCCTCCTGCAGGTAGGCCCGGGTGCGACGGATATAGCGCGGCTCGGCAAGGCTTGCGCCAAAGATTTTGCTGAAAAACATCGCTCATCCTCCTTCGATGTCTTCGCAGCGAAAGCCATGCATCCGCAAGAAGACAAGCCCAGGATAGCCAACCCGGCCTGGCGGCGCTGTCCCCTGGCGGGACAAGGCCGCGTAGGAGGTTCACTTACCCCGGCCAGGCGATGCTCTCGCATCCACGCAACCCTCTTCACCATGGTTTGTGCAAGACTGCGGCTGCAGAGAAGCACGAATCTATTATTTTTCAGTCCGCACCCGATCATGTCCCACCCCCTCCCATGGCTCATTCCCCACCAGGCCTTCCCTCCTGTGGAAACGGCATGGGGCCCCAACGACCCGATTCCGGGCCTGCTGGCCGCAGGCGGCACGCTGGATGCGGCGCACCTGCGCATCGCCTACAGCCAGGGCATTTTTCCCTGGTTCAGCGAAGGCCAGCCCACGCTATGGTGGTCGCCCGATCCACGCATGGTGCTGCAGACATCGCAGTTCCGGCTGCACCGCAGCCTGCGCAAGACATTGCAGCGCTTTCGCTCCACCGCCGGCTGCGAGATCCGCATCGACAGCGCTTTCGAGGCCGTGATGCAGCACTGCGCCCAAACGGTGCGCCGTGATCAGGATGGCACCTGGATCGTGCAGGAAATTCTCGACGCCTATACCGAACTGCACCGCCAGGGTGCAGCCCACAGCGTGGAAACCTGGATCGACGGGCGCCTGGTGGGCGGCCTGTACTGCGTGGCGCTGGGCCGCGCCGTATTCGGCGAGTCCATGTTCGCGCATGCCACAGACGCATCCAAGATCGCACTGTCGGCACTGGTGGCGCTGTGCCGGCACCAAGGCGCCGCGCAAATCGATTGCCAGCAGGCCACGCAGCACCTGGCTTCGCTGGGCGCGCGCGAGATGCCCCGCTCCCAGTTCCTGCGCACCGTGGCAGAGCAAAGCCAGCTGCCGCCCATGCACTGGCAATTCGAAAACGTATACTGGAACGAGTTGCTGCCGCCGTCCGGTGACGCCGGCAGCACATCACCGGCTGCCGCCAGCACACCATGACGCACCCGAACGATCTTCCGCTGCAGGCCCTGCAGTTCTACGCCACAGCCGCCTATCCCTGCAGCTACCTGGATGGCCGGCTGGCGCGTTCGCAAGTGGCCACGCCCAGCCACCTGATCCAGAACAGCGCCTATTCGGAGCTGGTCTCCCTGGGGTTTCGCCGCAGCGGAATGTTCACCTACCGGCCGTATTGCGATGGTTGCCGGGCCTGCGTGCCCATGCGCATCCTGGTCCACGATTTCCGCCCGGACCGCAGCCAGCGCCGTGCCGCCGTGCGCCACGCCGATCTCACGGCATCGATCCAGCGCCTGCATTACTCGAACGAGCATTACCAGCTGTACCTGCGCTACCAGCAAAGCCGTCACAGCGGCGGCGGCATGGACCACGACAGCGTGGACCAGTACACGCAGTTCCTGCTGCAAAGCCGCGTCAACTCACGGCTTGTGGAGTTCCGCGCACCGGCGGCCGACGGCGCAGTCGGCAGGCTGAAGATGGTCTCCATCCTCGATGTGCTGGAAGACGGGCTGTCCGCCGTCTACACCTTCTACGAGCCCGATGACCAGGCCAGCTACGGCACGTTCAACGTGCTGTGGCAGATCGATCAGGCACGCTCCATGAGCCTGCCCTATGTCTATCTGGGCTACTGGATCGCCGACAGCCAGAAGATGAATTACAAGGCGCGCTTTCTTCCCCATGAAGTGCGCGTGGACGAGCGCTGGCAGCGCGTGGATCAGCTGCCACGCTGATATGGCGCCACCGCGCCCTTTTCAGCGACATTTCTTATGCACATGGCCGCTGTTTGCAGGCGGCACATATGCCGCCAAGCCATGCCCGCCGCTAGAATGACCGAATCCCGAAATCCCCTTGCGCCTCATGAAAAAAGACGATAACGCGGCCTCGCCCAAGCCCAGCGTCCAGGTCCTGGAACGCATGTTCACGTTGATCGACGTGTTGGCCTCGCGTGAGGAAGCAGTATCGCTCAAGGAGATCAGCGAGCGCACCGGCCTGCACCCCTCCACCACGCACCGCATTCTCAACGACCTGGCCATCGGCCGCTTCGTCGACCGCCCCGAATCGGGCAGCTACCGGCTGGGCATGCGTTTCCTGGAGCTGGGCAACCTGGTCAAGGCCCGCCTGAGCGTGCGCGAAGCGGCCCTGATTCCCATGCGCCAGCTGCACAAGCAGATCCAGCAGCCGGTCAGCCTCAGCGTGCGCCAGGGCGATGAAATCGTCTATGTGGAACGCGCCTACAGCGAGCGCTCGGGCATGCAGGTGGTGCGCGCCATCGGCGGCCATGCGCCGCTGCACCTCACATCCAATGGCAAGCTGTTTCTGGCGGCCGATGATGCGCAGCAGGTGCGCGCCTACGCCACACGAACCGGCCTTCCCGGCAAGACGCACTTCAGCATCACGCGGCTTGCCGACATGGAAAACGAGCTGGACAAGGTACGCCACCATGGCGTCGCCCGTGACAATGAGGAGCTGGAGCTGGGCGTGCGCTGCATGGCCGCCGGCATCTATGACGACCAGGGCAAGCTGGTGGCCGGCCTGTCCATCTCCGCTCCCGCCGACCGGCTGGACGAAAGCTGGTTGTCCAAGCTCCAGGCCACCGCGCAGGAGATCTCGGGCGCCCTGGGCTTCAATGCGGTCCGCCCTGCAGCCCCGCCCCCCAATCCCTACGCGCGCAGCAGCCACTGATCTGCAAGCAGCCATCCGCAAGCAGCAAGACCGGTCATCAAAAACAACAAAGGCGCCCAGGGCGCCTTTGTTGTTGAGGGGGAGGAAACTCAGCCCTTGACCTTGTGGATCATGGAATCGCCGGCCACCTGCCCCATGGATTCCACCCAGTGGCGTACGCGCTCGGCATCGCCCAGGCGGCTGAACTTTCCGGCGGAGTCCAGGAAGACCATGATGATCTTGCGGCCAGCCACCTGCGCCTGCATGACCAGGCAGCGACCCGCTTCGGAGATGTAGCCGGTCTTTTGCAGGCCGATATCCCAGGTCGGGCTCAGCACCAGGCGGTTGGTGTTGTTGTACTGCAGCGTGCGGCGGCCCACGGCCACTTCATAGCCGGGCGAAGTGGTGTACTCGCGCACCAGCGGATCACTGTGCGCCACATTCACGAGCACGGCCAGATCACGGGCGCTGGACTGGTTGCGGCTGGACAGCCCGGTGGGCTCCACGTAACGGGTAGCCGTCATGCCCAGCAGGCGCGCCTTGGCATTCATCTGCTGGACGAAGGCATCCAGGCCACCTGGGAAGGTGCGACCCAGCGCATGGGCAGCACGGTTTTCGCTGGACATCAGGGCCAGGTGCAGCATTTCGGCACGGGTGAGCGTGGTGCCCACGGCCAGGCGCGAACTGCTGCCCTTTTCGGTATCCACATCATCCTGCGTGATGGTGATGGATTCATCCATGGGCAGATGGGCCTGGGAAATCAGCAGACCCGTCATCAGCTTGGTCAGCGAGGCGATGGGCAACACGGCATGGTCGTTCTTGCTGAGCAGCACTTCGTGGGTGTCCTGGTCCATGACCAGGGCCACGCTGCTCTTGAGATCAAGAGGATCGGCCACTGCATGCAGCCCGGCCATCTGCCCGAACGACAGGCGTGGCTCGTAGGCAACGGCACGAATGGGGCTGGCAGCGCTGCGGGCGGCCACGCGGCTGGGCTGGCGCGCGCTCTTGGCAACGCGCTTGCCCTGGGGAGCCGCCGTGGCGCGCTCCTTCACGGCCTTCTTCTTGACAGGGGCCACGGCCACCTGTTTCTTGGCAACTTTCTTGGCCGGTGCGGCATGCGCGCCCGGGGCAGTGAGAGCACAACTCAGGGCCAGCAACGAGAGAACCTGAGCAAATCGACCGAGGCGGGCACGGCGTAGGGTGGGCATGAGAAATGCTCCAAGCAGCAAGAATTTGTGACTAGACCTTACATTAATCGAAAAAGTCGCACTGTGACAATAACTTGTGCGACTTTTCGATAATTTAAATGAAATTATAAGGCGAGTGCTTACCCCTGCGCAGCCACGACCTCTGCATTGCTGTGTAATTTGTTCAACGCGCTCAGATAGGCCTTGGCCGAGGCCACGACGATGTCCGGGTCCGCTCCCACGCCGTTGACCACGCGCCCGCTGCGCTGCAGGCGAACGGTCACTTCGCCCTGGCTCTCGGTGGAGCCGCTGATGGCGTTGACCGAGTACAGCAGCATCTCGGCACCGCTCTTCACCTCGGACTCGATGGCCTTGAACGAGGCATCGACCGGGCCATTGCCGTCGGACTGGGCCTTGATCTCACGGCCATCGCGGCTGAACACCACCGACGCGTGTGGGCGCTCACCCGTTTCGCTTTGCTGGGCCAGCGAGATGAACTGGAAGGGATCGGCCTGCTGATGCGCATCCTGCTCGGTCACCAGGGCCAGGATGTCCTCGTCGAAGATTTCACTCTTGCGGTCGGCCAGTTCCTTGAAGGCCGCAAAGGCAGTGTTGATCGCGGCCTCGCTGTCGAGTTCCACGCCCAGCTCCTGCAGGCGCTGCTTGAAGGCATTGCGGCCGCTGAGCTTGCCCAGCACGATCTTGTTGGCGCTCCAGCCCACATCCTCGGCACGCATGATTTCGTAGGTGTCGCGCGCCTTGAGCACGCCATCCTGATGGATGCCCGAGGCGTGGGCGAAGGCGTTGGCGCCCACGACGGCCTTGTTGGGCTGCACCACGAAGCCCGTGGTCTGGCTGACCATGCGGCTGGCGGCCACGATGTGCTGGGCGTCGATGTTGACGTCAAGGCCGAAGTAGTCCTTGCGCGTCTTGATGGCCATCACCACCTCCTCGAGCGAGCAGTTGCCCGCGCGTTCGCCCAGGCCGTTGATGGTGCACTCGATCTGGCGCGCCCCGCCAAGCTTGACGCCGGCCAGCGAGTTGGCCACGGCCATGCCCAGGTCGTTGTGGCAATGCACGCTCCAGACGGCCTTGTCGCTGTTGGGCACGCGCTCGCGCAGGTTCTTGATGAAGGCGCCGTACAGCTCCGGAATGGCGTAGCCCACGGTGTCGGGCACGTTGATGGTGGTCGCACCTTCGGCAATCACTGTCTCGATGACGCGGCACAGAAAGTCCGGGTCGCTGCGGTAGCCGTCTTCGGGGCTGAACTCGATGTCGGCGATCAGGTTGCGCGCAAATCGCACCGACTGGCGCGCCTGCTCCAGCACCTGCTCGGGCGTCATGCGCAGCTTTTTCTCCATGTGCAGCGCACTGGTGGCGATGAAGGTGTGGATGCGCGCGCGGCTGGCGTCCTTCAGAGCCTCGGCCGCACGGGCGATGTCGCGGTCATTGGCACGGGCCAGCGAGCAGATGGTGGAGTCCTTGATGGCGCGCGCAATGGCCTGCACCGACTCGAAGTCGCCATTGGAACTCGCCGCAAAACCGGCCTCGATCACATCGACCTTCAGCCGCTCGAGCTGGCGCGCAATGCGCAGCTTTTCGTCGCGGGTCATGGAGGCACCGGGCGACTGCTCGCCGTCACGCAAGGTGGTGTCGAAAATGATCAATTGGTCGGTCATGGGAGTCTCGTCTTTCTTGTGGATGCGAATCTCCTGCCCACGGGCAGGTGATGAAAAAAGCCGGTGCGCTTGTGGCTGCACCGGCTAGGCAATGGAATTTAAGCGGCAACCGCCTCCTGCACCGTCACCTTCTCGGCAGAGGGCACGCGCTGCAAGCCTGACATGATGGCCCGGAACGAAGCGGAGACGATATTCGCATCAACCCCGACGCCGTAGCACACGTGCAACTCGTCCACGCGCAGTTCCACGTAGGCAATGGCCTTGGCATTGGCACCCTCGCCGATGGCATGCTCGTTGTAGTCCAGCACGCGCACGGCCCGGCCGCTGTGCTCGCTCAGCGCCTGCACGAAGGCATCGATGGGCCCCGTGCCTTGCGCCTCGACCGTGCGCTTGCCGCCGTCAACGGACAGATCGGCCGACAGGCTGACCACGCCGTCGTTCTCGCTGAGGCGGTAATGCGGGGCCTGTACGGATTGCAGGCCGTACTCGCGCTGGAACAGCGCCCACAGGTCGGCCGCGGCCAGCTCCTTGCCGCTGGAGTCCATCTCGCGCTGCACCACCTGGCTGAACTCGATCTGCAGGCGGCGCGGCAACTGGAGGCCATACTCGCTTTCAAGCAGATAGGCGATGCCGCCCTTGCCGGACTGGCTGTTGACGCGGATCACGGCCTCGTAGCTGCGGCCCAGGTCCTTGGGGTCGATGGGCAGATAGGGCATGTCCCAGATGTCGCCGTCCTTGCGATCGGCGAAGGCCTTCTTGATGGCATCCTGGTGCGAGCCCGAGAACGAGGTGTAGACCAGATCGCCCACATAGGGATGGCGCGGATGCACGGGCAGCTGGTTGCAATGCTCGACCGTGCTGCGGATGCCGTCGATATCGGAGAAATCCAGGCCAGGCGACACGCCCTGGATGTACATGTTCAACGCCACGTTGACCACATCGAGGTTGCCCGTGCGCTCGCCATTGCCGAACAGGCAGCCTTCAAGGCGGTCCGCACCGGCCATCAACGCCAGCTCGGCCGTGGCCGTGCCCGTGCCGCGGTCATTGTGCGGATGCACGGACAGCACGATGGAGTCGCGGCGCTGGATGTGGCGATGCGTCCACTCCACCATGTCGGCGAAGATGTTGGGCGTGGAGTGCTCCACGGTGGTGGGCAGGTTGATGATGCACTTGCGCTCGGGCGTGGGCTGCCATACATCGGTGACGGCATCGATGACGCGCTTGGAAAACTCCAGCTCGGTGTCCGAATACATCTCGGGCGAGTACTGGAAGGTCCACTGCGTCTGGGGATAGCCGGCAGCGATCTCGTTGAACATGCGGGCATTGGTGGTGGCCAGCTCGACGATCTCGTCCTCGCTCATGTTCAATACCACGCGGCGCATCACGGGCGCGGTGGCGTTGTAGAGGTGGACGATGGCCCGGGGCACGCCTTCGAGCGCCTCGAAGGTACGGCGGATGAGGTGCTCACGGGCCTGGGTCAGCACCTGGACGGTCACGTCATCGGGAATGCGGTTTTCCTCGATGAGCTTGCGCATGAAGTCGAACTCGACCTGGGACGCGGAAGGAAAGCCGACCTCGATTTCCTTGAAGCCGATCTTCACCAGCTGCTCGAACATGCGCATCTTGCGATCGATGTCCATGGGCTCGATCAGCGCCTGGTTGCCATCGCGCAGGTCCACGCTGCACCAGACCGGGGCCTGGGTGATCACCGCATCGGGCCAGCGGCGGTCTTGCAGGCGGACCGGAGCGAACGGACGGTACTTGGTCGAAGGGTTTTGCAACATGGCTGAAGTGCTTTCTATCGTCTAGGTAAAAACAAGACCCACCTGCTCCAGCGACCCCACAAACGCAAAACGGCCCGTCGCTGGTGCAAACGGGCCGTGAAAGTAGGAATGTACGCGCGCGCTACTGTCTCTGCCCGTGGGACATCAGTAGTAGAGCTAGCGACAGGTATTGCATGCGGGTCACTTTAGCACAGGTTCTCAGGCGCTGTGAAGATGCTGCGGCGCATCATTTGTGCAGGCCGCGCTCTTCAGGCTCATCGGTCGAGGTGCTGATGACGCTGGTGCGCTGGCCCTTGGCCTTGCGCCATGCATAGACGCCGTAGCCCGAGAAACCGTAGAGCAGGAACACGCCGAACAGCACGATGGGCGGATGGATATTGATGATGGCGATGCCCAGGGCGATCAGCACGATGGCCGCAAAGGGCACGCTCTTCTTGAAATGCACGTCCTTGAAGCTGTAGAAAGGCACGTTGGTGACCATGGTCAGGCCCGCGTACAGCGTCAGGAAGAACATGATCCAGGTGATCTGCGTCCAGCTCAGCCAGGCATCCTGGCCGCGCAGCAGGCCCGCCTCGTCCAGCAGCCAGATGAAGCCGGTGACCAGCGCTGCAGCGGCGGGCGAAGGCAGGCCCTGGAACCAGCGCTTGTCCACGGTGCCTGTGTTGACGTTGAAGCGCGCCAGCCGCAGCGCAGCGCAGGCGCAATAGACGAAGGCTGCAATCCAGCCCCAGCGGCCAATGCCCTTGAGCGCCCACTCATAGGCGATCAAGGCGGGAGCGGCGCCGAAGGACACCATGTCTGACAGCGAGTCCATCTGTTCGCCAAAGGCGCTTTGCGTATTGGTCATGCGTGCCACACGGCCGTCAAGGCTGTCGAGCACCATGGCGCAGAACACGCCTGCAGCAGCCAGTTCGAAGCGGCCATTCATGGCCATCACGATGGCGTAGAAGCCACCGAACAGCGCAGCCAGCGTGAACAGGTTGGGCAGGATGTAGATACCCTTGCGGCGCTTGCGCACCACCACGCCTTCGATTTCGTTGGACTCATTGTGGTTTTGCATCAATCCGGCCTCCAGCACAGCGCACGCAAGCGTGAGCAGCTATTAAAACAATAGTATTCTAAGGGAGCGGACAGTGCCGCCCCGAAAGGGTCAGTGTACCTGCGCACCGCCCCCCTTCTGTGCACGAAAAAGGCCACCCGTCGGGGTGGCCTTGTCCTGCACCTTGCGTAGGCCGCATGCGCGACCCATGCAAGATGGAATGCAGCAATCTCAGTTGCGGCTCTGGTCAACCAGCTTGTTCTTGGAGATCCAGGGCATCATGGCGCGCAGCTGGCCGCCCACCTTTTCGATGGCGTGTTCGGCGTTCATGCGGCGGCGGGCCGTCATGCTCGGGTAGTTGGTGCGGCCTTCCTGGATGAACATCTTGGCGTATTCGCCGGTCTGGATGCGCTTGAGGGCAGCACGCATGGCTTCGCGCGACTTGTCGTTGATGACTTCTGTACCCGTCACGTACTCGCCGTATTCGGCGTTGTTCGAGATCGAGTAGTTCATGTTGGCGATGCCGCCTTCGTACATCAAGTCCACGATGAGCTTGAGCTCATGCAGGCACTCGAAGTAGGCCATTTCGGGAGCGTAGCCGGCTTCGGTCAGGGTCTCGAAGCCCATCTTCACCAGTTCCACCGCGCCGCCGCACAGAACGGCCTGCTCGCCGAACAGGTCGGTCTCGGTTTCTTCCTTGAAGTTGGTTTCGATGATGCCGCCCTTGCCGCCACCGTTGGCCATGGCATAGGACAGGGCCAGGTCACGGGCCTTGCCGGACTTGTCCTGGTACACGGCGATCAGCGAAGGCACGCCGCCGCCCTTCAGGTACTCGGAGCGCACGGTGTGGCCAGGGCCCTTGGGGGCGACCATGATCACGTCCAGATCGGCGCGCGGCACAACCTGGTTGTAGTGGATGTTGAAGCCGTGGGCAAAGGCCAGCGTGGCGCCTTGCTTGATGTTGGGGGCCACGTTGTTGGTGTAGACCTCGGGGATGTTCTCATCCGGCAGCAGGATCATGACCAGATCGGCGGCCTTCACGGCGTCGTCGACTTCAGCGACGGTCAGGCCTGCCTTGGCGACCTTGTCCCAGGAAGCGCCGCCCTTGCGCAGGCCGACCACGACCTTCACGCCGCTTTCGTTCAGGTTTTGAGCGTGTGCGTGGCCCTGGCTGCCGTAGCCGATGATGGCAACGGTCTTGCCCTTGATCAGGCTCAGGTCACAGTCCTTGTCGTAGAAAACTTTCATGTTGGCTCCAGGCTTCGTGTGTGTGTAGGGGTTGAAAGGGGAAGGGGACAGGTTTCAGGTGCGTTGCAGCGCATCAAACGCGCAGGATGCGTTCGCCGCGGCCGATGCCGCAGGAGCCGGTACGCACGGTTTCCAGAATGGCCGTGCGGTCCAGCGCCTGCAGGAAGGCGTCGTTCTTGGATTGGTCGCCGGTCAGCTCGACCGTGTAGCTCTTTTCGGTCACGTCGATGATGCGGCCGCGGAAGATGTCGGCCATGCGCTTCATCTCCTCGCGTTCCTTGCCCACGGCGCGGACCTTGACCATCATGAGCTCGCGCTCGGTATAGGAGCCTTCCGTCAGGTCCACGACCTTGACGACCTCGATCAGGCGGTTCAGGTGCTTGGTGATCTGCTCGATCACGTCTTCGGAGCCATTCGTCTGAATGGTCATGCGCGACAGCGATGCGTCTTCCGTGGGAGCCACGGTCAGCGATTCGATGTTGTAGCCGCGGGCCGAGAACAGGCCCACCACGCGCGACAAGGCTCCCGGCTCGTTTTCGAGCAGCACGGCAATGATGTGTTTCATGAAAGAAAGATTCCTCTTTTCGCTGCCCTCCCCCGGCGCCGGTAAACGTCGGGCTTGGCAGGCAATAGATTCGTCAAGGGGTTGCCGCCTTGAGGGCGGCTACTGAAGAAGATGCGGCAGGAACAGGCCCTGGCGAACCCGGCCAAGGGCTCGCTCAGAGGTCGTCAGCTCCCAGCAGCATCTCGGTGATCCCACGGCCGGCCTGCACCATGGGGAACACATTCTCGGTGGGATCGGTGCGGAAGTCCATGAACACCGTCCGATCCTTGAGCTTGCGGGCCTCGCGCAGGGCGGGCTCCACGTCCTCGGGGCGCTCGATCAGCATGCCCACGTGGCCATAGGCCTCGGCCAGCTTCACGAAGTTGGGCAGCGAGTCCATGTAGCTGCTGCTGTAGCGGCCCGAGTACTCGATCTCCTGCCACTGGCGCACCATGCCCAGGTAGCGGTTGTTCAGCGACACCACCTTGACCGGCGTGTTGTACTGCAGGCAGGTGGCCAGCTCCTGGATGTTCATCTGGATGGAGCCTTCGCCCGTGATGCAGAACACCTCGGATTCAGGCTTGGCCAGCTTGATGCCCATGGCGTAGGGCAGGCCCACGCCCATGGTGCCCAAGCCGCCGGAGTTGATCCAGCGGCGCGGCTCGTCGAAGCGGTAGTACTGCGCAGCCCACATCTGGTGCTGGCCCACGTCGGACGTGATGTAGGCATCGGCGTCGCGGGTCATGTTCCACAGCGTCTCCACCACGTACTGGGGCTTGATGACCGAGCCGTCGCCACGGCTGTACTGCAGGCAGTCGCGGCTGCGCCAGCCTTCGATGGTCTCCCACCACTGGCCCAGGGCCGCAGCGTCGGGACGGGCGCTGGCCTCGCGGATCATGGAGATCAGCTCGGTCAGCACTTCCTTGACGTCGCCGACGATGGGCACGTCCACCTTCACGCGCTTGGAGATGGAGGAGGGATCGATGTCGATATGGATGATCTTGCGCTCCACCGACATGAAATGCTTGGGGTTGCCGATCACCCGGTCGTCAAAGCGCGCACCCACGGCCAGCAGCACATCGCAGTTCTGCATGGCGTTGTTGGCTTCGATGGTGCCGTGCATGCCCAGCATGCCGAGGAACTTGCGGTCGCTGGCCGGATAGGCACCCAGGCCCAGCAGCGTATGCGTGACCGGGTAGCCCAGCATGTCGACCAGGGTGCGCAGCTCGTTGCAGGCATTGCCCAGCAGCACGCCGCCACCCGTGTAGATATAGGGACGCTTGGCAGCCAGCAGCAACTGCAGCGCCTTGCGGATCTGGCCGGCATGGCCCTTGCGCACCGGGTTGTAGGAGCGCATCTCCACCTTTTCGGGGTAACCGGTGTAGAGAGCCTTCTTGAAGGACACATCCTTGGGGATGTCCACCACCACGGGGCCGGGGCGGCCGGTGCGCGCGATGTGGAAGGCCTTCTTCATGGTGTCCGCCAGCTCGCGCACATCCTTGACCAGGAAGTTGTGCTTGACGATGGGGCGGGTGATGCCGACGGTGTCGCACTCCTGGAATGCATCGGTGCCGATGTAGGCCGTCGAGGTCTGGCCGCTGATCACGACCAGGGGAATGGAATCGGTGTAGGCGGTGGCAATGCCGGTGACGGCGTTGGTCAGGCCGGGACCCGAGGTCACCAGGGCCACGCCGACTTCACCCGTGGCACGGGCAAAACCGTCTGCCGCATGCACAGCCGCCTGCTCGTGGCGCACCAGCACATGCTGAATGGTGTCTTGCTTGTAGAGGGCGTCGTAGATGTACAGGACCGCACCGCCCGGATAGCCCCAAAGCTGCTTGACGCCTTCGGCCTGCAGGGACTTGACGAGGATCTCGGAGCCCATCAGCTCCTGGGATGCATGGGACTGCGACGCCGCTGCTGCCGCGCTGGAGTACTCGGCTTTGGAAATTTCCATAATCAACCTTTGTGAATTTCTCTAACGAAAAACCTTGGGTGCCCCTTGCCTGAAGCCCTTGTGAGGCCGGTGCGGGACTTAGGACCAACAGACATGGGCGAGTGAGTAAACGCCGGACCGTGACCCGTTTGCCTTTTTGAATTGCAGCAGACATTATCGCACTGCAACAAGCCTGTGCGCCATCGTGCGAAAAAAATTGACACTGCGGTGCGATAATCGGGTCCCGCGTCCGTTCAGCCCCCTCAACGAGCCCCTCATCCGGGCCTGCGTTCCTTTTGGCAACCGAGCAAGAACTATCCGACTTCCTCAAAAGCGTAGAAAAGCGTGCCTTCAAGCGCAGCTTTTTCCACGTCCGGGACGAGGAGGCGGCGCTGGACATCGTGCAGGACAGCATGCTCAAGCTGGCGCAGCACTATGGCGACAAGCCCATCACCGAGCTGCCCATGCTCTTCCAGCGCATCCTGTCCAACAGCACCCTGGACTGGTTTCGCAGGCAAAAGACGCAGAACGCCCTCTTCACCCGCATGAGCGATCTGGAGGCCTCGGCCGGCGACGATGCGGACTTCGACTGGCTCGAGACCTACGCCGACTCCGCACAGAACGGCGAAACCGCCCGCAGCGCCGAGGATCTGACCGAGCGGGCGCAGATTTTGCAAAGCATTGAAAAAGAGATACAGGAGCTGCCGGCGCGTCAACGCGAAGCATTCCTGATGCGTTATTGGGAAGAGATGGACGTTGCGGAGACCGCTGCCGCGATGGGGTGTTCCGAAGGAAGTGTAAAAACACATTGTTTCCGCGCCATCCAGACATTGAGCAAGGCACTGAAGGCCAAAGGAATCGAGCTATGAAGACTGCGCCCACTCTCACTCTCCACAGCGAAATGGCGGCCGACCGCATCGCACGCCGGATCACCGCGCGCCTGGGTGACGGCGAGGCGTTGCTGCCATACGACATCACCGAGCGGCTGCGCGCTGGGCGCGAGCGCGCCCTGTCCGTTCGCCGGCGCGAACTGCGCGCTGCGCCCGTGCAGGCTGCCAGCGCAACCCAGGCTCAGGGTGGCGCCATGACGCTGGGCTCTGGCGACGAAGGCGGCACCTGGTGGCGCGCGCTGATCTCGGCCGTGCCGGTGCTGGCCCTCATCATTGGCCTGGTGGTCGTCAACGTGCAGACCGATCAGATTGGCCTGACCGAGGTTGCCGAGGTCGATACGGCCCTACTGACCGATGACCTGCCCCCTGCCGCCTATGCCGACCCCGGTTTCATCCAGTACCTGAAGACTTCGGCCACCAACACGGAACGCTGATACCCGCCTTGCCTGCCTGCATGCCCACTGATTCACGCGCTGCGTTCCACCGATCACCCGCCGCCATCCTGGCGGCGGTGCTGTTGATGGCGCTGGCCTGGACCGGCTGGCGCGTCGTGCAACAGGTGCGGCTGGCGCCCAGCACGGTGTCGCCGGCCACCATTGCGGCCTCCAAGACCCTGCATGGCGACGCAGCCACGCGCCAGCGCGCCACGGCCCTGGCCTCCGGCCCACGCTGGGCCGAGCTGACGCCTGCGCAAAGCAGGGTACTCGAGCCCCTTTCCGAGCGCTGGTCCATGATGGACGCGCTGCAAAAGCGCCGCTGGATGGCATTGGCCGAAGGCTGGGACAAGCTCAGCGAAAAGGAGCAGGAAAAGCTGCGCGACCGCATGCAGACCTGGTCCAGCCTCAGCGCCCAGCAGCGCAGCCAGGCCCGCCTGAATTTCGCCCTGACCAACCGCCTTGCCACGGACAAGCGAGCCCAGTGGGAGGCCTACCAGGCGCTCAGCGACGAAGAAAAACGCCTTCTGGCTGCACGCGCCGCGCCCAAGGTCAAGGGCGCCGCCAACGCCATACAGCCCGTGGCGCCCAAGCGTCTGGCGCGGATTCCTGCGGCCTCGGTGGCACCGGCCACCATTCCGAATCCCCCCAAGATTCCACCAGCCACCATCTACAATCCGCCGCCTCCGGTTCCACCGGTCGCGCCGCCTTCGGCCGTGGAAACCCATCCCGTGCGCCCGCCTGCGCTGGTGGAGACAGCCCCGGTGGAAGTGCCTTCGGCCACACCCATGCCCTTGCCGCCCATGGAACTGCATGACGGCGCCGAGGCCACCCCACAGCCCTCGCACGGCGAAGCAGCCCCTTCGCATTGATGCAGCGCCCCGACACGCCCGCATGACGAACGCCACCTCCCCCGCCTCCACGGCAGCCGGCTCCGCCGCCGATCCACGGATGGCCCCGCGCCTGGCCCGGCGCATGGCCTGCTGGCTATATGAGGGCATGCTGCTGTTCGGCGTGGTCTTCATCGCCGGATATCTGTTTGGCACCTTGTCTCAGACGCGCAACGCCATGGACAACCGCCATGCGCTGCAGGCCTTCATGTTCGTGGTGCTGGGCATCTATTTCGTCTGGTTCTGGTCCAAGGGGCAGACATTGGCCATGAAGACCTGGCACATCCGCCTGGTGGATGCTGCAGGCCAGCCCGTCAGCCAGCTGCGCGCCCTGCGGCGCTATGTGCTGAGCTGGATCTGGCTACTGCCACCGCTGGCGGCCTACTCCACCGGCGTGCCGGCCTTGACCACCTTGGTGCTGCTGGTGCTGTGGGTGGCACTTTGGGCCCTGCTCAGCCGCCTTCATCCGCGCCGCCAGTTCTGGCATGACGCCTGGGCCGGCACACAGCTGATCCACCAGGCCCCGCCGCCCAGGAAAAAACGCTGAGCGGCAAAGGCAGCATCGCATCTCCTACACTCCCCAGCATGCCCGCCGCTTCACCCAAGTCCAACGACAGCACGCCTGTCAATCCCCAGAAAAGCCGCACGGGCCTGAACCGTGTCTGGCACGCTGCGGGTTATTCGCTGTCCGGCCTTCGTGCCGGATGGAATGAGAAAGCCTTCCGCCAGGAAGCGCTGGCCGCCATCGTGCTGGTCCCTGCCGCTTTCTGGCTGGGACGCAGCTGGATCGAGGTCTCGCTGCTGGCGGGCACGGTCTTGCTGGTGCTGATCGTGGAATTGCTCAACAGCGGCATCGAGGCCGTGGTCGATCGCATAGGCCCCGAATGGCACGCCCTGTCCAAGCAAGCCAAGGACATGGGCAGCGCCGCCGTGCTGCTGGCGCTGCTGCTGTGCACGGGTGTCTGGCTGGCGGCTCTCTATCAACGGTTCATTGCATGACAAATCCCACGTTTTCCATTTGTGTGTATTGCGGCTCGCGCCCCGGCGACCAGCCCGGTTTCATCGAGGCCGCCCGCGCCACCGGCCGCTGGATTGGCGAGCACGGCGGCCAGTTGGTCTACGGCGGCGGGCGCAGCGGCCTGATGGGCGAGGTGGCCGAGGCCACGCGGCAGGCCGGTGGCCGCGTCGTGGGAGTGATCCCGCAGGCGCTGGTGGACAAGGAGCTGGCCAACCATGCCTGCGACGAACTGCACATCGTCCAGACCATGCACGAGCGCAAGGCCATGATGGCCGAGCGCAGCGATGCCTTCGTCGCCCTGCCCGGCGGCATAGGCACCTTCGAGGAATTGTTCGAGGTCTGGACTTGGCGCCAGCTGCGCTACCACGACAAGCCCATCGGCCTGCTCAATGTGGACGGCTACTACGACAGCATGCTGCAGTTCCTGCAGACCTGCGTGGGCCATGGCTTCATGGGCGAGTGGCAGATGGGACTGATAGAAAGCGGCAGCGACATCCCCGCACTGCTGCAATCCCTGGTGCAGAACGCGGGCACGGGCCTGGAAACGGCCCCCTTGCGCGCCGTGATCTGAAACGGAAACGGCCACCCGTTCAGGGGTGGCCGCTGGAATCCGGATGTCGAGCCCAGGGCGCCGCGTGCGCCCTGCACTGCTGCCGGGTTCAGATGGCTCCGTCGTCGAGTTCGCCGGTACGGATGCGCACCACGCGCTCCACGGCGGTGACGAAAATCTTCCCGTCACCGATCTTGCCCGTGCGGGCCACGTTGACGATGGCATCCACGCAGCGGTCCACGTCTTCCGTGCGGACTACCACCTCGATCTTCACCTTGGGCAGGAAGTCCACCACGTACTCGGCGCCACGGTAGAGCTCGGTATGGCCCTTCTGGCGACCAAAGCCCTTGACCTCGGTGACGGTCAGGCCGTTGACGCCGCAGTCGGCCAGTGCCTCGCGGACCTCTTCCAGCTTGAACGGCTTGATGATGGCGGTGATCATTTTCATGGGGTGAACTCCTCAGTGCATGCAATACGGGGCAAGACGGCTGGCCAGGAAACCCCGCCGCCTCAGGTGCTTCAAGCGCGAAAGCGGTTGGTGATCGGGTAGCGCCAGTCCTTGCCGAAGCTGCGGCGCGTCAGCCGCGGCCCCACGGGCGCCTGGCGGCGTTTGTATTCGTTGATCTGGATGAGGCGCGTCACTCGCTCCACATCGGCGCCGGCATATCCGTCGGCCACGATGGAGGCGATGCTTTCGTTATTTTCCATGTATCGGCGCACGATGGCGTCGAGCACCTCATAAGCGGGCAGGCTGTCCTGGTCTTTCTGGTCCGGGCGCAGTTCGGCGCTGGGCGGGCGCGTGATGATGCGATCCGGAATGGGGTCCAGCCCCGTGCCGAACGGATCGTTGGCATTGCGCCAGCGCGCCAGCGCAAAAACCTCGGTCTTGAGCACGTCCTTGATCACGGCAAAGCCGCCGGCCATGTCGCCATAGAGCGTGCAGTAGCCGGTGGACATCTCGCTCTTGTTGCCGGTGGTCAGCACCACGGAGCCGAACTTGTTGGACAGGCCCATCAGCAAGGTGCCGCGGATGCGGGCCTGCAGGTTCTCTTCGGTCGTGTCCTCGGCGCGGCCCGCGAATGCCGGGGCCAGGGCAGCCTTGAAGGCCTCGAACTGGGGCGCGATGGAGATTTCGTCATAGCGCACGCCCACACGCTCGGCCATGTCGCGCGCATCGATCCAGCTGATGTCCGCCGTATAGGGCGAAGGCATCATCACCGTGTGCACCTTGTCCGCGCCCAGCGCATCGACCGCAATCGCCAGCACCAGGGCAGAGTCGATCCCGCCCGACAGGCCCAGCAGCGCGCCGGGGAAACGGTTCTTGCCCACGTAGTCGCGCACGGCCAGCACCAGGGCGGACCACAGCGCCGGCAGGTGCTCCACCGGTGGCTGCACATCGGCGGCCAGCGTCAATTCCTGCGCGCCGGCACGCACTTCCACCAACGGCAGCGCCTCGGCAAAGGCCGCCGCGCGTGCGGCAATGCTGCCGTCGGCGTGCACGGCAAAAGAGCTGCCATCGAAGACAATTTCATCCTGGCCACCGACCAGATGTGCGTAGACCAGGGGCAGGCCGGTCTCACGCGCACGTGCAGCCAGCGTGGCTTCACGTTCGGCCTGCTTGCCCTCATGAAAGGGCGAAGCATTGATCACGGCCAGCAATTGCGCACCCGCCGCGGCAGCCGCGCTTGCCGGCCCGGGATGCCAGGCGTCCTCGCAGATCAGCAAGCCCACGCGAACTGCCTGGACCTCGACCACGCAAGGCGACTGGCCGGCCACAAAGTAGCGCTGCTCGTCGAACACGCCGTAGTTGGGCAGGCATTGCTTGGCGTAGCTGCATTCCACGCGCCCGTCGCGCAGCACGCTGGCTGCATTGCGCAACGCGCCACCAGCGCCGGGGTCGCGCCAGGGATGGCCCAGCACCAGCGCCAGGCCCGGCCATTGCGCGGTCTCCAGCGCCAGCTGCTGCACGGCCTGATCGCAGGCGTCCAGAAAGGCGGGACGCAGATAGAGGTCTTCGGCCGCATAGCCGCACAGGGCAAGCTCGGGAGTCAGCAGCAAGCGCGCTCCCGTGGCATAAGCTTCACGGGCTGCGGCAATGATTTTCTGGACATTGCCGGGCAGATCGCCCACGACAAAGTTGAGCTGGGCAGTGCAGATGGAGAGCGTCATGGAATGCAATGGAGCCAACAGGGCCGACAAGGCCACCCCACAGCGCAAGGCGGCAGCGCGCGTCACACGGGCCTGCAAGGAATGGCATGGCTGAAACCGCAATTATCACCCGCGTGCTGGACAGCGTGCAGCAGCTCGATGCCCAGGCCTGGAATGCGCTGCTGGCATCGCAGGCTGCGCCCACCCCCTTCATGCGCCACGAGTACCTGAGCGCGCTGGAATCCAGCGGCAGCGCCGTGCCGCAAACCGGCTGGGCCGCCCGCGTGGTCACGCTCTGGCAGGGCGGCGAGCTGGTCGCCGCCTGCCCGGTCTACGCCAAGGCGCATTCCTATGGCGAGTACGTGTTCGACTTTGCCTGGGCGCGTGCCTACGCCCAGCATGGGCTGGATTACTACCCCAAGGGCGTGCTCGCCGTGCCTTTCACGCCTGTGCCGGGCAGCCGGCTGCTGGCACGCACGCCGCTGCTGCGTGCGGCCCTGGTGCGCGCCGTGCGCGAATGGGCCCAGGCGCAGAAGCTGTCTTCCCTGCATTTGCTGTTCAGCGATGCCGAGGATCTGGCAGCCTGCGACGCCGACGGCTGGATGCAGCGCAGCACCGTGCAGTTCCACTGGAGCAACCAGAACGCCGGGGGTGCGGGCCACCGGGACTTCGACCACTTTCTTTCCACGCTGAACCAGGAAAAGCGCAAGAAGATTCGCCAGGAACGGCGCAAGGTGCACGAGGCCGGCGTGCGCTTTCGAGCAGTGCACGGCCCCGACATGAGCGCCCAGGACTGGGCCTTCTTCTACCGCTGCCACGAACGCACCTATCTGGAACACGGCAACGCCCCGTACCTCCAGCCGGCCTTCTTCGAGGCCATGGCGCACCAGATGCCCGAGAACTGGCTGATGTTCGTCGCCGAGCGCGACGGCCAACCCATGGCCTGCAGCCTGATCGCACTCGATGCGGCAGCCGCACGGCTTTCGGCCGGCAGTTGCGACCGCGACACGCCGCAGATCCCGCACATCCCGCAGGGCACGGCCTACGGCCGCTACTGGGGCGCGCTGGAGCGCGTGGACTGCCTGCATTTCGAGGCCTGCTACTACCAGCCTATCGCCTGGTGCATAGAACGCGGGATTGCGCACTTCGAGGGAGGCGCCCAGGGCGAACACAAGATGGCGCGGGCGCTGCTGCCCGTGGTGACGCCCAGCGCCCACTGGATTGCCCACCCGTCCTTCGCCGACGCCATCTCGCGCTTTCTGGACCGCGAGGGCGAAGGCATGGCCGGCTACCTGCAGGAGCTGCAGGCGCACAGCCCGCTGCGCCAGGACTGAGGCTCAGAAGGTTTCCCAGTCGTCATCGCCCTGACCGGGCTGGCGCGGAGCCGGCTTGCCTGTTGCTGCGGGCCCAGGGCGTGGCTGGATGGGAGGCGTGGCATCGCGCTCAAGCCGGCGGGCCAGTGTCTCGCCACCCGCTGCAGCACCGCCGCCCCCCAAGGCCGCAGGCCGTGCGGGGCTGGCCGGCGGGTTCGGCCGGACAGGCTGCGCTGCGGCGCGTGGCGCGGCGCTGGCCTGCGCCACCATCCTGTTGGGCACATGCGCATGGCTGTCCATGGCACCGCGCGGCAGCTGGAACACGGCCACGGCCTCGACCAGGTCCTGCGCCTGCTTGCGCAGCGAGGCAGCGGCGGCCGCGCTTTCCTCGACCAGGGCAGCGTTTTGCTGCGTGGTCTGGTCCATTTGCGTGACGGCTTCGCTGACCTGGGCGACGCCGGAGCTCTGCTCGGTACTGGCCGCGCTAATCTCGCCCATGATGTCGGTGACCTGGCCGATGGCAGCCACCACTTCGGTCATGGTCGTGCCTGCGCGGTCCACCAGTTGCGAGCCCTGCTCCACACGCTCCACGCTGGCCGTGATCAGCGCCTTGATTTCCTTGGCCGCCTCGGCGCTGCGCTGCGCCAGCGAGCGCACCTCGCCCGCAACCACGGCAAAGCCCCGGCCCTGCTCACCGGCACGCGCAGCCTCCACCGCGGCATTGAGCGCGAGGATGTTGGTCTGAAAGGCAATGCCGTCGATCACGCCGATGATGTCGCCGATGCGCCGGCTGCTGTCATTGATGCCCTTCATGGTTTCCACGGCCTCGGCCACCACGTCGCCGCCGCGGCGCGCAACGCTCGATGCATTGAGCGCCAGCTGATTGGCCTGGCGTGCGTTGTCGGCGTTCTGGCGCACGGTGGAGCCCAGCTCTTCCATGGATGCCGCCGTCTGCTCCAGCGCGCTGGCCTGCTCTTCCGTGCGACTGGACAGGTCGGCATTGCCGGAGGCAATCTGCGCACTGGCCGAGGCCACGCCTTCGGCGTTCTGGCGCACGCTGCGCACGGTCTGCACCAGGCTCGATTGCATGCGCTGCAGCGCGCCCAGCAGCAGGCCGGTTTCGTCATGGCGGTCGATGTGAATGGTCCCGCCCAGATCGCCATTGGCCACGCGGTCTGCGGCATCGACCGCATGGGCCAGCGGCGTGCGGATGGAGCGCGTCAGCCACAGCCCGGCCAGCACGGCCAGCAGCACGGCGGCCAGCGCCGCCACGCTGAGGACGACGACCGAGCGCCCATAGACAGCCTCGGCATTGCGGCTTTCCTGCACGGCCGCATCGCTGTTGAGCTTGACCAGCAGATCCAGCGTGTTCGACGAATCGTTGTAGAGCTTCAGCGACTCGCCGCCCAGCACGGCCTGGGCCTTTTCCTTTTCGCCCTGGCGTGACAGCGCCAGCACCTGCTGGCTCAGTTGCTGGTAGCGCTCGCGTTCCTGGAGCAGTTGGGCGTAGAGCCTTCGCTCTTCGTCGGAAGACAGCAGCGGCTCGTAGGCCTTCTTGCGCTCGGCCAGGCGGCGCTGCAGTTGCTCCAGCTGCTTTTCCGAATCGGTCTTGTAGGCGACATCATCATTGTTGACGTGCCGCACCTCCAGCAAGCGGGTACGCACGACATCGGTGCCTATCTGGTTGATCACTTCCACGCTGGGCATGGCATTGCCGGTGATGACTTCCATGCTGGTGCGCATGGAGCGCAGTTGCACCAGGGCCGCGGCCACCACGGCCAGCAGCAGCAGCACCAGCAGGCCGAAGGTGCCCAGCATGCGCGTTGAAATCTTGAGGTTTTTCACATTCATCTCTCTTGTAGAGGTCCCGTCATCTTGTTGCGTCTTGCTCTGTCTCGCGCCATGGGCAGGCTATCAGCCAGGCCCGGCGCGAACCTTGCAGAAACAGGCCAGCCGCACCGGCCGATGGCAGCTGGCAGGCAAGGCTTGGAGAGGGGGAGGACGGGACCCCGCGGGAGCGCGGTCTGCTGGATGGCCGATGGCCGCCAGGCCAGGCGGCCATGAGAACAAGGTAATCATGGGATATCCCTTCGTTCCGAGCGAACGAGGCCAGGAGCGGCCGTTCCTCAATCTGTAAGAATAGGACTACATCTATTTACATTCTGCCAGTATCCAAGCATTGTTCAGGACAAGTTCAGGTACTTGCAGTAGGCAGAAACCTTCACTGGAGGATTTGCGCCACAGCCTCCTGCCACCCGGCGTGCGCAAGCTCAACGCAGCACGCAAAAAGAAAGCGGCCCCATGCAGGGCATGGGGCCGCCAGAGGATGGGGCACAGCTGCGGGCAAGGCCTCAGAACGCGGCCCACTCCTCGTCGTCGGCGGTCGCGGTCCTGCTGACCTGGGCTGGCGTGGCAGTTTTCGCTGGCCGGGCTGCGATGGGCGCCAGGACCGGCGGTGATGCCAAAGGGGCGGCCGCCGTTGCGCGCGGCACCGCCACGGCCGCCTTGGCGGTCTCAGCCACCTCGGGGACCGCTGTCGAGTCTCCCGGCGCCGTGCGAAACACCGATACCGATGCCACCATGGCCCGCGCCTGCTGCTGCAGCGACTGGGCAGCGGCCGCACTTTGCTCGACCAGGGCGGCGTTCTGCTGGGTGGCCTGGTCCATTTGCGTGATGGCATCGCCCACCTGGGCCACGCCCGCGCTCTGCTCGCTGCTGGCGGCGCTGATCTCGCCCATGATGTCGGTCACGCGCCGGATGGCGGCGACGATTTCGGACATGGTCTCGCCGGCCTTGTCCACCAGCTGCGTGCCCTGCTCCACACGCTGCTCGCTGGCCTGGATCAAGGCCTTGATCTCCTTGGCCGCCTCGGCACTGCGCTGGGCCAGCGTGCGCACCTCGCCGGCCACCACGGCAAAGCCCCGGCCCTGCTCGCCAGCGCGGGCCGCCTCCACGGCGGCGTTCAGCGCCAGGATATTGGTCTGGAAGGCAATGCCGTCGATCACGCCGATGATGTCGGCGATCTGGCGGCTGCTGTCGTTGATGCCCTTCATGGTGTCCACCACCTGGGCCACAACCTCGCCGCCACGCGCGGCAATGCCCGAGGCGGAGGCAGCCATCTGGTTGGCCTGGCGCGCGTTGTCCGCGTTCTGGCGCACGGTGGCGCCCAACTGCTCCATGGAGGCTGCGGTTTCTTCCAGAGCACTGGCCTGGCTTTCGGTGCGCGCCGACAGGTCCGCATTGCCCTGGGCGATCTCGCCAGCGGCCAGCGCCACGCCGTGCGCATTGCCGCGCACATCGCCCACCAGCTCGGCGAGCTTGCGGCGCATGTCCTCCTGTGCGTTGATGAGCTGGCCCATTTCATCCCGGCGCCGGCTGGTGACCGGCTTTTCCAGATGGCCGGCCGCCACATTGCGCGCCACGGCCACGGCCTGGGCCACCGGGCCGGTGACAGCACGCGTGATGGCCCAGCCCACCAGGGCCGCAATCGCCACCACCGCGGTCAGCGTGCCCAGCACCCAGATGCGGGCCAGGTCAAAGCCTGCCTGCGCCTGCTGCCGCGCCTGCTCGCCCGCCTCGCGCTGCAGGGTCAGCAGGCGGCCGGCGCTTTCGGCCAGCTTGCCGAACTGCGCCTCGGACTCGCCGGCGAACATCAACCCCATCTCGTCGGCCATGAAGGCCTGCTCCTCGGTGGTGGAATAGTTGCCGGCGCGCGCACGCTCCAGCAATCGCGCATGCATGGCCAGGAACTGTTGCTTGAAGCCGAGGTAGTCGTCGAAGGCCGCGCGCAGGGCCTGCTGGTCGATCAGCGAACGCAGGGCCGTCTCATGCTCGCCAATGGTCTGCAGCCGGTCCTGCACCTGCTTGGCAAAGCCATCGACCTCGGCCAGGCTGCGCGCGGAGGCAATGCCGGCCTCGTGGCGGCGCAGGCGGTTGTATTCGGATCGCATGGCGCCCGCATGGAACATGCTGGGCAGGGCCACATCCGACAAATGCAATGCGTTGCGGTGCATCTGCGCCAGTTGCAACCAGGCTACCGCCCCCAGAACCGCCGAGAACAGGACCATGACGAGGAATCCCATGCCCAGCTTCGTGCCCATGCGCCAATCTGCCACCTTCATTTGCTCGCTCCCGGGCCGATGTCCCCATCAGCGCCTGATTGATCTGTCCAAACCCTGATCCATGACAAAACAAAAAACGCACCCGGCGCCTAGGCACCGGGTGCGTTTCAAATTGTATCAACTGCGAAGCGGGCATTTACCTCAGCGCAGTTGAGACTCCCTCGACGGGAGTGAAAGGGATCAGCCCTTGTAGTTGGCGATGCCGTCCACGACTTCCTTCTTGGCCTCGTCCACGCCCTTCCAGCCCAGAACCTTGACCCACTTGCCCTTTTCCAGGTCCTTGTAGTGCTCGAAGAAATGCTGGATCTGCTTGAGGGTGATCTCGTGGATGTCTTCCAGCGTGTTGATCTTGTCGTAGGCGGGCAGCAGCTTTTGCGTGGGCACGGCCAGGACCTTGCCATCCACGCCGGACTCGTCTTCCATGAGCAGGATGCCGATGGGGCGGCAGGCCACGACCACGCCCGGGGGCAGCGGGAAGGGCGTCATCACCAGCACGTCCACCGGATCGCCGTCGCCGGACAGCGTCTGGGGCACATAGCCGTAGTTGGCCGGGTAGTGCATGGCCGTGCCCATGAAGCGGTCCACGAAGACGGCGCCGCTTTCCTTGTCCACTTCGTACTTGATGGGATCGGAGTTGGCCGAGATCTCGATCACGACGTTGAAGGATTCAGGAGCGTTCTTGCCCGGTGTGACTTTGTCGAAAGACATGATGGATAAGCAGAGTTGAAACGAAAGAGCCCCCGCAGGGGATAGCAGCGTGATTTTAGGCGCAGGCACACGCCCCCACGGATGGCTCCGCAGGAACGCCCGCCATGCTAAGGGCGCAAGCCTGCGCCAAGCTTGCAGCGCCCGGTCTCAGGCGTGTGCCCCGCCCGCGCGCCGGCGCACGGGGCCGCTGCGCTGCTCCACCGCATGCTGCACTTCGCGGCGCAGGCCCAGTGCAAAGCCCAGCTCGGCCAGCACGAACAGGGGTCCGATGACCAGGCCCAGGATGTCGTCCAGGAAGGCTGGCTTGCGGCCCTCGTAGTAGTGGCCCACGAACTGGATCACCCAGCCCACGGCAAAGATGCCCAGCCCCCATCCCAGCCAAGCCCCCAACGGCAGCATGGCGATGGGCTGTGCCAAGGCCAGCATCAGGGCAAGCACCACAGCCATGGCAATGCCGTAGCGCAGGTCCAGCAAACAGTAATAGATGCCTGCCGCCAGCGCCGCCAGCAAGGCCAGGCTCAGCGGCAGGGCAGGCAGGCCGTCGCCCAATGGCATCGCCCATTGCAGACGTGCCAGCAGGATCACCACGGCCCACATGATCAGCGGCACGCCAAAGAAGTGCGTGAGGATGTTGCGTGGATCACGGTGATAGTCCGCGTACTGGGACAGTTGGTCGATGAGGGTTTTCATAGGCTGCACCGGCAGTGGATGTTGCGCAACCATGGTGGTGTCATCAAGGATTGGCGTCTGTCATGGATCCGACACAAGCCTCATCGCACACCTCGGGCTTACCCGCACCGGCAGCTCCGGCAGCCACGGCAACTGCCGCCGCCACGCGCGGCGTACGGCGCCGCGCAGTGGCCGGTCCGCCGGGCATGGCCGATCTCTGGGCCACCGTCGAGGCAGGCCGCTGGTTCCACGCCCTGCCGCCAGAGCTGGCCGCGCAGCTCAAGGCACTGGCCCAGCCCCGCACGCTGGCCGCAGGCGACTGGCTGTTTCGCCGGGGCGACCCGCCCTGCGGCCTGTACGCGGTGGCGCGTGGCGCCCTCAGCATCTCGGGCACGGCCGCCTGCGGCGAGCAGGCCCGCACGGCGCTGCTGGCCCTGGTGGAGCCGCCGATGTGGCTGGGAGAGATTGCCCTGTTCGATGGCGCACAACGCACGCACGATGCCCAGGCCGCCACGGCCTGCATCGTGCTTCACGTGCCCCAGGCACCGCTGATGGAGTGGCTGGCCGCCCACCCCGGACACTGGCAAGCGCTGGCGTTGCTGCTGACGGACAAGCTGCGCGTGTGCCTGGTGGCGCTGGAAGAGCACACGCTGCTGCCGGCCCCCCAGCGCCTGGCGCGGCGCCTGGTGCGCATGGCCGAAGGCTTTGACCAGTGGCAGCCCGACGGCCAGGGCCGCCAGCGTTGGCGGCGCGAGCTGGATGTATCCCAGGAGCAGCTGGCGCGCATGCTGGGCCTGTCACGCCAGACCACCAACCAGATCCTGCAGGAGCTGCAACTGGCCGGCTGCCTGCAGTTGCGGCGCGGCAAGATGGAGGTGCTGGACCGCCAAGGCCTGCGCGACGCGGGCTGGCCTGCGCAGTAGGCAGGCGCGCTGCAACGCCCGGGACTGGACAAGCGTCCCGGGCGCCCCACAATCGGGCTCCATGCAATACCACCACATCGGCAATGCGTCCGTGCCTACGGAATCGGGACGCACGATCCCCGTGCTGGACCCGTCGGACGGGCAGGCTTTCGACGAGCTCCAACGCGGCTCGCCCCAGGACATCGACCTGGCCGTGCGCTCTGCGCGCGAATGCCAGGACAGCGTCTGGAGCAAGCTCTCGGCCGCCGAACGCGGGCGCCTGCTGATGCGCCTGTCGGGCAGCGTGCTGCAGCATGCCGATGAACTCACGGCCATCGAGCAGCGCGACTGCGGCAAGCCCACGCGCCAGGCCCGCGCCGATGCGCTGGCGCTGGCACGCTACTTCGAGTTCTATGCAGGCGCCTGCGACAAGCTGCACGGCGAGACCCTGCCCTACCAGCAAGGCTACAGCGCCCTGACCTGGCGCGAACCCCACGGAGTGACCGGCCATATCGTCCCCTGGAACTACCCCATGCAAATCCTGGGCCGCAGCGTGGGCGCGGCGCTGGCCGCGGGCAATACCTGCGTGGTCAAGCCCTCGGAAGACGCCTGCCTGTCCGTGCTGCGCGTGGCGCGGCTGGCCACCGAGGTCGGCTTTCCGGCAGGCGCCTTCAACGTGGTCACCGGCCTGGGGCACGAGGTGGGCGAGGCCCTGGCGCGCCATCCAGGAGTGGACCACCTGAGCTTCACGGGCAGCCCCGGCGTGGGCACGCTGATCCAGCAGGCTGCGGCCGAACGGCACTGCCCCGTCACGCTGGAGCTGGGCGGCAAGAGTCCGCAGATCGTGTTCGCGGATGCGGACCTGGACGCCGCCGTGCCGGCCATCGTCAACGCCATCGTGCAGAACGCCGGCCAGACCTGCTCGGCAGGCTCGCGCGTGCTGATCGACTCGCTGATCTACGAGCCGCTGCTCGAACGCCTGGGCCAGGCCTTCGAGGCGCTGCGCGTGGGTCCGGCCGCCATGGACCTGGACCTGGGTCCGCTGATCCGCGCCAGCCAGCAGCAGCGTGTCTGGGATTTCCTGTCCGACGCCCAGGTGGCAGGCATTGCCGTGGTGGCGCAGGGCCAGATCGTGGAGCATGCGCCCGACAGCGGCTTCTACCAGGCGCCCACCCTGCTGCGCGACGTGCCACCCGAGCACCGGCTGGCGCAGGAAGAGATCTTCGGCCCCGTGCTCTGCGCCATGCCCTTCCATGACGAGGACCATGCCGTGCAACTGGCCAACGGCACGGCCTACGGCCTGGTGGCCGGCCTGTGGACCCGTGACGGCGCGCGCCAGCTGCGCCTGGCGCGGCGCCTGCGCTGCGGCCAGGTCTTCGTCAACAACTACGGGGCGGGTGGCGGCGTGGAGCTGCCCTTCGGCGGCGTCAAGTCCAGCGGCCATGGCCGCGAAAAGGGCTTCGAGGCGCTCTATGGCTTCACCACGCTGAAGACCGTCGCCATACGGCATGGCTGATCCTGGCGCATGACGGAAAATCGCAAGGTGCCCGGCGCCAGCCGGCCGCACGCGACAGAAAGAAGAATTCCCCATGCCCTTGTCTCCCGTTCCCGACCGCACGCCCCAGCATGAACGCGACGTGCGCTACCGCAGCTACGCCCGCGCCGATGGCCTCTGGGACATCGAAGGCGAGCTGCGCGACAGCAAGACCCATGACATCGAACTGAGCGGCGGCCGCCACATGCCGGCCGGCACGGCCATACACCACATGTGGATACGCACCACGGTCGATGCCCGCCTGGCGGTGCAGGCCATCGAGGTCGTCATGGACTCCCATCCGCTGGGCCACTGCCCCGAGGCCACGCGGGCCCTGCAGAAAATGGTCGGCTGCAGCATGGCGCGCGGATGGCGCAAGGCCATCAACGAGAACCTGGGCGGCGTGGCCAGCTGCACGCATCTGCGCGAGCTGCTGTTCAACATGGCCACGGCCGCCTTCCAGTCCGTGCCCGGCGTCTTTGGCGATGCCGACCCCAGCCAGCCGCCACGCCACCTGGGCCAGTGCCTGGGCTGGGACTTCAATGGCCCCGGCGTGGCGCGCTACTACCCGCAGTTCGTGGGCTGGCAGCCCGGCACAGGCGGCGTGGCCCCGACCCCGGCGACCACAGCCACCACCGAAACCCAGGGGGCCTGACCCCCGACCGAGGAGCAAAGCCCGATGCGTGTCCAGGACAAATCCATCATCGTCACAGGCGCCGGCAGCGGCATAGGAGCCGGCATCGCCATGCGGCTGGCCGCCGAAGGCGCGCATATCGTCGTCAACGACATCGACCGCGAGGCCGGCACGCGCGTGGCACAGGCCATCAACGCCGTGGGCGGCTGCGCGCTCTATGTGCAGGCGGACATGACGCAGGGCGAACAGGTCAAGGCCCTGGTGGCCGCCACGCTGCAGGCCCACGGCCGGCTCGATGTCTTCGTCAACAACGCGGGCTGGACGCACCGCAACCGTCCCATGCTCGAAGTCAGCGAGGCCGAGTTCGACCGGGTCTATGCCATCAACGTCAAGAGCATTTATCTCTCGGCCATCCACGGCGTGCCGGCCATGCGCGCCAATCCGCCGATGGCCGATGGCCGCCCCGGCGGCGGCAGCTTCATCAACATCGCCTCCACGGCAGGCCTGCGCCCGCGCCCGGGGCTGACCTGGTACAACGGCTCCAAGGGCGCCGTCATCGTGACCAGCAAGTCCATGGCCGCGGAACTGGGCCCGGAGAACATCCGCGTCAACTGCATCAACCCCGTCTTCAACCCCGACACCGGCCTGGCCGCCGAGTTTGCCGGCGGCCCCGTGGACGAGGAGCGCCGCGCGCGCTTTCGGGCGACGATTCCGCTGGGCCGCTTTTCCACGGCGCTGGACGTGGCCAATGCCGCGCTGTATCTGGCCAGCGACGAGGCGGCCTTCATCAGCGGCACCTGCATCGAGGTGGACGGAGCGCGCTGCGTCTAGACGCAGATCAAGATCTGCAGGCTTGCGCAGAGCCTGGACATAGGCATTCGGGCAAAATCGCGGGCATGGCAGAACGAGTGATCCCCCTGGTCGACGAGCGCGCCCCCACGCGCCCGGCCACCGTGCCAAGACTGCTGCAGGCGCCCACCGGCGATCTGCGTGACAGGCTTGGCCGGCCGCTGCGCGACCTGCGCATCAGCATCACCGACCGCTGCAACTTCCGCTGCAGCTACTGCATGCCCAAGGAAGTCTTCGACAAGAACTACCGCTACCTGCCGCACGGCTCGCTGCTGAGCTTCGAGGAGATCACGCGCACGGCCCGCCTGTTCGTGCAGCATGGCGTGCGCAAGATCCGCCTGACCGGCGGCGAGCCGCTGCTGCGCAAGAACGTGGAAACGCTGGTGGAGCAGCTGTCTGCACTGCGCACGCCCGATGGCCATCCGCTGGACCTGACGCTGACCACCAACGGCTCGCTGCTGGCGCGCAAGGCCCGGGCGCTCAAGGCGGCCGGCCTGAACCGCGTCACCGTCAGCCTGGACGGGCTGGACGACGCGGTGTTCCGCAGCATGAACGACGTGGACTTCCCGGTCTCCGACGTGCTGGCCGGCATCGAGGCGGCCCAGGCGGCAGGCCTGGGCAACATCAAGGTCAACATGGTGGTCAAGCGCGGCACCAACGAGGACCAGATCCTGCCCATGGCGCGCCACTTCCAGGGCACGGGCGTGACCTTGCGCTTCATCGAATACATGGACGTGGGCGCGACCAACGGCTGGCGCATGAACGAGGTCCTGCCCTCCGACGAAGTCATCGCCCGGCTGCGCGCCGAGCTGCCCCTGGTGCCGCTGCAGGCCAGCAGCCTGGGCGAGACCGCCGTGCGCTGGGGATATGCCGATGCGCAGGGCCTGTACGATCCCTCGCTGGGCGAGGTCGGCGTGATCAGCAGCGTCACCCACGCCTTTTGCGGCGACTGCAACCGTGCGCGCCTGTCCACCGAGGGCCGGCTGTACCTGTGCCTGTTCGCCTCCGAAGGCTGGGACCTGCGCAGCCTGCTGCGCAGCGGCGCCAGCGACGAGGAAGTGGCAGCCGCGCTGGCCCCCATCTGGCAGCAGCGCACCGACCGCTATTCCGAACTGCGCGCCAGCCTGCCGTCCAGCACGGACACGCAGCGCAGGCGCATAGAGATGAGCTACATCGGCGGCTGAGCCCGCGCGTCGCGCGGGGCTCCCTTTCCCCTTCCCCTCGGTTTCTCCATCACAAGCCACACATGCCCGTTTCCTCCCTGCCCGACACCCTGCCCTTGAGCGACATCACGGGCTGCGTGCTGGCAGGCGGGCGCGGCATGCGCATGGGCGGCATCGACAAGGGCCTGCAGCCCTTTCTGGGCCAGCCGCTGGCAGCCCATGCGCTGGACCGCCTTGCGCCCCAGGTCGGGCATCTGATGCTCAACGCCAATCGCCATGCCGAGGCCTATGCGCAACTGGGCGCCCCCTATGGCGCCCCGGTCTGGCCCGATGCCGAACCCGACTACCCCGGCCCGCTGGCCGGCTTTCTGAGCGGCCTCACCCATTGCCAGACACCCTGGCTGGTCTGCGTGCCCTGCGACACGCCGCTGTTCCCCCAGGACCTTGTACAGCGGCTCGCGCAGGCTGCGCTGGCGCAGCAGCCTGCGGCCGACATCGTCGTCGCCCATGGCTGGGAACGCTCGCTTGATACAGATCAATCCAGGCTGCGGGCCCAGCCCGTGTTCTGCCTGATGCGGTCATCGCTGCGTGATAGCCTGCAGTCCTTCATACGTTCGGGCGGCCGCAAGATCGATGCCTGGACGGGCCAGCACCGCTGCGCCACCGCCCTCTTCGATCGCGCGGACGACAGCCCGCTGGCCTTTGCCAACGCCAACACGCAGCAGGAGCTGCAGGCCCTGGCGCAGGCCCTGGCCTGTGTGCCCGTGACGCCGCCGTGACCGGCCTTGCCCCACCGGATTCCGTTCTGATGACCGCCACCTTCCAGCCCGCCTCCGCCCCCATCGCCTCCGCCCAGGACCTGAGCGTTGATCAGGCACTGTCCCAGCTGGCCAGCCTGCTGCAGCCCCTGGGCCCGGTGGCGGATGTGGAAACACTGGCGCTGGCCGACGCGCTGGACCGCATGCTGGCCGAAGACATCGTCTCCCCCATCGACGTGCCCGCACATGACAACGCCGCCATGGATGGCTATGCCTTCGACGGCAGCCAGCTGCAGGCCGGCGCCCCGCTGGTGCTGCGCGTGGTCGGCCAGGCCCTGGCCGGCAAGCCCTGGCATGGCACGGTGCGGGCGGGCGAGTGCATCAAGATCATGACGGGCGCCGTGCTGCCGCCCGGTCTGGACACGGTGATCGCGCACGAACGCACCGAGCCCGCCGATGCGGCCTCGCCCGACCATGTACGCATCCCCGCCGGCAGCGTGCGCACCGGAGACAACCGCCGCAGGCGCGGCGAGGATCTGAGCCAGGGCTGCGTGGCGCTGGCGGCGGGCCAGCGCCTGCATCCGGCGGCCCTGGGCCTGATCGCCAGCCTGGGCCAGTCTCAGGTGCATGTTCGCAGGCGGCTGCGCGTGGCCTATTTCTCCACGGGCGATGAAATCCTGCACCCCGGCACGGCGCTGCGCGAAGGGGCGGTCTACGACAGCAACCGCTTCAGCCTCATCGGCCTGCTGCAGCGCATGGGCGTCAAGGTGCTGGACCTGGGCGTGGTGGCCGACCAGCCCGAAGCCTTGCAGGAGCGCCTGCGCGAAGCCGCCTCCCTGGCCGACGTGGTGCTGACCAGCGGCGGCATCAGTGCGGGCGAGGCCGACCATACGCGCGCCATGCTGCAACGCATGGGCAGCGTTCATTTCTGGCGACTGGCCATGCGGCCCGGCCGGCCGCTGGCCGTGGGCCTGTTGCAACCCGATGCGGGCACGCCATTTGCCGCCAGCCGGCCACCGGCACGCACCACGGTACTGATCGGCCTGCCCGGCAATCCCGTGGCTGCCATGGTGAGCTTTCTGGTCTTTGTACGGCCGGCGCTGCTGCAGCTCATGGGCGCCGCCGCCGTGGACGGTGAATCGGCCGCCCTGCCCCAGGCTGTGGCTGCGCAGGCCCTGTCCAAGCGGCCCGGCCGCACCGAGTACCAGCGCGGCATTCTGTCCAAGGGCGCCGATGGCCGCTGCATGGTGCGCACCACGGGGCCGCAGGGCTCGGGCGTACTCAGTTCCATGGCCGAGGCCGACTGCCTCATCGTGCTCGAACATGAGCGCGCTGCCGTGCAAGCCGGCGAAACCGTGTCCATCCTGCCGCTGCAGGCCTTTCCCTGACAGGAGATTGCCCCATGCCCTTCCAGTCCAAGCACCTGACCGACGCCCCCGATCGCAGCACCGTCGATACGCTGCCCGGCGCTACCTTGCTGGAGTTCGGCACCGCCTGGTGCGGCCACTGCCAGCGCGCGCAACCGCTGATTGCCCAGGCGCTGGATGCCGCCCCGCAGGTGGCCCACATCAAGGTGGAAGACGGCCCCGGCAGGGCCCTGGGACGCAGCTACCGCGTCAAGCTCTGGCCCACCCTGGTCTTTCTGCGTGACGGGCAGGAGGTGCAAAGGCTGGTGCGGCCCCAGCAGGCCCGCGAGATCGAGGACGCGCTGGCCCGCATCACCGCCCAACCCTGACACTTGCGGCGCAGCCGCTGCCTGTGTATCGCCGACAATGGCCCGCATGCCGTCCCAAAAGAAGCCTGCCGATTCCGCGCCCAAGAAGCCCCGCCGCAACAGCGGCCGCCCGCTGGCTGACGATGCCGTCGGCCGGGACATCATCCTGCAGACCACGGTCAACCTGCTCAAGACCCGCACGCCGGAGCAACTGAGCATTCTGGAAATCGCGGCGGCGGCCGGCGTCACGCGAGCGCTGGTGCGCTACTACTTCAGCAGCCTCAAGGGACTGCTGCAGGAAGTGACGGAGTCCCTGATGCGCGAGTTGCAAAACCGCATGGAAGTGGCGCTCAGGACGCAGGGCACGGTGGAAGAGCGCGTCTACCAGCGCCTGCTGCTGCGGCTGGATTTCATGCGCGAGCACCCGCAGTTCGAGCGGCTGGCGCTGTCCGAGATCTACCACTATGAAAGCGAAGAAGAGCCTCCGCCCTCGGGCACGCCGCTGCAGCGCATCACGCGGCGCGGGCTGGAGCTGACCTCGACCATGCTGATGGACGGAGCGCAGGCCAGCCACCCGGCACAGGTGGACCCGCGCTTCATCCACCTGGCCATCCTCAGCATTTCGGCCTTCCTGCCCACGGCACGGCCGCTGCTGGCCGAACTGTTCGGGGAAGGGCCGCAGGCAGACCAGCAGGTCGAGCACTATCTGCGCTTCATGTCCCACCTGCTGGCCGAGCGCATCAGGCAGGATGCGCCGGCGCAAGACCACCCACCACACCCGGGCCACCACCCGGATTGACTTGCGCCGGCGCCCGCTGCTCCCTCCTTTCGTCCGGTGCGCTGCCCTCAGTCGGACTGTATGCCCAGCTCCTTGACCAGCCGCCCGAAGCGCTCGAAGTCGCTGGCATTGGTCTTGCCCAGGCGCTGCGGCGGGCCGCCCACAGGGACGGTTCCCAGCGTGGCCATGCGTGCCACCACGTCGGGCATCTTGAGGACCTCGTTCAGGTGCGTATTCAGCAGCCTGACCACGTCGGCAGGCATGTTCCTGGGGCCGAACAGGCCATACCAGGCCGTCAGCTCCACGTCCTTGTAGCCCAGCTCGGCCAGCGTGGGCACGTCGGGCGCCAGCGGCGAGCGCTGGGCGTCGGCCACGGCCAGCGCCACGAGCTTGCCGCCGGGCAGGTAGGGCGCGATGGAGCCCAGCGTGCTGTAGGTGAAGGGCACATGGCCGCCCACCACGTCCGTGACCGCAGGCGCCACCCCCTTGTAGGGGATGGACTCGAAGCGGGCGCCCGTGGCGCGCCGGACCATCTCGCCCAGAAAGTGCATGGGCGAGCCATTGCCCGGGGTGGCGTAGCCCAGCGAACGGCCCTGGCTCGCGGATACGGCCTCCTTGAGCGTGCGCACGCCCGCGCCGGGTCCGGCGACAAGGAACAGCGATGTGGAGCCGACCTCGATCACGGGCGTGAATCCGTTGAGCACGTCATATCCGTGGCCTGCGCCCAGCTTGAGCACCAGCTGGGCCATGGCAAAGGTATTGGGCGCCAGCAGCAGCGTATAGCCATCGGCCGGCGCCTTGGCCACATAGCTGCTGCCGATGGTGCCGCTGGCGCCTGCGCGGTTGTCCACAAGCACCGACTGTCCGATGCGGGCCGACAGCTTCTCGCCCAGCAGGCGCGCCAGCGCATCGGTGTCACCGCCTGCGGGATAGGCCACGACGATGGTGACGGGCTTGTGGGGATAGGCCTGCGCCTGGGCAGGACCGGCCAGCAGGGCCATGGCCAGGGCCATGCCTAGGGCAAGCGTTTTGCGTTTCGCTTTCATGGGGTGGGCTTTCATCGTGGGTTTTGTCATTTTCAGCAAAGGCCGGGGCCGGGCTCACGCCTGGCGTATCGCCACACGGTGCATCCGCCGCGCTGCGGGGTGGTAGTCGTTGACCGCGTAATGCTGCGTGGCCAGGTTGTCCCAGATGGCCACCGAGCCCTTGCGCCAGCGAAAGCGCACCTGCCACTCAGGCACCTTGGCCAGGCCGCTGAGCATGGCGATCAGCGCCGCGCTCTCGTCGCTGGTGACGCCCTCGATGTGCGTGGTGTAGAGCGAGTTCACAAAGGCCACGGGCAGGCAGGTCACCGGGTGCACCAGGACCACGGGCTGCTCCAGCGGCGGATGCTTGAGGCGCGTGGCCCGATAGGCCTCGCCCGAGGGATCGCGGCGCATCAGGCTTTGCCTCAGGGCCGGCGCCTCCCAGTTGTGGGTGGCGCGCAGCGTGCGCAGATAGGCCTGCAGCTCGGGCGCCAGCGAGGCGAAGGCCGTGGTCATGCTGGCCCACATGGTGTCGCCGCCCGTGGGCGGCACGTCCACGGCGTAGAGGCAGGCACCGGCGGGCGGCTTGGTCTGCCAGGTCAGGTCGGCATGCCAGATGTCGGTGCCGGTGCGCGTGCCCTGGCTGATCAGCAGCTCGACATGGGGATCGTCCGGGTGCGAGGGAAAGGTGGAGGACACGGGCTCGACCTTGCCGAACACCTGGGCCACGCGCACCTGCTGCGCAGGGTCCAGCGTCTGGTCGCGGAAGAAGATGACCTGGCGCTCGGCCAGCAGCTTGCGCAGCGCGTCCGCATGGTCATGCACCTGCGCCGGGTCCGAGAGATCGATGCCGTATATCTCCGATCCTATGCACGGGGTGATGTGTTCGACTTGCATGAAATTCCTTTTCTCAAGAAAAGCGGGTTGGGGGGTGATCAGGTGGACGCGATGTCCTGCGGCAGCGGCATGGAGCGGAACCGGCGGCCCGTGGCATGGAACATGGCCGTGGCCACGGCAGGCGCCGTGGGGCCCAGGGCCACTTCGCCGCAGCCCTGGGGCGGCCGGTCGCTTTCGACCAGGACCACCTCCACGCGGGGCATTTCGGACAGTTGCAGCAGCGGGTAGTCGTGGAAGTTGCTTTGCTGTACCGCGCCCTTGTCGAAGTCCAGCCGGCTCTTGAAGGTGTTGGTCAGCGCAAAGCCGATGCCGCCTTCCACATTGGCCTTGACCAGGCCCGGATTGACCACGCGGCCTGCATCAATGGCGCAGATGGCACGCTCCAGCCGCACGCGGCCTTGCACAACACGCAATTCCATGACCAGTGCGACGAAGGTCTGGAAGCTCTCGCCCCGCCCCGTGTAGACGTTGAAGGTCATGGCGCGGTGCAGGCCTGCCGGCGCGGGCTGCTCCCAGCGCGCGGCGCGCGCCGCCGCATCCAGCACGCCCAGCGCCAGCGGCTGGCCGGCCAGCAGGCGGCGCCGGTACTGGTAGTCGTCCACGCCTGCGGTGTGGGCCAGCTCGCTGATGAAGCTTTCCAGGAAGAACACGCTGGACGTGGTGCCCACGCTGCGCAGGTAGCTCAGCGGTATGGGCTGCTGCACGTCCACGGCATCCACCAGCAGGTTGGGCACGCCGTAGATCAGGTCGTAGATGGACTCGACCATAGTCTCGTCCCAGCCGCCGGCATCGGCCATCTTCTTGGGGTTGATGGCCCCGTACAGCGACTGTCCCGAGATGCGCGCATGCAGCGCGGCCGGCATGCCGTCGGCGCCGAGCACGGCGCTCAAGCGCCCCGATGCGCCGGGCCGGTAGTAGGAATGCCGTATGTCGTCCTCGCGCGAGCGGATGACCTTGACGGGCCGGCCCACGGCCTTGGATGCCGCCGCCGCATGCAGGGCGAAGTCGGGCATGTACTTGCGCCCGAAGCTGCCGCCCAGGAACGTGGTGTGCACGATCACCTTGTCTGCAGGCACGCCGCAGGCCTTGCCGAGTTCGCCACGCAGGAAGTCCTGGCCCTGGTAGGGCCCCCAGGTCTCGACCTCGCCGTCGCGCACATGCACGGTGGCGGCCAGCGGCTCCATGGTGGCGTGCGTGATGTAGGGCGAGTGGTAGTCGGCCGTGATGGTCTTGCCGGCCGCCAGCACTTCACGCGGCTTGCCCAGGCTGCGGGCAACGACGGCCTTGTCGTTCGACAAGCCTGCGACGAACTGCGCATGGATGCGCTCGCTGTCCACACCGGCCGCCGCGCCGGCGTCGAATTCGATGTCCAGCGCATCGGCAGCCTGCTTGGCAATCCAGTACGAATCGGCCACCACGACCACGGTGCTGGGCTCGGGGTCGGGCCACTGCGTGGTGCGCACGACGGCATGCACGCCGGGGCGCGCGCGCACCTCTGCCTCGTTGCGGATGCGCACGATGCGCCCCGTCACGCTGGGCGCCATGCGCACGGCGCCGATCAGCATGCCGGGCACCTCGACATCGATGCCGAACACCGCGCTGCCGTCGACCTTGGAAGGCGTATCTACACGGCGCAGGTTGCGGCCGATCAGGCCCTGCTCGGAAGCCGACTTCATGCGCGGCCGCGCGGCCAGGGGCAGCCTGGAGGCATCGGCCACGATCTCGCCATAGCCCACGCTGCGGCCCGTCGCGGGGTGCAGCACGCGGCCGGCACGCGTCATGCACTGGGAGGCACGCACACCCAGGCGGCTTGCGCCGGCGCGCAGCAGCACATCGCGCGCCTGGGCGCCGGCCAGGCGCATGCGTTCATAGAAATAGTTCATCGACATCGACGCACCCACGAACTGCTGGAACGGCATCTCGCCCGCATCGTTGCGGTAGGCGTCGCGCCCCGTGACGAAGCGCACGGTCACGCTGGCCCAGTCGGCATCCAGTTCATCGGCCAGCACCTGGGGCAGGCCTGTGTAGATACCCTGGCCGACCTCGCACTGCGAAACGCCGATCACCACCTGGCCCGAAGGCTCGATCCAGACCCAGTCGCCGATGGCTGCTGCCGCCGCCGCACCGGCTGCCGGCGGCGCGGCCTGCGCCAGCGGAATCAGCAGGCTGCCTGCAGCAGGCGCCACCAGCAGCGCAGCGGCGCTCTGGAGCAGGTGCCTGCGCCGCAGCGAGATGGCCGAATCGGCCACGCGGCCCCGTTCATTGCTTGGACGCTGCGGCATGGATGGCCTCCCGGATGCGGTGGTAGGTGGCGCAGCGGCACAGATTGGTCATGGCCTCGTCGATCTGCGCATCGGTGGGCTGCGGATGGGCCTTGAGCAGTGCGGCAGCGGCCATGACCATGCCGGACTGGCAGTAGCCGCACTGCGGCACGTCCTTGTCCATCCAGGCCTTCTGGATGGGGTGGGAGCGGTTGCTGGACAGTCCTTCGATGGTCGTGACCGCCTTGCCGCCCACCGTCGAGACGGGCAGCACGCAGGAACGCACGGGCTCGCCATCGACATGGACCGTGCAGGCCCCGCACATGCTGATGCCGCAGCCGAACTTGGTGCCCGGCAGCTTGAAGTGGTCACGCAGCACCCACAGCAAGGGGGTCTGCCCGTCGCCGTCAAAGGCCACGCTTCGGGAATTGAGGGTGAATTTCATCGTGGGGTCTCCAATGCGCCCGCATCGACCGGGCTGCATGTCTCATGCCTCTCAGAACGAGTGGTGTATGCCTGCCGCAATCACGGTCTGCGTGCGCCCGCTGGCAACGCCCACGGAATTCATCGCCGCCACGCCATCGGAGGCGCGCTGGTGCGTGACCGAGGCATGCAACTGCGTGCGCTTGGAGAAGGCGTAGCGCGCGCCCAGGTGGACCTGGTTCCACTTCGTCTGCTCGAAACGGCTGAAGGAGTAGCCGGTGTTGATGGTCACCGCCTGGCTGGTCTGCCAAGCAAGGCCCAGGTCGAGCGCGCTCATGTGGCTGGAGGCTGCGCCGTACTTGAGCGTGGAGCGCGTGAGCAGCGCGTTGAGCCGGACCGGAAGCGCATCGAGCTGGTAGCCGCCGCCGATGCCCAGCACCTGGAAGGTATCGAGCACCAGCGGCCGGCCCGCCACCAGGTCCTGGCCCAGCGCGTTCGCCAGGCCCGTGCGCCCGGCGATATCGAAGGCACGGCCACGCGCATCGGTGTAGGCCACGGCCAGATTGAGCTTGGCACTGGAATAGCTGCCCATGACGCTGTAGGTACGGTTGGCCTGCGAGCGGCCCGGCACCTCGCCAAATCCATACTGCGCGCCGAACTGCATACCGCCCATGCGCGGCGTCAGGTAGACCACGGAGTTGTCCACGGGGAACTGGCTGGACAGGCCGTCCAGGTTGCCCGGGTGGTACAGATAGAAGTTGTAGAGCTGGTAGCCATTGCCCCATTGGCTCAGCGTGCCGGCCGTGAAATCGACCTGGCGCCCCAGCCGCAGCGTGCCCAGCGAAGCGCTGTCCAGGCCCACCCAGGAAGCCCGGTTGAAGTAGCTGGTGGGCGAGATCGGCGAGCCGATGTCCGTGAGGAATCCGTTTTCCAGCTGGAACGAGGCCTTCAGGCCGCCCCCCAGGTCCTCGGAACCGCGCAGGCCCCAGAGGTCAGGCTGGGAGATGGCCGAATCCATGCGCGTCAGCCGGCTCCCGCGCACATCGCTGATCCAGGGCATGGTCAGGTCCATGCTGCCGTACAGCGTCACCGAACTCTGGGCAAGCGCCGCTCCCGCGCCGCCCAGCATCGCCAATGCGGCAATTGCTTTGTATTTCATCGCAAGGCTCTTTCATCGTGAGATGGTTTAAAAATTCCACAAGTGGCAATTTCAAACACCACGCCACGGAAGATGCCTGGCAGGGCGCACATTAATTTCCACTTATGGAAATATTAGCCGCACCCATCGAGTCCTGTGTCTGGGGTTTTCATCTACCACGTTTGAGGTAGTCCTCGGGAAGAGGAGCAAGGGACAGGCATTGCACCTGTCCCGCACAAGGCGTTCAGCGTCCCAGCGCCTGATCCACGCCCATGTTGGCCAGCGCGTCGGCGCGCTCGTTGCCGGGATCGCCCGCATGGCCCTTGACCCAGCGCCAGTCGATGCGGTGCCCGCCCCCCTGCACCAGGGCGTCCAGCCGCTGCCACAGCTCCACGTTCTTGACGGGCTCCTTGGAGGCCGTCTTCCAGCCCTTGGCCTTCCAGCCGTGGATCCACTCGGTGATGCCCTTGAGCACGTACTGGCTGTCGATGTAGAGCACCACGTCGCAGGGCCGCCTGAGCGCAGACAGCGCCTCGATCACGGCCATCATCTCCATGCGATTGTTGGTGGTGTTCAGCTCGCCGCCGAACAGCTCCTTCCTGGCGCTGCCAGCCTCCAGCACCACGCCCCAGCCGCCAGGACCCGGATTGCCCTTGCAGGCACCGTCCGTATAGATAACAACTTGATTCAAAAAAAATCCTTGATATGAATGGCCCGGCCGTCAGGCCGGTTGGAATGCAGATCACCGTCCGGCGCGGCCTGTGCCGGCATGCGACGGGCGACCGGCACCGTGGCGCCCGACACGACCGCGCGGCCGCGCCAGGCAGGCTCCAGCATGCGCGCACCCGGCACACGCTTGACGGCCACCACGCAGTACACACCGCCCAGCATGGGCCAGCCCAGCCGTCCCACGCGGTCCATGAACTGCCAACGGCGCAGCCAGCGATCCGTCTGCACGGCGGGACGATAACAGCCGAATTGCACGGCCTCGATCTCGAAGGCCAGCAATCGCAGCCAGTCGCGCAGCCGCCAGTAACCCACGCCCCAGCCCACATCGGGCAGGTACACGCCACGCTCGGCACGCCGCTGCACGCCCAGCAAACTGGCAGGATTGAGTCCGCACACCACGATGCGGCCTTCAGGCATCAGCACCCTGGCCGCCTCGCGCAGCACGGCATGCGGGTCCGGCGAGGTCTCCAGCGTATGGGGCATCACGACCAGGTCGAGGCTGGCCTCGGGAAATGGCAGCGCGGCGGGATCGGCCAGCAGCGCCACGGGAACCTCCAGCGGGGCGGCGCCGTCCGCTGGCGCCGCATCCTGCGTGGAATCCAGCGCCAGCCAGCGGTGCGGCATGCGGTTGGCACGCAGCCCCTGGAGCATGGGCATGCCCAGCTGCAGGCTGTGATAGCCGAAAATATCGGCCACCGCCTCGTCGCAGCGCTGCTGCTCCCATTCCAGCAGGTAGTGGCCGAGGGCAGATTGCGTCCAGTGATGCATCCCTATAATTTTGCTGCTCATGAACCTGTTGCCCATTCCTGCTTTTTCCGACAACTACATCTGGCTGCTGCATGACGCCGGGCAGGCCCTGGTCGTCGATCCCGGCGATGCAGCGCCCGTGCTCGCCACGTTGCACCGGCTGGGCCTGCAGCTGCAGGGCATTTTAGTCACCCACCACCATGCCGATCATGTCGGTGGCGTGGCCCAGCTGCACCAGGCCACGGGCGCCCAGGTCTGGGGTCCTGCCTACGAGCAGTTGCCCGAACCCGTTCAGCGCGTGCAGGGAGGCGATGCCGTGCAGGCGCTGGGCGGCCCCTGGCAGGTCATCGATGTGCCAGGCCATACCAGCGGCCACATTGCCTTCTACAGCACGGCGGCACAGGCACAGCCCGTGCTGTTTTGCGGCGACACGCTGTTTTCCGGGGGATGCGGCCGCCTGTTCGAGGGCACTGCGCAGCAGATGCAGCAATCGCTGGACGATCTGGCCTCGCTGCCGGGCAATACACTGGTGTGCTGCGCACATGAGTACACAATGTCCAACCTGCGCTTTGCCCAGGCCGTGGAACCAAACAACGAAACCCTGGCTCACTACCAGCGGCATTGTCAGGCGTTGCGCGAGGCCGGTCGGCCCACGCTGCCATCCCTGATGGAGACCGAGCGCTCCATCAATCCCTTTCTGAGAACGCGCGAATCCGCGGTGGCCGCGGCCGCCGCAGGCTTCGACGCACAGGTGAGACAGCAGGACCCTGCCAGCGTGCTGGCCGGCCTGCGCCAATGGAAAAACGTCTTCTGATGAAACTGCTACACACCCTGCTGCTGGGCAGCCTGCTGGTTCTTGCCGGCTGCGCCACCACCAGCGGCCCGGACTTGGCCGGCACGACGGATACCTCCCCCAGCCCCGCACCCCACTCCCCCATGTATCCCAAAGGGCCGCTGAGCCCGCTGGGCACAGGCAGTGCCAGCAACGGCGACGTGGCCTCGCTGGAGACCACGGGCGATCTGTGGGTACGCATACGCCAGGGCTTTGCCATGCCCGACCTGGACCAGGATCTGGTCAAGGACCGCGAGCAGTGGTACGCCAGCCGTCCCGACTACATACAGCGCATGACCGAGCGCTCCAGCAAATACCTGTTCCACATCGTCGAGGAACTGGAGCGGCGCAACATGCCCACCGAGCTGGCGCTGCTGCCCTATATCGAGAGCGCCTTCAACCCGCAGGCCGTCTCCACCGCCAAGGCGGCCGGCATGTGGCAGTTCATGCCGGCCACCGGCACCTATTTCGACCTCAAGCAGAACGCCTTCCGCGACGACCGCCGCGACGTGCTGGCCTCCACGCGCGCCGCGCTGGACTACCTGCAAAAGCTCTATGACATGTTCGGCGACTGGCACCTGGCCCTGGCCGCGTACAACTGGGGCGAAGGCAGCGTGGGCCGCGCCATCAAGCGCAACGAGAAGCTGGGGCTGCCCACGGGCTACACCGACCTGCAGATGCCGGCCGAGACCCGCATGTACGTGCCCAAGCTGCAGGCCGTCAAGAACATCGTGGCCAACCCCGATGCGTTCAACACCGAGCTGCCGGTGATCGAAAACCACCCCTACTTCCAGACCGTCACCATCACCCGCGACATCGACGTGGAACTGGTGGCCAAGCTGGCCGACGTATCGACCGAGGACTTCAAGGCGCTGAATCCCAGCTTTCGCAAGCCGGTGATCTTTGCGGCCGGCACGCCGGAGATCCTGCTGCCCTGGGACAACGCCAAGGTGTTTCGCCGCAACATGCAGGCCTTCGACGAAGGCCAGTACGCGAGCTGGACCGTCTGGACCGTGCCCTCCACCATCAGCGTGGCCGAGGCAGCCCAGCGCGTGGGCCTGGGCGAGTCCGACCTGCGCGCCCTCAACAACATTCCGCCGCGCATGCTGATCAAGGCCGGCTCCGCGCTCATGGTGCCGCGCGGCGCCAACGTGCGTGCCGACGTGGCCGGCCACGTGGCCGACAACGGCCAGATCAGCTTTGCCCCCGAGATCATCACGCGCCGCACCACCATCAAGGCACGCAAGCGCGACACGCTGATCAGCGTGGCCAACCGCTACGGCGTCAGCGTGTCCAACCTGGCGGACTGGAATGACCTGAAGTCCTCGGCCACGCTGCATGCAGGCCAGTCGCTGGTGGCCTATCTGCCGGTACGCGCCAGCAGCGGCGGCAACGCCCGCGCAGCCAAGTCCACGGGAACCGCACGCAAGGTGGCCGTTCAGCCGCAAAACCGCAACGCCAAGACGGCCGTCACCACGGCACAGCGCGGAGGCAAGCCATCCAAGGTGAAAAAGCGCTGAGGAATCCCTCTGGCACCCGCTTCACGGAGCCCGCTTTCGCGGGCTTTTTTGCGTGCGGCCGCCGGGCTCAGGTGTGAAAGCGCTGGCGGGACTGGCGCACGAATTCGTTGGTGTACGAGCGCTCCAGGTCAATGCCGCCGCGCGCCAGCGCAGGGTCGAGCCGGACCAGCGCACGCAGGGCCGTGGCGGGCCCGTCATCGGGCATCATCCCATCGGGCGAAATCGTGGTGCGCATGTGCTCGAAGGCCGACAGATAGGCGCGCCGGGAGCCCAGCAGATAGGGCGCAGGCACGGCCCGCAGCACATCCATGGGCGCGGCAGTCTGCAGCCACTTGAGCGAGCGCACCATGGCGTTGCTGAGCGCCTGGGCCTTGGCCGGGTTCCTGCGCAAGAAGGCCTGTGTCGCATACAGCGTGCCCGAGGGCATGGAGCCGCCGTACAACTGCGCGCTGCTGCGCAGATCACGCAGGTCCCGCACGATGCGCACGGCGCCCTTGTCCTCCAGCACGCTCATCAGCGGGTCCGCATGGCACAGCGCATGCACACGCCCGGTGCGCAGCGCCTCCATGGCATCGGGCCCCGAGCCCACGCCCACCAGTTGCACCGCAGCGGGATCCAGGCCATCGCCCAGCAGCATCAGCTGCATGGCCCGGGCCGTGGATGCGCCCAGCGAGGAAACACCCACGCGCCGCCCGCGCAGATCGGCCAGCGTCTGGTAGCGCGGCATCCAGCGCGCAGCCACGCCCAGCGCGATCTGGGGTGCACGCCCCTGCACGACGAAGGCCCGCAGCTGGCTGCCGCGCTGCTGGGCAAGAAGCGTGTGTTCATAGGCGCCCGCGCAGACATCGGCGGCGCCCGACTCCAGGGCCTGCAGCGACTGCGATCCGCCTGGATAGTCCTCAATGCGCACGGCCAGGCCTTCGGCCTCGAAATAACCCAGCTGCTGCGCAATCACCAGCGGCAGGTAGTACAGCAGGCCCTGGCCGCCCACGGCAATCGTCAGCAGCTCGGCCGAGCCGAGCACAGGGAGCGACCAAAGAGGAGCCAGCCCCAGAAGGCTCAACAAGGTTCGGCGATCAAGCACGTGGGAAGACATGATGGTTATTTTGCTGCAGTGCAACACGATCATGCCCAGAGCCCGCATACGCAGCATCGGTGCTTGCCCGTACGTGAAACACCGCAGGGCCTGTGGTGCAGGCCCTGCGCGGGACGAGGGCGCCGGATGCGGCCGCAGGCCTCAGCGGTAGCCTGCGAAAAACAGCAGCAGATTCACCACCAGGGCCAGGGCCCAGGCCAGACTGCGCAGCGTGGCGCGGTCCATCACATAGAAGGCTATGTAGGCGATGCGCAACACCACGAAGGCCACGGCAAGGCCATCGACCCGCGCCGCTGGCGCGCCCAGTTGCCAGGCAACCAGCAAGGCGCCAATGAAGAACGGCAGGCACTCGAAACTGTTGGCCTGCGCCGCATTCGCCCGCGCCTGGTAGCCGGTCTGCTGGGCGAGCCAGGCGCGGGGGTCGTGGTTGTCGAAGCCGCGCTGCCCCGGCCGGTGCTTCATTCCGGGCGCCTTGGCGATGTAGGCGCAGGCCAGCGGCAGCAGGGCCACCACCAGCAGGCACCAATGGGCAAGGGAAAAACCGCCGGGCGGCAGGACGACAGAGGTCGGCATACGGGCTCCTGATGAAAAGACAAGGAATGCTGGCCGCCTCCACCACTACCGGCGATCCACCAGCGCATGGGCGATCGTACCCAGGTCCACGTACTCGAGTTCGCTGCCGATGGGCACGCCGCGCGCCAGCCGCGTCACATGGATGCCGCGCGCTTTCAGCGCCTCGCTGATCGCATGGGCCGTTGCCTCGCCCTCGGCCGTGAAACTGGTGGCCAGGATCACCTCCTGCACCTTGCCGTCGCCGGCGCGCTCCAGCAGGGATGACAGATTCAGGTCGCGCGGACCTATGCCGTCGAGCGGAGACAGCCGCCCCATCAGCACGTAGTAGTAGCCGTTGTAGGCCCCCGTGCGTTCCATGGCCCCCATGTCGGCAGGCGCCTCCACCACGCACAGCCGGGCCGCGTCGCGCCCTTCGTCCTGGCAGATGGAGCAGATGCGGCCTTCGGTGAAGGTATGGCAGCGCTCGCAATGGCTTACCGACTCCACGGCCGTGGTCAGGGCACGGGCCAGCTGCCGCGCGCCGTCCTGGTCGCGCTGCAGCAGGTGAAAGGCCATGCGCTGCGCAGACTTGATGCCCACGCCCGGGAGCCTGCGCAGGGCTTCGATCAGACCATCGAGCGATTGCACATCCGACATGGCGGCTTCCTTTCAATGAAGAAGATTCTCAGAAAAAAAGCGACCTGCAAGGGCAGATCGCTCGATGGCCGCTCAACGCAATTGAGTGGCTGGGGAAACCGTCACGGCCTCTCCCGGCTGTTCGGCACAACCTCTCGGGGCCAGCCTCAGAAAGGGAACTTCATGCCGCCCGGCAGGCCGGGCATGCCGGCCGTGAGCTTGCCCATCTTTTCGTTGGAGGTTTCTTCTGCCTTGCGCACGGCAGCGTTGAAGGCGGCAGCCACCAGGTCTTCCAGCATGTCCTTGTCTTCGGCCAGCAGGCTGGGGTCGATGGTGATGCGCTTGACGTCGTGCTTGCAGGTCATGACCACCTTCACCAGGCCCGCGCCGGACTCGCCTTCCACCTCGATGTTGCCCAGTTCATCCTGGGCCTTCTTGAGGTTGTCCTGCATGGCCTGGGCTTGCTTCATCAGGCCGGCCAGTTGTCCTTTGTTGAACATGTGAGTTCCTTCTTCTGTAGGGTAAAAACGAAACGCTCTAGAGCGTGTCAGGGCTGAATGGATACGGGCTTGATACTGCCAGGCACGATTTTCGCGCCATGGCTGCGGATCAGGGTCTGCACCAAAGAATGATTCATCACGATGTCTTCGGCAATGCGCTGGCGCTCATGGCTGGCCACCGCATTGCGCCGCGCGGGGCTATCCACCACGGCGCCCTGCTCGACATGCAGTTGCCGGGCCAGGCCGGCAGCCTCCAGCGCCGCACGCAGGCGCTCGCGCGTGGCGGGCTGGGCCAGCGAGCTGCTTTCCACACGCAGCGTCCAAGTATCGCCCTCGCGCGCCACCAGCTGCGACTGCAGCGCCAGCTGGCGCGCCAGCGCAGTGACGGCCTCGGCCTGCACCAGTTGCTGGACGGCAGCGTGCCAGACATCGCCCTCGGCCGTGCGCTCCACGGTCGGCGCGGGAGGCGCATCCGGGGACTGGCGGCCACGTTCGGGAGCGAAATCCTGCACATCGATCTGAGTGTCGATCTGCGGTTCGGACTGCCGTGCCACGGCAGCGGCAGGCGGCTCCAGGGCCAGATCTCCGTCATCGCTCCAGCGGCCTTCGTCGGCCCAGCCCTCATCGGGCATCCCGGCCCAGGCACCCTCGTCCGGCGCATCGGCATCCTGCACCTGCGGCGCCTCATCGGCAGAAGAGTCTGCGTCTTCCTGCACATCGTCCACGGGCTCATCCACAGGCTCATCCACAGGCTCGTCCAGGGGCTCTTGGGCGACACCGGCGGCCGGCTTCAGCTCTGGAGCAGCGGAAGGCCTGGCCTCCTGGACAGGCGCAAGCACAGGTTCCGGCCTGGCAACTGCGGCCACGGCCACGGGCGCCTGAACAGGCGCTGGAGCCGCAACGGCTTGCACCACGGGAGCGACCACGGCGGGCGCAGCGGTCACGGGAGATACGACAGGCGCGACAGGAGCAGGAGGCGCGACCGGGACGGGCATGGCCGCCTTGACTGGGACAGCGGGGGCCTCGGGCACAGCGGGCTGTGCGGGCCGCGTCTGCGCAACGGGCGCGGGAGATTCAGGCTTCGCCGTGGAGGGGGTCAGCGCTGGAGTTTTTTTTTCAGCCGCGCCCGGGGCGGGCTCTGCAGATTGCGGCTTGAACGCCAGCAGCCGCAGCAGCGCCATGGTCAGCGCCGCGTACTCGTCGGGTGCCAGGCCCAGTTCGGCCCGACCATGCAGGCAGATGCTGTAGAGCAGCTGGGTTTCGTCGCGCGGCATCAGCACCGCAAGGCGGGCGATCTCTGCGGCCTCCGGATCGCTGGCGTCGGCGGCCATCTGCGGCACAGCCTGCGCCACGGCCATGCGCTGCAGCACGGCGCACATCTCCTCCAGCGTGGAGGCTGCAGACAGGCCATTGCGGCGCAGCGCCTCGGAGGTTTCCACCACCACCTGGCCATCGGCCTGGGCGAGTGCCTCGATCAGGCGGAACACATGGCTGCGGTCCACGCTGCCCAGCATCTGGCGCACCATGGACTCCTGCAGCTGGCCGCTGCCAAAGGCAATGGCCTGGTCGGTCAGCGACAGCGCATCGCGCATGGAGCCGCGCGCGGCGCGAGACAGCAGGCGCAGGGCCTGGGGTTCGGAAGCCACGCCTTCCTGGCCAAGCACCTGGCCCAGATGCTCCAGCACGGTCTCGGGCGCCATGGGCCGCAGGTTGAACTGCAGGCAGCGGCTGAGCACGGTCACGGGCACCTTCTGCGGATCGGTGGTGGCCAGCACGAACTTCAGGTACTCGGGTGGCTCTTCCAGCGTCTTGAGCATGGCGTTGAAGGCCGTGTTCGTGAGCATGTGCACTTCGTCGATCATGAAGACCTTGAAGCGTCCCTGCACCGGCTTGTAGACGGCCTGCTCCAGCAGGCTTTGCACCTCGTCCACCCCGCGGTTGGAGGCGGCGTCCAGCTCGGTGTAATCGGGAAAGCGGCCGCTGTCGATTTCGGTACAGGCCGCACAGACGCCGCAGGGCGTTGCCGTGATGCCGCCCTGGCCATCGGCGCCCTGGCAGTTGAGCGACTTGGCCAGAATGCGCGAGACCGTGGTCTTGCCCACGCCGCGCGTGCCGGTGAACAGATAGGCATGGTGCAGGCGCTGCTGCGTCAGGGCATTGGTGAGCGCCTGAACGACATGCTCCTGCCCCACCATTTCGGAGAAATTGCGGGGGCGGTATTTGCGGGCCAGCACAAGATAAGACATCCCGCGATTCTACGGGGCTGAGCACCCTCGCCCGGTGCGCCCCGGGTTTGGCCGGCCTTGTCGCCCGGGCAGCCCGGTGTTTGCCCCTATAATCGGGAGTGACGGGCCTCCTCGCATGGGGAAGCGGCCAACCGGGTCAGGTGGGGAACCAAGCAGCCCTAACCGTGAAACCAGTGCCGAGGGCAAGGCTCGTCACCTTCCATTGAACAGCAGGCCCTGCGGGCGCCTGCCCCGTCCACGCCCGCAGCGGCCCTTCTCTCCTCAACGCGTCTCGCCATCCACCTTCAGATAGCGGGCAACGCCCTGTGCCGCGTGCACGCCGCTGGCCATGCATGCCGTCAGCAGGTAGCCACCCGTGGGAGCCTCCCAGTCCAGCATTTCGCCGGCACAGAAAACGCCGGGCGCAGCCACGCACATGCCATTGGCATCCAGCGCCTGCAGCCGCACGCCACCTGCGGTGCTGATGGCCTCATCGATGGGCCGGGCCGCCACCACGGTGATGGGCAGGGCCTTGATGGCCTGGGCCAGCCGCGCGGGATCGGCCACGCCGTCCTTGCCCAGCACCTCATGCAGCACGGCGGCCTTGATGCCGTCCAGGCCCAGGCGCCCCTTCAGATGGCTGGCCAGGCTGCGTGAGCCACGCGGATGGCGCACCTCCGCCAGCACGCGCTCGGGTGTCAACTGGGGCAGCAGGTCGAGATGGACGGTGGCATGCCCGTCGCGCGCAATGACTTCGCGCAGCGCGGCAGAGACGGCATAGACCAGGCTGCCCTCCACGCCCGTGGTCGTGGCCACGAATTCGCCCTTGCGCGAGAAAACGTTGCCCTGGCCATCATCAAAGGACAGCGCCACCGACTTGAAAGGCTGGCCGGCAAAGCGCTCGGTGAAATAGGGGCTCCAGCCGCGCGCAGGCTGGGGGCTGGCCCCCAGCAGCTCGGCCATGAATTCCCGGCGATCGATCTGCCCGCCCGGCGCCGCACCGCCCAGGCCCACATCGAACCCGCAGTTGGAGGGCTTCAACGCAGCGACTTCCACGCCGCGCTGCTCCAGCCAGGGCATCCAGGCGCCATCCGAGCCCAGCCGCGCCCAGCTGCCGCCGCCCAGCGCCAGCACCACGGCCTTCGCGTGCACCTGCAGCCGCCCTTCGGGGGTATCAAAGCCCAGCGCATCGCCATCCCGCCAACCCAGCCAGCGGTGGCGCGTGTGCAGGACCACGCCCTGGGTCTGCAGACGCACCAGCCAGGCACGCAGCAAGGGCGCAGCCTTCATGTCCTTGGGGAATACGCGGCCCGAACTGCCCACAAAGGTTTCCACGCCCAGCTCGCCGGCCCAGGCACGCAGCTGATCCGGGGGCAGCAGCTCCAGCCAGCGCGAGACCTCGGCACTGCGCTCGCCATAGCGGGAGACAAAGGCGGGCAGGTTTTCGGAATGGGTCAGGTTGAGCCCGCCCTTGCCGGCCATGAGGAACTTGCGTCCTGCGGAGGACTTGGCCTCGAACACATGGACAGTCAGCCCCTTGCCGGCCAGCCCTTCGGCCGCCATCAGGCCCGCAGGCCCGGCGCCGATCACCGCCACATCGCAGTACATCGTGCGCGCCGCCGCGCTGTGTTCAAAAGCATCCATCACATCAGTTCCCATTCCAAGCTCGCATTCAACTTTGCGCTGCCGGCAGACTCATATGCCTGCAGCGCGGGCGCGCAGAATACCCTGCCGCAGGCCGGCCTGCGCGCAGGCGCCACTAATTCCCGATGACCCCGCAACCCTGCTGCCGCCCCGTAAACAGCTATGACAGTCATAGCATCCAGCTACCGCCCATACGGTGCAGCAGGTGATAGGTTTCTGTCACAATCATTTCGCGGTGCGGATTTTCCTGCGCCTTCCTCATTGCGAAAAATCAAGGACATCACCCATGGCCAGCGAACTGATCAAACACATCTCCGACGCAAGCTTTGAAGCCGACGTCTTGCAACCCGGCTCCACGGTGCTGGTCGATTACTGGGCCGAATGGTGCGGTCCCTGCAAGATGATCGCCCCCATCCTCGACGAAGCAGCCCAGACCTACAAGGACAAGCTGTCCATCGCCAAGATGAATGTGGACGAGAACCGCGAGATCCCGGCCAAGTTCGGAATCCGCGGCATCCCCACGCTGATGCTGTTCAAGGACGGCCAGCTGGCTGCCACCAAGGTCGGCGCCCTCAACAAGGCACAGCTGTCTGCTTTCCTGGACCAGCACCTGGCCTGATTCTTCTGACTGCCCCTACACCGGGGCAGCCAAACATGCGGCCCGGCGCTGACCGCTGCACCGCATCGCACTGGCGCACAAACCCTGCGCCAGCGCAAATTTCCCTATGACCTGCGGATTTTTTCCTGTCATAATGCCCTTCATCACCGGCCTTATGCATCGAAGGCCGCGCTGAGACCCTCAGGCAAGCCAGCCCACTTCCACAGTGTTTCGCTTGGCTCAACGCCTCCCCCTGGTTTCTTTCCACTCCGTTCTGGAGTCTCTCCATGCACCTTAATGAACTCAAGGCACTGCACGTGTCTGAAGTCCTGAAGCAGGCCGAAGCGCTTGAGATCGAAAACGTCGGTCGCATGCGCAAGCAAGAGTTGATGTTCGCCATCATCAAAAAGCGCGCCAAGGCCGGGGAACAAGTGTTCGCCGACGGCGTGCTGGAAATCCTGCCGGATGGTTTCGGCTTCCTGCGCAGCCCCGACACCAGCTACACGGCCAGCACCGACGACATCTACATCTCGCCCAGCCAGGTCCGCCGCTTCAACCTGCACACCGGCGACATGATCGAAGGCGAAGTGCGCACACCCAAGGATGGCGAGCGCTACTTTGCCCTGACCAAGCTCGACTCCGTCAATGGCGGCTCGCCCGAGCAGAACAAGCACAAGGTGCTGTTCGAGAATCTGACCCCCCTGTTCCCCACCCAGCAGCTGCGCCTGGAGCGCGAGATCAAGGGCGAGGAGAACATCACCGGCCGCATCATCGACATCATCGCCCCCATCGGCCGCGGCCAGCGCGCGCTGATCGTCGCGCCGCCCAAGAGCGGCAAGACCATGATGATGCAGAGCATCGCCCACGCCATCACGGCCAACCATCCCGACGTTCACCTGATGGTGCTGCTGGTCGATGAGCGCCCCGAGGAAGTGACCGAGATGCAGCGTTCGGTCAAGGGCGAGATCATCGCCTCCACCTTCGACGAGCCCGCCACGCGCCACGTGCACGTGGCCGAGATGGTGATCGAGCGCGCCAAGCGCCTGGTCGAACTCAAGAAGGACGTGGTCATCCTGCTGGACTCCATCACCCGCCTGGCCCGCGCCTACAACAACGTCGTGCCCTCGTCGGGCAAGGTGCTGTCGGGCGGCGTGGACTCCAACGCGCTGCAGCGCCCCAAGCGCTTTTTCGGCGCGGCGCGCAATGTGGAAGAAGGCGGCTCGCTGACCATCATCGCCACGGCCCTGGTCGATACCGGCAGCCGCATGGACGAAGTGATCTTCGAAGAGTTCAAGGGCACGGGCAACAGCGAACTGGCCCTGAACCGCCGCCTCTACGAAAAGCGCGTGTTCCCCGCCATCGAACTCAACAAGAGCGGCACGCGCCGCGAAGAACTGCTGCTGGCTCCCGAGATCCTGCAGAAGACCCGCATCCTGCGCCAGTTCATGTACAACATGGACGAGATCGAGGCCATGGAGCTGATGATCAAGAACATGCGGGCCACCAAGACCAACGTGGACTTCTTCGACATGATGCGCCGCGGCGGCTGATCTCAGAGATCCAGCCCACGGCACCTGCGAACGCCTCGCTCACGCGGGGCGTTTTGCATTCAACTCACCATGCAGCGGCAGCCGTACCCAGGGCGCAAGCCGCACGCTCCCAGTGCATGGGGGCGCCCGCCACCTCCACCGGCGCCCGCAGGCGCCGCGCGGGCCCCCAGGAAGTGGCCTCGACGGCCGCGCCGAAATCCGCACAACCGTCCACCGGCGCCAGCGTGCAGGAGTCCGGATCACCGACGCCCTGCCCCGCCAGGAGATGGGCCGTGCGCGCCAGCGAGGCTTGCACCGTGCTGCCACCCAGCCCCTGGCTGCGCCGCACCAGCGCCATCACCACGGCGGCCGCCATCAGATAACCCGTTGCATGATCCAACGCCTGCAGCGGCAACGGCGTGGGCCGGTCGCGGCCCAGCTGACGCATGCCCGCATCGGCAATGCCGGCGCTCATCTGCACCAGACTGTCGAAACCGCGCCGCTGCTGCCAGGGCCCGCTCCAGCCATAGGCATTGAGCGACACGTCGATGAGCGAAGGATTCACCTGCCGACGCCACGCGGCACCGAATCCCAGGCCTTCCAGCGCGCCGTCCCGGTAGCCATGGACCAGCACATCGGCCCCGGCCAGCAGTTGCTCGAACACGGCACGATGCTGTGGCGCCCGCAGATCCAGCCGGGCACAGCGCTTGCCCAGCGTGACCTCGGGCACCGTGCCGGGCTCCTCCCAGCCCGGCGGATCGATGCGCAACACCTCGGCGCCGTGACCCGCCAGCCATCGCGTGGCAGCGGGGCCGGCCAGAATGCGCGTCAGGTCCAGCACGCGCAGCCCCTGCAGCGGCCGTCTGGCCGATGGCTGCCAGGCACCCGCATGCCGGCTCGATTGCGGATGCGGATGCGGATGTGGATGCATCTGCCACGCCAGCAAGGGCTCCCGCTGCACTGCGCGACCCTGCGGGTGCGCGGCCCATTCAGACAGCCCGCGCATGGCTGCGGCACAGCCGCCTTGCGCCACAACGGCCGACTCCAGTTCTTGTGCTGCCCAGCGCTCGACCGCGGCAGCCACGGCCTCGCGTTCGGCGGGCGCATCCAGAACGGCCAGTGCCGCTGCACGGTGATGGGGCGCATTGGTATGCAGGCGAATCCAGCCGTCCGCCGTGCGGTAGTCGCCGGCCACGGAATCCCACAGCGCGGGCATCTCCCAGCCCTGCGGATGCAGGCTATGGCCAAACCACAAGGAGGCAAGCCTGCGATCCACCACCACACGCGGCGCTGCAGCGTCGAGCTGCGCGATCAACTCGGATAGGCAAAGGCCTGCCACGCCCAGGCTGGCGGCCGCCAGATCGGAGACCGGGAACACGGAGGCCAAGGACCCACGACCTCGCTGCTCCAGACGTTGGAGCGCCACCGGATCACCATCCAGCGCCTCCCAGATCTGGCCGGTGCAATGGTCGAAAGCGCAGGGAAAAGGGAGACGGGACATGGAGCACTCCTGGCAGCTGAAACAAGGCTTGGAGCTCGTACCATAGGTTGCTGGTAAATATTGTCAATATTGATTCAATTAATCAACATATGATCGACCCATGCCCGACTACCTGAACTCCACCGAGGCCACCGCGCTGCTGGGCGTGAGCCGTGCCACGCTGTACGCCTATGTCAGCCGAGGCCTGCTGCAGGCCCACGCCGCAGACACGCCGCGCCAAAGCCGCTACCTGCGCGAAGAGGTCGAGCAGCTCGCACGCCAGCGCGGCCTGGGCCGCAAGCCGCGCGAAGTGGCGCAGGCCGCGCTCAGCTGGGGCCTGCCGGTGCTGGAGTCCACGATCACATTGATAGAAAAGGGCCGCCTGTACTACCGGGGCGAGGACGCCGTTCACTGGGCGCGAACCCGCACGCTGGAGGAGACAGCCGCCCTCCTGTGGCAATACCCGACCCAGGCAGCCTTCGCTGCAAACGCCGTGGAGGCCGCGCCTTTGCTGTCCAACCTGCAGCAGCGCATGGCAGGCCAACCGTGCGAAAACACATTGCTGCCCCTGTTCACCGTCGCCAGCGATGACACGGCCACCGCTGCCTGGCAGCAATCGCCCGAACGGCTGGCGGCAGGCTGCGGTGCGCTGTTGCGCCTGCTGGCTGCCTGCCTGCTGGGCACCGTGCCGGACAAGGCCGCCATCCATCTGCAGTGCGCACGGGCCTGGAAGCTGGATGCGCCAGGCGCGGACCTCGTGCGCGTGGCCCTGGTGCTGTGCGCCGACCATGAACTCAACGCATCAGGCTTTACGGCGCGCTGCGTGGCCTCCACGGGCGCAAGCCTGCGCGCTGCCGTGGTGGGAGGCCTTGCCGCCTTGACAGGCGGGCGCCACGGTGGCACGACCGCGCGCGTGGAAGCGCTGTGGGACGAGGTGGGCGAGCAGCAGATCGCCACCCGCCTGCGCCAGCGTCTGGCGCGCGGCGAATCCCTGCCCGGCTTCGGCCACCACCTCTACCCAGATGGCGACGTGCGTGCCGCCCTGCTGCTTGACATGCTGCCGGCGCATGGCCCGGCAACGATGCTGGCCAAGGAGGTGATGGCGCTGACGGGGCAGGCGCCTTCGGTCGATTTCGCGCTGGTGGCCCTGCGGCGGCATCTGCAGCTGCCGCCGGGCAGCGCCTTCGGCCTGTTCGCGCTGGGCCGCTGCGCCGGCTGGCTGGCGCAGGCGCTGGAGCAGCGCGCCACCCGGCAAATCATCCGTCCGCGCGCGGCGTACACGGGCCCCAGGCCTGCGGGTTTGGCACGGAACTGAGCACTATGCGATAATGCAGGGCTTTTTCTTGCGGAAAGTACGCTTGATTTGAACCGCTACAAAGGTTGCAGCGGGTCAGGCACGGCTACCGCACTTGCATCAGAAGGAAAGATCATGAAAGAAGGCATCCACCCCAACTACCGCGAAGTGCTGTTCGTGGACCTGTCCAACGGCTTCAAGTTCGTGACCCGCTCCTGCGTGAACACGAAGGAAACCGAAACCTTCGAAGGCAAGGACTACCCCCTGTTCAAGCTGGACACCTCGTCCGAGTCGCACCCCTTCTACACCGGCACGCAAAAGTCGGTGGACAACATGGGCGGCCGTGTGGAGCGCTTCCGCAACCGTTTCGGCAAGAAGTAAATCCTGCTTCTCCGGCCAGAAGGGCAGCACGGGCAACCGCGCTGCCCTTTTGTTTTTCGCAGTCCGGCCAATCCATGCCGGCCAGGCATGCCCCATTCTTTTCGAGGCCTTTGCTTCGCGTATTCTTGCGCCCTCCGTTGCAGAAAGTCCTGTGAGTGAACCAGCCCACCCCTGCCATCGTTGCCCAAAGCGCCGTGCGCCGCCTGCCGCGCTGGTCGCTGCTGCTGCTGTGCCTGGCCTATGTCGTGCCCGGATATGTGGGGCGCAGCCCCTGGCGCATGGCCGACATGGAGGCCTTCGGCTACATGCGGGAGCTGGCCCTGGGCCATACCTCCTGGCTGGCACCGCGCATGGCGGGGCTGCTGCCCGAATCCGAAGGCCTGCTCTCGTACTGGCTCGGTGCGCTGGCCATGCAGGGAGCACCTTCCTGGCTGCACCCGGAGATGGCGGCACGCCTGCCCTTCATCGCCATGCTGGTGATCACGCTGGCGGCCACCTGGTGGGGCGTGTACTACCTGGCGCGCACACCGGGCGCACGCCCCGTGGCCTTTGCCTTTGGCGGTGAGGCCCAGCCTACCGACTATGCGCGCGCCATGGCCGACGGAGGGTTGCTGGCCCTGGTGGCCTGCCTGGGCCTGGCCCAGCTCTCCCACGAAACCACCAGCTACATGACCCAGCTGGGCTGCGCGGCCCTGCTGTTCTTTGCCGCCGCCGCCATGCCCTACCACGGCCGCACGGCCACGCTGGCATTGCTGCTGGGCCTGCCCGGCCTGGCACTGAGCGGTGCGCCGACCGTGGCCACGCTGTTCGGCCTGGGCGGTACCTCCATGGCTTTCTTCTCGCGCACCTGGGGCGACGAAGCCACGCCCGCCCCACGCGCATCACGCCTGTGGACCGTGCTGTGGCTGGCGGTGACGATCTTGGCGGCCGCACTGTCCTGGTGGCTGGACCAGTGGGCCTGGCGCGTGGTGGACAGCGGCACTGCCAAGGAATGGCAAAGCCTGGTCAGGCTGCTGCTGTGGTTCAGCTGGCCCGCCTGGCCGCTGGCACTGTGGACGCTGTGGGTCTGGCGTCGCCAGATCGCCACGCCCCGGCGCTATCCCCATCTGGCGCTGCCGCTGTGGTTTGCCATCATTCCGGTGATCGCTTCGTTGAGCACGCTGCCAGCAGACCGCGCCCTGCTGCTGGGCCTGCCCGCCATCGCCACGCTGGCGGCCTTTGCCCTGCCCACGCTGCGCCGCAGCATCAGCGCCCTGATCGACTGGTTCACCCTGCTGTTCTTCAGCGCCGCGGCCATTGCCATCTGGGTGATCTGGCTTTCGCTGCAGACCGGCATTCCCGCCAAGCCCGCCGCCAATGTGGCAAGGCTGGCCCCGCAGTTCACGCCGGAATTCTCGGTGCTGTCCTTCGCCGTGGCGGTGGCCGCCACCCTGGCCTGGTGTGTGCTCGTGGCCTGGCGCACCTCGCGCAACCGTGCGGCCATCTGGAAGAGCCTGGTGCTGCCCGCCAGTGGCGCCACGCTGGCCTGGCTGCTGCTGATGACGCTGTGGCTGCCGCTGATGGACCATGCGCGCAGCTTCGAGCCACAGATGCGCCTGGTACTGGCCGAACTGCCCAGGGACGGCAGCTGCGTTCAAACCTATGGCCTGCCGCGCGCCCACATTGCCGCGCTGCGCTACTACGGTGACATCGATACCCAGCGCCTGAGCATGGCCGGTGCCGCGCGCTGCGACTGGATGGTGGCCGAGGAAGAAACCTGGCTGGATCCTCACAGCGCACGTCTGCAGGCCACCTGGGAGACCGTGGCCCGCGTGGTACGCCCCACCGACCGCAAGGACTTCCTTCTGGTCTTGAAACGCAGGCCTGAGGCGAGGCCCGTCCAGGTCAAGCCATGAACCTGCCAGCGCACGCCCCCCTGAGCGCTGAGCGACGCACCATTGCCCAGCATGCCTTGACCGTGCTGGCCGGGCAGCTGGCCGTGATGGCCTTCGGCGTGACCGACACCATCGTGGCGGGCCGCTATTCAGAAGAGGCGCTGGCGGCGCTGTCCGTGGGATCGGCCATCTTCGTGAGCGTCTACGTCTCGCTGATGGGCATTTTCCAGGCCCTGCTGCCGCTGTGGGCCGAGCACCGCGGCGCCGGACAGCCCCAGGTCATAGGCCGCACGCTGCGGCAGGCCATGTACATGCTGCTGGCGGCCTGCGCCGTGGGCATGGGCGTGCTGCTGTTTCCCGATGCACTGCTGCGCTGGGCCGATGTTCCGCTGCCGCTGCAGGTGCAGGTGCGGGCCTATCTCTCGGTGCTGGCCTGGAGCCTGCCGGCCGCCCTGCTGTTTCGCATCTACAGCACGCTCAACCAGGCGCTGGGCCACCCCTTGCTGGTGACCTGGCTGCAGCTGGTGTCGCTGCTGATCAAGATCCCTTTGTCCATCTGGCTGGCCTTTGGCGGAGCCGGCCTGCCGGCCTTGGGCGCCGAAGGCTGCGCCTGGGCCACGCTGATCGTGAACTACGCCATGGTCGCGCTGGCCTTGTCTTTGATGCGCAGCCAACGCCTGTACGCACCGCTGGCGCTGTGGCAGCGCATGGAGCCGCCGGACTGGCCCCAGCTGGCGCAGTTCGCGCGCCTGGGCATTCCTGCGGGACTGGCGATTCTGGTGGAGGTGACATCGTTCACGCTGATGGCCTTGTTCGTGGCGCGCCAGGGCACGCTGGCCTCGGCCAGCCACCAGATCGCCGCCAACCTTGCGGCGCTGTGCTACATGGTGCCTCTGTCACTGGCCATTGCCACCAGCGCACGGGTCAGCTACTGGCGCGGCGCCGGCGACGAGGTCACGGCGCGGCGCCTGGTCGCCATGGGCTGGCGATTGGCGGCAATGGGCGGGTTGGTGCTGGCCTGTGCACTGTTGCTTTCCCGCGAGGGCCTGGCCCGCATCTACAGCGGCAACCCCGAGGTGGTGGCCATCACCGCCAGCCTGCTGGCCTGGGTGGCTGCCTACCATGTGGCGGACGCCATCCAGACTTTCTGCATCTTCGTGCTGCGCTGCTACCGCATCACCGTGGCGCCGCTGGTCATCTATTGCCTGCTGCTATGGGGTGGCGGTCTGGCCGGCGGATACTGGCTGGCCTATGGCACGGACAGCGTCCTGCCCGCCTGGCTGCACCCGGGCACGCCCGCCCCCTTCTGGGCCGGCAGCGCCTGTGCGCTGCTGGTGACCGCAGTGGTGTTCAGCGCGGTCGTACGCAAGGCCACAAACCGCTGAGCGGGTAGCGGCCATCCGTCAGAGCGCGCTATGCGGCGCGGCTGCCCCGGCTGTCGCTGCTGTCACGGGCCTCGGGCGCAGGAATGCGCACCCGGCTGGCCGGAAAGGTCACCGAAAACTCCGATCCCTGGCCCGGCGCGCTGGTGATGCCCAGCTTGGCACCATGGCGCTGCAGCACATGCTTGACGATGGCCAGGCCCAGGCCCGTGCCGCCGGTATCGCGCGAACGGCTGCGGTCCACGCGGTAAAAGCGTTCCGTCAGGCGTGCCAGGTGCTTGGGCTCGATCCCTGGCCCGGAGTCCTGCACGGCAAAGCGTGCCGATCCATCGGGCAAGGTCTCCCAGGTGACGTCGATGCGCCCGCCTGCCGGTGTGTAGCGCATAGCGTTGGCCAGCAGGTTGGAGAAGGCGCTTTGCAGCTCGGCGCTGGCGCCAGCCACCTCGCCGGCCTGCGCCAGCATCTCGGCCGACGGAAAGCTCAGCGCATGCGGCAGGGATTGCTTGCGCGTCAGCATGGACGACAGGCCGCGCGCCTCGTTTTCGCAGCGCTGCATGAGCTGGGCCACGGGCACCCATTCGTTGCTGCTGGGCAGCGGACTGCCCTCCAGGCGCGACAGCGCCAGCAGGTCTTCCACCAGATGCTGCATTCGCTCGGCCTGCTGGGCCATCAGGCCCAGGTAGCGGTTGCGTTCCTCGGGCTCCAGCGGCAGGTTCTGCAGCGTCTCGACAAAGCCCACGAGCACGGTCAGCGGCGTGCGGATTTCATGCGAGACGTTGGCCACGAAGTCACGGCGCATGGCCTCGGCCTGCTCCACCGCGGTCACATCGCGCGCCAGCAGCAGCTTGCGCCCTTCGCCATAGCCGTACAGTTGCACCGACAGCTTGACGGGGCGCGAGGCCGTGCTTTCGCGGCCCTGCATGACCAGATCGCGCGAGAAATCCTGGGTGGCGAAATAGGCGCTGAACTCGGGGTCGCGCACCAGGTTGCCAATGCTTTGCAGCAGGTCCCGTTCGGCATCGAAGCCGAACTGGCGCGCCGCGATCTGGTTGCACCATTCGATGCGGCCGTCGGCATCCAGCAGGACCACGCCGTTGGGACTGGCCTGCAGGGCAGAAAGAATGTCATTGAGCCGCTGGTCGCCCTGCTGCACCTGCTGCACGCTCTGGCGCAGCCAGCGGCGCATGCGCACGCTGGCTTCTCCCCAGATGCCGCTGAGTTCAGGCGCCTCCCGCAGCTCCGACTGGCGCAGCCAGGACAGCAGGCGCATGGCGTTCCAGCTGTCCACCAGCCACCAGATCCAGCCCGCGCACAACGCACCCGCCAGGGCCGCCACGGCCTGTGACGCCATGCCAGGGCTGGAGGCCGCCATGGCGCCCCACAGCCACCATCCCAGCAATGCGCCCGCGATCTGGGACGCCAACAAGCGAAAACCTCGCCAACCCATACTTGCGCCTTCTTTGCGTTGTATTCGCTGCCTGGGGCAGCGGCGCCCGGGCATGGCCTGCGGGGGCCATGCGTGGATTCATTGGAACGCAGGACCGCCTCAGGCCAGCGCCTGCGCGCTGAGCCGGTAGCCGGCGCCCCGCACCGTTTCGATCAATGCACCGGCCATGCCCAGCGCCTCGCGCAGCCGCTTGACGTGGACGTCCACCGTGCGCTCCTCGATGAAGACATGATCGCCCCAGACCTTGTCCAGCAACTGGGCACGGCTGTGCACACGCTCGGGGTGCTTCATCAGATAGTGCAGCAGCTTGAACTCGGTGGGGCCCACCTTGATCATGTCGCCCTGCCAGCTCACGCGGTGCGCGGCGGCGTCGAGCACCAGCTCGCCGATGCTGACCTTGTCCTGGATCTGCTCGGGCGCGCGGCGCCGCAGCACGGCACGGATGCGCGCCAGCAGCTCCTGGGTCGAGAAAGGCTTGGTGATGTAGTCATCGGCACCCGCATCGAGCCCCGCCACCTTGTCCGGCTCATCGCCGCGCGCCGTGAGCATCAGGATGGGCACGGCCTTGGTGCGGCTGTCGGCGCGCCACTTGCGCGCCAGGGCCAGACCGCTGGCACCGGGCAGCATCCAGTCGAGCAGGATCACGTCGGGCAGCACGGCATCGAGCTCGCGCTGCGCGGTCACGCCGTCCTCGGCCCAGACCGGCTGGAAGCCGTTGTGCCGCAGGTTGACAGCGATCAGCTCCGCGATGGCGGGCTCGTCCTCGACGATAAGGACCATGGGCATCTTCTTCATCCGTTGTTCGCCTCCGGCACTTACAGCACTGCCGACTCGATGGCATCCATGGTCTGGTGGCGGACATCCTTGCCCTCCACCAGATAGATGATCAGCTCGGCCACATTCTTGGAGTGGTCACCGATGCGCTCAATGGCCTTGGCCAGGAACAGCAGGTCCAGGCTGGCCGAGATGGTGCGCGGGTCTTCCATCATGTAGGTGATGAGCTTTCGCACAAAGCCGTCGAACTCCTGGTCGATCAGGTCATCTTCCTTGAGGATGGCCACGGCCGCCTTGGTGTCCAGCCGCGCAAAGGCGTCCAGCGTCTTGCGCAGCAGGCCCGAGGCCATCTCGGCCGCAGTGCGCAGGTCGCCCGTGGGCAGGGAGCGTGCGGCGCCGCTTTCGATGATGGACTTGACCATGCGCGCCATCTTGTGCGCTTCGTCGCCCATGCGCTCCAGGTTGGCCGTGGCCTTGGAGAAGGCGATCAGCAGGCGCAGATCGCGCGCCGTGGGCTGGCGTCGGGCAATGATGGACGACAGTTCGTGGTCGATCTCCACTTCCATGGCATTGACGCGCTTTTCTGCGGCATCGACCTGCTCCACGGCCTCGATGCTGAAGCGCGACAGCGCATAGACGGCCTGGCGGATCTGGGACTCGACCAGGCCGCCGAGTTCCATGACGCGCGCCGAGACGCGGTTGAGTTCGCTGTCGAACTGGCTGGAAAGGTGTTTTTCGGTCATCGATGGCTCCTGCTCAGCCGAAGCGGCCGGTGATGTAGTCTTCCGTTTCCTTGCGCTGGGGCTTGAAGAACATCTGCTCGGTGTCTCCGAATTCCACCAGGTCGCCCAGGTACATGTAGGCCGTGTAGTCGCTGCAGCGGGCCGCCTGCTGCATGTTGTGCGTGACGATGACGACGGTGTAGTCGTTCTTCAGTTCGGCAATCAGCTCCTCGATCTTGGCCGTGGAGATCGGGTCCAGGGCCGAGCAGGGCTCGTCGAGCAGCAGCACTTCGGGCTTGATGGCAATGCCGCGTGCAATGCACAGGCGCTGCTGCTGGCCGCCGGACAGGCCCGAGCCACTTTGCTGCAGCTTGTCCTTGACCTCGCCCCACAGGGCCGCCTTGCGCAGTGCCCATTCCACACGGTCGTCCATGTCGGAGGAGCTGAGGTTTTCAAACAGCTTCACGCCGAAGGCGATGTTGTCGTAGATGGACATGGGAAACGGCGTGGGCTTCTGGAACACCATGCCGACCTTGGCACGGATCAGCGCCACGTCCTGCTTGCTGGTCAGCAGGTTCTCGCCGTCCAGCAAGATCTGGCCTTCGGCGCGCTGCTCGGGATACAGCTCGAACATGCGGTTGAAGGTGCGCAGCAGCGTGGACTTGCCGCAGCCCGACGGGCCGATGAAAGCCGTGACCTTCTTTTCGGGAATGTCCAGGTTGATGCCCTTCAAGGCGTGGAACTTGCCGTAGTAGAAGTTCAGGTCGCGCACCGTCAGCTTGGAAGAGGTCAGCGCGCTGGAAGAGGTCGCAGTCATTGCGGAATCCTTGTCCTGGTTGATTGCTTGTTGCTGCATTACTTCTGGCGTGTCAGGAAACGCGCCAGGATATTGAGACCGAGCACCGCCACGGTGATCAGGAACACACCGGCCCAGGCCAGTTGCTGCCAATTCTCGTAAGGGCTCATCGCGAACTTGAAGATGGTCACCGGCAGGCTGGCCATGGGCTTGGACAGGTCGGCATTCCAGAACTGGTTGTTCAGCGCCGTGAACAGCAGCGGGGCGGTCTCGCCGGCAATGCGGGCCACGGCCAGCAGCACGCCGGTGATCACGCCGGCGCGCGCTGCACGCAGCGTCACCATGATGATGACCTTCCACTTGGGCGTGCCCAGCGCGTAGGCGGCTTCGCGCAGGCTGGCAGGCACCAGCACCAGCATGTTCTCGGTGGTGCGGATGACCACGGGAATCACGATCAGCGCCAGCGCCACCACGCCCGCATAGCCGGAAAAGCTCTTGAAGCGCGCCACGACCACGGTGTAGACGAACAGGCCGATCACGATGGACGGCGCCGACAGCAGGATGTCGTTGACGAAGCGTGTGGTATTGGCCAGCCAGCCACGCGCATCGTATTCGGCCAGGTAGACACCGGCCATCACGCCGATGGGCGTGCCCACGAACGTGGCCAGGGCCACCATGATCAGCGAGCCGAAGATGGCGTTGGCAATGCCACCGGCCTCATTGGGCGGAGGCGTCATCTCGCTGAACAGTGCCAGGCTCAGGCCGCCGATGCCCAGGGTGATGGTCTCCCACAGAATCCAGATCAGCCAGAACACGCCGAAGGTCATGGCAGCCAGGGACAGGGTCAGCGCCACCTGGTTCACACGCTTGCGCTGGGCATACTTGGCCTGGCGCACGCGCGACAGCTCGGCGGCATTGATCATCTTGGTGGAGGTGCTGCTCACGAGCGTGCTCCTTCATTCTTTTGCAGGCGGTTGAGCAGGACCTTGGAGCAAGCCAGCACCACGAAGGTGATGAAGAACAGCACCAGACCCAGATAGATCAGCGAAGCCTGGTGCAAGCCCTCGCCCGCTTCGGCGAACTCGTTGGCCAGGGCCGAGGTGATGCTGTTGGCAGCCTCGAAGACCGACAGCGAGTTGAGCTGGTTCATGTTGCCGATCACGAAGGTCACGGCCATGGTCTCGCCCAATGCACGGCCCAGGCCCAGCATCACGCCGCCGAGCACGCCGGTCTTGGTGTAGGGCAGAACTACCTTCCAGACCACTTCCCAGGTCGTGGAACCCAGGCCATAGGCGGACTCCTTGAGCAGGGCCGGAGTGACCTCGAACACATCGCGCATCACGGAGGCGATGAAGGGAATGATCATGATGGCCAGGATGATGCCGGCCGACAGGATGCCGATGCCCACCGGCGGGCCGGACACGAAGGCCTCCAGATAGGGAACGCCCTGGAACAGCTTTTGCAGGGGCTGCTGCACATAGGTGGACAGCACGGGGCCGAACACCATCAGGCCCCACATGCCGTAGACGATGGAAGGCACGGCGGCCAGCAGCTCCACGGCCGTGCCCAGCGGGCGCTTGAGCCAGGCCGGCGACAGCTCGGTGAGGAACAGCGCGATGCCGAAGCTCACGGGCACCGCAATCAGCAATGCGATGGCCGAGGTGGCCAGCGTGCCGTAGATCATGACCAGGCCGCCGAATTCGTTGCGAACGGGGTCCCAGACACTGCGGCCGAGGAAACTCAGGCCGTATTCATAGATGGCGGGCCAGGCACCGACCAGCAGCGAGGCCAGGATGGCCAGCAGCAGGCCCAGCGTCAGCAGCGCGGCCAGACGCGCGAGAGCGCCAAACAAGCGATCCGCCACGCGCCCCGACAGCATCGGGGGGCGTAGCGGAGAAGGTGTGCGTCGCTGGGAAGCCTGTGCAGAGGCGGCCAGCGAGTTCGAGGGCGACGTTGTGGACACGTGAGGCGCCTTTATTCGCGGTTTGTGAAGGGATCAGGGGAGCCATGATGCACCTGCCGGCGGTGCGCCATGGCCCCCTTTTCAGGGTTTACTTCAGGGAAATGGCAGTGCCGGAGGTGTCCTTGATCTGGCCCCAGGATTGGAAGATCACGTTCTTGACGGCGTCAGGCATGGGCACGTAGTCCAGGTCGGTGGCGGTCTTGTCGCCGGACTTGTAGGCCCACTCGAAGAACTTCAGCGAGGCAGCGGCCTGTGCAGGCTTGTCCTGGGCCTTGTGCATGATGATGAAGGTGGCCGAGGTGATGGGCCATGCCTCCTTGCCAGGCTGGTTGGTCAGGATCTGGTAGAAGCTCTTGGCCCAATCGGCACCGGCAGCAGCGGCCTTGAAGGTGGCGTCATCAGGGGACACGAAGGTGCCGCCTGCGGTCTGCAGCTGGGTGTAGGTCAGCTTGTTTTGCTTGACGTAGGCGTACTCGACGTAGCCGATGGAGTTGGGCAGGCGACCCACGAAGGCGGCCACGCCTTCGTTGCCCTTGCCGCCTGCGCCCGTGGGCCAGTTCACGGCCTTGCCTTCGCCAACCTTTTCCTTCCACTCGGCATTGACCTTGGACAGGTAGTTGGTGAAGCCGAAGGTGGTGCCCGAGCCGTCAGCGCGGCGCACGGGAGCGATGGTGGCGTCAGGCAGGTTCACGCCCGGGTTCAGGGCCTTGATGGCCTCGTCATTCCACTTGCTGATCTTGCCCAGGTAGATGTCGCCCAGCACCTGGCCGGTCAGCTTGAGCTGGCCGGGCTGGATGCCCTTGATGTTGACCACGGGCACGATGCCGCCGATCACGGTGGGAAATTGCACCAGACCCTTCTTGGCCAGTTCTTCATCCTTGAGCGGCTCGTCGGAGGCGCCGAAGTCCACGGTCTTGGCTTCGATCTGCTTGATGCCGGCGCTGGAGCCCACGGACTGGTAGTTGATCTTCACGCCGGTGGCCTTGTTGTAGTCCGCAGCCCACTTGGAGTACAGCGGAGCCGGGAAGCTGGCGCCTGCGCCGGTGGCTTCCTGCTGAGCCAGGGCCTGGCCCACGCCGCCCGCCGACAGAGCACCAGCCACCAGAATGTGAATCACAGACAACTTCATGTACAGACCTCTTAGGGGTTGAAAGATGCGATGGCTGGACTGTAAGAAGGCTTTGTGACATTGATGTGACATGGAAAAAAGGCGTCACAAACAGCAGGCCTTCCCATGTAAGAACCCGGTCATCGCGATGTCACAATTCCGTCTTAGTCTTGTGTGTCGCACGAGCAGGCACCAGACAGGTGCAGCCCTGCCCCCTCGGACATCGCTGTGCAATCGTGCTCGACGAATCTTGATTGGCGTTTCTTTCATGGCACCAGAATCCCTGCTCGCTGCCGTTGACCTCGGGTCCAACAGCTTTCGCCTCGAAATAGGCCGCGTCGGCAGCCACCAGCGCATAGAGCGCGTGGAATACCTCAAGGAAACCGTGCGCCAGGGCAATGGGCTCAACGAGCGCCATGAACTGACTGACGAAGCCATGCAACGCGGCTGGGACTGCCTGGCACGCTTTGGTGAACGGCTGGCCGGCTTTGCGGCCGACCAGGTCCGCGCCGTGGCCACACAGACCCTGCGCGAGGCCCGCAACCGCGATGTCTTCATCGCGCGAGGCAGCACCCTGCTGGGCTTTCCCATCGAAGTCATCTCGGGCGAGGAAGAGGCCCGGCTGATCTATCGCGGCGTCTCCAGCCTGCTGCCGCCATCGTCTCAACGGCGTCTGGTGGTGGACATTGGCGGGCGCTCTACCGAAGTCATCATCGGCCAGCATGGCGAAGCGCGCCAGGTGGCCTCCTACCCCATAGGCAGCGTGGCCTGGAGCACGCAGTTCTTTGGCGAGGGCACGCTGTCGCGCGCGCACTTCTCGGCCGCCATCAAGGCGGCGCAGGCGGCACTCACCCAGACCGTATCGGCCTATCCAGCCACCGCATGGGACTGCGCCTATGCATCGTCAGGCACGGCCAACGCCGTGGGAGACATCCTGGCGGCCAACGGCTACTCCGGGCGGCTGATCACGCCCGACAGCCTGCGCTGGCTGCATGAGCAGTTGATGGACGCCGGTCACGTGGACCGCATCCGCCTGGCTGGACTCAAGGAAGACCGGCGAGCCGTCATCGCCGGCGGCCTGAGCATTCTGATGGCCGCCCTGGGCCTGCTGGGCATCGACGAACTGGAGGTTGCACAGGGCGCGCTGCGCCAGGGCGTGCTGCACGATCTGCTGGAACACGAGCCGCCTGCCGATCGCGAAGCCGCCGAGATCGCGGCGCTGCAACAGGACTTCGGCATTGACGCATCCCACGCACTGCGTGTTCGCAAGGTGGCACGCTGGGCCTGGCAGTCGCTGCAGGCGCAGCAGCCGCCCGATGCACTGGCCACGCACGCACTGGACACGGCTGCCAGCCTGCATGAGATCGGCATGCGCATCTCTCTGAGCGCCTACCACCGCCACGGCGCCTACATCACCGAACACTGCAGTGCCGCCACCTGGCCCGTGGAGCTGCGCGAACGCATCACCCAGCTGGTGCTTGGCCACCAGGGCAAGCTGCGCAAGCTCGAGGCTGCCATCGAGGACCGGGCCGTGGCCTGGCCATTGCTGGCGCTGCGCCTGGCCGTGCAGCTGTGCCACGCCCGGCGCGATCCCGATCTGCAGGGCATGCGCCTGCACCGCTCGGACAGCGTCTTTCACCTGACCGTGCCGGAAGGCTGGACCAGGAGCTACCCCCAGTCCGCCCAGTTGCTGCGCACCGAAGCCGTGGCCTGGCAGAAGACGCCCTGGACGCTGCAGTTGCATCTGCACTGAACGCCGAACGTCTCCGGCTGCCGCAGCGACAAGCAAAAAGCCCTGCCAGCGCAATGCGTTGGCGGGGCTTTTCGATTGCACAGGGCAGGCACGCGGCGCCCTGACAGGATATGCGGCTCAGGCCCGAGGGCCGTAACGCTCCATCAAGGCGTTCTGCGCCCCCAGGCCCGTGGTCGGATAGGGTGCGCGCTGGTAGGCGCCATTGGCTTCCAGCGTCCAGGCGTCGCGGTTGTCATGCAGGCTGGCGACAAGACATTCGTCTATCACCTGCTGGCGCAACGCCGGATCGCGCACAGGCCAGGCCAGCTCCACCCGGCGCATCATGTTGCGGTTCATCCAGTCCGCACTGGACAGCAGCAGTTCCTGCTGATTGCCCCAGGCGAAGTAGAAGACGCGCGAATGCTCCAGGAAGCGGCCGATGATGGAGCGCACGCGGATGTTGTCCGTCCAGCCCTTGCGCTGCGGCGGCAGCATGCAGGCGCTGCGCACGATGAGATCGATGCGTGCGCCCTGCTGACCGGCACGCACCAGGGCCTGCATGAGCAGTTCGTCAGTCAGCGCATTCATCTTCAGCACAATCCGCGCCTCTTCGCCGCGCTGTGCGGCCTCGCCCACCTGGGCAATCAGCGCCAGCATGCGATCGTGCAGCTGGAACGGTGCAATCACAAGCTGGTGCAGCTTGGGCAAGCGGTTGTGGCTGGACAGGTGGCTGAACACGGCATCCATGTCGGCCGTGATCTGCGCATCGCAGGTCAGCTGGCTGATGTCCGTGTACAGGCGCGCCGTGCGCACGTTGTAATTGCCGGTGGACAGGTGGCCGTAGCGCTTGAGCTGGCCGCTGCGCTTTTCGCGCCGGGTAATCAGCAGCATCTTGGCGTGCGTCTTCAGGCCCAGCACGCCGTAGACCACCTGGGCGCCCAAGGCCTCCAGCTTCTCGGCGGAGTTGATGTTGGCCTCTTCGTCAAAGCGGGCCTTGAGTTCCAGCACGGCCAGCACTTCCTTGCCACGGCGAACCGCCTCGGCCAGCAACTGCATGATCTCGGAGTCCGATCCCGTGCGGTAGATGGTCTGCTTGATGGCCAGCACCTCAGGGTCATTGACGGCTTCGCGCAGCAGCTCCAGCACGCCGTCGAAGCTCTCGAAGGGCTGGTGGATCAGCACATCACGCTTGCGGATCTGGGCCATCACCGAGCGGCCCGGCTGCAGCTGGCGCGGCCATGCCGGACGCCAAGGCGGAAACAGCAGCGCGGGGTCATCGACCAGATCCACCAGCTGCGACTGGCGCACCAGGTTCACGGGCCCCTTGACGCGGAACAGTGCCTCGGTCGGCAGGCCGAACTGGCCCAGCAGCAGGTCGGACAGCATGGGCGAGCAGGCAAAGGACACCTCCAGCCTCACCGCCTGGCCGTAGTGGCGATGGTGCAGACCCTGGCGCAGGGCCGTGCGCAGGTCGCTGACGTCTTCCTCATCCACTGCCAGGTCCGAATGGCGCGTGACACGGAATTGCGCAAACTCCGCCACCTCACGCCCCGGGAACAGCTCGACGAGATGGGCGCGCACGATGCTGGAGATGCTCACGAACAGGCGCTGCTTGCCCGCGATCTTCTCGGGCAGGCGCACCAGGCGCGGCAAGACACGCGGCACCTTGACGATGGCCACCTCGTTGGCACGGCCAAAGGCATCGACACCTTTGAGGCGCACGATGAAGTTCAGCGCCTTGTTGGCCACCTGGGGGAATGGATGGGATGGGTCCAGGCCCACGGGCATGAGCAGCGGCTGGACTTCGCGCAGGAAGTACTCGCGCACCCATTTGCGCTGGGCGCTGCTGCGCTCGCCATGGGATACCACGCGTATGCCCTGCCCCGCAAAGGCTGGAATCAGCGACTGGTTGTACAGCGTGTACTGGCGCAATACCAGCTCATGCGCCTTGTCCATCAGCGAGCGGAAGCTCTGCAGGGTGTACAGGCCCTTGGCGTCGCCGGCCTTGGCGGCCGTCACATGCGGGGCGCAACGCACCTCGAACCATTCGTCGAGATTCGAGGAGACGATGCACAGATAGCGCAAACGCTCCAGCAGCGGCACATCTTCACGCACGGCCCAGTCCAGCACGCGCTCATTGAAGGCCAGGATGCAATGGTCACGGTCAAGAAACTGTTGCTGCTGCTCTTGCACTTCACCGCTTTCGGCTGTGGCGTGCAGTCCAGTGTATTCGGGGGCGGGAAGCCTTGCAGAAGAAGCAGAGGCAGAAGCCGCAATGGCCTGGCCCTGCAGCTCCGACAAGGCGGTGGAGAGGCTTTTCGCCAGAGGCATCATCGGGACATTCAGGGGTGCAGAGACGGGTATGGGAGCTGTCTGGCGGGCCATGCCCAGCGAAGCCGGCCCTGCGGGCACGGCACGCGCTCCCTGTTCATGTTCTGGTTCGGCAGGTGCGGCAGAGGCGCCACCGGGAATCGGCGTGAATGTCTGGGGCATGGATGCAGGGGCCCGGCCTGGGCAGGACCCGGTAGTCACCCCGCTAGCCGGGGATTCGGGCAGTCTGCCCCGGATTTGTGACATGTTCATGACATACATTCCTCTGTTCATGACATCTGTCATACAAGCCAAGCCAGGCGCAAGCAACGGCGCAGAAACCGTCACGCAAAGGTCATGACCCAGTCACACCGGCACGAGAGCGACGCGACATCGCCGGGGTGCTAAGCTAGCTGCCTTCCCCTGGATGCCGTTGGCTGCTGCAAACCTGCCGCAGCCGTGCCGTCGTCCGCCTTTCGCGCATGTCCTCTTCCAATCCCCCCGAAAGCCGCCTGGCCGCCATCGACATTGGCTCCAACAGCTGCCTGCTGGCCATGGCCCGCAGCGACGGCGCAAAGGTGCAGCTGCTCAGCCATCGCAAGGAAGCCATACGCCTGGGCAGCGCCCTCGACGCCCAGGGCGCCTTGAGCCTGGAGGCCATGCAGCGCGGCTGGGCCTGCCTGGAGCGCTATGCGCAGGTGCTGGGTGATTTGCCCCGCCACCGCGTACGTGCAGTGGCCACGCAGACGCTGAGAGAGGCATCGAATCGCCAGATCTTCCTGGACGAAGGCCAGCGCATCCTGGGCTGCCCCATCGAGGTCATTGACGGCGAGGAGGAAGCACGCCTGATCTATCGCGGCGTCGCCCAGTTGCTGCCGCCCGGCGCCCAGCGGAGGCTGGTGGTGGACATCGGCGGCCGCTCGACCGAGCTGTGCCTGGGTCAGCAGCGGCAAGTACTGCAGGCACGCTCCTTCGCCTTCGGCAGCGTGACCTGGGCCCTGCGCCACTTCCCCGATGGCGAGCTGTCGGCCCAGGCCCTGTCCCAGGCCGAAGCAGCCGTGGCCGACATCATTGCGCCCGAAGCAGGACTTTTTGCTGCCGGGCAATGGAGCCATGCCTATGGCTCCTCGGGCACGGCCGGTGCCATTGTCAAGGTCCTGGCCCATGCGCCCGGCGGCACGGCCGGCTGGATCACGCGGCAGGGACTGGACTGGCTGCATGCGCAGTTGCTGCGCGCAGGCCATGTCGACCGTGTGAACATGGACGGACTCAAGGAAGAGTTGCGCCCCATGATCGGCGGCGGCATGAGCGTGATGCGGGGCATCTTCTCCAGCCTGGGCATCGAGCGCATGCGCGTCACGCACGGCGCCCTGCGCCATGGCGTGCTCTATGAATTGGCACACAAGCTCGATGCGCAGGCCAAGGGCCGGCAACGACAGTCCGCCGGCACCTGAAAACCAAGGCCCTGCCCTCGCCAGGGAACGACAAAATGCTGTTTTGCGCGCAAGTGCTACACTTTGTAATTTCCCCCTCATCCCTTTACCACCGCCCTACCGCTTCGCCATGTCCGCGCCGACGATTGCGTACGACCCTGTACTCGAACGTCCGTCTTCGATGATGGCGGCGTCGCTGCAGCGCAGCCTGCGCGAGCAGCAGGCACTGCTCGACAATGCCGGCGTGGGCATCGTCTTCATCCGCCAGCGCGTCATCGTCCGATGCAACCAGTGCTATGCCGACATCTTCGGCTACGCGGGCGAACATGCGCTGGTCGGCATCAACAGCGAGCACCTGCACCCCAGCCGCGACGAGCTGCGCAGCCTGGGGCGCGAGGCCTATCGCACGCTGAGCGCGGGCCTGTCCTTTCGCACGCAGCGCCGCCTGCGCCGCAAGGATGGCAGCCTGTTCTGGGGTGAACTGACGGGCCGGCTCATCAATCCGGGCGATGCACGCGAAGGCTCCATCTGGATCGTCAGCGACATCGACGACCGTCTGCGCGCCCAGCAGGCCCTGAGCCAGGCCCACGAACTGCTGGAGCAGCAGGTGCGCGACCGTACACGCGAACTCAGCGCCACGGTGGAGAACCTGCACCGCGAGATCGCCGACCGCAAGCTGGACCAGGAACGCATCTACTGGATGGCGCACTACGACGCGCTCACCGGCCTGCCCAATCGCACGCTGCTGGCCGAGCGCAGCGCCCGCGCCATCGAGCTGGCCAAGGTCAACGACACGCCACTGGCCGTGATGTTCCTCGACCTGGACCATTTCAAGCATGTCAATGATTCGCTGGGCCATCGCGTGGGCGATGCCCTGCTGGTGGAGATTGCCCGCCGCCTGCGTGCCGTGGTGCGTGACCGCGATACGGTGGCCCGCATCGGCGGCGACGAATTCGTGCTGCTGCTGCCCGGCGCCAATGCCCAGGGTGCGGCCCGCGTGGCAGGCAAGCTGCAGGAGGCGTCGCGCCAGGCCTACCAGATCGACCGCCACGAACTGACCATTGCGCCGTCCATGGGCATCGCGCTGTACCCGCGCGACGGCCACGACATCGACTCGCTGACACAGGCCGCCGACGCGGCCATGTACCACGCCAAGCAGGCCGGCCGCAACACCTACCGCTTCTTCACTCCGCAAATGCAGGCCCAGTCCCTGCGCGCCCTGCAGCTGGAGAACGCCTTGCGGCGGGCGCTGGAACGCAATCAGCTGTATCTGCATTACCAGCCGCAGATCACCCTGAGCACCGGACGCGTGCGCAGCGTGGAGGCACTGCTGCGATGGGAGCATCCCGAGCTGGGCTCGGTTTCGCCCGCGGAGTTCATCCCCGTCGCCGAGGATAGCGGCCAGATCCTGCAGATCGGCGAATGGGTGCTGCGCAGCGCCATGCAGCAACTGCAGGCCTGGCGCAATGCGGGGCTGCGGGACCTGAAGGTGGCCGTGAACCTGTCGGCCATCCAGTTCCACCAGCAGCAACTGCCCGAAATCATCAACCGCATCCTGCTCGACAGCGACCTGCCGGCCGATTCTCTGGAGCTGGAGCTGACCGAGGGCGTGGCCATCCATGATCCGCGCCAGGCCACGGCCACCATGGACCGGCTGCGCGAGCATGGCGTGCGTCTGGCCATGGATGACTTCGGCACCGGCTATTCATCCCTGAGCCAGCTCAAGCGCTTTCAGATCTACAAACTCAAGATCGACCAGTCCTTCATCCAGGACCTGGACCACGACAGCAATGACCGCGCCATTGTCAGCGCCATCATCCGCATGGCCCAGGCCCTGGGCATGCAGACCACGGCCGAAGGCGTGGAAACGGAGGCGCAGCTGGAGTTCCTGCGCGAGCAAGGCTGCGATGAAGCCCAGGGCTACCATTTCAGCCGCCCGCTGCCGCCCCAGGCGCTGGAGGCCTTTCTGCGCAGCCAGGGCTGAACGGCTCACCGCGCCACGGTCTGCAGACGAAAAAGCCGAAGCCTGCAGCTTCGGCTTTCCATGGCCGGGAACGTGCCGCCCGCCGCTCAGGGCGTGGGTGAATTCTTCGCCACGCTGGCCAGGCGCTCGGCGCAGCGGCTGGCCTGGTCGCCATCGCGTGCCTCCACCATCACGCGCAGCAAAGGCTCGGTGCCGCTGGCGCGGATAAGCACGCGCCCCGTATCGCCCAATTCGGCCTTGACGGCCTCGGTGGCTTCCTCCAGCTGGGTGTTGCGCTTCCAGTCCTGGCCCGGCTGCAGCCGCACGTTGAGCAATACCTGGGGAAACAGCTGGACTGAAGACAGCCACTGCGACAGGCTCTTGCCCGAACGCACGCAGGCCTGCAGCACCTGCAGCGCGCTGACCAGGCCATCGCCCGTGGTGTGCTTGTCCAGCGCCAGCAGATGGCCCGAGCCCTCGCCCCCCAGGGTCCAGCCCTGCCGGTGCAGCTCCTCCAGCACATAGCGGTCGCCGACCTTGGCGCGCACAAAGCCCACACCCTGGGACTTCAGCGCCACCTCCACGGCCATATTGGTCATCAGTGTGCCCACGGCGCCCGGCACGGCCTCGCCACGCGCCAGCCGGTCGGCCGCCATCAGGTACAGCAGTTCGTCGCCGTTGTAGAGCCGGCCTGCCGCATCGACCAGCAGCAGCCGGTCGGCATCACCATCCAGCGCCACGCCGAAGTCGGCCTTGTTCGCTCGCACGGCCAGCACCAGGGCCTCGGGATGGGTGGCACCCACGCCTTCGTTGATGTTCAGTCCATCGGGTGCACAGCCAATGGCCACCACATCGGCCCCCAGTTCATGGAAGACCTTGGGGGCGATCTGGTAGGCCGCGCCATGGGCCGCATCGACCACGATCTTCACACCCTTGAGCGTGAGCGCATGGTCGAAGGTGCTCTTGCAGAACTCGATGTAGCGCCCTGCCGCGTCTTCAAGGCGCCGGGCCTTTCCCAGAGCGGCAGAATCGACCCATACGGGATCTTCGGTCAAGGCCTGCTCGACCTCTTCCTCCCAGGCATCGGGCAGCTTGGTGCCCTGTGCGCTGAAGAACTTGATGCCGTTGTCGTAATAAGGGTTGTGGCTGGCGCTGATGACCACGCCCAGGCTGGCGCGCTGGGCGCGCGTCAGATAGGCCACGCCCGGCGTGGGCAGGGGGCCCAGCAGCATCACGTCCACGCCGGCAGAGTTGAACCCGGACTCCAGCGCGCTCTCCAGCATGTAGCCCGAGATCCGCGTGTCCTTGCCGATCAGCACCATGGGACGGGCTTCCTTGCGCCGCAGCACACGGCCCACGGCATGCGCCAGGCGCAGCGCGAAGTCGGGGGTGATGGGCGAGCGGCCCACCAGGCCGCGAATTCCATCGGTACCAAAATATGTGCGTGCCATAGTGCTCCTTTGTTGTTCAGTCGTTGTCGTGCATGGTCTGCCAGACCGTCAATGCCGCCACCGTATCGGCCACGTCGTGCACGCGCACCACGCGCGCGCCACGCTCCACCGCCAGCAGTGCCGCTGCCACGCTGGGCACCATGCGCTGGCCCTGCGGACGGCCACTGACCTGCCCGAGCGAGCCCTTGCGCGACCAGCCGGCCAGCAGCGGGAAGTCTAGGCCCAGCAATTCATGCTGGCGTGCAAGCAGGGAAAAATTCTGTGCCACGCTTTTGCCGAAGCCGATGCCATAGTCCCAGACGATGCGCTCCCGCGCCACGCCCCGGGCCAGCAGGGCATCGCTGTGCAACTGCAGGAAATCGCGCACGGCGGGCACGGCATCGCCTTGCATGGGCGTGGTCTGCATGTCCTGCGGCGTGCCATGCATGTGCATGAGACAGATGCCGCAGCTCGGGTGCGCGGCCACCACCTGCTGCGCGCCCGGCTGGCGCAGCGCCCAGATGTCGTTGACGATGTCGGCCCCCAGATCCAGCACGGCCTGCATGACCTCGGGCTTGTAGGTATCGACGGAGACAGGCACGCCCAATTGCACCGCGCCCTGCACAACAGGCAGCACGCGCCGCAACTCCTCATCCAGCGGAACAGCCGGTGAGCCGGGCCTGGTGGACTCGCCGCCAATATCGAGGATGTGCGCGCCCTCACTGACCAGTTGCTCTGCATGCCGCAAGGCCTGCTCCACCGTGTTGTGCCGCCCGCCGTCGGAAAACGAGTCGGGCGTCACATTGACGATGCCCATGACCAGTGGACGCTGAAGGTCTAGAACAAAGCGCGAAGTCTGCCATTGATGCGGCATGGGATTTCCTGAAGGTAGGCGCCTGCCGGACCGGGTTCATCGCTGGCCGTTGCGGGCAATTGAACACATCCTGCAAGCAAAGCAAAAGGGCCCCTCAGGGCCCTTTGCATGGGATTGACCGATTCTGCGGCAAGCAGCTCAGGCCGTGGTGGGCGCAGGGTCGGCATCCACTGCCGGCGTGCCGCCGGACGAGTTGCCACCGTCGGACGACGGAGGGTTGCGCGGCACCCAGTCCTTGGGAGGACGCGGCTCACGGCCGGCCATGATGTCATCGAGCTGCTCGGCGTCGATGGTTTCCCAGTCGAGCATGGCCTTGGCCATGGCATGCATCTTGTCGGAGTTGTCCTCGATCAGCTTGCGCGCCAGTCCGTACTGCTCGTCGATGATGCGGCGAACCTCCTGGTCCACCTTCTGCATCGTCTGCTCGCTCATGCTGTTGGTCTTGCTCATCGAGCGGCCCAGGAAAGGCTCGCCTTCCTGCTCCGCATAGACCATGGGACCCAGCGCGTCGGTCATGCCGTAGCGGGTGACCATGTCGCGTGCGATCTGCGTGGCCCGCTCGAAGTCGTTGCTCGCGCCCGTGGTCATCTGGTTCATGAACACTTCTTCGGCAATGCGTCCACCGAACAGCATGGCGATCTGGTTGAGCATGAACTCCTTGTCGTAGGAGTAGCGGTCCTTCTCGGGCAGGCTCATGGTCACGCCCAGCGCACGGCCGCGCGGGATGATGGTGACCTTGTGCACGGGATCGCACTTGGGCAGCAGCTTGCCGATCAGTGCGTGGCCTGCCTCGTGGTAGGCCGTGTTGCGGCGCTCTTCCTCGGGCATGACCATGCTCTTGCGCTCGGGGCCCATGATGATCTTGTCCTTGGCCTTCTCGAAGTCCTGCATCTCGACGGTGCGCGCATTGCGGCGCGCGGCCATCAGGGCTGCTTCGTTGCAGAGGTTGGCCAGATCGGCACCCGACATGCCAGGCGTGCCGCGCGCGATCACGCCCGGATTCACGTCCTGGCCGACAGGGATCTTGCGCATGTGCACATTGAGGATCTGCTCGCGGCCGCGGATATCGGGCAGCGTCACATACACCTGGCGGTCGAAACGGCCGGGGCGCAGCAGCGCCGCATCCAGGATGTCCGGACGGTTGGTCGCAGCCACGACGATCACGCCGAGGTTGGTCTCGAAGCCGTCCATCTCGACCAGCATCTGGTTCAGGGTCTGTTCACGCTCATCGTTGCCACCGCCCAGGCCTGCGCCGCGCTGGCGGCCCACGGCGTCGATTTCATCGATGAAGATGATGCAGGGTGCATTCTTCTTGGCGTTCTCGAACATGTCGCGCACGCGGGCCGCGCCCACGCCGACGAACATTTCAACGAAGTCGGAGCCCGAGATGCTGAAGAACGGGACCTTGGCCTCGCCCGCAATGGACTTGGCCAGCAAGGTCTTGCCGGTACCCGGAGGCCCGACCAGCAGCAGACCACGCGGAATGCGGCCGCCGAGCTTCTGGAACTTGTTGGGGTCCTTGAGGAAGTCCACGACTTCCTTGACCTCTTCCTTGGCTTCGTCGCAGCCTGCAACGTCGGCAAAGGTAACGGTGTTGTTGTTCTCGTCCAGCATGCGCGCCTTGCTCTTGCCGAAGCTGAAAGCACCGCCCTTGCCGCCGCCCTGCATCTGGCGCATGAAGTACACCCACACGCCGATCAACAGCAGCATGGGCCCCCAGCTGACGAGCAGGGTCATGAGGACCGAGCCTTCTTCGCGGGGCTTGACGTCGAACTTGACGTTGTTGTTGATCAGGTCACCCACGAGCCCGCGATCCAGGTAGGTGGCGGTGGTGCGCACCTTGCGGTCATCGTTGGTCGTGGCCACGATCTCGGTGCCGCCGGGGCTTTCCTGGATGGTGGCGCTCTTGATGCGGTTGCTGCGCACCTCTTCCAGGAACTCGGAGTAACCGACATGGGACGCGCCGGCGCCGCCACGGGTGTCAAATTGTTTGAACACCGTAAACAGCACCATGGCGATGACCAGCCAGACGGCAATTTTTGAAAACCACTGATTGTTCAAGCGGGGCTCCAATGGGGATACAGATAAAACGACTTCCAGCGTGCTCGAAGCGTATTTGCGGTTCATTTTAGGTGTTTCAAGCTGGCTGGTCGCCTATATCCCTCTATAGCAGCCATAGCTTGAATGCGGTCTTGACCCGCGTCAGGGCCGCGCCGGGCGGCTGCGCAGGGCTACTTGAGCCCCATACCCACCAGAAACGTCTCCGAAGACTTGTCGCGCGAGGACTTGGGCTTGATCGGCTTGACCACCTTGAAGGTCTGCCGGAACAGCGCCACCAGGTCGTCGTAGGCCCCGCCGTGGAAGAGCTTCACGACCAAGGCCCCTTCAGGTTTCATATGGTGGATGGAGAAATCAACCGCCAGCTCCACCAGCAGCGCAATGCGCGCCGCATCTGTCGTACCGTTGCCCGACAGGTTCGGAGCCATGTCGGAGACCACCACGTCGGCCTTGCCCCCGCCCAGGGCCTCCTGGAGCTGGGCCAGAACCGGCTCCTCGCGGAAATCGCCCTGGATGTACTGCACGCCCTCAATGGGCTCCATGGGCAGCAGATCCAGCGAGATGATGCGGCCGTTGAGAGCGCCGACGGCCGCCCCGTTGGGCGACAGGCAACGGCGCACATACTGGCTCCAAGCCCCGGGTGCGCAGCCCAGGTCCACCACCGTGGCACCCGGCCGGATGAGCTTGAGCTGCTCGTCGATCTCCTTGAGTTTGTAGGCCGCGCGCGCGCGGTAGCCGTCCTTCTGGGCGGCCTTGACGTAAGGATCGTTGACGTGGCTGTTGAGCCAAGCCTTGTTGACCTTCTTGCTTTTTGTTTGGACTTTCATGCTGGATTCTTTCAGCCTCGATAATACGGCCATGCCCCAAATTCAATTGACTCCCGCCGAGCGCCGGGAACACCGCGCCAACGCACACCACCTGGACCCCGTGGTCCTCATCGGGGGTGACGGCCTGACGGCTGCCGTGCAAAAGGAGGTCAACGCCGGCCTTAACGCACATGGCCTGATCAAGGTCCGTGTCTTCAACGACGACCGCGCCGCACGCGAGCAGATGTATCTGCAGCTGTGCGACGAGCTTGGCGCTGCACCCATTCAGCACATCGGCAAGCTGCTCGTGCTCTGGCGCCCCATGCCGGAAAAGGAAAAAGCCATCGACGAGAACCGCATGCCCGGCCCTCGCGATGTCAAGCTGCTCAAGTTCAGCAAGCGCTCGGGCCAGAAGCCCGAGGTCAAGCAGATCCGCGTGCTGGGCAACCAGCGCCTGACGGCAGGTGGCCAGGTCAAGCGCGCCAAGCCCAAGCAGAAGTCGGTCAAGAAGCGTCAGGCAGACTGAGTCCGCCGCATCCATGACCGTAGCATCCCATGCCGCCAGCGTGGCCCAGGCCGCGCAACCGCCCTCCGCCTCCCCCTCTGCGCAGCAGCGCTTCGTGATCTGCATGAAGTGGGGCAAGAAGTACGGTCCGGAGTATGTCAACAGGCTCTACGCCATGGTGCGTCGGCATCTGAAGGGCGATTTTCGCCTTGTCTGCCTGACCGATGACGGCGTGGGGATTCGCGACGAGGTCGAATGCCTGCCGATTCCTCCGCTGAACCTGCCCGCGGGCATTCCGGAGCGCGGCTGGAACAAGCTCGCCACCTTCAGTGCCGACCTGCACGGCCTGCGCGGCACGGCGCTGTTTCTTGACGTGGACGTGGTCATCACCGGGCCGCTGGACGATTTTTTCACCGAGCCCGGCGAGTTCCTGATCATCCACGACTACAAGCGTCCGTGGCGCATCACGGGCAATTCCTCGGTGTACCGCTTCGAGCTGGGTGCCCACCCCGAGGTGCTGGACTACTTCCGCACGCATTTCGAAGAGATACGCCGCAACTTTCGCAATGAGCAGGCCTATCTGTCCGACATGCTGCACAAGCAGGGCAAGCTCAAGTACTGGCCGCAGGCTTGGTGCCCCAGCTTCAAGTACCACTGCATTCCCGCATGGCCGACGAACTACTGGAAGCCGCCCTTCGTGCCGGATGGTGCGCGCGTGGTGATCTTCCACGGCGAATGCAACCCGCCTGACGCGTTGGCCGGCCGGCGCAATCGGCGCTTTCGCTATATCCGGCCTGCCACCTGGGTGGCCGAGCACTGGCACGAGTGAGCAGCTCGACCCACAAAAAACGCCCGCGCTTGCGGGCGTTTTCGTTTGGTATGGTGCCGAACCGGCAGGACCGGGATCAGGCCGTGGCCCGGGTGTTCGCTTGAGACGAACGGCCTATGCGCCACAGCACGACGAGCGCACACAGCCACTGCAGCGCATACATCACCGTGCCCACGCTGTGCCACAGCTTGAGGTTGTCGCGTGCAACGATGCGCGGCGACACGCCGTACTGGACGACAAATGCCAGCAGCATGCCTGCGATCACAAAGCCCAGGCAGGCCTTGGCCCAGGGCTGCAGGACCGACTCCTTGCTGCGCCGGGACAGGACCAGCAGCACGGCCGCGCAGGCGATGGACACCCAGGTCTGCGCGGCAAACAGCTTGGCAGCCATGAAGCCCGCGACAGCCGGCGTGGGCAAGTGGGCGAACAGCATGGGCACGGCCATGAAGCCGATGGCCGACAGGCTGCCCCACCACAGGGCAGCAGCCAGCAGGGGAACGCGCTCGTACAGGTTGCTCATGGGCTTAGGCCTTCCTCAACGATCGAGGCACAGGCACCGACGCATCAGAGGTAGCGCACCGACACCACTTCATAGCGGCGCTCGCCGCCCGGTGCCTGCACGACAGCGGTATCGCCTTCTTCCTTGCCGATCAGCGCGCGTGCGATGGGGCTGGAGACGTTGATCAGGCCCAGCTTGAGATCGGCCTCGTCCTCGCCGACGATCTGGTACTTGACCGTGTCGCCGCTGTCCTCGTCTTCGAGTTCAACCGTTGCACCGAAGACCACGCGGCCGCCGGCATCCACGGCGGAGGGATCAATGATCTGGGCTGCGGACAGCTTGCTCTCTACCTCGGCAATGCGGCCCTCGATGAAGCCTTGGCGGTCCTTGGCGGCCTCGTACTCGGCGTTTTCGCTCAGGTCGCCCTGGGCACGGGCCTCGGCGATGGCCTGGATGATGGAAGGACGCTCCACGGTCTTCAGACGGTGCAGCTCGTCCTTGAGTTTCTCGGCTCCGCGCTTGGTGATGGGAATGGTGGCCATTGAAAAGTCTCCATGTGCAGCAAACGCCGCGCGTTGCGCGGCTTCTTTGGCACAGGCGGGCCGGCAGTATGGCGGCAGGGCCTGCGCCCCAAAAGCAAACCGCCGCACGTTGCCGCGCGGCGGTTTCATCAAGTCATGTGGTCCATTATGCCGCGTTTGACCACCAGCTTCGGTGGGAAAACCCGGCGGCACTGTCGGACAGTGCCGCCGGCTGCACCTCGTCAGAAACGAGGGGCGGCAGCGCGGAAGGATCAGGCCGTTTGCAGCTGGGCGTGCAGTTCCTGGACGGAGTGCACATCCATGTTGCCCATGGACTTCATGCCTTCGACGGCGGCTTCGGCACCGAAGATGGTGGTGAAGGTGGTCACGCGCGCCAGCAGGGCGCTGGTGCGGATGGCTCGCGAGTCGGCGATGGCGTTGCGACGCTCTTCCACCGTGTTGATGACCATGGCGATCTCGCCGTTCTTGATCATGTCCACGATGTGGGGACGGCCCTCGGTCACCTTGTTGACGAGCTGCACCTCGATACCTGCCTCGGAGATGGCCGCTGCCGTGCCGCGCGTGGCGCACAGCACGAAGCCCATGGCAGCCAGTTCCTTGGCCACGGCCACGGCGCGCGGCTTGTCGGCGTTCTTCACGGTCAGGAAGACCTTGCCCTGGGTGGGCAGTGCCACGCCGGCGCCCAGCTGGCTCTTGACGAAGGCTTCGCCAAAGGTCTTGCCCACGCCCATGACTTCGCCAGTGGACTTCATCTCGGGGCCGAGGATGGTGTCCACGCCCGGGAACTTCACGAACGGGAAGACGGCTTCCTTGACGCTGAAGTACGGCGGCGTGACTTCCTTGGTGATGCCTTGCTGGGCCAGCGTGTCGCCGGCCATGCAGCGCGCAGCCACCTTGGCCAGCTGGATGCCCGTGGCCTTGGAGACGAAGGGCACGGTGCGCGAGGCACGCGGATTGACTTCCAGCACGTAGATCACGTCGCCATCGGCCGTTTCCTTGATGGCGAACTGCACGTTCATCAGGCCGACCACGCTCAGCGCGTTGGCCATGGCAGCCGTCTGGCGCTTGATCTCGGCCACGGTCTCGGGCTTGAGGTAGTAAGGCGGCAGCGAGCAGGCGGAATCGCCCGAATGCACGCCGGCCTGCTCGATGTGCTCCATCACGCCGCCGATGAAGACGGCGCCTTCGCGGTCACGCACGCAGTCCACATCGCACTCGATGGCGTTGGACAGGAAGTGGTCCAGCAGCACGGGCGAGTCATTGCTGACCTTGACGGCTTCGCGCATGTAGCGCTCCAGGTCGCGCTGCTCATGCACGATTTCCATGGCACGGCCACCCAGCACATAGCTGGGACGCACGACCAGGGGGTAGCCCAGGCCGGCCGCCTTTTCCAGCGCTTCGGGCTCGGTGCGGGCCGTGGCATTGGGCGGCTGGCGCAGGCCCAGCTCATGCAGCAGCTTCTGGAAGCGCTCGCGGTCTTCGGCCGCGTCGATCATGTCGGGCGTGGTGCCGATGATGGGCACGCCTTCCTTTTCCAGGCCCAGGGCGAGCTTCAAGGGCGTCTGGCCGCCGTACTGCACGATGACGCCGACCGGCTTCTCGACAGCCACGACTTCGAGCACGTCTTCCAGCGTCAGCGGCTCGAAATACAGGCGGTCCGAGGTGTCGTAGTCGGTGGACACGGTTTCGGGGTTGCAGTTGACCATGATGGTTTCATAGCCGTCCTCGCGCATGGCGAGCGCGGCATGCACGCAGCAGTAGTCGAACTCGATGCCCTGGCCGATGCGGTTCGGGCCACCGCCCAGCACCATGATCTTTTTCTTGTCCGTCGGCTCGGCTTCGCACTCCTCGTCATAGGTGGAGTACATGTAGGCCGTGTCGGTGGCGAACTCGGCAGCGCAGGTGTCCACGCGCTTGAACACGGGGCGCACGCCCAGTGCCTTGCGCGCCTCGCGCACGGCCTTGTCGGTGCTGTGCAGCAGCTTGGCAAGGCGGCGGTCGGAGAAGCCCTTTTGCTTGAGCGTGCGCAGCGTGGTGGCGTCCAGTGCAGCCAGCGCGGCATCGCCCTTTTCCTCGTAGACCTTGTCCAGTTCGAGTTCGATCTTGACGATCTCTTCGATCTGCACGAGGAACCACTTGTCGATCTTGGTGATGTTGTGCACTTCGTCCAGCGTCCAGCCGGCAGCAAAGGCGTCACCCACATACCAGATGCGGTCCGGACCTGGTTCGCCGAGTTCCTTTTCGAGGATCTCGCGGTCCTGGGTCTTTTCGTTCATGCCGTCCACGCCGACTTCCAGGCCGCGCAGCGCCTTCTGGAAGGATTCCTGGAAGGTGCGGCCAATGGCCATGACCTCGCCCACGGACTTCATCTGCGTGGTCAGGCGGTTGTCGGCAGCCGGGAACTTCTCGAATGCGAAACGCGGGATCTTGGTGACCACGTAGTCGATCGAGGGCTCGAACGAGGCAGGCGTCTTGCCGCCCGTGATGTCGTTCTTGAGTTCGTCCAGCGTGTAGCCCACGGCCAGCTTGGCAGCGACCTTGGCGATGGGGAAGCCCGTGGCCTTGGAGGCCAGCGCCGAGGAGCGCGACACACGCGGGTTCATCTCGATGACGATCATGCGACCGTCCTTCGGATTCACCGAGAACTGCACGTTGGAGCCCCCCGTGTCCACACCGATCTCGCGCAGCACCGCCAGCGAGGCGTTGCGCATGATCTGGTATTCCTTGTCGGTCAGCGTCTGCGCGGGCGCCACGGTGATCGAGTCGCCGGTGTGCACGCCCATGGGGTCCAGGTTCTCGATGGAGCAGATGATGATGCAGTTGTCCGCCTTGTCGCGGACGACTTCCATCTCGTACTCCTTCCAGCCGAGCAGCGATTCCTCGATCAGCAGCTCATTGGTCGGCGACGCTTCCAGGCCGCGCTTGCAGATGGTCTCGAACTCTTCGGGGTTGTAGGCAATGCCGCCGCCCGTGCCGCCCAGCGTGAAGCTGGGGCGGATGACGGTGGGAAAGCCCATTTCCTTTTGCACGGCCCAGGCTTCGTCCATCGAATGGGCGATGCCCGAGCGTGCCGAACCCAGGCCGATGCGCGTCATCGCATCCTTGAACTTGAGGCGGTCCTCGGCCTTGTCGATGGCCTCGGGCGTGGCGCCGATCAGCTCGACCTTGTACTTGTGCAGCACGCCGTTGCGCCACAAGTCCAGCGCGCAGTTCAGCGCGGTCTGGCCGCCCATGGTCGGCAGGATGGCGTCGGGACGCTCCTTGGCGATGATCTTCTCGACCGTCTGCCAGGTGATGGGCTCGATGTAGGTGACGTCGGCCGTGGCCGGGTCGGTCATGATCGTGGCAGGGTTGCTGTTGATCAGGATGACCTTGTAGCCCTCTTCGCGCAACGCCTTGCAGGCCTGCACGCCGGAGTAGTCAAACTCGCAGGCTTGGCCGATGACGATGGGACCGGCGCCAATGATCAGAATGCTTTTGAGGTCGGTGCGCTTAGGCATTTTTGTGTTTCTCCATCAGCGCCGTGAAGCGATCAAACAGGTAGGCGATATCGTGCGGGCCGGGCGAAGCCTCGGGGTGGCCCTGGAAGCAGAACGCAGGCTTGTCCTTGTGCTCAAGGCCTTGCAGCGTGCCGTCGAACAGGCTGATGTGCGTGGCGCGCAGCGTGTCGGGCAGGGACTCCATCTCCACGGCAAAACCGTGGTTCTGGCTGGTGATGCTCACGCGGCCGTTGTCCAGGTCCTTGACGGGGTGGTTGGCGCCGTGGTGGCTGTTGGCCATCTTGAAGGTCTTGGCGCCAGCGGCCAGGGCCATGATCTGATGACCCAGGCAGATGCCGAAGACGGGCTTGCCGGACTCCACCAGTTCCTTGGTCGCGGCAATGGCGTAGTCGCAGGGCTCCGGGTCGCCAGGGCCGTTGGACAGGAAAACGCCGTCGGGGTTGAGTGCCAGCACATCCTTGGCGGGCGTCTTGGCCGGCACCACGGTCAGCTTGCAGCCGCGCTCGGCCAGCATGCGCAGGATGTTGAACTTCACGCCGAAGTCATAGGCCACCACATGGAAACGCGGGGCCTGCTGCTGGCCGTAGCCTTCGCCCAGCTTCCACTCGGTTTCCGTCCATTCGTATTGCTGGGCGGCGCTCACCACCTGGGCCAGATCCAGGCCCTTCATGCTGGGGGCCGCCTTGGCCGCAGCCAGTGCCTCGTCGATGCGCGCCTGGGTCACTTCTTCGCCAGCGGCCAAACCGACGATGGCGCCGTTTTGTGCGCCCTTGTCGCGCAGCAGCCGTGTGAGCTTGCGCGTGTCGATGTTGGCAATCGCCACCGTGCCGCTGCGCGTGAGGTAGTCGGGCAGGGTCTCGGACTTGCGGAAGTTGCTGGCCAGCAGCGGAAGGTTCTTGATGATCAGGCCCGCCGCATGGACCTTGCCAGCCTCGACATCCTCTGCGTTGACGCCGTAGTTGCCGATGTGCGGATACGTGAGCGTCACGATCTGCTGGCAGTAGCTGGGGTCGGTGAGGATTTCCTGGTAGCCGGTGATTGCCGTGTTGAAAACGACTTCACCAACCGTGGTGCCTTGCGCACCGATCGAGTTGCCAACAAAGACCGTGCCGTCTGCGAGCGCCAGGATGGCGGATGGGAATGCTCCCTTGAGAGACAAAAGCACTGGGTTCTCCGGTTCTAATTACGGTTACGCCCAGCGTGCCGCACGGACGGGTCCGTGCGGTTTACAGCTTGTCTGCAGGGGGTGGCGAGGAAGCGTCGCTAGGCGTATTGTGGAATGCTTGAAAGCCGCCCATTATAGGCTGGTCGCGCTTCAGCCTCCTGACAGGAGGCGGGATTACCCTTGACGTGAGCCGGCACTCACGCTGCTTGCGTGCAGGCATATCGCCGCTGCCGCAGCCACGTTCAGAGACTCTTCACCACCCGGCTGGCCGATGCGCACATGCTGCGCCGCCTGCTGCATCAGCGCCTCGCCAACGCCCTGCCCTTCATGGCCCATGGCCCAAGCACATGGCCAGGGCAGAGCCGCGCTCTGGATCAGTTCACCTTGATGGGAACTGGTCACGATCAGGGGCAAGCCAAGCGCACTCAGATCCTCGGGTGACGCCGACTCCACCAGGTGCAGCCCGAAATGCGCGCCCATTCCGGCGCGCAGCACCTTCTGGCTCCACAGCGCAGCCGTGCCCTTCAAGGCCACGATCTGGCCGAAGCCGAAAGCGGCCGCACTGCGAAGAATGGAGCCCACGTTGCCTGCGTCCTGCACACGGTCGAGCACCACGGTGGCCACGCCGGCACGCACGGCCGCCGACGCCTGCCAGTCCATCAGAAAGCCGATGCGCGCCGGAGACTCTAGTCCGCTGACCTCGGCAAACACGGCATCGGACAGCACCACGCACTTGCCTGCGCCCTGCACCCACTCCCGCGGCACCTGAGGCCAGAAGGACTCTGCCACCACGGCCATGGCGGGCTGCATGCCGCGCGCCAGGGCAGCACGGCACAGATGGTCCCCCTCCAGCCAGACACGTCCTTGTTTGCGGTAGGCCCCGCTGTCCTGGGCAAGCCTTCGCAAATCCTTGACCAGGGCGTTGTCACGGGACTGGATCGATGTAGCGGCAGGTTGTCGGCTCATGGCAAGGCTTCCGGGCAAAGAGAACAGCGAAGAACAGCGCCACGGGCGCAGAAAGCGAAGGCGCTCAGGCCGACAGCAGCAAGGCCTGCGCGCCCTGCGCCGCAGCGGCCACGCGGGCGGCTGCCAGCGGCTCGGCCCTGCGGGCAATGCTCACGACATGGGCCACGGGCGCGAAGGTTCGTCGGTGCTCCTGGCAGGCGCCATGCAGGCGCAGCGCGGCAAGATGGGCCGCCGTGCCATAGCCCTTGTGGCCGTCGAAGCCGTATTCCGGGTATTGCTCATGCAGGCGCTGGCACCACCGATCCCGCGTGACCTTGGCAAGAATGGAGGCCGCCGAGATGGACTGCACCAGGGCGTCGCCCTTGACGATGGCCTCGGCCTGCACATCCAGCACGGGCAACTGGTTGCCATCCACCAGAACCAGTACCGGCTTCAATCGCAGGCCCAGCACCGCGCGGCGCATGGCCAGCAGCGTGGCCTGCAGGATGTTCAGGCGATCGATCTCTTCGACCGAGGCCTCGGCAATGCTGCAGCACAGCGCCTTGGCACGGATCTCGTCATAGAGTGCCTCGCGGCGCGCAGCCGTGAGCTTCTTGGAATCGTTCAGACCCTCGATGGGATGGAGATCGTCAAGAATGACAGCGGCGGCCACCACGGGGCCGGCCAACGGGCCGCGGCCCGCTTCGTCCACGCCCGCAACCAACCCCGGCGGATGCCAGGGCAGGCACGCCTGTTCAGGCGGCAGTGGGGGCAATGATTTTCTCGATCGCATGGGCGGCCAGTTCGGCAGTATCGCGCCGCAATTCATGGTGCAGCGCTGTGAAGCGCTGTACCAGCGCTTCGACGGTTGAAGGGGAATGCTCGCAGGCCTGCAGCCATTGCAGCACGGCCGCGCTCAGCGCCTGGGGCGTTGCCGCATCCTGGATCAGCTCGGGCACGACGAAATCGCCGCACAGGATGTTGGGCAGGCCCACCCAGGGCTGCAGTTGCTTGCCACGCATCAGACGCCAGCTCCACGGGTGCATGTTGTAGCCGATCACCATGGGCCGCTTGTACAAGGCGGCTTCCAGCGTGGCCGTGCCGCTGGCTATCAGCGTCACGTCACAGGCTGCCAATGCGTCATGGGACTGGCCGCGCACGATGTGCAGCGACGAAGCCATGCCGGCTTGCGCGGCAATGCGCTGCAGCTCGTCGAATTGCGAAGGCACAGCAGGCACTACTATTTTAATAGCTGGCAGCGCCTTCCGAACCAAAGCTGCCGCCTGAAAGAAGCGGGCAGCCAGGTAACGTATTTCAGAGCGCCGACTGCCGGGCAGCACGGCCAGCACCAGACCATCTTCGGGCAGCCCTAACCGGCGGCGTGCAGCTGCGCGGTCGGGCTGCAGCGGAATCACGCTGGCCAGGGGATGGCCCACGTAGGTCGCGTCTATGCCATGGCGGGCCAGCAACTCGGGCTCAAAGGGGAAGATGCACAGGACATGATCGGCCGCGCGGCGGATCTTGTCGACGCGATCGGCACGCCAGGCCCAGATCGAAGGACAGACGAAATGCACGGTCTTGATGCCCGCAGCACGCAGATCGGTTTCCAGCCCCAGGTTGAAGTCCGGCGCGTCGATGCCGACAAAGACGGCCGGCCGCTGCTGGAGCAGTCGCTGACGCAGCTGGCGTCGGATATTCAGAATCTCGGCCAGCCGGCGAAACACTTCCCAGCTGTATCCATGCACGGCCAAGCGCTCGCTGGACCACCAGGCTTCAAAGCCGCGCTGCTGCATCTGCAGCCCGCCGATGCCAAAGGCCGAGGCCTCTGGCCAGCGGGACTGCAGCCCACCCAGGAGCAAGGACGCCAGCAGGTCGCCAGAGGTTTCTCCGGCGACCATGGCAATCGATGGACTCAGGCGCGCCGATGGCGCCGCGTTCTCTGTCATGCCGTCCTTTCGCGCGCCAGATCAGCGCGCAATGCCCCGGGTCGAAGCCGCCAGGAAATCCAGCATCAGCGATACATCGGCCGCGGCCTCGGGCAGTTCACCCTCCAGCGAAGCAATGGCTTCTCGCGCAGCTTCAAGGGTCAGTCCCTGGCGGTACAGCAGACGATGCATCTGCTTGACGGCCTGAATGCGCTGCGACCCGAAGCCGCGACGGCGCAAGCCTTCGATATTGAAGCCGCGCACGGCCAGCGGATTGCCATCCACCATCATGAAGGGCGGTACATCCTGCGAGATATGGCTGGCAAAGCCGGCCATGGCATGGGCACCCACCTTGGTGAACTGGTGCACACCCGTCAGGCCGCCCAGGATGACATGGTCGCCCACGTGCACGTGGCCGGCCAGGGTAGCGTTGTTGGCCAGGATGGTGTGGCTGCCGACAACGCAGTCATGAGCCACATGCACATAGGCCATGATCCAGTTGTCGTCGCCGATGGCCGTGACGCCCTGGTCCTGCACGGTACCGGTGTTGAAGGTGCAGAACTCCCGCACCGTGTTGCGGTCACCGATAACCAGCCGGGTAGGCTCGCCTGCGTACTTCTTGTCCTGGGGCTGCGCGCCCAGGGACGCGAACTGGAAAATCCGGTTGTCGCAGCCAATGCGGGTATGGCCTTCAACAACGCAATGCGCGCCGATGGTGGTGCCGGCGCCGATTTCCACATGCGGTCCGATGACGGCATAGGCGCCGACCGACACCGACGAATCCAGCTGCGCAGCGGAATCTATCAGTGCCGTGGGATGGATGCGTTCAATGCCAGCCATGCGCCCGTCAGCCCACGTTGCGCATGGTGCACATCAGCTCGGCTTCGCAGGCCACTTCGTCCTCGACGCGGGCCACGCCCTTGAACTTCCAGATGCCGCCGCGCACACGGTCGATGGTGATCTCCAGCACCAGCTGGTCGCCCGGCTCCACGGGACGCTTGAAGCGCGCCCCGTCGATGCCCACGAAGTAGTAGATGTTGTTCTCATCCGGAACCTGGCCCATCGCATCGAAGGCCAGAAGGCCGGCCGCCTGCGCCAGCGCCTCCAGGATGAGCACGCCAGGCATGACAGGGCGGCCCGGGAAATGGCCCATGAAATAGGGCTCGTTGAACGTGACGTTCTTGATCGCCTTGATGCGTGTATTGCGCTCAAGCTCCGTGACCTTGTCCACCAGCAGGAAGGGGTAGCGGTGGGGCAGTTGCTTGAGAATTGCGTGAATATCCATCATTGCGTTCCGTTATGGCCTTGATCCGCCGATTGCTGCAGTTGCCGCTCCAGGGCCTTGATGCGATCGCGCATGGAGTGCAGCTGCTTCAGCGTCGCAGCATTTTTTTCCCATTTGGCGTTTTCATCCACGGGAAACATGCCCGTGTAAACACCTGATTGTGTCAGCGAACGGGTCACTACCGTCGCTGCCGAAATATGCACCCGGTCAGCCAGCTGCAGATGGCCCAGCACGATGGCCCCGCCTCCCACGGTGCAATGCGCGCCAATGCGCGCGCTGCCGGCCACCCCCACGCAGCCGGCCATGGCCGTATGCCTGCCGACATGCACGTTGTGACCGATCTGGATCAGGTTGTCGAGCTTGACCCCATCCTCGATCACCGTGTCGTCCAGCGCACCCCGGTCTATGCAGGTATTGGCGCCGATTTCCACATCGTCGCCGATCCGCACGCCGCCGAGCTGCTCGATCTTCACCCATGCGCCGTTCTCGGGCGCGAACCCAAAGCCGTCCGCCCCCAGCACCACGCCGGAATGCAGCAGACAGCGCGCGCCCACATGGCAGTTCTCGCCAATGGTGACGCGCGACTTGAGCACAGTGTGGGCACCGATCGTGGCACCCTCCTCGACCACGCACAGCGGGCCAATGGTGGCCGATGCATCAACGATGGCGCTCTCGTGCACCACGGCGCTCGGATGGATACCGGCCGGCGCCACGGGCCTGCAGTTTCGCTTCCACCACTGCGTGGCCCTGGCGAAATACGCATACGGATCAGGGACCACGATGCAGGCACCCCGCTGCTGCGCCAGCTCACGCATGGCGGGCGCCACAATAACGCAGGCCGCCTCGGAGGCGGCCAGTTGCTGGCGGTAGCGGGGGTTGCTCAGAAAACTGAGATCCCCGGCCCCGGCAGAGTCCAGCGGTGCGATGCGGGAGATGGACATCTCCCTTTCGCCACCGACCAACTCGCCACCGAGTGCATCGAGGATCTGGCCCAACAATACGCTCACGGCATGCAGCCCTGGACAGCTGGCTTACTTGCCGCCGCCGTTCAGCGCCTTGATCACCTTGTCAGTGATGTCGTACTTGGGGTTGATGTAGACGGCTTCCTGGAGGATGACGTCGTACTTCTCGGATTCGGCCACTTGCTTGACCACCTTGTTGGCGCGTTCCAGCACCTGGGCCAGTTCTTCGTTCTTGCGGGAGTTCAGGTCTTCCTGGAACTCACGGCGCTTGCGCTGGAACTCGCGGTCCTGATCCACCAGCTGGCGCTGGCGCGAGACGCGCTGGCTTTCGGCCATGGTGGGAGCTTCACGCTCGAACTTCTCCGAAGCGCTCTTGAGCGAGTTGCCCTGGTCAATCAGCTCCTTCTCACGCTTGGAGAATTCCTGCTCCAGCTTGGACTGCGCAGCCTTGGCAGTCGATGCTTCACGGAAGATGCGATCCGTATTCACAAAGCCGGCCTTGAACTCCTGGGCGTGCGCGGAAACGGCCATGGCGCCAAGCAGCACAGCCAGGGAAAAATGGCTAGATAGAGATTTCATTAGAAAGAGGTTCCGATTTGGAATTGCAGTCGCTGGATTTTATCCCCGGTCTGCTTGCGGATGGGTTGAGCAAAGGCCAGGCGCAGGGGACCCAGCGGGGAAATCCAGCTGATGCCCAGGCCCGTGGATGCCCGCAGCTCCCCGAGATCGAAGTTCTCGTTGGCTCCGTAGACATTGCCCACATCGAGGAATGTAAAAAGACGCAAAGTCCTGTCATTGCCGGCACCAGGGAACGGAACCATGAACTCGGCGTTCAATGTCACCTTCTTGGAGCCGCCAAGCGCCAGGTTTTCCTTGGTGTCGCGCGGACCCAGCGAGCCCTGCTCGAAGCCACGCACCGAGCCCAGGCCGCCCGAGAAGAAGTTCTTGAACAGCGGGAACGGACGGCCATTGAGGCCCTTGCCGTAGCCCAGTTCACCGTTCAGTGCCAGCGTGTACTTCTTGCTCAGAGGGATGTACTGCTGGATCTGGTAGTTGGCTCGCACATAGCGGGCCTCGCCACCCACCGACCACTCGGTGTTCAGGCGCTGGTAGAGACCGGAGTTGGGCGCCAGCGCGCTGTCACGGCTGTCGCGCGACCAGCCCAGGGTCAGCGGTATGCCGGTGTTGGAGTAGCCGTACTTGTCGGCATAGTCCTTGTACGCCTGGGGCAGGTAGGTGCCGGGCTTGATTTCGGAGCGTTCAACGCCGCCGCCGAAGTAAACGGTGTCGATCTCGCTGAAGGGAACGCCAAAGCGGACGCTGCCGCCCGAGGTGACGATCTTGTAGGCCGCATCGTCGTAGTAGGGACGGTCAGTGCGGTAGTACAGGTCGTAGGTGCGCGAGATGCCGGTGTCCGTGAAGTACGGGTCCGTGGTCGACAGCACCATGGTGCGGCGGTACTTGCTGGTGTTCACGTCCACGCCCAGGTAGTTGCCTGAGCCGAACACGTTTTCCTGCTTGATGCCGAAGGACAGCGAAACCTTTTCAGCGCTGGAAAAACCAGCGCCCAGCTGCAGCGAGCCGGTGGGCTTTTCAGCCACCGAGATGACCAGATCCACCTGATCAGGCGAACCCGGCACTTCCTGGGTTTCGACGTTGACTTCGGTGAAGAAGCCCAGACGGTCCACCCGGTCGCGCGACAGGCGAATCTTGTCGCCGTCGTACCAGGAAGCCTCGTACTGGCGGAATTCGCGGCGGATCACTTCGTCGCGCGTGCGGTTGTTGCCGCTGAGATTGATGCGTCGCACATAGGCGCGGCGAGAAGGCTCGGCGTGCAGCACCAGGGCCACCCGGTTGGTCGCACGGTCGATGTCCGGCACGGCCTCGACGCGCGCGAAGGCAAAGCCGAAGTTGCCGAAGTGCTCGGTGAAGGCCTTGGTCGTTGCCGTGACCTGATCGGCGTTGTAGGGCTCGCCGGGCTTGATCTTGACCAGGGACTTGAATTCGTCGTCGCGGTCCAGGTAGTTGCCTTCCAGCTTGACGCCGGAGACCACGAAACGCTCGCCTTCATGGATGTTCAGGGTCAGCGAGATGGTCTGCTTGTCGGGCGAGATCGCCACCTGGGTGGAGTCCACGCGGAATTCCAGGTAGCCACGCTGCAGGTAGTAGGAGCGCAGCGTTTCCAGGTCGGCGTTGAGCTTGTTGCGCGCATAGCGGTCCGACTTGGTGTACCAGCTCATCCAGTTGCCGGTGTCCTGGTCAAAAAGGTCCTTGAGCGTGGATTCGCTGAAGGCCTTGTTCCCGACGATATGGATCTCGTTGATACGGGCGGGATCACCTTCGGTCACCGTGAAGGTCAGGTTGACGCGGTTGCGCTCGATGGGCGTGACCGTCGTGATGACTTCGGCGCCATACAGGCTGCGGTTGATGTACTGGCGCTTGAGCTCCTGCTCCGCGCGGTCGGCAAGTGCCTTGTCGAACGGACGCCCCTCGGCCAGGCCCACATCGCGCATGGCCTTTTGCAGGGTTTCCTTGTCGAATTCCTTGGTGCCGGCGAAGTTCACTTCGGCGATGGTCGGGCGTTCTTCGACCACGACGACGAGCACGTTGCCGTTGGCTTCCAGGCGGATGTCCTTGAACAGGCCCAATGCGAACAGCGAGCGGATGGCGGCTGCACCCTTGTCGTCGTCATACTGGTCACCCACGCGCAGGGGTATGGAAGCGAAGACCGTGCCCGGCTCCACGCGCTGAAGACCTTCGATGCGGATGTCCTGTACGCGGAAGGGCTCCAGTGCCCAGGCTGCATTGGCAGCCAAAACCATGGCAGCCAGGGTCGATGCAGCGCGCACGCCCAGGCGATTGATACGTTTAGTCATGAATGGATTTGCCGCCGCTGCGGCTTGCCGAAAACGGCTGAAAAGTTAGCCCCAAAGCCGGTTGATATCGTTGAAAAAGGCGACGGACATCATCATCATCAAAACCGCCACGCCTGCACGCTGCAAGCGTCCGGCCCAGACTTCCGACACGCTTCGGCCAGTCACGCCCTCCCAAAGATAATACATCAGGTGCCCACCATCGAGCACCGGCAGGGGGAGCAAGTTGAGAACCCCCAGGCTGATGCTGATCAGCGCCAGGAACGAGAGATATTGGACCAGGCCCATGCTGGCCGAACGCCCCGCGTAGTCGGCAATGGTCAGGGGCCCGCTGATGTTCTTGAGCGAGGCCTCGCCGATCACCATGCGGCCCATCATGCGCAGTGTCAGCGACGACAGCTCCCAGGTGCGCTGCACGCCGGCCCACAGGCCCTCCAGCGGACCGCGCTGCACCAGCGCCATTTCCGGGGCGCTGCCGATGTAGGCGCCGATGCGGGCGATGCTTTCCTTGCCGTCTTCCGATCGGCCCAGGTCGGGCAGCACCGGGATCTGCAACTGCCGCCCCTCGCGCTCCACCAGCCAGATCTGCTGCTGGACCTGGCCCGATGCGCCCATCTTGCGGATGAGATTGCGCAGCTGCGTGCCATCGTCCACCGAGGTGCCACCCACGCGCAAAACCAGATCGCCCTGGCGCAGGCCCGCCTTCTCGGCGGCACCACCGGCAATCACCTTGTCCAGCACGGGCTGCGTCCAGGGACCAAGCAAGCCCAGGCGCTCGAAGAAGGCGGCATCGGGCTCGCCCTGAACCTGACCAGCCAGCGCGAGCCGCAGTTCGGACGGGGCGGTGCGGCGGGCCTGGACCACCTCCATGCGCACGGACTCGTCATCGAGCGCTGCACGGGTCAGCGTCCAGCGCAGATCATTGATGGAGCGGACCTCTTCCCATTCCTGGTCACCCAAAGCCATGCGCAGCACGCGATCGCCGCCTTGAACACCCGCCATCTGCAGCACCGTGCCTGCTGGCGGTGTTGCCAGCCGTGCAACGGGCTCCTGCATGCCGACCCAATTGACGATGGCCAGCAGCGCAATGGCCAGCACGAGATTGGCCACGGGACCTGCGGCCACGATGGCTGCACGCGCACGCAGCGGCTGGGTGTTGAATGCCAGATGGCGCTGGTCGGCAGGCACCTCGCCCTCACGCTCATCGAGCATGCGCACATAGCCGCCAAGGGGCAGTGCACCGATGACAAATTCCGTGTCCGAACCCTTGCGCTTCCATCGCAGGATGGGGCGGCCGAATCCGACGGAAAAGCGAAGCACCTTCACGCCGCAAGCCACGGCGACGCGGTAGTGGCCCCACTCATGCACGGCAATCAGCAAGCCCAGTGCGACCACGAATGCGACAACGGTCAGCAACAATTGATACTCCTTTGAATCCAATGCGCCTCTGGATTCCGCCGCAGGCCCATCAAGAAAACCATCCTGACCTGCGAAGCCGGCATCACAGCTGCCACTGCCGCGCCACGGTCTGCGCGATTTCGCGCGCCTGCGCGTCCAGGGCCAGCAGGTCTTCCAGGCTGCCCAGTGTAGGCGGCAGCAAGGTCTCGAGCGTGCGCAAATTCACAGCGTGGATACGGTCAAATGCCAGGCGCCGCTCCAGGAAGGCGGCAACGGCGACTTCGTTGGAAGCGTTGAGAACCGCCGTGGTTCCCTCGCTGGCGTGCAGCGCCTGCCAGGAAAGGTGCAGGCCCGGAAAGCGCACGGCATCCGCCTCCTCGAAGGTCAGGGCCGACAGCTTGGCGAAATCCAGGGGCGCCGCACCGCTGGCGATGCGGCGGGGCCAGGCCAGGCCGCAGGCGATGGGCACGCGCATGTCGGGCGTACCCAGTTGCGCGAGCACCGAAGCATCCTTGAACTGCACCATGGAGTGTACGATCTGCTGCGGATGGATGACGACCTTGATCTTGTCAGGCGCCATGTCGAACAGCCAGCGGGCCTCGATCACCTCCAGCGCCTTGTTCATCATGGTGGCCGAGTCCACGGAGATCTTGCGCCCCATGGAGAAATTCGGGTGCGCGCAGGCCTGCTCCGGCGTGATCTCGGACAGGGTGGACGGATCGCGCAGGCGAAAAGGCCCGCCCGAGGCTGTGAGCAGCAGACTGTCCACGCGATCGGGCCAGCTGGTGCGGTCTTCGGGCAGGCACTGGAAGATGGCCGAGTGCTCACTGTCAATGGGCAGCAGCGTTGCGCCGTGGCGCTTGACGGTGTCCATGAACAGGGCGCCGCCAACCACCAGCGCCTCCTTGTTGGCCAGCAGCAAGCGCTTGCCGGCGCGTGCGGCGGCCAGGCAAGGCGCCAGGCCCGCCGCACCGACGATGGCCGCCATGACGGCATCGGCTTCAGGATGCGAGGCGATCTGCTCCAGCGCGTCAGGCGACTGCAGCACTTCGGTGGCCAATCCATTGCTGCGCAGCTGCTCAGCCAGCAGCCTTGCATGCGGCGCGCTGGCCATGACGGCGTAGCGGGGCTTGAATTCGGCACACTGGCGCAGCATCAGGTCCACCTGCGTGGCCGCGCTGAGCGCAAAGACTTCGTAGTGATCGCGGTGGCGCGCCACCACATCCAGCGTATTGGTACCGATGGAGCCTGTGGAGCCCAGGACGGTGATTTTCTGCTTCATGAATGCGCGAAAGAGGAAAGCATCAGGGCCAGCGGCAGGGTCGGCAGCAGGGCATCGACGCGGTCGAGGACGCCGCCATGACCGGGCAGCAGGCCACTGCTGTCCTTGACGCCGACGCTGCGCTTGACCAGGGATTCGACCAGGTCGCCGACCACGCTCATCGCGGCCATGAAAACAACCGCCAGCAGCAGGAACCAGGCCCCGCGCGCCAGCAGCAATGAATAGAAACTGGGCACGGCCACCGCGTAGTGGCGGTCAGCCCAGACCCAGACCAAGGCCAGCACCACAACGCCTGCCATGCCGCCCCATACGCCTTCCCAGCTCTTGCCGGGGCTGATCGTGGGAGCCAGCTTGGATTTGGTGAATTTCAGGCCCAGGGTCCGTCCTGCGAAATACGCGAACACGTCGGCCACCCAGACCAGCACCAGCACCGACAGCAGGAAGTTGATGCCCATCATGCGCGCCTGCACCACGGCAACCCAGGCCAGCCACAAGGCAAGCACTCCACCGACCAGGCGCACAGGCGCAGCAATGCGCGGCCAGCCAGCCACGCCGGCACGCAGCAGCGCCCCGCCACCCAGCACCCAGGCAGCACCGGCAACAATCCAAAGCGCAGACAGGGGACGCTCCAGCCAGCCGGCAGCCCAGGCGCCCAGGCACATCGCCGTGCAGATGGCGCCTATGCCGATGGCGCCTGCGGTGCCAAAGCCGTTGAGACGCCCCCATTCCCAGGCACCTGCCGCCATGAGCACGAGCACGACCACGGCGAACGGAATACCCGTGGGATAGAACAGCGCAGGCAACAGGATGGCCAGCAGGATCAGGGCGGTGATGACTCGCTGCTTGAGCATGGCTCCCCCTTGTTCAGGACGTCTGCGGATGGGACGACGTCGGTTGTGATTGTTGTACTTGCGCGGAAGTCTGGCCGAAGCGCCGCTCGCGTGAAGCGAAAGCCGCGATGGCCTCGTCCAGGCAGGCCTCATCGAAATCAGGCCACAAGCTGTCACTGAAGAAAAGCTCGGAATACGCAGCCTGCCACAGCAGGAAGTTGCTGATGCGCATTTCCCCGCCGGTACGGATCAGCAGATCCGGGTCGGGCACATGGGCCAGCGCGAGCGCGCGGTCCAGGCTCTGCGGGGTGATGGGCTCGCCCTTCTCTGCCAGCCGGGCAGCTGCCTGTGCAATGTCCCAGCGTCCGCCGTAGTTGAAGCAGACGTTGAGAACCAGGCGATTGTTGTGCGCAGTGACGGTCTCGGCCTGCGCAAGGCCCGCGCACACCTTATCACCCAGGCCGCTGCGGTCACCGATGAAATGCAGGCGCACGCCGTCGCGGCTCAGTTGCTGCACTTCCTTGGCAAGTGCGTTGGCCAGCAGGCCCATGAGACCGGAAACCTCCTCTTCGGGACGGTTCCAGTTCTCGGAAGAGAAAGCGAAGACGGTCAGGACCTGCACGCCGCGCTGGACGCAGGCGCGGGCGCAGCGGCGCAGCGATTCCACGCCCTGCTTGTGGCCGGCCAGTCGCGGCAGAAAGCGGCGATTGGCCCAGCGTCCATTGCCATCCATGATGACGGCAATATGGCGCGGCACCGCGCCGGAGTCTTGTTTGGTCAAAGGTACGGACCCTGAGGCAAATGAGGCAGGACGCCTCAGACCGCCATGATGTCTTGTTCCTTGGCCGCCACCAGCGTATCGATCTCGGCGATGTGCTTGTCGGTCATCTTCTGGACATCGGCTTCGCAACGCTTTTGATCGTCTTCCGAGGCTTCCTTGTCCTTGACCAGCTTCTTGACGGCTTCGTTGGCATCGCGGCGCAGGTTGCGCACGGCGACCTTGGAAGCTTCGCCTTCATTGCGCGCCAGCTTGGTCATTTCCTTGCGGCGCTCCTCGCTCATGGGAGGCATGGGCACGCGGATCAGGTCCCCCAGCGAGGCGGGGTTCAGGCCCAGATCGCTTTCGCGGATGGCCTTCTCCACCTTGGCCGACATGCTCTTTTCCCAGGGCTGGACGCTGATGGTGCGCGCGTCAAGCAGGGTGACGTTGGCCACCTGGGACAGCGGCACCATGGAGCCGTAGTACTCCACATGGATGGAGTCCAGCAGCGATGGATTGGCACGACCGGTGCGCACGCGCGCAAGATTGTTCTTGAGCGCTTCGATGGACTGGCCCATCTTGGACTCGGTGGTCTTCTTGATGTCTGCAATCGTCATGTTCTTGTTCCTTGAAGAGCTGTGTAACGCGGTATCAAAACGCTCAAGCGTACACCAGCGTGCCCTCGTCCTCGCCCATGACCACGCGCTTGAGCGCGCCGGGCTTGACGATGGAGAACACCCGGATCGGCAGCTTCTGATCGCGGCACAGCGCAAAGGCGGTGGCGTCCATGATGCCCAGGTTGCGCGAGATGGCCTCGTCGAAAGCCAGCTTGTGGTAGCGGGTCGCGTCGGGGTTCTTCATCGGGTCGTCGGTGTAGACACCGTCGACCTTGGTGGCCTTGAGCACCACCTCGGCGCCGATTTCAGCGCCACGCAGCGCGGCGGCCGTGTCGGTCGTGAAGAACGGGTTGCCGGTGCCGGCAGCGAACACCACCACCTTGCCCTCCTCGAGGTACTGCAAGGCCTTGGGGCGCACATAGGGCTCCACGACCTGCTCGATGGCAATGGCCGACATCACGCGGGCTGTCAGCCCCTGCTTGTCCATGGCATCGGCCAGGGCCAGGGCATTCATGACCGTGGCCAGCATGCCCATGTAGTCGGCGGTGGCACGGTCCATGCCGACCGAGCCGCCAGCCACGCCGCGAAAGATGTTCCCCCCACCGATCACCACCGCCACCTGGACACCAACCTTGGTGACCTCGGCAATTTCGGAAACCATGCGCTCGATGGTCGCACGGTTGATGCCGAACGAGTCATCCCCCATGAGTGCCTCACCGGACAGCTTGAGCAGGATGCGCTTGTGGGCCGGTGTGGCGTGGGTCATGGTGTTTCTCCGAAGTGGTGGATGATGATGGATGGTGAAGGGAACGGTTCGGTCGCCCGGAAGGATCAGGCGCCGGCCTTGGCGGCAGCCACCTGGGCAGCCACTTCGGCAGCGAAGTCGTCGACCTTCTTTTCAATGCCTTCGCCGACCACGTACAGGGTGAAGCCCTTGACGTTGGTGTTGGCGGCCTTGAGCATCTGGGCCACGGTCTGCTTGCCGTCGGCAGCCTTCACGAAGACCTGGTCGGCCAGCGAGACTTCCTTCAGGTACTTCTGCACCGAGCCTTCGACCATCTTGGCGACGATGTCGGCAGGCTTGCCGGACTCGGCAGCCTTGGCGGCAGCAACGGTACGCTCCTTCTCGATCAGCTCGGCGGGCACGTCGGCGCTGGTCACGGACACGGGCTTCATGGCGGCCACGTGCATGGCGACATCCTTGGCAGCCGTGGCATCGCCATCGAACTCGACGACCACGCCGATGCGCGAGCCGTGCAGGTAGGAAGCCAGGCTGGAGCCTTCGAAGCGCTTGAAGCGGCGGAAGGACATGTTTTCGCCGATCTTGCCGATCAGGCCCTTGCGCACGTCTTCCAGCGTGGGACCGAAGCCGTCCTGCTCATAGGCCAGTGCGCTCAGCGCGGCCACGTCGGCGGGGTTTTGCTCGGCGACCAGCTTGGCGGCGGCGTTGGCCATCGCGATGAAGCTGTCGTTCTTGGACACGAAGTCGGTTTCGCTGTTGACTTCGATCATGGCACCCTGATTGCCATTGATGAAGGCGGCGATCACGCCTTCGGCGGTCACGCGCGAGGCAGCCTTGCCAGCCTTGGTGCCGAGCTTGACGCGCAGCAGCTCTTCCGCCTTGACCAGGTCGCCTTCGGCTTCGGTCAGGGCCTTCTTGCACTCCATCATGGGCGCGTCAGTCTTTGCGCGCAGTTCAGCCACCATGCTTGCGGTAATTGCAGCCATCGTATTTCTCCAATGTCAGTTCGATTCGTTACAGGATTTCGGCTTAAAAAAACGGGGCTACCCTGAGCCCCGCTTTTTATTCGGCGACGAGGTCGCTCAGCCGGACAAGCTCAATCAGGCAGCGGATTCTTCCACTTCCACGAACTCGTCACCGCTCTCGCCGGATGCGGCCTTGACCACGTCGGTCAGTGCAGCAGCGCGGCCTTCCAGGATCGCGTCGGCGATGCCTTGGGCGTACAGTTGCACGGCCTTGGCAGAGTCGTCGTTACCGGGGATGACATAGTCGATGCCTTCGGGATTGTGGTTGGAGTCAACCACGCCGACCAGGGGGATGCCCAGCTTCTTGGCTTCGGCCACGGCAATCTTGTGGAAGCCCACGTCGATCACGAAGATGGCGTCGGGCAGGCTGTTCATGTCCTGAATGCCGCCGATGTCCTTTTCCAGCTTTTCCAGTTCGCGAACGAACATCAGCTGTTCCTTCTTGCTCATGGTTTCCAGACCGGCTTCCTGCTGGGCCTTCATTTCCTTCAGACGCTTGATGGACGTCTTGACGGTCTTGAAGTTGGTCAGCATGCCGCCCAGCCAGCGCTGGTCAACGAAAGGAACGCCAGCGCGCTGGGCTTCGGCAGCCACCAGCTCGCGGGCCTGGCGCTTGGTGCCGACCATCAGGATGGTGCCGCCGTTGGAAGCCAGCTGCTTCACGAACTTCTGGGCGTCCTGGAACATCGGCAGCGACTTTTCCAGGTTGATGATGTGGATCTTGTTGCGGTGGCCGAAGATGAAGGGGGCCATCTTGGGGTTCCAGAAACGGGTCTGGTGACCGAAGTGGACGCCTGCTTCCAGCATATCGCGCATAGTGACGGACATATGAATACCTCAAAGGTTAGGTCTAAAATCCAGCCCGACAATTGCCCCTGGATACAGGAAGCAACACCTTGAAGGGACTGGTTTGCGATTGACTTTGCAACGGGGGTTGCAAGCATGGGCAGGCATTCATGACGAACACCTCGCACCCCAAAGCCATCACCTGATCTCCGGCAATTCCGAAGAAAATCAGGGTGAACCCCTAGCAAAGCCGCAAGATTCTAGCATACGCCATCCCAAGACTGAGGCTTCGCACCCAACGCGCGCTCACACCCCGCATAGCCACGGTTGCCGCATCGGCCACACACTCCTGTAGTGATAGCTACATCCGCTTGATAATTCAGGCACTTCAGCAGATTCCACCCCAAAATGAACATCGCGATTGTGGGCGCCGGCAGCATTGGCGTTGCGACAGCCCACGCACTGGCCCAGGTCGGGCACGAGGTCACCGTCTACGAGCGCCATGGCACGGTGGCCGAGGAAGCCAGCTTCGGACATGCCGGCTGGCTGGGCCCCAGCCTGCTCCAACCGTGGAGCGTCCCCGGTCTCTCCACCACAGAACGCTCACCCACGCTTCCCGGCCGGCAGGCTTTGCCACGCCTCGGCTCCGGAAACCTCGCAGCCCAGCTGCGCTGGCTATGGCAATGGCGCCAGGCTGGGCGGCGCCTGCGCAAAGCCGGCGAACCCACAGCCACGATGGCGGCACTGGAGACGCTCACCCAGCGCAGCCAGCAGTTCCAGCAATCGCTGTGGCGGCAGTGGGAGCTGGACCCGGAATATGTCTCCGGCAGCCTGGTGCTGCTGGGCAGCGAGGCCGACCATGAGCAACTGAAACCTGCACTGGCAGCGCTGGCCGAGGCCGGCACGCGCTGCGAGGCACTGGATGCCGCCCAGACCCGCCTGCGTGAGCCCGCGCTGGGCGAGGAGACCGCACTCGCAGGCTCCTTGTATTTCCCGCAGGCTGGCGCCGCCAACGGCCGCCTGGCCACGCTGATGCAAAGGCAGGCCGCACAGTCCGCAGGAGCACGATTCGAGACGCAACGCCTTGTGCAGCGACTGCAGCCCGGCGGCGCCGGGCGCACCGCTCGCCTGCAGCTGCAAGGCGAAGACACGCCCCGGTCGCACGATGCCATCGTCGTCTGCGCTGGCGCCGAGGCCGCAAACCTGCTCGCGCCGCTGAGCCTGCGCCTGCCCATGATCGCCCTGCGCGGCTATGGCATCAGTGCTCCGCTGCGCGAACAAGGCTACGCGCCCCGCCACGCCATCGTCGACTGGAGCGAGCAGATGACCCTGGTGCGCCTTGGCCAGCGCATGCGGGTCGTGGCCGGCGCTGAACTGGGCAGCCACGGCCCCATGCACGAGGCCACGCTGCAGCGCATGTACCACCGACTCAACATGGTCTTTCCCGGCAGCGCCGTGCTGACCTCGGGCGTTCAGATCTGGCATGGCACACGCATGTGCACAGCCGATGGACTGCCGTTGCTGGGCGCCAGCGGTTTGCCCGGCATCTGGCTCAACCTGGGCCATGGCAGCTGTGGTGCCGCCATTGCCCAAGGCTGCGCCAGCATGCTGAGCGACCTGATGGACAACCGCACCAGTTTCCTGGACAGCGCATTGCTGGATCCGCGCCGCTTCGGCTGACCGCTGCGGACACCCCGCCCTGCGGCTGGCGGCTATGCTCAGGCCATGCTGCGCATTCCCACATCCACCGCATTGCCAATGTTCGATACAGTGGCCACACGCACCCTGGAACAGCAGGCCGCGGCCCGACTGCCCGAACACTGCCTCATGCAGCGCGCAGGCATGGGGCTGGCACGCCTGGCACGCGCCATCGCCCCTCACGCCAACCGCATCTGGATCGCCTGCGGCCCTGGGAACAACGGCGGAGACGGCTTGCAGGCAGCCGCCTGGCTTCAACAGCACCTGAACACGATGCCGGCACGATCCCGCAATTGCCGCATCCTGGTCAGCTGCGTGCGCGAACGCGACCGCATGCCCGCCGACGCGCGTGCCGCATGGGATGCAGCCCACAAGGCCGGCGTGCAATGGATCGCCCACATGCCCCCTGACATGGGGCCTCAGGATCTGTGCATTGATGCCTTGCTCGGCATCGGCCTGCGCCGACCCGACACGGCAAGCCCACCCACCCGAAAAGATGACCGATTGCTGCCGCTGCTGCGCAGCCTGCAGTCCGGCATCAGCCCCGTCCTTTGCGTGGACATCGCATCCGGCCTGGATGCCGACACCGGGCAATACCTGCCTGGATTCGAGCCCATGAACCTCCCGGTCAGCGCACGGCATACGCTGGCTCTGCTGACACTGCAACCCGGCCTGTTCACAGGAAGCGGCCGCGACGCCTGCGGCCAGATATGGTGGGACGATCTGGACACAGGACTGGCAAGCAGCGCGCCACCCTTCGCCATCTCACCGTGCGCACAACTTTTCTCCCCGGAAGCCCGCGCCCCGCGTCCGCATGCCAGCCATAAGGGGAGCTTTGGCGACGTGGCCATTCTGGGCGGAGAGGGGCTGGAACACCGCGGCCTGTCCATGACCGGCGCCGCCTGGCTGGCCGCACTGGCAGCCTTGCACGGCGGGGCGGGACGCGTGATGCTGGCACTGCTCGATGCCTCGCACGGGTCAGGCCAGGCCATCTCCCCCTGGCCCGAAATCATGTTGCGCAGCCCCGAAGCACAAGACTGGCGCGGCGCCACCGTCGTGTGCGGATGTGGCGGCGGCATGGCGGTGCGCGCCTGGCTGCCCCAAATTCTGGATCAGGCGCCCAGGCTGGTACTGGACGCAGACGCACTGAACGCGGTTGCCGAAGATGAGTCGCTGGCCCTGCTTCTGAAAGAACGCAGACGACGCAGCCAGCACACGGTGCTGACACCGCACCCGCTGGAGGCCGCCCGCCTGCTGAAAATGAGCACTGCCCAGGTCCAGGCCCAGCGACTTTCAGCAGCCAGGCAACTGGCGCTCCAATTCAACTGCACGGCGTTGCTGAAGGGCTCGGGCACCGTGATCGCCGGACCGCAGGGCGACGGCAATGCATCGCCGCCCTGCTGGATCAACCCCACAGGCAACGCCCGGCTGTCCACCGGAGGAACCGGAGATGTTCTCGCCGGGCTGATTGCCGCGCTATGGGCGCAAGGGCTGGACCCCGCGCAGGCCGCAACACTGGCGGCCTGGCGCCACGGCCATGCGGCAGACCAATGGCCCGCGCAAATGCCGTTCAGCGCCAGCGCGCTGGCCCAGCGGCTGGGCCAATAGACGCCCTCAGGGCTTGCGCCGGGGCTTGGATGTCTTGCCTGCCACCTTGGACTTGACGGCCCCCAAGGCCTTCTTACCCAAGGCGCGCAGCGCCTGCACCGGCGATGGCGGCGGCAACTGCGGCAGACCGTGGTCAGCATCGATGGCGACAGACTTGCGCGCTTCAGCCGCCCTGCCCTTGCGGGAGGCGCGTGCCGCAGGTACGGACGAACCTGGCACCACGGCCGGCTCACTCACGTCGCTTTGACGCACTGGCGCGGCCGGGCGGGACTGGGCACTCGCATATTCAGCCTCCAGCGCGGCCAGGTTCACGCCCTTGACCATGGCCTTCTTGGACGCCTTGCGCCCCTGCTTGCCGGAAGACACCGCGCCGTCGGATTCAGACCGGGCTCCGCCGGCACCGCCGGAGTTACGCTGCGCACGCTTTTCCTTGGCGTCGCGGCGCCCCCATTTTTCGCCATGATGGGCTTCCGTGCGCGCCGGCGCCCTGCCGGAACGACCCGAAGCCGGCTGCTCTTCGCCGTCGCGCACCAGGCGGAAATCGATGCGCCGGCCATCCAGGTCCACACGGCTGACCTGAACGCGCAGCCGCGTACCTATGCCGTAGCGGATGCCCGAGCGCTCGCCCCGCAGTTCCTGGCGCGCCTCATCAAAGCGGAAGTAGTCCCCCCCCAGCTCGGTGATGTGGACCAGACCCTCCACATACATGGCATCGAGCGTGACGAAGATGCCGAAGGTGGTGACCGCAGAGACCACGCCTGCGAACTCCTCCCCCAGATGCTCACGCATGTACTTGCACTTGAGCCAGGCCTCGACATCTCGGCTGGCCTCATCGGCGCGGCGCTCGTTCGCGCTGCAGTGCAGGCCTGCAGCCTCCCAGGCCTGGACCTCGGCGGCGGGCGCGCGCTTGCGCGGCTTCTGGCCGGGTGCACTGACACGCGAGGCCAGACGCTTGGCCAACTTGGCTTCGGCCTCTCCAGGCGTGGGCAGTTCGGGCAGGCGATAGTGAGTGCCTTCAAGCTCGGCCTTGATCACGCGGTGCACGAGCAAGTCGGGATAGCGGCGAATCGGACTGGTGAAGTGCGTATAGGCATCGAAGGCCAGCCCGAAGTGGCCCGAATTTTCAGGCGTGTAGAAGGCCTGCATCATCGAGCGCAGCAGCATGGTGTGGATCTGCTGGGCATCAGGCCGGTCCTTGGTGGCATTGGCAATGGCCTGGAATTCGGACGTGGCCGGATTCTCGCCAAGCGCCATACCCACTCCCATGGCCTTGAGGTAGTTGCGCAGGATGTCCTGCTTCTCCAGCGAGGGCTTGTCGTGCACGCGGAACAGGCCAACGCGGCCGCTGTGCTCGATGAAGTCCGCGCTGCAGACGTTGGCGGCCAGCATGGCCTCCTCGATCAGCTTGTGCGCCTCGTTGCGCGTGCGCGGCACGATCTTCTCGATACGGCCGTTCTCGTCACAGACGATCTGCGTCTCCGTGGTCTCGAAGTCCACGGCGCCGCGTGCTTCGCGCGACTTGAGCAGCGCCTGGTACACCCCATGCAGATTCAGCAAGTCGCCCACGCGATCGGAGCGCTTGGCAGCCTCCGGGCCACGCGTATTGGCCAGGATGGCAGCCACCTCGTTATAGGTGAAGCGCGCATGGCTGTGCATCACCGCGGGATAGAACTGATAGGCATGGATATCGCCCTTTGCAGTGATCAGCATGTCGCAGACCATGCACAGGCGATCCACATCGGGATTGAGCGAGCACAGGCCATTGCTGAGCTTCTCGGGCAGCATGGGGATCACACGGCGCGGGAAATAGACGCTGGTGGCACGGTCATAGGCATCGATATCGATGGCACTGCCCGTGGTCACGTAGTGACTCACATCGGCAATCGCCACCAGCAGGCGCCAGCCCTTGCCGCGCCCGACCTTGGCAGGCTCGCAGTAGACTGCGTCATCGAAGTCGCGCGCATCCTCGCCATCGATGGTGACCAGGGGCACATCGGTCAGATCGATGCGATTCTTGCGATCGGCAGGCCGCACCCTGTCCGGCAGGGCCTTGGCCTGTGCCAGGCAGGCATCGGAAAACACATGGGGCACGCCGTACTTGCGCACCGCAATCTCGATCTCCATGCCGGGATCGTCGACCTCACCGAGCACTTCAATGATGCGCCCCACGGGCTGGCCGAACAGTGCAGGCGCCTCGGTCAACTCCACCACGACCACCTGTCCGATCTTGGCCGAACCCGTCGCGTTGGCAGGGATCAGGATGTCCTGGCCATAGCGCTTGTCTTCGGGAGCGACCAGATACACGCCGCTTTCCTGCAAGAAGCGGCCAATGATGTTGTGCGCAGGCCGCTCGATGATCTCGACCACGCGGCCTTCAGGCCTGCCGCGGCGGTCCTGCCGCACGATGCGAACCTTGACACGGTCCTTGTGCAGCACCGCACGCATTTCATTGGGAGGAAGGAAGATGTCGCCTTCGCCGTCATCACGGATGACGAAGCCATGTCCGTCGCGGTGCCCCTGCACACTGCCCCCGATTTCGTCGTTCGCGTCGGCACTTTTTGCGTGAGGGTTCATTTTCTTGGTATACAATCTAAATCTTTCCTGAGATGCCCAGGTGGCGGAATTGGTAGACGCACTAGTTTCAGGTACTAGCGGGTAACTCCGTGGAGGTTCGAGTCCTCTCCTGGGCACCAAGTTTAACGACAACCTGCAGAGGTTGCGGTGAACTGAGGAACTATCTTCACAAGAAGGTGGCTCCCTGGCTTCATGACTTGGCCGATCACAGTCTCAAGAAAAAAATCGAAGATCAGGACTTCGCTGCAAAAAATGCAGTAGAATTTCAGCTTCAGCAAGCCCAGGTGGCGGAATTGGTAGACGCACTAGTTTCAGGTACTAGCGGGTAACTCCGTGGAGGTTCGAGTCCTCTCCTGGGCACCAAACATGAAAAGGCCGTTGCACATGCAACGGCCTTTTTCTTTGCCGTTTCCGAAAAGCGACGTCACGCGCCTCTCGCCAGAAAAATTTCACGAAAATCTTTGCAAACCTGCCCGGCACATCGCTTTCGCGCTATATAATTTGCATACTCTGAAATGCCCAGGTGGCGGAATTGGTAGACGCACTAGTTTCAGGTACTAGCGGGTAACTCCGTGGAGGTTCGAGTCCTCTCCTGGGCACCAAACATGAAAAGGCCGTTGCACATGCAACGGCCTTTTTCTTTGCCGTTTCCGAAAAGCGACGTCACGCGCCTCTCGCCAGAAAAATTTCACGAAAATCTTTGCAAACCTGCCCGGCACATCGCTTTCGCGCTATATAATTTGCATACTCTGAAATGCCCAGGTGGCGGAATTGGTAGACGCACTAGTTTCAGGTACTAGCGGGTAACTCCGTGGAGGTTCGAGTCCTCTCCTGGGCACCAAACATGAAAAGGCCGTTGCACATGCAACGGCCTTTTTGCTTGGGTGCGTACACGGATGCCTCCATCCCAAGCACCATCAGGTATCGGCAGGGTCAAAAAAAAGGGAGCCGACGGCTCCCTTTCTTGACGATGAGGGTCTCAACCCCACCCCGTCACTTGCGCAGCAGTTGCTTGAGCACGTTCTGCAGGCGGCGTGCGGTGGCGTCATCGCGTGCCGATGCCAGCACCCGCGCGGCATCGCTACCCCAGGTTTCCTGCGGGGCCGGATCGTTGCGGCGCGTCAGCAGTTGCAGCTGCAGGGCACGGCGGGCGCTCAGATGCTCTGCAGGCGTGGGCACGTCGGCAGCCATTTCAAGGCGCAGCAGGGCTTCACCCGCATCACCCTTGGGCGCCTGGGCCAGTGCCTGCGACCAGGCGCTGCGCACTTGCGCAGACACGCGACCGCCGAGCTGCTGGGCCGCCGGAATCTGCGTAGCGTCACGCGATTCCCAGGCTGCCATCAGCTGGGTCAGCGCTTCGCCATGGGCCTGGGCCGCGAGCTTGCGCAGAGCGTCCTGCGCATGCTCCATGGCTTCACGCTGGGCACGGAAGGCCGGATCGGCCAGGCGCGGACCGCGCTCTTCACGCGGTTCGCGGCCAAAGCGGCCATTGTCACGGTTGTCGCGTCCGTCCCTTCCATCGCGGCCACGGCCACCGTCGCGGCGGTCGCCAGGACGGGCAGCGCGCGCACCACCCTCTTCCTTCTTCATGCCGGGACGATCATCCCCGCGCACGGCAACCACGGGGCGCACCGGCGCCGGCTTCGCTTGCGATTCTTCCGAGCCGGCCGCAGCCACTGGCGCCTGTTCCGGCTGGGCAGCGTTGACGGAGGCATCGGCACGGCCGCGCAGCGCCTGCTCCAGAGCCTCCACCGCAGCGCGGATTTGCTGCACGTCACCCGATGTGTTGGCAGCTTCCACGGCCTGCGAAGCCTCCAGTACGCGGCGGTCATGGTCGCTGAGCTGCACGGCTGCGGCCCGGGAACCACGCTCGCTGCCCTTGCGGTTGAAAGCCTCGTCCAGGGGCTTGCGGAAGGCGTCCCACAGCTTTTGCTCGTGCTTGCGATCCAGCGGCACGGCCTGCGCCTCGGCCTGCCAGCGCTGCTGCAGTGCCTTGACGGCATCGATGCGCAGGCTGGGTGCGGCGCCCAGCGCCGTGGCCTCGTCGATCATGGCGTGGCGGCGCTGCAGGCTGGCCTTTTGCGCAGCATGCAGCGGAGCCTCGGCCAGGGCCATGGCCTGCTTGAACTGGGGCTGCAGCTCGGCAAACAGTTTTTCACCGATATGACCGCTCTCGCGCCAGCGTTCAGCGAACTGGCGCAATGCGCGGGCCGCACCCTTGAGATCTTCGCTGGCGGCCTGCTGCGCTGCCCAGGCCTTGATCTCTTCGATCAGCGCCAGGCGCTGTGCCTTGGACTGGGTGGTTTCCGTGCGCAGCTTGTCGTGCCAGGACTCGACCACCTTGTGGGCCGCGTTGCAGGCTTCGTCAAACTTCTTCCAGAGAGCGTGGTTGGCCGCGCTGCCCTGGTCGGCCAGCTTCCACTGCTCACGCAGGCTGCGCAGGGATTCCTGGATCTTGCGACCGCCCAGCGCCTGGCCTTCAGGACGGTTCAGCAGAGCTTCCGCCTTGGCAACCAGCTCCTCACGCAGCTTGTCTGCGTTCTGGCGCGGCCAGCCTTCGGCTTCGCCTGCTGCCAAGAGGGCCTCGTGCACCTTGGTGACCAGCGCGTCGTCCACCAGACGACCATGAGCCTTGATGGCGGCACGCACGGCTTGCACGGCAGCGGAGCCAGCCTTGCTTTCGCCAGCAGCCGTCTCGGCCTGGAGCTGTTCCAGCGCCTGGGTCAGGGCAGCGCTGGCGGCAGCCACCTGCTCAGGCGACGTCTTGGCCTTGGGCTGCGCTGCGCTGCGGCCGGCAGGCGCTGGCTTGGACGGCTCGGCGGCCGCTGCCTCGGGAGGCAGGCCACGCGCCACACGCAGTTCATCGGCCCACACGGGCACGGTGGGCAGCGGGGCTGCTTCGTCCGCTGCGGCGGCCTCGGTCAGCGCAAGGGCAGACTGGAACGCATCCCAGACAAGGATCAGCTGTGCGCTGGCGGCTTCCAGCTGGGGCGGGAAGCGTCCATCCACGCTGGCCCAGTTGGCATCGCCGGTGAGCTCGCCGGCCTGCTCCTGCCAGCGGGCCACGTCGGCGCGCAGGTTGTCGAGCACAGCCTGGGCGTCGCGCCATGGCTTGGTGGACAGGACTTCGATGCGCTGGGCCAGCAAGACAGCCACTTCGCGCTGGACCTGCACGCGATGCTGCAGTTCCTCGATGGCCTTGACGCGCTCGGCCAGTTGGGCCTTGTACTGCGACAGCGGCTCACGCGACAGCGGGGCGCCTGCCTTGGCGGCGTCGCGCTGCCAGGCGATGGCGTCGGCGGCATTGAAGGGCGATGCGACCAGCAGTGCCTGGGCCTTTTCAGCCCATTCCACTGCGATCTTTTCCTGGTCCTTGGTGCGGCGGATTTCATCCAGACGCTCACGCACGGCGCGGGCCGCGCTCTTGTCGCGCGCGCTCAGCTCCTTGAGGACGTCCTGCAATTGCTCGACCGAAGGCTGGGTTGCCAGCCAGTCGCGGATGCGCGAGGCGCGATCACCCGAGGTTTCGGCGGAGAAGGCACCGCCCGTGAGCACATCCAAGGGGTGTTGTTCAGGATTCTTGGCAGAAGCAGGGCTCACTTCAGGTGCATCGGACATGGTGCTGCGGGGGGAAAGAGAAGACATGAATCAATCGTTGAATGCCTGGCTGCCGCGGGCCGCCAGACGCGGCCGGCCGGGCTGCATGCGGGCATGCTAGCCGGGCCGGGAAAACCATATTCTCGCCGTTATTTGAAGCGGAGCCAAAACCGGGCTACTGTGCGGACAGGCTGAGCTGGGCGCGCGGGCTCCATTCCTGGTCGTCGGAATCCAGTTTCGGAGCCCCGAGAAACAAGCGCTCGAGCGGCAACTGCTGCTGCGCCAGATAGTCGCGAACGGCCACGCCGCGCGCCAGCGCCAGCTCGCGCATGGCATCGTCGGGCACGGTGATCTGCTCCAGCAGCAGGCTGCGCATCTGGTCGGTGGGCAAGTCCTTGGCCATGCCGATGACATTGCGCGGCTTGGCAAAGTCGGCACGGCTGTAAAGCGCCTTGGTCAAAGCCGGCACTTCGGCAGCAGGCAACTCGGTCACCGATTCTGCCGATTTGCCCTCGCGCAGCACCTGGCGGCGTTTCTGGGCCAGCAACAGGCGGTCGAGTTCGGCCTGCTTCCAGGCTTCCTTGTCCTGGGCCTCGCGCGCCTCGCCGATCACGGTGAGCCTGAGGGCCGGGCGCTCCTTGAGGGAGGCGACCACCTTGTCCAGGCTTTCGCGGGCCTTGGCATCGATCTGGGATCGGCCCGGCGCAAAGGCCACCACGCCCGACTCGCCGCTGCCGCCAAATGCGCCCGACAGCAGCGAGAACGGCGAGGTGACGGCCTTCATGATCAGGTTGCCGATGATCTTGAAGATGACTGGCGCCAACCTGAATTGCGGGTCGTTGAGCGAGCCGCTGACCGGCAGGTCCAGGTCGATGACGCCGTTGCGGTCGGCCAGCAATGCCACGGCCAGGCGCACGGGCAGCGAGGCCGGCGCACCTTCGACGGCTTCGCCGAAGGTGAGCTGGTGCAGCACCAGCTTGTTGCGCGCCGTGAGCTGGCCATCGGGCTCGATCTTGTAGCTGACATCCATGCTGAGCTTGCCGCGCTCGATGCCATGGCCCGCGTACTTGATGGAGTACGGCGACAGCGGCGGCAGCTCCAGATCGCGCATCTGGGCGCGTATGTCCAGGGCCAGCGGCTTGGCCAGCGGATTGACCTGGCCGGTGATCTCCAGCGAAGCCGTGCCCTGGGCGCGGCCGCGCAGCTCCACATCCGCCAGTTGCGGCCCCTGCTCCCCGGCCGGCTGTTCGGACGAGAAGGCGCTCAGGCGGCCGGCCAGCTCGCTGAGGTCAGCCGAGTAGTTGGGCTGGATGAAGTAGTCGGAGAACTGCACCTTGCCGCCCGTCAGCACGATGGGGCCGATCTTGATGACCGGTGCAGGCCCGGAAGCGGCCTTCGGCGGGACGGGCTCGGCAGGAGCCGCCGCGCCATCCGCAGCCGGCGCGGTGTTTTGCTCCAGGGACTGCTGAGACTGGGCCGACTTGACGATGTCCTGCAGATTGATGCGGCCATTGCGCTGCACGATCACGCGTGCAAAGAAGTCGCTGAGCGCCGTCTCGCGCACGCTCAGGCGCAGTGGCTGGGCGGGCTGCATCTGCAGGTCCAGGCCACGCACGGCCAAGGTTTTCCAGGCGACGAGTTCATCGCGCAGGCCCAGGCCCAAGGCAGCCGATCGAGCCTTGGCCCGGTCGGCCGTGGATTCGCTGAGCACGGCTGCCACGGCGCCTGCGGCCGTGCTGGGTACGCCCTGCACCGCAGCCTCACCCCCGGCTTGCACGGGCGAGGCCAGCGCGGAGCGCATGCGCAGATCCACCAGTTCGACATCGCCCTGCACCATCAGCTCGGGGCCGGCAGGCTGGCTGGCAAAGCGCAGCTGACCCAGGAAATTGCCATCGGCGCGCACCAGCTCCACATTGAGCATGTCGGCAAAGTAGGGCTCCAGCGCGTGCAGCGGCAGGCTGCGCGCCTGCAGCCTGCCCTGAAGCGACAGTGGCGCCAGTCCCAGATCGCCGCGCAGGCTCAGCGATCCTGCCTGGACACGCCGGCCCGAGCCGACCTGGGCGGACAGCTCCAGCGGCGTGGGGGCGGACTTGGCCGCCAGCGGCTCGATGGCGCCCAAGCGCAGGCGCAGTGAACTCAGATCCAGGGACACGGTGCGCGCCGAATCGGCGTTGCGCACGGGCGCTTCGTCACGCAGCGCAACGGCGCCACCGTCCACTTCCACGGCCTGCAGCCTCAGACCCCAGGGCCTGGGCTTGTCCTTGGCGGGGTCCGGCGTCGCAGGAGCCGAGGATGCGGGTGGCAGCCATTGCTCATACATCCACCGGCCCTGGGCGTCGCGCGACACGCCCAGCTGCGGCTTTTGCAGCGCCAGGCGCCCCACGGAAACCTGCTGGCTGGCCAGATTGACCTGTACCTGCTCCAGCTGCAGGCGCGCGATGTCGACCGGCGCGGCCTTGTCCTTGAGGCTCAACTGCTCCACGCCCAGTTCGGCCACCTGCACCACCATGGCGGAGCCGCTCCAGCCCAGGCCGGCGTCGGTGCTCAGCAGGCCGGTCAGCTCCGGCTTGAGATGGGCAGACAGATACGGCGCCGCCAGTTGCAGAGGCAACTGGCGCGCGGAGACGGCCAGTTGCCCCTGCCTGTCGGTCATGGCGCCGCTCAGCCTCAGTTCGGCGGGTTTTGCACCCTCTCCTGCCGCTGCAGACTGCACCTGCATGCCGGCATCAAATTGCAAAGGCTGCTCCAGCGGCCAGCGGACATCGCGCACTTCCAATGACAGCTGGCGCGCCTGCAGCGCCGCACCCGACTGGCCTGCGCCGGGCGACGCATCGCGCCAATGCACCGTGGCATCGGAAATGGCCAGCCTGTCCAGGCTCACCCTCCAGGGCTGGGGCGCATCGGAGGCAGGCTTTTCCACTGCCGGCCTGGAATCGGAGGCAGAGCGACTGCCCATCGCCATCCAGTTGATGCGGCCTTGCGCATCACGGGCCGCGAAAATCTCTGGAGCGCTCCACTGCACGGACTCCAGCTCCACCACCGACTGCAGGGGCTGCACGTTCTTGAGCACGGCCGCCAGGCGCTCGAAACGCAGCAGGGGCGCCTCATCGCGGTCAAGCAACTCGGCACCGGACAGGCTGACCTCGCCGGTGATCCGCACCACGGCCTGCTCGGCCTGCTCAAAGGAGATGTGCAGATTGGTATCCAGCACGCCGGAGCGCGGCTTGACGGGGGCATTGGCGGGCACATAACCCAGGTAAGGCGTCAGGTCCACGCCCTGCCAGCTCAGATCGACGGCCGTCTGGCGCTGGTCGGTGAAAGGCGTGCTCTGGGCACTGGATTCAAAGCGGCTGCCGTTGAGTGCGAAGGACAGGTGCGGCAGCACCTTGATCTCGCGCTTGGACTCCAGATTGCTGATGAACGGCAGCTTCAGCTGCAGCTGATCCAGCATGTGCTCACGCTGCTGGACATCGTCCTGCAATTGCACGCGGCCGTCGCGCAGCGCAATGTTGTACAGCGCAAAGCCCAAGGGCTTGGCCGGCGGCGTATCGCTGGGCTCGGCCAGCCGGGCCAGCACATCATCCACATCGAAGTGCCCCAGGCTCTGCTGCGTGAGGCGCAGCACCGGCGCATCGACCTCGATGGCATCCAGGACAGGCGCCAGCCTGAAGAGGGACTGGATACTGGCATTCACATAGATGCGGTCGACCTGCAGCTGTGGCGACGACGGCGCGGGTTCTGCCTGCCCTGCGCCCGCCGTCTGGCTTTTGGCAATGCGCAGATCACGCAGGGTCAGCTCCAGCGACCAGGGCCGGAACTCCACTGCCCCCACATGGACCTGGCGACCCAGCTTGGCCGATGCCTGCTTTTCCAGCTGGCTTTTGGCGACAACGGGCACCAGCGCCCACAGCAGCAGCCACAGCAAAAGAAACGCTGCAAAGGCGATGGCCAGCCTGCGCAGCCAGCGGTGCTTGAAGAGAAATTGCATGGGGCTCTAATAACTAGTACGGCGCCATCCTGGACAGAGGACGCAGCGGTGGCTGCATTGCATCAGAAATTGGGCTGGCAGCAAGACCTCAACCCGCATCACCGCACATTTCTTGACGTTGCAGTCACCCTGGAACGACAAAGCCCGGAAGCCTTGAACCGGCTTCCGGGCTTTACGGCAGGCACAAGTCCTGGCCGTTTTCCGCAGTCAAGGAGAGGATGGTCCTTGCTGCTCGGAAGCAAGAGATTGCTTCCAGGAAGGCCGCGGAAGAAGACTTGAACGACTGTGCCCGAACCATCGAACACCACTTTTACCCGTCTTCCACCTTGGCGAGACGACTGCAGGAGCAGTCGCCTCCAATATAGAAGGACGCAGGCCAGGCCTGCCAGTGCTTTTGCATTTCATTGCAATTTCATGAAGCCCTGTACAACCGCCGCAAGCGCCCCACATCGGTAGCACGCAACCTGCTCTCAAACACTCAGAAACTGTGTTTGCATCCATGGTTTGTTATTATTCATCGATCTAACAAACGCACTTCATAGTGTTGACCGTGTATTTGGTGAACTCCTAGAATCCGCCAGCGCTCGAATAGAGCGTTTTTTGTTTCTGCTGCCTCACGACTGAGCAGATCCCGCAGGCCTACAACGCAACGGTGCACCAAGCGCCAGCCTCCCGGATCCGCAGCACCCAATCCAGGGTGTCAGCCTCACCGGCCTTCGCTTCGGCGAAGGCCGTTTCGGGTTGGTGCCCCTAGAAAGGAAAAAGCTATGCCAGCGTCAGGAAAATTTTTCGCCGCCGCGCGAACGTTCGCCATCGATGTGGCCAACGGTTTTCTTGCCATCATCCACAACAGCTTCGCCCTTCTGGGCTTGGCTGTGGCCTTCCTGGCCATTACCTTGTTCGCCCGTCCCGACCTGCGCGATGCCGGAGAGAGCCAGCTGCGCTCCTGGCTGACCGCTCGCCAGATGGCCGAGCTGGGTGCGCCCGTCGAACTCGCGGCCAGCGACCGCGCGACGGCGACCAACCCGAAGAACCTGCCCAAGGATCAGGCGGCCGTGGCCTTCTGGCTCAGCAAGAAGTACCGCGTGGCGCCCGAGCCCATCGCGGCACTGGTCAGCGAGGCCTACGACCTGGGCAAGGTCAACCGCCTGGACCCGACGCTGATCCTGGCCATCATGGCCATCGAGTCCAGCTTCAATCCGTTCGCGCAAAGCGCAGTCGGCGCGCAGGGCCTGATGCAGGTGATGACCACGGTGCATACCGACAAGTACGAGAACTTCGGCGGCCAGAACGCCGCGTTCGACCCCGTCAGCAATCTGCGCGTGGGCGTGCGCGTGCTCAAGGAGTGCATTGAGCGCGCCGGCTCCATCGAAGGTGGCCTGCGCTACTACGTGGGCGCGGCCAACCTGCCCACCGACGGCGGCTATGCCGCCAAGGTGCTGGCCGAGCACCAGCGCCTGCGCATGGCCGCCGGCCTGCGTGCCGTGCCGCTGATGACCGCCAAGATCGAGCAGCCCAAGCAGGCCGTCCAGATCGCAGCCACCAAGCCGGCCACATCCACGGCCGAGGCAGCCGGACCTGCGGCCTCGGCAGCGTCCGCTGGCACCCCGGCAGTGCCGGTCAGCTCGAGCAGCATGTCCGCGCGCACCGAACAGGTGGCCCTGCAGACACAGGAGCCGGCGCTGTAACCGGAACCACCGACATGGCGCACGAAGCTGGCTAAGGCCAGCTTTTTTCATTCCTGCCTGTACCCGCTGATCTGCCAGGCAGGCGGCTTTGCCAACGCCCCTCGCCTGTCTTCGGCTCCATCAGCTCAGCTACACTAGCGGGGTACGCAACTGGCGATAGGCGCAGCCGCTTCACGCACCGCTGCCGCTGACGTGGAAACCAGCAGAAGGCCTGAAAAGAACCACCTTCTGTGAACCACCGGGGAGCGTACCGCCCAGCCTCCATGCGCACGCGGGATCTGGAGTGTTCCGCCGTTCGCCTGGGCAGCCCTTGGCCTCAAGGGAATTTCAAGTTCACAGGACTGCCATGTTTCAACGCACCAATACCGTCGAGAAGGTCGACGCCGAAGTCTTTGCCGCCATCCAGGCCGAGAACCTGCGTCAACAAGAACATATCGAGCTGATCGCCAGCGAGAACTACTGCTCGCCCGCCGTGATGGAAGCCCAGGGCTCCCAGCTCACCAACAAGTACGCAGAAGGCTATCCAGGCAAGCGCTACTACGGCGGCTGCGAGAACGTCGATGTGGTCGAGCAGCTTGCCATCGACCGCGTCAAGAAGCTGTTCGGCGCCGAGGCCGCCAACGTTCAGCCCAACTCCGGCTCCCAGGCCAACCAGGCCGTGCTCATGGCCTTTGCCAAGCCCGGCGACACCATCATGGGCATGAGCCTGGCCGAAGGCGGCCACCTGACGCACGGCATGCCGCTGAACATGTCGGGCAAGTGGTTCAACGTGGTCTCCTACGGCCTGAACGCCGAAGAAGCCATCGACTACGACAAGATGGAAGCGCTGGCGCGCGAGCACAAGCCCCGCATCATCGTGGCCGGCGCATCGGCCTACGCCCTGGCCATCGACTTCGAGCGCTTCGCCAAGATCGCAAAGGAAGTCGGCGCCATCTTCTGGGTGGACATGGCCCACTACGCCGGCCTGATCGCCGCGGGCGTGTACCCCAACCCCGTGCCTCACGCCGACGTGGTCACCACCACCACGCACAAGAGCCTGCGCGGCCCGCGCGGCGGCGTGATCCTGATGAAGGCCGAGCATGAGAAGGCCATCAACAGCGCCATCTTCCCCGGCCTGCAAGGCGGCCCGCTGATGCACGTCATCGCCGGCAAGGCCGTGGCCTTCAAGGAAGCACTGTCTCCCGAGTTCAAGGCCTACCAGGAGCAGGTCGTGAAGAATGCCAAGGTCGTCGCCGAAACGCTGACGGCCCGCGGCCTGCGCATCGTCTCCGGCCGCACGGAAAGCCACGTCATGCTGGTGGACCTGCGCGCCAAGGGCATCACCGGCAAGGCGGCAGAAGCCGCACTGGGTGCCGCCCACATGACGATCAACAAGAACTCCATCCCCAACGACCCCGAAAAGCCGATGGTCACCAGCGGCATCCGCGTGGGCACGCCCGCCATGACCACGCGCGGCTTCAAGGAAGAGGAAGCCCGCCTGACGGCCAACCTGCTGGCCGACGTGCTGGAGAACCCCAGCGACGAAGCCAACCTGGCCCGCGTGCGCGCCCAGGTGGCCGAGCTGACGGCCCGCTTCCCGGTCTACGGCGCCTGATTTGAGCGCATAGAGGCCTGCCATGAAGTGCCCGTTCTGCAGCCACCCGGACACCCAGGTCGTGGAGACCCGTGAGGCCGAGGATGGGGGCTTCATCCGCCGCCGCCGCCAATGCGGCGGCTGCGACAAGCGCTTCACCACCTATGAGCGGCCCGAGGTCAGCTTCCCCGCCATCGTCAAGAAGGACGGGCGGCGCATCGAGTACGAGCGCGCCAAGCTGCTGGGTTCGTTCAAGATTGCGCTGCGCAAGCGTCCCGTGAGCACGGAGCAGATCGATGCCGCCATCGAGCGCATCGAGGAACGGCTGCGCAACCTGGGCGAGCGCGAAGTGCTCTCCAGCCGCCTGGGCGAGATGGTGATGCGCGAGCTCAAGCTGCTCGACAAGGTCGGCTACATCCGCTACGCCAGCGTCTACCGCAGCTTCGAGGACGTGGACGACTTCAAGAACGTCATGGATGAAGTCCGCAATCCCGGCTGATCAGGCCGGCAGGACACAAGAAAGCCGCCCTTGGGCGGCTTTCTTTTTGGCGTCCTGGCAGCGCTTTCAGGGCGCCGCGGCAGGAATCGGCGCCAGGCCTGAATCGACGTCGCCGCACTGGGCGCGGTGGCGCAGGGCGTGGTCCATCACCACCAGGGCCAGCAACGCTTCGGCGATGGGCGCGGCGCGGATGCCCACGCAGGGGTCATGGCGACCCTTGGTGATGACTTCGGTGCTCTGGCCCTGGGTGTCGATGGACTCGCGCGGCGTGATGATGGAGCTGGTGGGCTTGATGGCGATGCGCACCTCCAGATCCTGGCCCGTGCTGATGCCGCCCACGATACCACCGGCGTTGTTGCTGCGAAAGCCTTCGGGGCTCAGCGAGTCGCCGTGCGTGGTGCCGCGCTGGACCACGCTGTCGAAGCCCGCGCCGATCTCCACGGCCTTGACGGCGTTCAGGCCCATCATGGCGTAGGCGACGTCGGCATCGAGGCGGTCATACAGCGGCTGGCCCAGGCCCACCGGCATGCCACTGGCCTGCACGCGCAGCGCGGCGCCGCAGGAGTCGCCCGACTTGCGCAGCGCATCCATGTATTCCTCGTAGCGGGACACATCGGCCACCGGCGCAAAGAAGGGATTGTTGCGCACATGCTCCCAGCTCTCGAAGGGCAGCGACAGCTCGCCCACCTGGGTCATGCAGGCGCGGAACTCGGTGCCGAATTTTTCCTTGAGCCACTTCTTGGCCACGGCGCCGGCCGCCACCGTAGGCGCCGTCAGCCGTGCGGAGGAGCGGCCGCCGCCGCGCGGATCACGGATGCCGTACTTCTGGAAGTAGGCGTAGTCGGCATGGCCGGGACGAAAGCTTTGCGCAATGTTGGAGTAGTCCTTGCTGCGCTGGTCGGTATTGCGGATCAGCAAAGCGATCGGCGTGCCCGTGGTACGGCCTTCGTAGACACCCGAGAGGATTTCCACCGCGTCCGGCTCGTTGCGCTGCGTCACGAACTTGCTGGTGCCGGGGCGGCGGCGGTCCAGGTCGTGCTGGATGTCCGCCTCGCTCAGTGCCATGCCAGGCGGGCAACCGTCGATGACGCAGCCGATGGCCGGGCCATGCGATTCGCCGAAGTTGGTGACAGTGAATAGGGTTCCGAAGGTGTTGCCGCTCATAGGCCGATGATTATGCCCGGGTCGCCCCCAGGCGCCGCTCCCGCTGCAGCGGTGCATTGCGCAGGCTGCCATCTCCTGCAAAGAAACAATAAAACTATCAAATTACAAATATTGATAGCTAGAATTGCAGAACATTGTTCTTCAACCGCCTGCGGACCATCCCTCAGGCACCAGCCGCAACTTGCGGGAGATTCGTGAAATGCAGACCTCTTCCGGCTCAACGCAACGCCAGGATCGCAGCGATCCTGCGAGCAGCACTCCACCGCCCTCACCCATCCTTCAACAGGATGCCGGTGACCAGAATCTTCACCCCACCCTGATGACCATGCTGCTGGTCTCAGCCAGGCCCGATGATTTCAGAACCCGCAACCGGCTTGCCCAGGCCAAGCAGTACATGCGGGCCCGGCTGGATGACCCCGAGCTCAAGCCCCTGCAGGTGGCCCAGGGCCTGGGCATGTCGCTGCGCAGCCTGGCGCGCCTGTTCGCCACCGAGGGACTGACTCCCAGCCGCTGGCTCTGGAACGAGCGCCTGGCCCAGGCCCACCTGCTGCTGCAGGCCGACAATGCGCGGCGCGTGACCGATGTGGCGATGGCCTGCGGCTTCACCAGCTTCTCGCACTTCAGCCGCGTCTTCAGGCAGACCTATGCCGTGCCGCCCAGCGCCTTGCTCAAGCCCCGGCGCAGCAGCGTGCATTGAACGGGCTTGCGCCCGGCCGTAAAAAAACCAAGGCCTGCGCCGCGTTCTGCGGTCGCAGGCCTTGCTGCATGGGCAGGGGCGGTCTTGCCGCGACCGGATGATCAGTCCGCGCCCTGGCGCTCGCCTTCGGGCCAGTCGCGGATATAGGCCTTGAGCATGCGGTTCTCGAAGTTCTGGCTGTCCACCACGGCCTTGGCCACGTCGTACAGGCTGATCACGCCCATCAGCATGCGCTTGTCCATCACCGGCATGTAGCGCGCATGGCGGTCCAGCATCATGCGGCGCACCTCGTCCATGTCGGTTTCCATGGTGCAGGTCATGGGAGCGTCGTCCATGGCCGAGCGCACCAGCGTCTCGCCCACGCCGCCGTGTTTGACGAAGCCCTGGATCACTTCGCGGAAGGTCAGCATGCCGACCACGTCGCCGTGCTCCATGACCACGAGGGAGCCTATATCGCGCTCGGACATCACCTGCACCGCGCTGGCCAGGCTTTCGTCCGGCGACACCGTGTAGAGGGTGTTGCCCTTGACGCGCAGGATGTCACTTACTTTCATGCCGTATCTCCAAGATTGTCTGTGTCGCCGTGGTTGCGGCAAGCCCATGTCTGCCGGGAAATATAGCCCACAATGCCCGCTTGCCTTGACAACCATGGAGACAGGAATGCCCGGCTACTCGGATCCCGGCTTTGACACTCTGGCGCTGCACGCGGGCGCACAGCCCGACCCCGCCACCGGTGCGCGCGCGACGCCCATCCACCTCACGACCTCGTTCGTCTTCGAGTCCAGCGACCATGCGGCCTCTTTGTTCAATCTGGAGCGCCCCGGCCACGTCTACAGCCGCATCTCCAATCCCACGAACGCCGTACTGGAGCAGCGCGTCTCGGCCCTGGAAGGGGGCGTGGGCGCCGTCGCCGTGGCCAGCGGCCAGGCGGCGCTGCACCTGTCGGTGGCCACGCTCATGGGCGCGGGCAGCCACATCGTGGCCAGCACGGCGCTGTACGGCGGCTCGCAGAACCTGCTGCACTACACGCTGGCGCGCTTCGGCATAGAGACCACCTTCGTCAAGCCCGGCGACATCGACGGCTGGCGCGCCGCCGTGCGGCCCAATACCAAGCTGTTCTTCGGCGAGACCGTGGGCAACCCGGGCCTGGACGTGCTCGACATTCCCACCATCAGCGCCATCGCGCATGAGGCCGGCGTGCCGCTGCTGGTGGACTCCACGCTGACCTCGCCCTGGCTGATGAAGCCTCTGGAGCATGGCGCGGACATCGTCTACCACTCGGCCACCAAGTTCCTGTCGGGCCACGGCACCGTGGTCGGGGGCATCGTGGTGGATGGCGGCAGCTTCGACTGGGAAAAGTCGGGACGCTTCCCGGAGCTGACCGAGCCCTACGACGGCTTCCACAACATGGTGTTCAGCGAGGAAAGCAGCACTGGCGCCTTCCTTCTGCGCGCACGCCGCGAAGGCCTGCGCGACTTCGGCGCCTGCATGAGCCCGCACACGGCCTGGCTGATCCTGCAGGGCATAGAGACGCTGCCGCTGCGCATGGAGCGCCATATCCGCAACACCGAGAAGGTGGTGCAATTCCTGGCCAGCCATCCGCTGGTGGGCCGCGTGGGCCACCCGCTGCTCGATACCCATCCCTCGCACCAGCTCGCCAAGAAGCTGCTGCCGCGCGGCGCAGGCTCGGTGTTCAGCTTCGACATCAAGGGCAACCGCAACCAGGGCCGCAAGTTCATCGAGACGCTCAAGGTCTTCAGCCACCTGGCCAACGTGGGCGACTGCCGCAGCCTGGTCATCCACCCTGCCAGCACCACGCACTTCCGCATGAGCGACGAGGCGCTGGCCCAGGCCGGCATCGGCCAGGGCACGATACGCCTGTCCATCGGGCTGGAAGACGCAGACGACCTGATCGACGACCTCAAGCGCGCCCTCAAGGCGGCCGAGAAGGCCGCGTGAATCGGCAAGGGAGACACCAACAATGAAGATCGATGTTCACGGCCACGCCATCTACGCCTATACCGGCGGCAAGGCCTTCAATCCCGCACAGCCGACGGCCATCCTCATCCACGGCGTGCTGTGCGACCACAGCGTCTGGGCACTGCAAAGCCGTTACCTGGCCAACCACGGCTGGAACGTGCTGGCCATAGACCTGCCGGGCCACTGCCGCAGCGCAGGCGATGCGCCGGCCAGCGTGGAGGCGGCGGCGGATTTCATCGGCCAGCTCATGGATGCGGCAGGCATCGAGAAGGCTGCGCTGGTAGGCCACAGCTGGGGCAGCCTGATCGCCATGGAAGCGGCCGCGCGGCTGGGCGCGCGCGTCAGCCACCTGGTGCTGGTGGGCACGGCCTACCCGATGAAGGTCTCGCCCGCCCTGCTGGACTCCGCACTGAGCGCGCCAGAGCAGGCCATCCGCATGGTCAATGTGTTCTCGCGCGCCACGCTGGCGCCACCCAGCGGCGCAGGCAGCTGGGTGTTCGGCGCCGGCATGGCGCTGGGCCGGCGCGTGCTGGCCAGCAATGACCGCACCAACCTGCTGCACGCCGGCTTCAAGGCCTGCGACAGCTATGCGGGCGGCGAGGCGGCCATGGCGGCGCTGCAATGTCCGGTCCTGTTCGCCCTGGGCGAGCAGGACCAGATGACGCCGCCCAAGGCCGCCAAGGGCCTGATCGAGGCGGCCCGGGCCGCGCAGCGCCAGGTCAGCATCGTGCACCTGCCCAGCGGCCACAACCAGATGACCGAGGCGCCCGACCAGACGCTGTTCGCCATCCGGGATTTCCTGGCGCGCTGAGACCGGCCGGGTCCTGCCCGCAGGGCAGGCAGGCACGCACTCACGCACTCACGCACTCACTCACGCGCCGCGCGCGGGGAAGATGCTCTTTTTCACGAGCGCGTGCACGCCCCAGTTGCCATCCACCACCTGGGTGATGCCGAAGTCCACGGCAATCGACATCAGCGAGATGGCCTCGTCCTCTCCCAGCCCCTGGGTGGTCATGAGGAAGTGGCGCATCTTGTGATAGGCGTCGCGCAGAGCCAGGTCCACGGAAGACTTCTTGAAGATCTGGTTTTGCGCATCCGGCCCCAGCTCCGCCAGGTAGTTGGCGTAGCTGAAGCCGTGCAGCAGCCATTCGTCCTGGGTTTCGAGCAGCGGATAGGCCAGCTCGGCCAGCGGCGTTCCAGGCAGGTCCGCCTTCTTGTGCAGGATCAACTGGAAGGTGCCGGTCAGCGAGCACTCGATGGCCGTGCCGCACAGCTCGGAGTCCCCCTGCGAGGCATGCGGATCGCCCACGGTGAAGTTGGCCCCTGGCACGGCCACGGGGAAATACATGGTCGCCCCCTTGCCGATGCGCCAGTTGTCGATGTTGCCGCCCGTGTGGTTGGGCGGAATGGAGCTGGCCATCTCCACCTCGGCCGGCGCCACGCCGATGGTGCCGAAATGCGGGCGCACGGGAACGCGGATATTGCGCAGCACGTTTTCGTTCTTGCTGATCGTGCGGTGGTCCACGGGCACGCCCGGATAGTCGATGGTCGGGTGGACCACGCCGAAGGGGTCGGTCTGCGGCGTCCAGCGGTAGTTGTAGACGGCGCGGGCCCAGTTGCGCTCGCCGGTCGCATCCACCTCGTAGATGGTGACCACCTCGCGCTTTCGGGGCTCGGTGAGCGTGTCGCCATAGTGAAAGCCCCAGTTCGCCGCCGCATTGCTGCCGAAGGTCCGGCCCTTGAACTGCGGGTTGCCCGAGGGGCGCGGCACCACATCAATGATGCGTACTTCCAGCACATCGCCGGGCTGGGCGCCCTTGATGCGTACCGGCCCCGTGCAGATGTGCACGCCCTGGCCTCCACCTGCGCCGTTCTTGGCATCCATGGGACCGGCGCCCCGGCGATCGACGTTCTTGCGCTGGCTGTCCCAGTGGAACACGCTCTCGGCGCCAGGGTCGCCCCGGACCATGCGTTCGGCATCGTCATTGGCATGGTGGGTCAGCGTCTCCATGGTCACGTAGTCGCCCGATTCGACTTCGACCACCGGCTTGGCCGATCTGCTGAAGTAACCCCAGAGCACGGTGCTGGCAGAGGCGGGAATGTAGTAGTGGCTGGCCATGCCCTGGCCGGCCCGGGCGCCAGGCGCACCCTGGGCAAAGGCCCGGGACGGTGCCATCGCACCGCTGATGGCGCCGGCCGAGACCGCGCCGCCACCGACCACCATGGCGTCGCGCAGGAAGGAACGGCGTGCAACCTGGAATTCCTCGCGGATCAGCGTCTCATCGGCTGGCGAAGCACCGTGCTGGCAGCCCGGGCCGCAGATATGTTCTTGGTGGGGGATGGTCATCGAAAATACTCCTGCTGTTGTGGATCGGTGCCGGCAGCGCCAGTGTCCAGGCGAGCATGTCCAGGCCGGTTGTTCCTGCGCGCACAAAAACTTGTCGCGGCTGCCATCCGGTGCGCCGGGCTTGGACAGGCAGTACGCGGCAGTTCATAGTTCGCCCCTGATGCACGACGATCCAAGACGCTTTTCCACCCACGCATTTCCCGATGCCTTGCGGCAGGCTGCGCTCAATGAGGCGCTGTCCAGGGCAGACATCCATGGCGAAGCGCCCACGCCACCGGCCACCCACCTGGCGCTGCGCAGCTCGCCACTGGGATCGGTATTCATTACGCTGGCCACCTCGCCACTGACGCTGCGGGCCGTGGCCAAGCGGCTGCGCGGCCCGGGCCTGCTGCTGTGCGCCTTGCTGCAAGGCAGCGCCGATGCGGTGGTCGAGGACGCCGCGTTCCCGCTCAAGGCCGGCTCCGCGCTGCTGCTGGAGTCAGACCGGGACTGGCAGCTGCAGTTGCCCGGCGACGGCCGCCTGCTGCTTGCGCGGCTGGAGTCCTCGAGCTTTCTGCTGCGCCTGCTGCGCTCGTGCCCGCCCGAGGCCAGGCACATCGGCGGGACAGGCGGTGTGGGGGCCATGTGCATGGCAATGGCGGCCTCACTGGCAGAGCAGATCGACACACTGGCACAGGACGATCTGCTGTCCGTGGAGGCCACGCTCACCGACATGCTGGTCACCTGCCTGACACCGCGCGCCGGCAATCCCGACCAGGAGCAGGCCGAGGCGACCGAGCCGCCCAGCGCCGTGCAGCTTGGCCATCTGCGCCGCATCTGCCGCGCCATCGAAACCCGGCTGGGCGATGCCGAGCTGTCCATCGATGCCATCGCCGAAGCCGAGGGGCTGTCCACGCGCTATCTGCAAAAGCTGTTCAAGGGAGCGGCCACCAGCTTCAGCACCTACCTGCGCGAACGCCGGCTGGAGCGCTGCCGCATGGATCTGAGCAACCGCTCGCTGCAGCATTGCTCCATTGCCGAGCTGTGCTTTCGCTGGGGCTTTGGCGATGCCGCCAACTTCAGCCGTGCCTTCACGGCCCGCTATGGACTGTCCCCCAAGGCCTATCGCGCCAGTCCGGCGCGCGTGCAGGATGCGCCGCCCGGCCAGCGCGGACGCCCCTCGCCCGCCGAGAGCGCTGCACAGGGTGCAGAACCGGCCGCAGCGCGCCTGGCACACAGCCCGTTCCAGGCCCTGCTGCGCGACCATGCACGCTACGCCCAGGCGCTGGCCCTTGTGCCCAAGCGCTCGGCGCACGCAGACAATGGTGGTGCGTCGCCCCAGCACTACTACCTTCCGGTCTCCGACAAGACCGTGCACTGGGGCTACCTGAGCCGTTCACTCAAGCCCGTGCTTTCGGTGCGCTCGGGTGACGTGGTGACCATGGAGACGCTGACCCAGCATGCCTCGGACGACTGGGAACGCATGATCGAAGGCGATCCGGGCGCCGAAAGCGTGTTCCACTGGACCGCAGCCCAGAAGGCCGTGGACCGGCGCGGCGCGGGCCCGATGGATGCCTCGATCTACGGCCGCGGCGCGGGCGAGGGCTTCGGCGTGCACATCTGCACCGGCCCCGTCTATGTGCATGAGGCCGAACCTGGCGACCTGCTGGAGATACGCATCCTCGACGTGCAGCCACGCCCCAGCTGCAGCCCCGCCCACCACGGCCGTGTCTTCGGCAGCAACGCCGCCGCCTGGTGGGGCTTTCACTACCGCGACCAGATCACGGAGCCCCGCCAGCGCGAAGTGGTCACCATCTACGAAATCGACCACGCACTGCCCGAGGAGCCCACGGCCCGCGCCGTCTACAACTACCGCTGGACGCCGCAGACCGACCCCTTCGGCGTGGTCCATCCGACCATCGACTACCCGGGCGTGCCCGTGGACCCCGCCAGCATCACCCGGCGCTTTGGTGTGCTGGACAAGGCACGCGTGCCGCTGCGTCCGCATTTCGGCATGCTGGCCGTGGCACCGCGAGAGGCCGGCCTGATCGACTCCATACCGCCGAGCTACTTCGGCGGCAACCTGGACAATTGGCGCGCGGGCAAGGGCGCGACGCTCTTCCTGCCCGTATCGGTGCCCGGCGCGCTGTTTTCGGTGGGAGACCCGCATGCATCCCAAGGCGACTCGGAACTGTGCGGCACGGCCATCGAATGCTCGCTGACCGGCAGCTTCGAGCTGCGGGTGCACAAGCGCGCCGCGCTGGACAACCGCTTCCTTGCAGAGCTGGACCACCCTTTCCTGGAGACCGGCTCCGAGTGGGTGATACAGGGCTTCAGCTTCACCGACCACCTGGCCGAACTGGGCAGCCAGGCGCAGTCCCAGGTCTATCGCAAGTCATCGCTGGAAGGCGCCATGCGTGACGCCTTCCACAAGGCAAGGCGCTATCTGATGCTGGCCCACGGGCTGGACGAGGACGAGGCCGTATCACTGATCTCCGTGGCCGTGGACTTCGCCGTGACGCAGGTGGTGGACGGCAACTGGGGCGTGCACGCCGTGATCAAGAAGAAGCTGTTTCCGCCGGAGCTCTCGGCGTCCGCCCAGGCGGGCCACTGAAGCCCACCCGGGATCAGACCCGTGCCAGGAAGCGGGCGATGCGCTGGGCGATGCGCTCGGGCTGCTCGCGGTGGGGGACGTGGCCGCCACCGGCCACGATCTCCACCTCCACAGGGCCGCGCGCCCGGTCGCGGATGCGCTCGGGGTGGACCAGGGAGCCGAACTCGTCATGCTCGCCGTGGATGGCCAGCACCGGGCAGCGCACGCGCTCCAGCGCCTCGTCCAGCCGGTAGTCGGCAAATGGCTGCGACAGCCAGGTATCGACCCAGGCAGACAGCACCCAGGCGGCCTTGTCGCCGTGGTATTTCTCCAGGCGCGCCAGCTGGCCGGGCCGGGCGAAATCCTGTTGGGCCGCACGAATGCCCTGCAAGGTGCGATCTTCCACGAAGGCCTGGGCGGACTCCGTGACCACCGCCTTGCACTGCGCGCCGTATCGGGCCGCCACCATGGCGGCCATGCCGCCGCCCACGCTGTGGCCCAGCACGATGAAATCCCCAAGGCCCAGCCCCTGGTGCACTGCCGGAAACACGGTCTCTGCCTCCCGGGCCACAAAGCCCGGCCCCAGCGTGCCCGGATAGGGGTCGGACTGGCCAAAGCCCAGCCGGTCGTAGGCCAGCACATCGCGGCGCGTGGCCTCGGCCAGTTGCTGCGGGAAATCACGCCACAGCGCCACCGAACCCAGCGAGTCGTGCAGCAGCACGATGGGCGCGCGGGCCAGGGACTCTTCGCCGGCCGCCGGCGCCTGCCAGCGCCTGACGTAGATGCTGCCCTGGGGCGTGGAAATGCGGGTTTCGCTCAGGGATGCGGGGATGTCGGTCATGCAGGAGGAAGGCATCGAAAAACTCCATGCCGGTCAGCGCCGGCCCGGCAGACATCATGCGCCCGCATGCCGCCAGAGGGCGACACCGTGGCGACGCGCAGGGCGGAATGCGGCAGCTTTTGTCTCTCTCGGGGCAGCTTTTGCGAACCTGGGCGCGCGGGTTCCTCCGATGGTGAGCGGCAAGGCAGCAGCGTATAAGTTGACCCTACCCCATGCTTGCGAAGGCCTGCCATGTCACACGCTTCCGCTCCCCTGCCCGGCGCCGCACAGGCTGCCGTGGACCCGCGCCAGTTCAAGAGCTTTGCCGAGTTCTATCCGTTCTACCTGCAGGAGCACAGCAACCGCACCTGCCGGCGCCTGCACTTCGTGGGCTCCACGCTGGCGCTGCTGTGCCTGTTCGCGCTGTTCCTGACCGGCAATTTCTGGTTCCTGCTGGGCGGCCTGCTGTTTGGCTACGGCTTTGCCTGGATAGGGCATTTCGGCTTCGAGAAGAACCGGCCCGCCAGCTTCAAGCGCCCGCTCTACAGCTTTCGCGGCGACTGGGTGATGTGGCGCGACATCCTGACGGGCCGCATCCCGCTCTAGACCGGAGCCTGCGGCCTTTGCTCCAGCAGATCGGCCAGCGTCATGCCTGCCAGCCCCGTGCGATCCCACAGCGGCTGCACGGCCGGCGACGGCGCCAGCAGCAGACGCTGCACCAGCGGCTGCAGCGGCGTGCGATGGGGCTCCACCAGCAGCATGTAGCGGGGCTCGGGGCCTTCGCTGGCCGCCACAGTGCCGGGGGCCTGCACCGTGCCCACCCAGTCCAGCACCGACAGCGCCTGCAGCACCGGATCGATCTGCTGCCAGTCCACACGCAGGCGCCGCGCCAGATCGCTGGCGTACAAGCCCTTGGCGGGCGACTCGCGCTCCTGTGCGAGGTACTGCAGGATCTCCACGGCCATCTCGAACTGCCAGCCCTGCTGGCCCGGCATGCGCTGCACGCCCGCCATCACGATGGGCAGGTAGGCCGTGACCACGGCGCCCAGCAGCACGATGACCCAGGCCATGTAGATCCAGATCAGCAGGATGGGCAGCGTGGCGAAGGTGCCGTAGATGACCGAATAGGTAGGCACCGAGGCCAGGTACAGGCCCAGCGCCTTCTTCGCCAGCTCCATGCAGGTGGCCACGAACAGGCCGCCCACCCAGGCATGGCGCCAGCGCACCGCCGTGTTGGGCACGTAGTGGTACAGGCCCGCCATGCCAGCGGCCAGCGCCAGGTACTCGATGGAATCGAAGATGAAGCGCAAGCCTTCGGGCAGCGCATTGACCAGCCCGCGCGAGGCCGACATCACATAGGACGACAGCACCAGGCTCAGGCCCAGCACCAGGGGGCCCAGCGTGATCGCCGCCCAGTAGATCAGCACGCGCTGGCCCAGCGGCCGCAACTGGCGCACGCGCCAGATGTTGTTGAGCGTGCGGTCAATGGTGAGGATCAGCGCCACCGCCGTGATCACCAGAATGGAAAACCCCGCCATGCCCAGCTGGCTGGCCTTGGAGGCGAACTGCGTCAGATAGCCCAGCACCTGGCGCGCGATGGTCTCGGGGATCAGGCTGTCGATCAGCCAGCGCTCCAGCACGATCTGCACGCGGGAGAAGATGGGAAAGGCCGTGAACAGCGCCAGCGCCACCGTGAAGAACGGCACCAGGGCCAGCACCGTGGTGAAGGTCAGGCTGCTGGCGGTCACGCCCAGCCGGTCCTCGCGAAAGCGTTCGCGCAGCGTGTGTGCGGTATTGCGCCATGGAAAGCAGCGCCAGCGTTCGCGCCACGATCTCGGCACCGCAGGCTCGGGCGGCTCGGCCAGGGACAGGCTGCGCTCCCGGGCAGGAACGGGCAGCGCCAGGGAGCCACCCTCCAGGCCATCGACGGGCTCCTTTTCGGGGCCGCCGCTCATCGCCACATCTCCGCCGCAAGGCGCATGTCTGCAGCGGGCGCGGCCATCCAAGCAATCACATGTTCAAAGGTCAAGACCATGGCCGATATGATGCCACCCCGATGACTGATTCCATTTCTCGCCCCGGCGCCGATGTCGCCGCCACCCGCTGGCTGGCGGTCTCCAGCCTCATGGGCCTGATCGTGCTGAGCCTGGCCTGGGAACTGTGGCTGGCGCCCATGCGGCCCGGGGGCTCCTGGCTTGTGCTCAAGGCCCTGCCGCTGGCGATTCCGCTGATCGGCCTGCTCAAGCACCGCATGTATACCTACCGCTGGGTCAGCCTGCTGGTGTGGATCTATTTCACCGAGGGCGTGGTGCGCGCCTGGAGCGACCCCGCGCCCGGGCGCTGGCTGGCGCTGCTCGAAGTTTTCCTGTGCCTGATGCTGTTCACCGCCTGCGCCCTGCATGTGCGCTGGCGCCAGCGCAGCGCGCGCCGCGCGGCCCAGGCGGCCGGCGGCTGAGCCCCCCGTTTTCATGCCTTCACGTCTTTGAAAGAAGTTGCAACATGACTGCACTGCTTGAACGCCTGCGCCAGATCGTCGGCGAAGCCCATGTCCTCACCGAGGGCGACCTTGTGGCCTACGAACAGGATTGGCGCCGCCGCGTGCGCGGCAAGTCCCTGGCCGTGGTACGCCCGGCCAGCACGGCCGAGGTGGCCGCCGTGGTGCGCGAATGCGCGGCCGCAGGCACCAGCATCATCCCGCAGGGCGGAAACACCGGCCTGTCGGTGGGCTCCACGCCGGACGACAGCGGCACGCAGGTCGTGCTCAGCCTCACGCGCATGAATGCCGTGCGCAACATCGACCGCGACAACCTGAGCTTCACCGTCGAGGCCGGCTGCATCCTGCAAAGCCTGCAGGAGCTTGCCGAGAAAGAGGGCCTGCTGTTCCCGCTGTCGCTGGCCGCCGAAGGCAGCTGCACCATTGGCGGCAACCTGGGCACGAACGCGGGCGGCACCCAGGTGGTGCGCTACGGCAACACGCGCGAGCTGTGCCTGGGCCTGGAAGTGGTCACCCCGCAGGGCGAGATCTGGGACGGCCTCAAGGGCCTGCGCAAGGACAACACCGGCTACGACCTGCGCGACCTGTTCATCGGCAGCGAAGGCACGCTGGGCATCATCACCGCCGCCACCATGAAGCTGTTCCCCCAGCCTGCGGCACAGCTCACGGCCTTCGCCGCCGTGCCCTCCATGGAAGCGGCCGTGCGCCTGCTGGGCATGGCGCACCAGTACCTGGGCGCGGGCCTGACGGGCTTCGAGGTCATGGGCCAGTTCGCTCTGTCGCTGGTGATCAAGCACATGCCCCAGCTGCGCGTGCCCTTTGCCGGGCTGATCGGCGCGCCGCCCTACTACGTGCTGGTCGAGAATTCGGACAGCGAGTCCGAGCAGCATGCGCGCGAGCGTTTCGAGGCGCTGCTGGAGCTGGCCTTCGAGGACGGCTGCGTGCTCGACGCCGTGGTGGCCGAAAGCCTGTCGCAGGCCCATGAGCTGTGGCACATCCGCGAAAGCATTCCGCTGGCCCAGGCCGAGGAAGGCCTTAACATCAAGCACGACATCTCCATCGCCGCATCGCGCATCCCCGCCTTCGTCGAGCACACCGATGCCGTGCTGCAGCGCGAGATCCCTGGCGTGCGCCTGGTCAACTTCGGCCACCTGGGCGACGGCAACCTGCACTACAACGTGCAGGCGCCCGAGGGCGGTGACGCCAAGGCCTTCCTCAACGAGCGAGAGCACCTGGTCAACCACCTCGTCTATGAAGCCGTGGCCGAATTCGGCGGCTCGTTCTCGGCCGAGCACGGCGTGGGTGCGCTCAAGGTGGACAAGCTGCAGAAGTACCAGTCCCCCGTGGCGCTGGGCATGATGCGCGCCATCAAGCAGGCGCTGGACCCGCAGGGACTGATGAACCCGGGCTGCATCCTGCCAAGGCAAGCCTCCTGAGCGCAACGCCGCCCCTTCTGGGGCAGCGCCGGGTTTGCACGCGCCGTCCTGAGCCAGGAGCGGCACGTGCCTGCCTTGTCAGGAAACCGGTTTGGCCTCGATATTGGCCATCGTCTTGTTGACCTGTTCGGGCCAGGCGATGTCGGCGCCGGCCGCATCGGAGAAGTCGGACTGTTTGCCGCCGGTGAGCAGCCACACGCGCAGGGCATTGCGGGCGGGATCGATCACGATGGCGCCCATTTCCTCGCCGCCCTGGTGCGGGCGCAGGCCGACGATGCTCCAGACATCTCCTTCCTTGGTCAGCGGGCCCACGGTACGCATATTGCTCAGCAGGGTCGGGTAGCTGGTGCCCAGCAGCGCCTTGAGCCGGTCGGCCAGCACGCCCTGCTCCAGGTAGTTGGTGCCGTCGTAGGGATACTTGCCCACGTACTCGGCCAGGCTGTCCAGGCCGGGCTCCCCCGCCTTGGCGGTGGAGGGCATGCGCGTGCGCGCGGGAAACGCCAGCACCAATTCCGGGGCTGGTGCAGCCACATCGAGTGCGACGGACTGCGCGGCCTTGGGAGTCGGGACGGAGGGAGAACGCGGATCGCAGGCTGTCAGCGCCAGCATGGCGACACCCAATGCAACGGCGGCCTGCCAGGGGGAGAGCATGGAAGACATGCGCAAGCTCCTTGTCAAAGCGGATGCGAAAAAAGCGGTGACGCCGGTGCGAAAGCCTGGGCAATGCACCGGCACCAGTCTGCGGGCATTTTCGCACCCGGGGCGCCAGACCTTGTTTCAAGGGGCATGGATACCGTCGGACAAGGCGCCGTATTCATCAAGGGATAATCCGGAAGATGAACACGACTCCTGCGCCCCGCCCAGCCCGCTCCCAGTACGAAGATTTCATGCGCCATGTGTACGAGCACGGCGTGTCCAAGACCGACCGTACCGGCACGGGCACGCGCAGCGTGTTCGGCCACCAGATGCGCTTCGACCTGTCCGAAGGCTTTCCGCTGGTCACCACCAAGAAGGTGCACCTCAAGTCCATCATCCTGGAACTGCTGTGGTTCCTGCGCGGCGACAGCAATGTGCGCTGGCTGCAGGAGCGCGGCTGCACCATCTGGGACGAATGGGCCCGCGAGGACGGCGACCTGGGCCCGGTCTATGGCGTGCAATGGCGCAACTGGCCGACGCCGGACGGCGGCCACATCGACCAGATCGCCGAAGTGGTCAAGCAGCTCAAGAGCAACCCGGACAGCCGCCGCATCATCGTCAGCGCCTGGAACGTGGCCGACCTGCCGCAGATGGCGCTCATGCCCTGCCACGCCTTCTTCCAGTTCTACGTGGCCGACGGCAAGCTCAGCTGCCAGCTATACCAGCGCAGCGCGGACATCTTCCTGTTTCCCGGCCAAACTATTTCTGTTCAATCCATGGCGAACCAAGGCTCTGACCGGGTTCTCCACTGACCAATTCCTGGGTAACATCCTGTTCGAATTGAACAAAGGAACAGATGCGCCTGGATGTCAAAATTAGTAGCAGCCTGGCTGCTTGAAGACCTGGTAAGGAAGCCCAGGTTTAACTTCGAGGTGTACCCCCTGGGTGCCTCCCTCAACGCTCCGGCAGAGCTCTCTGCCAATTACCGGACCAAGCCTGTTCGTGCCAGGCATCAAACAGGGTCCCGGGTTCACCCCCCTCACCACCTTCTGCATTGCTCCCGACTTGAGCTCGTGGAGGCTCTGCTGTGATTCTTCATTCTTGGATGGATGGGGACGTCGAGCAGCACACGTTCTTCGATGACCTTGACCGCATTGTTGAACTCCCCACGGCGTTCTCGAAATCGAAAGCGGGTCGGCTAGCACCAGAATCCCGGCCGCTGTACGCGCGCCGCATTCGAGAACTCTGCCAGTACCTTGAACACCACGCCGTGTATGGGCAAGTGCGGGTAGACGTGGCCATCGGGCAGCTGTCACTGTTTGTGGTTGAAGACTTCTACCGCGACCTCGAACAGCGTGGGCTTGCCAGCAGCACAGTGCGAGGCTGCGAAATCACGGTGCGCGAGTTCTGTAAGTGGCTGGCAAGCAGCCACGCAGGGTACACGCATAAGCAGAACCTCTACGAAGGTCAGACCTTCCTCACGAAGAAGCCATCCACCCGGCTACCCAGCCTCACGGACGTTAAGAAGGTCATCAAGCTTTTGAGTGCGATGAACTTTGAGGAACACCGACTTCTCGGCCACTTCATGTACGACACAGGCCTGCGTATCTCCGAGGTGCCGCGAGTCATGAAGTCGGACATCCCTGACCCGATGCTGTTCCCACGCGACACCATGTACTTCCCGTTGTTTGTCTCGGGCTCCAAGGGTCAGGGGGGCCAGCTCAAGCGTAGGGCGACCATCATCACTCGGGCCATGCTTTCTCGCATCCACAAGTACCACAACAGCAAGCAGTACTTGAAGCATTACCGAAAACATGCTCGTCGCTCGCCCAACAAGCACTCCGACGACTTTCCGGCGTTCTTGAACACGGAAGGAAATCCCTTCAACAAAGATGCGATAGAGACCTTCATACGAGATGCCGCCATCCGGGCAGATGTGAAGGTTTCAAGCCATATGCTGCGGCACGGCACTGCGTATTCGGTACTTCGGTCGGAACACGGCAAGACGATGGTCGACAACCTCATCGTCGCTCAGAAAATTTTGGGGCACGCAGACCTCAGTACAACCGAAATCTACACCCGCGTGCCTGCAGCTGCGCTCGTCCGCAGCTCCGTGGGAGCAGCAAACGACCCTGTCATCTTCCGCTTCGAAGAGGCCCAAGTCATCTTCGACGACACCTACATGCCAAGCCACGCCCACAGAAGAAAGCGTCGCGGAATAGGAGACCCGCATGTCAAGAACCCCTACCACTGATGACTCGCTTCCAGTTGATATCCGCGAGCACTACAAGCTGCCTGAGCCGACGAAAGAGTCGCCCTATGCACAGGTGGAATGGGTGTTCGACAGGGTCATCTCAACGAAGACCAAGAAGTCCACACGAAAAAACTACGTAACCGGCAAGTCGTTCTACTTGGAGCATCTCCGCGCTCTAGGGCTTAAAGACCCCTACTACCTCCAAAAAGAATGGGGGGCCCTCGCTCTTCTGAGATTTCGAGAGCAGCTTTCCAAGCGCATCGAGGCTGGGGAGGTGAATTACGCCTCGTACACCTTGGTTGGCATTTTCAGCGCGATGCGATACGTGATGAATTACGCAGCAAAGCGCGGAATGGCTGGCTGCGTTCGCATGCTGGACGTCATGTACGGTTCAGGAACGCCAGAGACTAATGTCACGGAGGCATACCCAGACAGCGAGTTAATTGAACTCTTGGATGCCATAGGCAGCGAGCTGTCCATTTCGCGAAAAATTCTTTCCGGATACACACCTCAGCCCCCTGGCGCTGGGCGAGACCCGCGAATTTTCCCGCGTAAAAGTCCGGAAGAGGGCTTTGGATACAGGGTTGAAGCGAATATGCGGTGGTACTTCGAAAACGTGCTCAACTGCGTTCCCGTTATGAATGATGAGGCGGGAAAGCGCGAGCACAACAGCTTTCTCGGCTTTGCCACGCGGGAACACGGAGGCCTTAACGACCTATATCGCAGATGGGGAGTCTCAACCTTCTTCGACTTCGACATGCTCATGCCACATGTCGTCAACTTGGCATACCTTACTGGATTGAACCCTGGCCCGCTGGCTGCGCTCGCAGTCGATGCGTATGGTGAGTCTCACCCAGCGACAGGGACGCCCTACCTTCGATACGTAAAAGACAAGGTAAGTAAGGAGCTAGAGCTCTACTTAGAGCTTTTTGACAAGGAAGGCGACAAATCAAGCATTGATGACAGTGTTCTCTTAGAGACCACCGAACGCTTTCTGCCGCGCAAGCAGGCCACACAAATTGCGCGCACCATCGAACTAATCCGCAAGGCCACCGAGCCGCTGCGCAGCAGCCTACCCGAAGACCACCCGTTAAAGAATCGTTTGCTTATCTACACCTCCCGCGGCCCACGCACATTTGGCCAGACCCAGGGGGTGAACTCAAAGAAAACGAGCAGTTGGTGCGCTCAAATTGTAGAGAAATATGGGTTGGTAGGAGAGGACGGTGAAGCGCTCAACTTCAACTTGGTCCGCTTTCGTTCAACGAAGCTCACAGAACTTGCGCTTCAAGGACGAGACATCCTCACGATTCAACTCTTTGCAGGCCACAAGGGGTTAAAGACCACCATTGGGTATCTGTCACGAAAAAAGCTTGAGGTTGAGGCTCGTAAGGTGGTCCGAGATGCGCTCGCGACCATCCACGCCAATCGCATGGAGTTCGACGACCCAGACGCATGCGCGCGAACGAAGAACGCCACAGCAACCGAACAGCCCATTCATTTGTATCGAGGCCTGCTCTCTGACTGCAAGAATCCCTTTGACCCACCTAAACGCGTTCGAGCCTCGAAGAGCTACGTCCCCGGCAGAGCCTGCAGCAGGTTCAACATGTGCATCTTCTGCAAGAACGTAGTCATCTTTCGGCGCAACTTACCGACGCTTGTCGCATACCTGGACCAGATTAAGGCAGCAACAGAGACCAACGTCCAGAACCTGCCGAATGCGGGCTTTTATGAGGACTCCAGAGCAGTCATCGAGAACTTGCTGGACCCAGAGCGCAGTGAATTTTCGGCGGAAGACATACGATGGGCGCGTGAGGAGGCTGCCAGACTGAATCCGCTCGTGGATAACGCCGTGTATCGTGGAGTGGCTTGAGATGGCGAAAACCAAAAGAGAATCACTTTCCGTTGATGCCATCGCCCTTCCCACTTTTCCTCCTCAAGATTACCGAGTGTCCAAGCATTCGGTCTACAGCGATGGCAAATGGGACCTCAGCGACGACTCGAACGTCCGGTTGAAGGGACACTCTGAAGCAAAGCTCGCGATTGATTGGGATATATATCGATTTAACCGCGATGCACCTGTCTCCTCACTGAACAACGTCATCGCCAAAAGTCATCTGGACGCTCGCGTGAGCGACGGGCTTATCGAAGACATACGCTTGCTGAGCTTCGTGCAGCTCGAGATGCCTTTCGTGTTTGGCAAGCGTGGCAAGCAAATTGAGCGAAGCAAGCCGCCGACCGTCGTCTCTATGGCTCGAGCTTTAGTGGTGCTGTTCTCTGTGGTTGATGCAGTACGTGCGGAGCGAATTTCTTCTGTCGCACCTAGCCTGCCCTATACCCCGCTTCAGTCTGTCACCGAGATTACCTTTCAGGACATTGAGGCGGCATTGCCGAAGTATCCATTTGCGGATGGGAGGCTGATTTATAAGGGCCTGCGAGCTTTCGCGTCTCCGGTGCTGCGAGGAAAATTCTCTGGAGCTTCCGCTCAGTGGACCGAAGGTGACATCGACAATCTCACATTTCCTAAGCCGACTCCTCGTGATTTTGAAAGCGTAATGCCAGATGCACTGTTTCGGATGCTGAGCAACACCGCAAGCAAGGATGTCGCGTGCTTTCTCTATGCGCTGCAGCTCGACCGTTACGACCAAACCGTCCCGGTACAGCTGTCTGGGCTGCTTCCTCGGGAAATCCTCTTGGCCGAGGCTTGGGAAGACTATGTTGCCATCCGAAATGACGACAGAGAATACACGGCAAAGCTTGGAAAAAAGCGTATTAGGACCGGCGAGGAACGTAGAGAGTTCACACTCAAGCACGGGATTTCTACTGAAGATTTTTTCATCTATATCAGTGACCTGCAGCGCGCGTGCATGATGCTAATCGGCCTTTACACAGGCGGCCGATTTTCAGACTTCACCTCGTTTGTTGCCGGCTGCATCGAGGAAGTTCACGGCATTCCGATGCTGGTAGGAACGACGTCCAAGCACCGGCCTTTGAAGGCCCCTGTTGGTGATGATGTTTGGCCTGCAATCCCGATACTCAGAGACGCCGTGACGTGTCTCGAACAAATTTCGCGGGTGACTTTCAACCCGTATCTGGTCTCGAGCACATTTACCGTTGCCATTGGAGAAGAGCCGCAACCTCTATCGCTGTCGGGCTTCAGAAAAGGGTTGAACATCTATTTGCAGATGGCAGATGCGGATGGCCGTTGGCGCGACTGGGTCATCAACCCTCATCAGCTCCGGCACACGCTAGCGCACAAACTAGCCCAAGCAGACGTCGGCATCGTCTACATCTCATATCAGCTCAAGCATCTCTACACGGACCTTGCTGGTCTGCCGGCTGATGTCACGCTGGGCTATGGAAACATTGGGGAACAGAAGGTGGCTCGAGCAATGGCAGTGAAGGACCTGTCCAGAGAGGCTGCGAATGCGCTGTTTAATCCCGATTCACCTATAGCAGGCGGCGGTGCTGAGGCGTTTCGCCAGAGGCGCAAGGTCTACTTTGATGGACGCATGGCCGAAGGCTGGACGCAAGACGAAATCATCGACCAACTGGCAGCTTGTGGTTCGCCATTCGTGAACGTCGGGCCCGGGTATTGTGGTGGCGTTCGGGAGGAAGAATTGGCCGACGGTACGAAACGGCCCCCACCGTGCATCGGCAACTTGCAGTGCAACACCGGCGACTGCGACAACGCCGTAGTCACGCAAATTCACGTGGCACAGTGGAAAGACATCGTGGTGAAGAACAAAGAGCTGGCGTCGGACACACGCCTGGCGCATGCCGCGGACAACTTCAAAGCAGCCATATCCACGGGAGAACGGGTGCTCCGAGACCTCGGCATCAACCCGGCCACTTTATGACCGACAAGTCCCGCCCAGATGCCCTCGTGGCGAAGAACGCAAGTGACTTTGACGCAATGACGCAGGCTATTGAGGATGCGCTCAAGAAGATTGAGAGTGACCGCCGCCTCAAGACAACCGAAGTGTCGTTAGCCAAGCTTGTCGGATGTTCGCGCGGCACCCTTCGCAACCGGGGATGGCCGCTTACCCAGCTGGAGGACATCAGAACTGCAAGAAAGCAGAAACGGGACGCTGAGAAGTCAGAGCAGCCGAAGGCGGCCGCAGCGAAAGCTGAATCGAAGACCGAGAGGCTCAGGAACCAACTACAGCTTAGCCGCACCGAGAACGCGAGACTTCACGCGAAAAATGAGCTGCTCAGAAAGGAGCTCCAGCAGGCCAAGGACCTTTTGGCAGAGGTGACCCAGCTCACCAGGAACACACTCCGGGACGCTACTCCATCCAAGCCCACGCGTTCACCCGCAAAGGTAGTGCCACTTCGGGAGAGAGCTGTGGCCAAGTCCGATGAGGGGCCATCGAAACGATAGTGCTGACCACATCGCAAGGCGCCAAAGAAATACGGGCCCCATCCGGGCCCGTGTCATAAAGCCGCCTTGAGTGGGCGCTCAAACAGCGATGGGCGCCTTAATCCCCGGGTCAGGGTCGTAGCCCTCAATCTGAAAATCTTCGAAGCGGTAGCCGTAAATAGAGTCAGGCTTACGCACGATGTTCAGCTGCGGCAACTTCTTCGGAGACCGTGTGAGCTGCAGTTGGATTTGTTCCATGTGGTTTGCGTAGGCGTGCAGGTCGCCGATGCTGACCACAATCTCGTGTGGAATCAAATCGCACTGCTGGGCCAACATGTGCGTCAGAAGTGCCAGCGAGGCGATGTTGTAAGGCAGGCCCAGGAAGCTGTCCGAGCTTCGGATATACAGCTGAGAAGAAAGCTTGCCGTTGGCCACGTAGAACTGGTACAGGAGGTGGCAAGGCGGCAGGGCCATCAGGCCATTCTCGGCATTCTGGACCGGGCTCTTCGATTCGTCGGGTAGGTACTCAGGGTTCCAACCGTGGAACAGGATTCGCCGGCTGTTGGGGTTGGTCTTGAGCGTATTGACGACGTAGTCAATCTGGTTGATGGTGCCGCCGTCCTTGGTGGGCCACGCGGTCCACTGCTTTCCGTACACCGGGCCAAGCTCCCCTTCAGGAGTCGCCCATTCATCCCAGATGGAAACACCGTGCTCGTTGAGCCACGCGATATTGGTGTTGCCGCTGAGGAACCAAATCAGCTCGTTGGCGATGCTTTTGAAATGAAGCTTCTTGGTTGTCAGAAGCGGGAATCCGTTCGCGAGGTTATGGCGAATTTGCCGACCAAAGACAGAGGTCGTCCCCGTTCCTGTGCGGTCACCTTTGACCTCACCATTTTGAAGAATGTCTTCAAGCAATTCCAGGTATTGCTTCATGCATGCACCAATCTAATCAAGTTATCGTGTGCTTCGGATGCTTTGGGCCAAGCCGTAAACATACGAAGTTGAGGCGAGCTAAAGGTAGACCCTCAAGACCCTCGAGGCGGGTTGACGCCCTCGAGCCAGGAGCGCATTTTGCGGCAGGAGCGCAGGCGCCACGTCCGGAAGGGCATCAGTCAGAGGTGTAGGAAGCACTTTTAGTACCCCCCATGAGCCCTTCGGGCTCAATCGGCTACCGAGCAGCGGCGGCCCGGGCAGCAAGCGATATCACACTACAGGAATACAAAAGCCTGCAGTTTGTACTACTCTATTGACATGCCAAAGACCGCGAGAGCCATCGAGCAACTACCTCCTTCCACCATCGCTGTTCTTCAAAAGCTTGGGGCAGACCTTGCGGTTGCCCGGCTCCGCCGCAGAGAGTCTCTGCGCACCTGGGCCCAACGACTTGGGGTTACTGTTGCCACGTTGCGGCGGTTGGAGGCTGGAGACCCAACTGTGAGTATGGGCATACTCGCTACGGGTCTGTGGCTCATATCTCGGGATGGGGCACTCGGTCAGCTGGCTGCCCCTGAACATGACCTCGGCGCCATAGAGATGGACGTGCGCAAAGCCGTAGAGCTTGGCCGTGCGCGGGCACAGGCTTCCGCCGAAGCCCAGTTGACGCTATCGGGACGACGCACATCCCCACCTAAGCCCTGAAGCACCGCGCTGCCGGCCCTCAAGAGTTTCTCCGGCGTGCTCGGACTGGGGCAAGCTCGGCGTCTCGTGCTTCGATGGCCGCCTCCAGCTTCTTTGGATGCTGCATCAGTTTCTCCGCTTCGGCGAAGAGAATCGAGGGAGCAATCTCAAGTGCGCCACATACGCGCAGAAGCGTCACCAGGTTTGGGCTGGTCGCCCCGTACTCAATTCTTTGAATCGTTAGGCGGCCGGTACTGGCCTTATAGGCAACCTCCTCCTGGACGAAGCCCCCCTGCTTTCTTGTTTTGCGCAGGACCAACCCCACCGCGACGGACCACTTGACCTCATGCTCGTTCAGTTCGATTCGCATGCCTGCGAGTGTTGAAGAGATGTCACTTTTAAGGAACCGCATAAAAGATACCTCTTCTTTGTGGCATCATAAATGATGCATCATTTATGATGCTTGTCATTTATACGTTTACCTGCACCGCCAGTTCATCAGTAGAAGCTGGAAGCGCGCGGTGCACAGGGGCCCAGGAAAGTCTATGGACACCTTCATCCACACACAGCGTCGTGCTCAAGTACTGCCGCCAACAATCACCAAGGAGCGGGGACGCCAGGCGTGGCGATTCGCGGAGTTCTCATCTCGAGTGTTCTTTCTGCTAGAGGCTTGCGTCGACCTGCGGCAAGACATTGAAGTGGTGCAGTACGTAACCACAGATGCGGCAGCGGCCTATCAGCTCGAACGCGAGCTCGTCGGCTGTAGGTGGTCTCGCGTGAACGTGTTTATGCGGTTTCGAGACCATACGAAACAAGACCTGATGTATGAGGAGCTTGAGGCGGCGTACCGTTCGCGGTCGACGGGCACACATTGGTACCACCTTGCTTCAGGACACCTGATTGCAGAGTCGGGTGTGACCACGAAACAGTTGCAGGACCTGGAGAACGACTTCGAGTTGGTCTACGAGCGCCGTGGTGCAACCTCAGAGTTGCACTCGCTCCCATGCTGAGACTTCAGCTTGTTTCTGACCTGCACCTTGAACAGAACGGCCTGCAAGCCCCCTTCACGGTGCGGCCTGGTGTAGACCTGGTCGTGCTGGCCGGCAGCGTCGCGGGTTGTATGCTCGGAATGGAGTTTGCCCGTGCGCTCAAGGTCTCAGTTTTGTACGTGCCCGGGATTCGGGAGCATGCGGGACTTGAGGTTGACCAGACGACGATGGTCATGAAGTTCGAAGCCATTGGCTCGAAGGTAAAGGTGCTGCAGAACGACTCTGTGGTCATTGGCGGCGTGCGATTTCTCGGTACGACGCTATGGCCCGACTTCGGCTCCCCGGTACATCTAGGCAGGCTTGCCTTGGCCATGTCGCCCTACGAGGACATACGCCACAAAGGCAAGCCCATCCCGTATGCAGCACTTCTGTGGCATCACAACTGCGCAGTTGCATGGCTTGCCAAGAGGCTCGCTCAGCCCTTCAAGGGGCCAACGGTTGTGGTGTCTCACCATGCGCCACATCCGAAATCGACGCCTTTGCAGGGCCCCATAGACCCCATCGCGCAGCCCAACCAATCCCGGTTGACCGAATTGATGCAGTCCGCGGCCATCTGGCTGCATGGAGGTGTGAGCGTAGCGTGCGACTACCGTATCGGAGCCACGCGTGTTGCAGCCAACCCCTTTGGAAGTCCAACTGACCGCGGCTACCCCTACTCCATCGTGCCGGGTTCCAATGGGTACGACCCTGAGCTTGTTATAGACGTCATGGCGCCATGAGCTCGCGAAAAGCCCATCCGGATGATGGCCGGGAAGCAGACACCGGTGGCGGCCGCTCCGTTCTCTTCTTGGACTTCGACGAAGTCATTGCCTTGGGAACGCACTACGGTGGTCACCATCTGCTGCAGCGGCCACAGCCGGCAGACCTTCATCGTCACCTATGGCACCCACCTGCTTTGGCAGCCCTGCTCTCAGTCGTGGCACAAGCCAAGCCCACCATTGTGCTTACGACGACATGGCTGCGGTTCCTTGACCTTGCCTCGGCTCGACAGTTATTCCAGCGGACAAATGCAGCACTCCTCGCAGAGCAACTTCATCCGTTCGGAGAGGCGCCCCAGACCGTGGGACAAACGAGACTTCAAGCAATCGATGCCTGGATGAAGACGCATGGCCAACCCAAGAACTATGTGATTCTCGACGATGCCGAAAGTGGAACTGGACTGATTGGCTCAAGACACGCTGCTGCCGGACGGTTGTTTCTGTGTGAACTCGGGCATGGGTTTCGCCCCGAACAGGTGCCGTCCGTACTGGAGGTCTTGGGAGTTTCATAAAAATGCGAAAGGTCCAGCAGGACCTGTTCTCACGCACTAAGCGACCACGGACGAGTTCTTATTCACCCCGCGGTCGTGTCTGCAGGAGTTCGTTCAAAAAACACAGCAAGATTCTCGGCTTCGGTGTGACGCTTGGTTGCGGCCATTTCAGCAATGGCATAGGGTCCCCAGGCACCAGCTTCGGGGTCTTGCTGAGCAATCAAGAAATCATCGCGGTTCTTATCGATAATCCAAGCCGCCGATGTGGATTGCCGGCAAGAACCGTGATGATTCCTTGATTCACGGCCTCAGCGAGTGGAGGACTGTGGACCTTTCTTGGCTGAAATGGCTGCAGCGGCAGCCCGAAACGGCAAGTAATCGAATACAGGGCGAAGCACTAGTCCCTTCGGCTCGTGCTCTTGTTCACCTCAGAGCATAGCGTTCTGAACTGATGATGGCGATGAAAGGTCAGATAATGGTCATGTTGCGGCCTGATATCGTGAATTACCCACTTCAGGCTAAGTCCGAAATAGTCTTGAGCGCTTTCCGGCAATGCGGGCGAGATAAGCACACACCCATCATCAGAAAATGATATCCAACCCCCGTCGAAAAGTGCATCGATGTGAGGCGCGAGTAGCAGACCGTTGAACACGTCCAACCGTTCATCGTCGCTGCTGCAGGCTGCCCATGGCTTGATGTGCGACGCCCGAAGCAGTTCGGGAACAGCGAGACCGCTCACGCAGCATCGGCCTTGCCAATAGTCAAGCAACGCGGCTCTGAACAAGTTTTGGCCTACACGCTGGACAACAAGGCGCTCCGCTTCCGTTGAGCGAGGCAAAACGGCGGTTTCACGACGGAACGCATCCGCCACTCGGTTCGGCATGGTTCGAGCATGCGCGGCAGCGGTCCGCAGCAAGTCGTAGAGCTGCCCAAATCCTTCCACCGTGACGAAGTCAACACCCGCCGTCGCACCCAGCAAGCCGGCAGTAGACGTCCAGACCAGCAATTTAGAGGAAACCGTCGGCTGCACGAGGACAGCCTCGGGGAACCGCGCTGAACGTAGCTCCAATCCGCCGTCACGCTCGAGAGGCGTCATTTCGAAGCCGCAGTCAGCGGCCGCCTTCTCGATGCGCAGACGGTCAAGGGGTGTCATGCCACCGTTCCAACCAACTTCTGGTAGCCTTGGCGAATGACGCCAGCGATGAGCGGGCGCCTGGCCGCCAGGAACTGGTCGTAGCTCATCGTCCACCACCGCTCTGGCAACGCATGCCACTGCATCATGGTGGCAAGCGTCGCTTGGTCAAAGCGCTCAGCGTACTTGCCCCAGTATTGGGTAGGCGGCGCGTCTGAGATGGAGATGTTGTCGTCCCATTCCACCAGCGCGTAGTTGGCAATCTGGTTGATGTCGCGAACGCTCTCGATGCCCTGCTTCTTCAGGTATTGCTTGGGGAATAGGTGATGCCGCTCGAGCGCCCTCTTCTGGCCTTGGGCTGGAGGGTCCAGCAGGTCCACCACAGGGCTCTGCGAGAACAAGGCCCGGGCACCCAGCAGCGTCTGCGCTGCGTAGAAACCGAATAGAGCGGGGCTGCGCCCTGCCGATGTCGCCAAGTCCAAGGGCAGTGTCTTGGTCCAATAGTCGTCTGTCAATGTTCCAGACGCCACGGTCGCCAGCCGGGCGAGGAACTGGTCGGCAGTCTTCAGCTCGCGGAGCTCGGCCAGGTCTTGCTCCATGCGGGACTCCGGCGACGAGGTGAATCGGCCGGTCAACAGCGACATGAAGAGCCAACGCGCAATCGCGTTGCGCAGCTTGAACCCTTCGACGTCGTACTCGGTGCGGCCCACCAAGTACAACTGGTACGCGAACACCAGAGCGTTTACCGAGCTGATGGTCTTGGCGCTGCGGTAGCCAGCGGCGCGGACCACGTTCAGGAAGTCCGCCCAATAGGTCAGATTCAACACGCGCCCTTGGGCATCACGCAGCTTTTCAAACTGACCATTACGCTGGGCCAGGCTGACTTCGCCGGTGGCCAGGTCCTTGCCGCGCAGCAAGGAGTAGACGTTCTCAAGCCTGGCCCGTCGAAAAGCCACACCGACGTCGACGCGCAACAGATGGTCAGGGTCGGGCTGGAAAATCTGGTTGAACGGGCTGGCCTGACCGGCAAGCGCCGGCTGGCGCGCTGCGCGGCAGAATTTCTCCAGCTCAGTACGGCCGTCGTCCCAGAACACTGACATCAGCGTCAGGATGAAATCCGACTGGTTGAGTTTCTTGCCCTCGCTATTGATGCGCACGAAGACATCGGCCACCTGCTCTTCGGTGCACTGCTGGGACAGCTCCAGCGCGATGAACGGGAAGTTCGTCAGCCCAGCCAACCGGCCGATGGCGTCGGCCACCTTCTCCTCCTCGGCGTCGGAGACTTCGCGCGAAGCCGTCAGGCGCTTCAGGTACTCGCCGATGGTCTTGTGCGTTGGCCGATTGAACACCTCGGAGATGTCAAGGATGTACTCCGGGTCGCGCTCGGTCGTCGCGTCCGGCACGGCGAAGGTGCCAGTCTGCGGTCGGAAGGCGATTCGGATGTGCTCGCGCTCAAAGTTTTCGCGCAACACGGCCTCGCGCCGGATGACCGCGTACAGCGAGGTCAAGCGCTGCTGTCCATCTACGATGAGCAGCGACGGCGCCTTCTGCTTATTAGCGTCGCCGATGACCTTGGGCTCCACGCCCTCGGCGCCGGTCTGCCAGAACAGGAAGTAGCCGACCGGGTAGCCGCGATACATAGAGTCAAACAAGTCACGAACCTTGGCGTTGGCCCAGACGAAAGGCCGTTGGATGTCGGGAAGGCCGATGCGCCCGAGGCCGATGTCGCCGATGAGGCCACCCAGCGAATAGTGAACTTCTTTAAACAGTGTGTCTGTCATCCTGAACTTTCTCCCTCAACGGCATAAACGGGCAGCGGCAAGCTACGCGAATCAAAGACTTTCGAGCACGGCGCCGAAGTAAGACGGATAGCCCGCCAAAGTGTTGGCAACAATCTCGCGATACTCTGTCAGAGCAGCGTGGAAATGCGCCCCTTCATACCCGGCCAGCCAAATGTCAATCGCGACATTCTGAGCAATATGCCGGTCAGCCAGACCGGACTCGTAGGTCGAAACTGAAAGTTTGCTAGGCAGGCCATACGCCAGGGACTTTTGGAATTCATTTAGCGGCCCAGCCTCCTCGCCATTTAGCCCGCTTGTCCCAAAAAGAAATTGCCCAATAGCTGCAACTACCAACGGACAGTCAAAACTGAGGCAACCCTCTAAAAACTGAAGCACGTCAGCCTCAGCAAGGCTGCGCCGGCCATTCTCTCCCCAGGGTTTTGAAGCTTTAGCAGCCATGGCTATATCAATTAGCTGTCGATAGGAACTCCCACGCATCCATTCATGCGCGAGTTGCATTGCAACTCCTGCTGGCTCCATACCCTTCAGCAGCTTATCATTGACCACTGCATTAAAAACTGGCCAGACCTCCTGCAGCCATTCATCCGGTGTGGCAAGAGCTCGAAGTGAATCAGCACGCTCCTGGACCCATGCTTCGATTTTTGTGGAATCGAGTGCGCCCAACAGCGTTTTCGCGTATGAGGCCTGACGAGCGGGCTCTGGAACTAGCCGCTCAATGTGCGTCGCCGAAAACTCAAAAAGCTGGACCAGTGACTCTTTCGCTGACTCGTCTGCCAGCGCATAGGCCAGCGTTGAAGTAGCCAAATTACGTACTCTTGGCACCCAGTCTTCAAAGCTGTCCATTCCTCGATTAGCCATCAAATAGCTCTCGAGAGCCGTTAAATTTTTCTTTCGTTCGAGTATCCCCCGATACAGGACACGAGCGTCCAGCGAAGCGCCCGGGTATCTATTGCAAACATCATTAGCCCAAAGGACTAAATCTTCGTTAGTCAGAAAGTAGGCTCCCAACACCTCGTTTAGAGGCAACCTAACTGAGGTATCCCACCCGGACGATGGGAAGGGTGCCACCAAGTCCAGCAGTGAGCTTAATGTCTCTTCAGAATTCTCGGGCCTCAATAGCTCAGCTGCAGCATCCATACGCCACCTTTGAGTGCGCCTGCTATCAAAGACCTCAGGGTCAGCAAATATGACCAGCCCTTCGGTGTGCATGCCAGCGCGGCCGGCGCGGCCAATCAAGTTCTGGAAGTCCCGCGTCTTGATGCGTTCAGCGCCTTGGTTTACCCCAGAGACAATGAGGTACCGAATCGGCAAGTTGACACCTTGAGCCAATGTCGACGTGCAAATCACCAGCTTGATGAGTTCGCCCTGCATCGCATGCTCAATGGACAGGCGCAGTCCTTGGGGCGTCGTTCCGTGGTGAACAAACACACCAAGGGAAGCAGCTTTTGCCACCATTGAATCCTTGCCGAAGTGCTGCGTGGCCAGATGCGTCAGGCGTTGAATCTCATCGACGTCAGAGGCTGTTGCGGGAGCCGGCAGGTTGAACCCTCGCTCGTACACCTCCACTGCGCGCGCTGCCAACCCACTGGCGGTGTCCTTCCGGCCACAAAATATGGCCACCGCACCATTTGGCGCCAGCCGAATTCCTAGGTAGAGCGATACGTCCTTCCATGCGTCGTCACCTTTTGCCGGGAAGACGCGCGGGTTTCGCTCTTTTCCACGAAGCTGCAGCTCCTGAGATTCGATGCTCCGTGGAACGAAGTAGTCTGGCCGAGCATAGTTACCAGACTCAAAGAACAAGAGCTGTCCGAGCCGCTCGCTCCATGTCGCGAACGCAACCGACCGGGCCGTGGACAACAGGCCCGTACCGTCGACAACGTTGGGCTCGGTGCCGATGAGCCACGTGCCGACCGCGATGGCGTTCTTGATGACCGCGGAGATGAGCACGGTCTGCGCCGATGGGCTTAGCAACGCTTTGATTTCTGTCAGCAGCAGTTCGTAGGTGATGCCGCGTGGCCCGGTGTCGAACTGGTGCCCTTCGTCGTAGACCACCATTCCGATTTGCGCAACCAAGGTCGGTTCTTGTCTGAGCACATACAGCAGCTTCTCCGGTGTCAACACCATCATGTGGCGCGTTGTCGGAGACGCCTGCCCAAGCAACTCTGCCAACTGGTCGACAAAGTCCAGTTGTAGAGCATCAGAAAGCTCGTTGACCTTGACGTCCTCGCCCTTGAACGCGTTGCGCAGAGAAGTAGCAATTTCATGGCACAGGGCGCGGAACGGCGCGACGAGTACCGCAACCCGCGTCCGGTCGGCCAGGAATGCGCTGCGGAGAATGACTTCCACCGAACGCGTCTTGCCCGCGCTCGTGGGCATCTGGATAAGGCCCGACTTCCCAGTGAAGAGTCCGGCCTTGCCAAGCAGCCTCTGGGACGGCCAGAGTTCCTTGGGGAAACCTGGACGACGAATTGCGTCTGCCCAAGCGGCACTACCCAGACCGCTGAACCCGGGCATCAGTGCCCATGCAGAGCCCGCCAAGCGCAGCTTAACCACCGCGGATGCGACCTCCGCGAGAACGACTTCCCGCGAGGTTCCGCTGGCGTAGGTCAAGCGACGGACCTCGTGCAGCAATTCGACGACTGGCTCGGGCGGCGTGCCGTCGTTGAAGTGGCTCATCAGGCGGATGGAAAGTTCGTAAAGCAGCCCAGTCAGCCAGTGTGCAGCCAAGCCAGGCGGCTGAAGCCAGGCGGCCTGCAATGCCCAGACCGTAAACTGCTCAACCGCATTGGCACCGCCTACCTGCAGCCGCCGCGCAAGCACCAGACTACTCCCCGGACGCTGACCCAAGAAGTAACTAGCAGATGCGAACAGCATGACCTCCCGCGAAACCTCAGTATCGAACCGGGAGCCCAAGTAGGCATCGAAGAAACTCGCCGCAAAGCCGATGTCGTCCAGCAGGTCGTCGGCCAATCCACCCTGGACGTCTTCGGCGTCATTGAGCGCAGCGGAGGCATCCACCAGTGTCCCGATAGACAGCGGAAACAGGGCGGCGGGTTCTACCCCTTCCGGCACAGCGATATGGGACTCTTCAGATAGCCCAAGCTCGTACATCTTCCCCTTGGACCGAGTAATGCCGAAGTACCGACGACTGTTGAATTCAGGCTTCATCGGCTGCTCGCTGGTACAAGGCATGGGCCAGCGTCATCAGGTCTTTGCCTTTGACGGCAATCAGCCTCAAATTGCCTGCGTTGTTGTGTTTGGCGGTGGAAGTTGCCTTGATGCCATCTGCATCGAACGCCGTGCCAGAAAGAATGGCAGCCGCTCCTGAGAAAAGCCGGTAGGGTCGGTCGACAGCGTTCTGAAATCGCTCCACGACCAACATCGACGCACGCTCGCCCGATACGTGCATGCGGCGCTTCATCGCGGCCAGCGTTTCTGCGGCTCTCAGGTAGTCTTTGCTCGAGTCGTCGACCGCATCCTGAAGGCGGTTCTTGTATTTCCCATCCCCAAGTTGAGCCTTTGCCTCAAAGGTCAACATCTCGTCGGTTGCCTTCGGCTTCCCAGCATCAGGACATTTGAAGCCGACAATGTCGACTCCTTTGACTGATTCGTTTCGACTCCCCTTCTCGGCATACTTGCCGCGCGGCACCCAGTAACCGAGGACGAACTCGACGTAGTCCGAGACCAGTAGTTCCGCAAAGTCACCCGAACGGACACCTGGCCCTGGTGCTACGTTCTTGTCCGGGAAGACCAACTCCAAAAGGTACTCCGCTCGCGACTTGCCAGTGCCCGCACGAAGGATGTCGATGTCGCTGTCGGGACAATATGTCTGGCGGAATCGGATGGCCCACTCACTGAGGCAAGCTGCATCGGCGGCCACATCCAGGTCCCAAACCTCACACTTGCCGCCGCCATCCAACGTCAGTGGCTCGGCCAGTTTGAGGTGCTGGAGGTAAGGCGGTTTCATGTTTAGATTCAAAGCGGCAGCATCAATCGCTGCTGCCGCCGGTTCGTCCGGAGCTGAATGTGTAGTTTTTGGCGTCATTCGAAACCAGAAAGAAGGGGCTGCAATTCCCGTCGGAAGAGCATCTTCTCTTCGACACCAGGTTCCAGCTCGAGTACCACAACTCGTCCCCCTTGAAGCTCGGGCGGAGGCGCAGATGTCGTCGTGACGATGAACTGGAACGGCGCCATGCCGCCCTCACCAAGCTGGTCTGCCGCCTCGGCCGCGGCGAGGAAGAATTCCCGGTACAGGAGCTCGCTCATGTCGGCCTCTCTAGGGCAGTCGTGAACCAGGAAGCCTGGGTGATGGCTGGCGTCAGACGTGGCTGAATCGAGCAAGCACACGATGTCACCGAGCAGCACCTCCAGCACCTGGTACGCCTCGCCGCCACGCGCCACTTCGAAGGGGCGGACCTCATGCCCTGGGACGAATCGCGCGTGACCCGCGGCACCCAGGAGTCTGGTCGACACGGTGGCCGTCAGGGCCTTGAGGGCGTCGACCCGCGACGACTGCTGAGACCGTCGGGCGACCTCGGCCGCTCGAAGAGAGTCCAGAGCTGATTCGAACGCCTGAAGTTGCGTCCGCGCCTCGACGAGCTCGGTCGTGTCGCCGCCTTGGGACCTTTGGGTGTGCTTCAGCTGAAGCTCGTCCCAGGATTGCTTCAAGAACGTCCGCGCGCTCTCGCTGGTAGCGATGCGAACGCGCAGCTTGTGAAGTTCGGTCTTCTTTTTGGAGATGAGCTGCTGTTGGTCTGCAACCGCCTTCTCAGTGTTCTCGAACACGGTCAGGCTGGCCTGATGGCGTGTAGCAAACGAGGAGGCGTCTGCCTGGGCCTGCCTACCATCCTGGAACCAGGTCATGTTGACGGCGCTCTTGTTCTTCTGAACGTATTCGCACGCGCTGAACTCGACATTTCCGGGGTCGCATCGCCCCTCCAGGCCAGCCAGCCGGTCTCGGACCTTGCTCAGCCGCTCGAAGTCGTCGCGCTTGGCGTTGACAAGCGCTTTGGTGATTTCCATGTCAAGCTTTGCCAAGTCGCGGGCTTTATTCAGCTCGTGCAGGCGCACCTGTTCTTCCGCCTGCGCATCCTCTGCCTGAGCCGCCTCGCGCTCCCATCGCTTCTCGTCTTGCTCAGCGGCCTGCAGGGTTGCTTGAACACGAGACTCCACTGATTCGCCGACCGTGGTCGCGAATACAGGTTCGTCCTCTTCCGCCCGTACTCGCAGACGCAGCTGGCGGTCGGCATGAGCCAACGCGAAGGCCGGCGCTCGTTCAAGCTCTGGGATGCGCTCCTTGGCCTGTTCGACCAGCTTCTGCTTGGCCTCGATGTCGCGCAGCAACTGGTCCAACTGCTGGTCTACGAGACCGAGCACCGAGCCTACCAGCAGCGGTGGGTCGCGCCGTGAACGCTTGAAGCCCAAACCTTCGCCTTCGCGCCAGTGGTAGAAGCCGTCAAATCGCGTTCTCTGCTCCCGGATGCACCAGGCGAGCAGATGCCGCCATTCGAGCCGCTGATTCGTCCCTGGCAAGGAGCGGGTCGCAAGCCGGCCTATCGAGAACTGCTCGAGCATGCGCCCGTAACCGTCGAAGTCTTTCGGCACGGTGCCATCGAGCAATTGGTCCAGCGCGTCACACTGAGTGGCCAGAGAGTGGCTGTACAAGCCGTACGGCCGAAAGACCAGCCAGGCAGCGCCATCCACGTGGACCTTAGCCGCCACACCACCTTTGGGGAAGCTACCAGCCGCCTTGCTTCGCAGGGTTGCGATGGCCGGCGCATCGTCGCCGAGCACGTACCTCAGCAACAGGCATAGGGAGGTCTTACCCACGCCGTGGCCGGCGCTCGCCAAACCCGAGGCGTCGTTCGAGGCGGACTCCTTAGCCCAGACAATGTTCAGCCCGGCATGCAGGTCGATGGTGCGCGTGAGCACCAACGGCTCACGGGATTCGACCAGCCACATCGTTTCCACCCAAAGTCTGGGCTGCGTGCGGACCGATTTACATGCCTTGAGCCAGGTTGACATCGCGTCCTCCTAATGTGTTCCGGTCGCCTTAGGACTTGCGGCGACAGGTGCGCTCTTCTCGACCTCTGCAGCCAAACGCCGACTCTCGGCCTGCCACAGAAGCCGAGCAGTCTCGGGATGCTCTGGCAGCTGGATGACATCGCCAGGCGGCACACCTGCGCCTCGCGCGTAGAAGGCCTCGCCACCCTGGTTTGAACGCACGAGCACATCAACGCCAACCAGACGCTGCACGATAGGCAGGATGCGATTCAGGAGTGGCGCTACATCTGCAATTCCGAGCGAACCGCGCAGGACCTCGAAGCGCTTGCCGTCGACAGGGTCCAGGTGGCGTTCAGCAACTGCCAACATAGCCACCGCCGACTGGATGTCCACCAGCGAGCCGTCTCTTGCGCGCTCAGCAACCAGCGCCGTCACTAGGCCGGCCAAACGGCCCTCCTCAGCATTGCGAATCATCCCGAGCTCGGAGTACGAAACGGGCGCAGGCTGGGCTGCGGGCGATGCGCTAGCCTGCTGGTCCCACGCCTCCAGCACCAACCTTCGCGTCCGGTACTCCCCGTAGGTTCGAATCTCGCCCTCCTTCAGTACTCGAAAGGTTTCACTCGGGTAGTCGGCGCCCATCACTTCCTTAGGGTCGAGGATGTAGCGCAGCTCGTCGCGGGTGAGGCCGTAAAGGCGGGCGTAGTAGGCGTCGAGCTCGGCGCGCAGTTGGGCGCGGCGCTCAGGGTTCCACGCGAAGGGCTGCCCGTGCTCGGCGGCGGGGCGCGGGTCGTAGGCGGCAAGGTCCTGGCCCCAGGCCTGCAGGTCGTGGGCGGTGTAGGTGAGTTCGAGTACGCGGGGGACGATGAAGGCGAGGTCGGCTGGGTTATAGCGGTCAGGGGGAAGTACAGGGAGCTGTTTGAAGATGAAGAAGTTGAGGTGCATTCCACCGACCTTGTGCCTAGCAACAAAGTCAAACGTCATCGAAGACAGGTTTCCAAGCAAAGCTGCAAAAGAACCGGCAGTAGCACCTGAACCAAACAGCATCAAGGGCATGTTGTTGCCCACGCCCGCCCTTGGCGCCACCGAAGCAATCACGGTGCGTTCATTGGTGGCATTCGTGATGTCGCGCCATCCCATCAACCACTGCGGGCTGCGGCGGTCCATCCAGTTGTCAAGTAGCGCGCGCAAAGCCTCCGGCAATGCACCGTCGTGCAAGGCGTCGGCTAGCGCCGCCAGCTCGGCGTCGGACAGCCGGATATTCAGGTTCTGTGTGGCCCACTTCGGGAACTCCGAAAGAGCCTTCTTGGTAGTCAGACCGTCGCTGCGCAGCGCGTCATTCAGTCTCGGGAAGCGGGCCCTGACATTGATTTCGGTGGGCGCGATGTGCGGATGTGCCTGCTCTGCCTTCCAGCCTTTAGATGTAGGAGCATCACCGGCTAAGCGACGGAACAACTCACCGGCCACCCACTGGGCCAGGACAAGCAGCAAGTCAGCCAGCGCGGCTTCGAGGGCGGTGGCATCCCGAGCTTCATGCGCGAGGTGCAGCGCCAGCCAGGCACGCGACACGCGCGGAGGCAGGCTGGCGATACGGGCCAACACCTCGCGCTCGTCCACCCAGTAGCGCGGACGCACGGTGCAGGTGGGGTCAGCCTTCTGCGCTTCACTCACGTCGGCGGTTTCCACCTCACCCAATGCACCGTTGGTGGCGTCAACATAGGTCGCCCAGCGGTGGTCGAACTGGTGAATCATCTTCCCCTCGTACAGCGGAAGGCGTACGGGCTGGCCAGCGGACGCGCAACGGTTATGGAACAGCCCGCTGTCAGTGTTCATCATGAACATCAGCTGGAACTGCATATCCCACGGGTTGTGCTCGGTCTGAATGACGTCGCCGTCTGCGTTCTTGAGCTCTTCGCGCCAAAGCACCGATGTCGAGGCGTACAGCTTTTGGGTTAGCGCAGCGTCTGCCTGGCTGCGAAACACCGGGCACGTGCGTGTATTTGGATTCAGCAGTGCGAAGTCGTCGGGCGACAAGGTGAACCGGCGGCGCTGGTCCATCAGGTCCCCAATATTTCCAGCGAAGAACTGGAAGTCGACCTGTTGGCTGCGACCCATGGTTAGCAGGCAGAACTTGTAGCTTCGGTGCACCCCCGCGAAGATGGCCTCGCGATTCTCAAAATCGAACAGGCTGGACAGATTGCCCGCTGCAATGGCGTTAAATAGGTGCTGGGTGAATGAATCTGTAGCGATGCCAGAGGGGAGTACCAAGCCCGCTCGCCCACGTCGCTCAAGGCTCGTCGCTTGAAGGGCAGTTTCCGCAAAGAGAGATGCGAGATTGATGCGGCCGAAGCCGGAGTGTGGATAGCGCCCGCTGGCATGTACAAACGCCTGAACCGCCTCGGTCGCACGGACCGCCGCCCAATACTTCGCGTGCAGGTGGGGTCGTTCGGTTCGCAGCGCTGCGATGAGCTTCTCTCGTGCAGCCATATGCTGCGCGTTGGCAATGGTTGGCGCCTCTGCGGCAAAGAACTCCTGTGGGTCCAGTTGAAGCATCTCCCACGGCGGGTTCCCCAGCATCACACTGAAGCCGCCGGCCGCCGCGACCTGCGGGAAGGCCAGCCACCAGTGGAAGACGCTGTGCTGGCGACACAGGGCTTGGGCCGCATCCTCTATCTCCGCCTTTGGCGCCTGGCCACTCAGTACACCCCACAGGTAGCCCGACAGCGGTACGGTGTCGCCCGCCCCGGCCAGCTTTGGCGCTAGGAAGGCGGCCACGTAGGTATCGGCCAGCCGGGCGAACGGGCTCCGCTGCGCCTCAGCTTGCGCTGCGGTCCAGGCTTGGCGCTTGGCTGCTAGGTGCGCAGGAGTGTCGTCGTCCAAGGTGTCAACACTCACGGCCCTCGTCGCCAAACCTGCCTGCGTGAGCAGGTCGCCGCCAGCGATGGCACGCCAGCTCTTCAGGTCGGCCTTGTTCTGCTTCTTCAGGGCGCTGGCTACAGCCTTGTCGTCGCCAGAGAGCGCGGTGTAGGCCTCGTCGGGGATACCGTCTTCCAGCACCTTCGGGTCCAGCACACCCAGCAGCGCGTCGCCCACGCGCAGATGGTGGTCAACGAAGCTCAGCGGTCGGTCGGGCGAGTAAGCCTCCAGCCACAGCGCCGTCTTGGCCAACTGAACGGCCATGGGGTTTTTGTCCACGCCGAAGATGCAGCGACCCACCACGTCACGCAGTGCGTGGCGGTAGTCCGATGGCGTCGGGGCCCCACCTTCTCGCTCAGCGGCCGCACGGTGCAGCGCGACCTCGTCGGCCAGGCGCCGCGCAGCCGACAGTAGGAAGTGGCCGCTGCCGCAGGCCGGGTCGCACACGGTGAGCGCGAGCAGCGCCTCCACCGGGCGCTCGGGGTTGGCCTTCACCGTCTGCGCAATCACAGGCTCCAGCGCACTCTTGATGAGCTCCTGCACCAGGCTGTCGGGCGTGTAGTAGCTGCCCGTGAGCTTGCGGGTGTTGCCCTTGGTGCTGGCGTCGGTCTCGTCGTCGCCGACGAAGGCCATGCGAGCCGTGGTGGGCGATGCCAGCCCCTGCAGGTCGGGCACCAGCTCCAGCAGGCTCTCGTAGACGCTGCCCAGCTCCTCGGGGCCCATGTCGCGATAGTTGACGCGCGACAGGCCGCCATCGGCGCGGAACCAGCCAAGCTGGACCACGGCGGCCAGCAGGTGGCGGTTGTCCAGCTGAGCCGCGTCCAAGCGCGGGCACTGGTCGGCATCGAACAGGCCGCCCAGGGCGGGCAGGCCCAGGGCTGATTGCCCACTGGCCAGCGAGCCGAAGGTGATGGTCAGTGCCTGCCAAAGGTCGGCATGGCGGTCGTGCTGGCTGCGGCGCACGGCGCGGTCGCGCAACCAGGTGAGCGAGTAGCCGGCCAAGTAGCGAGCCTTGGCCTCGTCGCTAGCGTCAGGGGCGAAGACCAAGCGCTCGCCAGTGGCACGGTCGCGGCGGTCTTCCACCGTGGCGAGGAAGATGAAGCGGTAGACCAGGCGCAGCAGCTCTTCGAAGAAGGCCTGCCGGTCGTAGCCGTCCTGGGTGCTCTGCAGCGCGGCCCGCAAGGCGCCGTTGGCCGGGTGCGAGAGGAAGCCGGTGCCCAGGGCCCGCAGCGCCTCGGCCACCTGATAGCGCAGCTTGCCGCGCACGGTGACGCCGGCCTGCTGGCCTGCGGCGCGCCAGCGCTCCCAGGGACAGTCGGTGGGCGGCGTCTCCGCGGCGCCGAAACGCGAGGCATGGGCCAGCAGCCAGAAGGCGCTGAAGTCGGCCAGCAGCTCTTCGGTGAACAGCGCTTCGAGGTCGACCTCGATGTACGCCGGACGCGTGAGGCTGGCGTTGTCGCGCAGGATGCGCAGCGTCAGGCCGTTGCTGACGATGGCCCACAACGACGCATCGCTGGCGTTCAGCGCCTCCTGCGCCAGCATGAAGGGGCTGCGGCGGCGCGTCTTGCCGGTGTCGGGGTTGGTCTCGCCGAATCGCTCAGCGGCACCGTCCAGCGGCTGGTCGAAGCTGGCGAAGACCAGGGGCACGCGGCCACCGGTGCCCGCATGCCCGATGGCGTATTGGTGGCCGGCATGCTGAATGGCCGGGCAACGCGCAGCGTCATGGAAGTGCAGCACGTCGCGCAGCAGTGGCAACAGCCACTCGCGCACGGTGACATCATGCGCTTGCACGTCCTGCCGGCGGCGCAGCGCCTGGAAATCTTGCCAGAGGGTGAGCGCAATCTTGAAGTCGCGGGCGATTTCGTCGCGCAGCTTCAGGCCCTTGGCGATGCGGTACTGCGGCTCGGTCTGCTCGCTAGCCTTGGGGTCGGCCAGCAGGGTCAGGCGGGTCAGTTCCTCAGCGGGGAGCAGGCCACCTTCGATGCGGATGGCGCGGTAGGCGAGTTGGTGGAGGGGCTTCTTGGCCATGGTGTCAGGCTCCCACGGCGTTGGAAGTGGTTGCATCCGGCAGCAGCACGTACAGGCCCATCACGTCGACGGGCAGGCTGGCGGTGACCTGGTAGCTGCCGCGGCCCTCTGCCGCCTCGCGCACACGGCGGTGGTCGGCCAGCAGAGCCTGGGCACGGGCCTTGGCCATGGCTTCCAACTGGGGCTGCCAGCCGAGCAAAGCGTCGAGAGCCGTCTGCAGTTGACGGTCACGCAACGGGGCGGGCATGTTGCGGGTGGCTTCGGTGCCCAGCAGTTGGCGGGTCATGTCGGGGGCGAGTTCGGCAAAGGGCTCGGAGCCGCTGGCGGCCACGGCCACGGCTTCCTCGCACATCAGCAGGCGAGTTTGGCTGCCATGGGTGACGGTGAGCTGGTGGCGGATGCGCAGCAGCAGCACGGTGGTCTTGAGCGACACGCCCCGCACGAAGGCGGCGCCGGCACGAGCGACGGCGGCGTCATCGGCGGTTGTGCTGGCATCGTCGAGTGCCTGCTCCAGCAGCGTGTCGGCCAGCACGGACACCAGCGGGTGCGTGCGGTGGACAAAGCTGGCGCCCTGCGCGGCAGGCTGGTGGAAGTCGATGCGCAGCGTGTTGGACAGGCCTTCGGCTGCGAGGCGCTCGCGCACGGCAGGTGGCAGGTGCTCGGTCAGCAGCTTGAAGTGCTGCTTTACTGGCTGCAACGGCGCGCCGAGCTGGGCTGCTGCACGGCTCACGAAACGCTCAACTTCGGCCTCGCCACCCAGCACGGCGGCAGACTTGCGCCACTCGGGCAGCACGTCTTCGGGCTTCAGGCGGCGCTGGGCGAAGATGCTGCGGTTCTGCTTGGCCTTCTCCTTGGCGCTCTGCCAGGCCAGGTCGATTTCCTTGGCCGGCTCGCCAAACAGGTCCAGCTGCGATTGGGAGTTGAGGTGGCCCTTGCGCAGCAGCACGGCGTTCATCAGCGCCTGCGTGAGCTTGCCCTCGTTGTCGGGCATGGGCACGAGAACACCCAGCTCCTTGCGGATGCTCTCGGCCTTTCGCAGGATGACCTGCAGGACGGCGCCATCGACGGGGTTGTCCTCACCGTACAGCATGGTGCTGCGCACCTCGCGGGCCTTTTGCCCGAAGCGGTCCACGCGGCCTTCTCGTTGCTCGTGCCGGGTGGGGTTCCAGCTGAGGTCGTAGTGGACGACGGCGGTGAACAGGCCCTGCAGGTTGATACCCTCGGACAGGCAATCGGTGGCCACCAGCACGCGGGTTTCGCCCTCGCCCAACTGTTCGACGGCTGCTTCGCGCTCGTCGGGGGTCAGCTCACCGGTCACTGCTCTGACGGTGGCGGTCTTGAACTTCTCCCGCAGTGCCGCTGCCAGGTAGTGCGCCGTGGCGATGTAGCGGCAGAAAACGACCGGCTGGAAGCCCTCCTTCAGCAGCAGCGCCACGTGCTCCTGCAGTTTGGCGAGCTTGGGGTCGTTCTGTTGGCCGGCCAGGGCTGAAGCGCTGGTCATCAGCGCTTGCAGGCGTTGGCTATCTTCGGTCTGGGCGCCGGGCTCGATGTCGTCGGTGGACAGTGCATCGTCGGTACCGTCCAGTACGCGGTCGCTGGCCTGAGCCTCGAACTCCTCCAGGGACGTGGCCTCAGCGCCCTCGGTCTCGCCCAGCGCGCCCTGCAGCCGGGTTCGCAGTGCGTTGACTGCGGCGGCGGGTGACGACGAGATGCAGCGCAGAAGGGCCAGCGCGGCCCACCAGTTCATGCGCTGCTCGCGCAGGCCCTGACCTTCGGAGCGCTCAACCAGTTCGCGTGCGTAGGCGAGCACGTCGTTGAAGAGCTGGCCCCATGCGCCGGTGAGCTTGTAGGTGATTTCGGCGGACTTGCGGTCCGGGAACATTGAGGTGTCCTGCCATTCGGCGATGTCCGGCCGGCGACGCTGGACGAAGTGCCGAGAAAGGTCTTCGCGCAGGTCACTGCGCTGGCCAGCGGGCAGGTCCTTCAGCTGAGTGAAGTCGGTGCGCAACAGGCCCAGCAGGTTGAAGAACGCCTCCTCGTCGCCGCTGTGCGGCGTGGCCGTCAGCAGCACCAGATGCCGCGTGGCGTCGGCCGCCAAGCCCTTGAGCAGTTGGTAGCGTTGCTGGCGGCCCTGGCCCGCCTGGGTGCAAGTGTGGGCCTCGTCAACAATGACGAACTCGGGGCAGAAGCGTTGGAAGGCTTCACGGCGGCGCTCGGACTTGATGTAGTCCAGGCTGACGACCGTGTAGGGGTGGGCATGGAATACCGAGGTGCCGGGCGGCAGGTCGCGCTCCAGGCGGTCGGCAGTGTTGGAGCGCACTACCACGGCAGCAATGTGGAAGCGCTCGGCCAACTCGCGCTGCCACTGCTCGCACAAGTGCGGCGGGCACAGCACGGTCATGCGCTGGACCTCGCCGCGGTCGAGAAGCTCGCGGGCGATGAGTGCGCCTTCGATGGTCTTGCCGATACCCACGTCATCCGCCACCAGCAGCCGAACGACGGGCTGCTTCAGCGCCATCAGCAGCGGCACAAGCTGGTAGGCGCGCGGCTCGACGGCGATGTTGCCGAAGCTGCGGAACGGGCCGGCGCCGCTGCGCAGCTTGAGCTGCAGGGCATCCAGGAGCAACTGGCTGGCCGAGTGGTTGCGAGCCTGGGCGACCGAAGGCCAGGGAAACGTGGCTGGCTGGACAGGCTGGCGTTCCAGGGGCAGGAAGATGAGCGTCTCGTCGCGCTCGCCGCCGCCCAGGGGGCGCAGCCGCAGGGTCTGCGTGTCGGACTCGGGCAGAACTATCCACTCGCGGCCACGGGCCGCAACCAGGCTGCCCGGAAGGAATTCCGGCGTTGGAGCATTCATGTCGTATCAGGCCTTGCCTGGACCAAAGAGGTCGGCGTTGTTCTTGAAAATGTCGGGCCAGCGAGCCTGCTCCTTGGGGAAGCGCACCACCAGATAGCCCAACTCGTCGAGGGCTCGGTCGATGGCGGCGTCTGCGGCCCGCTGGGTGTCGGTCTCGTGATAGGGCCCGTCGATGAAGACGGCGAGATTCAGGTCGTCGTAGAAGAAGTCGGCGCAGACATTGGCGCCGGCGATGGTGTGCTGACCCCGGTCAGGCTTGCGGTAGCCGTGCTCGTTGACGTGGTCCAGCCAAGCCTGCTCCAGCGAGCTGCCAGCGGTCCGGGAGAGCTCGGCATCGTGTTCCTGCGGCGCACGGCCTTGTGTGCCTTGGCGGGCCCGTGCCGACGTCAGTCGACAAAGGATGTCTAGCAGCAGCCCACCGGCATCCTTGTCCTTGCGGTCGATGAGCGTGTGGTCGGGCTGGTTGTAGTACGACAACAGGCAGCGGTAGCAGCCGGCCTCGCACAGCGGCTTACCATCGTGGTCCAGTTCTTCAATCAACCCCTTGCGGGTCCATGACTGACCCGCGGGCGGCACCATGAAGTGCATGACCTCCAGCGCTTTGGCCGCGACGGCAGACAGGGCTTCGGATTCAGTGGCCAGGCGCGTGAGCACGCCAGCGCCGCCCTCGGCGGCTTCGAACAGCAGGATGGACTGACGGTTGTCGCGCGTGGGCAGCGGCTCGGCCATCAACTCGCTCTCTTCGAGCTGGTAGACCGCCTCGATGCCGCGCTTGAGCGCGTACTGCAGAGTGGTCAGCGTCTCGGCTACGAGCTCGCCTAGGCGGTAATGCGGGCGAATGATAAGGATGTTTCGACGGTCCTCGACATAGGGAACGATGCGCTGCGGCGGTGTCTTGTCCGGCGGGGCCTCGCCCTCAGCCTCTTTCTCGCCGTTGCCGTCGTCGACGCCACCCACCCAGTGGCCGGTGACCGGATTCATCATGAAGCCCTGGATAGACTTCTCTTTTCGACGGCGCCAGCCGAAGTTCATACGCCAGACCGTGGCGGCCGGGCCGTACTGCATCTCGAGCAGCGGGCCTTCGTCGTCCTCGACGACCGTGGTGACCATTTGCAGCTTGCCTTCGGACTCGGCGAACTGCAGCGTGGTCTGCATCTCGTAGCCCTGACGCACCCGCTCCTCTTCGTTGGCGGTAATGCGCTCGGCGCGCTTGGTCGAGACGTTCTCGATGCGGTACAGGTTCTTGATTTCCTGGGCACCTGACAGTGACGCTCCGCACGAAACACAACGGTCCGAGTCGCGCTGTGAACGGAAGTGGCCGTAGCCGCAGGCCGGGCACAGACGGGCAATTTCGGTGGGCAGGCGAGCGCCTTCGCTGACTTGGTCTGACCCGGTGATGGTCAGTAGCGCCTTGGTCACACGGTACTGGCTGCCCTCGTGATAAATGAGGCTATAGGGACCAAACTCACCGAGCGCCAGGAAGCGCGGCCGCGACAAGAAGCTCTCCCGGCCGATGGAGCCGCGCCGCGCCGGCAGGTAGGCCAGCAATGGCAGGCGCGGGAAGTTGTAGCCCGGCAGGAAGCCCTGGCTGGCCAAGTAACGGTAGGTGTAGAAATCGCTGTTGAAGGCGCTGTCGCCAGCCAGCAGCAGGTCGCGCTGCTTGCGGGCCTCGTTGTGGCGCTGCTGGGCCTCGCGGCGCTCGCGCTCGCTGGCTGCGGGGTTGTTCTCGATTTTGAAGTTCAACTCAATCGCTTGCGCCGTGGCACGGTACAGGTCGCGCCAGCGCTGCAAGGCACCGTCGAACTCGTGGTACGCCCGCTGGAAAACCGCTTCGGCCCATTGGTCTGTGTACCAAGGCGCGTTCGTGGGCGTCAGCTCAGCCGCCAACATGTCCAGGACCTTCAGGCCGCGCTGGTGGGCACGCTTCTTGGCTTCCGGCTTGTCCAAGTCGCAGGCCATCTCCTCGATGACCGGCAGCGCTTCAGGCTGGTTCATGTCCAGCAAGTCGCGCACGCTGTTGCCCAAACGCTTGCCGGTCTCAGCCAGCCAGATGGCGTGCATGTGGCTCTTGACCAGTTCAAGGTTGGCCAGGTCCAGCGTCGGCGCGTTGACCTGACCGTGCACCATGCGGACAGGGTCGCGGAAGTAGTACTGGTCGTGCGGGCTCTGCGAGGCGCAGTAGGTGATGACCAACGCCGGCTGGCCGGCGCGCCCAGCACGACCGCTGCGCTGGGCGTAGTTGGCCGGCGTGGGCGGCACGTTGCGCATGTAGACGGTGTTCAGCGATGAGATGTCAACGCCCAGCTCCATCGTCGGGGAGCAGAACAGGACCGGCAGCCACTCGAGTTCGACGCCGCTCTTGCCGCGCCACTCGGCACGGTCCTTGTCGGTGAAACGGAAGCGAGCTTCGCGCTCCATCCGGTCTTCCTGCTCTACCTGGGCCGTGTGCTCACGGGCCTCGAACTCAAAGAGCTGGTGCACGGGGCTATCGAGCAACCCCGCGATGTTCAGGTAGAGGCTGCGGAAGAAGGTGTTGTCCTCGGCTTGGCGCTTGCTCTCGCCGGAGCCGAGCTCCCATTGCAACGCGGTGCCGTTCAGCTGCCACCCCAGCACACCGAAATCCGTCTCCTCGCGCTTGACCATGCCGTAGGACTCGGCGGCCTTCAGCAGCGCCTGGATGACGTCCGGATAGGTCTGGTCGTTGATGTGCTTGTAGTAGGGGTTGCCACCGCCCCAGGTGCTGCCCTGGCGAAGCAGCTTGCCCAGGCGGGAGCGGCTGGAGCCGATGACCAGGAAGTCCTCAACCATCACTCGACGACCGCGACGGTCAGACTCCTCACGCGGTCGCGATGTGGCGAACCAGCGCGATGGCACTGGCCGTTCGTCTTCGGTGAAGCCCCAGGGCTCGCACAGGTTGGCGTAGCTCTGGGTGCGGAGTTGCTCGAGTTCGGTGCGGTCGAGGTAGCGCGTGGCGATACACAGGCCCTGGCGCATGAAGTCGAACAGTTCGCGCAACACCTTCGCGCGCTCAACCGGGCTGGCAGCCTGGAGCACCTGCGGGGCCTGTGCCCACTCTGCGGCGTCGGCGGCGAGGTCGTCGATGTCTTGGTAGCCAATGCGAATCAGCCCGAGCTGTTCGAGGTTGGGGTTGTTGAATCGCCAGCCACGGCGCAGGTCAAAGTAGCTGCGGTAACCCAGGATGCCGCGCATGGCCTCCTGGACCTGCCGCCGGGTGTTGCCCTTGACCTCGGGCTGCTGCATGTACTCGGCACGCACGGCAGGGTCGTCGCGGTGGAAGCCCAGGGCTTCGAAAACAGCGTTGGCTACCTCACGCTCGGCGAGTGCCTTGCCGCCGGCCTTGCGCACCGCCGAAAGCAGCGCTGACCGGGTCAGCAGCACCTGCAGGAAATCGTTGAAGTGTCCAGCTTGCAGCGCGGCGTCCTGCCGGTTGTCGGAGAAGCCGAGCACTTTTTTGGCATCGGCCGACAACTCCTGGTCCTGCTCGTACAGGTAGCGCAGGGCCGACAGCGTTAGCATCGTCGTCGCCGAGCTGCGACCCTCGCCCGAAAGCGACGTCAGACGCAGGGCATCCTTGCCGGAGGTGGTGTGCGACACGCCGCACGCCAGACAGAAGCGGAAAGCGCCTGGAATGAACCAGCTCGGCAGGCCGCTGTCAGCGCTGACAACGCCATCGGGTCTCACCTTCAACGATTGGGGAAGGAACTTGCGTTGGCCAGACTTGATGCGCCACTCGCCATCGGCCCGTTCCTCGAGCCAGGTCTCCGGGTAGCGCTCCAGTGATTCAGGGTCCCAGAGGCCTCGACCATCCGGCATCAGGAAGCCGAACTTGACCTGCTCGTCATCGTGCTGCCGTTCTTCGATGCTGCGAACGTTGAACGTCCGGCCCTCATGGCCGTCTGTATCCCAAACCGGGATGTACTCCTGGCCGCAGTCGCGGCAGAAGTGCACGTGGTAGTAGCGGCGCTGCCGCTCGTCATCGCCTGAGACGAACTGCTGACCGTCGAGTGTGATGGCACGATGTCCTGGCGCCTCCAAGGTTGTGAAAACCTTGCCACCACCAGCGATGAACTGGTGGAGCTTGAACGCGAACAGGCTCTTGCCGGCGGCATCGGTGACCGCGTAGGCCCGCAACATGAACTGCTGCAGGTAGGCCAGGCAAGTCTCGATAGGCTCGCCGGAGGCATCGTGCAGCAGCTTGGCGGCGTCGGCCAGCGTGCGCGGACGTGCGCGCCGTGGCTTGTCGTCTTCGTAGGTCAGGCCCAACGTCAATTCGACCCAGACCGACATCGGGTGCGCAGCCAGGGCCTCAAAGCCAAGGTCGGCGGGAACGCCGGACCGAATGGCGGGGCCGAGGCTGCTGCGGATGGATTCGAGCGTCTGGCTTTCGGGCGTCGTGCGCCGCAGGGTCTCGGTGATGACGTTGCGGTCGGCGATGGCGGTGCCGAACAGCCGGCGAGCCACTCTTGCGACGACGGCGTTGCGTTCCATCTGGCTGCCCTCGGACGCCATGGTGGCCGAGGTGCCGATGCAGATGAGCTCGTCGGCCAGCGCTTCGCGCACGCGGCGCACCAGCAGCGCGACGTCGGCGCCCTGGCGACCACGGTAGGTATGAAGTTCGTCCAGCATTAGGAAGCGCAAGCCCTTGGCGTTGCGCATCACCGCCTTGTCGATGTCGTTCTGCCGGGTCATCAGCAGCTCGAGCATCATGAAGTTGGTCAGCAGGATGTCCGGCGGCTTGGCCGCCATGGCTTGTCGCTCTTCGTCCGATTCCTGCCCGGTGTAACGGCCGAAGCTCACAGTGCGGGTCGCGGGGTCAGAGCCCAGGAACTTCTTCAGCTCCTCCAGCTGGGAGTTGGCCAGCGCGTTCATCGGGTAGATGACGATGGCGCGCGTGCGCGGGGTGGGGTCGGCCTTCTTGGCCTTCAGGCAGGCGTCGACGACCGGGATGAAATAGCTTAGGGATTTGCCGGAGCCCGTGCCGGTGGTCAGGACGTAGCTCTCACCGGCCAAAGCCAAGCTGATGGCCTCGGCCTGGTGCTTGTGCAGCGGCAGTGTCACCCCAGCCGAACTGGCCGACTTGCCCAGACGGAAGATGTCCGAGCACTCTGCACTCAGCTGGCCTGCTTGGACCAGCTCATCGACCGTGCCCCCCGAACGGTAGTTTGGATTGATTTGGATGAGCGGCTCAGGCCAGTAGCGCTGGCTGTCGTACTCGCGGTCGACGAAAGCCTTGATGTCGTCGGACCGTATGCGCGTAAAGCTGCGCGTGAACTGCTCGTACTCGCCGACCAGGTGTTCTCGGAAATCGAAGACGTCCACCGTTCCTCCCAATATCGGTCGCTCAGCGACTCTGTGGCTGCTTTTCCGAGCCCGTGATGTGGAGCTCATCGCAGTGCTTTCGCACCAATGCTTCAATGAAGTTGGCCAACGTCCGATGCTCTCTGTCCGCAGCCAAGCGTATCAAGTCCTTCAGCTCTGGGGAGACCCGCAGATTGAGGGTTTCTGTCTTACGGTTCATCGAAGCATCCAAGCGATTTCGTACCGCAAATGTAACGCAGATGCACGCCATGATTGAAATAATGCGCAATGGCACGAACGACTGCTATTTTTGAAGAAAGTCGTTGACGACGTTGACCCCCCGTTCTGAAGTGTCCAGCGTGTCGAGCCGTATGTTCAGAACATGATGGGTCGGGACCAGAGCCAGAGCATGGCTAGGGCATAACGTCTCGTGGCCATCCGCGCCGCCATGCCATCGGCGACAATCGCTGCATAACTTCTTGGCGTTGAAATCAGACAACAAGCTGAACTTTTCTTTGTCAGGGGTAAGGACTAGACAAATGCTCAATACAGAATTGGCAGCAGAACCCTTGAATTCACTGAACTGGACAAAATTTGGCCGGCGAACATTTTTGGGCGTTCCCTTCAACATCGCCAGCTACGCGCTGCTGACCCACATGCTGGCCCAGCAATGCGACCTGGAGGTGGGCGACTTCGTCTGGACCGGTGGCGACTGCCACATCTACAACAACCACTTCACCCAGGTCGAGACCCAGCTGGCGCGCCAGCCCTTCGCCTACCCGACGCTTCAGATCAAGCGCCGGCCCGACTCCATCTTCGGCTACGAGTACGAGGACTTCGAGGTCGTCGGCTACCAGCACCACGAGCCCATCAAGGCCCCCGTGGCCGTCTGAGGCAGCAGAAAGACCCGCCCGATGGCCATCCATCTCATCTACGCACGCGCCGCCAACGGCGTCATCGGCAAGGACAATGCCATGCCCTGGCACCTGCCCGAGGACCTGGCGCACTTCAAGCAATTGACCCAGGGCTCGGCCGTGGTCATGGGCCGCAAGACCTGGGACTCGCTGCCGGCCCGCTTCAGGCCGCTGCCCGGGCGCACCAACATCGTGGTCACGCGCCAGGCGGACTGGGCACCCGAGCCAGCCGCCCCCGGCGTGCTGCATGCCACCAGCCTGGAGCAGGCCCTGGCGCTGGGCCGCCAGGCATCCGCCGACGTGTGGGTCATGGGCGGTGCCCAGATCTACGCCCAGGCCCTGCCGCTGGCCGACAGCATCGAGGTGACTGAAATCGAACGCGACTACGAAGGCGACGCCTTCGCGCCCACGCCGGGCCCCGAGTGGCAGGAAGTCTCGCGCAGCGGCCATGTGGCAGCCAATGGCCTGCCCTACAGCTTTGTGCGCCTGCAACGGCGCTGACACGGTCCTGTCGCAAACGGGGCTGGCGGGCACGGCGGGTCTGTGCAAATAATGTCGGTTTTCCAAGCCTGCGCCGTCTTTTGCATCTTTCCGCCATGAGCCTCGTCCAGCCCCTGCCCCCCGGTCCGCTCGACATCGTCGGCGACATCCATGGCGAAGCCGAAGCGCTGGAGCATCTGCTGGGGCACCTGGGCTACGACGTGCTGGGCCGCCACCCCCAGGGCAGGCGCCTGGTCTTCGTGGGCGACTTCTGCGACCGGGGTCCAGACAGCCCGGGCGTGCTGGCCCGCGTGGTGCCCATGCTGGAGTCGGGCCATGCGCTGGCCGTGCTCGGCAACCACGAAATCAACCTGCTGCGCGAGGATGCCAAGGACGGCTCCGGCTGGTTCTTCGACAGCCGCGTGGCCTCCGACACACCCAAGTACGCCCCGTTCGCACGCATGCCGCTGTGCGATATCCCCGACACCCTGGCCTTGCTGGAGCGGCTGCCCATCGCCATGGAGCGCGAGGACCTGCGCGTGGTCCACGCGGCCTGGCGCCCGCAGCAGATCGCCATGGCGCGCGAGCTGCCGCCAGGCAGCGCGCGCAGCGCCTATGACCACTTCGAGGCCGTGGCCGCCCAGCAGGCCCAGGTCAACAAGGTGGCCGAACGCATGCGCGCCGAGCGCCGGCAATGGCCGCACGACCTGGAAGACCGCAACTGGCTGCCGCCCTTCCTGCCCGCGCACAGCGAAAGCGAGCTGGCCAAGGCCATGGTCAATCCGCTGAAGGTGCTGACCTCGGGCGTGGAGCGCGAATGCCGCAACCCCTTCTACGCGGGCGGCAAGTGGCGCTTCGTCGAGCGCGTGGCCTGGTGGAACGAATATGAGGATGCCCAGGCCGTGGTCGTGGGCCACTACTGGCGGCGCCTGAATCGCGGCGGCCCGTCCTTCCATGGTGCCCAGGCCGAGAACCTGTTCGGCCAGACGGGCCCGCTGTCCTGGCACGGCCGGCGCGGCAATGTGTTCTGCGTGGACTACTCGGTCGGCGGCCGCTGGAATGCCCGCCTGGCGGGCGAGGACCCGCAGCAGCGCTTCAAGCTTGCCGCCATGCGCTGGCCCGAGCGCCGCCTGGTGTTCGACGACGGTGCCCAGGCGGACAGCGAGGAGTTCGGCGTTGCGGCGGCCGCTGCCGCATAGCACGCGCCAGATACGCGGCGCTTAGCGTCAGCAGCAGCGAGCGCGGTGCGCCGTATCAGTTGTTGCCCGACACCGTGTTGAACGAAGGCACGTAGCAGCGCCTGTCCAGCAGGTTGCTGGCGTTGGGCGCCACGCCCAGAGGGTGTCCGCCCCCTCCGAAGAGAGGGGGAAGCGGCGCAGCCGCTCAGGGGTGCCTCAGAACGTTCCGCGCAGCGTCAGCATCACATTGCGAGGCTCGCCATACCAGTTGTTGCCGCCGCTGGTGCCCACCGTGCGGTAGTAGACCTTGTCGAACAGGTTGTTCAGGTTGAGCACGGCCTGCCAGTTGCGGTTGATGCGGTACTGCACGCTGGCATTCCACACGGCATAGCCGCCCTGGCTGAACTTGAAGGGCACGGCCGCGCCGTCGAACTTGCCCGTGTCAGGATTGAAGGCATTGGCCGAGCCGCTCACGAAATGCGCGCTCTGGATATTGGCGCCACCGCCAATCGTCCATTGCGACAGCTCGCCGGGCAGGCGGTAGGTGCTCCACAGCTTGAACAGATGCTTGGGCGTGACGGAGTGGTAGATGCCTTCGATGCCCGGCGTCTTGTTGTGGTTGCGGTTGAAGGTGTAGCCGGCAAACAGCTGCCAGCCGCGCGCCAGCTCGCCCGAGATCTCGCCTTCCACGCCCTGGCTGACCACCTTGCCCTTGCTCAGCCAGCAGCAGTTCAGGCCCGCGTCGCCGATGTCGGTGTTGGGGTAGGAGGGATCGGCCACGGCCTCGCCATTGCGCTCTATGCGGTACAGGGCCATGGAGGCCATCAGCCGGCCCTCGTTGAACTCGCCCTTGGCGCCCAGCTCGAAATTGCGGCCCTTGATGGGGTCCAGCGGCGTGCCGGGAAAGGGCCCGCCCAGCTTGTCGGCCTGGGACTTGTGGATCTCGGCGACGCTGCCGTAGGCCGTCCAGCGGTCGTCGATGTCGTAGACCAGGCCACCGTAGGGCGTGAAGATGCCGCTCTCGCCATAGGACGACACGATGCGGCTGGTGAGATTGCCGGCCCGATCGAAGCGCAGCCAGGGCGTCTGCGTGTCGTAGCTGGCGCGGCGCGCGCCGACGATGGCGGTCAGGCGGTCCGTCAGGCTCAGGTTGAGCCGGCCGTACAGGCCTTTCTGCGTGGCGCCATAGCCCGCGAAGCTGCGCGTCTTCCAGACGAAGCTGGGCAGGGGAATGGCGCCCGGGTCGAAGCCGAACACGTTGATGCCCCCCGGCATGTCCACCTCGGACAGAAAGGTGTCCTGCGTGTCGCGGATCTTGACCCAGTCCGCGCCCAAAAGCAGCCGGTGCCTGCGCCCCAGCAAGGAGAACGTTCCGCTGACGTTGGCATCCAGCGCCTTCTTGGTGGAATAGAAATCGTTGGAGAACCCGCTGAGCGCCGCGCCCAGGCCGGTCGAGGGGTCCACCGCCCCGGACATGTCCGCCAGACGGCTGTCGCTGTCGACCTTGACGTAGTTGGCATGGGCACGGACGCGCCAGTCGCCTTGCAGCCGTTGCTCCAGCTGCGCAAACAGTTCCTTGTTGGTTCTGTCGTAGTGGCCCCAGCCGGCCATCAGCGCCGTGCTGCGCGGCAGGTGCAGATCGTCGCCATTGGCCGCGCGCGGCAGGCCGCTGCGCCAGGGCAGGCTGGCCGACTTGTCGTAGCTGCCGCCCAGGGTCAGCTTGGTCGCAGGCGTGAGATCGGCTTCCACGATGCCGTAGAGCAAGGTGTTGCGCGCATCGGCGTAGTCATAGAAGAACTCGCGGTCGCTGTGCGCCAGCACGGCGCGGCCGCGCACCCGGCCATCGGCAGCCAGGGGGCCCGCCACATCAAGTTCTGCACGGCGCTGGTTCCAGCTGCCCACCGAGGCCGAGGCCAGCACCTGCGGCTGTGCCGTGGGGCGCTTTCTCACCAGGTTGATGGAGCCGCCGGGCTCGCCATTGCCGCTGTACAGGCCGTCCGCGCCGCGGATCACCTGCACGCTGTCGTACATGGCCATGTTGGGGTCGAAGGTGCCCTGGCTGAAGGCGTCCACCGCCGCTCCGTCGATCTGGACATTGCTGATCTGGAAGCCCCGCGCGTAGAAGCTGTTGGCCGTGCCGCCCAGGCCGCCCGAGCCCGCGTAGTCCACCGTCACGCCCGTGGTCTGCTGCATCACGTCGCCCACGGAGACCAGGCCCTGGTCCTCGATGCGCTGGCGTGTGACCACGGAGATGGACTGCGGCGTCTCGCGCACGCTCTGCCCCTTGCCCAGCGACACGCGCGAGGCCGCATAGGAGCCCGAACCCTCCGTGGTATCGCCAGCGTGTGCCTGGGCCGTGACCAGCACCGTGCCCAGCGCAGCATCGGCTGCCGGCGACGGCTCCCTGGCGGGTGCCTTCAGCGTGTAGGCGCCCGGTACGGCGTCGATCACGGTCACGCCCGTGCCGGCCAGCAGCCGGTCCAGCGCCTGGCGCGGCGTGAAGCGGCCCTGCAAGGCCGGCGAAGTGCGGCCTGCAACGATCTGCGGATCGAACAGCACCTGGTGCTGGGCCTGCTGCGTGAACTGGCGCAGCGCGCCGGCCAGCGGCTGGGGCGCGATGCTGAAGGCCAGCTCCCCTGCCTGCCCCGCCTGCACGGACGATGGCTGCTGCGCCTGCACCGCCGGCTGCGCCAGCGCAACCAGGGCTGCGGCCACCAGCGACGGCATCCTTGCCCGCCGCCATGGCCTGCCCCTGTGCTGAAACTCTCCTCCCCAAATGCCCGCGCCCATGGCGGCGCTGCCGTGTTCTTTTCCTGCTTGCATCCCTGCTCCTGCTGCACTGTGTCCATTGCCCGCTGTCGCGGTGTGCGCGGTGGGTGGCAGGCAGACAGTTGAGCGTCCACCCGCCACGCGCGTGCGCGGCCGTCGCGGTTGTTGGCTGAGCTGTGCACTGGGCAGCGGCCTGGCTGGCAACCATGGAGGCGCGAGAAAACCCGGCCTCCATGAAGGTAAAACCCGCTACCGCGCCAAAGTGGGAACGTGGACGAACCGAGAAAGCGGGTTATTTACATTAATTTACAAATAGACAATGCACTCAATGCGCCGAGATCCGCCAGCCGCCCTGCGCTTCGGCCTGCACACGCACCGGCAACAAGTGCGGCAGCGAGCGCAGAAACACCTCGGGCTTGCCCGTCAGCGCCACGCCGGACACGGACAGCGCGGCCAGCCGCGCATCGCCATCCACCCGTACGGGCTGGCCCAGGTAGCGCGACAGATCGGCAGCGACCTCGGCCAGCGTTGCCTGCTGGAACACCATCTGGCCGCTGCGCCAGTCGCCCACCGTGTCCGCGCCGGCCGCCAGCGGATGCTGCGTGCCGTCGCGGGCATCGACGGACATGCCGGCACCCGCGCCCAGCAGCAGGCGCCGGTCGTCCGCCGCATGGCGGTCGGGGCGCAGCTCCACCTTGCCCTCCAGCACCTTGACCACCAGCGCGGGCGGCCCGGCGCGCACATTGAAGGCCGTGCCCACCACGCGGACCTGGCTGGCGCCGCTGTCCACGGTGAAGGGCCGCGAGCGGTCGGCGGCGACCTGGAAGAAGGCCTCGCCCTGATCCAGCACCGTCTCGCGGCGGCGCGGGTAGTAGCGCACCTGCAGCCTGGAGGAAAAATTCAGCGTGACCCGCGTGCCATCGGGCAGTTCAGCCTCGCGCACCTCGCCGGGGCCGGTGGCCATCTCGATCACATGGCTTGCGTGGTTGTCCCAGGCATACCAGCCCCCGCCCACGGCCAGCGTCGTGACCAGAGCCACCGACAGCAATGCAGGCATCAGGCCGCGGCGTGTGCGCTGACGTGCCGGCGCGGGCAAGTGGGCCTGTGTCTGCGCACGCGGCCCGCTCGCCCTGGCTTGCGGCGCAGCAGCCGCGTCGCAGGCCAGCGCCGGCCTGGGCAACTGCTGCAGGTCCAGCACCGTGCGCCCCAGGCTCTCGAAGATGCTGCGGTGCTGCGGGTCGGCGGCCAGCCAGGCGTCGAGTTCGCGCTCGTCGGCGCCGGTCCAGTCGGCTTCGCGGCGGCGGGCGAAGTAGTCGGCGGCGCGGGCATGCAATTGCAGGCGTTGCGGGGTCAGCGTCATTCCCGGCCCTCCCCGTCCGTCGCGGCCTGCGCCAGCAGGCCCTGCATCAGGCGCATGTCTTCGGCGCTGCCGTACTGCACGCGCAGCTCGCAATAGGCCATGGCCAGCGTCACATGGTTGTGCACCATGCGGCGCGTAATGCCCATGCGCTGCGCCACCTCGGTCTGCGTGAGCCCGTCGATGCTGTGCAGCACGAAGGCCTCGCGGCGGCGCTCGGGCAGCTCGGCCATGGCCTGCTCCAGCCGGCCCAGGCGCTCGCGGTGGTGCGCCGCCTGCAGGGGGTCCGAGCCTTCGCCGGCCGGCAATTGCTGCGCCAGTTCCATGTGTTCATCCAGCGAGACCGATTCGCGCCCCGGCGCGCCCGCCGAGCGGCGCCAGGCATCGTGCGATACATGGCGGGCGATCACGCGCAGATAGGGCTCCTGCTCCTCGGGCGGCAGGGCCTTGCCCGAGGCCGCATAGCGCACGAAGACCTCCTGCACCGCATCCTCGGCATCCTCGCGGTTGCGCATCTGCCGGCCCAGCAGGCGGCGCAGAGGCTGGTGCCAGCGTGCATACACGCGGGCCAGCAGGGAGGGGGCGGCATCATCGTCCGCGCCAGGCACGCGCGCGCTCACGGGCAGGCTCCCGGCACAGCGGTCAGGACGCAGGCAGGCACGCCAGCATGGGAAACGGACAGGACGAAGAAGAACGGCACGGGCGGCGATTGTACTGAGAATGGTTCTCATCAACACCCTTGCGGCCGGCACGCGCCATGCGATGCGGGTGCTGCGGATGCCTTACCGGCCCGCTGCCCCATGCAGCGCCACCAGCGTGGGCACCACCCAGTTCGGCGCAGGCTGCGCCCCGTCGAAGCACTGGTCCTCGGACGGCACGGCGATGACGGTCATGCCGGCCTGCCGCGCCGCATGTGTTCCCGAGACCGAGTCCTCGAACACCAGGCAGCGCCCGGCCGGCACACCCAGGCGTTGCGCCGCGAAGTAATAGATGTCGGGCGCGGGCTTGCCGCGCACCACCTGCTCGGCCGAGACGATGGCGTCGAACGCCGGCCGCAGGCCCAGCGCATCCAGGGTGTGGTGGCACAAAGACAAAGGAGAGTTCGAAGCCAGCGCCACGCGCCAGCCCAGGGCGCGGCAGGCGCCCAGTGTTTCGCGCACGCCGGGCAGGGCCTGCCCATGCGCGCTGACCAGGGCCGCCACGCGCGCGACCACGCGGCTCTCCAGCTCGCGCTGGCTGGGCCCCTGCCAGGGCCGGTGGGCATACCAGTGCGCGGCGACCTGCGCCGTGGTCATAGGCGCCGTCACGCGGGACATCTCGGCCGTGATGTCGATGCCGACCTCGGCAAAGGACTCGCGCTCGGCACGCTTCCAGAAGGGCTCGGAGTCTATGAGCAGGCCGTCCATGTCGAAGATGGCGGCGCCGAATCCGGCCTGGCCAAGGCCCGCGAACGAGGGAGCGGCTTCAGGGATTTGCATGGCGCGCATGCTAGCGCAGGCGGCAAGTGAAAGCAGTTGCTGTTAGCCTGTGCCGGCTGGCGACGGATGCAGGTGCATGCGATTGCCAGCCCTTCACAATCCTTAGCGAGCCCGCAATGACCAGCCCCCTGTACACCGCCTCCATTCCCGTCCTGCAGCAGATGCTGAAGGCCCTGTCCGACGTGCTCAAAAAGGCCGAGGAACACGCCGCGCAGAAGAACATCGATCCCGACGCCCTGCTGCAGGCCCGCCTGTTCCCCGACATGTTCCCGCTGGTGCGCCAGGTGCAGATTGCTGCGGACTTCGCCAAGGGCATCGCCTCGCGCCTGGCCGGCGCCGAGGTACCTTCGTGGCCCGACACGCAGACCAGCTTTGCCGAACTGCAGGCGCTGATCGCCAAGGCGCTGGACCATGTGGGCTCGTTCGCACCCGAGCAGTTCGCGCAAAGCGAGTCCCGCGAGATCGTGCTGCGCCCCGGCACGCCCAAGGAAAAGAAGCTGACCGCCAGCGCCTACCTGCTGCACTACGGCCTGCCGCAGTTCTTCTTCCATGTGACCACCGCCTATGCCCTGCTGCGCCACAACGGTGTCGAGGTCGGCAAGCGCGACTACATGGGCAGCTACTGAGCGTGCCGTGGCCGGTCTGGCCAGCGCTTCACTGCGCGGCCAGATCCCGGCCTCGCGTCTCCGGCAGGCACATGGCGAACAACACCACCATCACGTAGCCCGCCGTGGCGCAGATGCCGATGGCCATGCCCAGCGACAGGCCCAGCCGGTCGCTGAACACACCCACCAGCGCGGGGAAGGTGGCCCCGATGCCGCGGCCGAAGTTGTAGCAAAAGCCCTGGCCGGAGCCGCGCAGTTCGTTGGGGAACAGCTCGGCCAGGAAGGCTCCGGCGCCGCTGAAGATGCCCGACATGAAAAAGCCCAGCGGAAAGCCCAGCACCAGCATCCAGGCATCGGTGATGGGCAGCAGCGTATAGGCATAGGCCAGGCTGCCGGCGCCGATGGCGAACAGCGTGAAGGCCAGGCGCCGGCCCAGCCGGTCGGAGGCGTAGGCACCGCACAGGTAGCCTGCAAAGGCGCCGAAGATGAACATGAACTGGTAGCCGCCCGAGCCCAGCACTGTCAGGTGGCGCTCGTTCTTCAGGAAGGTGGGCAGCCACACGGCAATGGCGTAGTAGCCGCCCTGCATGCCGGTGAACATCAGGCTGGCCAGCACCGTGGTCTTGAGCATGCCGCCCTTGAAGATGTCCAGGAAGTGCCCGCTGCGCTCGCCCCGGCCCACGGCGGCACGGGTCTTCAGGTAGACCTCGGGGTCCTTGACGGTGCGGCGTATGTACAGGATCAGCAGGGCCGGCAGCAGGCCCAGCAGGAACATGGCCCGCCATGAGATCTCGGGCGGCAGAAACGAGAACAGCGCCATGGACACCAGCACGGCCGCGCCCCAGCCTATGGACCAGCTGCTTTGCACCAGGCCCACCGCCTTGCCCCTGAAGGCCGGCCGTATGGTCTCGGCGATCAGCACCGAGCCCACGGCCCACTCGCCGCCAAAGCCCAGGCCCTGCAGCGTGCGGGCCAGCAGCAGTTGGCCCGGTGTCTGCGCCAGGCCGCAGGCGAAGGTGAAAAGAGCGAATACGAGGATGGTCCACTGCAGCACACGCACGCGCCCGTAGCGGTCCGCCAGGATGCCGGCCATCCAGCCGCCGATGGCCGAGGCCACCAGCGTCGAGGTGCCGATCAGGCCGACCTCGGTCTTGCTCATGCCCCACAGCGACAGCAGGATCGGGGTGACCAGGGGCAGCGTGTAGTAGTCGAAGGCGTCCACGGCATAGCCGCCGAACGAGGCCGTCAGCGCCCGCTTTTCCTTGGGCTCGAGCTGGCCCAGCCAGTGGCCCCGGGGCTGCTCTGCGGCCAGGGTCCTTGCGTTGTCAAGGCTTGTCATTTGTTGTCTCCTTGCACTTCGGCTGCGCGAAGCGTCTTGCATTCAATGGCACTCCATCGGTTGTGATCCGGGCCTGGCCGGGCGGCCCTCCCCCGCCCGCGCCATGCCCCCTGCTGGCGGCGTGTCAGGCCGCCGTTCCGTAGCCGCCGCCCCCTGGCGTGCAGACTTCGAAGATGTCGCCCGGCTGCATGTGCACGGCGCCGATGTGGTCCAGTTCCTCCACCTGGCCATCGGCACGCAGCACACGGTTGATGCCCGGCTGCCCCGGCTGGCCACCTGCCATGCCGAAGGCCGGATTCAGGCGCCCGTTGGACAGGATGCTGGCCGTCATGGGCTCCAGGAAGCGCACGCGCCGCACGCCGCCGTTGCCGCCGTGCCAGCGCCCGCCGCCGCCCGAGCCGTCGCGGATTTCATAGCTGTCCAGCATCACGGGGAAGCGGAACTCCAGCACCTCCGGATCGGTCAGGCGCGAATTGGTCATGTGCGTCTGGACGACGCTGGTGCCGTTGAAGCCGCGCTCCACCCGGCCCTCGGCGTCCAGCACCGCGCCCGCGCCGCTGCCGCCGGCAATGGTTTCGTAGTACTGGTGGTGCGCATTGCCGAAGGTGAAGTTGTTCATGGTGGGCTGGCTGCCCGCCATCACGCCCAGCGCGCCGAACAGCGCGTTGGTGATGCAGGTGGAGGTCTCCACATTGCCCGCGACCACCGAAGCGGGCGGGTTGGGGTTGAGCATGCAGCCTTGGGGGATGATGACTTTCAAAGGCTTGAGGCAGCCCGCGTTGAGCGGGATGTCGTCGTCCACCAGCGTGCGGAACACATAGAGCACGGCCGCCATGCACACGGCGCGCGGCGCATTGAAGTTGTTGGTCTGCTGGACGCTGGTGCCCGAGAAATCGATGACGGCACTGCGCTCGGCCGTATCGACGGTGACGGCCACGCGGATCTGCGCGCCGTTGTCCAGTTCCAGCGTGAACTGCCCGTCCCTGAGCCGCGTGATGACGCGGCGCACCGACTCCTCGGCGTTGTCCTGCACATGGCCCATATAGGCCTGCACCACGGGCAGGCCGAACTGCGCCACCATCTTGTGCAGCTCCTGCACGCCTTTTTCATTGGCCGCGATCTGGGCCTTCAGGTCGGCCAGGTTCTGCTGCGGGTTGCGGCTCGGGTACTCGCCGCTTTGCAGCAGCTCGACCATCTCCTGGGCGCGCAGCACGCCGCGATCGACCAGCTTGAAGTTGTCGATCTGCACGCCCTCTTCCTCGATGCGCGTGGAAAACGGCGGCATGGAGCCCGGCGTGATGCCGCCCACATCGGCATGGTGGCCCCGGCTGCCGACGTAGAAGGTCGGAGATGCCTCGCCGGCGATATGGACCGGCGTGATGACGGTGATGTCCGGCAGATGGGTGCCACCCTGGTAGGGGTCGTTGAGTACGTAGACATCGCCCTGGGCCATGCGCCCGGCGTTCCTGCGGATCACCGTCTGGATGCTTTCGCCCATGGAGCCCAGATGGACGGGCATGTGCGGCGCGTTGGCGATGAGATGGCCCCGGGCATCGAACAGCGCGCAGCTGAAATCCAGCCGCTCCTTGATGTTCACCGAATAGGCGGTGTTCTGCAACTGCAGGCCCATCTGCTCGGCAATGTTCATGAACAGGTTGTTGAAGACCTCCAGCAGCACAGGGTCCACCGTCGTGCCGGCCGCGTACTCGACCTTGCGCGGCACCACCCGGTCCAGCACCAGGTGATCCAGCCCGGTGAGCCTGGCCGACCAGCCAGGCTCGATCACGGTGGTGGCGTTGCGCTCGGCGATGATGGCCGGGCCGGCAATGACGTCGCCGGGCCGCAGGTCCTCGCGCACCACCAGGGCCGCGCCATGCCAGGCGCCGCCGGAGTACATGCGCACGGTTTCGCGGCGCGGATGCTCGCGCGGCGGATGCTCCGGCAGCACCGGCTCGCTGGGCGCATCGCCCGCAATCACGGCTTCGACCGACACGGCTTCCACCACCAGGCCCTTGCCCGCCATCAGAAAGGCGAAACGCTGGCGGTAGGCCGACTCGAAAGCCGACTGAATGCCCGGCAGGGAGCCAAAGGGCACGACCAAGGCGGAATCGGAGCCCTCGTAGCGCACATGCACGTTGTGCCGCACCTGCACAGGGCCTGCGCCGACCTGCCGGCGCTCCAGCTCCGCCTGCGCGCCCGTGCCCAGCGCATCCAGGCATTCGGCGATCAGCGGCAGGGCCTCGGCAGTCAGCGCCAGCTCCATGGCCTGCTCGCGGATCACGGTCTGGTCCGCCAGGCCCATGCCGTAGGCGCTGAGCACGCCGGCCAGCGGATGCACGAACACGCGGGACATGCCCAGCGCATCGGCCACCAGGCAGGCATGCTGGCCGCCCGCGCCGCCGAAGCACTGCAGCGTATAGCGCGTGACGTCATAGCCGCGCGCCACGCTGATCTTCTTGATGGCGTTGGCCATCTGCTGCACGGCGATGCGGATGAAGCCCTCGGCCACGTCCTCGGGAGTGCGCCCCGTCTGCCGCGCCAGTTCCTCGAAGCGGACACGCACGGCCTCGCCGTCCAGTCGCTCGTTGGCGGCAGGCCCGAACACGCTGGGAAAGTAGCGCGGCTGGACCTTGCCGACCATCACGTTCGCATCGGTCACGGCCAGGGGGCCGCCGCGGCGATAGCTCGCCGGGCCGGGATGGGCACCCGCGCTCTCGGGTCCCACGCGGAACCGCGAACCGTCGTAGGCCAGCACCGAGCCGCCGCCGGCGGCCACGGTGTGGATGCTCATCATCGGCGCGCGCATGCGCACGCCGGCCACCTGGGTCTCGAACTCGCGCTCGAAGGCGCCTGCATAGTGGCTGACGTCGGTGGATGTGCCACCCATGTCGAAACCGATGACCCTGTCGTGCCCGGCCAGGCCCGCCGTGCGCGCCATGCCCACGATGCCTCCGGCCGGCCCGCTCAGGATGGCGTCCTTGCCCTGAAAACTGCCCGCATCGGACAGCCCTCCGCAAGACTGCATGAAGAACAGCCGCACTCCCGGCATCTCTGCAGCCACCTGCTGCACATAGCGGCGCAGGATGGGAGACAGGTAGGCATCGACCACCGTGGTATCGCCCCGGCTCACGAACTTCATCAGCGGACTGGTCTCGTGCGAAGTGCTGACCTGCGTGAAACCCAACTGCCGCGCAATGCGCGCCGCCATCTGCTCATGCCGCGTATGGCGGTAGCCATGCATGAAGACGATGGCCACGCTGCGCAGGCCGCGCGCATGGGCTGCGGCCAACGCCGTGTGCAGGTGCAGCCCGTCCAGCTCGCGCAGCACCTTCCCATGGGCATCCACACGTTCCACGGCCTCGACCACCTCGCTGTAGAGCAGTTCGGGCAACTGGATATGGCGGTCGAACAGGCGCGGACGGTTCTGGTAGGCGATGCGCAGCGCATCGCGAAAGCCCCGCGTGGTCACCAGCAGCGTGGGCTCGCCCTTGCGCTCCAGCAGCGCATTGGTGGCCACCGTGGTGCCCATCTTCACGCACTCCACAAGGTCCGGCGTGACCGGCTCGCCTGGCTTGAGGCCCAGCAGGTGGCGGATGCCGGCCACGGCCGCGTCCCGGTACTGCTCGGGGTTTTCCGACAGCAGCTTGTGCGTGGCCAGGCTGCCATCGGGCCGCTTGCCCACGATGTCGGTGAATGTACCGCCACGGTCTATCCAGAATTGCCAGCGCCTGTCATGGGGAGTGGAGCGTTCTTGCATGGTGTCGGAACCCGTTTGTCTCGAAGTTGAAGTCAGGAAAACCGTGGCCTGGAGCACGGCCCTCCGCCGGTGCCCACCACTGGCGTCCAATCTAAAAGTGCCCCTGGACCGCGTCCATCGAGAAGTTTTCGCCCCCTCTGTTCACGAAAACTGAACAGGAGCGGCCCCTTGCCGGCCAGCGACGCAAAGAAAAAGGCCCGCCGAAGCGGGCCCCAAGCCAGGCAGGCAGGCCGTCAGAACGCGGCCAGATGGCTGTTGCGCAACTCCGTCACCAGCATGTGGCCCGGCTCGTGCGTGATGGCGAATGGCAGGGCCGCCGAGCGTATGGCCTGCTGGGGCGTCACGCCGCAGGCCCAGAACACGGGAATCTCTCCCGGCCTGAGCGCCATGGGCTCGCCGAAGTCCGGCCTGTCGATGTCGGCAATGCCTATCTGCGCGGGATCGCCCAGGTGCACGGGCGCCCCATGCACGCTGGGAAAGCGCGAAGTCACCTGGATCGCACGGATGGCCTGGGCGGCCGTCATGGGCCGCATGCTGACCACCATCCGGCCACCGAACCGGCCCGCCTGGCCGTTGGCAATGTCGGTGATGAACATGGGCGCGCCCCGGCCTTCATCGATGTGGCGCACGGGCACGCCCGCCTCGCGCAGCGCGTCCTCGAAGGAGTAGGAGCAGCCGATGACAAAGCCCACCAGGTCGTCGCGCCACAGCTCCGTGAGGTCATTCACCTGCTCGGCCCTGTGACCATCGCGAAACACCCAGTACGAGGGCAGGTCGGTCTTCAGATCGATATCGCCCAGTTCGGGCACGCGGCTGCTGCCGGGCTCGGTCACGCCGATCAGCGGGCAGGACTTGGGGTTGAGGCGAGCAAACCGCAGGAACTCCTCGCTGCACTCGCGCGGCAATATCGCCAGGTTGCCCTGGGTGTAGCCGGGGCACTGCCCTGCCGTCTGCTCGCGAAAGCGGCCGGCGCGCACCTCCTGTCGGAACTCGGTCGGATGGGTCCAGTGCGTCATGGGTGAGCCTCTATTGAGTGGAGATGCCTCCCAATGTAAAAAGCAGCAGGCCACCGGTCCACTCAGGAATTGTGCGCAGCCTCTCCCAGAAAAACTGAACAGCCACTGCAGCCCGCGCAGACACCCATGAACATCCGCTTTCTGGAAACCTTTGTGCTGCTGGCACGCATCGGCAGCGTGCGCCGCGTGGCCGAACTGGTCCACGCCAGCCCCGGTGCCGTCTCCATGCGCATACGCGGGCTGGAGTCGGACCTTGGCGTGACCCTGTTCCACTGGGACCGCAAGACGCTGCAGATCACCGACGCCGGCGCCCGCTTGCTGCGGCATGCGGAGGCCGTCATCGAAGCCGCACGCACCCTGGAGCGTGCCGCCAGGTCCGACGACGCCATCGGCTGCCGCCTGCGGGTCGGCGTGCTGGAGACGGCGGTACACACCTTCCTGCCCGAATTCGTCAAGGCGATGGGCGCCAGCCTGCCGCACATCGAGCTGGACCTGACCGTCGATCTGAGCACCCACCTGTCGGAGCAGATGATGCGGCGCGACCTGGACCTGATCGTGCGCACCGGCTGCGGCGTGGACCCCCAGTTCGCCGTGGTCGAGAACCTGCTGGAAGTGCCCGTGCACTGGATTGCCAGGCGGGGCCTGGTGCCCAGGAAGGATGGTCTGCACAAGGCGCTGGGCAAGCAATTGCTGACACAGATGCGCGGCACCGGCCCCTACGAGCAGGCCGTGGCCATGGCACAGCAGCTGGCCGTGCAAAGCGGCATGGTCTCCAGCGATCTGCGCATCTCGGGATCGCCCTCGCTGGCGGCCCTGGTCTCGCTGGTGCGCGAGGGCCTGGGCGTCGCCATCATGCACGGCATGCTGGTGGCGCCGCAGCTGGCAAGCGGGGAGCTGGTGGAGCTGGAGCTGCCCACGCCGCCCTCCTTTCGCATCACCACCTGGTACCCCAAGAGCCCGCCGCCCGGCGTCACCGACACTGCCCAGGTGCTGCGCCGCGTCTGCAAGAGCTACTGCAAGCGGGTCAGCCCGCATCTGGCGCGGTACATCGGCTAGGGCGCGGATGCCGGCGGCGGCTCCTGCCCGTGCAGCAGCGCCAGAAAGCTGGCGGCCGCCTGGCTCAGCGGCCGGTCGCGGCGCACCAGGCTGCCGTAGGACTGCAGGTTGCGGCGCATGCGGTAGGGCAGGATGCGGACCATGCCGTGCTCGGCATGGTCGCGGGCCACGGCCTGCGGTATCACGGCCACCAGATCGGAGTTGCGCACCAGGTTCATGGTGGTGAGGATGGAGCCCGTCTCGATCAGGCCGCGCGGCAGCGGCAGGCCGTGGGCCTGGAACTCCTGGTCGATCAGCGCGCGCATGGGACTGCCCGGCGGCTGCAGCACCCAGCCATGGGCCTGCAACTGCGCAAAGCTCACGCTGCGGGCACGCGCCAGCGGATGGCCGCAGCCCGCGATGATGGACAGGGCCTCATCATCGAGCGAGCAAAACCGGTGATCCGCGTCGGACGGCCCGGCCGGACGGCCCACCACCACCTCCAGCACCCCGTCCTGCAACTGCGCCAGCAGCCGGTCGCTGGTGTCCACGGCCACCTCGATGGACAGCAGCGGCCACTGGCGCTTGAGCGCCAGCAGCGCCTGCGTGAGGCGGCCCGGCGACGCCGCCATGATGCTGCCCACGGCCAGCCGCCCCGCGCTGCCTTCGCGCAGTTCCTGCAGCTCGCGGTTCAGCGCCTCCATGCCGCCGCGCAGATGGCGGAAGTAGCCCGTTACGCGCTCGCCCGCCGCGTTCAGCTGCAGGCCGCGCCCCACACGGTCGAACAGGGGCAGGCCCAGCGCGCCTTCCAGCTCATGCAGCATCTTGGTGGCGGCCGGCTGGCTCAGGCCCAGCCGGGCTGCAGCGCCGCGCAGCGTGCCCTGCTCCTCTATGGCCAGCATCAGCGCCACCTGCCGCATGCGCAGGCGGTTGAGCAGTTGCGGCGTGCTGTCCCTGCGGTCGATGGAGCCCATGGAAGTCCCTTTGAATTGATTGCCTGGAGTTATCCATTCATCAGCAATTTTCAGTTTACGGCAATCAATTGCCTGCCTAGCATGGACCCACAACAAAAGCACCGGAGACAAGACATGCAACGCCGCATCCTGCTGGCCGCAGCCGCCCTGCTGCCCTCGCTCGCCACCGCTCAAACCCCGCCAACCCCGCCCGACTGGCCCGCGCGGCCCGTGCGCATGCTGGTGGGCTCGGCCCCGGGCGGCGGCACGGATGCCATGGCACGCGCCGTGGCCGACCGGCTCGCGCCGCTGCTGCGCCAGCCGGTGATCGTGGAAAACCGCCCCGGCGTCTCCAACACCCTGGCCGTGGACATGACGGCCAAGTCCACGGACGGGCACACCATGGTGATGGGCGTGGTCACGGCCCATGCCATTGCCCCGCACCTGCTCAAGCTGGGCTACGACAGCAACCGCGACCTGGTGCCTGTGGCCTATGTAGGCGCAGTGCCCAATGTGCTGGTGGTGGGAAACAACCTGCCCGCCAACTCGGTGCAGGAACTGGTCGCCCTGGCCCGCAAGGAGCCCGGCAGGATCAACTTCGCCAGCAGCGGCACGGGCAGCACCCAGCACATCGCGGCCGAGATGTTCAAGGACGCGGCCGGCATTGAACTGACCCACGTGCCCTACAAGGGCAGCGCCGCCGCCCTGGTGGACCTGGTCAGCGGCCAGGTGCAGATGAGCTTCGACACCATGCCTTCGGTGATCGGCCAGATCAAGGCCGGCAAGCTGCGCCCGCTGGGCGTGACGTCACCGCGCCGCAACGCCCAGCTGCCCCAGGTGCCGACGCTGGCCGAGGCCGGCCTGCCGGGCGTGGAGATAGGCGCCTGGTACGGCATCTACATGCCAGCGGCCACACCCCGCGCCGTGCAGGCCCGGGTGCACGACGAAGTCAACAAGGTGCTGGCCCTGCCCGAGACGCGCACGCGACTGGAGGCCGTGGGCGCCGAGCTGCAGCCCATGGGCCAGGCGGAGTTCATTGCCTTGCACAACGCCGAGTACCAGCGCTTTGGCGAAATCATCCGCAAGAACCACATCAAGATCGACTGAGCCGCACATGCCCGCATCCGAACTTCCCGTCGTCGCCCTGACCCTGGGCGATCCCGCCGGCATAGGCGCCGAACTGATCGCACGCCTGCTGGCGCGGCCCGAGGCCATGCAAAAGGCCAACATCGTGCTGGCCGGCGACCCCTGGCTGTGGCAGCAGGGCCAGCGCATCGCGGGCCTGCAGGTGGCCACCACACCCATCGCCGGCATGGCCCATGCACGTGGCCGCACCGACACCGCCCTGCCCGCCTTCCTGGCCCTGGACACGGTGGCCCCCGATGCCGTGCACCCGGGTCGTGCCGAAGCCGCAGGCGGGCGCTCGGTGCTGCAGGTGCTGGACCGGTGCATGGACGCGGCCCAGGCCGGCCAGATCGACGCCATCTGCTTTGCGCCGCTCAACAAGCAGGCCATGAAGCTGGGCGGCCTGCGCCATGAGGACGAGCTGCACCACTTTGCCGAGTACCTGGGTGTGAGCGGCTATTTCTGCGAATTCAACACGCTGGGCGATCTGTGGACCTCGCGCATTTCGTCCCATGTGCCGCTCAGGGACGTGGCCGGCTATCTGAGCCAGGAGCGCATCGCCCAGGCGGCCGAGCTGATCTACCGCGCGCTGCTGGCCAGCGGCATGGCGGCCCCCAAGGTGGCGATTGCGGGCTTCAACCCGCACAACGGCGACGGCGGCACCTGCGGGCGCGAGGAGATCGACATCATCGCGCCGGCCGTGCGCGCGCTGCAGGCCCGCGACTGGCCCACGCCCGACCCGTTCCACGGCCCCTTCCCGGCCGACACCATCTTCCTGAAGGCCCAGGCCGGCGAGTACCAGGCCATCGTGACCATGTACCACGACCAGGGCCAGATCGCCATCAAGCTGCTGGGCTTCTCGCGCGGCGTGACCGTGCAGGGCGGCCTGCCGATCCCCATCACCACGCCGGCCCACGGCACGGCCTATGACATCGCGGGCCAGGGCCGGGCCAGCGTGGAGGCCACCTGGCAGGCCTTCCTGATCGCCTGCCGCATGGGCGCCGCGCGCCTGTCCTGACTGACTTCACTCCCCCGCCCTCACCATCATGAAAATCAAATCCGTCCGCGCCCGCGTCTACGAATGGCAAGGCAAGACCGTGCCGCCCCAGGGCAACTTCTGCTCCAACGCCATGGACCTGCTCTATGCGCCGCAGGAGACCATGTCCACCTTCCGCTTCCATTCCTGGACGGTGGTGGAGATCGAGACCGACGACGGCATCGTCGGCCTGGGCAACGTGGCGCTGGCGCCGCGCATCGCCAAGGCCATCATCGACGAGTACCTGGCGCCCCTGGTCATCGGCCACGACCCATGGGACTACGAATACCTGTGGCAGCGCATGTACCGCGCCACGCACGCCTGGGGCCGCAAGGGCGTGACCATGGCCGCCATCTCGGCCGTGGACCTGGCCATCTGGGACATCCTGGGCAAGAGCGTGAACAAGCCCGTGTTCAAGCTGCTGGGCGGGCGCACCAAGGAAAGGATTCCCTGCTACTACAGCAAGCTCTACCGCACCGACCTCAAGGCCATGCAGCAAGAGGCGCAAAAATTCCTGGACCAGGGCTTCAAGGCCTTCAAGATGCGCTTCGGCTACGGCCCGGCCCATCTGCAGGAAGGCGTGCGCGAGAACCTGCGCTCGGTCGAGGCCGTGCGCGAAGTCATAGGCTACGACTGCGACCTGATGCTGGAGTGCTACATGGGCTGGAACCTGGAGTACGCCAGGCGCATGCTGCCCAAGCTGGAGAAGTTCGAGCCGCGCTGGCTGGAGGAGCCCGTGATCGCCGACGACATCGACGGCTACGCCGAACTCAGCCGCCTCACCAGCATTCCGATCTCGGGCGGCGAGCACGAGTTCAGCCTCTACGGCTTCAAGCAGCTGCTCGACAAAAAGGCCGTCAGCGTCGTGCAGTACGACACCAACCGCGTGGGCGGCATCACGGCCGCGCACAAGATCAATGCGCTGTGCGAGGCGTTCAGCGTGCCCGTCATCCCGCATGCGGGCCAGATGCACAACTACCACCTGACCATGAGCACGCTGGCCTCGCCCATGGCCGAGTACTTCCCCATCTTCGACGTGGAGGTGGGCAACGAGCTGTTCTGGTACATCTTCGACGGCGAGCCCGTGGCCGAGAACGGCTTCCTGCAGCTCAGGGACGATGTGCCGGGCCTGGGCCTCACGCTCAAGACCGAGTACCTGGACCAGTTCCGCATCGTCGAATGAGGGAGCACGCCATGCCCGGAATTTCTCGGCCGCGCTACAGCGGCATCTTCCCCGTGGTCCCCACCACCTTCCACGAGGACGGCACGCTGGACCTGGCCAGCCAGAGGCGCTGCCTGGACTTCATGATCGACTCGGGCGTGGACGGCCTGTGCATCCTGGCCAACTTCTCCGAGCAGTTCCTGCTGGCCGATCACGAGCGCGAGGTCCTCACGCGCACGGCGCTGGAGCATGTGGCGGGCCGCGTGCCCGTGATCGTCACCACCACGCACACCTCGTCGCGCGTGTGCGCCGAGCGAAGCCGCCGCGCGCAGGACATGGGCGCGGCCATGGTGATGGTCATGCCGCCCTACCACGGCGCCACCTTCCGCTTCGGCGAGCCCCAGGTCCACGGCTTCTTCCAGGCCGTGTCCGATACCATCGCCATTCCCATCATGGTCCAGGACGCGCCGGCCGCAGGCACGCCGCTGTCCCCCGCCTTCCTCGCGCGCATGGCCCGCGAGATCGAGCAGGTCTGCTACTTCAAGATGGAAACCGCAGGCGCCGCCGGCAAGCTGCGCGAACTCATCGCCCTGGGCGGCGAGGCCATCGAAGGCCCCTGGGACGGCGAGGAAGCCATCACCCTGCTGGCCGACCTGCAAGCCGGTGCCACGGGCTCCATGACGGGCGGCGGCTTTGCCGACGGCATACGCCCCATCATCGAAGCGCACAGAAACGGCGACCCCGACACCGCATTCGCCCTCTACCAGCGCTGGCTGCCCCTGATCAACCACGAAAACCGCCAGGCCGGCTTCCTGGCCGCCAAGGCGCTGATGAAGGCCGGCGGCGTGATCGCCTGCGACGCGCCGCGCGCGCCCTGGCCGCCCATGCACCCCGAGGTGCGCCGCCAGTTGCTGGACATTGCGCGGCGGCTCGATCCGCTGGTGCTGCGCTGGGGGCACTGAGGTTCCAAGGCCCCGCAAATAGCTATCTCGGGGCCTGCACGATCCCCGACACATCCAGCACATACATCTGCCGCTGGTGCTCGTGCACGGTGTCGATGCAGACCTGGCGCCCGTCACGGCTCCAGCGCGGGTGCAGGTCGCAGCGGTTTTCCTTGCTGAGATCGGGAGAGGCGTAGAAGCTGCCCAGGTCGTGGCGCTCGCCCGTGTGCATGTCGTACAGGAACAGGAAGCGCTCGTGCGTTCGGTCGTCGGGATAGGTGTCGCTGAGCAGCCAGCGCGTGTCCACGGGCGAGAAGCTCATGTGGCCGTTCTCCACCAGCACGCCTGCGCCCACCACCTGCACGTCACCGCCCTCCACATCGTCATAGAGGTGATAGTGGATCTCCCCGGCATGCGGGCCCCACACAATGATGTGGCTGTCGTCCTGCCATAGCGGATGCGAGATCTGGTATTCGGACTTTTCGTAGTCGAACGTGCCCACGGCCATCGGGTCGAAGTCGTCGGCCAGCTGGGGCAGCGGATGGTCCGAGCATTCGAGCAGGCGCATGTCGGACCCATCAGGCGCCATGGTGATGAGGCGGTGCAGAAAGCAGGTTTCGTCCTTGACGCGTTCGGTCCAGCGGTGCAGGAAAAGAATGCGCGAGGAAGACGGGTTGACCTCGATATGGCTGACCCAGTGGATGGCCTTGTCCATCGATGTGCGGTGATGAAATGCCTTGAGGCGCGCATAGCTGGCCAGCAGCCTTGCCTCGCCCGTCGCGACCTCCATGCGCCAGATGCCGTCGTCCTCGGGCGCCAGGGGCAAGGCGAAGGGACCACCCTCTTCGCTGTAGCCAATGGTTTCGTGCGTGACGTACAGACGACGGTAGTCCACGCACAGCGCCCAGGCACTGATGGGCGCCACCACATACACAGGCATGGGCAGGGTGCGCCGCGCGCCGCTGTCCACATCGATGACCACGGAGCCGAACCCCGGATAGCGTCCCCCGGAATCTGCCGTCCTGTCGTTGTGGATCAGCTGGCGGCCCGCCAGCCCGTCCAGCCACTGCAGCTGGCTGCCCATCTGCCAGTTCCAGGCGCCGGTCTCGCCCACGGCGTGGAAGCGGTCACCGTTTTCGGTATCGAAGTAGCCGATGGACGCCCGCGCCTGGGGCGTGAGGTACTGGTCCATCCACGGCGTTTGCTGCGCCAGCACCAGGCGATTGCTGCGGTCCCAGCTGGACTTGTTGTAGTAGCCGAAGAAGTGGTGCTGGCGGCCATCGCCCAGGCGGTGGCAGGGGACGAAGGATGCGGGGGTGTTCGAAGTCATGGAGCGTTTCATTGGGCGGAGATGTGGCCTTCGGCGATCACGCGGTCCCAGCGCTGCTTTTCGCGGGCAACGAAGGATTGCGCCTCAGGCAGGCTGTTGGCGACGGCGCTCATGCCCTGCTCTTGCAGGCCCTTGCGGAACTCGGGTGTGGCCACGACCTTTCGGATGTCGTCATTGAGCTTTTTGACGATGGCCTCGGGCACCTTGGAGGAGACGGCCACAGTGGTCCAGGAGGTGGCCACAAAGTCCTTGAGCCCGGACTCGGCCGCCGTGGGCACGTCCGGCAGGGCCGGCAGTCGCTGGCTGCCCGTGACGGCCAGCGCCTTGAGCTTGCCGCCGCGTATGTGCGACAGCACCGTGGGCGGGTTCTCGAACATGAGCTGGATCTGGCCGCCCAGCAGGTCGTTGATCGCGGCCGAGCTGCCGCGATAAGGCACGTGCACGATGGGCGCGCCCGCCTGCAGCTTGTACAGCTCACCCATCATGTGCACCGACGAGCCCACGCCGGCCGAGCCGAAGTTGACCGTGCCAGGCGCCTTTTTGGCCAGCGCCGTCAGCTCGGCCAGGTTGCTGGCGGCAAGGCTGGGCGTGGCCACCACCACATGCGGCATCTCGGCCAGCACGGTCACCACGCGCAGATCCTTTGCGGGGTCATAGGCCAGCTTGCTGTATACGCCATAGGCGGCATGCAGGCCGATGGAGCCCACCATCAGCGTGTAGCCGTCGGCCGGTTGATCGGCCACATATCGGCCTCCCAGATGACCGCCCGCGCCGGGTTTGTTTTCCACCACCACCGGCTGGCCCCAGAGCCGGCTCAGGCGGTCGGCCAGCATGCGTGCCTGCACGTCGGAGCTGCCGCCTGCAGTGAACGGCACGATGATGCGCAGCTGGCGCCCCGGCTGGGGAAAGCCATCCTGCGCGATGGCGGCGACTGGTGCCGTGCCAGCCAACGAGGCGGAGATGGCCACAGCGAGCATGGCGGCTTTGCTGCCTGCGCTTGTCTTGATCATGGAATCCTTTCGATGGCGCTGCCGCGCCTGGGCAAACGATGCAATGAGGCCAGTGTAGAAAGCGGGGCATCTTTGGAAAAATGCATTTTTCCGTGGCCTCTATACAGAAAAGATATACATTGCCAGCCACCCCGAGCAGGACCGAATCGCCATGTCCAGACCCCTGAGCGCCCGAGAGATCGAAGCCTTCCGCGCCGTCATGCAGACCGGCACCACCACGGCCGCCGCGCGGCTGCTACACACCACGCAGCCTTCGGTCAGCCGGCTGCTGGCCCAGATGCAGGCGGCCGCAGGGCTCAAGCTGTTCGACATGCACAAGGGCCGCCTGCGCCCCACGGCCGAGGCCGTGGAACTGTTCGCCACCGTGCAGCAGCATTTCCTGGGGCGCGAGCGCATAGAGCGCGACCTGGCCGCACTGCGCCAGTCCGGCGCCGGCACGCTGCGCATAGGCTGCACGCCGGCCCTGGGCCTGAGCGTGATCCCGGCCGTGGTGCGCAGCTTTGCACAGCGCTACCCGGGCACCCACATCAGCCTGCAGACCCTGGGCTCCACGCCCTTGCGCGAGGGCCTGCTGCATGGCCACTTCGACCTGGTGGTCAGCACCATGGCGCTGAGCACGCCCGAGCTGGACGCCACCGTGCTGCACCGCAGCCGCGCCGTCTGCGTCATGCACCCGGACCATGCATTGGCCACGCGCACACGGCTGCACGTGCGCGACCTGCAAGGCCAGTTGCTGCTGACCCTCAACGCCGATGACGATATCTGCCTGCAACTGCGCCACACCATGCAGGAACACGGAATAGAAGCCGGCTCCACCATGGAGACCACCTACTCCTCCACCATCTGCACCCTGGCCGCCCAAGGGCTGGGGCTGGGCGTGGTCAACCCCTACGTGGCCTCGGTGTTCGCGCGCGACCTGCGTGTGCTGCCACTGCTGCCAGCCTGCGCGGTGGAGGTGGTGCTGGCCCTGCCGCCCCAATACGCGCCCACCGAAAGGGCTGACTGCTTCGTGCAGTTGCTGCGCGAGCAATTGCACGCCTATCCGCAGGCCCGCACGCCCTAAAATTGCGGCCGATTGGAGACAAGCGGTTTGCAAACGAGTACCCACGAGCCCATGCTCACCCCCGCCGAGCGCGAGGCCATCAATTCCGGCCAGTGGTTCTGCAGCCTCTCGCCCTCGCTGCGCCATGACATCCTGCGCCAGACCACGGTCCGGCGGCTCAAGGACGGGGCACTGATCTATGCACGCGGCGATGTGCCGCACAGGTGGTATGCCTGTGCGCAGGGCGCCGTGCGCATGAGCTCGACCAGCCTGTCGGGTCGGCAGACCACGCTGGCCTATGTGGAGCCGGGCGCCTGGTTCGGTGCCATGTCCACCTTTCTTGACGAGCCGCGCACGCGCGATGCCTATGCCCATGGCGACACCACGCTGCTGTGCGTGGACAAGGAGAGCTTTCACGCCATCCTGGCCACGCATGTGGAGTTCTACGACGCCCTGCTGCGCCTGCAGGCCCACCGCATACGCCAGACCTACGGACTGGTGGAGGACCTCAACACCCTGCCCCTGCGCGCACGCCTGGCCAAGCAGCTGCTGCACCTGTCGCGCAGCTACGGCACACAGGTGCTGGACGACCCGCGCGAGCTGCGCATAGGCCTGCAACTGGTGCAGGAGGAGCTGGCCCAGTTGCTGGGCGCCTCGCGCCAGCGCGTGAACCAGGAGCTCAAGCGCATGGAGCGCGACGCCTGCATTCGCGTGGAAGCCCAGGGCCTGGTGGTCAGGGACCTGGTGGCCCTGCAGACCATCGTGCGCGAGGCCAGCCTGGCCGGCGCCTGAGGCCGGCGCCGGTTCAGCGCCGCCAGTCGATTCTTGCCGGGCGGCCCGGCAGATGCAGCGCAGCCGTTGCAGCAGGCGCCTCGGCCAGCAACCGGCCCTTGCGGAACACCTTCAGGCGCGTGGCGCGCAGCCGTATCGCCTCGGCCGCATCGCGCGCCTGCAGCAGCACGAAGCTGGCATCGCAGCCGGCCTCGATGCCATAGCCGTCCAGGTGCATCACACGCGCCGCGCGCGTGGTCACGGCGTCGAAGCAGTCGCGCATGCCGTCCTGGCTGGTCATCTGCGCCACATGCAGGCCCATGTGGGCGACCTCCAGCATGTCGCCCGAGCCCATGCCGTACCACGGGTCCATCACGCAGTCATGGCCGAAGGCCACGTTGACGCCTGCGGCCAGCAGCTCGGGCACGCGCGTCATGCCGCGGCGCTTGGGATAGCTGTCCTGGCGGCCCTGCAGCGTGATGTTGATCAGCGGATTGGCAATCACGGCCACGCCGCTTTCGGCGATCAGCGGCAGCAGCTTGCTCACGTAGTAGTTGTCCATGCTGTGCATGGAGGTGCAGTGCGAGCCCGTGACGCGGCCCTGCAGGCCCAGGCGCTGCGCCTCGAAGGCCAGGGTTTCGATGTGGCGCGACAGCGGGTCGTCGGACTCGTCGCAGTGCATGTCCACCAGCAGGCCGCGCTCGGCCGCCAGCTCGCACAGCAGCCTGACGCTGTCGGCACCCTCGGCCATGGTGCGCTCGAAGTGGGGAATGCCGCCCACCACGTCCACGCCCTTGTCCAGCGCCCGCCGCAGGTTGGCGACGCCGCCAGGCGAGCGCAGCACGCCGTCCTGCGGAAACGCCACCAGCTGCAGGTCGATATAGGGAGCCACCTGGCGCTTGACCTCCAGCAACGCATCGACGGCCAGCAGGCGGACATCGCTGGTATCCACATGGCTGCGGATGGCCTGCAGCCCCTTGGCCGCCGCCCAGTCGCAATACTCCAGCGCGCGCGAGATCAGCGCCTCGGCCGTGAGCAGCGGCTTGAGCTCGCCCCACAGCGCTATGCCCTCCAGCAGCGTGCCGCTGCGGTTGACGCGCGGCAGACCGTGGCTCAGCGTGGCATCCATATGGAAATGCGGATCGACGAAGGGCGGCGAGACCAGCTGGTGCTGCGCATCGACCACTTGGTGGGCTGGCGCTGAAAGACCGGCCGCGACCTCGACGATGCGCCCGCCCTGCACGGCGATGGACATGTCCTGGCGGCCGTCGGGCAGCGTGGCGTGAATGACGAGTAGATCAAGCATCTGCGTATTCTGCGGGCATGGCCACGCACCCGCAGACTTGCCTGACCACGCTGAATGGCCTGCCAGCGGTCAGACCGAAAGCGCAAGGGATCAGGGGGAACTACTGGTAGCTGATGGTGAAGGTCGCCGCCGCATTGGCACTGCCTATGGTCACGTTCTCTTCGGTCTTGACATAGCGCGCCGTCAGCGGGATATCCAACCGCTCCTGCCCGTAGGCAACAGACCCTGCAAACCATTGATTCCTGTTGCCGGCGGCATTGGAGTCCGGGCCAAAGCCCAGTATCTGGTCATCCTTGCGGATCTGCACACCCACACCTTTTGCCACCGAGGTTTTGGACAGGGTCAAAACATTCCCGATATTTGCAGGATTTTCCACGTCCGTCAGCGTGACATAGGCGTTGGTCAACGAACCTGGGATGCCGCCCTTGCACAACAACGAGATGAGGAAGGAGCGGGGAGCACCGGTTGAGCCGATTGAGGTGAGTTTTGGAGCGACAGTCTGGGCCATGCGCACGGGCTCCGGCGCCTGTGGGGTACAAGTGGGCACCCTGGGCCGGAGGACGACGGGCGAGGAAAAGCTGTATTGAGCGAGAATCTGGCCAAATGCATCAGTCGCGCGTTCGTACAGGAAATCGCTGTCCAGCACGCCACCTGCAGTGATATCGCCATCTGCGGTCTTGATCAACTCAACTTTGACATCGGAAAGTTGATATGCAAAAGATCCGGGGTGATCGGAATGCTCCGAAGTACTTACAGGCGCAGCACCATGTATAGTCGAAACCCTCATTCCAATACCCTCGACTGTCGTCGGGTATATATTATTGACTGGTGTAGATTTACCTACGCTATAGCCCATGACCCGTTGCTTACAATTCATCAATCTATCGCCAACCCCATTACTCAGTACCGCCACAGCGGCTTTTGAGTAAATCACCGTGTTCTTGGCCACAGTGGGATTGAACTCTGGGGGATTGAAATTACTGAACACATACTTGTAATAGCCTGCCCCATCACTTGTATCTTTAATTTCGCATTGGGACCATGCGGAGGTGGCCATCATTGCCAAAATAAATATCATGACAGCCTTGTTTATTCTGCAAAAAGCACCTGCGAATATATTCATTTTGAATACCTCCGGATAATAAAAAATTCCAAGGCCGCATTTCCTTGGTAAATTTTCAATCATAGGCACCTTTCATCCGAGATGAAATCAGATCAATCTGATTCAAGGTCTGCCCGGTGCCATGAAGGTCGTGGCGAGGCAGGCGATGGACATGTCCTGGCGGCCATCGGGCAGCGTGGCGTGAATGACGAGTAGATCAAGCATTTGCGTATGCTGCGGGCAGGGCCCGGCGCTCTCTCTTTCGGTAGGGTTTCATCAGGGCCTGCGGATAGCTGGCCCTGCGCTGCCGGCATGCGCGCGCCCTCCCCGACGATACCTATCAGGGGCACAGTCCTGCGGCCTGCGCAGACTCGTGCTGGAGCCTGCGCTCCAGGTTTTGCCAGTCGCTATGAAGGTCGCGCGCCACGCGCGGGCGCCTGCAAAGCGCAACGTGGCGCGCCTGGGACAGCGGTTGCAGCGCGGCCAGTGCCTGCAGGCGCAGGGCATCGTCGTTCAGCAGTTGCGCGGCGGCCAGCCGGGCCTGGGCGATTCCGATTTCGGCATATGCACGGGGTGCAGGCAGCTGTTGCGCCAGGGCCTGGCGCACTTCAGCGGCATCACCCATGCCTATGGCAATCCAGAGCCAGGCGATCCAGCTGTCCTGGGAGGCGTAGTGGCCGGCCTTCTTCGGCGGGGTGCGCTCCACGCTTTGGCGGGCCAGTGCCACGGCAGCGCCAGTCTGGCCGTGCTCGGCCATGAACCGGGCATGCAGGGTTTCGGCCTGCATCAATGAGAAGATTTTCCATTCACGGCGCTGAGCCGAATCCGCAGTCACGGCATGTGCAGCTTGCGGCGCTGCCTGAAGCGCGGCCTGGAGCGCGATCACATTGGCCTGCAACTGGGCTTGCGCCGCTTCGGGGTGGCCGCTGGCATCCAGCAACCGGGCGAGCTTGATGCGCGCGTGCAGCAGCAGGAAATCGTCCGGCGCATCGGCGTCGGCGCGGCGGATCTCCACGGCTTGCACCATCCGATCAAGCCTTTGCGCCACGGTCTGATCAGGCGGTCCCCAGAACGCAAGAACTTCCTGCACGCTGGCCAGCACCCGGCGTGCAGGGCCTGGCACGTCCTGCAGGTCGGCCACCAGTTGCTGGCGCAAATTCGTTGCCTGCTCGGCGGTATCCGCCGTGTCGGCCATGCCTTTCAATGCAAGGGCACGCTGCAGATCACTCTGTGCCCGGGACTGCGTCATCGCCCAGGCCGATTGGTAAAGTGCTTTGGCGCGCGCCTCGGCCAGAGGATGGTCGTCCATGAGTTGCAGTTCCCCGGCGGATTCCAGGTAGATCTCCACCCGTTGCTCTTGGGCAGACGGGGGCAGTTGGTCGGCCTGGGCCAGGCGGGCCTCGATCTCGGCCAGGTGCTGCTCCGGTACGTAATCACGGCGGGCAGACAGCTCCACATCCCACAGCGCAGCAAGAACCTGCCGCCCCTGCGGCGCAGCTTGATGAATGCCCATGACCATGGCTACCGGCAGCAGCAGGCAGGCCAGGTAGATTGCCAGGCCCGCTGCGCCTTCGGCCCAACCGGGCGCACGCGATTGCAAGGAGGGCAGCAGTGCGCCTGCAGCGGCCGCGCGCCGGACAAAGGGCCAGCGCGCAAAAGCGGGTTGCTGCAGCACGCCGAATGCGCGGTGTACGGCATCGGCCTCTCTGACCGGGGCCTGGCATGCCTCCTGTTGAGGAAGCGTGTGCAGGGTGCGATGCACGGCCCGCTCCAGTTGCATCACACGCCATTGCCATGGCAGCCCCATCAGCAGCACGCCGGTGAGGATGGAGATCAGGGGGTCCCGGCTGAACCAGGCCAGCCCACCCAGCGCGGCCATGCCCGCCAGTGCAAACACCAGCCGCATTGCGGGCAGGCGAGCGAACAGCAGGCTCTCCACCACGCGGCCGCCATCCAAAGGCGTGAGGGGCAACAGGTTGAATGCGTTGACGACCAGGGTCAGCAGCAGCAATTGCATGGTCCAGGCGGGTGGCTGCGGGAGCAGGCCCCAGCCTACGGCAGCCAGCGCTCCCACAGCCAGCAACAGCCCAGGCATGGGACCGGCCAGATAGACGCCCACTTTTTGCAGCGGCGTGGCGTCCGCCTTTTCTCCGGTGGCCATGCCACCCAGGCCAGGAATGAAGAAGACGGATTGACGCTGGTAGCCCGCCCAGCGCATGGCCAGCCAATGCCCTCCTTCATGCACGGCGATCACCACCAGAAGCATCCACGCCATGTCCCATGAAAACAGCACGGCGCCCGCTGCCAGGAACAGCGCCGCCGTGATCCAGAAACTGCGGTGGCGGTTGTGCGCCATGCCCAGCCCGCGCTGCACGGCTTTCTGGTAGCGAAAGCGCAGCGCCTCGGACACTTGCCGGACCTGCGGCCCATGAAGGCATGCACCGGCAGATGGGCTGGCGGGCACCGCCCTGTCTTCCTTGCGCACCTGGCGCAAGGCACGCCAGGCCAGCCGCAGCGACTCGCGCCAGCTGAGCCGCCAGAACCCGGGCCCGGCAGGCAGCGCACGGCCCTGGGCCACCAGTGCAGGGACTTGGCTCCGGCCCCACTCATCCAGGCGCTGTACCGCCTGGTCAAGGCCCTGGACCACGGGAGCCCGGTCGCCGGACAGGCGCTCGGCGTAGGCGGCCCAGGCCGATGCGGTATCGGGCTGGGCATCGTCCAGGTAGGTCCAGCCGGGCGGCGCAGGCAGGCTTGTCTGAGGTAGGCCATTGAAGCCCATCCAATTGCGCCCGTCGGCAAAGAATGTGAGCCAGGTCACGGAGCCCACGGTGCGGCCATGCCTGGCGCTTCCCGCCTGTTCGGCCTGGACCATCGCCCAGGCCCGCCCGTCGGCATGGACGAACAAGTCCACCTCCAGAGGAAGGTCGGGATCCATGGCCTGCGGATGCGTGCCCTGCAGGCTGGCACACCAGGTGAAGCCCAAGGCTTGCAACTCCGGCCGCATGGCATCCAGCACCGCCCGTGAGTCGGGCTCCAGTGCCTGGCGCTCCACCACGGCCATGGGCGCAGCACGCAGGCGCAGGCGCATGCAGTTCAAAGTGGCCAGCAGCAGCGAGAGCGCATACAGCAAGGGAATCGCGCCCAGCAGCGCCAGCCAGGGCGCGGCTTGTGAGAGCCAGTTCATCATCTTGAATAGTCTTGTCGATGGAGTGTGACGGTTCTGATGTGCCCTCCCAAAAGCTCCTCCAGGCAGATCAGCATCGGGATCGTAGCCTTGCCACCCGTGATGCGACAATCAAATCAAAGGACCATTCTTCAAATGAAAATCGCCACCTGCGAGTTTCACTGCTGTATCAGGGCGCTCCAGCGTGTTCCATAAATTGCCGCAATCCCTTGATCCATATGGAATTTCTGGATCATACTGTCTCACCCTGTTGCAGCATGACGCGATGAATTTGGGTAGCTAGGTGGGTAGCCAGGCCAGCTAGCTACCCAAACCACACCAGATGCCTAAAAAATCCAACCTCCTCAATGACTTACAGATACGACGCTGGATTGCCGCAAGCACTCCAGTTAGCAAATCCGATGGCGATGGCCTGACTTTCACGCTGTCTGCCAGTGGCACAGCCGCGTGGGTTCTGAGGTACCGGCTGGCGGGGGGGCGCCGCCGGGAAGTGACCATTGGGAACTACCCGGACATCGGGTTGGCGGGCGCGAGAGAAAAGGCGCGGGCCCTGCGAGCGCAGATTGACGCCGGGATTGACCCTGCTGCAAAAAAGCAAGAAGAGAAAAGCCGGTACGCGAGCGATTGGACCGTGAGCGAGTTGGTGGATCACTATCGCAAGCATGTGCTGACTCCAGGTATCTACTCCCCAACGACTATTCAATACCGCGAATACGACTTGAACCAAGTCTTATTGCCGAGGTTGGGAGCATGGAAAGTTCGATCAGTCACATCAATTGACATTGTGTCCATGCTCACGGGCTGCAAGCGGACCTGGACCATCAGCAAGCGCATCTTGACGACCGCAACAAAGGTGTTCGATACGGCCTGTGGTTTGATGCTGATTCCCACAAATCCCTGCACCGGCATCAAGATGGACGCACTGTTCGGCAGACGGCCCCCCGTCAAATCCAGAACGATGCTCACGACCCAAGACCTACGCACCCTACTGCGAGGTGGCGTGGATTTCATCGGTCGAGAGAATGCCCTGGCACTGCTGATTTTGCTTGCCACTTGCGTGCGCGGCGTTGAACTCGTGAAGGCCCGAAAGGAGCATCTGGATCTTGACGCTGCGACATGGTGGGTGCCCGACGAGAACGTGAAGACTCGATCCGGTTTCCTCGTTCCCCTTGCACCGCCTGTGGTGGATTGGTTTAAGGAGCTTCTGGTGCTGTCTGGCGAGTCAGCCTTCGTGTTGCCAGCCAGGCGAAAAAACCGTGTGGCCCTACATGGGGACACCCATGTAGGCAGAACGACTCTCTGGGCAGCCATCACCCGTGCCTTTGAACGCGGTGAGCTGGATGTCACCCGCTTTACAGTCCACGATACCCGCAGCACGGCGAAAGGGCACCTGCGGAATATGGGGATCTCTCGGGAAATATCAGAAATCGCGCTGAACCACAAGCTCAAGGGCATGGAGGGCGTCTATGACGTGCGCGAGGACATCCCAGAACGCCGCCTCGCCCTGCACCAGTGGGCCAAGTTCCTTATGGAGTGCGCGAACGAGACGCCACCAGGCCCGAAAAAGCTGCCCCGCTTGCGCTTGGTTGCATGATCACGATTCGATCTTCAGTGAGGCCAGCTGCTCGGCCGGCAGAAGCGCCTCCTCCTCCGGCTTCTCCGCGCCTGACCGCAACACGCCCAACGGCGGCAGCTTGATCAGCTCGTCAGCCTGGGCGGCCGTGCCATGCAGCCAGGCATCCCAGTCCTGCTGCTCCAGCATCACCACGCCGCGCTTTTCCTTGCCGGGCCTGTGCATCATCGACAGCACCGGGTGCCCGTCCGCCGGCTGGGTGATCATCGTGTAGTTCGGCACGACCTCGCCAGTCGCCGGATCCACCCACTCCGAATACAGGCCGGCCAAGACCGCAGGCTCCCCATCGGCCCGGCGGAACGACCACCAGACATTGCGGCTGCCCAGGCCCCAGTACGGTTCCACCCAGCTCTCCACTGGAATCAAGCAGCGCTGTCCGGCGCGCCAGGCAGGGGCATAGGTCCATGATTTTGCTACGGTCTCGCGCCGGGCGTTGTTCGTTGACATGGGCTTACCGTCGGCGGTCATGGGCCGGCGAGTCTTGGATGAGCGCGGAATCATCCCCCACTGCCCCACCTCCAGCACGCCGCCTGCAGCAATGTACGGCCCCAGGGCCAGCGGCGTGACGTGCGGCTTCCACCAGCGGTTCGGCGCCTGTCGCCCCAGCGCAAACGCGCGCTCGATCTCGATCTCTTCCGGCGGGGTGTAGCGATTACACATAGGGCCACCTCTTCACGGGCCGCTCGATCTGGGCCTTGGCCGCAGCGTACTGGCGATTGAGCCAGCTTTGCATCAGCTGCAATGCCGGGTCAATGCCAGCGGCGTCCGGACAGCACAGCCATGTCTGCGGCCACTGCCTCAGCTCCCCCTCGTCCCATTCCACGCCCTGCAGCAGCATCGAGCCATCAGTGCGGGCCTTGAGCATCTCGACGCGGATCATGCCGCGCGTGAGCTCATTGCCTGAGCCACCAGGATCGATGATGTGCACTCTGTCGTCGCCACATTCATTTGTCGTAAGCAGCAGGCCGGTCACTCGGTGCACTCTGCGGAGCGTGTGGACCGGCATGTAGACACCGCAAAAGCGGAGGCGCAGCATTGTCACCGGCCAGCCTGCGTCCAGATGCCCCTCGCGCTCCCGCAGGCTGCCAGGAGAGCAGCCGTCGCGCTTGTACCGCCCCGGCAGGTCGGGCAACCCTGTTGATTCGTGGGACATGACATTTTTACTGTATGAATGTACAGTTATTATGCAAACCCGATCTCCAGGAGGTCCAGATGATCACCCCGCAGCCATCCCCGAAATTCGCCCTGTTGCGCATGCCCGAGTGGTTCGGCGTGCCCGAACTGGAGGCCCTCCCAGCGCCGCCGGAGGCCTATCGGATCGTGGAAGCGCAGCCTGGATGGTTTGAGGTTCGCGGGCCCGGCGGCGCGCTTGTTTACAGCGGCCTGGGGCCGGTTCAGATCCTGGCGGCCCACCATGTATGACGATGACGATCCGCTGAACTGCCTGCACCCGACAGTTGTGTGGCCTTCTGGCTGGGCGGCGGTCTGCGGGCAGGAGATCCTTCCACTGGCCCCGGAGTGCTACCGGGTTGTGCACACGGCTCCATGGTGGTCCATCGTCCTGGACCCGGAGGGCAATGTCGTGTACCGCGGCTTCGGGCCTGTCAGCGTGATCCGCTCGCCTGCGCCATTCTGATTCGGGTCACGGGCACAATGCCGGCCATGATCGACCCCACAAATCCGAAACACACTGTCCATCAGCGCGTCGTCGCCGGCTTCATGGGACACTGGAAGGCCCACGGCAGCGACAAGTACCCCCAACGCTTCCGCCTGCCGCCCGAGGAGCTCTACCATCTCGACCACGTCATGCACAAGGGCGAGCACCCGGGAATCATGTGGGGCGTGCCGCTCGAAGCCGACCCCGCGACGAAAGGCGAAATGGTTGCAATCGACGGCACTGTCGTGTCGATAGCGCCGGCTGACCCGGCGCCTGCGGCTTAGGAGCCTGCCGCCAGCTTGTCGCGCAGCCGGAAGCCCAGCAGCGGCCAGATCTTCTGCACTGCGTTCTCGCGCGCGACGCGGCGGCCGATGGCGGCGTCGAAGTTCTCGGGGCTGGCGCACGCGCTTTCGCCTGTCACGGTGAAGCCGTTGCGCAGTTCCAGAACGCAGAAGGTCAGCAGGCCCAGAGCAGGCGGAGGGGTCGTTTCGCCGACCACAACCAGGCCGCGCCGGAGACTCGCTTCACCTGCAACGCCCTCCGCTGCAGTGAAATAGTGCTCGCTGGCGATCTCCCGCTGGATGTCGTCCGGGGTGACGCGCGGCGCGGTCTTGCCCTTGGCCTGGATCTCGGCTTCGATGGACTGTTCGGTCGGAGAGAGGTCGGGCAGAGGGCCTGGGCCGGTGGCTGTTGTGCCGTCGCCGTAGGCCTTGGATTCGATAGCGCCTGGCGCGGCTTCGGCCTTCGCCACCTGGCCCTTCTGGTACGGCATCCATTCGCACACCATGTAGTCATCATCGCTCGGCTCCCATTGACCGGCCAGAAGCGGTACGCTCGGCACCATATGCGTCCGGCCAACGTGGTCACACACGGCCAGATTCACCATGTGGTCGTGGTGAACATAGACGATGCCGGCGTCCATCGGCTGGCCAGACCCCAGTTGCGTCACGGTTGGGTTGCGCTCCAGAAACTGAGCACTCGGGCGGAACCAGACACGGCGGCCGATTGTGGGTTTGATGGGAGAGGTGTTCATGGATTGCCTTCTGCGGTGGTGCCTGCGGCCGGCAGGCTCGGGGTAACGGGGCGGCGGCAGTTGGCCAGGGCCGCGGCCAGCTTGATCTCGTAGGCCTCGCGCCGCTCGATCTCTGCCTGGGCGGCCTGGGTGAACTGGTCCACCGTGGCGCCGGGGCGCAACTGCTCGGTGGGCATGGCCGGGCGCTCTGGCACCGGCTCGTCGCATGCCACGGGTACGGGCACATTCACGCGCTGCAGTTCGACGCGCATCGGCGCGGTCTGGCAGCCGGCCAGGGCCAGCAGGGAAGCCAGCACCGCGAATTGACGAATTGAGCAATTTGTCAATTTCACGGCTTCGCCCTCCCCTGCAGCCAGTTGTCCACCCGGTGCTGGGCGCTCGCGCAGTCATCACTGGGCACGGCCGGCGGCGCAGCCAGGATCTCGTCTGCGCGCTGCTCGTGTGTCCGGGCCTGGGCGGCGGCGCTGGTTCGCGCGGCATCGCCCTCTCTCTTGCGCCGGTCGGCCAGATCGCGCAGGTCATCGACGGCATCGCTGCAGGCGGCGGCCAGGTCGCGGGCGCCGTCCCGCTGCTGGGTCATCTCGCCCACGCTGGCGCGCGCGGCTGTGGCGGCGTCGCGCTGGCCCAGGTAGGCCCTGGCCAGCAGTGCGTTGCCGAGCAGGCTGGCCAGCAGCGCGAGGACAGCGGCTGAAAGCAGCTTCGGTGTGATCCCGGTCACCGCCCGCCCCTCCACCAGTACCACCAAATTGCCCAGAGGATGGGGTTCATGGCCGGGCCTCGCAGTCGTAGCCATTGCGACGCTGGGCCGCGCATGCGGATGCCTCGGCGCGCTCGCGGGCATCGGGCACGCCGCAGCGCTCCAGTACCTGCCCGGCGCTGATGTACCAGGCCGGCGCCATCTCGGCTTCGGCCGCTGCGACTTCGATCACGCGGCAGGCCTGGTGCACGGTGCCCGCAGGGACCACGGTGCAGCCGGCCAGTGCAAAGCCTGCGGCAATCAGGAGAGATTTCATTGGGCCTCCATGCATGCGGCGTGCCGCGCTTGTTGACGGGTCCAGACGCCGCGGCAAACCTTGTTGCCGGGCGTGCTGCAGTCGTAGCGCCAGCGCGTGGGCCGGCCTGCGCCATCCCATCGATAGGCGCTGAAGCCCTGCAAAGGCTGGCTGCTGGTCATGAATCGCCAGGACAGGTAGGCCTGGCAGGCGCCGGCATATTCGCCGGCCCGCATTCTGGCCAGCATCGAGGAGCCGCGCCAGGCCCCGCAGCCGTACTGGCCCGCGAAGTCCACGGCCTGGGCAAACTCGACTTGGTGCACCAGCGTGTCGCCCAGCGAATTACGCACGCAGGCGCCGTACTGCCGCTCCAGCAGGTTGATGGCCAGTTCGCGCGCCCGTTCGCGTGTGATGGGTGGGTCGGCCAGGGTCACGCGTGTGCCGTCCTCGTAGCGCGTGGCGCCATGGCCGATGGTGGGCACATCGCCGCGAACCGGGATGATCGGATCTGCGCTGAAGCCTTCTGCGGCAATCCAGGCCGCGAGAATGGCCGCGCCAATGCCCAGGCCTGCCGCTGGCATGCGGGCCGTGCTCATGGCGCGCCCCAGTCGGTTTCGGGCTCCGGCTTCAGCCCAGCTAAGCGCGCGAGGCGCTGCCGCTGCTGGGCACGCTGATAGTCCTGGCGCCACTTCCAGACCAGATATCCGGCCTGCAGCGCAATGAAGGCGAGGGAAGCGACGACGAGCCAGTCACTCAACGGTAGGCCCCAGACCTTGAACACCCCGGTCGCGGCTGCGCCCGGCGTGGCCTGCATGATGGCGCCGGCAATGTCCTGCCGCTGCTCTGCGCTCAGGTGCTGGTGGATGCCCATCAGCGCGAGCAGGGATACGAGGTATTTCTTCATGGCCCCGATGATTCCGGGGCCGGCCCGCGCTGGCGAACCCTACACGGGGGCCGCAGGCCAGCCGGCAGCGACATCAATCTGCGACAGCGCCAGGGCGTCGTCGGCCGCCGCGTCGATCTGGTCCTCGATGCGCTGGCGCGTGCCCGTCAGCAGCCCATGCACCTGCCGGTACTTGTCGTCCTTCTCGCGGATGCGCTCGGCCAGCACCAGGCGGTCCAGCCCGCGCGCCAACGCTGCGGCATCGATCCAGGGCGTGGCCGCTGCTGGGTCGACCTCGAGCGCCCTCGCCTCCTCCGTCTGCACGGGCCAACTCTCGCGCTCGCTCAGCGGGTATCCGGCTGCGATGACTTGCATGCGCCTGCGGTACTCGGCGGCCAGGGCCAGACGCAGGCCCGCCGCGATCTCGGCTGCCGGCCGAAGCTCGGCAGGTAGCGGCACCCCACCTGCGGCGAGCCACGCGCGGTATTCAAAATAGTCGGGGTTTGCATTTGGGAAATTCCGCGTGTCAACGGTTGGCACCTTCGTGTCGCCGTCACGCACCACGTAGCCTTCTGCGGTAAGTCGATATGTTGTCATGAATATTGCCCCCCCGTTTCACGGACCCCTGCAGAATTTCCGGGAAGGTAGTTTTCCCCACCATTTGTTACCACGCTTGAGCTGAATGCACTGCGATAACGAGTTCCAGTCGCCGAACCTGCAAAAGTTGCCTGCACGAAAATCACACTACAGTTTCGCTCGGCTGTAATAAACGCGTTCGAAAACGCCGGATTATTGGTGATGGTTATCGTGTATCCAACAAAATAAGCCGTGCATACATCGTAGGTAGCGATGTGGGAAGATGCACCGCCGGAAATCTGATAGGCCCCTGCAGCTCTGATTTGGGCACCATTCGCAACCAACATGTGCGGACCAGCACTTTGGCCAAAATTAATGTTTGCCCAAGTTACCAAAATGCCGGAGCCTTGCACAAAGATGCAAGCGCCAGATATGGTTGTCTGTAGTTTCAAATACTCAAAATGATAGCGACCAAAGAATTCATCACCAAAACAGTTTGCAGAATTCGTGCTTATTACAGTATCTGTTGTGTTGTTGTTTACGCCTCTGATGGTTACCTTGCCAGCGCCTGTGATGGTTCGAAGAAGAGTGGGCGCCGTCCATGTGCCAACACCGATATTGATCACGATGTCATAGAAGCCTAAATCAAGCGATGCCGCCGTATCAACGGCCTTCTGAATCGTCGCGAATGCCCCGCCCGCTGTATTGCTCAGGCCGGTGTTGCTGTCGCTGCCATCTGTGCGCACGTAGTATGTGCGCGCGGCGGTGAGCAGCTCGCGCACGCCGGGCAGCGTGTCGCCCGTGGGCAGCTCGCGGATGCTGCCGCTGACGTTGACCAGGGGACGCCGAGAAGCCATGGCGGATCAGGCCAGCACTACGGGCACGCCGCCCTCGAAGTTCACGGCGGTGGTGCTCACGGCCACGCCCAGGCGCTGCACCACGTTGCCCGATGCGCTGGGTGCCGTGGCGCCGCCCGTGCCCGCAGTGGTCTGCAGGAATACAGGCCCAGGGGTCTGGGCGGTGACCTGGGTGTTCGTGCCCTCGAAGTACACCGTAGCGTTGGCGCCGCTGGTGACGGCGGCCAGCACGAAGCCGTGGGCCTCCTTGCCGGACGTTGTGGCGTCGGCCTTGCGGACCTTGGCGCCCGTGCTGTTCCACACGTTGACCCAGTCGCCGGCCGCGAGCGCCTCGCTGGCTGCGATGACGGCGGTGTCGGCGCCAATTCCCACGGGCATCATGCTGTTGTCGATGCGGCCCGAATCGTCCAGGGCCACGATGTCGCCCGCATTGGCCGCGCCGGCCGAGGTCTGGATGCCCAGCACCTCGGTGACCAAGTTGTTGACGAGGCGGAGAAATTTCTTGGCAGCCATGGCGGCCTCCTATGCAAGGGTGATTGGTGGGTTGATGTCGATGAGGACGCGGGTGGAAGACAGCGCCTGGCCGATGACCTGGGAGAAGAGCGCGCCAGCAGGCGGGGCCTGGGCCAGTTGGCCGCCCAGCCCGACCAGCACCGGGCCGGGCGCCCAGGTCCAGCCGCTGTGCTCCAGCACAAAGCCGGTCTGCACTACAGCGTCGTCGCCGGGGCTGTAGGCGTCGGCCACCACGCCGAGGACGGCGCCACGGTGCGCGGGATTGGTCGCGTCGGCGGCGATCAGCTCGCCCAGGGCGTTGCAAGCCACCGCGCTGTGGCCGCTGATGGGCAGCGGGCCGACCTTGACGGTGATGGCGCCGCCGGGCGGCCCTGGCTGACCTTGGCGGCCAGGCGGCCCCTGCTCAGCCACCGCCAGGATCTCGATTTCCTCGACCTGCTCGACCAGCACCGAATCCTGGGCTTCCTCGGCCAGAATCTCGGTCTCTTGGACGATCAGCAAATCAGTCACGGGTGACCTCCGGACTCACGCAGAGCGAGCCTTGGGCCAAGCGCTTCACCTCGCCGCCGGGGTGCATGATTTCCAGATCGAACACCCCGCCGCTCCAGGTGATGGCGGCGGTCGTGTCTGCATCGACCAGCAGGTCCACCGTGCCGGCCGTGCCGCCCAGGGCAATGCGCCCGTTCTCGGTGGTCAGCTCCAGCAGCGCGGCTGTGGATTCGACCTCCTCACGCACCTGCATGCGGGCCGTGCAGCCTGTGATGTCGATGGGCGTTCTGTCAGGATTGAGCCAGCGCAGGCGCTTACGAAACGTCGCGCCCTGGTAGATCTGCAGTTTGAGAGTGGCCGGCTTGGTCATGCCCCGCAGTGTTCCCGGCAGGGCCGCTGGAGGCGAACCCTAGCCGGGGGCAAGGTTCAAGGGTTCAGGATCGAATCCCAGTCCGTCACATCCCGCTCGCTGCCGCTGTAGCTGCCGCTGGCCCGGATCTGGTTGTTCAGCGTCGTCACCATGTTGCCCAGCATGTCCACGATCTCCTGGCCGTTGACCATCTTGAGCTTGGCCACGTCCACTGCCACATCGCTGATCTGCAGGGCGTCGGCCGTGCTCTTGTAGTGCCGCTGGGCTGCTTCCTGGGCCAATTGCGCAAGGCGGGCGTTGAACTGGGCGGGCAGCGCGTAGCTGCGATTGAAGCTGTCGATCACGGCGTCCTGATCGCTGATCCACAGGCCTCGCGCGCGCAGCTTGTCGCGGAAGGCCTGGGCCGTCTGCTGGTGCAGCTGCTTGATGCGGTCCATACGCTGGTCCAGTTCCGCGCGCACCAGGCGCATCTTGGTCTCGCGCTCCTCGCGCAGGCGCGCGGCGTGGGTGGCCGCGATGGCATCGGCTGCTGCTCGGGTGCTTTCGGCGTGCAGCCGCGCGATGGCGTTGTGCGTGGCGCCCGGGGCGAAGCGGTGGCCGCTGGCGGCGGCGGCATCCAGCAGATCCCGCTCCCCTGCCCAGGCGTCCTTGCGCGCCAGCGCGAAAGCGGTGTCGCCGGCCACGCGGTCCACGCTCTCGATGTAGGTCGTGCCCACCGCCGATGTCAGGGCCGACTGGATCCAGGCGTCCGCGTCGTCGCCAGCGTCCAGCAGACCCGGGAACAGGTCGTTGACCACGCTGCTGTAACCGCTGAAGAACGTGCCCACGGCCTGCTCGATGACCTGCGGCAGTTGCCCCACGACCGGGGCCGAGGTCTCGACCGAGGCCGGGCCCAGGGCCGTCAGCACGGCAGTCAGGCTGTTGCTGTGCTTGGCCTTGGCCACCTCGGGCTCGCCTGGGATGCCATCGATGATCTGGGTGATGGCCGGGCCGATCTTGGACTGCATCCGGCCTTCGGCGTCCGTGATCATCTTGCCGATCTTGTCGATGGCGGTGTAGACGATGGCGGCCGACAGGCCCTGCATTGCGATGCCGGTGGTGGCCATGCTTACTCCTCGGCGTTCACGGTGTTGGATTCGGTGGCCTGCGAGTTCACCGACACGCCGGCACTGTTGAGCGCCGATGCAGAGCCGGTGGACAGGCGGCGCAGGCGCTTGACCTGCTGCTCGACGTTCAGGCCGATGACCTCCAGCGCGCGGTCGTTCATGGCCTTGACGGTGCGCTGCGAGGCCGTGCTGCCGTCCTGGTTGGCCAGGACCTGGGCGTCCCAGCGCTGCAGCTCGGCGCTGGCCACCTGCATCTGGGCAGCGAGGGCCTGGTCGTCGCGGCGCACGCGCGTCAGGTACTCGTTGTTGCGGCCGAACACGTCGTACATGATGTTCATGCGCCCGAACACGAAGTCCATTGCCGTGTCCAGCGCGGCATTGCGCAGGAGTGCCAGCTCGGTGACGGCGTCCACCAGCATGCGGCGGCGCTCGGCCTCGCGGTCGGCGGTCATCTGGGCGGCCAGGCGCTCCTGGTACAGGCCGGTCACGCCAGCGGCCACGGCCTGCAGTGCGGCCATGCCCCCGGCGGGCACCGGCAGGCCACGCTGGTTGAGACCGCCCAGCACCTGCACACCCTGCTGCCGGGCCTGGGCCAGCCGGTGTTCTTGGCCCACGTAGCCCAGGCCGTCCTGGCCATGCATGGTGGCGCGCAGCCAGGCCACGGCATTGCGCCAGCCCGGGCCCACGGGCGCCACGATGTCCATCACGCCCTGGAACTCCACGGCCCATTCGTCGACCACCTGATCCAGCTGCCGGGCCAGCGCCTTGTCGTGCTGGGCCACCCAGGAGCCTGCATCCGCCGGATCGAATCCGCTGCTGTACTGCGGCAGCCGGTAGGCGCCATCAGTACGGGCGGGCGTGAAGGATGCCACGGGCGACTCGATGGCCTGGGCTTCGCCGTACTTCTGCAGCGCAATGCCCCAGGCACGGCCCAGCAGCTCGTCAAACAAAATCGCTGATGGCAGCGCGCGTCCATTGGCCATGGTCAGCCCCTCCCGATCCGGCGCTGGCCCGCGACCACGCCGAAAACAATGTTGTCCAGTTCGGCGGCGCCCTCGCCCAACAAGTCGAAGGTGAAGTAGTTGGCAGCCAGGCCCCGACCCGGATCGAAGCGCTGCACACGCTGCGCCGCATCCACGCGCCGCGCGCGGTAGGTGTAGGTCTGCTGGCCGTCGCCGATGCGCACATACAGCTGGCCCGTGGCCGAGACGCCGGCATGGACCGACTCCAGCCGCTTGAGGGCCTGGCTGCCGAAGTCGTGCTTGCCCAGGCACGCACCCCATTCGATGGGCAGGCCGGCATCGGTGGTGCCGCCCAGGCTGTAGACGCCATCGGCACGCACGCCGAACGGCCGGCCGCCCACGGTCATGAAGCTGTCGAAGGCGTAGCCCTCGTAGCGGGTGGAGGCGCTGGATTCGGTATTGACCACCCAGGCATGCCCGGGATCGACCAGCACAGGCTGACCGTCCACGACCCGGAACACCAGCGCCCGATAGCGCTCCACGGCGCCCAGGTGCTCCAGCACGCTGGCCACGATGGCCCCGGAGATCTCCGTCTCGGCCCCGCTGCTGATCTGCTCGTTCACGTCCAGCACCAGACCGGCCGCGCCCAGCGTCAGCGCGCCCGAGGCGCCCACGCGCTCGGCGATGACCAGGGTCACATAGCCGCTGGCCGTCAGCGCCAGATCGGCGCCCAGCAGGTCCTGCGCCCGCACCAGGTGGGTCAGCGCCTCCACATCGGACAGCAGCTGCACGGGCGCCAGGGCCAGCCGGCCTTCGGCATGCCGGTCCTGGGAGGCCACGGTGAAGGCCGGGCCCAGGCGCATCTGGTAGTCGTGGCCCTGGCCACCGATGATGGAGCCGTTGACCACGGGCGGTGGAACGAAGGCCGTGCCGATGGAGTACTGCGGGATCCAGGCACCCTCTCCCACCTCGACCTCGGCCGTGGCCTGCAGGCGCGCCAGCGTGGGGTGCGCCACGGCGTCATTGCGGGCGTCCGATGCCCGGACCTGGGCGCCGGCCAGCCGCAGCGCGCCGCGCGGGATGGGGTCGCCGGCCACGCGCAGGGGCTGCAGCAGCGCCTTGACCTGGGCCAGCGGCCTGTCCGCAGCGAACAGGTCCAGCGGCGCCAGGGCCAGCTGCATCCCCATGGGTTCCAGGGACTGGCCCTCCACCTGCAGCGGCGCCAGGTTCAGCACGGCCGTGCCGTCCTGCTCGACCAGACCGTCCTGCAGCCGGGGCGCGTCCACGACGTCATCACCGGCATACAGCACGGCATCGAGCACATAGGGTCCGGTCATCGCAAATCGGCCCTTGTAGACGCTGACATCGTTCAGGAACCACTCGATGCGCCCGCCTCCGACCTGGGCGCGCACCGTGTCATTGCCTGTCATCGAGCCCACGCGCTGCAGCGTGACGCCGGCATGGCGCACGTTGACCTGGCCATCCCCAAAGAGCAGGCCGTACTCCACATTGGCGAACGATGAACGGCTCACGCGCGGCACCTGGCTGGCCAGGGTGAAGCCCACCACGGCGCCCACGGGCTTGCCAATCACGAAGCTGGCCGTGCCGATCCAGTTGGCCGGCAGCTCGCGCAGGCTGTGCGCTCCGCCGTTCCAGCCAAAGTGCCAGTCGTAGGTGCGGCGCTCCGGGGTGGCGACCTTGGGCGGGCGCGCCGGAATAGCGGGCTGGGCCGGGATCACAATGCGCACGTTCTCGCGGAGCATGATCCAGGCGCTGGTCCAGGTCAGGGGCACGCGCTGGGGAGCGTCATAGTCGGATGTCTGCACGTAGGCCCAGACATCGCTGTAGTGGGCGGCCACCGCGCTCAGGCTCGGGTTTCCCACCCGCTCACGCAGTGCATCCAGCGGCGTGCGCCAGGTCACCAGGCGTTCGCCACCGGGCAATGCCTGCTCCAGCCGCTGCATCTCATGCGGCCCGGCCTCGACCCGCACATCGCGCCATTCGTAGGTGACGCGCTCGGGGATGGCCGGCTGCCCCGGGAACCCCGGGTCCGCAGGCGTGGCCGGCACGAACTCGACCAGCTTCTTGTTCTTGATCAGCGCGTTACCCATTGGCGGGCTCCTTGGCGCGGTGGTCGGCCATCCAGGGCCGGCCGGGGTTCATGGGCAGCAGCTCGCCGTCGTCGTCGCGCAGGCTCAGCAGGGGGAATAGCTCGCCGCGGTTGAAGTCGAAGCGCGAGTCGTCGATGTCGTAGCCGCTGGAGCCGGGCAACAGCTGGCCGTCCACCCAGGCCCAGTACGGCAAGCGCATGCTGAGCGCCGTGGCGCGCCAGCGCTTGCCGCCGTCGCGGCTGGTGTGCAGCTTCACGGCCAAGGGCAGGATGGCGCCGTTCTCGTCGGTCTGGCGCGGGCCGTAGACGGGGATGGCCAGCGTGCGCTGGTCCAGCGCAACGACAAAGCCCAAGCGCTGGGGCCAGGGCTGGGGCAGCATCCGCCGCTCCCATGTGGCGCCGCCGTCGGCCGAGACCATGAGCTGGGCCCGGCCGCCGGGATAGTCGATCACGCCCGGCGATCCCTCTGCATGGATGTACTGGGGATCGAACTGGACCCACAGCAGCGGCTTCCTGTCCACGCGCACGCCGCCGCCGTAGCCCACGGCCCAGTAAGGCGGGTAGTGCCGCAGGCCACCGATCACATCGCCAGCATGCAGGCCCGCGCTGAACCGGCTGCCCGGGATGGTGCTGATGCGCGTGGCGCCGGTGCGGGTGAACGCATAGACCTGCACGCTGGCCGCATCGGGCGCGGGCACCAGGCTGTCCAGCTGCAGTGCGGAGACCAGCAGCAGCGTGTCCTTGTCGCGCGGCACCATGGCGGCGATCACGGGCGCGGCGTTGCCATCCGTGATACCGGTGTGCGGCACATGGACCCAGGACGCGCCGTTGTCGTCGCTCCAGAGATAGGCCCAGCCCGCGCTGGCCGCGCCCTGGCTGCCGCCACCGGGCAGGCGCAGCGTGGTCATGCGCAGGGCCAGCACCAGGGTCTGGGGCGACAGGCGCACCAGGTCCATCTCCACCGGTGCCATGTATTGCCCAGGGCCCACGGCCGCCGGCATGCTGATCTTGGAGGTCTGCACGCCATCGGCCGTGGTGCGTGTGCAGGTGAGGCGGTACAGGCCCGAGGAATCCGGGTGGTAGCTGTCCTCGGCCAGGCCATGCACGGCGACCAGGCTCAAATAGCTCTTTCCATCCTGCTTGGCCATGGCCGGCTCGGCCACGGCATAGGTGCTGCTGGGATCGGCGCGCATGCTCAACAGCACGCGCCCGAACAGCAGGCCTGCATTGGCCGCATAGACCTTGCTCGCGTCGTACAGCTGATCGTCGTCTGCGAAGAAATCGATGGAGCGCGACCCCGGATCAAAGCCCAGTCCGCTGTGCACGCCGAACGAGAGCAGCACCTTGCCGCCGGCCGGCCGGTCCGGGTCCATGCGCACCAGCTCGACGCCCGTGCAGCGGCTGACGCGGCGCACCGGCTGCGCGAAGCCATTCATCCCCGCGAAATACCGCGTGTCGCCAGCCGCAGAGACCTCGCGCACCAGCAGCACGGTGCCGTCGCCCAGGGAGAACAGCCGCCGCTTGCCGTTCTTGGTGGCATGGTCGGCCGTCTCCACGCGGGTCTCCACACGGGTGAAACGCGGCACGCGGGTCTGCAGCTTGGAAGCGGCCAGGTTGCCAAAGGACAGCGGCCCCTGCTGCTCGTCGAGCGCAGACGCCATGAGCTGCACCCGGGGCACAGCGTCGGGTGCCCCCGGGGCGGGCGGCGCCACATCGTCGGGTACGGCCTGTGCATAGCCATCCGTCAGGCGGCGCGCGTCCGGCGGCTCCCACAGCGACACCAGCTGCACGACCTCGCCACCCGTGCGCCGCATGGTGACGAACTCGCCCGAGCGCTGTACCACGCTGCCGTCGCGCCGGTCGGTCATGAAGGTGTTGCCCACATCCAGCATGCCCTTGAGCGCCTGGTGCTCTGGCCCGCCGGCATCGCCCTTGAGGTCCTTGTGGATCAGCATCACACCTCCTCGCGCGCCAGCAGGCAGTCGGTCCAGAACTCGGAGGGGCCGCCTCCGCTGGTGCCGTTCCACCAGAAGGCAGCAAGGCGATCAATGCCGTTGAAGGCGCCATCGGCCTGCACACGGTTCGTCGCTGATAGCGCATAGGGCCGCATCTCTTGCCACTCGAATTCCGTGCCCGCCAGTTCGGCTGCCGTGATCTCGCCCAGCAACACCTCGCCGTCGAGTACCTGGAAGCCACCGCCCAGGCTCACCAGGCGCAGCTCCTGCACCGTCGAAGGCACGTTGACCGGCTTGACCACAGCACCGGCTGCGTCCAGGTCGAACTCATGCACGCCCTCGATTGTGTCCTTGTACAGCAGAGTGACGTCCGCCGTGACACCGACGGGCTCACCAGCCACTGTGACCTGGTACAGGCCCACGTTGATCGTGCGCACCAGCTGGGCCGGAGCGCGGACCTCGAAGTCCGGCGCCGGTGACAGGCCCAGGTCGAGGAAGCCGCGCGACGGGTTGATCGCATCCCCGCTCCAGCCGAACGCCCAGTGCGCTGCATCGATCAGGTCCTGGAAGTCCAGGCCCAGGTAGGGATCATCGGCAGCCACCACGGCCACGAGCACGTCGGCCTGGGGCACCAGGGCCCCGGCCTCGTAGACGAGCGTTCCAGCAGCCATGCCTGCGCCCCGATCAGAACGCCGGCAGCGCGATGGAGAAGAAGTTGACCGCCTGCGGCGCGCCCACCGCCAGATCCACACTGGTGATGTTCAGGTCCGCGCCCGCACGCGCGATGGTGCCCTGCAGACGGGGCTGGGTCGTGGAAGCCGCTCCGGTATCACCGGCTGCGGTAAAGCGGAAGAACCGCGCAGTGCCCGTCTCGATGACAGTGCCAGACCAGGTCTGCGAGGCGAGCTTCTCGATGAAGCCGTCGGCGGCGGCCAGGGCGAGGGTCAGGCCCGCCGAGGTGCCGTCGCTGTAGATCCGGGCCAGCAGCTTGTGCACGGCAGGGTCGAGCGCGGCGTCGGCTGTGGCCGGAATCGAGACCTCCGGGCAGCCGTACAGCTCCAGGAAGCCGCCGTCGAGCGCCGCCTTGAGCGAGCCCGTAGCGAGCATGTGATTGCGAAGGCCGGTAGAGGCTTTGGTCGTCATGGTGGTGGTCCTCGAAAAATCAGGAAGCGGTGGATCAGGAAACGGAGATGAACTGGAAGCCCGCCAGGATCTCCAGATAGAAGGCGGGATCGACGGCGCGCGCCACGGGCAGGCGCACGATGGACAGCAGCGCGCCGGTGTCCGAGCCCTTGCCCGAACTGCTGCTCACGAACACGCCGTTGACGGTCTGCATGCCGGTGAAACTGAACCGCGCCAGGCTCAGCTCGTTGCTCACGCCGCCGGCCGAAACGCTGCCCGGCACCCAGGCCTTGCGCGTAGCCCCGTCGTACTGCGTGACCTCGGTCACCAGCGTGGGCAGCGTGGCCGCCGTCTCGGTGCCGTTGGGCACATAGGAGCCGGACCAGAGCCCGATGAACAGGTTGGCCGGCATGGCCGCGCCCTTGAAGCAGGCATTGGCGATCAGGTCCAGGCCCTCGCCCGGGACGCGGTTGTGCAGGCGCTCCCGGTGCACCAGCGCGTCGTCGGCGCGGCGGCGCAGCACCAGGTCGTAAACAAAGCCGCAGGGGATGGCGTGGTTGGTGTTCATAGCTGGGCCTTTCGAACGAGCCGGGCCTGGGCATAGGAGCCCACGCCGGCCGAAGTGCTGGGGGATTGAGAGAGGGTGGCCACGATGGCGCGCATGCCGTCGGCCTCGCGGTACAGCGTTGCGCCAGCGCCCGAGGCCTCCATGGCGATGTGCTCGGCCTGCAGGTTGGCCAGCGACCCGTCGGGCCGCGCCGAGACGATGCCGCGCGTGCTCATCCAGTGCGCGCCGTCCGCGCCGCCCGTGGCTGCGAGCCGATACCCGGCCTGCTGCTGCAGCGCCCCGTAGGGCAGCACCGCGCGCATGGACTGCGCCGGCAGGCCACCGGCCAGGAAATAGGTCTTGTCCGCCATCACGAACACGCCTGCCTCCACGGCCGCGATGCAGGTGATGGGCGCGGGAAAGATCTCGAAGCCCCGCGACTCGTCGCGCAGGCCCGGGGTGAACGGCTCGCTGTAGATCAGCGCCGAGCCCACGGCCACCAGCAGCCGGCCGCCCTGGTAGGCAATGCTGCTGCCCGCCGGCATCAGGGAAAACTGCACATCGCCCACGACCTGCGGCTGGGCATCGAGCCAGCGCGGCGTCGGGCCAGGCACGGGGTGGTAGGAGCCTACGCGGATGCCGTCGGTGAAGTACACGGCCTCGTTGACCTCGCAGTACACGACTGGCGTGACCCGGCCGTATCCCGCGGCGACCTGGGTGCGCGTGGTGGCGCCCGAGGCATCCACATCGATGCGGAAGATGTCGCCGCTGTCGCAGTACAGGCCATAGGAGCCGTCCAGCGGCGACCAGCCCGAATGACAGTCCAGGCCCTGCTCCGCCAGCGCATACCCGGTCCGCGTCTTGAGCGAGCCCTGGGCCGTCACATCGACGTTGAGCGCGTCACGCAGCAGGTGGCCGGCGCCCTCTGGCAGCCCGAGCTTGAAGTCGGGCGCGCGGTTGTCCATCCCGAGGGGGAACGGGCCGATGGGCTTTGGGGTGGATGGCATGCCCGGGAGTTTCCCGGGCACGCGGCTATTGGTCGAACCCTAGCGGGGGCGCGCCTACCGCGTCTCCGCAGCCATCTCCCGCATCTGCTGTCGCAGCGCCTTTGGCGAGTTGTCCGCGATCCGGTCAATGCGATCCTTGCCCATCTCGCGCACCTTCTTCCACACATCGGGCATCTTGACGACGATAGGCTGCTCGGGATTGCTCTGGTTCCAATCGGCCAGCCGTTCGCGCACCCGGGCCAAGGCACCCTCGTCCTTGCGGAACAGCGCATCCGCCCACTGCGCCTTTATCTCGCTGCTGGTCAGGCTGTAGAAGCTCTTGGCTCGCTGCATGAAGCTGTTGGCTTCCTGGATCTCGGCCACGCTCTTGGGCTGGAATCCGATGGCCTTGGCTACAGCTTCGGCCAGCGTCGTGTCGATCACCTTGTAGCCCTTGGTGTCCTTGTACATGCCGCTGGCGGCCATATCCAGGCCCTTGACCGCATTGCGCACAGCCGTGGGCGAAACCTCCAACGCCGCGCGGCCCGCTGCGGACGGATCCAGATTCATCACCCCACCCACCAGTTCGCGCCCTGCCGCGAAGCCACGGGACACCAGATCGCCCGCCGGCCCCACCACCTCCAGCAGATCCCGCTCGCGGCTCTGCTTGGTCAGCAGCAGGCCTGTGCCGGGCAGCAGGTTGCCCATGCCCAGGCGCCCGGACACGTCGATGGGCGCGCCCGGCAGGCCCGAAAGCCCCTGCTCCATGAACTCGCCCAGCTCCTTGCCCACGATGCCGGCCAGCGCCTCCTTGCGCCACTGCTTGGAACTGAGGTTGTAGCCCATCATCTGGCCCACCCCGTCGATCAGGTCCTCTGCGTCCTCCATGAAGGGCACGCCGCCGGCGCCGCCCATCAGCAGCAGCATGGCCAGGGCCCAGCCCACGGCGCGCTTGCCCTCTGGCCCGCCCTGCTTCCACATGCGCTGCATCAGCTCCAGGTAGCTGACGGAATAGGTCTTGAAGGTGAACAGCGTGCCGCCCACGGCGCCGCGTGCCCACTGGGGCTTGTTGGCCTTGGAATAGACGAACTGGGTCTCCAGCACCGCCTTGCGCGCGAAGGCGCCCGGATCATCCATACCCTGAGCCTTGGCGATTCGGAAGGCCGCGATGAAGGTGGAGCGTCGGTTGAACTGCTCGGCCAGGGCGAACGGTTGGCCCCAGGCCACCTTCGCGCGCTCCCAGGCATTGCCGGCCGCCGCGCGCGCATCCCCGGCCCGCGTACCGTCGCCAGAGCGCAGTCCGCCCGCGCCGCGCGCCTGGGCCATGAGCTGGTGCACTTCCTGCGGCGAGACCACGCCATCGTCTTCGGCAGTTTGCAGGGCATGAGCCAAGTCCGTCTCATAGCGGAAGCCCTTGTCCATCCAGGATCGACGCATATCGTTCAGTGCCCGTGTCATTTGGCCGCTGGCCGCGCGCATGCCTCCGAACTGGCTGAGCCAGGGCAGCGTCACCGCAAAGGGCTGGGTCATATTGACCGCGGCCGAGGCCAGCGAGCCGCCCAGGTACTGCGCGAACAGCATGCCGCGCACGGCCTGGCCTTCTTCCTGGGGATCGCGGATGTAGCTGCGCAAGCCCATGGCCAGGTCCTTCAGCTCGCCCTGCTCCTTCGGGATATCGTTGATCGCGCGATCCATGGTGCCGGCGTTCAGGCCCGCCGCACCCTGGCGCGCATTGCTGTAGATGAAGTTGGCCACCACGCGGCCCACGTCCTGGCTGTAGCCCTCGATGCCCTTGCGCTGGATCAGGCGCTTCAAGGCGCTGTGGTTGTTCTTGGTCAGCTTCAGGTATTCATCGAACACCTTGCGCGTGGCCGCGTCGGCCTCTTTGCCCACCACCATGTCCTTGAAAATTTCCAGCGTCTCGGGCGTGATGCCCGCGAACAGCTTGAAGGACTGCTGGCTCATGGTGCCCTGGGTGATCTTGGCGCCCGGGAAGGCCTGGGCCATTTGGATCATGGCCAGGTTGGAATCTTTCTTGGACTCGTACATGCCGAAGTACTGGCGATTGCCGTCCCGATCCACCACGTCCAGCGTGTACCGGCCGAAGCGCGACAGCGGCGCATATCCGCCGTCCTGCAGATCCTTGGCTGTGGCCGCCCGGTCCACCACCATGTTGTTCAGCTGCAGCAGCCGTTCGGCCAGGTCCGGCTTGGCCTTGGCATCCTCCTGCAGCGTGGTGGTCAGCAGCTCCAGGGCATCGGACAGCTTGGGCGCGTCCAGCACCATGTCACGCATCCCGGCGTACTCGTCGCCCAACGCGCGCAGCATGTCCGCGCGGGCCGTCATGTCGATGGAGCGGTCAATGGCCGCGCGGGCTTCGCGGTACAGGGCAATCTGATTGGGCGTGGCGCCGAACATCTTCTGCAGCTCGGCATCCGTCCATACCGCGCCGGCCTTGAGCATCTTGCTCTCGAAGCGCGAATTCACCAGCGCTTCGTACTGGGCCAGCGGCAGCCCGCGCCACGCGCGCAGCATGCGGTCATCCAGCCGGCCAGCGCGCAGCAGCAGCTGGGCCTTGTCGTCGGCGGGCAGGTTGCCGTACTTCTTGGCCAGCTCGTCCACCAGCACGGCCTTGCCGTCCACGTCCCGGCCCCAGAGCAGCGTGCCCTCAAAAAGCGGCTTGGCCACGGCCTTGTTGTCGGCCGCCGAGACAGGGGTTTTACGATTCTTGCCCACCAGGTCGCCGATGGTGTCCACGCGCGGCAGCAGGCGCGGCGCCCGGTCGGCCGCATCGTTGGCAAGCATGGACACGTCATCGATGTTGCGCTGGGCGGTCTCGTAGACCGGCTTGAAGGCTGGCGCACGCTCGGCCAGGTGGCGCATGGTGCCGATGGTCTTGTCCCAGACGGAGACCTTGCCCGGGTGGGACATCGTCTTCTGGAGCTGGTCCAGAGCGCTGTCCTTGATCTCGGCCAACCGGGAGCGGCTGAACATGAGGTCTTCACCACCATCTCGGCCGGCGGCCTCCCGCGTGTTGATCTGCAGGAGTCCCCGCAGTACACTGGCAACGTCTCCTGAAGTGACCTTGCCGGATCGCTCCTCGGGTGCTTCGGCACCGGCCCCGGAATCCCTGGCCTTCAGGAGATTTTCTTTTGTGATGACGCTGTGCAGGTACATCCTGCGGCTGTTCACGTCCTGGCGCACCAGCACTGTGACGATGTCATCTACCCCCTTGATCTGCACAGGAGCGCTCACGAAGTAGCTCTGCACGTCATTGGCGCGGCCCTCAGCAACCACAACGCCCTGCTCCAGAATCCGAGGTACTGCGGCAAATGCAGCAGCTTTGAACGGGTTCATGCCATGAGCCATGCTGTCACGCACCGCGCGTTCGTCCAGCACCACGGCGCCCAGCTCAGGATTGACGGCCTGGCCGCCGGCATCCTTGAACACCTTGGTTGCCCAGGCACGCAGCAGCGGATAGCCCTGGGGCGCCTCATCGCCGCGCAGCACGGCCACGGGCTCGCCCTGCAGCACGCGAGCCTTGTCCACCACCGACATCTCGGCAGCGCCACGGCTGAACACCGGCTCGATGCGGTCGGTCGCGGCGCGCTGCCCGCGCTCCACAAACTCGCGCGCCGGCAGGATGTAGCCCTGAATGATGTCGGCATCCGACAGCTTGAGATTCTTGAACCCGGGCACGTTGGCCCGCAGCCAGTTGCGAATCGCCGCCACGGCACGGCGCACGAAATGCAGCTGCGGCGTCTTCTCGGCCATCTCTGCCAGCACTTCCTCGGCCGCATGGCGCCGGCTCAGGTCAGTGACGCCGCGCAGGCCGTATTCCTTGATCTTGGCCGCCACCTCTGCCTGGCGCATGGTGGCCACCTGGTTGAGGATCTTGTTCAGCTCCGGCCCGAACATGCCGCGCAGGCCGTGGTGGCCCAGCACCTCGTGATGCAGCACGCGCGCCGCGTCGGCGGGCGTGTTCAGCTTGCTGGCCAGCAGGTAGGCCTTGCCGCGCCAGTAGAAGCCCTCGGGCGCGCCACTGGCGCCGCCGCTCCGCTGGCGCAAATCCGCGCGCCGCGCAGCATCGGGCACGGCCGGGTCGTTCATGTCGAAGGCCACCACGACTTCCGGCCCGTTGCTCCAACCCTTGCGGATGGCATCCACCGTCTCGCGCACCTGGCCCACGGCCTGGGCGCGCGCAGCATCGGAAAACGCCGTCGGCTCGGGCCGCATGATGCGCAGCAGGTTGGCCATCTGGTCATCGGTCAGGCCTTCACCCTCGGCTTCGCCGCGCCGGAAAGGCAGATCCTCGGTGCGTTCCACCGGCCCGGCCTTCAATTCGCGTGCGCTGGGCTGCGTGGCATGGGTGCGCTCGCGCACGCCCGGCACATCCTGCCAGCCCGAGCCCTGCTTCTCCACCTGGCGCACCGTCACGCTCCAGACGCCATCGGCATTGGCGGGCGTGTACGAGACCACGCGGACATGGCTATCCCCGTAGCCCTTCACGATGTTGCCAGGGGTGAAGTAGTCTGCGCGCGCAGCCTCTTCCGCCGCGGCCTTCTTGGCCAGGACGCCGCGCGGCTTCTTCGTGGGTGCAGGCGCTGCGCCAGGCAGCGTGCCGGCCGGCTTCTTCGTCTTGCCCGCGTCACGAACCCAGGCCTTGAACTCGTCCTGCGTCATCTGGGTGATGGCGCCCAAGCCCGTCCAGCCCTTCTCATAGTTGCCCAGGTAGGTCTGGCGCGCATCGGCCTCATCGGCCGCGCCCAGCACCACCTTGTGCTCATCGAACGAGCCATCTCGGTTCACCTGGTCCACGACGAACACCGGCAGGTCCGGATCGCTCGCACGGTCGGTCATGAACACGTCCACATGGTCCTTGTCCGCGCCCACGGAACCCTTGAAGTAGCCGTAGTGGTTCTTCAGGGGCGGCCATTCTGGACGACGGCGGCTGCCGGCCGGGTTCTCGATGCTGATCTCCAGGCCATTCAGGCGGACGTGGCCCTTCTTGTAGTTGCCCGCCTCCTTCTGGGCATCGGTCGGCTCGGGCAGGTCGTTGGCCCGGCTGGTGGCGGCCTCCCGCGCAGCTGCTTCCACGGCTGCAGGTGCTGCAGGTGCTGCAGGTGCTGCAGGTGCTGCAGGTGCTGCAGGTGCTGCAGGTGCTGCAGGTGCTGCAGGTGCTGCAGGTGCTGCAGAAGCATCAGGCATGGCGGCGGCCAGCTTCTCGCGCACCTTGGGCGCCAGGTCAGCCCAGGCCTTTTCATGTGCACCAGCACGTACCGTGACGGGGAGCCGCTTCGCCGCTTTGACAAGGGACTGGCGCTCGGCCGGCGGCATGCTGGTCCAGCGCTCGCTGGCGGCCAGCAGCTGGGCGCGCCGCGCGTCGTTCCCTTCCTTGGCGATGGCCACGGCCTGCTGCTGGCCCGCCGTAGGCGCTGATGCTGCAGCAGGCTCTACAACGGCAGTCTGTTCGCTGGCGCCACTTCGGCCAGGTACAGCAGGTTGCACGCCGGCAACAGGCTGTCCGGCACGGCCACCTCGCGGCCCAGCAGGCTGCGCATCTGCCGCGCGTCCTGCCGGCTGACCGCCCCCAGCCTCCGGAGCAGCCGCAGGGCCTGCTGGGCGTTCATCTGCCAGCCGTACTGCAGGTGCGGTTGAATCATTGGTTGCTCCTTGCGCTTGGATGGCGTCAGCAAGCCGGAGCTGCAGCTCCGCATTCAGGTTCTCCCAGCGCGCGCCGTGGAGACTTCCTTTGATGGCAGCGTTTACACCGCCCACACGCTTGGCCAGGGCCTTGCGTTCTGCGGTGGGCATGCTGGCCCAGGCCGCGCGCCCGGCGTCGATGCGCTGGGCAGGAGTTTGGACCGGCGCTTGAGCCTGCGGGCCTGGCGCCGCACCTGCTTGCGCGCCATCGTGCTGAGACGAGGTGGTGCCATTGGTCAGCTCCTGCGCAGGGCCAGGACCTGCAACCGGCGCTCCCTGCGCTCCTGCTGCCTGCGAAGATTCCGCGCGCGGCGGCTGGGCTTGATCGGCTTGTGTGCCATCGATGCTTCCTTGCTGGGGGGTGGATGTGGTGGCGGGCGTTGGCGCGGCGCCGCGGCCCTGTTTCTCGCGCTCGGCACGGCGACGTTGCAGCTCTAGGGCCAACGGCGTGCGCACCTCTTTGGCCTGCGCAGAACGGAATGCGTTCGACAGGTCTTCATCGGTCCACGTTGCAAGGGCCCCGCCAGCGATCTCGCCCGTGGCTGGGTCTGCAGTGACCTGGCGTTCGGAAGCCTTCTTCTTGGCTGGCGCGCGTGCAGCTTCCTCAGTGGCCTGGGCCATGGCACTGGCCTGCTGGACCTGAGCCGCCGCGCCGGAGTCCACGGCAATGGCAGCAGCTGCAGACAGGGAGCCGGCAGCAGGGTCCAGGCCCATGGCCTCGGACGGGCGCAGTTCGCCGACGGCAGCGTCTATGCGCGCGGCATCAAGTTGCGGCGCAGGCGTGATGCCCTGCTCGCGCAGCCGTGCTTCATCGATGACCGGCTCTTGCTGGACAGCCAGCTGCCGCATGAATTCATCGCGCACTTTCGACAGGCCAGAAGGCGTTTCGCCAGCGGGTTGGCTCTCGCTGTCCTGCTGGAACAGATCCGGGCTGAACGCCTGGTGCAGCGAATCCGCTGCGGCTTTTCGCTCTTCTGGGGACAGGGATTCATCCTGAGCGCGTGCCAGTGCATCTCGGTACTGCTGCTGGTTTTCCGGCCGCACCATCTGGTCGATGGCCGGCCCGTAGGTTGCAACATCGGGCAGGCCCACGGGCTCTGCGCCGGCATCCGGGGGCTGGGCGGCAGCATCGCCCGGCTGACCAGCAGGCACCCGTGGCTCTCGCATCGCCCGATACCCCGCCGCGCCGCCGCCCATGGCCGCGCCCGACAGCGTGCCCAGCACCACCGCCGTATCCACATCCTGGGACCAGTCCTTTCCCAGGGCCAGGTTCTGGAAGATCTGTTCGGCAACCGACTGCGGCAACTCCTCGAGGAAGCCTTCGGAGATGGCGCCTTCGATCACCTGCCGGGGAATGCTCTTGACCGCGCGCTGCTGCAGCAGAGGATTGGCGGCCGCCGTGGCCGCGTCATCGGCAAACTGCTTGGCAATGCCCTTGTTGCCCTGGGCCAGCATGGTCTCGGCATCACCAATGCCCAGGCGCTGCGCCACGCGCCCACCGGCATATCCGAAGCCCGCAGTGGCCGCTCCCGTGGCTGCCGCCGCCGCAGCCTGGCCCGGCGAGAGCAGCCCGTCATCTGTTTCCTGGCGGATCTGCTCGGCTGCAGAGCCCGCGCCCACGACACCCTCACCCAGCGCGCCAGCAGCAGCCGCGCCGCGCGCTCCCATCGCAGCCACCTTGGGAATGGCCGCGATACCCCGCGCGACCGCCCCGCCCGCACCCATGGCGCCAAGCGACGTTCCAACGGCTTTGGCAATAACGCTTGGGTTTTGAATCGCCGCTACCGTTTTGTCGACAATCCCATCAGCCTGCTGGACCTTGCGCTCAGCTTCTTGGGTTGCGTCCGAATACCAGCCGCTTGTTACCTCCCGGGCATCCTTGAACCTGAGCCCTACGGCGCCGTCCTTGTTCTCGAGGAATTTCCCCACCCGCCCACCCGTGGGAATGTCGGCAAGTCCAACGAGCGCTTCTGGCACGCCTATGGCCGTGTCCACCAGTCCTGCGCCAATATCCCGCGCCCACCCTTTCAAGCCGCGCGCCGTGGTGGGCGCGTCTTTCATGATGTCGTCGATCTCGGATGTGGGTTTGGCGGAGTGCCCGGCCAGCGCGGCACTAGGGGGCGCGTCTGTCTTGTGCGCCGGCGCGCCCTTGAGGATGTCATCGATTTCACTCATCCCGCCACTCTTCCGGAGCAGGGGGTGGGCGTCGAACCCTAGGCGGGGCGCTCAAAAAAGCCCGCTGGTGCGGGCTTGCTAAAACGTCATCGGCAATCCATTTGCCCACCGGACTGTGTGCACCGGGCCCCGCCAGGTCCGGCCATGTACCCATTCCCTATGCTGTGATAGGAGCCGCCTTGGTTGTCGTAGCAGTAGCCGCCGTTGCAGTGTGTGATCCGATTGGCAGGTGGAGGTGAAAAATCCTCGTCGCTGAACTGGGGTTTGCGTGCCTTGGGGGCCTTACGACCGAGATTGCTCTGAACGCCAGCATTGCGGTTTGCCAGGCGCTCTGCGTAACCGCCGCCAGCACTCGGCACTGGTGCAGTAGCTTGCCTCTGAAGCGCCTGCTGCTGCACTTCCCAGGCCTGTTGCTGCTCAGCCATTCGGCGCTCCTGCTTACGCAGCTCCGCATCGTAGGCCTGCTGGCGCTCCTGCATCTTCTCCTCGTAGGTCCGTTCGCGCAGCATCATGCCGCCAGTGCTGCGCGCCTCACAGGGGCGATCAGAATAGGTGAACTGCCCGCCTGGGCCTTTGCACTTGAACACCTGAGCATGAGCGGTGGGCCAAATGCCCAGCACAGATACAGCAAGACAGCAGGCAAGGTGACGCATTGGAACTCCTCCTGGCCGCACTGTATCAGCGGCGGAAGCACAGGCCGCCGCATTGGCGCTGCTGCATCGGCAGCCCAGAAGCTGCCTTTCCTTGGGTGGGGCGGGTCGAACCCTAGCCGGGGGTCAACTCAGACGCATGTAAGGCTACACAGGAATGATCCCAATGCAGCGGCCCCATACTGGTGCACCGGATCACTCAATGGCCGTGCACTGGAGGAGCGATGGAAGGCAGAGACGGGGAGCGGGACGAAGACGATGAAAACAGCCCTGCCATGACTGTGGGCCTGGCTGCCGTTGCCATCGTGCTGCTGGCTGTGGCGGTGGGCGTTCTGACGCTGTTTATGCGGGGGTAAACAGGAATGAAAAGCCCTAGCGCGCGGAGCTGGAGGGGGGCTGATGCGCGCGGCTACTTGCGGCCCAGCTCGGCCAACGTGTCCTGCAGCGTCTTGATCAGCCGCTCCACATCCTCGGGAGGCATGTCGATCCAGGTCGTGGACACAGGCAGGCCTGCCGATGTCTTGGCCGTGTGCTTGAGGCCGATGAGCGTCTTTCCGTCCACAACGCTCGTGCGCACGCTGGTGAACTGAAGGAGGGGCGTGGGAGTCATGGTGCGATGGTGGCATGGAAAGCCCACTCATGGCTGACTGTCGTTCAAATCTCGAAAGGCTTCCGGTCTTGGCCTTCGATCCACCGAGGAGCTCGGCCACGGCCCGTCCAAGTCTCACCTGTCTTGGGATTCCGGTAGCGCACGTTTGCAGGCTTGTCGGGAACAAACAAGTCGTCGGGCTTGAGATCGTGATCCTTCACCAGTTTCCTGGCGTCATCAATCGCATCAAGTTTCCTGGCGCCATAGTACTCAGCGATCTTTGCATCCAATGCTGCTCGCTCACGCATAAGGGCTTTGTACTTCGAGGACATGTCTTTAGTGCTCCGGCCAAAAATCTGCAACGTTCCGCACCGTGGTAGCTGAGGGAGGTTGGCTACTCCTCAGAGGCACGTGCGCCATGCCGATGACCGGCAAACAGCGTGCCTTCCATGAGGTCTGGCCCACAAAGAACAAAGCCCGCGATTGCGGGCCTTTGGTCAGACTTCAAAAGCTGTTCGGTCCACAGCGTCCTTGATCCAGTTCGGCGGCTTGCCCCGGCCGGTCCAGGTCGCGCCCGTGGCTGGGTCGCGGTACTTGGCCACGCCTGCACCGACGGGCGACTTGCGTTTGCCCGAGCTGAACACGTCGTCTGCCGTGAGGTTGTAGTCGGCCACCAAGGCGCGGACCTTGGCGATCACGTCGGCCTTTTCGACCTTCAGGACTTCAGCAATGCGTGCTTCGATCTCTGCTTTTTGTTGGAGGAGCGTCTTGTAATCAGGTGTCATGGCTTTTTCATCGGTTGTATGCTAGCGATTTGCATTCTAGTCACATAAAGCGGGCATATGACAGCCCGCGAATGCAAGCAGCCACACTTTCTGAACCCGCCAAGAAAAATCCCTCTCGGGCTACGATGGGTGCTCCTACACAACCATCCCGAGAGGGCGAAACCGATGGAGTCGCACACCTTTGTTGAGTCCGATGCGCTGCTGAAGGGATCCTACGACACCTCGACACACGTGATGCGTCTATGGTTCAAGAGCAACCCGGATCGGGCTTACGACTACCCGAAGGTGCCGACGCATATCTGGAACGAGTTGAAAGCGGCCCAGTCGGCAGGCCGGTACTTTCGCCAGAACATTCAGGACCAGTACGGAGAGCCGCGCGCTCCAGCAAATCCATGGCGACGTCGATAGCGGCCCGCGCCCTGGCGAAATCTACAGTCCAGCTGGTGTCTGGCGACAGGGGTAAGTCAGGCCGATCGGTGGCCACGCAGCCGCCGTGGAAGTCGAACTCACGCCGCGCGAGCAGCAGCACGTCGCGCACATAGGCCAGGTCGGCGTCGGCTGGCCGCGCGCCCGCTTCAGCCCGCCGCGCCGCGGCCCTCGCACGACGCACCGCGCCCAGGGCCACGCAGACCAAGACAAGCACCAGGAGTAGTGCACCGGAGAGGATGAGAATGGAGAGATGTGCCATGCCCCAGTGTCAGCACCGGGGCGGCTGGGAGCGAACCCTACGCAGAGCGCTCGTGGATGTTAAAGCGGCGCCGGCAGCTTGTAGCGGTCCGTGCTGCTCGAGAGGTATGACTGGTCGGAGCCGTCCACACGCAGGGTCTGACCGGCGAGTTTGAACACCCTCCCACCTTCAGCCTCGTAGCCGCCGCCTTCGGAGTAGGTGCCGTGCGTGACCTCTCGGAAAACCTGGACGGTGACTGCTGCTCCGTCGGACTCGCGAGTTGCGTGGATGGTGCCAATGGGTCGAAGGCTTTTGCGCGTCATGGCGTGCATGAGAGTTGAGGAAGGCCCAGTCTACGATGACTCCATCGCGTGCAAGGGTGAGACGCCCATGTGCAGTCTGAGGCCACCAGCACCCATGGGCTCGATTCCGCGTGGCGCTGTTGCGGCGAACCACATCTCCGTGAACGTGCTCGTCGCGCCCGCGCCCGCGCCCGCGCCCGCGCCCGCGCCGATCATGCTGCTGGCCGTACTGCCGCTGCTGGCGAGGGGTAGCCCAGAAAAGAAAAATCCCGCGTAGTGCGGGATTCCCTGGGCCGGCCGCGCTGGCCGGCTGCTCAGTCATCTGAGTCGTCATCCTTGTTTTTCTGCCGAGCTCTGAAGGCTTGGTAGCCCATCCCTGCGGCGAAGCCGAAGGCCAACTTCGCGAGATCCATAACGATCTCTGTCTTGCCGATGTGCAAGGCATACGCCACGAAGAAGAGGGTCATCAACACTATCAGCAGCAAAAACCTTTGGTGGCTTTTGATGCGTTTGGTGACCTCCTCGCGATCATGCTTGCGATCACGCTCTTGAGCCTCAATGCTCTGTCGAGCGACGCTCTGCTTGAGGGAGGTCTCTGCGTTGTCACGCTTGACCTCCTCAAGTCGGATGGCCAGCTCCTGCTTCTGAACCGCCAAGAGATCCTTGACGGTATCTTCGGTCAAAGTAGGGAGCTTGCTGCCGTTACCGTTGCCGTTGTTGCCTCCACTAGTAGCCATGACATGGCGTCAAATCTGACGCTCGATGTCGCTCACGCCCGCGCCGGTACCGGACAAAGAACGCGCCAAAGCCAGGCTTGCCGGGTGTGGGTGGGACAAACTCTGCACGCTCGATGGCGCCAGGGCTCCTCTCTGTGAGCGCGAGGTACTCTTCTGGCGAGAGCATCTCGTTGCGAACTGGCAGCACATCAACAACAAAGGGAGTACGTTTCATCAGTCTCTCCTGCTGGATGTAAGAAGAACGAAGGTACCTATCATCTTCAGTCATCGACCGCAAGGGCCGTCTCATGTATAGCTAATTGATACACATCGTTTAGCGGATAGTAGACAAATTGATCTGTGGATAGTGTGGATAAATAGGCAATAAAAGCTGTTCATATCCACAGACCGATGGACGCCATGACGGCCCCACGGGAGAGCCTCAGGATGGAAAAGTCCACGAAATCCACTATACGGAAGCTCGTGGCTTCAACCTGTAGGCCCATGCAGACCTCGGGCGTGGGCTTGCCCTGTACGGCCCGCGAGCATAGTGCATGCTCGCTGCACATTTCCGAATAGGGGAATTGCGATTCGGTCGATATCCGAAACGCTCGTCGGCGTTTATTGCGCGGCCTGGAATTCCAGCGACCCTGCTACATTCCGCGCATGCGCAGCCTGCAAATCCTGACCATCTTCCTGCTGCTCGCTGGCAACGCCAGCGCGGCCGACTACGCCACCTGCCTCCTGGACAAGCTCCCTGGTGTGAAGAACGCGCCGGCCCATGCAGCCGCGCTGCCCGTGCACCCATCCGCCTGAGGACGGCTGAAGTTTCAGCCGTCCTCGGATGCCAACCAACCACATGTCGAGCAGCTGAGCGGCGCTGGCAAGCGATGCCCAGGTTTTGGGTATCACTTGGGGTGCCGGAAAAATTTCTGACACCCCACGCTCAGTGGAACAGCGGAAGCGAAGGCTGGATCTCTGCCTCCAGCCGCTGGTGCTCCGACTCGAAGTGCGGGATGTCGCGCTTGCGGTCGAGCATGAGCCGGGAACCGAAGGACGCCCGGACCTTGGATTCGACCTCCTGCGCGATGAGAGCCTGCATCTGCTGCCACAGGCCCTTGGCTTGCTGGCTCAGGGCCGTTCGCATGCGGTAGAACTCCTCGACCAGCCGAACCTTGCACTCGATCACGATGGGGCTGTTGCGCAGCATGGAGATCAGCAGGGTTGCCTGCTGCTCGTTCAGCAGCGCGATTTCGGTGGCCTTGGCGAAGCCGCCCTGGGGAAGTGCGACACCCTTTCGGATTTCAAATCTGAGTGGGCCGAAGATCTCCAGACTGGCCCTGTGCTTGCGCACGAGCTTGATGACGCTGGCATGCGGAAGAACGACACCGGCAGCCAGTGCATCTGAGGCCGCCAGCGGCTCCTTGTCGAGCAGGGCAACGATGGGGGTAGGCATTGCTTTCGAGTTCATGGCTCAGCCCTCCACGCCCAGCAGGTTCTTGATGTCTGCCACGCGCCAGCGCAGTTGGCCGCCGTCGCGCACGGGCTGGATGGGGCCATTGCGGCTACCGCAAGACCAGGCGTGCAAGGTCGCGGGGGAACGACGGAGGTGGAATGCCGCTTCGCGGGTGGGGATGGTTTCGCGGGTTTCGTGCGACAAGGCGGGGATGGCCCAAGACATGGCGTGCTCCTTGAACGGGTTGGACAAGGTCTCCCATTCTTTTCATGTCAAGCCTTTTGCCAAACCCTAGACGGGGGACGCCTGCTACAGTCCCGCCAACAGGAGGAGCTATGGGAGCTGTGAAGAGGTTGTTGATCGCCACCGCGCTGGCCGCGCTTGGTTCGCCCGCCCTGGCAGCGGATTACGCGACGTGCCTGCTGGACAACCTGCCCGGGGTGAAGAACGGGCCCGCACACGCTGCGGCGCTGAACCTGTGTGCCCATCAACCTAGGGGCGGGGCTCACTGAAATCCAAGCTTTCGCAACTCCTCACGGCGCTGCTCAAGAGACAGGGACGTGTTGTTTTTGATGGCCAACACCTGCGCACTATCCTTTGCTGGCACGGCCCGCGCTCCACCACCCTCCACCTGCTGCACCTCGCCCGTAACGCTGTTGTGCCGAATGATGCTGCCCTGGCTCGTGGATCCGTCTGCATTCTTGACTGCCGGGGTGACCGTGACTTTCCAGGGCGAGGGATCGGCATCGCCCCGAATCGCGCGCATGGCCTGTTGAGCCTGCTGCTTCTGCTGTGGCGTGGCGTTGGGGTCAAGGAGCGTGTTGCGCAGCGTCTCTTCCTGGGCGGCGGCCCGTGTCTTGAACCCGCGTGCGACCTGCTCGCCCTGCAGGCGCTGCTGCTCGATGCCCACGCGCATGCCCGTGCGCCCGGTTTCTCCTGCCTGCTGCATAGCCTCGCGCTGGAGCCCGCCGGCTTGCTGCATGTCTTCGCGCATGAGGCCTGCGTTCTGGCGCATGGTCTCGGCTTCCAGGCCTGGCTGGGCCTGGCGCAGAACCGCGTCGGTGCCCAGCATGGCACGGTACCGTTGCATGTCCGGGCTATTCTCAGCCCCACGGCCGCCAAAGCGCCGGGTGTTGGTGATGGAGCTGGCCGACACCTCGGCATTGCGCAGGTCGTTGCGAGATTGCCAGTCGTTGCCAGAGTGGGCGATGGTGGGCGTGCGAAAGCCCGGAAAGCCCAGGCGCGGCTGCTCGACCTCGGTGCGCTGGCTAGGCGTGAAGCCGCGCGCTGTCGATTGTGCGGCCAGGTTCTCGCCGGCCGCGTCGTTGCGTCGCGACGGCAAGCCGCGCGGCTCGTTGCCCAGCGCCGCGCCCTGTGCGCTGTCGGAGAAGCTGTTGCCCTGGCGAAAGATCCCGGGCTGGACTTCCTGTGGCGCCGCCGAGCTGGGCGGGCCCATGGTGCTGCCGGCGGATGGCGTGGCCTGCGGCGAGGTGGCCGTGGCTGCTGGAGCTGTGGATGGCGTGGGATTCACACCTGTGGAGGCCGCAGCAGGCGTCGAAGCCGCGGCACCACCGCCAGCGATCCCGGCACCACCGGCCAGCGCGCGCGGGGCATTGAGGCCAGAGTTGAGCGCGCCGCTGATGGCCCCGCCAGTTCGCGCGATGGCACGGGCGCTCCCACCCAGCGCACCGGGCACAGCATTGGCCAGGTTCGACACATTGCGGCCCAGTTCTGTGTTCATGGGATTGGACTGGGAGCCGTCTGGAGCCGGAGCCTTGGGGTAGCCGTCGGTCGGGATCTGGTCCTCTGGCGCACCACCATTGGCGAAGAACACCTTGGGCTTGAAGCCGCGCGGCACGAATGCCTGTTCGGGTGCTGGAGTGTGGGTGGCATCGACGGCGGCCTGCAGCGCGCCAGCGCCGCCCATGGCGTGCACGGTATCGGGAGGCAGGACAAACTCGCCAGGCTTCACCATGGCGGGGATGGAGTCGGGCGCCTGGTTCTGGGCCTGGGCCAATGCAGCCCGCTGACCGGGCGCAAAGCCACGGGGCCCTGTGTATTCAGGCGGTTGCTCCGTGCCGGAGGCTTTCCTGGGAGTGAATCCGCGCATTGCGAACCTTTCAGCACCTGCTATGGCAGATGAATGACGTTGGTGTGTGGCTGGTCATGGCGCGTGGCCCGACGCAGGTCCGAGTCCGGCCGCATGCCGAAGTAGCCTTCAAAGACCGAGTACGACTGCTGCGACTTGCCTGGGTCGAAGCCATCCGCATCAGGTTGCCCAAACGCGCGGTACAGGGCCCAATGCACGAGATAGGCATGGTGGGCCTCATGGATCTCGGGTTTGTCGTGGCAATGGGTCAGCTGTTTGAGGGGCAGCCGATAGGCCTCAAGCCGAAGCATCCCGACCTCGCGCGGCGTGGGCACCAGGCGAAGCCGCGTCTCGCTCTGGATGGCGAAGCGAGGCTCATCGCTGCAGCGGTCGCGCCAGTGCGGATCCTTGCGATCCAGATACTCCCGAGACACCACCGACAGCTCGCGGCCTTCGCTGGCCGATGCGCCGACAAACCGCAGATGGGCGATCTCGTAGACCTTGGGGTGCAACTGGTAGCTGGCAATGTCGGCCGCGACGGCGATCTCGCAGACAGCCGGCGTGGAATCGTCCAGCAGCAGGCGGCCGCGCACTGCCGCTTCCGACTGGGCTTCATTGAACCAGCCCACGACCTGGGTCTCGCCCCAAAGATATGGCTCCTCCACATCCTTGGCGTCGCATCGAAACAGGGCGATCAGGTCCTGAAGAGTCATGGCGCGCTGCCGTACTGGTCGACCATGCCACGAACCCGCTCGCGCATCTTGTCCAGACCCAGGTTGCCCGGCAGATCCAGCTTGTAGGTCTGCTTGGTCCAGTCGCGCAGCGCCTGCTTGTCCATCTTCTCAATCTGCTGCAGCACGTTGAAGCGGGCCTCTTCCTGCACGCGCCGCTCGTCCTCGGACTTCTTCGCGGCCTCCAACAGCGCAGCGGTGTCGTCGGGCTGCTGAGTCGGCACCGGCGTTGCAGCCAGTCCAACGCCCTCCCCTTCAGGCGCCGCCTCCTGAAAAATATCCGAATGGCGCAGGAACCGGGCCGCCAGCGCAATGGGGACCACACGCGTCTGGCCAGGGTCGAAAGTCAGGCGCGAACGGTAAATGCGGTCGAGGAATGGCGTATCCGTTCCCGTATAGGTGACGGCCTGGGTCTGTGCAACGGTCATGTTGATGTCCTTGGGTGCTCGATGGAAAGCAGCAGGGCCGCAGCCCTGCCCTTTCAGATCACGGGTGCTTACTGGTTGCCCAGACGCTCGCCGTGGACGATCACATCCAGGCGCGAGACCTTGGCGTTGGCCGCGCCGGCGGTCGTAAGCACCAGATAGGCTTCCTTGGGGAGCTTCACGGGCGCCTTGGAGCTGGTGGTGCGCAGGCGCGCGGCCGCGTTCAGCACCAGGCCAGCGCCGAAGTACTCTGGGTCCTGGGGCACGGTGGCGTGGTCCACGCCGTCGATGTAAGTGAAGCCCAGCGAGCCCGTGACGGCCGCAGTCATGGCCGTGGACACGATGACCTGGGCATCTTCGAGCAGCATGCCGGCGGGCAGCTTCTCCAGCACGACCACATCGCCAGCAGCGATGGCAGCATTGGAATCCGCGCCAATGGCCGCGCCTGCAGCATTGGTCTGCAGCGTGGCGCGCAAGGTGGTGAGGTTGCCGTAGGGAGTGAAGCCGCCGAACTGCAGCATGCCCAGGCCGGCCTTCTTGATGGTTGCCATGATGGCCTCCTTGAGGTTGGGGAAGTGACGAGGGGCTGGCCGCAGCCAGCCCCGGGGCATCAGCCGCGAGGCTTGATGATGGGCACGGCGGTATCGAGCACCGTCACACCGTGATCCGTGAACTGTTTTTCATCACCGTGGTTGACCGCGAAGCGGATCTTGGACATGCCCAGGACAGCGCCGATCAGCAGTTCCAGCTTGTCGCCGTGGTCCATTTCCTTCTCCGACCAGAAGAAGGGCACGCCGCTGTGGTCCGAGCGGCCGAAGGCCTGGCCCAGCGCCTGGCCACCCAGCAGGATGGCTCGGTCCACCGCGAACTTGTCGGTGAACGATGCAGGCACCACCACCGACGATTCCTGCTCACTGGTGTAGCTTGCGCAGTAGCGCAGCTCGTCGCCAGCGTAGAAGCGGATGGCCTTGGGCATCTTGATGATCAGGATGCCATTCCACAGACCTGCTTCGCCCAGGAACAGTGGATGGTCCTTGGCCAGCCGCGCGCGTGCCATGGCGTTGCCCTGGAACGCGCGGAAGTTCGGGTCCGTGGCGAAGCCGCTGTACTGGGCCGGAGATGCCAGCAGCACGCGGATGGGGCTGTCCGTGGCGGCCAAGTCCTCATCGAACTCGACGGGCGGGGGCGGCAGCGGGATCTGGTCCATCCACGAGCGTACGGCATCCACCACGTCCATGCTCAGCGTGTCCGAGCTGGCGATCACCAACTCGCCCGCGTTGGCCTTGACTTCGCCCACGGCGCCCGCGCCGGCCACGAGGTGGCGATTGCGTGTCGGGGCCTTCACCCGGTTCACCATGATCTCGGAGAACTTGGGGTGCGATGCCAGCGGCACGCGCCATTCGATCAGGTGGTCGTTGAAGCCGCGCGCGCCGGCCAGGTGGACCAACGTCGAATGCTCGATGTAGTCATCCATCAGGCGCTGGGCCTTGGGGCGGCCGAACTTGCGCAGGTCGTATGGCGTGCGGATGCGCGACATCTGATCGCCCATGTCGACTGGAAAGCGCGCCTGGTTCACACGGAACCGCGCGTTCTCGTAGCTCGTGCCCACGCCCTTGCCCTCGGCAAACTCGCTGCCCATGATGGGGTAGCTGCCGATGGGCTGGTCAAGCTGGAACTCGACCTCGTCGCCCTTGCCTTTACCCAGATCCTCGGCACGCACGATGGGCATCGTGGGCTTGGTCTGGCGCTTGGTGCCGGCCACGGCATCCGCCTCAGTCGGCATCTTGCCAGTCAGGCGGTTCAGCGTTGTGCGTCGCTGCATGCAGGTGTGGAACACGCCCACGGCCTGCTGAATCATGGTCCCTGGGTGACCATAGGGGGTGATGGTCTTGGTGGTGGACACGATGGACCTCCTTTACATCTGTTTGTTAAGCCAGGCGGTGATCTGCTCGGGCGTCTTGCCCTCCATTGCGTAATGCAGATCCACGCCACTCAGTTCGGCCATCCGCTCATCCGGCGACAGACCATCCACGCGCCCGCCAGGAATGCTGGAGAGACTCGAGGGAGGGCCGGCCCGCACGGCTTCAGTGGCGGCCTTTGCTGCGGCTTTAGGGTCCGCAGCGGGTTGAGACGAGGGTTTCTCGGTCGCCGCCTTGTAGGCGTCGAACACCTCCACGATTTCGGCGGACGTACCGCCGGTCTTCGGGTCGAACAGGCCCCAATAGGCGTTGCGGACCACGCTGGGTTGCGAGTCCACCCACGCCTTGAACTCAGCGCTCTCGACGATGGAGTCCGCGTTGGGGTGCGCCGTGTAGATGGCGTCCAAATGGGCATCGGAGGAGGACTTGGACTGCTGCTCGCGCAGCGGCTGCAATTCCTTCTTCAGTTCCTGCTGCAGTTCCGCGCGCAGCTCATTGCGGAGCTGTTCACGGGACTGCTGGTGGAGCTTGAGCAGCCCATCCCGCAGGCCGGCTTCGGAGAAGTCGCCGAAAAGGTCTGCGTCCGCGCCCGCCTCGATGGCCGCTTGCACTTCGGCGGCCATGGTGTCGGTCTTGGTCGGGGCCTGTCCGGCGTCTGCCCGCGCCTGGGCTTCGGCCTGCAGGGCGGCCAGCTGCTGCTGGGCGTTGTCAGCGGTGGCCTGGGCCTCATCACGCTGCTTGCGGATCTTCAGCACCTCGTCAAAGGAGATGGTGTGTTTGCCGTCCCGCGCCAGGACCACGGTGTTGTCCGCGGTCTGTTCGGCTTCAGAAACGACCTTTGCGCCATCAGTGCCGCCCGCAGCAGGTGCAGCCTGCTGTTCGCTTGTGGTGCCAGCTTCGGTGGCGCCTTTGTCATCCGGTGCAGCGGTGGTCGCGGGCGCGCCACCAGTTTCCGGCTTGTCGCCGGTATCGCCCGATTCCGCCAGTGCCAATGCCTGGGCGGCCTGCTCCGGCGTCAGTGCGCCGTCGATAGTGCTGTAGAAACTCTCGTTTGATGTCGTCATGCCTGTCCCGCCACATATCGCCGTGGCCGCAAAGGGCCAGCAATCCGGTGCGGCACCTGGGCGCCGCGCCATCTGCTCTTGAATCCGCAGCACCGAAGCGCCGCGGCCTTCGCCACGGCGGCATGCGCCATGGCTTGCAGGCAGTGTCAAAAAGCGCGCGAGGAAAGACCAACCCTAGACAGAGCGGCAAGAAAAAGCCGCCCGAAGGCGGCTGGAATAGAACTGCTGGCGGTCAGGCGCCAGGCGGCAAGTTGTCGCCATCGGTGGGCGTCTCGATCCCCTGCATGCCGCGCGCCGGCTCCTGCGGGATGGGCGGGAATGCAGGGCTGGTGCTCTCGCGCACCTGGTCGGTGTCGTCGGCCGCGCCCGGCCCGCCCGGCCGCGGCGCGGGGCCGCCGGCCGCCACACCCGGCACCGGAAAGTCCGGATCGTCGCCCCCTGGGTTCGGCTTCTGGTAGCCGGCTCCGGTCATGATCGCATCAGCGATGGGCGCGATGGCCGGATTCATCGCGACCTGGGCGCCGCCCTGCATCGCCGAGAAGGCGGCCTGCACGCCCACCTGCACGGCGTCGGCCATCACCTTCTTGATCTGGGCATCCGTCAGACGCTCCTTCATCTCCAGCTCGCGCGCCTTGAGGTCGTGCCCGGCCTTGGCCAGGGCTGCCTGCACCTCCTGCTGAATGCGCTGCTCAACCTGCTCGGGAGATTCCTGAGCGGCAGCAGCCTTCAACGCATCCACCAGCTGCCGCTTGAACGGCACATCCATCAGGCTGGCCATCATCGGCATGGTGACGGCTTGGAACTGGGGCGGCATGGACTTGACCACCTCGCTCATTGTGCTCAGCTGCTGCGCCCGGAATGTGCTGCTGCTGGGCACGTCCTCCAGGCCCACCAGAAGGCGGGTGCGCTGCAGGTCGTTGGACAGATAGGGGATGCCTGTTACCGGATCTTCCTCGGGCTTGTTGATGGTCACAGCCCGGTCTGCCGTGATGGCATCGCCCTCGATGATGATCGTCTGCTCATCCTGGCCCAGGTCCTGAACGATCATGCTCATCAGCAGCTCGCCCACCATGGTGCGGCTGGTCTTGAAGTTGCCGATCATGTACGCCAGCGACTGATTGGCCTGCTCTACCTGGGTCTGCTCCTGCACGCCACTGGTGGCAGTGCCGCGCCGCCCCGAGAAAGCCCCGGCAGCCGCCGGGTTCACGCGCTCGATCGCGCGCCGGGCGTTCTCCAGCTGCTCAAGCTGCTGCGCCGTGGCCTGAAAGTCCCGTTCGACCTTGAATCGCGCGCCGTTCTGCTGCATGTGCGCGGCGTTCAGCACGATGTCGGCATCCGGGCGGCCAATGGTGCGCCGGAACTGGTCATCAGTCATGTCCACTGCGCCCTTGGTGCGCTCGGTCCGGAACGCGCCCATGCCCCAGCGAAGCCGCGAGTTCCCGTTGTTCAACGTGTCCTGCATGTCCAGCAGGTTGCGGATGTAGCCATAGGGCACGTTGGTGCTGTCTTCCCTGAATCCCCAGAAAGGCACGTATGGGAAGTGGCGGTGGGCATAGGGCGTGGGCCCGTCGAACAGGACATGCGGGCCCAGCCAGTAGCTGCGGCGGATCTTGGCCACCGTGGCGCGCATGGACTTCGCGGCCTTGTTGACCAGGGCATAGACATGGGCCGGGTTGTTCTCGTCGTACTCGACCACGCGCCCGTCCGGGCTCTTGAGCACCACAACGTCAGACCAGCGGCGGTACCAAAGCTCGGTCAGGCAAACCTCTTTGCTGACGGGGTTGTGCCAACGGTCCTCCATGGTGGTCCATTCCCGAGCCACGTTCCAGGCCCGCGACAGGCCCGTGCTCGCGCCCGCGTCCATGGTGTCGTACCCGCTCCACCAGTTGACGCCCGCGCGCCCGAACTGACGCACAAGCTCCTTGTGCTCCGGGAAGACGCGCGCGATGCGAGAAGGATGCATCCAGCGCTGGCGCCGCAGCCAACGCGCATCGCTGAGGTCGGGCTTGATGGAAGACCAGTCCCAATGGATCTCATTGCGGTGAATGGCCAGGCACTGGTAGGGGTAGCCAAAGGGATCATCGGACCGGCTGACCTCAGCCCAGCCAATGCCCACGCCAATCTGGGGGTAGAAGGCATCGCTGCAGGCGTCGTCTGCCTTGGCATTGCGCTCAGCCTCGTTCAACTTGAAGTTGATGGCGTCGGCCACATCCTGGCCGCCCGGCTGGCCATTCGGGGTCACGCGCCAGTCCGTCCGTGTGGACTTCTCGTAGCCCCGGATCCCCTCCAGGCTGCCCGCGATCAGGTTCTCGCGCACGACTGGTATGCCCTGGGACTTCATGTGCCGAATCAGCTCCGTCTCCAGCTGGTTGCCGTCGGCATAGTCCATCTCACGGTCGGCCGTGCGGCGCCAGGCCCGGGGCTGGGCATCTATCTCTTCGTGAATGGACCGATATTCGGCAAGGGTCAGGGGCACATCGCCGTCGGGCGTGTCCACGGGGTCAATTTCTGCGTAGTTCTGGGCGGTGCTCATGGTGTCGTCCTCAGTAATAGACCGGGGCTGGCGCCTCTTGGTATTCGCCGATGGCGGCATTCGTCATCAGATCCACTGCCTGGCCGATGTAGCGGAACATGTCCGCGCCGTGGCTGAACTCGTCATGCATGGGGCCCATGGGCTCGTCCGTCTTCTGGTGGATGTCCCGCCGATACCGCCGCAGGCACTCGATCAGCCGCGCGGTCTTGGTCTCGTCGAAATAGCAGCGGGGGAAGATCATTCGCGCGCCCTTGATGCCCTCTTCCACGTTCATCGCGCTCAGCACCACAACGCTGCGCCGTCCCATGGCCGTGAGCTGCTGCTGAGTGCTCTTGCCGGTCTGGAAGTTCTTGGTGCGGCCGTCGTGCGGCAGAAAGTCAGTGCCCCAACGGAACGAGCGCTTCTCGATCTGGGCCACATACCAGTCCAGGGTCCGATGGCTGTCCTCGATGTAGTCGATGACACGCAGGTCCTGCGGCCCGCGCTGCACAAAGCCAATGGTCATGGCGTCATTCCAGCCCAGGTCCCAGATCGTGTGCACCGGCAAAGTCGGGTCGTACGGCACGGGGCAGATCCGCTTTTGCTCGTACAGGGCCTCGATCTCGTGACGGTAGATGGACCCCGCCGACACGCGGCGCGGCTTCCCTTCCCAGATATGGGGGTAGTCTTCGGGATTGGTGGCTCTGTACTTGCGGCGCTCCTGGTCCAGTACAGCCGGAAACCATGGGTTGTCGCGCCAGTTGATCTCGCAGACCCAGGTGTCCGGGCTGGGCTTGTCGATGAAACGGACATAGGTCTCGTCCGTGTCCATGTCCGGATTCAGGGTCATCCAGATCTCGGAGCCCTCCTTGCGAATGGTCGGAATCAGCACATCCCAGGACTTCTTGCTCACGCCGTGGGCTTCTTCCACCCACACGAGATCCACGCCCTCAAAGGACTTGATCGAGTCCACGGTGTGGCTCTGCAGGCCGGTGAACAGGAACAGCGAGCCGTTGGCGCCGCGAATCTCGGTATCGAGCACTTCGAAGAAGGACTCCAGTCCCATTCGAACAATGGCATCCTTCAACAGGCGGTGCACCGAATCGCGCATCGACTTCTGGACTTCGCGCGCGCACAGCACACGCAGAGGCCTGTCTGCCGCCATAACCAGCAGCACCGAAGCCACGGACCAAGACTTGGCGCCGCCCCGGCCGCCGTGCATCACCTTGTAGCGGCGAGGCAGCCAGATGTCACGGAGCTTCTCGGGCAACTGCAGGAGCGCATGCGGGGCATCAATCATCGCCGTCCTCCTGCCGCACAGGCGGCTTCACGAACTCCACGGTGACACGAGGAGGAGCGCCATCGCCATTGGGCCCTTGCCCAGGCCCTGTCTTCGGGTCCATGCCGAATGCCTGCCGCTCCATGTCCACCAGGATGCGCAGGGACTCGGCCAGGGTCTTCATGGACTTGCCACGCTCAGGCAGGCTGATGACCTTCATGTACAGGTCATTGAGCTTGTCCTGGCCGTTGTCGTCGGGCTGGCGCATCAGCTCGCCCAGTTCCTCGAGGAGTGCAACGTTCTCGGCACCGACCATCCGCTCCAGTTCATCCATCAGGCAGTTTGTGACCCGCCGTGCACGATGGATGTCGCGGCGATGGGCCAGGCGGATGTCGGCCACAGCCTGGGCGTTGGCATCGATGACGGCGCGTTCCCGAAGCTTGGTATCCATGGATACCTGGCTGGATACCGCCTCCCTGGATACCAAGGCATCAGCCTTGGCCTGGATCTTTACACCCAGGTCGCGCTCCCATCCATCACGCTTGGCGCGCTTGTTGATAGCACCATGGGTGATGCCGTTCTCGTCGGCGATCTGGCGGAGGGTCTTGATGCCGGCCCGGTAATCCAGCTCGATACGCTCCCAGTCGGCCGGGGCGCTGGTCGCCGCGCGGCTGGCAGGCGACGCAGCGCCTGCGGCCGATTTCGCAGCCGTAGGCTTCTTGGGTAGAGGTTTCTTTGGAGGCTCGGACTTGCCGGCAGGACGTTGGGCCATGGCCGGAAGTGTTCCGGCATGGCCTAGGGCCGTCGAACCCTAGCCGGGGTGACGCATCACCCCAACGGCTACCTGCCGAAATTCAGACCAGCAGCTGGTCCTGCATCAGCAGATCGCCCTGGCGCGGGTCAGCCTTGCGCTGGACCTTCAGCGCTTCCACCTTGCGCTCAAGCGCTCTCCGTTTTGCCACCTCCTCCAGCAGTTGGTCCTGCAGCTCAGTGACGCGCGCCAGGGCCGTGTGCTCGAGCGCGATGCCGGCATAGGCTTGGCCCACCATCCCGCCTTCGGTCCTGCTGAAGTGGACTACATGCTCTCCGATTTCCAGGATGGATCGCCCATCGGTCAGGTGCGTGACCGTCACAGCGCGCGCTGGACCATGCTGGTGCACAGGGCGATAGCACTGCTTCACCGCCGAAATCATCCCCTCGCCGCGCAGCACCTTGATGCGGTCGTCCACGGTGGTGAGGTTCAGGCCCGTCATCTTGTGGATGCGGTCGCGCGTGGGCTCTTCCCCGGCCTCATGCAGCTGGCGGATCGCTTCGTAGACCTGCGTTAGCGTGGGTACGGCCTCGACCGCGCCAGTGTCCGGATTGCCGCCGGCTGTCTTGTGGATGGTGCTGGTGGTGGCTTGGTTCATGCGGTTTCACTCCAGAGGGGCAGGCGTTTTGGCCATTGGCCGGATTCGAGGATGGTGTGGCGGGTGATGCGGCCCCATTCGAGGCCGTAGTCCCGATGGGCTTCGCGGCCGCCATCAACAAGGCGGTATTGGTCGTATGGGATGTGACAGCCTTCAATGCCTGGGCGAGCGCAGCAGAGCGGGAAGCCTGTGCGGTCATCTGTCTTCAGGCCCATGCCCTTGCCGAGGTTCAGGTGCGCGTGCTGGGAGAACCCGCAGACGCCGCACCACATGCACGGGAGCGCGGCGACGGCGCGGCGGTAGGCCTCGCATTCGAGAAGCTCAGCCTTGGGCACGACCAAGCCCGTGCTGGCCGCGCCCATCACTACGACGCTGGCGCACACCATGCCGGCAGTCGCGCGGGCACTGTCCATGGCGCGGGCCGCGCGCTGCGCCAGAAGGTCCTCGCGGTCCTCAACCTGGGCGGCGGATGGCAGCCGGCGGCCAAAGCTGCGGCGGGGCCAGGTGCTCCGGTTCTGGATCATCGGATGTCGCCCTCCAGGCCCACATCCACGAGGAAGCCGTGGTCGCCCATCACGCAGACGCGCGTCGGGCCGTACTGCTCCAGACGGCAGCAGCGGTTTTCCGACCAGACGGAGAAGCGGTAGCGGCCCAGGGCATCGGGGCCTTCGATGCGCTCACGCATCGCGGCGCCCCGCCACAGGGGCGGGTGTTGGGACGCGGCGCGCACGGGGCCACGCTGGCCACGGCGCGGAAGGTCTGGGCGGAAATCAAGCATGTGCACCGCCCTCCCCTGCGCAGGCGTCGAAGTCCTGCACCTCCATGCCCAGGTCCAGGGCCAAGCCGTGCTCCACGCGCGCGCCCTTGGAGCCGCGCCAGCCGGGCAGCATGTAGACCGCATCGCACTTGCACAGCTGCGGCAGAGCCAAGCGCATGTAGCCGGCCCAGCTGCCGCACGCTGGCGCGGGGTTCTCGGCCGGGTTCTCGACGTGGTGGCCCTGGGCGCGCAGCGTGGCGGCGGCTCGGTTGAAGGCCGGGTAGTTGAAGTCGGGCAGGCCTGTCATCGGGCCGGCGATGTAGATGCGCTTCATGGCCGTGCCCTCCGGAAGGACCACGCGATCATGGCGGCGTCACGCTGGTGCTGATTGCTGCGGCCGGCCCAGCCGGTCAGGCGGCTGAAGGTGGCGGCATCGATCTTGGCGCCGTGGGCGCCGCCGGCCTTCGCGCTGGGCGGCATGCCGTGGCATGGGATGCCCAGCGCCGCGCACAGGCCAACGATGAGCTTGCACCAGGCGTCGATCTCGCCGACGTTGCGGGCGATCTTCTTGCGGGCACCGTCGCTGCCGTTGGCTGTCCAGGTGCGGCGCGCGGCGCGGCTATCTTCGAAGATGACCAGCGTGGGCCGGCGCTCCTGCAGCACCAGGGCAATTTCTGCGGGCTCAATTTCCTCCAGCCCCTGCAGCTGGCCGTCTACGATCCAGGCCAGGCCCGTGTGTTTGCCCGGGTCCATGCCCAGCACCGTGATCGGGCCCTGGTGCCCAGCCGGCACCGTCACGCGCGGGGCGGCGGGCGCCATGCGAGCGCCTGCAGCTGCTGCACCACCTGCTGCTCGATGTCCACGAACAGCCGGGACTCGTCCCTGTCCAGCTCCCTGGCCCTGGCCTTGACGTACTCCCACCACCCGGGTTGCTGGGCCAGCTTGACGAGGTGCGCCACGGCTTCCCCGCTGAGATTGATTTGGTGTTGCTGCCATTGGTGTTCAGACGACGATGAATTCATGGGTGTCGCTGCCGTGGCTGTTGACCAGCAGCTCGCGCAGACGGCGTTCGGTGGCGCGGTGCGCGCGGATGAAGGTGCGGGCCGGGATCACCTCCAGCACCTGGCCGTAGGCCTCGCCGAACTCGACCAGGTGGCCCAGTTGCACTGCGTTCAGGCGCATCTCCTGGCCATGGCCGTGCTTGCGGCCCAGGTCAACCACGGCGGCCACCGCATCGGCAAACAGGCTCTGGGCCTCGGGCTCGGTGAAAACGCCCATGCCCAGCAGCGTTTCGGACAGGTTCGCGGCGTCGGCCAGGTCGCGCCAGTGCTGCACCGTCGGAACGGCGTAGCCCACGGCATGCACTGCGGCCAGGACTGCAGCAGCCATGGGTTCGCGCTTGCGCTGGTGCAGCGGCTGCCGTTCGCTCGCAGACAGCTCCTGCGCGAGCGAGTAGGCATAGGGCAGCGCCAGGTAGGCACGGGTAGCGGCCGGATGGATGGCGCTCATGGCTGGCTCCCCTGCTGGTGCTGCGCCACGGCGGCGGCTGTGCGGCGCTTGGCCTGCCCCACGCGCATCCGGCCTGCGCGGGCCTGGACCTGCACGGGCGTGAAGCGCGAGGCCTTGAGCGCAAATGCTTCGCGCAGGGTGGCCAGCTTGGACAGCACCTCACGCTTCGGGCCGCTGGGCATGGATTCGGGTGCCGGCAGCGCCAGGGCGGCGCGCGGTGCCGGCAGCTGCAGCTGTTCGCGCAGGTCATCAGTCAGGTCCTCCAGCCCGCCCGGCAGTCGGCCCGCCGTGATGGCTTCCTGCACGGCGCGCGTCCGGGCTTCGGGGTCGTGGCCAAGGCTGACCTGCACCACAGGGCGGCGACGCAGGGCACGGGCCTCGCCCGTGATCCGGCCGTAGGCCTCGATGAAGGCCTGCCGGGCGCCGAACTTGTCGCCAGCATCCAGCAGCGGCGCGGCCACGGCCCAGGCCTGGGCGATCTCATCGGTCCACACCACGGTGGCCTGCTGGTCAGCACTGGTCAGCGCCAGGCCATAGGCTTCGGCGGGCAGCATGCGGCCCATGGCGTGGTCCACGTACTGCAGCACGGTGCCAGTCAGGATCGGGCCGCGATGCTCGGCGCGGATGCGGGCCAGGGCCAGGCGCAGCACAGGCTTGTCGATGTGGGCGAGGTCTTCCGCCAGCAGCAGCAGTGCAGCAGGCCGGACCTGCTGGCCGCTCAGCTCCATCGTGGCGCCAAGTTCCTCCAGCAGCCAGTCGGTGTCGTGGTGGTCAGACATCGATCACCTCCCCCTCGCCTTGCCCGGCGCCCGGTGCCGCAGCCTGGGCAGAGCCTGCACGCTCACGCATCAGCCGCTTGGCTTCCTCGATGGCGCCCGCGTTCGCGCTCGTCTGGTCGGCCTGGCGGGCCTGCGTGCTGGTCATGCCTACGCCGGTCTGGCACTGCGTCGCCCACTTCTCAGCGTTCTGCTGCAGCAGGCGGACAGGGTGCATCTCCCGGACGATGAAGTCCTCCTGCACGCGGCGCACGTAGTGCACGGCAATGCGGGGGGCGATCTCGGCGCCGACGCGGTCGATGAAGTTGCAGATCTGGCCGCCCACGGTCTGGTTCCAGACGGGCCAGCTGCGGTACCGGCCCTCGTAGGCAATGGCGTAGGCGATCCAGGTCTTGTGGGACTTGGTGTCGGGGCCGGGGTAGCGCAGCTCTGCAGGGATCTCGTGGATTGTCCCGTTGGGGGCTGTGACACGCATCGGCTCAGCAGCAGCGTGGGGGGCTTCAGCCCCCGTCGCAATACTCTCTGCTGTAGTCTCTGAAGTAGTCTCTGTTGTAGTCTTACTTAGTTTAGATTGCGGGTTTCCTGCAGACCTGTTTGCAGCTTTCCCGCGAACCTGTTTGCGGGATTTCTGCGAACCTGCTTGCGGGGTTCCCGCATCCTTGATTGCAGGATTCCTGCAATCTTGTTTGCAGGGGGTCTCCAGGCCCTCCAACTGGCTCACCAGCGCATCGATGCTGACCCGGAAATACAGCTTGGCGGGGATGCCGCGGCGGGCCTCCTCCATGAGCCCCAGCGACAGCAGCTTCTTGCGGGCGGTCTCCTGCTCAGTGCGGCTGAGGCCTGTTTCATCCTCCCATTCCACCTGTGTCTTGAAGAACCAGCCGTCGTCGTCGGATCCACGGTTGGCCCAGTACACGGCCTGGGAGAGCATCAGCGCGCCAGTGATGCCGGCGCCAAGGTGCACAAAGGAACGCTGGAAGGCGATGGGCCGGTCCAGCATGGAAGCGAGGTTCATGCACGCTCCCCTTGCGCCAAGCGGGCTTGGTGCTGGCCCCACAGGCCGGCAATCCAATTCACGCCCTTGGGTGTGAACTTCGTGGCGTTGAAGGCGTGATCGTTGACATGGGCCACGCCCGTCTTCACGACAAAGCGGCCAGCATCGATGTGGCACTGGTGCGCAGTCCATTCGCCGCCCAGGCGGTACATGATCTTTTCGTCCTGCAGCCACGCGCGGAACTCGTGCTCGTTCGCGCCCAGCAGCTTGGCCACCTGCCGGAAGCCCTTCGCGCCGTTGGCGGCCACGTAGCGGTCCACGTACTCGGCCTTGGGCGCGGCCAGGGCCAGCGCCTCGGCCGTGCGCAGCTCGGATTCCTTGGCATCAGCCCAGGCGCGCGCAGCGGCCACAGGGTTGGAGAAATCAGGCAGCGCCGGGGCGGCCTGGGCCTCCAGCTCCTGCCAGCGGTCCACCAGTCGCGCGGTGAATTCGGGAGACAGCTGCGCCACCACGATATAGCTGTCGCGCTTGCACAGTTGGTAGACGCTCACGGTCTGGCCAAGATGGTTCCGGACTTCCTGCAACGCAGGGAGTTGGATCACGCCGCGCGCGCCCAGGCGCTCGATGGAGGTCTTCACGTTGTCGTGGCGGGACTCCACCAGCGCGGCGATTTCTTCGCTGCTCATGGTCAGCACGGCGGCGGAAATTGCAGTGATCGCGTTCATCGGGCAGGCCCTCCGAATTCGGGGGCCCCAAAGGGTCCTATGAGCGACTGCAGCCGGCTGGCAGACTGCTCCTCATGCATCAACTTCTCAGCCACCATCTGCCGATAGCTGCGCTCCCAGGTCATCACATAGATGGCATCGCGCAGCACCGTGGAGGTGTCCGTGCCCTTCAGCACGCAGTTGCGGCGGAACTGCTCGGCAGTGGACTCGTCCACCTTGGTCTTGAGCTGGATGTCCAGCTTGCCCAATGGGCCGGCAATGCCGCGCGCGAACATCGGCGCGCCAGCCTCTTCGTCCAGTTGGCCCTGGACACGCGCCAGTACGCGCTCGGCCTGGTCGTAGTCCAGGTTGGTCAGGGCCGCCTGGATCGCCTTGACTACGGCCGCTTCCGCGCGGCTCAAAGTTTCGTGGGTGTCACGCATGCGGGACTACTCCTGGGGTTGATTCTGGGAAAAGGTGCCCGCCGCCTCCCGGGGCAGAATGGAAGTTCCTACACAGCCATTCCAGAGAGGGGCGGACGAAAATGCTTTCTGAGCTTTCACAACTCATCCCCGTCGGTGGGGCGATCAAGAACATCGCGACCGCGCTTGTCCAAGAACGAGACCGCGAGAAACTTGCGGCCCTCAAGCTCGAGCTCACGGACAAAATCCTTGACCTCCAGACCAAGCTCCTTGAGGTACACGGCGCCGTCGTCTTGGAAGGTGAAAACCTGCGTCTCGCTAAGGAGCGCATCCGCGAGCTGGAAAGCAACGAGAGGGAAAAATCCCGCTACGAGCTTGCAGAACTTGGCGCCATCGGGAATGTCTTCGCGTATCGCCTGCGTCCGAAAAGCGAACTCACGGAACGACAGACCGAGCCCCCGCACTTCGTGTGCCAACCTTGCTTCGACAGCGGCAAGAAGGCGGTTTTGCTCATCAACACCGGCGAGGCCTTCTGCCCCTGTTGCCAACTCCGGGTCGCCCTGCAGGCTGGCAAGGGAAGAGCGCGCCTCAGCGCAGGTATCGGCTGAGGGCGGAACAGCCGCCCGTGCTGGCGCGACGTACGCTGCTTGCTTCCAACGGTGCGAGGCAATCGACTCGGCAGCCCCAGAATCGCCATCTCCTGTGTCGGCCAAGTCGGCGATCGATCGCTGGGCAGCAGTCAACGCCTGCCGGGCCAGCAGTTCGGCTTTGGCGCGCGCCTCAGCGTCTGCCTCGATGCGGTCCAGCGTCGCCGTGCTCGCCTTGAGCAGCCGCCCGCTTCGAGCAATGGACATCCGCTTCTGGAACGGCAGAGGGCCTGGCCGCTTGGACTTGCGGGGGCTATGCATGGCCTTGCTCCTGGGCGGCAGGCTGCGCAAGCTCAGGCCAGATGTCCTGCCAGTCGTTGGGACGAAGGTCTCGGCGTGAGACAGCTCCTTGCGTAGCCAACTCGATAGCCACAGCCGATTTCTCTGGCACAACGCGCTTTCCTGAGGCCCAGCGGGACACATCAGGACGGTGCGCACCGATCAGGTCAGCAAGTTCGCCGACCGACCCACGCCCCTTTTTGGAGATGTACTCATGGAGGTTCATGAGCAAATTATTAGCGACACGCTACACATCGTCAATAGCGCCTCGCGCTTTGCCAAAAGTAGCGTTTTGCTAAACCATCGCCCGATGGATCCGATCGAAGTGACACGCCGCCGACGCCTTGCCATCCTTGTTGATGAAGCTGGGTCTCAGGCCGCGCTCGCTGAAAAAATAGGCAAGGCCCCAGCCCAGATTAGTCAGTGGATACGTGCATTGCCGGATTCGAAAACAGGGAAGCCTCGCTCAATGAGCAAGGAGGCTGCACGCGAAGTCGAGGCGCGCGTAGGAAGACCTTCTGGCTGGATGGACCAACCGATTTCACAGGATGCGGCGCTGATGGAGATGGCTGCTGCTTCCCACCCATCTATACCGTTCTGGCATGCGCCCGATGCAGTTCGAGTCCCTCTGTTGGCCAACTGTGCCAGCATGGGACCTGGTGAGGCGTTGCTAGAGTCCGACGTGATCGTTGGAGACCTCGCCTTGTCACCACATTGGATTAATCAGCACATCCGCCCGCAGAACCCCTGCGAGCTTCGGTTTATTCATGCTTATGGCGACAGCATGGCACCTACGTTCACCGACGGGGATGTACTCCTAGTCGACACTGGGCCGGGAGCCAAGGACCCGCACTCTCGGGAAGGCGTTTATGTACTCCAGGTCGGAGACAAGAATTACGTTAAGCGCGTGAGTCCGACGTTTGATGGAAAACTACAGGTCACAAGCGACAACCCGAGCTCAAAGATTGTCCAGATATTGAATGGCGACCACCAAGTTGTCGTTGTGGGACGCGTTGTATGGGCTTGGAATGGCAGGCGTCTATGATCACTTCTCCAACACATGGAGAGGATCATGCAGAGAACCAGTTCACGCAAGATAGGCGCCGTTTTACTCACAGCATCCACCACAGCCCATGCGGACCGTTACGGTGTTGATGAATCAATGTCGAGCAGCGAAACACCATTCACTGACTTTGTTTGGGGCGCTCTAATTATTGGTGTCATCTATCTCATCTGGAAAAAGTTCTTCGGCTGAGGGTTGCACGACTTCACGGTACAACTTACTGCACTGAAGCTACTTCTGAGTTGCCATCTTCTGATGCTGGCGAGCAACAAACAACGCAACCCCGTTCTGCTCATGCTGACGCCTCTGCCCGCCTTAAGCGGGCTTTTTCATGGCCGTCACGCGACAGGCTGACGCGACAGACTAAATAACTGTACAAAACCACAGCACCCCTGCATACTAGAACTGTGTTTTTACCCAGTCCCAAGGATGCACATGACCACTACCGCCCTCAGCTCGTTCCGCGTCACCCTACAAGACTGCGATGGCATCGAGCACGACATCAAGGCCAAGGCGGAAGCCCGCTTCACCAAGGTGATTGAGCGAAGCTTCCCAAACCAGGAGGCCATGGCCCGGGCCTACAAGCTCTTCAACGATGCGGCCGAGGGCGGCGTGATAAGTAAAGCTGATGAAAAAACAGCGACTTCCTGGCTGAAGGCCGCAGAAGCGGCTCATCAAGCCGGGCTGCAGGGCATTGCTGTAGAAGAGGCATTCTTCGAAGTTCGATTTGCCTGACCTATACGCCTGCGCATGGACCGCCCCCTGCTTCCAAGCGCGCAATCAACGACGTCAGTAACTCAAAAAATTAGCGATGCGCTATTGACTTAAATAGTAGCGATGCGCTAATCTTCGTTCAACGCCTCAGCCACTGCACATGCGGACCGGCCGGGAAGTTGGGCACCACGGCATCGACCGGGCAAGCCCCGGTCTTTCACAAGTTGCAGCCGATGCTTGCCCCACCTGCGGGGCTTTCCGGCACACGCACCAGCGGGCATGGGCCGCTGCTCTGCTCTGGCAGTCCTGCCAGGCCACAGTCCGCCAAAGCGCGGTAGACGGGCAGTTTGGTGAGGCAAACAGGATTGCCAAGATCAGAAACATGTTGAGGTTTACAGGGACACCAAGAACAGCAAGCCCTGCGCGAAAGCGCTGACAGCTCGGAAAGCACGAGCAACACCCATCCCGGACCAAATCCGGGAAAAAAACGCAGCGTCTTGTCACCAGGGCGCTGCGTTTTTTTATGGCGAATCGGGGCGCCTTCTCCCCGCTCTCAAAGGAAAACCATGTCCGAGACCCAAGCGCAACTGGCCAAGCTGTCCGAGTTCGATTTCATCGTCGTTGTGGATGCCAGCGGCTCGATGACCACGGATGACGTGAAGGGCCGCACTCGCTGGCAGGCCGTGCAGGAAACCGCAGAGCAGTTCACCCGTGATCTGGCCAAGCTGGACAGTGATGGCATCGGCCTGGTGGTGTTCAACGGCCAGGCCGTCGATTCGTTCGATGGCGTGGACGCAGGCAAGCTGGCCGAAGTGTTCGCGGCGCGCTCGCCCCGCAGCTCCACCCCGCTGGCCGAGGCCCTGACAGCCGCACTCAAGCTGGCCGGCAAGTCCGACAAGAAGGATTTCATCATCGTCTTCACGGACGGTGTGCCCGACGACAAGACCGCAGCGGCCAAAGTTATCGTGGATGCCTCCAACAAGCTGCAGAGCGACGACGAACTGACCATCCTGTTCGTGCAGGTGGGCCACGACCGCGCCGCAACCGACTACCTGCGCGAGCTGGACGACAACCTCAAGGGCGCCAAGTTCGACATCGTGGACGCCAAGACCGTGGCCGAAGCCGAGTCCTTTGCCAGCACCGCCGACCTGGTGCTGGCCGCCATCGACGGCTGATCATGGTCGATCTCATCCTGCTGGCGTTCTGCGTCGGCATGTTCGCCGCCGGCTTCTGGGCCGGCGCAAAGTTCAAGCGGCCCTCTGAAATGCTCAAGGCCGCGAAGGACTGGCTCAAGTAGAGCCGCATCAACGCCCGCCCCGAGCGTCATCGGGGCAAAACAAAAGAGGCTTCTCGATACGGGAGGCCTCTTTTGTTTCCGCCACCACCACAGGAGAGACCACCGTGACCGTTTCCGCAAGCACAGGCCTGCGCCACGCACAGGCCGCCCAATCCGCCATCGCTACAGCAGGCCTGGGAGCCATCTATGAGGGTACCCCGGCAACCGGCATTCCCGTCAGCCCGGTAGATGCGGCCATCAGCCAAGTCTCCGTAAATGTGCGCGACCTGCAGGCAACCATCCAACGCCTGCGCGCACGGCTGGAGCCGGTGCTCATGCCGAATGACCCTATCGGGCAGGGTAGCCAGACAAACCCCGTGCCGGCCGCGCCCGCCCCGCTGGTGGGCCACATCGAAGACCTGTCCGGTCAGCTGCGCGAATCCTGCACCGCTCTTCAGGACCTGGAGCGGCGCCTGGCGCTGTGATTGCGATGGCGAACACCTTCGGGGCGCGCCTCATTCTCGCCAGGAACGAGAAGGGCCTGAGCCAGTTCACTTTGGCCGAGCGCGCCGACATGGCCCCAACCCAGTTGTCGCGCTACGAAACGGACAAGGTTCGCCCACGCCTTCGCATCGTCAACACGTTGGCGGCGGCGCTTTCTGTCGATCCAGACTGGCTGCTGAACGGCGACGATGACGCTGATCTTGAGCTTGCAGATACAGCGCCCGCGACGCAGTGCAAGCTGCGCATCCCAACGGAAATGCACGGCCGCCTGGTCCAGTTGGCGAGCGCCGCAAACCGCAGCCTCAATGCCGAGATCGTCAGGCGCCTGGCCCAGACCCTGGGCCAGGCGCCTGGCCCAGACCCTGGGCCAGGACTTCGCGGCAGAGCAGCCCGAGGCGCAGCCGGTGCTGGCCGAGATGGCCGGCTACCTGCGGGAGCTGCGCGACATGGCACGGGCGCAGGCTGAGCAATCACGGCTGTCCGCTGCGGCGGCGGCCGATTGAACATGTCCCGGCACAGCGCCGGGGCCATCATGGAAGCGCTCCGAATGGATTCAGTGGGCAGTAGAGCGCGCCCGCAGGCTGAATCCGTTTCCATGATGGTGACGAGAGATGACCACGGGTAGCGTCGTGGCCGTGCCTGGTGCACGGGAGGTACGTAGTCGGCGTGCACTGGGATCTATCTGACCACCCCGGGAAAGTAGCGGGGACCATCAACCAATACCCTGGCCACGGGGTCGCAGAGGCCTCGCAAGCCGCAGCAGGTGGAAGCCCTGCACCTTTTACTCTCCGTTCACATTTGCCCCGCCGTGTGCAGGGTATCGTGGACGCAATCAGTTTCCACGCCGAGCCTGGGCATCCTCCTCCCTCCCTCTCAACTTCCCAGGCACGCCTTCACGGCATCGGCACTTTCCAGCCAGGCCCTGCAGCTTCACAAGTTGCGGGGCCTTTTTGTTTCGTGGGGCCGCTCTCGCGGCATTGGCCCGCCCTGCAGCAATGTGGGGCGGGCGCTTTTTTGGAATCCACCATGAGAACCAGATTCACCCGGCTGCGCGGAGATCGCGGCCAAGCCGCCTATGAGCCGCGCTCTCTTGCCGAATGGAAAGAAGAAGAGCGCCTGCTGGCCGAAGCTGCAGCCCAGCGCCGACAGCAGCAAGCCACCAACCCCACGAATCCGCCTCCTGGCGGATTTGTCGTTTCAGGAGAGCCCAAATGCAACGAGTGACCCCCACTGAGTTCTTCAACCCTGACCCGGATGCGCGCTTTCTGCGCCAGGCGTCCCGCCCTGGCCCTGTGGTCGAGCCGGGCCCGGCGCCCACGCCCGGCCTCTGGCTGCTGCTGTGCTTGGCCGTGGTCGTGGCCCTGGCGCTCAGCGCCTGCGCCGATGCCGGTGCTGCCCAGGAGCCCGTGGCCAGCGCAGCGGACGTGCAGCGCGCGCACAGCGCTGCCCAGGCCTGCCCACCCGGTCATGCCGTGGTCTGGAACGGCCCGCAATCCATGGAATGCCTCCGTGAGCTGCCATGACCAAACTCCTCGGCTTTTTCCTCTGGTCGGCCTTCTCGGCTGCCAGCCTTGTCGCTGCGGCCGCCATCTCCGGAGCACCCCTTTTCTGAACCTGGAGCACCAGCTCATGAGCCAATCCACAGACCCCATCGAAGGCGTGCGCGTCACCCACGAGATCACGTCCAACCACCACGCCCATGCCATGACGCACGTGGCCGAGCCCATCCTCGAAATCCTGAGCGATTACGGCCAGCGCAATGGCAACACGGTCGCCCTCTACGGCGGCCTGTATGCCCTGGGCTGCGCCCTGGCCAGCATCGGCGCGAACCTGGAGCCCGGCGTGGATCTGCGTCAGCAGCTCGAACCGATGCTCGCCGGCTACCAGGCGATGCGCGAGTCCCAGGCGAAGGCACAGGCCCACTGATCGCCATGCCGAATCCCGAGAAGCTCAACCTCACGCAGATCTGCGAGGAGTTCGCGCCCGTCTTCAAGCTCAGCGCAGAAGGGCTGGCTTTCCTGCGAGTGCCCCATGAAATCGAACGTCGCGCTGTACTACTGCGGAAGACTCAGCTGGTCATTCTGACCGACGCCCTAATCGATTTCCTCTATGTGAAGCGCGAGGAATTCCTGGCCGGGCCCACGCCGCGCGTGCCTGCGATCCCCGCCCCCACCATCCAGCACCTGCCGGCCGACGACACCGAAGGCGGCGCGATATAGCCGACCCTCCCCTGCTCTCCCTCAAAGCCCACCACCTGGTGGGCATTTTTTTGCCTCAACCAGATAGGAGCATCCCGTGAGCAAGCTCATCAATCCCACCCTCAAATCCAGGCGCCAGGCCTTCGCCGACTTCCTGGCAAACAGCGCGCCCTTCCTGGGCGAGGAAGCCACCGAGGCCCTGAACGACCTGGTGCACGCCACCACGGAAACGGGCAAAGCCGGCTCGCTCACCTTGACCATCAAGATGAAGCCGATCGGTGGCAAGGCCGGCCAGATGGAGCTGGACACCGATGTGAAGACCAAGCTGCCCGCGCCCACGAAGGGCCGAACCATCCTCTTCACCACCCCCGACAACAACCTGCAGCGCAGCGATCCACGCCAGCAAACGCTGGACGGCGTGCGCGACGTGTCGCAGGAATCCATTGCCCAGAAGGAGCTGCGCCAAACCGCCGCAGCCCCTGAGCAGCAGCCCGGCCTGCGCGTCGTCGGCTGACTCCCATTCCCTCAACCCAGTCCCTCAAGGAGAACCCCGTGGACCTGCAAGACACCAAGACCGAAACCGCCAGCCGTGAAATCCAGGCAGCCAGCCATCAAGCCGTACGCTTCGTCGGAGCCGGCGCACCCATCGTGCTGCTCCCCGAAGGCTTCACCGCTGAAGACCTGAGCCACACGCTCGCGGCTCCGACCCGCAAGAAGGGCACGGTGCAGTTGAACGATGCCGAATCGTTCATCGCCGTGGTCAACGACCAGAAGGGTGAATCCACTCGTCTGTTCAGCACCATCGACCCGCCCACCTTCACTGCCGTGTTCAATCACATCGCGTTCGGCAGTGGCTGGGGCGATCACCAAGCTCGCTACAACGCTCCCCTCTCGCCGGAGTGGAAGGCGTGGACAGGCATGGATGGCAAGAAGGTGGGCCAGGTCGATCTCGCGCAGTTCATCGAGAGCAACCTGGTCGATGTCGTCTACATCGCAGCCGACCCTGCCACTCGCGAACCTGGCAGCCCGGACGGCTCTACATTGCTGGAGGTGTGCCGCACGCTGGAAGCCAAGAAGAAGGTGGACTTCAAGAGCAGCGTACGCCTCTCGGACGGCTCGACCCAGTTCACCTACGACGAAGACGTGCAGGGCAGCGCGCGCCAGGGCCAACTTCAGGTGCCCGAGCAGTTCAGCCTGGGCATTCCCGTCTTCGAGAACGGCGACAAGTGGCGTGTGGATGTACGCTTCCGCTACCGCATCGACGGCGGCAACCTCGTCATGTGGTTGGAGCTGGTCCGTCCGCACAAGGTGGTTGAGCAGGCCGTGAAGGACCTGCGCGAAAAGATCGCCGCCGCCACCGAGCTGCAGATCCTCAACGGCGCGCCGAACACCGCGCGCAACTGATTGCGGGGGCGCCTATCTTGGGCGCCCTTTGCGAACTCCCCCGCCATGGCCACACCACCTGAAAAGGTCTGCACCACCTGCGGCGAGCCCTGGCCCGCCGACGTGGGCTTCTTTCGCGCCCTGGTCAAAAGCCCCGACGGGCTGGCCGACCAGTGCAACGCCTGCGTATGTGACAAGTACCGCCGCTATCGCATCCGCAACCCCTCCCGCCCGCGCGCCACCGACATGCTCGCCAGTATCTGGATGCGGCCAGCGGCCCCAGCCTCAACAGCATGAACCAAGACACAGAACACCAGCCCACGCGCGCCGAGCGCGATCTGCCAGCCGCGCGCCGCGCCGCCGAACGTGCCCGCGCCATCTGGTGGGAAGAGCAGAAGCCCACGCACTGCTTCGGCTGTGGCGCCGAACTGCCAGAAGACCACCACCGCGGCGATGCCCTGCCCTGCGGCCATTGAGCACCAATCCAAGAAAGGAAACCTGATGTCCGAATACCAGAACCTGCTGGCTCAGAAAGCCGCCCTCGAAGCCCAGATCGCTACCGCTCAGGCAGAGGCCAAAGCGAAAGCCGTGACCGAAGCCCGCGCGCTGATCCATGAGCACGGCCTGACCGCTGCCGATGTCTTCCCCGCCGCGAAGGCAAAGGGCAGCGTGGGCGCCCCGAAGTACCGCGACCCAGCCACAGGGGTCACTTGGACCGGGCGCGGCAAGCCCCCGAACTGGATCAATGGGAAGGACCGTGCTCCGTTCCTGATCGCTCCCACCGAATAGGCCGCAACCAAGAACCAGGAGCCAACCATGCGCATGATGTGCCCCCACTGCAGCGAGTTTGCATACACCCGCACCAGCCTGCCGCTGACCAACACCAGCCGCGAGACCATCTTCCAGTGCCGCAACATCGACTGCGGTCATGTCTTCTCGGCGGTCACCGAGATCAACCGGACGATCGTGCCAAGCGCCAGGCCGAACCCACTGGTGATTCTTCCAATGGGGGCGCGGATACGGCGGACCGAGGAAGGTTCGCAACCCCGCAAGGCCATCAAGCCTCCGTCTGAGCCCAAATTCCGAAATCCAGATACAGGCGCAACCTGGACTGGACACGGCAGGGCCCCAGGGTGGATTGCCGGAAAGGACCGAACGCCCTTCCAAATCACACCCGCCTGACCGAGGCATGAGCACAGCGCATGGGCGCTGTCCTGATACCTCCCCTCCCACTTTCAACCCCGGCCGCCATCGAGCGGCCTTTTTTATGGAGCCTCGCTATGAACGTCCACATCGGCACCAACACGGCGCCCATCATCTTCGTCCCTTCGCCCGAAGCCATGGCCAGCATGGAGGCTCTCATGAAGGGCCTGGGCCGCGTCGAGATCGCCACCCCGGCTGCGCCCGTTACCGCTCGCCCCGCCATCGGCGACTACTGGGAGGGTCAGGGCGGCCACTTCGCGGGCGACTTCCGGGGCTCCGATGGCTCGGTCTACGGACTGATCGTCGCGCCCGGCGAGGACGTAGGCCGTGCCGCCTGGGGTCCGACCGGCGAGCGCGAGCTGTCCGACTGGGACGGCCTGGCCAACACCGCCCGCCTGCGCAACGAATGCCCCGCCGCAAAGCTGGCGGTCGGCTATGAGCGCGATGAACACAGCGACTTCTACCTGCCAGGCCGCCGCGAGCTGCAGCTGGCCGCCGCCAACGTGCCCCACCTGTTCGGCAAAGAGTCCTGGTACTGGAGCAGCACGCCGCACAGCGAGGACTACGCCTGGGCTGTCGATTTCGAGGACGGCAGCTCGAGCCTCTACTACCGGTACAACGAGTTCCGAGTTCGGCCTTTCCGCAGATTCATTTATTGATCCCTTCACCCCTTTCTTCACCCTCAACCACCCAGCAGGAGCATCCATATGAGCAAGTCCATTCCCGCAATTGGCCAGGCCTGGCCCGAGCAAGGCGGCATCTACATCGGCACCCGCCTGATCGATGGCGCCGTCCATCACGTTGTCATCCCTGGCGGTGTCGAGCACGACATCAAAGACGTGGCATTCAAGGGCGTTCAGACCTGCATTCCGACCGAGTTGAACGGCCAGGGAGATTGGCGCGCGCCTGACCAAGAGGACCTGATGCTGGCTTGGATCAACGCCCGTGAGCACTTCGAAAAGAAGGGCATCGCAAGCGTGTACTGGTCTCGCACCGAGCGCGGCGACTGGGCCTGGGCTGTCGATTTCGAGAACGGCATCACGGGCTTCAGCCGCCGGTACGACGAGTTCCGAGTTCGGCCTTTCCGCAGTTTTCCCGATTCAGCCCTTTAACCCTTCGCGGGCGTAGCCCGCCCTATACCGATGGCCCTGCACACTGACACCGAGATCTACAAGGCGACCTACGCACTGGCCCAGCTCGTCACACAGCTGGTCGCCAACATGCCCCGGAACTTCAAGGCCGACTTTGGCGCCGGCATGCGCAGGCAGTGCATGGCTCTTGTCATGCGAACCTACCAGGCCAACACCAGCCAGGAGAAAGCTCCGATCCTGGGTCTGATGCGCGAGGAAGTGGAGGTCATCAACCTCTCGCTGCGCCTCGCCGTCGATCTGCGCCTGATCTCGCACAAGCAGTTTGCACGCGCCATCGCCCTGACCACCAGCATCAGCAAACAGGCTACGGGCTGGCAGAAACACTCGGAACGCGCGCCCGCCGCCGGCCTGTCACGGCAAGTCGGCCATGGCGCCTTGGAATCTGGTCGAGCCGCTGGGCCACAAGCCCACCGACAGGCGCAGCAGGGATATCGCCGGCGGCAGCCGTAGTGATCCCGCGTAGTTCGCCCGCTGAACACTCGGCGGGCCGACGTGAACGCTCGACACCCCTGGGCTGTCGATTTCGAGAACGGCAACACGAACAACAACAACCGGAACAACGAGTTCCGAGTTCGGCCTTTCCGCATATCCCACCGAGAGTTTCTATGGATTCAGGCTACTCGTTCGAAAAGCTGGTGCAGGCGTATTTCGACTGCCGCCGGCACAAACGCAATACCGCCAGCGCGCTCCGATTCGAGCAGGAGCTGGAGCGCAACCTGGTAGATCTCCATGAGGAGCTGAGCGACGGAAGTTACCGCCCCGGGCGCTCCATCTGCTTCGCAATCAGCCGGCCACGGCCGCGCGAGGTCTGGGCCTCGGGCTTCCGCGACCGCATCGTGCACCACCTGCTCTACAACCAGGTAGCCGACCGCTTCCACCGCCGATTCATCGCAGACTCCTGCGCCTGCATCGCCGGGCGCGGCACGCTGTACGCGGCCCAGCGGCTGGAGGCAAAGGTGCGCAGCCAGACGCAGAACTGGACGCGGCCAGGCTTCTACCTGAAGTGCGATCTTGCCAACTTCTTCGTCAGCATCGACAAGCGCGTGCTGTGGCCGCTGCTGGTACGCCAGATCCACGAACCGTGGTGGCGCGGCCTGTGCAAGATGGTGCTGTTTCACGATCCGCGTGAGGACTATCTTGTGCGCGGCAGCGCCGCCACGCTGGCCGCCGTGCCACCGCACAAGCGCCTGTCCAACGCAGTCCGGCACCAGGGGCTGCCGATCGGCAACCTGAGCAGCCAGTTCTTTGCGAACGTCCTGCTCAATGAGGTTGACCAGCACGTCAAGCACGCCATCCGCTGCCGGCACTACACGCGCTACGTCGATGACATGGTGCTGCTGCACGAATCGCCTCAGTGGCTGGGCCAGGCCCTGCACAGCATCGAAGCCAAGCTGCCGGACCTGGGGCTTGCGCTCAACCCACGCAAGACCGTGATCCAGCCAATTGCGCGCGGCATCGACTACGTGGGCCAGGTCATCAAGCCATGGCGCCGAGTCACCCGCCCGCGAACTCTGCACCAGGCGCTCAGCCGGCTGGAGGCCATGCCCGCTGCCGATGTCTACGCCAGCGGCAACAGCTATCTCGGCCTGGCGCGCCAAGCCAGCGCCAGCCACAACGCCCAGGTGCAGATCTGCCGGGCTCTGCTCAGGCGAGGGTATGCCGTCGAAGGACTGCACCTCACCAAAGCATTCCGCCGCGCGATCTGACTTCGCGCCCTCCACCGAAGCCCTCCCGGTATGCCGCGAGGGCTTTTCTGTTTCTGCCCCATGACCCCGACCCCACCCCAGTGCCAGCAGCTGCTGCAGCGCGCAGGCCACGTCATCAACACCACTGCCACCTCGTGGCGCATCCCACAGGAATCGCATGGCCAATAGATTTGCCGCGCTCGATGCGGCCCTGCTGGACGCCCTGGCGACAGGGCCGAAGCACTCACGGCAACTCCACCAGATCGACACCGTGGTGCAGGCCGACCTGGCCACGCCCCGAGCCTGGAACGCCCTCACCGCAATCCAGTCCCGACTGCAGGCCTTGCGCCGCGCCGGCCGAATCTCCCACACAGCTACCAAAGGGTGGCGCATCACCAAGGAAGCCTCATGACAGCAATTCAACGCTTTGCCATCCACGGCACCATCATGAATCCCCACTCCAACGGCCCGTATGTGCGCCATGAGGACCATCTGGCCGCGATGCAGGCAAGGTGCCTGGCCCAGATCGAGGAGCCGGCCCAGCCCGTATGCTGGATTCGGTTTTGCAGCGATGGCAGCACCGAGGGGCCGATCATGCACAGCCAGATCTGCGAAGCGCGCAAGACCTCTGGCGCCTGGACGCCGCTCTACGCCGGGGCAGCGCCTGCCGCTGTGGCTGGGCCGGCCCTGGACGTGACTCTGGACGAGGACCAGGCCGGCCTGCTGCGCGACATGCTGGGCGACCACGCCGAGTATCCTGAAGCGATCACTGTCCGCCTTATGGTGGGCGACGGCCACAGCGGACATGGCCTGTATGTCGCTCAGGCCGAGTACCAGGACGAAGGCGCTGTGTTGCTGGCCTCCCTGCCCGCTCCAGCAGCGCCCGCCCTGGAAGCGCCTGCAACCAGTCTGCGGGATGCGGCTGCAAACGCGCTGGCTGCACTGGAGCGGACACAGCATGCGTCCGATGCAGATCGCCTCGCTGCCGCAGACCAACTGCGTGCCGCGCTGGCAGCAGCGCCCCAGGCACCAGCTGCGCCCTCGGCCATTGCAACGCAGGTCATCGAGAACCTACTGCAGTTAGCCCGCATCGTGAACACGGCAGTGGAGGACTGGGGCGAGTCGTTCGAGGATGGCTCCAGCGAGGTCACGTTCCACAAGGAAGAGGCCGACAAGCTGGAAGAGATCCTCGAATTCTTCGACAGCCTGCCGGACGCGCCGCCAGAGGAAGGTGTGATTCTGAGCGGTCCGTCCCGGGCGGCGCGTGTGCTTCGCGCCATGGCAGCACCTGCTGCGCCCGTGGTTGATGCCGGCGGCCAGGTTCTGGGCGAGTGGCCGCGCGTCTCAGGCGTCGGCCGCGATGCAGAGAGCCCGCGCACACTGCTGCTGTACCTGCAGACAGAGGCT